>Ga0209117_1000026_pt1 | contig 140339 bp, 118 predicted proteins | sample BlaSpr_A8_OM2_M2_FD_187978 | JGI IMG/M metagenome (GOLD analysis project Ga0209117, IMG submission 187978) | Forest soil microbial communities from Thunder Bay, Ontario, Canada - Black Spruce, Ontario site 2_A8_OM2_M2 (SPAdes) (version 2) | ecosystem: Environmental > Terrestrial > Soil >... | reverse complement strand
CTGGGTCTCCGGCACCGCCCACGTCATCCATTCCGTCGGCTTCGCCATGCAGCAGCTCGGCTTCAAGCTCCTCAACGACATTTCCTGGGTCAAGCCCAACCCCCCTCCCAATCTCTCTTGCCGCTATTTCACCCACGCCACTGAAACCATCATCTGGGCCGCCAAGGACAAAAAGTCCCGCCACACCTTCCACTACAAGCTCATGAAGGAAACCAATCGCGGCAAGCAAATGAAATCCGTCTGGGAAATCCGTCCCCCCGAGTCCTGGGAAAAGCGCTTCGGCAAGCACCCCACGCAAAAGCCCGTAGCCCTACTCGAGCGCATCCTCCTCGCCTCCACCAACGAAGGCGATCTAGTCCTCGATCCGTTCGCAGGCAGCGGCACAACGCTGCTAGCCGCGTTGCGCTTGCGCCGCAGGGCCGTAGGCTGCGAGCTCTCCGCCGAATTCCTGACTCTCTCCATCCGCCGCGTCTGTTCCAATCTGGTACAGCTACAAATTTCCGTCGCCCTCGTGCAGTTTTCAGTTGATCCGCCAAGCGATCCTATGGATCGATCCTGTAGTGGCCGATCTTTAGATCGGCTAGCAAGCGCTAGCGAGCGCTCCTGCATGCCCGCCCAACTCCAACTCGTCCAGCAAGAGCGCCGCTTCTATTTCGTCGGCCGCACAAAACGCGAAATCCTTTTCACCGTCTTAGCCAATTCCCTAGACGAAGCCCGCCAGAAATTCCGCAACGCCGGCCACCCCGACTCCGACGCCCTGTTCATCATAAAAACAGAGACCGAAATCTACCTCGCGTGAAGAGGGGAGGAGTTGGGCAAATTCTATTGTCTTGCCTGGACGACCTGAATAGAGGTCCCGTCTGGGAATAAACCGGAAAGAACTAGATCGGCGTGATTGCGAGACTCCTTGCCTTTGGGGATTATGAGGAAACCGCGAACCCTAATTCGCTTAGCCTTTTGACCGACAATGAATTCGTGCATCTTCAAGAGTTGCTCCGCAGTGTGCTCGGAGAAAAGCGTAGAAGCAATCTCCGCCTCGACCGCCAACTGCTCAGCTATGTTCCCATTCTGCGCGAGCCTCTGTGCAAAAATATCCGGCCGATAGGTCGGCATGGGGGACTTCATTTCCTTGAGTCCTCCCTTCATGACCCTCTTTCGGAACGACCGGATGAGTGATTCGTGAACGTCCGCCATTACAATATTTCGCGTTTCAAATAGTCCGCAAGATTCGCATATCCCGCCATGCCCGTTCCAAACTTTCTCGCGCCCCTTTTGTTCGTTCTCCGCCAAAATGACGCCCCCAACTTTTTCAGCCCCGACAGCTCATCCTCGAATCTTGCAGGATTTCGATTCTTCGCTAGGAATTCGGGACCGATGAAGAAGTTGAAGGCGAACATACCCGAGGTTCTCTGTAGCAGATACTTCTTAGGCTCCGCGAAGGCCTCGGGAATGTTTGCCCTAATAGCGCTCAAATAATTAGCCAATAGCTTCGCGGCTTTGCGGGTCTGCTTATATCTACCCGAGATAAGAAGTTGGCGCAAAGAGCTGACAAACGATTTCTCGGTAGCAACGTGCTGCTCCAGGCGCTCCTCATTTGGCTGACGGATACGAGAGAACCACGGATTCGCAGCGAGCGAATTGTTCAAATCAATCGTTATTCGAACCGCGGCGATCTCCCAAGGCTTGACGTCCGCGATGTCCTTCACCTTGTTCTTTTCGATTAGCAACCTTCTGGTCAGAGCGACATCCATTTTTTTCGATTTAGTATTGATCAGATAAAATTGGACAGCTTCATCGACCCGGCTAAGCCCCTCGGTTATGACGACCGGAAAGTTGAACGAATAGTGGCGAATAATTCCCTCTTCCTGAGCCCGGACCAAGCCTTGCAGTCGATGCTGCATGTCCACAACCCACACATTTGTCCCGTCCGGAATCGTGATTTTCCCGCTCTTGAATCTAATTCGGCCCTTTTCACGAACGTTCAGCAACCCGGCAACTGGCATGATTGAGTCAGCCCTCTCAAAATACTTCGCGATGGCCTTCACCCGCTTTTCCTCCGGGTTCCGTTGATATCCACGGGTACCCATGACATTTTTGGGATCCCATCTGTCGACGGAGAAGCGCGCAAGGAAATCAACTGGAACCGCGGCGATGTACATCTGGGTCCTGCGTTGATTAAAGGGAATAGCTGGGATGGTTATGCTCATGGCCGCGATTTTAGACTATTTACTGATCAGGTCAATGACATACACTTAGCGCGTGCCGGAATGACACCTTGAGAGCCAACACGACAACTGCTCCCATTATCCGGTGGGCGGGAAGCAAGAGAAAACTCCTGCCCAGACTCGTTCCCTTCTGGAACCCTGGATACAACCGCTACATTGAGCCCTTCGCCGGCTCGGCGGCTCTATTTTTCGCTCTGCAACCACAGCAGGCGATTCTCGGCGACATAAATGCAGAATTGATCGAAGCCCTGCAGATTATCCGAGACGAGCCAGAGTCCGTTTACGAGAGGCTGCGTCGCTATCCGCTTGGCGAGCGAAGTTACTATCGACTGCGAGCCCGAAGCCCGCGCAATTTGAAACCTCTTCAGAGAGCGGCTCGATTTGTGTTCTTGAATCGGTTCTGTTTCAACGGTCTCTATCGAACTAATGAAGCTGGCCAGTTCAATGTTCCATTTGCTAAGCGAACGACAGCCACACTCCCATCGCGGGGCCAGTTTTTGCGAGCGGCCGCCACGTTGCGCTCGGCGGATCTCAGATGCGAGGACTTTGAAACAATTCTCAAAGCCACAGTGCGGAGCGGTGATTTCGTCTACCTCGACCCTCCCTACGCCGTGGCTAACCGGCGGATATTTCGTCAATACGGGCCTGATAGTTTTGGCTTAGAAGATCTCAAGCGCGTACAGGCTGTTTTAGACGAAATCGATGCGCGGGGGGCTGACTTCGTACTGTCCTATGCTTATTGTCGTGAGGCGAGCGAAGCATTTAACCGATGGACTTCGGTAAGAGTCTACGTACAACGTAACATCTCGGGATTTGCTACGCACCGTCGGCGCGCCGCTGAACTAATCGTAACAAACATTCCCAAGAGCAGGTGAAAGTCGCCTAAGTGCTGTGAGTAGTTTTTCCCTAAGGAAGTCCTTCGGCTAAGGAGATAACGTGGCTGACACTGTAACGCTCCTAGATCCCCGGAAAATTAAACGGAACACTGATAATCCACGCCTCATCTTTCGCAAAAGTGATCTGGATGCCCTTCAGAAAAGCATTTCCGATCAAGGCATCTTAGTCCCCTTGACCGTCTTCAAGGAAGGCAGCGGCTTCCGCCTCTTGGATGGCGAGAGAAGGTGGCGATGCGCAACCAAGCTAGGCATGTCGCACGTACCAGTCATCCTCCAGCCAAAGCCAGCACGGTTACAGAACATCATGATGATGTTCGCGATTCACCACGCCCGAACTGACTGGGATCCGCTACCCACGGCGTTGAAACTTCAAGACCTAGAGAAGGAGTTCACGAAGCGGAACGGACGCCGACCGACTGAAACGGAGTTAGCGGGCCTGTCATCAATGACGCGGGGCGAAGTGCGCAGATTGAAGAAGCTCCTCGCTCTTCCCGAGGACTACCGAAAGGAACTCCTCGATGAACTAAACAAGCCAAAATCAGAACAACTATTAACCGTTGACCATGTTCTAGAGGCGACTGCGGCTGCCTCCCTCCTACGCAAACGGGACGTCGTCGACGCGCATACAGAGGACCGCCTGCGTCGGGCAATTGTGCATAAGTTCCGAACGGGAGTGATCAAAAACACCGTCGCGCCCAGAAAACTTGCCAAGTTGGCTCGTGCCGTTCAGCGAAAGGAAGTGCCTCTAGCCACTGCAAAAAAAGTCATAGCGGAACTTATTGAGAGCCCGAACTATGACATCGATGAGGCCTTCCGCGACTCCGTCGAGAAAATTGATTTTGAACATACGCTCGAGCAACAGGTCAAACGACTAATCAGCGGACTGGAAGAACATTCACGACGCAGGTACAAGCCGTCCGAGAGCCTCGTTGAAACCCTGCGGCAGCTAGTAACCACCGTCAACACGGTGGTTGCGAGACCCTAATTCATGGCGCGGCAATATACGACCGTCGCGGACGAGCTATTGGAGTACGCGGACATTCTCGCGGACCACTTTACAAACCGCGGTCACCGAGTACATGTTGAGCGCAACGAACTCGGGTTCCCGTACACGGCGACCTTTCTGTGCCGCAGGGGAAACACAACGCTTGTCCTTGAGCTTGATAACTCAATTCAGACCGAGAAACTGAACAATTGGGTGCGTTACGCACGGTCGTCAGGAAAGGACACCCGCCTGGCGCTGTGCATGCCGTCATTGGTAAACGTCTCACCTGCAGATGAGACTTACCTTCGGACCAATCGAATCGGTCTCTACGCGATCTTCGTGGATCCCAGGGTGGATGAGAGAATTGCGCCCGATGACCTGGGACTGAACGTTGCGCTGCCGGAATTGGGAACACTACCGGCGAAGCTTCGCGGACTCCTTGGGCCCGTTTATGACCAGTTTGACCGGGCCCAATGGAGGGAAGGCTTCGAAGACGCCTGCCAAGTACTTGAAGTGGAGGCGCGGCGCTATTTTAAGAAATGGAGCAAAACAACCAGAATCAAGGTTCTCCGCAAAGGGATTCCTATCGCCTTATCCAACAAAGAGATAAACAAGATGACGATGGGCAAACTCGCAGAAACCTTTGCTGCCATTCAGAGTCCGAACTACGCCGACTCCATCATTGAGCAAGCGCTCACGACTATCAACAAAGATCGCGTAGGAGTCGCGCATCATAAAGCCCGCAAAACGACCGAAAAACGGTTACGCGCCAATGTTGGTCAACACATGTGGACGATCGTTGCCGCCCTCAAGCTAATGACGTGACTTTGCGAGGGGCAGCAGTCGCCAGCGCTGAGCCAATATTTCCCGCAGCCTCGAAATGACTCGAGCTTCCCGAAATGGAGCCGCACAAAATCCGCACTTCCGTCGCAGCTTAGTTCGGAAATAGTGCGACGCGAGGCAGAAACCACAAACGGCTTCAAACTTTCCGGAACCGCTTTCTTTCTTATAATTTCGCTCAAACATCCGAGCCTTCACTCCAGGATGTTTCTCTAGCCACTCAGCAACCGTCTTCATGCCGTTACCTCAATGAACGTAGTTGCAATGTTTGTTCCACATCCCCGACAAAATCCGCCAACAACTCCAGGTCCTCCGCGATCTCAACCTCCTCGAATTCCGCTCCCCCGGCTTCTATCGCCTTCGCTGATCGCTCTACCGCCTCACCTCCTTGACGGGATAGGAGATAGGAGGTTCGGAAACTGCCCTCTGGCGCGGGGGCGTGGGCGCATCGGATTTTGAACTGTGCGGTGAGGCGGCGTGCCTTGCTCAAAAAATGAAGGGTATATTTTCGTTCGGCGGCGAAGAGTTCGGATAGCTCCGGAGTGAATTACAAACGATTTTCTGAAAATTCACTTGAAAATTGACGTCCTAGGCCGTGGCTGCTTGAACGATCGGGGCGGAGCTGACCATGTCGACGGCGTTCTTGACCCGCAGCGCACGCCAGACGACCCAAGCGGCGATCGGTGCGAACAAAAGTCCGACCAGGACAAAGATCATCGGGATGGAGACGATGAGGGCGGCGATTCCTCCGTAGAGGGGAAACTTGTACGGGTTGTGGTGAATGGCGCCGGTGGTTAGATTTTTGACGGCCAGAGCTTCGAGGGTCCCTTGTTTTTCGTCGCCGGCAGCTATGAGGTGGTCGCCTTCAGTAATGCTGGCGGACTCATGAATCTTGATGCGCACTGGCCTTCCGTTCAGCCGAAAAGTAACAAGCTGTAGCTTGACTGCCATCGGTCCATACTGCGCGGTGGGTGCGTATCCGACATGGGAGCCGAGGGTGACGTTGGTGGCGGTTCCGGAAAGACTCTGCAAAGGCATGGCCAGCTACCTCCTTGGGAAAATGAGAATTGAGTCTGGCGTCCGAACTAGGTTCCGCTCGGCCCCGAGAGTTGTTGGGAGAATGTCCTCCCAAACGTACAGCGCTGTCAACGAGTTTTTTCGAATCAGGCTCATTTGATCGCTGTTGAAGCCATCGATCTCTGTATGGAAGACATGGAAAGCCGTGGCGAAGAAATCCCCGACCTCAATAATGTCCTGATCGGAAGCGTCGTCGTCACCCGATGAGCCCGAAGCGGCCCGTCGCGAAGACGGACGTGGCGGCCTTTCTGACGCGGCACTCCCCGTCGAGCAACTCCTCTCAGCCCTCTGACGTTCATCCAAACAAAAAAGAGGGAGCCAACTTCGCCCCCTCCTCTTAGACCGAACCGCCGCAATCCGCTATTTATGGCCGGAGTGCGTGATCCGCGCCATGATGTCGCGCCGGCTGTCCGCCACCGTGGCGCCTGCGAATTCCGCGCGTTCCGCCGCACTCCACTTACCCATCGTCGTGTTGATGGCTGTCGCCCACTTGTCCATGCCATCGGCACTAGGATAGGTAATGACCAGGCAGCGCGTCGACGGCGCCGTATTGTTTACATACTGCTCGTCGAGGCTGTAGTACGTGGCCGCGCCCGCCTTGACCTGTTGCTCAAACGTCGGCACCAGGAGCTTCTTGAGCATTGCGGTGTAAGCATCCGGCTTCTCCGCCTTCGCATTCGAGCACACCACTCGCAAGTACGTCGGTGTTCCGCTACCTGCGTGGTACATCGTCGTTTGCATCAGGTAGTCTTCGTGCTTGGTCGCCGCGATCTGGCTCGGCCGCGGACCGTTCTTGCGAATTTCGTCGAGCACCTTCATAAGCCCCGAGATGGTGTTGGACGACCACGCCGCCCCGTGCGTATATCCCTCCGGCGTGTGTACAACCTGCTCAAACGTAGACCAGCTAACGATCGTCCCGTCAGCCGTCAACTTCTCCATGAGCGGCATGACCGATTTCTCGCTATCTTCCGAGTAGGCCGCCCAATTCGCCCGCGGCACTTGGAACTGGCTTACAAATGTGTACACTCTCGGCGTCGGTTCCATCTGCGAAAAAGCGATCGGCGAACTAACGACCGCCAGCGCCACCAACATCAGGCCCACTACCACACCAATCAATCGTCTATTCATTCATTCTCCTTGAGCTGACCGGCAGGCCGCGCGGCGCAATACCGTCGAAGGTCGCTCCTCGTCGTCAATTCGCGGACTTCGCGCAGGGCGCGGGGATACGGCGTTCGGTCGTATTATGGGTAAACCTGGAAAAAGTGGTTTGCGCCAGGGGTTCCGATCAGTGTGCGCTGACGATATGCCCTAACCCTCCCCATGTCAAGCAATCCCCGGCGGTGGCTTCTACTGGCTCAGTTGAGCCATCATTTCACCCATCTGAGGTCCCACGTAGTTGCATGCCTCAGTCCATTCGACAACTGACTACGCCGCCGCCGGCCGATTCCAGCGCCATACCACCAGGATGAGAAGGCCATCAAAGAAGGGGACAGACTTCGCCCCTTCTTCCTCGACTGTCACTCCCGGCAACGACTGTGACGACGGCGGTGCTAAGCTCCAGTTCGGAGGAGGTTCGATGAGAGTGTCCCATGTGCATTGCCGCGTGCGCGACTTGCCGGCCGCGGCCCGCTGGTTCCAACAGGTGTTGCAGGCCACCCCTGTGTTTAACAACGAGCGCATGGCCTGGCTGGGCTTTGGCGAGTTTGGCGTGATTCTGGACGCCGCGCCTGCGGATAGCGCGCTTACCCTCGGCTTCGATAGTGAGGATTGCGACGCAGACTTTCGCAAGCTCACCGGCCGCGGCGCGGAATCCATCGAGGCCCCGCAAGATCGCCCCTGGGGCGCACGCTCCGCCTACCTCAAGGGCCCCGGCGCCCTAACCGTCGAAATCGAACAGCTGCTCAAACGCATCTAGGCACTCGGCCCATCCCCTCGCGCCCGCTCCTCCTTGACCCCTCCCCCTTCCGGGTGTAGAGTCCGCCCACCCGGTTCCTTCCTAGTAGTTTCAATGCAAGGAGGTAGGTATGTCGTTTCGAAAAGCCCTTGGGGCCTTAGCTGTCGTGGTGTGCTTGGCGGCGCCCGTCGCTGTCCAAGCGCAGGGAGATTATCTCGACGTTTTCACCGTCAAAGTAAAACCGGAAAAACTCGCCGATTTCCAGGTCCTCAGCAAAAAATGGGCCGATGCCAACCGCCGCTTTAATGGCGACCGTTGGCTCGCTCTCGAAGCCGTCTATGGTGAAGGCAATGTCTATCAGTTCACCAGCGTCCGCAAGGACTACGCCGACGTCGACAAATCCAACGAAGCCAGCATGCTCGCCGTCAACAAAGCCTTCGGCAAGGAAGCCGCTCTGAAAATCGGGCAGGACTTCGATAGCTGTTTGGTGTGGTCCCGCTCCGAACTCCGCCGCCGTCGCTGGGACCTCAGCCGCAAGGCCCCCAAAGACGCCGAGGCCTACACCAAACTCATTGGCGAATCCCGCCTCTTGCGCACCACCGCCATACACATTCGGCCCGGCCACGTCCCTGATTTCGAGGCTCTTATGAAGGACATGAAGGAAGCCGCCGAAAAGAACGCCGACACCCAGCCGGTTTTTGTTTCCCAAGTCGTCGAAGGCAGCAAAGGCGCCACCTTCTACGTATCCACGCTGCGCTCGTCCATGGGCGGCTTCGACCACAATCCCACCGCCAAGGAAATCCTCGGCGAGGAGGGCTTCAAAAAGTACACGCAAATCAATGCCGATACCGTCGAGACCGCTGAGTCCGCTCTCTATCGCTTCAGCGCGGGCCTTAGCAATCCTCCCGAGGAAGTCGCCAAAGTCGCTATGGACTTCTGGCGCCCGAAAGTCGTGATCGCTGCCATGGCCAAACCCAGAACCGCCATGGAACCCGACGCCGCCAAAGAAGCAGTCAAGAAACCCCAGTAACACAATAGAAGTAGCACAACAGAATCCGCCCGGGGCACAGACTCGAATCTGCGCCCCGGCCCACTCTTCCGAATTCCCAACTTCTGAACCTTGGAACTTTCAGACTCTTAGACGCGCACTACATCGCCATCTTGCCGGTGGGCGGCATCAGGTCCCAGGCTTGCCAGAAAATCTTCATTTCCTCCGGCGTGCCCAGCGAGACGCGGATGTATTTGTCTAATGCGGGATATTTGGGGCCGATCAAGATGTTGTGCTTCTTCAGGTGCTCGATGACTTCGTCGGGCGGACGCTGCGGATTCATCATCACGAAGTTCGTCTGCGAATCGATGCAGCGCAGCATGCGCGCGTTCGCCTGGTTCATGAACTCCTGGCGGTCATCGGTATTGCGCTTCACGCCGAGACGCACGTACTCGACGTCGTCGAGCGCAGCGGAAGCCGCGCGCGCGGAAACCACGCTGACGCTCCAGCCGGGGAAACCGGCAGCGAGCCGCTTCGCGACCTCGGGAGTCGCCACGGCATAGCCGATGCGCATGCCGGCAAGCCCATAGATTTTGGAGAACGTTCGCGCCACGATGACGCGCGGGTCGCCAATCGGCCGGTCAAGAAAAGATTCGTAATCGGCGCCGGGCGTAGCGAAATGATGATACGCCTCATCGATTAGCACGGTGACGCCGCCCGGCAGCTTCGCAATGAATGCTTCGATGTCCTTGCGCGGCGTGATGGTCCCGGTGGGATTGTTGGGATTGACGATGTAAACGAGTCCGGCATTCGAGGCGGTCCGGTCGAGCATAAGCGAGAGATCGTGCTCGTAGCGTTTGTTGAGCGGAACATCCGCGACCTCGATGTTGGCGGTTTGCGCGAGTTTGCCAAGCGCAGGAAACGTGGGCGCGGCTTCCACCAGTTTTTTGCCGGGCTTGAGAAAAGCCATCGCGGCCATGCACAGGATTTCGCCGGAGCCGCAGCCCAGCACGATTTGCTCGCGCTTCACCTTGTGCAGAGCCGCCAGCTTGTCAGTCAGCGTGTCGTATTCCGTGCGCGGGTAGCGATTGCCGGTCGACGCGGATTCGCGCAGCACCGCCAAAACTTTTTCGGACGGCCCGTAAGGATTTTCGTTGCGATAGAGAAGCACCGGCTCCGCGGCAGTAGCGCTCTCGGGCCGTGACGCAGGCGCGGAGTTTCCCCACAGCGCCGCTTCCGTCGCGGGAGCCAGCGGCAACCCGCGAAGCGCTGGCACAGCGGCGCCAACCACGACGCCAACGCCTAGATTGCGAAGCAGATTTCTGCGGGAGAGTGGCATGGCGATGCTCCTCAATGCGATGGCGCCCTCGAAATTAGTTCTCGAAAAACTCAAACCTAAAATTTAGGACGCAGCACGCGCGCTGGGGCAAATGTCCAGCAGCATGACTAGCGAGCCGCCCGCAAGAATGCGAGCGGCCCCGGACTCAAAGATATCCTACTTTCCCGCACTATTGAACGGTTAGCTTTACCTGCTTAGTGTGGGTGAAGGCGCTACTCGTTGCGGTGATGGTCAAGGTGAATGTGCCGGTTGGCGATCTGCGGCTAGTGCCGACCGTTAGCGTGGACGAACCGGAAGTATTGATGGATGCGGGATTGAAACTGGCAGTTGCGCGGCTGGGCAGTCCTTTGACGCTAAGGCTGACCGTGCCAGAGAACCCAGGGTTCGCGGCGATGGTGACCATGTATCGCGTGCTGGAGCCGCGGCGGACGCTGGCGCTGGATGGAGTGACGGAAATGGTGAAGTCGCCGGAGACAACGAGCGCGACGCTGGTGGTGTGGGTCAAAGTGCCACTGGTTGCGGTGACCATCAGCGGATAACTGCCTGGAGGCGTGGTGGAGGAAGTGGAAACGCTCAGTGTGCTTGAGCCGGAGGTGGAGATGGACGCCGGGCTGAACGACCCCGAAGCGCCCGCAGGCAGTCCGCCGACGCTGAGCGAGACTGTGCCGCTAAAGCCGATTCCTGCCGTGATGGTGGCAGTGTAGGTGGTGCCGCCGCCCTGCGCAACGGTACGAGAGGACGGTGAAGCGGAGAGGGAGAAATCCGGCCGGACGGTGATAGTACGGGTGGGAGGATTCGGGTCGGTGAGGCCGGCGTTATCCGTGACGGTGAACGTAGTGACGTAGGTGCCGGGGGTGGAGTAGGTGATGTTGCCTGCGTTGGCGAGATTGCTGGAGCTGGGATTGCCGCCGGGGAAAGACCAGGAGTAAGCGCTGATAGTGCCGTCGGGGTCGGAGCCTGTGCCGGAGTAATTGACGGACTGGCCGGCGGTGATGGTGACGTTGGAAGCTGGACTGGTGATGGTGCCTGTGGGCGGGATGTCGTTGGCGGCAGCGGAGACTTGCACCATGGTGGCGACAGAGGGGACGCCGGCGCTATTGAGAATGAAGAGCATGTAATAGCCCGGAGGGGCGATGTTGCCGTTGGGCGGGCCGGCGATGTTGAGAACGCCGGTGCCGGGTGTGAAGGCGAGTCCAACGTAGCGCTGGTCCATGTCAAAGGCGTGCGTGACGGCGCCATTGCGCATCAGGACGACGGAAGAGATGTTGGCGGCGTCGGGAGTTTGAACTTGGAAGGCGCCGTTGTATCCGATCACGGAGGAAGTGCCGGTAATGGTTGGGCGAGTGGCGAGAGTGCCGTCGCCGTTAAAAAGATACGCGGGCGAGTAGATTTCCATGTGCGGTTCGTAGGTGCCGCGCTGCGGGTTGCCCCCCGCGACCCAAACCGTGGCATCGGGAAGCAGCAGACTCACAGAGTGATAGAGGCGCGCGTAAATCTCAGCGCCGGCGGAGCTGAAAGTGTTTGAGCCGGGATTGTAGAGGTCGACATTGAGGCTGGCGCTGGCGGTGTCTTCGTCATGGAGAGAGCCGCCGAGGGCGAGGACTTGGCCGCTAGGGAGAATGGTGGCGTCCATTTCGATGCGCGGCTGGGACATGTTGGGACCGTATACCCATTTCGGAGTGGAGGAGGAGAGATCGATGACCTCTGTGGTAGCGGTGGAAGGATTGCCGCCGCCCATGACCATTACTTTCGGCGCGTAGTTATTCGCGGGAGTTAATGGAAGGAGAACCGAAGAGCCGTAAGTACGCGTGCCGCTGTAATTGGTGAACGCGATGTTGGTTGTCCAGGTGTGAGTTGCAGGATCGAAAAAGCTGGAGCCAGTGGTAGGGCCAGAGTAAAAGACTTTGCCACTGGGAAGCACGTGCATGCGTGGGTAGAGCGGCGGAGTCCAGGGGGCAGAGAAGGCCGCGCTCCAGCCGGAACTGGCGCTGTAGAACTCGACGGAAGTGTTGGTGCCGCCGGTTTCGCTGAGGCCAGAGAATATCATGGTGCGGCCGTCGCCGAGAACGGTGCCGGTGGGATACCAGCGGCCGTGCGCCATGGATTGCTGGTCGATGAAGGTGTTGGTAGCCGGGTCATAGGCGGAGGTGCGCAGCTCGCCGTGGAAAGGATCGTATTGGAGGGTGCCGCCCATGACGAAGGGACGGCCGTTGGGGAGGACCACCATGCCGTTGCAGAACATGTCCCAGGTTACGGGCTGGGTGGTTATGGTGCCGGCCTGGGGATCCCAAAGAGCGGCTTGGAAATTATTGTTGCCGGCGACGTTGCCGGAGCCCGAGACGACTAGAACCTTGCCGTTGTAGAGAAGAGCCACATGCACCGGATTGATCGGCATGGTGTAAGGCAGAGTCTGCCAGCGGCCTTGGCCGGACTGGGCGAGCGCGAGAGGCGCGACGGGGATGAACAGGAGTAGAGACAAAAGAGCAGGCACAAACAACAGACGGCTGGGAAATCTGTTCATGTGAATCCTCTCGAGCTGTTGGGACAGAGGGAGCCTTTGCAGGACTGTGGCAAGCAGCTTGCCAATTCGCTGGGATTGGCTGCTGCTAAGTCACTGAATTGACAGGGCTAACCCAAGCCGCTCGAACCGATCGATGGAAGCTCGGCAAAGCTGTGCCGCTAAGGGGCAAACTGAGGAAATTACTGGGCCCAGCTATCGCTTAATTGGCAAATCCGTCAGGGCATTTGGGCGAGGCTGAGGATGTTGCCATCGGGATCCTTGAACCAGGCGATTTTGGCGCCGCCTGGGGCCGTCCAGATTCGCTCTGCATCCTGAGTGGGCAAGCCGTAACCTTCAAACTGCACGCCTCTTTGTTTGAGAGCGGAGACAGCTTTGGCGATGTCGGGAACTTGCCAGCCGAGAATGGTGAAAGGTTGCGGCTTGAATCCAGGCGGAACATTGGTGACGCGGAGCATGATGCCATTGACGTCGAGCGCGAGGGCAAAATTATCCTGGCTGAGGACGCGCAGACCGAGCACGCCTTCGTAGAAGGGCCGCGCTTTGTTAGCGTCGAGGGTGGGTGCGAAAGCCATGATTTTGTACGAGCCGAGCATGGTATCCTCCCGGTCGAAGTAGGTAGAGCGTCAGAACTAGAGCTTAGCCGTGGCCGCAAATCAAACCAAGCGGGAACCGCGAGTAGTGATCAATCCGACCGCGTCGCAGATCGGCGGGGTGAATGCGATTCTGTGGGGACGCGCGAAGCAATATCATGTGGCGGAATTTCCGGGGCCGCTGTCGATCAAGAGCGTGGTGCGCGGCTCGGGCGTGTGGGAAACATCAGAGGCCGAGCGCGTGGTGGACACCGCAAGCTATTTGGTGCTGAATGCCGGGCGGCCGTATTCGATCACGATTGATGCGCAGAAAATTGTCGAGACGTTTTGTTTGTTTTTTCACGCGGGCTTTGCCGAGGATGTGAATCGCGTGGAGAGCGGCGCGCCGATGGCGTTGTTGGATGAGTCGCCTGATTCCGGAGCTCCGCTGGAGTTTTTTGAAACTTTGCATCCGCACGACGCAGAGGTAAGCCCACTGCTGAGGCGAATGCGTCAGAGGATTTCGGACAAGAGCGCTACGGCCGCCTGGCTGGAAGATCAGTTTTTTGCGGTCGCCCGCGCGATGCTGAAGGTTCGCGGGCGGTCGGAAAAACAGGCCGCGCGGATTCCAGCGAAAAAAATGTCGACGCGGCAGGAGCTTTACCGGCGGCTTCTGCGCGGCAAAGATTACCTGGATTCCTTTTTTGCCGGCGAGGTGCAACTGCATCACGCCGCCGGCGCTGCCTGCGTTTCTCCATACCACTTCCACCGGCTATTCCGCGAAGTTTTCAACGAAACACCAAACCAGTATCTGCAGCGGCGGCGACTAATACAGGCGCGGCGTCTTCTTGCGTCCACGGACCAAAGCGTGACCGAGATTTGCCTTGCTGTCGGCTTTGAAAGTATGACTTCTTTCAGCGCGCTGTTCCGGCGAACGTTTGGATACTCCCCGCGAGAATACCGCTCGCTCCTTTTCCATCCCGCGCGCGGCGCCCCAGATAAATAGCAAGATTGGATAGGATTTTGGGGACTTTACACGCGTAGTGTACGAATGGAAGGAGAACAGCCATGGTTCTCAAAGCTATTTGTATTTTTCTCTTCGTAGTTTACGTGTTGGTTCGGGTGCTTGGTCCCCATTGCTGAGGCTGGCCGAGACTGACTGGAGAACTTGCCACGGCGGTCAGCGCAGAACCGGAGGACGATTGCGATGCCGGAAGAGACGACGAAGAAATTGATGGAGGCGATTCGGGCGGGGAACAAAGCTGGGGTGGAGGCGCTGCTGAGTGCCGAGCCGGGATTGTTGCGATCTACGGCGCCGAATGGGTCTTCAGTGATGCTGCTGGCGGCGTATTACGGGCATGCGGAGTTGGCGCAAGTTTTTGTGCGGCACGGAGCGAAACCTGATGTGTTTGAGGCCAGCGCGCTGGGGGATCTGGAAACGGTGCGGAATTTGGTTGGCCGCGATTGGGCATTGGTTAATGCGTTTGCAGCAGACGGGTTTTACCCGCTGGGATTGGCGGCATTTTTTGGGCATCGCGCGATTGTGGAGTTTTTGCTGAAGAACGGCGCGGATGTGAAGGCTGCGGCGCGCAACGCGCAAAAGGTGACATCGATGCATGCAGGCGCGACGCAGGGAGACGCCGAGATTGTGAAGATGCTATTGGAAGCCGGCGCAGACCCGAACGCGCGGCAGGAACGCGGTTTTGTGCCGCTGCACTCGGCCGCGGCGAATGGAAACGTCCCGGTTGTGCAACTGCTTCTGCAACATGGTGCGCATGCGGACGCGAAGGCAGATGACGGCAAGACGCCGGCCGACATGGCCACGGACCGCGGCCACAAAGACTTGGCGGAGATGCTCAAGAAAGCAACGGCGACGTAGGAGTACGGCGGTACTAGGAGACGGGTGCGCAGGAGGTCGCGCCGAGTACTGGCCGGAATGAACCCCGAGGACTATCGACGCTGCTAGCTGGCGGGAGCAGAATCGCGACTGTGATCGGGACCGGCCCAACCGGGCTCGACCACGGTACCCTCCATCCCCAACGCCCGAGCGGCCGGTCCCCCCACCGGCCGCTCACTTTTTTTGCTAAAGAATTAGCCGCACGGCACAGAAAGTCAGAGGCGCTCGCCTGCGCTCGCTAGCCGGGCTGAAGCCGGCCTCTACAACTGGGGCAGTCTGGGCGAGTAGGGGCGCAGTATGCTGCGCCCCCTACGACGAACGGGCGAAATCCTTCTAGAAATGGAGCTTGAGGCTGCCGCCGACGGTGCGGGAGGGGGCGTATTGAATGGGGATTTCTTCGCTCTCTTTGGCGATCTGGTAGATGCTGTTGCTGACGTTGGTGATGTTGAGTTCGAAATCGAGGTGGCGCGGCTCAGTCTTCCAGAGGGTGAGGCCAGAGGCGAGGTCGGCGGTGAAATGTTGCGGCAGGCGCGGACCGTGTTCGATGATGGTGCCGCTGCCGTAGCGCATGGCGCTGCCAGCCCAAAAACCGCGCCAGCGATTGCGATAAAAAATCTGCGCCGTGCCGGTGTGGGTCTGGTCGAAAGCCGGAACGATGCGTTGTCCCTGAACGAGCGGCTCGTTGCCGGCGAAGCCTCCGGTGATGGGACCGTGGAAAATTGTCCTGGCGGCGGCGTATTGGAGGCGCGCGGAGATGCCGAGGCGCTCAAGCTGGCGCATATTCAGGACGAATTCAAGGCCTTTCGAACGGGCGCTGTCGAAATTGATGGGGGCAAAAATTCGCGAGATGGAAATTTCGTGGTTTTCGAAACTGTTGCGGCCGGTGTGGAGATAGGCGTTTAGCTCGAGGCTGACGCGCGGAGCTAATTCCTGGGACCACCCGAGTTCGTAATAGTTTTGCGTGTAGGGACGCACGTTACCGACGCGTTGGCCGGGAGCGTTGGTGTTGTTGCCGATAAAGCTGGCGAGGAGCGAATACTCGATGGGCGGGGGGGAAAACAAGCGATTGTACGCGGCGTGAATCACGGATTTTGTCTTGTTGATGTGGTACGCGAGGCCGACGCGCGGACTGGCCTGGCTGTCGGCGTTGATGAGATCGAAATGATCGAAGCGAAGGCCGAGATCGACGGTTAGATTTCGAATGGGCGAGAAATGGTCCTGGATGTAGAAGCTGGCTTGGCCGCCTTTGCCCCAGCCTTGGAAGGGTGGGAAGACGTCGGGGTCGCCGCGAGATTCGAAGAAGAAGCTTTCGCCTTCGCGCAACTGTACGAGGTCGATTCCGGCTTTGAAGAAGTGACCGCGCCAGGAGTGCGAGAGGTCGCTTTTGACGCCGAGGGTGAAGCCCGAGCGCGAGGCGTCCGAAAGAGGCGTGATGGGATCGCTGGTCGGCAGAACGTGATCCGAGCTGCTGCGCTCATAGAGGGAGGTGTGCAGCAGCGTTTCCGGTGAGAAGGTGTGGGTCCAGCCGAAAATCGCAGTGTACTGGCGCAGGTGGCGCTGCGCGTCTCGGCCAACTTGCTGGTCGTCAGTGATATTGGGTTGCTGGAAATTGGCGCCGGAACCCAGCAGGAGCAACCGGAGGGTGTCGCTTTTGCCTGCGCTCCAGTCGAGCTGCGTGGTGGCACGCGAGCCCTTGCCGAAGTCGAAGAGCTCCTTGGGTTCGGGGGGATCGAGGTAACGGCCGGAAGTAAAACCGTCGACGAAGAAATAGTAGCCGAGCTGGCCGGTTTGGCCGCCGTAGTCGGCGTTGAGGTCGTAATTGTCTAGCGTGGCGCCGCGGAAATTAACGTCGCCGTGGCCGCCCAACTCGGCGCCGGAGCGCGTGGTGATATCCAGCACACCGCCGAAGCGGTTGCCGTATTCAGGGGTGAAGCCACCAGTCATGAGGTCTACGGTTTCAAAAATTTGCGGGCTGACGCCGGGAGAAAATTGCGGCTGAGTGTTGTCCAAAAAGGAGACGCCGTTGATGAATTCGTGGAGGGAAAACTCCGTGCCACGCACGGCGAGAAAATTGTCGTGGCTGTCGCTGGCCCCGGGCATGAGGTTGTTGACGAGGTCGTTGGTGCTTTCGAGCAGTGGCTCGGGGAGTTTTTCGAGGTCCTGGCGAGTGAAGGTGTAGGAGCTGCCGGTTTTTTCAGGGTCGATGGTCAGATAGCCGGCGTGAACTTCGACGCTTTCCTTCACCGTTTGTTTCGCTTGGAGATCAAGGTTGAGGGAGAGAGGTTGGCGGGGACGCAGGACAAATTCGTAATGGAGAGGAAAGTAGTCGGGGGCTTGCACTTGCAGGGAGTAGGCGCCGGCTTGGAGGGCGAGGAGACGAAATTTTCCGTTGGCGTCCGTGGTGGCCGCCTGGAGCTTTGCGCCGTCCTGGTGCTGGAGGGAGATGGAGGCGTTGGCTATTGGGAGGCCGGAGGCGTCATGGACGGCGCCGTCGACGGTGGTTTGAGCAAAGACGAAAGACGGCGAGAAGAGGATCGGGCCGAGGAGGCACAGGCATAGCGAACGCATAGGTTTTTAAAACCCTAGTGAGATGCAAGCGTCCTGAATGGACGTTCCGGGGAACGGGTGAGTCTAGCATAGGTTGATGGCGGGTTTGCATTGGCGGCGTGAAAATTGACCGGGGGAGCTACGCGACCATGAGGCAAGAAATTGCGCAGATAAGATTTGGGGCGCAGCAGAGAGCCAGCCGACAAGTTTACTGAGAACCTGTCGGAGGCTTTTCAGGATTGATGGCCGTGGAGATGACGTGCGTCGGCTGACTCGAGTCGCGCCTTGGAGGAGCGAACTTCGGAGTTTTTTTCTTCGGTTTTTTTGCTTCGCGGCTTCTTCTGTCTTTGTTTCCCATGTTAGATAGCATGCCACGGGCGCTGCCTTATGGCTAGAGAATGTGCAATTACGCAGTCCTTGCGGCAAGAAAAAATACTAGGCGTTTCTCGGGTTTGCGGGAACGAGAACAACGAGGGTGTACGTCCCAAGGGCAATGCCGAGTGGCCCGTCAATTACGGCCAAGAACGCCGCGAGCAGACCAAGCTTCCGGGCGGATTGGCCGCCGGACATCAGGGCCAGACCGGCCATGAGGGAAACAACACCAGATGCGACGCCCAGAATAATCGCGAAAATCAAAAAGACGTGAAATAAGTCCATTAAGGTAAATGGGTTAGGGACACGAGCGAGCAGCGCTCCCCACATCACGGTCAGTGTGCCGCTGTACAGAAAGATTCCCAGCGCGGCAACCAGGCGCAAAATTCCATACAGGACCCATAAAATCCCAAGATTTCGCATTGAAGCTCCCGACTCCATTTCCGCTTTCATTTAACGGCGGGCCGACACTGTACATCTGGCCCGCTTTGCGCGCAATGGTTGGCCCCAGATGCTAGGCCACCTCGGCGGTCGTGGGAAGTCCAACGGGTCGCCTTTTGCCGGCTCGGGATGTGCCCATCTGGATACGATACTGCTAGAGATGACCTGACCTTTGGGGCAATTGCGCAGCGCTTTTTCCCCGGAAATACTGTCATTACTATGAAACTCTCACCTTTCCTCACACTTTTGGCGGCTTTGGCGTTTGCCGGAACGGCATCCGCACAACAAAAAATGTTCGAATGGCAGCCGGCCAACGATGAAGCCGTCCGGCTCGATCCGGCGAACTACCACACGGCGCGGACATACCGGCCGGGACCGCAGGGCGGGAACATTCACGTGGATATCGAAGCGCAGCAGCCCGTGACGATTTTCCTGACGGGCGAAGGGGAGTGGAACCAGGCGCTGCAGTATCCGGAAACGATCGCGACGCTGAGAAAGCTCTGCTTGCGCGAGCACGTGGTGAAGACCACGTATCTTTGCGATCTTCCCGCAGAGCCGATGACCTTGGTTGTTCGCGACGATCGCGGCAGTGCCGAGTCGGCGGCCTTCGCAGGGCTGGGCGAGGTACTGAAGCGCGATTCCGCAGTCCTCAACAATCCTAGAGGCGATGCTATCAGCGCAGGCGTGGGCTTGGCGGCGATCCTGAAGAAAGAAGGTTCGCCCACTCGCCGTTTTAAATCGCCGAATGATGTGCATATCCAATATTACCGCTGGGCTTGCATCAGCAATTGCTTCCCGCCGCAGTTTCAGTGGATTCAACAAGCGAAGGAGAAGTTCGAGCTGACTTCGTTTTTGAAGGTCTATGGCGGGTACACGCCGGGACGCGACGGGGAAGTGGTGAGCATCAAGATCAAGGCGCCGGTGCCAATGTTGGTGGCGGTGGTGCCGTCGTCGGTCGCGAATCAGTTGCATGCGAAACCGGAGATGCTGGAGCCGGCGCTGGAGAAGAACTCCTGCCAGCAACGTGGCGTGCAGTCGCAGACGTTTCAGTGCACGTTCAATGCGGCGGACGGGCCGCAGTCGCTGATCGTGGTGCCGGAGGAAACTGGGAAGGTGCCGCACAAGAAGGCGGAGATTGAGTTTTTTGCTTCGAAATGCGTGGCGAATTGCGCCCTGCCGGCCGAGAATGCGAACAGTTCGGCGGAGAAAATTAACCCCTAAGCGAATCCGGTAATCCGAAGCACCTGCCGCCCGGTTGGTCTAGCCTCCCGGGCGGTTCCTATTTTTGGTCCTCTTGATCCTCGCCGATAGCATCGTGACGGGCGTTCGCGCGGCTATGCCTGACTTTCGATACAATGGAGGATCCTGGCTCGGGAAAAGGCGGATATGTTTGAGAATTTGACGGAAAAGCTGCAACGGACGTTCAAGAATCTGCGGGGGCAGGGGAAGCTGACCGAGGAGCACTTGGACGCGGCGCTGGCGGAGATTCGCGAGGCGCTGCTGGAAGGCGACGTCAACGTGGGCGTCGCCGATGAGCTACTGGCGAACATCCGGCAGAAGGCGATTGGCAGCGAGGTGATGCTGCAGCTTTCGCCGGACCAGCAAGTGGTCAAGACGGTGCGCGACGAACTGACCGCGATGCTAGGGAAGCACGCCAAACCTCTATTCGCTTCGCGGCCGCCTTCGGTGTGGATGATTGTGGGCTTGCAGGGGTCCGGCAAGACGACCACTACGGGCAAGCTGGCGAAATGGCTGGCGCAGCATGGGCACCGGCCGATTGTGGTTTCCACCGACGTGTACCGGCCGGCGGCGCGCGAGCAGCTGGCGCAGGTGGCAAAGACGGTGGGCGCGCAATTGTGGCCGGGGGCGGGGACAGATAAGCCGCTGGAGATTGTCCGGGGTGCGATCAAGGAGGCGAAGCTTTCGGCTAGCGATGTGATTTTGGTGGACACCGCGGGGCGGCTGCACATCGACGATGAGTTGATGAATGAGCTGAGCACGCTGAAGAAGGAATTGCAGCCGGCGGAAATGCTTTTTATTGCGGACGCGATGATTGGGCAGGATGCGGTGCGTTCAGCGGGAGAGTTTCACAAGCGGCTGGGGCTGACCGGCGTGATTTTGACGAAGCTGGACGGCGATGCGCGCGGAGGCGCGGCGCTTTCGATTGCGAAAGTTTCCGGGGCGCCGGTAAAGTTTGTGGGGTTGGGCGAGAAATACGATGCGCTGGAGGGATTTTATCCGGAGCGCATTGTTTCGCGCGTGCTGGGCATGGGCGACATCATGTCGCTGATCGAGCGGGCGGAGCTGGCGGTCGACAAGAAAGCGGCGGCGGAGCTGGAACGGAAGCTGCGGAAGAATGAGTTCACGCTGGAGGATTTCCGGGATCAGCTCAAGCAGGTGCGGAAGATGGGGCCGCTGGAGCAGATCGTCGACATGCTGCCGAAGATCGGGCCGCTGGCGAATTTGCCAAAGGACGCGAAAGTAGATGAGAGCCAGTTGAAGCGGCTGGAAGCGATCATCAACTCGATGACGAACCAGGAGCGGCGCGACCACAACGTGATTGACGGGAAGCGGCGGAAGCGGATTGCGAAGGGCAGCGGGACTTCGGTGCAGGAAGTGAATCAGGTCTTGAAGCAGTACATGCAGATGCGGACGATGATGAAGCAGTATGGGACGATGGCGGCGCGGGCAAAGATGAAGGGGCTGGGGAAGCTGGCGGGGCTGTCTTGAGACGAGCGAACTTTGCATATCGGGTGGTGCGATGCAGTGGCAAAAGACTCTGCAGAAGGGACATTCAGATAACACTGAGCTGAAGCCTTGCTCTGGATGTGGGGCGCTGCTCCCCGGGGGCGATGGCGGCTGCCAGGAACTCTTCAACCAACTCCTCGCGCGAGACTACACGAATCCATTGTTCGGTTCGGTTCACATGCTTGCCGTAGATTGTCATTCGTTGCAGCATCCCGAGAACCACGGATACAAAAGTAATTCAGTGCATCTTCTCAGTCTTTGCTGGCAATTGGAACATGGAGACAAGTCCGGTCCAGGCGTTATGCCGAAATGGATGCGACAGGAATTTGACGGTCGGCCAGCGGTTCCGAAACTCGAGCCTCCAAAGAATAGAGGACAAGTGACTATCGTGGACGTCCATGGTGTGACGACACCCGCAGAGCACGGCGAGCGGGTGCGCCGCTGGGCGGCCTCCGTCTGGGAAGCGTGGAGTGCTCACCAAGCGTGGGCAAGGCAATGGCTAGCGGAGAAAATGCCGCAGGAAGAATCTCGGCGGGGACGTTGAGCGTCCGGAACAATTCAGGGCGTCAGAAAGAGTTCGGCCGCTCTTATTGCGAGGGACTCGGGGTCGAGGTCGGTGCGGTTACAGAGAATGATGATGGTGAGGCGGTCGGACGGGAAGCGCAGGATGTAGGTGTGGAAGCCGATGGTGTCGCCGTAATGCCACATGCGCGCGTGATTGCGGTAGGGGTCGAGGAACCAGCCGAAGCCGTAGGAGACTGGGGCGCCTTCGGGACGGTCGGAGTTGGCGGGCCATTTGGGTTGAGTGCCGTTGATGAGCTGCGCGGGGGTCAGGGCGGGCTGCATTTCTTTTTCGCTTAGGAGCGTGTGTTGCGCGAGCGCTTCATCCCATTTTGCGAGATCGGTTAGAGAGGAATAGATTCCGCCGTCGCCTAGCGTGGCGGAGGTGGGGCTTTGGTCGGTTTCCTTCCAGGCGCTAACTTCTTTCGAATGGCCATAGGCGCGGCGGGTGACTTCGCTTTGTCCTTTTTGGTAAGCGACCGTTTGCGACATTTTTAGCGGCGCGAAGATTCGTTCGCGGAGGAATTCGCGGAACGGCTTGCCGGAGATTTTTGCCACCACTAATCCGAGGACGACGTAGCCGGAATTGCTGTAGCTCCATTGCGTGCCGGGTACGAACTTGCCGGCGGCTTCCTGTTTGAGGAGATCGAGAACTTCCGCGTCTTGAATCTGGCGGTTGGGCGTCCAGATCGGGGCGCCCCTGCGTTTTTCTGCGGCGGCCATCAAGTCTTCGTAGTCGGGGAGGCCGGAAGTGTGGTTCAGGAGATTGCGGATGGTGATGGCTTTGCCGTAGGCGGGGAATTCGGGGAAGACGTCGGTGAGTTTGGCTTCGTAGCGGAGCCTGCCGTCGTGGACGAGCAACATGATGGACATGGCAGTGAATTGCTTGGAGCAGGAGGCGAGGCGGAAGTTGGTTTGCGGATCGATTTTGGCGAAGGAGCGGAGTTCGCGGGCGCCGTAGCCGCGTTCGAAGGCGGTGCGGCCGTCTTTGCGGACGAGGACGGCTAGGCCGGGGGAGCTTGCGTTGGCGAGCGGGGAGAAAATTGCGTCGAGGGCGTCCGTTATTTGGTCTTGAGAGGATCGAGCGTGCGGTGAAGAAACGTGGAGGAGGATAAAGAAAAGAGAAAGAACCTTGCGGAACACGCGGCGGCCTCAAGGCGCAGCATATCACCGGTGGGACGTTGCTTTGGGGCGCCAACTGCGTCGGCAAAACCTTACATTGATTTAAGGTGTGTTCTGTACAGCGAGCTGCCGCCGCAGGCGCTCGATCTCCGACTGCAACTGCGCGACTTGCTCCAGCTCGGCATCCAGCCGGGCTTTGCCCGCGGTGTCTTCGGCGTAGTCGGGCCTGGAGTAGTAAGCGTCTTGGTCCAGAGCAAACTGGCGCTGCAGAAGGTTCAGCTCTTCCTCCGCCTCATCGAGTTCCCTCTGGATTCTTGCGGCTTCCGGAGGCTCGCACGCAACGCGCAAGGCTCTCGTTAAGGACGCAATCCTCTCCTCGAGTTCGACCTCAGTCACTCGCGCAGGCGCCGGTGGTTCCGTTTCCAGCAGCGGAGGAGCGCCAACGTAAAATCCTGAGTACCCGGGTCTGAACTGACGCAAATCGAGATCGTGGTCGGAGATGATCTGGGGCCGGTATGAAAGCTCGCGGCGAAGCTGATCCAGCTCCTGCTGGGCAGCTTGCAACTCCCTTGTGAGCCTCGCGACCTCAGGATTGTCGCAGCTCGCTCCGGCAGGATTTGCCGCCTCGGCCCCGTAAGGTGACGAGAACTGTAGATCGAAAGCTGGGTCGGGCACCGAATACGGCATGGAGAGGTCTTCGTTGGTGATGATTTTCGGATGCTCAGTGGAATTTGCTTTATGCTCGCGAGCATTCCGGGCGGCCTCGGCTACCGATTCCGCAGGATGCGGTGGTTCTTGCGAACGGGCGGGCACGGCAAAGACGAACGCCAGAAATATTAGAGACCTGACGAAACTATATAATCCCAGAAGTCCCGGACACTTGCTCTTGCACATCTCGGCACCAGGTGCCCAAAGCCCAGTAGGCGCTACTAGTTGAGATGATCGTCGCGACAACAAGGTTCGGGGGCATCTGCTGCGGAGGGGAAGTTCAAGGATTGCCGGGGGGTGGCTGGAAAGGCTAGAATGATATACGGAGGAATGGCTTAGTGCTGACGATTCGACTGTCCAGGATAGGCAAGAAGAAAAGACCGTTTTATCGGGTGGTGGTGATCGAGAGGACGCGGCCGCGCGATGGCCGTGTTCGCGAACTGGTGGGGACGTACGATCCCCTCAAGAAGCCCGCAGAGATCAAGCTGGATGCGGAACGCATCAAGTATTGGCTCGGAGTCGGCGCACAGCCCAGCGACACCGTGCGCAGCTTCATCCGTTTGCAAAAGATAGCGTAAAGTTCCCAGTTTTTTGTTGGTTGGTGCACCCTCTTCCTAGTCAGGGCGCCTTTCCCAGGCTCATGTAGGTAGTAGATGAAAGTCGCGTTCCTAGAGGTGCCCCTATGAAGGAGCTGGTAGAATCCATTGCCAGGGCTCTCGTGGACCATCCGGAAGAAGTACAGGTAAGGTCCGTCGAGGGTTCACAAGCCACAATTTTAGAATTGCGCGTGCATCCGGAAGATCTTGGCAAAGTGATTGGGCGGCAGGGCCGCACGGCCAAGGCGGTGCGCACGCTGCTTGGCGCGGCGGGAATGAAAGTGCGCAAGCGATTTACGCTTGAAATACTGGAAGAGTGAGCGGCGAATCGCAACGTTGGGTGGCGGTTGCGCACATACTCCGTCCGCGCGGGAACAAGGGCGAAGTGGCGGCGGAAGTGTTGACGGACTTTCCGCAGCGGCTCACGGGATTGCGAGAAGCGTTTGTTGACGATGGCGGTGAGCAATCCGGGCCGCGGCGCATGCAGATTAAGGCCTGTTGGCTGAGCCAGAATCACCCCGGGCAGGCCGTGTTTCACTTCGAAGGCTGTTCCTCGATTAGCGACGCTGAAAAGTTTCGCGGCCAGGATGTGCTCCTTCCCATCGAACAGCGCGTTACGCTCCCTGCTGGACACTACTTTATTTCTGACCTGATTGGGTGCTCGGTATTTCAGTGCGCTCGCGAGGCTTCGCCGGTTACTTCTTCGCCGTGCTCAATGTCCACAGCGCCTTCCTTGCTCGGTAGTGTCACGGATGTTCAGTTTACCGGTGAAGGTGTGTCTGGCACGCCGCTGCTGGTGGTGGATACGCGAGAAGGTGAATTGCTGATCCCGCTGGCCGAGGACATCTGCACGAGGATCGATTCTGCGGCACGGCGAATCGATGTGCTGCTGCCGGAGGGCCTCCGCGAACTCAACAAGCAGTGACGAAACCGTTGTACGCTAGCCTCGATGTCCCCGTTCTTGCGAACTCTCGTTTTCACGATAATTGTGCCGGGCTTTTGGACCGTCCTTGTGCCCTATTGGGTGGTAGGCCGTGGCGCACGGCTCGAGTTGCGCGGCGCGGCTGTCGCTGGCTGGTTTCTTGTTGTCGCCGGCGTTGCGCTTTATTTGACCTGCGCCTTCTGGGGCTTTGCGTTACGTGGCAAAGGAACTCCAGCGCCTATTGATCCTCCAAAGAGGCTGGTGTTGGAAGGCTCCTATCGAATCGTGCGGAATCCCATGTATTGGAGCGTGGCATTCGTGATGGTGGGAGAGGCGCTAGTTTTTCGCTCGGTCCCGCTCGCGGAGGTCGGGTGCGCATTCTTCGCGTTCGCGGCGTTGTTCGTGATGGTCTATGAAGAGCCCATGCTGCGCCACAAGTTCGGAGCCGAATATGAGGCCTACTGCCAGCGAGTGCCGCGCTGGGTTCCTCGATTTCGAAATAAGCTAGACTGAACGCGCATGCGATTCGACCTGATCACGATTTTCCCGGAGTTTTTTGCTGGTCCGCTGGAGCACGGAATTGTGCTGCGTGCGCGCGAAGCGAACCTGATGGATGTGCACGTGCGGGATCTGCGCGAGTTTACGCATGACAGGCATAGGACAGTGGACGACCGACCGTTTGGCGGCGGCGAAGGAATGGTGATGAAGCCGGAGCCGCTGTTCGATGCGGTGGAGTCGCTGCTGGGGCATGGGATTGGGGATTCCTCGCGACAAGCGGAGCGTGATGCGGGAACCGCGGTCGTGTTGCTGTCGGCGGCGGGAAAGCGGTTTACGCAGGAGACGGCGCGGCGTTATGCGGGGATGGAGCGGATTGTTTTTATTTGCGGGCGGTACGAAGGCGTAGATGAGCGCGTGGCAGAACACCTGGCTACAGAGGAAATTTCGATTGGTGATTTTGTTTTGAGCGGCGGCGAGCTGCCGGCGATGTTGGTGGCGGATGCGGTGACGCGGCTTTTGCCGGGGGCGCTTGGGAATGAGGCTTCGGCACAGAATGAGTCGTTTGGTGCGGGCGGCAGCTTGCCGACAGGGGCGCAATCTATTGCGCCCCTACAACGGAGCGACAAACGTCGCGCGTCAGACACCGACCACGGCGATGGCTTGCTGCTGGATTATCCGCATTACACGCGGCCGGCGGAGTTTCGCGGGTGGGCGGTACCGGAAGTACTGATCGGCGGGAATCACGCGGAGGTGGCGAAGTGGCGGCGTCAAGCGGCACTCGAGAAGACGCGGCGGAACCGGCCGGATTTGCTTTTGCGGGGATGATTCAGCGCGATATACTGGCGGTTCTGTGAATTGCGAGCCCCAAAGCGGATTGTTGCTGCAGGGTCGAGCCTGTGCTTGTCCATGCCGCGCGTGTATGTGTACCGCGTCGAGCGACACGGGACATCCTGCGGGTTAGCGCGCGACGTTCAGCCAGCAAGGATTCCAGGGCCGCTCCGAACGAGCGGCCTTTTGATTTTAGGAAGAGCACAGAGGGTCTATGAGCGAGACGACGAGCAGAAACGGAAACGCCGTGAGCAAACCCATCGCGATTTACTACGAACAGCCGAACTGGTTTGTGCCGCTGTTTCAGCAACTGGACGCGCGCGGCGTGAATTGGATCAAGCTGGACGCGCGCTATCACCAATATGATGCGGCGTCGCCGGAGCGCGAATATTCGCTGCTGTTCAATCGCATGAGCCCCTCTGCTTGGCAGCGCGGCGTAGGGCACGGGATTTTCTACACCATAAATTATTTGAAGCATTTGGAAGACAAGGGCGTGCGCGTGGTGAACGGTTCCCGGGCGTTCACACATGAGACTTCCAAGGCGCTGCAACTGGCGCTGCTGGAGCGGCTGGGGCTCCCGTACCCGAAGGCGCGGGTGATTAATCATGCCTCGCAGGCGGTGAGCGCCGCAGAGGCGGTTGGCTACCCGCTGATCGTGAAGCCGAATATCGGCGGCAGCGGGGCAGGCATCAAACGCTTTTCATCGCGAGAGGAGTTGCGCGCGGCGGTCGATGAGGGCAGCTTGCATTTTGGGATCGACAGTACGGCGTTGGTGCAGGAATGCTTCACGGCGCGCGATGGGATCATCACGCGCGTGGAGGTTCTTGGCGGGAAATATTTGTATGCGATTCAAATTCATATTACCGGCGAGACGTTTGATTTGTGCCCGGCGGATATTTGTAAGAACACGAAAGGCGAGGAGTTGACGCGGATTGCTTGTCCGGTGGACGCGCCGAAGACGGGGATGACCGTCGAGGCGTATGAAGCGCCGCCGCCGGTGATTGAAAACGTGGAGCGCATCATGCAGAACGCGGGCATCGAGGTGGGCGGCGTGGAGTTTGTCGTCGATGAGCGGACGGGGCGGCAGATGTATTACGACATCAATGCGCTTTCGAATTTCGTGGCGGACCCGGAGCGCATGCTGGGCTTCAATCCGTACGGGCGCTTGGCGGACTATCTGATTGAAGAAGCGCGCGTTCACGAAGCGAAGCGGCCGGCGCGGTTGGTGGCGGCGGGAGAAAAAGCATGAGGTACGGATACTGGCTTCCGGTGTTTGGGGGATGGCTGCGCAACGTCGCGGATGAAAACATGCAGGCGACGTGGGCGTACGTGAAGCGGCTGGCGCAACGCAGCGAAGAATTGGGATTTGACGTCACGCTGATTGCCGAGCTGAACTTGAACGACATAAAGGGAGTGGAGGCGCCGTCACTGGATGCGTGGTCGACGGCGGCGGCGCTGGCAGCGGTCACAGAGCGAATCGAGTTGATGGTGGCGGTGCGGCCGACGTTTCATTTACCGGCGCTGCTGGCCAAGCAGGCGGCAAACATCGATCACATCAGCGGCGGGCGGCTGACGCTGAACGTGGTGTCGTCGTGGTGGGCGGACGAAGCGCGGAAGTATGGCGTGAGTTTTGAGCAGCACGATGATCGTTACGCGCGGACCAGCGAATGGCTGGAGGTGCTGAACGGCGTGTGGTCGCAGGACCATTTTTCGTTTTCCGGGAAATATTACCGGGTCGAAGATAACGTTTTGGAGCCAAAGCCGGTTTCGCAGCCGAGGCCGACGCTATACGCCGGAGGCGAATCGCCGGCTGCTAAGGAGTTGATAGCGGAAAAATGCGACGCGTACCTGATGCATGGTGATCCGCCGGAACGCGTGCGCGAGAAGATTGCGGATTTGCGGGAACGCCGCGCGAAACACAATTTGCCGCCGCTGAAATTTGGCGTGGCGGGCTACGCGATTGTGCGCGAGACGGAGCGCGAAGCGCAGGACGAACTGCGGCGAATTACAGATGTGCAGCAATCCGCGGCCGGGTATGAAAATTATCAGCAATGGCTGGCGGGTACGCAGCTCGAGCAGCGCGTATCGCTGGAAGATTATTCGGTATCGAATCGCGGGTTGCGGTCGAGGTTGGTCGGGACGGCGGAGCAGGTTGCCGAGCGCGTGGCGCAATTTGAGTCCGTAGGCGTGGATTTGCTGCTGCTGCAATTCAGCCCGCAGCTTGAGGAGATGGAGCGCTTCGCGGAAACCGTGATCCGGCGCCGCAGCGCGGCCTCGGCGCTGGCGTAACAGCGATTCTGCTAGGCAAATTGCGGGGATTTGCCTATAATTGACGTTTGCCTTTGGTGTGCTGGCCCCGCCCGAGTGGGTCTGCAGGGAATACGAACATGAATCCGGTGATTGCAAAACTACATGAAGCGCAACTGCGCAAAGACCTTCCCGATTTCCGGCCTGGGGACACGGTGCGTGTGAACGTGCGCCTGAAAGAGCGCGAAGGCGATAAGGAAAAAGAGCGTCTGCAGGCGTTTGAGGGCGTGGTGATCTCGAAGAAGGGACGGGCTTCGGGCGCGACGTTTACGGTGCGGCGCGTGAGCTTTGGCGTAGGCATCGAGAGAATTTTCCCACTGCACTCGCCGACGATCAGCTCGATTGAAGTGGTGGGGAAGGGCAAAGTGCGGCGCGCGCGGCTGTACTACTTGCGCGAACTTCGCGGCAAGGCGGCGCGAATCAAGAGAGCTGGGCGCGAGGAAGCGCCGGCTGCGGCCGCTGCTGCTGCTGGAACAGAAACCAAGGCGTAAACAGCTCTTGAGTTCTTCGTTTTGTGAAAGGCCCCGCGCAGGCGGGGCTTTTTATTGTGCCAGGCTCTAACGGTTGAGGCCCTTTTCCGACAAAGCAACGATCGACGCATGAACCCCCCCTGAAGCGAATGAAACCAACTGTTTGCCCGCACATGCTAGGGCCGTTTCGGCGCGCGGGTCAACTTGCCGTGAAACATTTGCGGGACTTGTGCGTCTAGGAGAGGCAGGTGACCTGTTGACGGTCAACAGGAAGTTGGGTAGCCTCCTGTTGCTTCTCTAAAGGAGCCGCTCCATGAGACCCCCACGAGGCGAGGTTCTCCAGGGAACCTTGGACCTGATTGTTTTGAAGACGCTCGACGCGCTCGGGCCGCTGCACGGCTACGGCATCGCGCAACGCATCCAGCAAGTGTCCGAGGACTTGCTGAAACTGAATCAAGGGACGCTGTACCCGGCGCTCCTGCGGCTGGAGCAGCGCGGGTGGATTACGTCCAAGTGGGGCGTCTCGGACAACAACCGGAAAGCGAAGTATTACTCGCTGACACGTTCCGGGCGGAAGCAACTGGCAACAGAAACCGAGAGCTGGGAGCGCATGGCTGGTGTCATCGCGCGGCTGCTGGGCGCGGAGGGAGCGTGAGATGAGGCGGATGCGTACGCTTGGTTCGCGCCTGCTTGGCTTTTTTCTCCGGGACCGACGAGAACAAGGTCTGGACGATGAGCTGCAGTCGCATCTGGGGCTTCTCGCAGAAGAAAATATTCGGCGGGGCATGAGCCCTGACGAGGCGAGGTGCGCCGCGCGGCGCGAATTTGGCGGCGTGGAGCAAACGAAAGAGTCTTACCGCGAGCAGCGCGGGCTGCCTTTCCTCGACGCGCTGTGGCAAGACTTGCGCTTTGCCGTCCGCATTCTCGCGAAGAAGCCCGGCTTTACCACCATCGCCATTGCGACACTGGCGGTCGGCATCGGCGCCAACACGGCGATCTTCAGCGTGGTGCACTCCGTTTTGCTTCAGGCTTTACCGTATCCGGACTCGAAGCGGCTCACGGTGGTGTGGTCGATTTTTGGCACTGAAGGAAGAGCGCCTGCCTCCGGTCCGGAGCTGGTTTACTTACGCGAGCGCAGCCGGCTCTTCGAGGAGTTCGGGGGCATCTGGGCGCAGCGCGGCGCGCTCACCGGAGAAGGCGAGCCGGAGCACGTGCGGCTGGGCCTGGTGACATCGAATTTTCTTTCCATGCTGGCCACCAAGCCGGAGCTTGGGCGCTTTTTCGTGCCCGAAGAGCAAGGCACTTATTCGGCGAAGTCCGTGATTCTGAGCGATGCTCTCTGGCGCCATCGCTTCGGAGCGAATCCGCGGCTGATTGGACAATCGGTTCGTCTGAACGGACATCCCATCACCGTAGTGGGCGTGATGCCTCCGGACTTCAAGATTATTTTCCCGGAGGGCTCGAGCGTTCCTCCGGAAATGGACGCGTTTGTTCCCTTCGCCAGCAATCTGGCGCAAGATCCTCGCGACCAATGCTACATCCGCGTGATCGGCCGCCTCCGAAAAGGAGTAGCGATTCCACAGGCGCAGGCCGAGCTGGAATCCATCGCGACACAATTGCGCTCGGAGTTCACGGAGTTTTCCGAGCAGGCGCTAGGACTTCAAGCGGTGCCACTGCACGGAGACGTGGTGCGCAATGTTCGGCCGGCGCTTATCGCGCTTTTCGGCGGAGTGAGCCTGGTTTTGCTGATCGCCTGCGCCAACGTGGCGAATCTTCTTCTGTCTCGCGCGAATGAAAGACAAAAAGAGATCACCCTTCGCGCGGCGATGGGTGCCGCCCGCGGCCGGGTAATTCGCCAGCTTTTGACGGAGAGCGTCTTGCTTTCTTGTCTCGGCGGAGCCGCCGCGCTGCTGCTGGGTTCGTGGGCCATGAAGCTGCTCTTGTCTTTGCGCCCGGCGGGAATGGAAAGCCTTGTTGCGACCTCTTTCAGCCTGCCGGTTTTCGGATTTACCCTGACGCTATCGATTCTGGCTGGGATCTTGTTTGGCCTTGCTCCCGCTCTCGGAACGACCAAGCTGAACCTCGTCGAGTCGCTGAAAGAGGGCGGCAGGGCGATGGCCGCTGGCAAACAACGGCCCAGGAACGTGCTGGTCGCCGCCGAAGTGGCTTTGGGATTCGTGTTGCTGGCTGGCGCGGGACTACTGTTGCAAACGCTTGCCAGCCTGCTCCGCGTGAATCCGGGATTCAATGCGGAACACGTTATGACGGTTCGCCTCTCCGTCTCCGGAGCGAAGTATCAAACGCCCGAATCGGCCATCCATTTCTTTCGCGAGCTGCAGAAGAATCTCGCGGCAGCCAATGGAATTGATTCCGTCGGAGTGACTTCTCATCTGCCCTTCGATGACACGCTCCCGAACTGGTACGGCTATTATTGGCCGGAAGGCGCGCCGAAAACCGAACAGAATACGGTTATGGCTGACCACCGCTCGATTCTCCCCGGCTATTTCCAGAGTCTCGGAGCACAACTCGTCGCCGGGCGGGACTTCGATCCCATCGACACGCAAGAAAATCGGCCCATCGCCATCATTGATGACAATGTTGCGGCGAGAGCCTGGCCCAGCGGCAGCGCGGTTGGAAAAAAGCTCAACGTAGAAAATGGAAATTTCGTGCGCGACACCGTGGAAGTCATCGGTGTCGTCAAACACATCCAATCGCACTCGCTCACCGACCAGGTGCGCGGACAAATTTATCTGCTCTATCCGCGAGCGGTACGGGCGCACATGGCGGTCACAGTGAGATCGAATATCGATTCGCAGAGCCTTGTCCGGCTGATTCGCCGCGAGGTGGCAAACCTCGATAAGGACATGCCGGTTTACGGCATTCTCCCAATGAACGAATACGTGGAAAAGGCGCGGCGTTCCGCGCGGTTCACCAGCACACTCGCCGGTATTATGGCCGTGATCGCTGTATTGCTGGCCTGCACCGGAATCTACGGCGTCGCTTCGTATTCGGTTTTGCAACGCACCGGCGAAATCGGAGTGCGCATGGCGCTTGGTGCGCGACCGGGCGAGATTTTTGCCCTGATCATGCGGCAGAGCATGCTGCCGGTGATGATCGGAGTCTGCGTCGGGCTGGGGCTTTCGCTGGCTCTTACGCCGCTGCTCTCACAGCTCTTGGTCGGTGTGCGTGCCGGCGATCCGTTAACGATAGCAGCCGCGGGCATGCTTCTTTTCAGTGTTGGGGGTTTGGCCTGCTATGTCCCGGCGCGGCGCGCCACGCGGCTCGACCCCATCGCTGCACTTCGCTACGAGTAGGAGACCGAAAATGATTTCCTTGCGAAGCTGGCTCTCGCGGTTGCTCGGCATGTTTCGTCGCTCTCGCCGCGACTCCGAACTGAATGCGGAGTTGCAAGTGCATCTCGATTTGCTCACCGCGGAGAATATTCGCCGCGGCATGAGTCAGCGAGAGGCACGCGAAGCGGCGTGTCGCGAATTCGGCGGCGTCGAGCAAACGAAGGAGGCGTATCGCGAGCAACGCGGTCTTCCTTTTATCGACACGTTGCTGCAAGACGTGCGCTTTGCCCTGCGCATGCTGGCCAAGAAGCCGGGATTCGCGTTGGTCGCGATTCTTACACTTGCCGTCGGCATCGGGGCGACTTCCGCGGTGTTCAGCGTGGTGGACCGCATTTTGTTTCGCAGCTTGCCCTATCCGCGTGAGGACCGTTTGGTTTCCTTCGGCTTACTAGCACCTATTGAAAGCCACGACTTCATGCTGGGGTCAAGCTATGTCGACTTCAGGAAGCAACCCGGTCCTTTTGAAGCGATCACGTCGATGGCTCCAGGCAGTATCGATTGTGACGTGACAGAGCAAAGTCCTGTTCGGCTGAGTTGCGCTTTGGTAGAGGAGACGTTTCTTCCAACGCTCGGCGTGGAGCCGATCCTCGGGCGCAATTTCACTATGAACGAGGATCGGCCGAGTGTACCCCGCGTTGCTCTGCTCTCTCATTCATTTTGGAAAAGCCGCTTTGGAGGCGACCCTGGGATTTGCCGCAAAACGATCTCCTTGGATGGCAGCGCCGCCCAGATAGTTGGTGTCCTTCCCGCGAACTTCGAAATGCCCACGCTTGGTCCAGCGGATATTCTTCTTCCGCTGGCTCTTGATGAACAGCAGCAGCACCAATCCGAACCGGGTAGAGTGCTTCGAACTTTTGCGCGCTTGAAGCCCGGAATCGATGTGCCACGGGCTATTGCCGGTCTACAACCGTTTTTTGAACAGGCGCTGCGGGGTGCGCCTCCCGAGTTTCGCAAGGAAATTCGGCTGTCCGTGAAGGCATTACGTGATCGCCAGGTTCAAGATGCGCGTTTGGCTTCATGGCTGCTGTTAGGTTCGGTGATAGCGTTTCTCCTGGTTGCGTGCACGAACGTTGCGAACCTGCTTTTGGCGCGCGCGACCGGTCGCCAGCGGGAACTTGCTGTCCGCGCCGCGCTGGGCGCTAGCCGTAGCCGGTTGGTGCGTCAGACCATTACAGAGAGCTTGCTACTCGGTGTTTTGGGAGGTGCACTGGGATGCGCGATGGCGCAGATGCTGCTCCGTTTGTTTGTGTCCATCGCGCCGGAAGGCATTCCGCGCCTGGAACAAGCTCGGCTCGACTTGCGCGTTGTGGCGTTCACGTTTGGAGTCGCCCTTATCTCCGCCACGTTTTTTGGGCTTGCTCCGTCGCTCCAGTATCCCGCGCCGGAATTTCTGATCGGGAGGGAAGTTCGTGCAACGGTCCGCAATTTTATGCGCCAGATGCTGGTGTCGGCGCAGATCGCGATCTCGCTTATTCTTCTCGCAGGGGCAGGCCTGCTGCTCCGCAGCCTTTGGAATCTAGAAAACACTCCACTGGGAATGCAGACTGAAAATGTCCTGACAGGATCCATATCGCTTGGGCAATACCGCTATCCCAAGGTCGAACAGCAACTGGCCTTCTTCGCCGAACTCGAAGCCCGTCTGAAACGCTTGCCCGGTATGATATCGGTGGCCTTAAGTGATTCCCTGCCGCCCTCCGGCCAAATGCGCTCCACGATCTTCGCGGCCATCGAAGTCGCAGGCCGCCCGCATGCGAGCGAGGGCACCGGTGGAACGGTGGGATGGCGAGCGATAACCCCGGAGTATTTCTCGGCTTTGGGGATCCCAATTATTCAAGGCAGGGGATTCCAAAAAACGGACCGTCTGCCGACAGAGAATACGATCATCCTTAGCGAAACGTTGGCTCGGAAGCTTTTTCCGAATGCCCATCCAACTGGCCAACGGTTGCGTCTGTTTCGCATGCAGAGCCCGTGGCGCACGGTCGTGGGTGTCGCGGCGGACGTGAAAAACGATGGCCTCGCAGCTAATGCCGATCCCGAGTTCTACCTTCCTTGGAAGAACGATCCCGTGGAATTTCCCAGTGCTGCTCACGTGATCGTGCGTACCCGAATGAATCCCAGGGCTGTAGCGGCATGGATGCGCTCGGAAACGGGCGGGCTGGATGCGGCTCTCCCGGTCCGTGTCGAAAGCATGAGCCAGTGCGTCGGCAAACTCGCGGATCGCCCGAGATTCAACGCCATTCTGCTGTCGATCTTTGCGGCGATGGGCGTGCTGCTGGCGGCGATCGGCATGTACGGCGTGGTGGGATTTCTGGTGGCGCAACAAACGCGGGAGATCGGCGTGCGCATGGCGCTGGGTGCCACTCCCCGAGGCATTTTGCGATTGGTGCTTTCGAGCGTGGCTCGTTGGACCATTTCCGGCGCCGCGCTGGGCCTAGTCGGCGCATGGCTCTGCTCGCGTCTGCTGGAATCTTTATTATTTCAAGTTCACGCGCACGACCCGCTGCCACTGGGACTGGCGCTGCTGATTCTTCTCGCAGTAGCGTTTCTCGCCGCATGGCTACCAGCGCGCCGGGCGATGCGCGTGGATCCGATGGTCGCGCTACGTTACGAATAGCTTTCTCTTGGGCTTCGACTTCCAGCTTCTGCTCTCGTGCTAAAATCGCGGCCGAAATGAGCCGCCTCTGCTCTTCCCGTTTCGAGCGAGCGGCGCGCAAACTTGGCTGGACGCGCATCGCCGGTTTAGACGAAGCCGGGCGTGGCGCGCTGTTCGGCCCAGTGGTTGCCGCCGCGGTGATTCTGAACCCAAAGCGCCGTATTGTAGGCCTCGACGACTCAAAGCAGCTTGCGCCGCAGCGGCGCGCGCAACTGGCTGAGCGCATCCGCGAGCACGCACTGGCGTGGGCGGTTGCGGAGATCGATGCGCAGCGCATCGACGCGTGGAACATCTACCAGGCCAGCCGCCAAGCTATGACCGCCGCCTTACAGCAACTTGCCGTCGTTCCGGACTACTTGCTGATCGACGCCATTCAACTCGACGTGCTGATCGAGCAAAAATCGCTGATCAAAGGCGATTGTCGCAGCGTTTCGATCGCTGCCGCTTCGATCTTGGCGAAAACGCACCGCGACGCCCGCATGGAAGAGTGGGATGCGGTCTATCCGCAGTACGGCCTGGCGCGCCACAAGGGCTATGCCACCGCCGATCACCTGGACGCTTTGCGCCAGCACGGCCCGACGCCACTCCACCGGTATTCGTTCGCTCCGGTTCGCGACGCAGGCTGCTGGTCCGCCGGGGCCATCCAGATAGCGCTGTTGCCGGACGCGATTCTGCCCTGAGGCTGGCGGCACGGGAGGCAGAGAAACAATATCTCCGGGTCGGCTGTGATTTCCACCTTAGACGCGTTTCCGTGTATTCGCCAGGTTTTCGCCGCCCGGTTCCTAAGTCCAACGGGGATAACTGGCTGCTCACACGAAAATCCGGCTTCGTTGACTTGGCTTTTCTCCGCCTGCTAGCGTAAGCAAGCACAGCTTCTGCCTGCCTTTTTCACCTTCGGGCGCGGAGGACAACCCTCTCCAGCAGGCGCAGGCGGCGCTGTGTCTGAGTTAGCGAATGGCCTATAGCAAAAGCAAATACGTTGAAGCCGCGCAGAAGCTCTTAAATCAGGGCAAGGTCCCGCAGGCCATCGCGGAATATCAACAGATCCTGAAATACGAGCCCAAAGACCAGGTCACCCTGATGACCATCGGGGAGTTGTACATCCGCCAGGGTGAGACGTTTCAGGCGATTGATTACTTTGAGCGTCTCGCGCAGATCTTCGTGGGCGACGGCTTTCTGACTAAGGCAATTGCCGTCTACAAGCGCATCGCCAAACTGGCTCCCGAAGAGATTAGGCCGCTCGAGAAACTCGCCGATCTTTATGTGCAGCAAGGCGTGATGAGCGAAGCGCGGCCGCTGTTTTTACAGCTCGCCGAGATCCACCTAAAGAGCAATCGCCAACCCGAAGCTGTGGCGTTGCTGAAGAAGCTGCTGCTCGCAGAGCCCGACAACCTGCGCATTCAGATTCGCCTAGCTGATCTTTACACCGCTATGGGGCAGACCGCCGACGCCATCGAGGCGTATGTTTCCGCCGCGCAACGCGCTCTGGCGCGCGGCGATTCAACCGAGTGCGAGAAGCTGGCGGATCGAGCATTAAAGCTGGATCCGAAAAACATGGCGGCGGTGATCGTCAAGGCGCGCATTCATTCTTCCAAAGGTGACGTGGCGGAGGCAGCGAAGGCTCTGGAGCAAGTCGGCGATCTCCACAAGGGCGGCGAGCAGACCGAGCTGCTCCTCGACCTGTATCTGAAGAACTCGGACTGGGAACGGGCTGCGGCCCTGGCCTCGCGCGTTTTCGATTCCGACATAAAGAATTTCGGGTCCTCGCAAAAAGTGGTGGAGGCCCTGCTGCAGGCCGATGAAGGCGAGCAAGCCTTCACCCTCCTCAAGCGCATTCGCCTCCCTATGCTGGACGCCGGCGAGAACGAGGTAGTCGGCCGTCTGTTGAGCGACTTGAGCGCGCGGCTGCCCGGGCGTGTGGAGCCGTTGGAATGGCTGGTCGAACTTTATAGCCGCGGCAACGACTCATTCCACCTACCCGATGCTCTCACGCACCTCGGTGATGCCCTGGTGGAAGCCAAGAAATACGATCGGGCCAAGGAGATTTTCGAGCAACTAGTCGCTCGTGAGCCGGAAAGCGATTCGCCCAAGCGCAAGCTGAGCGCAGTTCTACGCAAGCTGGGCCATGACGTTCCGGAAGAGGCTCCTGTACCGGAGGAAAGGGAAGAAGAGGATTTGCCGGTCGAGTTGACCAAGCCGGCTGCTCCCAAATTACCGACGGAGTTAGAGACACCTGAGGTGAAAGCAAAGCCGGCGGCGCACTCAGCGGAAAGCGAGCTCGATGACGAAACGGAAAAATTCATTATGCAGTCACTCACGGACGTCGATCTTTTTGCCAGTTATGGGCTGACACAGAAAGCCATAGGTTTGCTGGAAGCGATCCTGCGGCGAGCGCCGCGGCATGCGCCGACACTGGAGAAACTGCTGGATTTCGTGCTCGGCGCGGGCGACGACCGCCGCACAGCAGAACTTGCCGCAAAACTAGAGCAAATCCACACAGAGCGCGGAGACGTCCGCAGCGCAGAACGCTTTGAGGAACTTCGCCGCCGCTTCCAACGCGCTGCAGGTTTGACCGACGAGGAGTTGGCTCCGCCGCCTGCGGCGCCTGAACGCCAGCCGAGTGTGGCAGACGCTGCGCCAGAGAAGCCTGAGGTGGCCGAGCTGCCTGCGCCGGCCAAGGAAGAAGTTCACGAAGTCGATCTGTCGGACGAATGGGCGTCGATGCTCAGCGACACTCGGCCGGCCGAGCCTGCCGCGAAAGGGCCCGCCGTTCGCGAGGATGCGGCCCCTGAATTTGAAGTACCCATTGAAGCTGCGGTGCCGGAGAATACGAATCCTTTCGCCGAAATCTCAGCAGACATGTCCTCCCCGGAAGATTTGCCCGACATCTCCATTCGACGGGAAGCGCACGAGACCGCGTCTATTTTCGAGAAGCAAGCTCCACTGGGAGCGCCTGCCGAGCCGTTCTTGCGGGCGGAGCCTCCTGCAGTGGCCAACCCCCCCAAAGAAAAACCGCCGGCTAAGGAGAAACCCAAGGCTTCAGAACCGGAGTTCGACGTGGAGCAGGAGTACGAGCTGGTTCTCGACGCCGAGCCGCTCGTTCCTGCACACGAGCAGAAACCTCCTGATCCTCCGCCCACAGCTCGCAAACCAGAGCCGGTACACCAGAATGCGTCGCCCGCGGCAGCGGATGCGAGCTTCGCTTCCGATCAGTTTCTCGCGGAACTCGCCAACGAGATCGACCAACTTGGCCTTGGCGAACCCGCGCCGGCAAGGACCGCTTCGACTCCGCGGGCCGAGGCGCCTGCGACAAGAAAGAATTCTTCCAAGCCTGCGCCGCCACCTGCATCGAACCCCATGGAGACTGGCCCGCTCAAGGAAGTCTTCGACGAATTTCGCGCCGAGCTGGGCGAGATGGGCGCAGAAGAGGAAGACCTCGAGACACACTACAGCTTGGGCATCGCGTTTCGTGAAATGGGGCTGCTCGAAGAGGCTATCAGCGAGTTTCAAAAGGTGGCCAAGGCCACTGATCGCGGCCGTGCGTTCCGTTACACAATGCAGTGCTGCACGCTCTTGGGGCTCGCCTTCATGGAAAAGGGACAGCCCGGCGTCGCGGCGATCTGGTACGAGCGCGCGCTGCGCACGCCGGACCTCGACCCGGAAAGTGCCCTCGCATTGCGGTATGATTTAGGTGTAGCCCAGGAATCGGCGGGCGAGCCGGACGCGGCTCTGAAGAGTTTCTCCCAGGTCTACGCGATAAACATCGATTATCGCGATGTGGGTGAGCGCATCGCTGCTCTTCAGAAGCCCATTCGTTGATGTTTGGGGTCCACCCGCCGGACCTACCCTTCATTCATGAATAGAATGCTCAGCGCTTTGCTAGTGGTCGGCCTGTGCATCATGGGTGCGATCCTGTTTTATCTCCCGTGGACTTCGATTTGGGAGAAGAATTATTTTCTCAGTCGCTTTCCATCCTTGATGCGCATTCTGCTGCATCCTGCCTTCCGGGGCGCGGTAAGCGGCCTGGGCGTGCTGGACATTTTTCTGGCTATCAACATGATTGGGCCTGAGCCCGCTCCATCTGCTCCATCTGCCGCTTCCCGTGTGCGCCCGCAATAATCCTCTCGCGGGGCAAGAGTCTGCCTTGCTCTGTTACGTCACAGACCGCCACAGCCTGCGGGTGGCAAACCCGGGAGAGTCGCTCGTAGCGTTGACTCAGAAGATTGAAGAGATCGCCGGCGCGGGCGTCGACTGGGTGCAGATCCGCGAGAAGGATTTGACAGCGGGCGAGCTGGCATCGCTCACCCAGAAATCTCTGCGCATTGCAGCGAGGTCTTCCGCAAAAAGTTCCTGCGCCACTCGCATTCTGGTCAATGATCGGCTCGATGTAGCCGTCGCCGAACGCGCCGGTGGCGTCCATTTGGGCGAAAAGAGCTTGCCTGTTGCCTATGCCAAGCGATTGGTGGAGTCAGCGCTGCGCAAGCGGGCTGTCGATAAGTCGTTCCTAATCGGCGTGTCCTGCCACTCGCTCGAGGCGGCCCAGGCGGCGCCGCACGATGGCGCCGACTACCTTTTCTTCGGTCCCGTTTTCCCCACGCCGTCCAAAGCCAGCTACGGCGAACCGCAAGGCCTAACGCGGCTAGCTGAACTCTGCCGCTCCGTCTCGATTCCGGTCCTGGCCATCGGCGGCATCACCCCCGAAAACGCCAACTCCTGCCTGCAAGCCGGCGCCGCCGGCCTAGCCGCCATCCGCCTCTTCCAAGACGCACCCGATCCCGTCCTTACGGTCCGCCGGCTCCATCAGCTCTCTATGGATTACCGCCCCCAATCACTTGGGGATCCACCGTCGGCCTAGAGTCTACAGTTATCGAGTATTTGTAGACCTCGAGTTTCTTATATTCGTCTTTCACCGTTCCCGACGGATCTTGGTCGCTAAATTTGCTCTTTCCATCCTTGAAGGGAGAGCCCCCCTTGAATTCTACTTGGAAGGTATGTCGATTTTGTACCTGCCAAGTTACGGTATCGTTCTCGCACAGGAACGCTGCGTCCAAATCGACTCCCCCCGTGTTGACGTCCGCAGTTATCGTTGTATCGCACGGAACCACTCTCTGCTTTTTTGCCGTCTTGGGTGGGTGAACATGCGGGTTCAGGTTCAAAGAATGATCACCACAGCTGCCCGCCCCCAAGGTTATTAGCAGCAACAGCGCGACCTTTGCGATGGACCGCCTTACGGGGATCTCAAACATTTCAGCCTCCTTCACTCTTCTCATTTTCCGACGAGCTTCAGGTACCTGGGATTGGCCCGTAAACCATCAAAGTTTGGCGTGTCGCGCAAGGTTGCCGGCGATATGCCCGTCGCGACGGCTTTCTCGAGCGCGTCAAGAGCGCGTTGCGTGTCGCCGAGTTGCTGATAGACAATGCCGGCATTGAAGAGCAGTCCTGGGTTCTTTGGATTGATGCGGAGCGCGGCGTCCAGATTGTCTAGCGCCGGCTTTTGTTCTCCCCGCATTGCGTGGTACATGGCAAGGCTGCTCAGTACTTCGGCGTCCCGCGGGTTGACCCGGAGTTTTTGTTCTCCCAGCGCGATGCCCTTGCCATAGGCCGCCGTGGCTTCGGCGCGTCTCCCTGGAGCCCAGTAATAAGCGTCGCCCAGATTTCCCCACAGCAAATAATCTTGGGGATCGAGTCGCGTGGACTGCTCAAACGCGGCCGCCGAATCCGCGTAGCGGTGCAACTGGAAATATGCCGTTCCCAGGTTGGATGTCGCGTCCGCCGTTTCGCGGATTTCCAGCGAGCGCTGCAGCAGCGGAATCGCTTCGGCATATCTGCCTTGCAAGGTGCGCACGCCTCCGAGGTTGTAGTAGCCGGTAAAGCTATCCGGCGCCAGGGAGACCACTTGCAAGTACATCGCTGAGGCGTCTTCGTACCGCGCATGACGCTGGTAAAAGAGACCAAGCCAGTTGTACGTCGCCCAGTAGTTGGGGCGCACCGCAATAGCCTGCTTGAACGTCTTTTCGGCGGCATCCAAGCGGTCGAGTTGCTCGTACACGTAGGCAAGACCTCCGTGCGCGGCGTCGTTCGTCGGCTCCAACTCTATCCCCCGGCGGTATTCCTCAAGTGCTTTCTCGTAGTTGCCGGTGCCAACAAACACGCGGCCGAGACAGATGTGAGCCGGCGCAAGTGCTGCGTCGCGTTCAGCGCCCTTCCGGCAATTCTCTACGGCTGCGTCCGCCCACTCTTTGTCATGCGTCAACTGGTATTTGCGCCAGTAGGCTTCTCCAAGTCCCGCGTTGGCAGCGGCAAATGCCGGGTCCTTCTTAAGCGCATAGTTGAAAACTTTGATGGCATTCTCTACGTTTTCGGGCTTGACGTAGTCCTGCAGATAGCCGCGTCCTTGCAGATAGAAATCATACGCCGCGGGTTCCGTCGTGCCGTGCGCTTGCAGCGCACGCTTCTCCTGAGGTTGCAGTTCCAACTCCAGCGCTTGCGTCACGCTCTCGGATACCTGGTCTTGCAGTGCGAAGGGATCGCCGCGCGGCGCGGTAATGGTTCCTCCGCGCAATTGCTGGTGTGAACTGGCGTCCACCAGGGAGTAATTTACGCGCTCCTGTCCAGCCGAATGCTGCACGGTGATGACGAGTCCGAGGTTGATGCCGAATTCCGCGCGCGCGGCGTCCACGGTGGCGACTTTTCGTGCGCGCACCTCGCTCGCCGGAATCACGGCCAGCGGATGCTTTTCCGTCAACGCCGTCAGGCGCGACGTCAGCGTCTCCACCAGACCGTCGTTAAATGCGCTGTCCTCGGATCCGCTTGCGTCGTTCGGGGGCAAAACCGCAAGTTGCATCCTCTCGGGAACGCTGATGCCACCCTTGCCCGGGCTCTTCATCGCGCTGTTGTTGCGCCACACCAGGCCGATGCCCACGCTGGCTAACAGCACGACTGCCACGGCCAGCGCAACCCACAACACAGGCTTCCAGGCAACGCCTACCTTCTCCACTGGCGACGGCGCCGCGACGGCCGTGCCGCTGATTTCCAGCGCTTCCAGAGCGGCGCGTAGCTCGCTTGCACGCTGATAGCGCCGCGCCGGCTCCTTCTGCAGACACCGCTTGATGACCGCCGCAAGCCCCGCTGGAACGTTCTCCGGCAGCGGTGGCATGGGCTCTTGAATAATCGCGGTGCACAGCCGATACAAGTTCTCCCCGCGAAAGGGCCGGGTGCCCGACGCCATTTCATACAACATCACACCCAGGGACCAGATATCGGTTCGCGGCCCCGTTTCACCGCCTTCCAATTGTTCCGGCGACATATACGGAAGCGTTCCGGTCAGTCCCACGCTGGTTTCCGTCGCCACGCCTTGCGTGGTTTTGCGCTGGAGTTGTTCGGAATCGCTGCGTTTAGCCAGGCCAAAGTCGAGGATTTTCGCGTTACCGTTCGGCGTCACAACCACGTTTGCGGGTTTCAGGTCGCGGTGCACGATGCCGCGTTCGTGCGCGTGTTCCAGTGCGCCAGAGATCTGCCGCCCATATCGCAGGACGGTTTCGACGGCCATCCCACCATCGCGCAAAAACTCTGAGAGCGGCCGACCCTCAACGTACTCCATGGCGATGAACAGCTCGCCTTCCTGCTCTCCGACTTCATAGATAGTACAAATGTTAGGGTGATTCAGGGCAGATGCGGTGCGTGCTTCGTCGCGAAAGCGCTCTACGCGCTTGGGGTCCTGCACAATTTGCGAGGAGAGAAACTTAAGGGCTACCGTGCGGCCCAGAGCTGTGTCCTCAGCTCGGTAGACCACGCCCATTCCGCCGCTGCCCAGCGGATTGAGCAGACGATAGTGCGACACTACGGAGCTTGGCAACGTGCACCGCCGGGGACCACGCAGAATCGGCCAGGAAGGACGGCGCAGTTGCGCCCTATCCGGCAGATAAGGCGCATCTTAGGCTTCGTTACCGCGCAAGTCAATGAACTCGACGTTGCTGAATACCCATACACGTCGCGGCGCTAGCACTATCTCTTGCAGCGCATTAGCCGGCGCAGCAGCCGTATTTGACCCGCGTGGTAAATATCGTGAAACGCAATGCCCCACAGCTGGGGCAGCAGCTTCTCCCCTTGCGGCGTTTGACGCAGATTTGCCACGGCTTGCCGCAGGGCGCGGTGCTCGCGCTCGAGCAGCTCTTTGTCTGCGCTCCACGCCGCCTCAGTATTCGCACCGGGCCCCGGCCGCAGAAAAAAATTACTGCCTTTCAGTGCAAACGAGCCGCGCTTGCCGCCTTCAATTCTGCGCCGCAAAGCGTATTTCCAGTACGCCGCGTGCAAGGCGACCTCCCAGATGTTGTGACGGCCGGGGCCGGGGCGCCAGCCTGCCTGCTTTGCCGTCACTCCGCGCAGCGACTGCTTCAGATTTGGTCCGTGCCACGTGCGTTTTTTATAGGCTTCATCGAGCAGGGCGAGAACGAGATCGACGGAATCCACGGCGGGTTCTCCCAAGGGCGAAAAATGTCCACGCAGAAACGCTGCCAGAATGGCGCTCTGGCCGCATTGATGTCAACGAGCTCGTTTCCTGTGGAGTTTAACCCTCGCTGACTCCCTGTGCGTGTGCGGCGTTTTGCGCTTGTACAAGTGCCGATCTGCGGCTTCGAGCAGTTCCGGCGCTGTGCGCCCGTCTTCTGGATATACGCTGATGCCGATACTGACGGTCAGCGGCGGCCGCTCCTGCCCGTCGCGGAATGCCCGCTCCACGCGCTGCGCAATGCGATTTGCCATACCTGGGTCGGCGTCGATCAGTACCACTGCGAACTCGTCGCCCCCATACCGCGCCGCCAGGTCGGTCGCCCGAGAGTGATCCTTGATTACCTCTGACAGTCTTGTGAGCGCACGATTTCCTACCAGATGCCCGTACTTGTCGTTGATCGCCTTCAATTCGTCCAGGTCTAAAAGCAGCAGCGCGAATAAATGCTTGCTGCGTTCGGCCCGGCGCACTTCGGTCTCCAGCGTATCCATGAATTCGCGGTAATTCGCCAGCCCCGTCAGTGCGTCGTGGGTCGCTTGGTAACGGATCTGATCCTCGCTCTTCTTGCGGTCCGTAATGTCGATGCCCGCGCCGACGCAACCTTTGATTTCGCCTGACGCCATGCGCAGCGGGCTGAGATGCACAGCAAAATGACGGTTGCCGTGCCGATACTCGAAATAAGAAGAAACACCTCTTAGCGCTTCGGCGTGTTGCGCGATGGGTGCAGCGTGAGGATCCTGGCATTTCAAGTAATCGTAAAGCGTTCGGCCTACTAGATCTTTCGCCCTCACCTTCGATGGACCTAACCCTGCTCCCCAGTGGGAGGTAATTCTCAGGCTTTGGTCCGTAGTCCAGAGGATCGCGGGCATCTGTTCCACCAGTGATCGGAGTTGCCCTTCGGCCGCCGGGCTCTGCGCATGCAAGCCATCGGCGCTGGCAGTCTCCACGATTCCCGCGACCGCGCCGCTTTCGTCGCGAACCGCGGCCCGCTTCAGCGCCACGCGGATTCTTGATCCATCTTTCCGCAGACGTTCTGTCTTTTCACAGCAATGGAACGTTCCGTCTTTCGCGGTCCGCAAGAACTCTTCACAGGTCGGTACCTCGTAGATCGGCAGCAGTATGGTCACAGGCCGCCCGGTGATTTCTGCTGCAGCATATCCATAGAGCCGCTCGGCCCCGCGGCTCCAGGATTGGATTGTGCCATTGAGTGAAAATGAGAGTAGACCGTCCTCTGTCGAGGACAGTATTGCGGCAAGCAAGTGTTCCGGCCGCAGGCTGGGCGGCATTCTTTGCTTCTCGTCTTTCAGAACGGGGAGGGCGTTCGTGGAAGGATCAGGGTTTCCCGTTGGCGAGAGGGTCGGGCCGGCGGGCAAATGCAGGACACTTACTTCTCAACAAGCAAAACGCGTGCGCCCTGCAGATTCAGGCTATCACTTGCAGCGGGAATAGCAATAGGCACGAATCATGACGGGGGTCAGGGAAGGTAACCGCGCCGAAAGCGGCAGGGAAGGGAGTTGCAAGTGAGTTGCACTTGAAATAGGACTAAGTTAGTCTTATTTACTTGTTGCAACTTACTTGCAAGGAGATTTGAATGCCCATCGGCCCCTCTCCGTTCCTTCGCGGTCTGGCCCTCTCCCTATTCGCGCTATTTGTCCCTATGTCCGCCAGGAGCCAGGAGAACCCCTATTTTGTCACCTACGATCACTATCTTGAAGAGCCGGGCAATCTAGAGATTGAATACTTTTCGACGTTCGGCACACAGCATGGCGGCAATGACTTCCATTCCTTTTGGACTGAGTTCGAATACGGTGCTACTGCATGGTGGACGACGGAGTTTTCTCTCGACGGCCAGACCACGTTTAACGACAGCACGCTTTTCACGGGGTTCCGGTGGGAAAATCGTTTTCGCCCGCTCAAGCACGAACACTTCATCAACCCGGTGCTCTACGTCGAATATGCGAAGCTCAACGGCGCAGACAGAGTTATGAAAGAGATCGAAGGCCACGACGTTGCCTTTGATAACGGGGAGCCAAATTCTCTCCTTAGGCAGGAGACGAAACACGAACTGGAATTCAAGCTGATCCTGTCAAGCACTTACAAGGGGTGGAATTTCGCCGAAAACACTATCGCCGCCAAGAACTTGTCGAACGCACCCTGGGAATTCGGTTATGCGCTTGGGGCGAACCGGCCGCTAAGCCTGAAGGCCTCCCCCAAACGCTGCAGTTTGTGTCCGCAAAACTTCGTTGCAGGAGTGGAGATGTATGGCGGTTTGGGCGATCGTCATAGCTTCGGCCTGAAGGATACTTCGCACTACTTGGCTCCGGTGGCCGCTTGGAATTTGCCCTCGGGTTGGACTTTGCGCGTTTCCCCAGGATTCGGCCTCAACGATAACAGCCACGGCTTCCTTCTGCGCTGGGGACTTTCCTATGAGATTAGCGGCTTCGGCGAGATGGTCGGCCACCTCTTTGGACGTGGCCGATGAAGGCGTCCTTGGCAGGACTTTGTATCTCGGCGACATTGGTCGCTTGGTCCGCGCTCGCCCGCCAAGACGGTGCGACATCCAGGAAAGCAGCAAAGCCTTCGGTGTATGGCGAGATTGAGAAGGCACCGGAGAAGGCCCGCGCGAAACGCAACCCATTCGAGCAGGATGCTGACGCCGTTCCCGCGGGGAAAAATCTATTTGAGCAGCACTGTGCGGAATGCCATGGCGTCGCAGCGCTCGGCGGAAAGAAAGGACCCAGCCTGTGGGTTGCGGAAATCCAGAGTGCCAGCCCTGGAGCTATCTTCTGGATTCTGACCAACGGGGTGGTTCGGCGGGGTATGCCAGTGTGGTCGAAGCTCCCGGAACCGCAACGCTGGCAGTTGGTGACCTACATCAAATCGCTAGGAGTCGTACCTTCGGAAACCGCGGACTACACTCCGAAAAAGCCGTAGCACAACGGATGGCCGTCATTCCAAAATTGATGTTGCTATAGGCCCGCTTTGGTCGCGTCATTCAAGATCATTGCCAGCCGTATTCCCGCTTGCGCCAGCCGCTCCTCAACTACCGATGCCGCCTGGTCCCCGTAAGCTGCCCCGATCACCAGGTGTTTGTGCAGCATCCGCTGTCCGATGTTGTTGTCGTCCGCGCAGGTGTTCACAGAAACGTCCGGCTCGACGGCGATTGACTTGCCGAAAGCGCCATACGCCGTTTCAACAGCGTGGTCATGGCTTTCCCAAGCCCACGCGTCCAACTGCATGCCGCCTTGCTGCCAGGCGGCGAATGAACCCTCGAATGCGGCATCGAGTGTGTCCGCAAACTCCACGGGATCCGCTCCTTGCATCTCGCTTTCCAGAATTTCCGTGTCCCAAACATGATGGAGATTCGGCGTGTAGGAGTTATTCCTGGCGTGCGGATTGCGCCTGAAATATTTCACCGGAACACAATTTCCTCCGCGGTCGCTGTTGGTCGATCCGTGCAACGGCTGGTGCAGGTCACCCACGAAATGAATGATAAATCGCAGGGCCGCGGCGCGCTTCGCTCCCGGCACGTTTTTATCTTTCAGAATGGCGAGTTGGTCCGTGACGGCCTGTAACACGCATCCGCCCGCGCCGCAGAAATTTTCCGCCGGGCCTTGCGTCACACCCAACGGGATGTCGATGAAGTGCCACGGCGCCGTGGCTGGATCACGGCCGCGCTCATCATCGGCCCAGGTGGAAGAATCCATGAAGGGGTCCAGCCCCCTTTGTCCGCAATACCGTTTCAATTGCGGATCGATCGGGTTTGCTATCAGCAATGCAAGCAGTGCTTGTTTCGCCTGGGGCGTGAGGTGCTTCTCCGCCAATGCCGCGACGGTTTCATGACCCCGGCAACCCCAGGCTTCCGCTGCTGGCGCGCACGCGATATATGGCAAGCACAGCGCGACACACTGATACACCAAATGGCGCTTGATCGGAGCCTCCCTAAGCGCTGAGCCAGCGCCCAATCGGGCGCCAGGACTCTGTATGATCGCAAATCACTCGCAGCGTCGCGGTAATGGGTATCGCCAACAGCAACCCCATGCCTCCCCACACCCAGCCCCAAAATAGCAGTGCGATCGTGATCGCGACGGCGTTGAGCCGCACGCGACGGCCCACCAGTTGCGGGGCGACCAGGTTCAGCGCAAGGACGTGTATCGCCGTCAGCGCTCCGGCAATCAGCACGAAAGATCCGATGGTCTTCCATTTCGCCAGCGCGATTAAAAATGCCGGCAACCAGGCCATCACTGCTCCGATATACGGCACCATGTTCAGTAGCCCGGACGCGATTCCCGTCAGAATGGGGTAGTCCATATCCATGAACCAGAAAAACAGACTGCTTGCCGCAATCACCATCAGCGTAACCAAGGTCATTCCCGCAAGGTAATCGCGCAAAACATCGCGCAAATCTTCCAGCGTTTCTTTCACCTGCGTTCGCCGCGAGACCGGAAACAGTTGCAGCGTGCCGTGCCACACTTCGCGTTTACCCGCCAGCATGAAAAACACCAGAAACGGCACGAACGTGACTTCCAGGAATAGCGCGTACAAGGATCCGATGCTGCGCAGTATCAGCGTGCGCACGACGCCCGGCTCAGTGCGTACTTCCGCGCGCGCAGCATTCGCTGCATCTGGCCCAATGTCCGTCACGCGCCCCTCGAGGCCGCTGATTTTGCCTTCGACCGTGCTCGCCGCTTGCTTCAGCATGCCTCTATATTTCGGCCAGTTCGCGGCAAAATCCGCGGTGCGTTCTCCAAGTCCATAGCCGACCGCCACTAGCACCGCGATGAGTATCAGCACCATGGTCATTGCGCCCACCGTGCGCGGCACGTGAACGCGTTCCAGCAACTCCACGGCCGGATCCAGAAAATACGCCAGCAAGATCGAGAGCAGCAGCGTAATCACTACGCCCTGCGCGTAGTAGCAAAACAGAAGAATAATCGCCGCGGCGAGCACCCGCAGACTGAACGTGGATCCGCTGATGCGCACTAGGCTTGGCGGCGTTTCCGTTGCGGGCACGTGGACTCCGTTTCCGACCCCACTCGGTTCCCAACAAAATAACATACTCGGGCAAGCGCCATCGCGGCGTTGTTTCGTTGCTGCTATCGGCAGGCCATTTAGGGAGTGCCGCGGAAGCCTTACGCCGCTTCTGCCGTTTACTCTTTGTCGCCCTATCGCAACTGGTGGCCGCTGGTGTGCAACCATACTCCCTATGTCTATTCGCATCGTCTCGGACAAAGACCAGCCTTCCGCTTCCATTGAGATCGCGCTGGAAAAGCCCCTACCCGATTATGATCTTGAACAAGTCGAGCATCCCACGCCCCGCGACGTGGACGCTATTTTGGTCTCCCAAGGGTTTCGCGATCTCGTCGATGACACGCGCGGCATTTTGATGGACCTGCTGGCGCACCCTGCCGCGCACCACCCAGGGCTCGATCTCGCTTCAGATTCTCCTCTTGTGGTTGCGCAACTGACCGGCGCGATCTGTCCTGGCGACGGTGAAGTGTACATGCCAGGCCTGTGGATTGTTTTGCAGGATCCGCATGCCAAGCCCAAAACTGCGCTCCCATCTGCGACCCGGGAACGGATCGCCGCGATTGCGGCGGAGTTAGCCAAGCGGCTCCAACTCGACTGATAACATCGAGACAGTTGATTTGCAGATTGCCGTTTGTGGCGGTATTGTTCCCGTCGTGCAAACGATGAACCGGCGCGCTGCTCCATTCGCGGGCCGACTGGTTTCGCGGCTAACCAGAGAATACAGATCGCGTAAACGGGAGATATGCCGGAAGAAAAGGGACTGCTGATTGTTTACACGGGGCCGGGCAAAGGCAAGACGACCTGCGCGCTGGGGACAGCATTTCGCGCTGTCGGTCAAGGATTGCGGGTGCTCATGGTGCAGTTCATCAAAGGCTCCTGGCACTACGGGGAGCTGGATGCCGCCAAGATGCTCGGCGACGACAAGTTTGAAATTCGGCCAATGGGCCGCGGCTTCGTGAAAGTGGGCGGCGCGGAGACGGACCCTGAGGACATCAAAATGGCATACGACTGCTGGCAGGCTGGCCGGGATGCGATCTACAGCGGCAAATACGATCTGGTCGTGCTCGATGAGATCAACTACACCATCAGCTACAAGATGTTGGACGCGGATGAGGTGGTGGAGGCCTTGCGTAAGCGGCCGGAGCGGGTGCACGTAATTTGTACCGGGAGGAACGCGCATCCGAAGCTTGTGGAACTGGCCGACCTGGTCACCGAGATGCGCGAGGTGAAACACCCGTACACGAAGGGTATACTGGCTCAGCGAGGAATCGACTACTAAAAGCTAGATGCTGGAAGCTGAAAAAGAAGCGCCAAGCGGACGGTCTGTACTAATAACTTACAACTAATAACTAAGAACCTCTAATGGCCTGGTTTAAGCGCGACAAAAAATCGATTGATCAGCCCACGCCGCCCGAAGAACGCCGCGTGCGCACGGAAGGCTTGTGGGTCAAGTGCGAATCCTGCCGCACCATCGTCTTCCGCAAAGATCTCGAAGCTAATCTCCTTGTCTGCCCCAAGTGCCAGTTTCATTTCAAAATGGGCGCAAAGCAGCGCCTGGAAATGCTCCTCGACGGCCGCTGGACCGAACACGACGCGCGCATGACCTCGACCGACCCGCTCCGCTTCGTGGATACCAAGCCTTATGCGACGCGCCTGCGCGAAGCGCGTAAGAAATTGGGCATGTGCGACGCCATCATCACCGCGGAGGGCCAGCTCAACGGCCGGCCCATCGTGTGCTGCGCCATGGAGTTCAATTTCATTGGCGGCTCGATGGGCGCGGTGGTCGGAGAAAAAGTAACCCGCGGCATTGAATTGGCCCTCGACACCCGCCAGCCGCTGGTGATCGTCTCCTGCTCCGGCGGCGCGCGCATGATGGAAGGGACCATCAGCCTGATGCAGTTGGCGAAAGTTTCCGCCGCACTTGCCAAGCTCGACGAAGCGAAAGTGCCATATATCTCCGTGATGACCGATCCCACGACGGGCGGCGTCACCGCGAGCTTTGCCATGCTGGGTGATCTCAACATCGCGGAACCCGGTGCGCTGATCGGCTTTGCCGGGCCGCGCGTCATCGAGCAGACCATTCGCCAAAAGCTCCCCGACGGCTTTCAGCGCTCTGAATTTCTGCTCGAACACGGTTTTCTCGATGCCGTAGTCCCCCGCAAAGAGATGAAGAACTTCATCGCCAATTCCTTCGACCTCTTGCTGAGCTGAAATGAATTACGACGCTGCGGTGCGGTACTTGCTCTCTCTCGGCAGGGAATTGGCTGCGCCGACGCAGGCGGCCGCTGCAAAGTTTGATCTCGAAAACATCACCATTCTGTCCGAGCGCCTCGGCCGGCCCGACCGCGCGTATCCATCAGCGCACGTTGCCGGGACCAATGGCAAGGGCTCGACGGCAGCGTTCCTTGAATCGATTCTGAGGCAAGCCGGATTTCGCACCGGGCTGAACACATCACCGCACCTGGAAAAAATCAATGAACGCATTCGCGTGAACGGCGCAGAAATTAGTGATTCCGATTTCTCGGAAACGCTCACGCGCATTCAGTCGCTCATCGAAGAACTTCTCGCCGCCGGAAAGCTTCGCGCGCATCCCACTTACTTCGAGTGCGTGACGGCCATGGCATTTCAATATTTTGCCCAAGCTCGGGTGGACTTCGGAATTTTCGAGGTTGGCCTGGGCGGACGACTCGATGCCACGAATATTCTGACTCCAGCGATTTCTCTGATAACAAGCATCGACTTTGATCACGAAAATTTTCTGGGGCATTCGTTGCGCGAAATCGCGGCGGAAAAAGCCGGCATTCTAAAAACGGGCGTGCCGGTTGTCCTCGCCGCGCAGGGGCCGGAGGCGCGCGAAGTCATTCTGACTCGCGCCGAGAAGCTGGGCTGCTCGGTCATCGAAACGCCTCTTGCGTATCGGGTGGATCAGCAAGCGATGGAAAACGGCCGAGCCCGCGCGCGGATTACGGAGACGGCTTCAGGCTGGTCCGCACAGCTCGCCCCGCAGTTGGCCGGGCGTTTCCAGTTGCAGAACGCGATTAATGCCGTGGCAGCGGCGCGCACGCTGGGCGCACGCGGCTACCGGATCCCGGAGAACGCAATCGAGCAAGGCATCGCTGGAGCCGTTTGGCCGGGGCGCCTGGAAAGACTGCAAACGCAGCCCGACCTCTATGTTGACGGGGCGCACAACCCCGGCGCAGCGCGCGAGCTGACCGCTTTCTGGGAAGAAAACTTCGCAGGCCGCAAAATTGTGCTTCTTTACGGAGCGGTGCGCGACAAAGCAGTCGACGAAATCGCCGGTGTGCTCTTTCCACATGCATCCGAGGTTGTCTTCACCGAAGCGCGCACCCCGCGCGCCATCTCTGCCTCGCAGCTCAGCGAGATCGCGGCGCACCATGCGGCCCGCAGCTCGGTTATTGCCGATGCAGAGCAAGCGCTCGACTATCTTTTGTCCAAAGCAGCGCCCCAAGACGCCGTTTTCGTCACCGGGTCTCTCTACCTCGTCGGGCAGCTCCGCCAATATTGGAAACAACGCGCACAGGTCGCGGCGGGCTGAAAAACACCGTAAAATATCCGCTCTCTTCGGTGAAAGCGAGAATGGCGAAAGAATCTACTTTGGCAGGGAAGACTCCTCTAGTGGGAATCATCATGGGATCCTCCTCGGATTGGGAAACCCTGGAGCACGCCGCGAAAGTCCTCGAGGAGCTCGGTGTTCCACATGAAACACGCGTGGTATCCGCCCACCGGACCCCGGATCTCCTCTTCGAATACGCCGCTTCCGCGGAAAAACGCGGGATCGAAGTGATCATCGCGGGCGCAGGGGGTGCCGCGCACCTACCCGGCATGGCCGCGTCGAAAACGGTACTGCCGGTGCTGGGCGTCCCCGTAGAGTCGAAAGCGCTAAAAGGTTTGGATTCACTCCTTTCCATTGCGCAGATGCCCGGCGGGGTTCCCGTCGGCACGCTAGCGATTGGCAAAGCAGGCGCCATCAACGCGGCCTTGCTGGCGGCGGCGATTCTCGGCGCGAAACACCCCGAAGTGCGAGAAGCGTACCGAAAATTCCGCAGTACGCAAACTGAGCGCGTCCTCGCCAATCCGGACCCGAAGGCCCCGGCTCGCGCGCTGGGAATAACCACGACCTCCTCGCCGGAAAAAAAAGGAACGCGCGCGTGACGATCGGCATCCTCGGTGGCGGGCAGCTCGGATACATGCTCGCGCTCGCGGGTTATCCGCTGGGTCTTCACTTCCGTTTTCTCGATCCTTCACCGGAAGCTCCGGTCGGACGCATCGCCACGCGCATCACCGCCCAATTCACGGACCGCTCTGCGTTGAAGAAATTTGCGACCGGACTGGAGCTGGTGACCTACGAATTTGAGAACGTACCCGTTGAAACGGCGCGCTTTCTTGCTGAGCGCGTGCCGGTGCTTCCTCCTCCCGCCGCGCTCGAAGCGGCGCAGGACCGCCTGAACGAAAAGCGCCTTTTCCAAAAACTGGGCATCGCCACCACCGAATTCGCGCCCGTCAACGACCGAGAAGCGCTCGATGGCGCGGTCAAGCAGGTCGGTTTGCCCGCGATTCTGAAAACGTGCCGCATGGGCTATGACGGCAAGGGGCAATGGATTCTGCGCAGCGCCGAAGATGTCTCCAAGGCCAAAAGCGAATTACCGGCGGCAAACGCTGCAGCGGGGAGACGCACAAGTACCGAACCCGAGCAGCATGCGCCGTTTATGCTCGAGCGCCTGGTGCCTTTCACTCGCGAACTGAGCGTTCTGGCGGTGCGCGGGCGGACGGGCGAAACCGCCGTTTATCCGCTGGTGGAAAATCACCATCGCGGAGGAATCCTGCGCTTGTCCTTGGCCCCGGCGCCGCAGCTTGATCGCGCAGTTCAGAACGAGGCGGAAGATGCGGCACGCCGCGTGTTCGACGCATTGCAATATGTCGGCGTGCTGGCCATTGAGTTTTTCGAGCACGAAGGGCGCTTGCTGGCCAACGAAATGGCGCCCCGCGTCCATAATTCCGGCCACTGGACCATCGAGGGCGCCATTACGAGCCAGTTCGAGAATCACTTGCGAGCCGTCGTCGACCTTCCCCTAGGTTCGACCAGCGCAATCGGCTGCTCGGCCATGCTCAACTTGATTGGCGAGGTCCCCGAGCCGGCCGAGGTTCTTGCCGTGCGCGACGCACATCTGCACCTCTACGGCAAATCCGCACGCGCCGGCCGCAAGCTCGGCCACGTCACGCTGCGCGCTTCCTCTCCAGAGCAGCTCGCTTCCCGGCTCGGCGAGCTTCCAGGCTACTTCCACCGCCCCGAATTTGCTCTCGACGCGGCGCTCAACCGAAGCGTCTCCTCACGTGCTTGAACTTTCATCAGACGCGCAAATTTCCTAGGGAGCGCTCAGTTGCCGCCCGCATCGGGCAGATGCTACGATTCTCGGTTCAATGTCCCGCGCCGCCTCATCTGAGAATCCTGTGTTTCGCCCCCGCGTAGGGATCCCTTGGCGCACCTCTCTGGAGCAGGACAGGCGCATCACGACCAAGCTTCGCTACTATTTTGAGGGTGTCGAGGGAGCCGGAGGCGCTCCGGTCCCTATTTCGCTGAGCCTGTCCAAAGCCCAGCTTGCGACCGAAGTCGGCGACGTGGACGCTTTCGTGCTCCCGGGGGCGCCCGCGGACGTTAACCCAGCCCTCTACAACACTGCGATTCACGCAAAGACCCACGAAGCCGATGCAAATCGAGAGAAGACGGATTTCGGTATTTTGGAACACGCCTTCGCCTCCGGCAAGCCTGTCCTGGCTATTTGCTATGGCTGCCAGAGTCTCAACGTTTGTCTCGGTGGCTCCTTATATCAGGACATCGCGAGCGAGTTACACACGAACATCCAACATAGCAAGGAAGGCCTTCCGCCTGACGCGCCTGACCCTGTCCATGCCGCGTTGATTGACTCGGGCGGCGAACTCGCTCAATTGGCGGCCAGCAGCGGCATTGAGAAGCGTAGCGGAGGATTCAACGTGAGGATAAACACCTCGCATCACCAGTCGATTCGAGACCTTGGGCACGGCTTGCGCATTGCCGCGGTTGCACCCGATGGGGTGATCGAGGCTGTTGAGCACGAGCCGCACAAGCACTGGGTTCTCGGCGTGCAGTGGCATCCGGAACGAATGGCCGATGACGCGCTTGCGGGGGCGCTCTTTCGTGCGCTGGTGCAAGCCACGTCGCGCAGGTGAACTTACGTACATGGGCCGCGGCAATCAGGCGCGTGCCTGCTCGGTAGCTATGGCTTTCAGTTTCTGACACCAATCGATCAACGGGGGCTTGATGATTTCACTGGCTGGCAAGGCGGCGCTCATTACCGGGGGGTCGCGGGGAATTGGCGCTGCAGCAGTGAAGCTGTTTGCGCAGGCCGGCGCGGACGTCGTTTTCAATTACAACAAAGCGAAAGAAGCGGCGGAGCAAGTGCAGCAGGAAGCGGGCAAGCACGGCACGCGCGTCGAAGCATTCAAAGCGGACGTTGGGCGCCATGCGGACAACAAAAAACTTGTGGAGTTCGCGATTTCGCGCCTGGGCCGGCTCGACATCGTGGTGGCCAATGCCGGCGTATGGAACCTGGAAGACCTGCCTATTGAAAAAATGACCGAGAAGCAATGGGACGAGATGATCCGGGTCAATCTGAAGAGCGTCTACTCCATCATTCATTTTTCCGTGCCGCAGATGATCAAGCAAAAGTCCGGCAAGATTATCCCGATCAGCTCGACCGCTGGGCAGCGCGGCGAATCCTTTCACACGCACTACGGCGCCTCCAAAGGCGGCATTATCAGTTTTACGAAGGGGCTCGCAACGGAACTCGCGCGCCACAACATTTTGGTGAACTGCGTCGCGCCCGGCTGGGTAGCCACGGACATGTCCAAACCGGTAATCAACTCGAAAACCGGCGGCAAAGCCATTGCGGCCGCGATTCCCATGCGACGCCCGGGCACTGCCGAAGAAATTGCCGGACCGATCCTGTTCCTGGCTTCCGACCTGGCCAACTTCATGACCGGTGAAATCATCAATGTAAACGGAGGGGCGGTGCTGTGCGGTTGAGGTCTGCTAACAGTGTCTGCGGGATTCTGGCGCTGGCCGCGCTTTTAGCGGCCTCGTCTGCGCGGCGTGTGCGCGCTCAAAACCCGGACAATATGATGCCGGAGGAGCGCGCGGCCAAAGGAAAACAGATTCTGGATCAGTTGATCACCGCGCTCGGCGGCCCGACCTATCTTGATATTCGCGAGAGCAATTGCGAAGGGCGCCTCGCGCAGTTTGGCCACAGCGGTGAAATGACCGGTTACACGAATTTCAAGGTGTACTGGCGCTACCCGGACAAGAATCGCACTGACTTTTCAAAAAAGGGCGTGATCGTCAACGTGTACAACGGCGACCGTGGCTGGACGCTCGATCGCGGCGGGGTCACGGAGCTGAGCGCCGCGGCCGTTGCGGATTTTCAGGAGCAGGCCAAGCGCGACATCAACAATCTGCTCCGCGTGCGCCTGAAAGAGCCTGGAATGACTATCCGCTTCGGGGGGACTGACGTTGTGGATCTCAGGACGGTCGATTGGGTCGAAATCACCGATACGGAGCAGCGCGATTTCCGCCTGGCCTTGGACCGCAGCTCACATTTTCTCGTGCGCAGTGTGGTAACCCTCGAAGACGATACCTCGCCCGATCGCAGCGTCGAAACGCACATCTTCACGAATTATCAACTCATGGATGGCGTGCAGACGCCGCTGCAAATCACGCTCGAACGCAACGGACGCCGCATCAACCAGGTTTTCTTTCAGTCCTGCAAATACAATCCCGGTTTTTCCGACGATCTCTTCACCAAAGCCGCTCTAGACAAGCGTTTCTCCGAAGTCGGCAGCAAGAAATACAAAGACGAGAAGAAAAAAGAGAAGGCAGACAACTGAGGCATCGCTTGGTGCTGCCTTCCAGCCGGCGCGTGATTTTCCAAGCGGCCCGAGTCTTGTTCGCGATAATCAGTGCACTACTTCCGACGCAAAGACCAAACGTACACCTTGCAACTTTGCCTTGGGCAGAACGTCTCGCAGCGCTTGCAGGGTGGCGGGATGCGGGTGCCCGATAGCGATTGCGTCGCCCTTTTTGCGTGCATCGCGCAGCGCAAGCAGGAGTTGCTTGCGGACCGCGCTCACTTCCGCGACATCATCAAGAAACGGAACATTGCGAAACCCGGAGCGCACGCCGAAGCGCTGCGCCGTGTCGTAAGCAACGGTGGCTGCGGTGGTGCGGCTGTCGACGTAAAAGAGGCTATGCTCCCTCAGCACCGGCATCAGCTCATCCATCAGTGCTGCGTCGGCAGTGGATTGCGAGCCCTGATGATTGTTCACGCCAGCGACGTCTGGCACCGCTTGCAGGAAATCATCCACCAGTGTGCTTACATCGCCCTCGGACATACCCGGCCGCAACTCCTGCGCTTCCGGCCGCTCGTTGCCCATGGACTCCATCGGAAGGTGCAGCATCACCTGGAAGCCCCGGCGACGCGCCTCCTGCGCGATTTCCGCGGAGTGCGGATGGTTGGGCAGAACCGAAATGGTCAGCGGATAAGGCATCGCGAAAATGGCTTGCGCCGCGCCGCGGTCGTTGCCCAGATCGTCGAGGATTATCGCCAGCCGGGCAGAACCCGCTTCTGTGGGTGCCGGAACTGGCGGCACCGGAGCTCGCGTTGCGATGTCCACTACGTGCGTCGGCAGGCCGCCCCGGCGATACTCCAAATGGCTGATGGAGTCCGCCGCTTTGGCTGCGTCACGAGTCAGCGCGTTTGCTGTCGCGACACGATCCAGTGCCTGGATGAGCCGCGCCAGCATTTCACCTTGTGACTGCGGCGATGCCCCCGCGCTCAGCGTGATACGAATGTGATCGACTTGGCCCCTGCGGGCGCCTTCAAATTCGAGTTTGGATTCGATGTGGCCCGGTTCGCGAACAACGGCTGCGGCCGCGCGCAGCATTTCGCGCGTGATCGTATGGATCTGAGAGGCTTTGAGTGGAGCCGGTGATCCCTCTTTTTTGCAGCCCGCAGCAAAGATGGTAAGAGCCATCGCGAGGCAAATGCCGCGCGGTTTCAAAATATAAGAAACCGCTGCACGCGGAAAACTTCTATCCACCACGGGATATTAGGCGGCCTTTTTTGCGGGCGCTCTCAGCAAATCAAGAGCTTTATGTAAGACGGGGTCTTCTGGAGACAATGGGCGCGGCCCGGAAGCCGGCTCTTTGGAGGAGGCCGAGGCGTCGTCGCTGACATCATTATCGTCATCGGCCGCGGCGCGAATGACCTCTGAGGGTGTCACGCCGTCGTCCAGAATGGACTTGCCGCCGGCGTTGTAATAGTTCGCCACGGTCAGGAACAGCGCCGAGCCGTCATCCAGCGTGATCAGCTTCTGCTCCGAGGCCAAGCCGAACGTGCGTTCGCCTACCAAGTCGCCGCGGTGATTGGCAGAGATTGCCGACGCCAATACTTCCGCTGCTCCCGATGTTGTACCATCAATCAAAATCGAAACTGGATTTCGCCAAACCACCTTGCCAGGCTCGGCGGTAAAGGTTTGCGCGGAAACAGTTTGCCCACGCAGCGTGGCAATCGTTCCGGAAGGAATAAAGAGGCGCGCGGCATTGACGGCTTCCGAAACTGGGCCGCGGCCGCATTCGCGCAAGTCCAGAATCACCTTGTGAATTCCCTGCTTGTCCGCATCCGCAAGGCGGCTGCGGATCTCGTCGGCTCGCCCGGCATCCAGAGAAGGCACACGGAGCGCTAGGATGTCAGGATCTATTTTTTGCGCTGTGATCTTTGGCACGGCCAGCCTCTGCCGCACCACATCGACCTCTTCAGGTTGGGCACGGCCGCGCCGAATAACGCCGACCTTTACACCACTGCCGGCGGGACCATTCAGCAGGTTCAGCGCTTGGCCAACGGACATGTCGCGCGTGGTGAACCCAGCGATCGATTCAAAGATATCGCTGCTACGTATGCCCGCCTTTTCCGCGGGGCTGTCCGGCAAAACTGAAATCACGATGACGTACCCAAAACGCTTGCTCAGATTGAGGCCCGTCTCTCCCGTGCCGGCACTCTGCGCCTTTTGCTTGTATTCGGTGTATTCGCGCGGGGTGAGATAGCTCGATTGCGCATCCAGCGACTCCAGCAGTCCATGCAAGGAACCGGCCGTGACCAGCCGCATGTTCGGCTCATCAACATAGTCGGACTGGATCTTTTGCAAGACCTCGCCGTAGACAGTCAGCGATTTGTACGCCCTGTCGTCGGGCGTGCGTCCGAGGACGTGGCCAATTCCTGCGTAGCAAAAGATGGCCACGGAAGCTACTAGAATGCCGATACGAGCTGCTCGATTCATCGCTCACCTTGCCGAAGAAAAACCTGAACCTCAGTATAACACCGCAAGCAATGGGACGCAGAAAGAGTCCACAGGGAAACCCGGCCTAGCAGGTGCCCCCCGGGGAGGGTATCGTTGCACAAAGACACACATAAGCACCCAAATGTTGCCAAATTACCACATGCGAGCCGCCAAACGACCCTCTGACGGTTATAAGTTGTTGATACTAAGGAACAAACAACGAAATTCTTGGATGACAATATGCTAGAATCCGGCTCGTAGATGCTCCAAACAACCATTGCGAAGCCTGCTTCCGCCGAAGGCGTGGGGCTGCACACCGGCGTTTACGGGCATATCCGTCTCGTACCTGCTCCCGCCGATATTGGCATCGTGTTTCGCCGCGTCGACCTCGACAATTTCCTGATCGAAGCGCAGGGGCACAATGTTGCGCGAGTGAGCTACGCCACAAGCTTGATGAAGCAAGGCGTGCTGCTCTCCACCACGGAGCATTTGCTCGCTGCAATCTACTCCTGCGGCATCGACAACGTTTACGTCGATCTGGATTCCATCGAAGTACCTATCCTCGATGGCTCGGCAGAGCCGTTCATGCAGATGCTTGAGGAAGCTGGCACGCGACGGCTTCGACGCAGACGCCGTTTCCTCAAGGTTTTGAAGCCTCTGGAGGTCGTGGAGGGTGACCGGCGCATTGGCATCTATCCAGCCGATGAATTCCGCGTACGCTGCTACGTGGACTTCCCGCATCCCTTGGTCGGCCAGCAGGAAGTTGAGATGCTCGTGAGCCCGGAAACCTTCCGGCATCTGCTGGCGCGCGCCCGCACATTTTGCTTTGAGCGCGACATTGAGCCTTTGCGCTCCATGGGACTAATTCGCGGAGGTTCTTTGGAAAACGCCATCGTGCTGACCTCGGATGGAGTAATGAATGGGCCGCTGCGCTTTCCCGATGAATTTGGCCGCCACAAGGCGCTCGACCTGATTGGCGACTTGGCTCTAGCAGGGCTCCCGTTGCTGGGCCGCGTGGAAGCACACAAGGCCGGCCATGCCCTTCATACTCAGCTCGTCAGCCGTTTGCTCGCGGATCCCACACTTTGGACCGTCACGACTCGGGAAGCGCTTCACGAGCAAGCGGAGGCTCCTCTAGCTGCTCTTGCGCCAGTCGCCGCCGCCGATTAAGCACTTCGAGAATATTCGAGAAATCGATGCATTGCGAAATTGATTCTGCTCCCGCAGAATGATTGGAATTATGCCGGCCAACGATCTTGCCGTTGTCATTCTCGCCGCGGGAAAGGGCACGCGGCTGAAGTCCAGCCTGGCGAAGGTTCTGCATCGAGCCGGCGGACGGTCATTGGTTGAACACGTCGTGGCCGCCTGCGCCCCACTGAAGGTGCGGAAAATTGTAGTCGTGGTAGGGCATCAGGCTGAGCAGGTGTCCGCAGTGGTCGAGCCGCTGGAGGCGGAGAGCGTATTGCAGCAGCCGCAGCGCGGGACCGGTCACGCCATGCAGGTGGCGCGCCGCGCATTGGGTACGGCGAAATTCGCTCTTGTTTTGCCGGGCGACGCGCCCCTGATCCGAACGGAGACTCTACGGTCGATGATCGCCGCGCACCGCGCCGCGAACGCCGCCGCGACCATTCTAAGCGCAGTAGTCAGCGACCCTAGCGGCTATGGACGCATCTTACGGAAATCCGAAACCGCGGTTCAGGCCATCGTCGAGGAATCGCAGCTCACCGATGAGCAGCGCGAGCTGAACGAAATCAATTCCAGCATCTACTGCTTCACTTTAGAGAAAGTCTGGCCTGCACTTGCCCAGGTGAGGCCCAACAACAAACATCGCGAACTCTATCTAACCGACGCTGTCACCATGCTGGCAGCGAAGAATGAAATCGTGCTGGCTCATGTCGCATCCGATTCGCGTGAGGCACTGGGCTGCAACACGCGCGCCGACCTTGCGGAGGTCGACCGCATTTTCCGTGAGCGGAAACGCGCCGAGATGATGAACGCGGGAGTCAGCATCCAGTTGCCAGAAACGGTTTTGATCGATCCGGACGTAACGGCCGGGGAAGATACCGTGCTCGAGCCCGCCGTGCAGCTTCTCGGTAAGACGAAAATCGGCGAGCGCTGCACGATTCGGACCGGCAGCGTGCTAAGCGACATGATTCTGGGCGACGACGTTCTGGTCGAACCTCATTGCGTCGCGGTGCAGAGCCGCCTGGACGACAATGTAATCATCGGGCCGTTTGCCCGCTTGCGGCCAGGAGCGCACCTCAAGGACGGCGCGCGTGCGGGAAATTTTGTGGAATTGAAGAAGGCAGTGATTGGCGAAGGTGCGAAGGTTCCACACCTGACCTACCTGGGCGACGCGCAAGTTGGTGCAAAGACGAACATCGGGGCCGGCACGATCACCTGCAATTATGATGGCTTCGGAAAACACCCCACTACCATCGGTCGGGGTGTTTTCATTGGGAGTGACACGACGCTAGTCGCACCGTTGCGCATCGGCGATGGCGCGTACGTCGCTGCCGGTTCCACGATTACGGAAAATGTTCCTCCGGACGGCTTAGGTATCGCCCGCGGCCGGCAAGTCAACAAACCACGCTGGGCTTCGCGCAAACGCCGCGAACTGGCCGCAGCGGAACATTCGAGCAAGAGACATCGACGTCGCAGAAAATCGAAGGCACGGCCCAAGAAACACCTGCGCCGCTGAACACACGGGCCCATGCGTCATCCGTTAGCGGCGAAATAGTGCTCCGTAGAATACGGATACGTGTGGCTACAGACCAAGTGTGCCGGAAAACTTTAAGCGGGCTTTGCCGGAGTCGCCTCTCTCGATGCGGCCGATGCGAAAAAATTTTTCGCGCCGGCGCTTCAGGTCGGTTTCCACGCACCTCACGTTTTGCGGAGGGACCGCGAGAATCATACCCACACCCATGTTGAATGATTGTAGAAGCTCATCCGCGTCAATTTTCCCGAGCTTGGCAAGATACTTGAAGATCGGCGGAACGGGCCACGCGGCCAGATCGATTTCCGCCCGTACGCCGGAGGGCAGCACGCGCGGCAGATTGCCCGGAATGCCGCCGCCTGTGATATGCGCAAGCGCGGACACCCATCCGCGCGCAAGACTATCTTTCAGGGCTGGCGCGTAACATAGATGCGGCTTGAGCAGTTCGGCACCGATTTTGTTGCCGATTTCCGCGACGTAGGTGTCCGGTTTGAGCTTGGCAATTTCGAACACCAGCTTGCGCGCGAGCGAATAACCGTTGGTATGCAAGCCCGCCGAGGGTAGCGCAATGAGCGCATCGCCGGGCTTCACATTTTTCCCGGTGAGGAGCTTTTTGCGATCGACGGCTCCCACAATGAAGCCGGCGAGGTCGTATTCGCCCGGAGGATAGAAGCCGGGCATCTCCGCGGTTTCGCCGCCAATCAGCGCGCAGCCTGCCTTGCGGCAGGCCCGGCTCATGCCTTCGACGAGCTGCTCGACCACATTCGGATCGAGCTTGCCCATGGCCAGATAATCGAGAAAAAACAGCGGCTCCGCCCCCTGCACCAAAATGTCGTTAATGCAATGGTTGACCAAGTCGCCGCCGACGGTGGAGTGCACGCCGGTGGCCATGGCCACTTTAAGTTTGGTCCCGACGCCGTCTGCGCTCGAGACCAGCACCGGCTCTTTCCATTTTTTAGTGTCCATCGCGAACAGCGCGCCGAATCCGCCGATGCCACCAAGAACTCCCGGCGTGAAGGTTCTGCTCGCGTGGTGGCGAATGCTCTGCTTGGCTGCGTCAGCAACGGCTATATCCACTCCAGCGTCGGCGTATTTCATGGAAGTCCTGCTGGCGTTCGTTTGTCGTACGGGCGCACGGAAGTTCCTGTCGTTCTCTTTCGGGAGAATACTGCGTGCCGCCGAGCGGGGTTCGGCAACACTTGTTCGTTTTTGCTGGGGACAGTCAGCTTAAAAAGTCCGAAACAATCTCTTCCAGCGCACCAGACCCGGATGCACCAGCGCATTCGCGTAAGCAAAAAAGCGCTCGCGAATCTGGCCAGGTTCCCAAGCGTCCGGGGGAACATCGAGCGACATGTATATCATCACCGGCGTGCCGATAATGTCTTTGCGGGGCACGCAGCCCCAAAAGCGGCTGTCGTAGGAATTGCTGCGATTGTCGCCCATTACGAAATAGCAATTGTCCGGAACTTTGAACGGCTGGTGCAGATCGTAAGGATCGGTGCGGCCCCTGGTGTAGCTTTCATTGAGCCTTTGGCCGTTCACCCACACGGAGCTGTCGTGGATCTCAATGGAATCTCCCGGCAGGCCGATGACGCGCTTGACGTAATCCGGCGTGTCCGGCGCAAAGGGCGGCTTGAAAATGATGACCTGCTGCCGATGCGGATTGCGCCACAACGGCACATGCCAATTGGTGAAAGGCACGCCGGCGTCATAGCCGATGCGGCTCATGATCAAGTGATCGCCGATGAGCAGAGTGTTTTCCATGGAGCCGGAGGGAATCACCCGCGCCTGGCCGATGGTGCCGTTAATGAGCAAAAACACCAGCGCTACCCAGAACCAGGCAATGATTTCGCGCTGCACGCGCTGCCCCACGGGCACATTGGGCTGCGCTTCTTTGTTGCGCTTGGCATCAGTTTTCATGTTCCACCGCCACGGGATGTTCGATTGAGCCTTCATTCGCGTTGCCGTTCATGGCATCACCTGTCTTCTTTGCAATGCCATTGCGCACTTCCAATTGGACCAGGTCGGTTGGATATACGCCCGTGTAGCAGGACGTACAATAGTCGCCCTTCGTGTCGTTCACCGCTTGCTTCAATCCGGCAAGGGAAACATAGCCCAGCGAATCGGCTCCGATGAATTTGCAGATTTCCTCCGGCGTACTGGAGGACGCGATCAACTCTTCGCGCGTAGGAGTATCAACGCCGTAATAACAAGGCGAAATCGTGGGCGGACAACTGATGCGCATGTGCACTTCCGTGGCGCCTGACTCGCGTACCATGCGGACGATTTTGCGGCTGGTGGTGCCGCGCACAATGGAGTCGTCCACCAGCACGACACGCTGGCCTTCAATCAAGCTCCGAATCGGGTTGAGCTTCAGCTTCACGCCAAAATTACGAATGGCCTGCGAAGGCTCGATGAACGTGCGTCCGATGTAGTGATTGCGGATCAGGCCCATGCGGAATGGAATGCCGGACTCGAGCGCGTAGCCGACCGCCGCGGGTACGCCCGAATCCGGGACCGGCACCACAATGTCGGCACTCGCGGGATGTTCTCTGGCCAGCGTGCGGCCGAGCGCTTCCCGGCTCTCATTGACAGAGCGGCCAAAGATGATGCTATCCGGCCGCGCGAAATAAACATGCTCGAAAATGCATTGCTGCAGCGGCTTTTCCGGTGCGAAATGAATGGACTCGATGCCGGAGCGCGAGATGCGCACCATTTCGCCCGGCTCGATTTCGCGCACATACTGCGCATTGAGCAAATCGAAGGCGCAGGTCTCCGAGGCCACCAGCCAGGCGTCGCCAAGCTTGCCGAGATTCAGCGGGCGGAAGCCGCGCGGGTCGCGCACGGCGATCAACTCGTCCGCGGTGAGCACGAGCAACGAGTACGCGCCTTCGACTTGATTCAACGCGTCACCGAGCGCGCCAGTGAGATTCCGCGCTTGTGACCGCGCCAGCAGATGCACGATCACTTCCGTGTCGCTATTGGTCTGAAATATCGAGCCGCGATGCTCGAGCTTGCGCCGCCATTCTGCGGCGTTGGTTAAGTTGCCGTTGTGGCCGAGCGCCACTTTGCCCTTGTTGCAGTCGATCATGATGGGCTGAGCATTTAGCAGCGCTTTGTCGCCCGCGGTGGAGTAGCGCGTGTGGCCTATAGCAAGATTGCCGGGAAGTTCCGCCAGCACAGGCGGCGTAAATATTTCCTCGACTTCGCCCATCGCCCGGTGCAGATGCAGTTCTGCGCCATCACTGGAGACGATTCCAGCCGATTCCTGGCCGCGATGCTGTAGCGCATACAGGCCCAGGTAGGTCAGCTTGGACGCCTCTTCATGGCCGAACACGCCGAACACACCACATTCGTCGTGAAAACGATCGTCGACGTAAGCGAGTTTTTGCGTCATTTTCCGTGTGACCGCATGGCGATCAACGAGCTTTGAGCGTGCGTTCCAGCGAATGAGCCCAGGTGTCGTATAGCTTGGCGACGGATGTATCGATCACCGCGCTCCCCTTATATTCGATGCGGAAAGCATCGCTGCCGATGACCCGGCCAATCTGGTGCGCCGCCACTTCATATTGTCTCGCAGTCTCGAGAACGCGGGCAAGCGAAGTTGGTGCGACGGACACTACGGCGCGCGCGCCGCGTTCGCCGAAGAGCGCGTATTCGGCTGGCGAGGATTCCTCCAGCAGACTAACCTTGGCGCCGAGTTGCGTCGCATCATGTTGCGACTTCGCTGCAAAGCAGGATTCCGCGAGCGTAACAGCGATGCCGCCGTCGCTCACGTCGTGCGCCGAACACACCGCGCCGCTCGCCGCCAGCGACACCAGACATTCCTGCAGGTGCTTCTCGGCCGCCAAGTCGATGGCCGGCGGCTCGCCGACGACAATGCCGGCAACCGTATTGGAATATTCGCTGGATGAGAATTCACGTTGCGTGCCGAGTAGGGGCGCAGCATGCCCGCCCGCCGCGGTGGGCTGCGCCCCTATAAGCGAGGTAGCTCCGTCAAGCAGGACGATGGCGTCCCCCTCTTCGCGAAATCCGATCTTCAGAACCCGCGAAGCGTCTTCGAGAATGCCGAGGACGCCAATGACCGGCGTCGGATAGATCGACTTGCCCAGCGTCTCGTTGTAGAAGCTGACGTTGCCACCGGTAATCGGTGTGCCCAGCTCGTTGCATGCGACGGTCAGGCCGTCGATCACTTCGCTGAATTGCCACATCACTTCCGGTTTTTCCGGGCTGCCGAAGTTTAGGCAGTTGGTCGCGGCCATGGGACGCGCGCCGCTCGCGGCGACATTGCGAGCCGCTTCGGCGACGGCGTGCATCGCTCCGATGCGCGGATTCAACTGACACCAGCGGCCATTGCCGTCTGTCGCAAGCGCCAGTGCTCGCCTCACAACGCCCGTCTCGAGATCTTTTATGCGAATGACCGCGGCATCGCTCGCGCCGGGTCCCGCGAGCGTGTTGGTGCGCACGGATGTGTCGTACTGCTCGGTGATCCAGCGCTTCGATGCAATCGCAGGCGAACCCAGCAGTTTTAGGAAATTCGGAGTGAGATCGACGCCTTCGGCTGAAAAGGGAAACCAGTCTGCCGGCGTTTCTTTGCGAAGCGGCGGCTGCGCAATCGGCCGCCGGTATACCGGCCCTTCTTCGGCCAATGGATGCGTGGGAATTTCCGCCGCCAACTTGCCGCGGTCTTTCACGCGCAGCAGTCCGCCATCGGTCACTTCGCCGACAACTACAGCGTCGAGTCCCCACTTCTTGAACACGTCGAGAACTTCACGCTCGCGACCCTTCTCGGCAACTAGCAGCATGCGCTCCTGCGATTCGCTGAGCATGATTTCGTACGGTGTCATGCCCGATTCGCGCTGCGGCACCTTCGCCAGATCGATTTCGATGCCGGTGCCGCCACGCGAAGCCATCTCAGTCGTCGAGCAGGTAAGCCCTGCCGCGCCCATATCCTGAATCGCAACGACTGCGCCCGTCTGCATCGCCTCGAGGCAGGCTTCCAGCAGCAACTTTTCCATGAACGGGTCGCCCACCTGCACGTTGGGCCGTTTCTGCTTCGATTCTTCGGTGAATTCCGCGGAGGCCAGCAGCGAGGCGCCGTGAATGCCATCGCGACCCGTTTTGGCGCCAACGTAGATTACGGGATTGCCGGTTCCACGCGCCTTGGCGAAAAACAAATCTTCCTTCCTGGCGATCCCCAGGGCCAGCGCATTCACCAGTGGATTTTGCGAATAGCAAGGCTCGAAGCCGACTTCTCCGCCAACGGTCGGCACGCCAAAGCAATTTCCGTAGTGCGCAATCCCGCGAATCACGCCATCGAGGATGCGCCGATTCTTTGCAGCTTCTTCTTCGCTGACGCCATTTCCGGCGACAATCGGGCCAAATCGCAGCGAATCGAGCACGGCCACCGGCCGCGCGCCCATGGTGAAAATATCGCGCAAAATACCGCCGACACCTGTGGTCGCGCCCTGAAACGGCTCCACGTAACTCGGATGATTGTGCGATTCGATCTTGAACGCGGCGACCAGCCCGTCGCCGATGTCTACAACGCCGGCGTTTTCTCCCGGCCCTTGCACCACAAGCTTGCCGCGCGTGGGCAACCGCTTCAAATGCACTTTGCTCGACTTGTACGAGCAGTGCTCGCTCCACATCACTGAAAAAATCCCCAGTTCCGTGATGTTCGGTTCGCGACCCAGGATCTGCTTCACCCGCGCGTATTCTTCCGCGGTAAGACCATGCTCCGCCGCAATTTCCTGGGTGACCCTGATTTCAGTGGATGCGGTCGCCATTTCCGGGTTCATATCTCCAAACGAAAGGGCATTGCGACAAGAAACGACAGGGGCACGAAGTGCGTGCCCCTGCGAACGAAATCGGTAGTTCTTGCCAGGTTCAAGCGGTCGCCTTTGCTGCGCCAACCAACGCTTCGACCATGGAGTGGAAAATGACCAGCCCATCTGCGGAGTCCAACGCGGACTCAACGGCGCGCTCCGGATGAGGCATTAAACCGGCGACGTTGCGCTCGCGATTACAAATTCCGGCAATGTTGGCGGTCGAGCCGTTAGGATTTCCGGCTGTATCATCCGTCCCCTGCGGCGTGGTGTAGCGGAATATGACCTGCCGATTCCTCTCGAGTTCCGCAAGCGTGGCCTCATCGCAAGTGTAGTTCCCGTCGCTATGCGCGATGGGAATCTTGAGAATCTGCCCCTTCGTAGCAGCATTAGTAAACGGCGTATCCGTCTGCTCCACCCGAATGTGGACATGGCGGCAAATGAAGCGCAGACCGCTGTTGCGCATCATGGCGCCCGGCAGCAGACCCGCCTCCAGCAAAATCTGAAAGCCGTTGCAGACGCCCAGCACCATCCCGCCGCTCTTGGCGAATTTGCCGACGGACTTCATCACCGGGGAGAACCGAGCAATGGCTCCCGTGCGCAGATAGTCCCCATACGCAAACCCGCCAGGCAGGATAATGGCATCGCAATTGGCGAGGTCCTGCGACTGGTGCCAGATGAGCGCGACGGGCTTTTTTAGGATGTTGCCGATGGCGTAAAACGCGTCGTGATCGCAGTTGGAGCCCGGAAAGACAACTACTCCAAATTTCATGCGGTGATCGCTCCCTGGAGCATCTTGGGAAACGCTATTTTACCACATCAACGGGAGGAATTCCGACTTTCAGGGAGCGGATCTCGTCCCAGCCGCTCGAAGTACTTAGTGAGGAAAATACGTCTCGCCGCGGAGTACAGCGCGAATCGCATCCGGCAAGCACCACATTTCAGACTTGGGGCAGGCGCCTTTGATGCCCACTTTTCTCGCTTCCACCGCCAGTTGACCTGGAAGATGCACTGACAGCATTAAGATGGCGGCCTTCGGATATTCCTTGAGGATTTCGCGCGCCGCATCCAGCCCATTCATTTCCGGCATCTCGAAATCCATGATCGTGACGTCCGGAAGCAGATCGCGGTACTTGCTTACGGCATCTTTGCCGTTCACCGCTTCACCGGAAACCTGCCAGGAATCCTGCTGCTCTAGCAAGCGAAGCGCTTGCTGGCGCATGAGTTGATTGTCGTCGACCACAAAAATGCTTGTCACGAGCGCACAGACCCTCGTTTCGTCGAAGTATGCGAAACTTACGCCCTTTTGGCACCAATGCAATACAGGATTGACTTTAGATTTCTCCCTACCCCCAATAAATTCCCGCCTGCAAAATCCGGTCTTTACCCAATTGCACGCTCTTGGCCCTCCGGTATCCTGCACCAAGGGCTTCGATTGTCACATGGTGTCACAATCCTACGACATATTCAGGCGCGACCCAGGCGGGCATCCCGTCTGGTTGGAGGCTGTCCGGGATCTGGAGACAGCCAAAACCCGCATCATTGAACTCTCCGCAGCGGCACCGGGGCAATATGTGGTCTTCAGCCAAAGAAGCGGCCGTATGGTAAGCAGCGGGACGGTCGTCGCAAGTCCGGCGGCGCGCGCCTCACACAAAGAGTTGGAGAACTCGTCAGGGGGTTGTGCCGAATCCTCGGTTATGGAATCGGATACGCTCTGGAAATGAGTTCTATGGAATGTCCACACGCGATTACTAGGGGCCGCTAAGGAGCGAAATGGAAACAACCTTCCGCTATGACATCGTCAGAAGGGAGAGCGAAAAAGCCGTTTTCTGGTTGGAGGGCGCGCCGGAACTTAGCGTGGCAAAATCCCGCGTGGAAAAGGTCCTGTCGTTCTGGCCCGGCGAATACCAAATCTTCGATCTGCAAACCAAGCAGGTGGTTCTCACAACCTCGTGCCCAGAGCGGACCGCGATGCCAGTCAGCAATTCCGCCAAATAATCGACCCGGTTCCGAAATCCTGCTGCTAAACTACGAACGAGGGCTGGCTACTCCCTCCTGGGAGAGTTCCCGCTGCGCAGCCCGCGCTCCCGCCAACTCTGCTCCTCGCCCATGGTGCACGACCAGGTGCAGTAGGAACATTACGACCAGGACTCCTCCGAACGTCACCACAATGGTTGCTCCCGTTGGCGTATCCAACAGCACGCTCAAGTAGCAGCCGAGCGCAGAGACCAGCGTCCCCATGGTCCATCCGATGGCCAACCGCGGACCGATGCGATCGGCAAATAGCATGGCGCCCACGCTGGGTACAATCAGATAGCAAAAGACCAGCAGCACCCCAGCGATGGCCACCGACGAAGTAACAACAAATCCAAAAGAAGCGTAGAAAAGGAAGTCCCAGAAACGCACGTTTACGCCGAGGCTTTCCGCCTTTTCGTGGTTCATTGAGATCAGCAAAAACTTCTTGCGAAACACGTAATGAAAGACGCCGACCAACGCGTACAGAATCGCCGTTTTGCGCACTTCCGGCCAGGAAACCGCCAGAATGTTTCCGACGAGCATGTCCTTGAGGTGCTCGGTCTCGCCAGTAGCCTTGCTCATCAATAGGATGGCCATGGCCGAAGCCACCGAATAGGCGATGCCAATAAAGGCTTCTTGCGGGATGTGCCCCCGCCGCGTCCGCGCGAGCGCAAAAATCGCCGCGCCTAGAAACGTAAATCCCAGGCTGATCCAATACGAGTTGCGTCCGTGCGGATCCATGCCCGCTACGATTGCCACAGTGGCGCCCAGCGCGGCTATCTGCGCGAGCGCCAAGTCCACGAAGATTACCCCGCGCTCCACGACATGCACGCCGAGATAGGCGTGGATGCCGGTCAGAATGAGGCTGGCCACGAACGGCGCGAGCAGAAAAAGAAAAATCTCCATTGGCACGCTCTCCTGATTTAGTGCGCGGCGTCAAACGCCTGCTTCAGCTTGCTGATGTCGTAGTCAAACAGCTTGAAGTAATCGGTGATCTCTTTTTCGCCCCCGACCGACGGCGGTAGCACAAGCACCTGTGCGCCGGTTTCGCGGGCAACCGCGTTGGGCGTCTTCAAATCGAAATATGGTTCCACGACAATCACTTTTACATTTTCGCGCTTCATCAGGTGTATCAACTCGACGGTGTGCTGCGGGCTCGGCGGAATACCAGGGCGTGGCTCGACGTAGCCCACCACATTTAAGTGGAAATGTTCCGCAAAGTTCGGCCAAGACCGGTGATACGTCACGATTTTGCGCCCGGCGTACGGTTTCATCTCCGCCAGCCAGCGCTCATCCGCTTGCTTCAGGCGGTGCTCGAAATCGGCATAGCGTTGCGCGAAGTACGCCGCGTCGCTAGAGCGCATCTCACTGAGCTTGTCCGCGATGCCCTTAGCGATGCGCAAGCCGTTTTCCGGGTCCAGCCAATAATGCGGATTCCCCAGCGGATGTACGTCGCCCTCCGCGCGGGTCACTTGCCCGGTGGGAATTTCCAGAATTTTCGCGAAGCGCGAGGCATCGAGATATCCCGGGGCACCCACCTGTATCTTCGGATTCGTCGATTGCGTGATCAGCGGAGGCAACCAGCCAATCTCCAAGTCGAGTCCGACGACAATCAGCAGATCGGCGCGCTTCAATTTCAGAAGGAAACTTGGCTTGGCATCGACGAAGTGCGGGTCCTGGTAGCCGCGTGCGATCGATTCCACCTCTATTTTGTCTCCTCCGACTTCCTGGGCCAGCGAGGCGAGGTCCGTGGTGGCGGTGATGATCTTGAGTTTGCTGTCCGCGCGTGCGATGAGCGGGCCGAGCAGCGACATTGAAAATGCCAGCGCCGTGAAAACCGCCGTCAGGCGCGGACCAAAGCTACATCTATGCATCGTGCGTCTCCCTAGGTGTCGAAAAAACTAGAACGGATGCGCCCCATGCGCGCCCATCACGAATAGAAACTGGAACAGAAACTCGTTGGCGTTTGAAAAATCTCCAGGATTGGCCACCGCCAAGCGTCCGAAACGGTATTGCCCACGGATCTGGCTAAATTCGCTGGGCCAATAGGTAAGTATGCCGGAAAAGCCTGTGTCCGTCAGATTGGCATTCGCGGCGTGGCCGCTGCGATCGAAGCGCCCGCCTACGGTCCAGCGGCGATTCAACCGATATTCCGCCGAGGAGTACATGCCGAAGGCATGCTGCGTCTGGAAGGCGTTGAGCGCAGACAATTGGTCGCGAGCGCTCCAGAACAGTTCCGTGCGGAAGAGGAAGTTTTTGTAAATGGCGCGCCGCAACGGCTTCCACCGGAGTGTGGCGTCCGCAGCGTAGAGGTTCGTGAAGAACGTGGAGGGATTCGGCGCGGCGGCGAGGCCTGCGCTGTTTCCCCGCGCGTAAGAGATTCCGAGATCGAGATTGGTCGACTCGCTGAGGTCGCGATAGCCCCGCAGATGACCCACCACACCCAGGTCTTGACGGCGATATGAGTTGAATAGATCGTCTGAATCGCCGCGGTAAACCTGGGCGGTGCCCTCCATAAACCATCCTTTTGGCGCGGGTATGAAGTGGGAGAGCGACATGCCGGCGTCATTAATCCCATCTTCACCACCAACAAGGTTATTCGTTACGAGTGGGCGGTCAATATATGGCAGCGCGTGGTTATGAATTGTATTGACCTTGCCGAAGGCCGCTCGCATCTTGCCGACCTTGAGCAAGAGGCCTGCCGGAAGGGAAGTGAACGTTACATAGCCTTCCTCCACGTTGACGCCCGTTTCGCCGAAGGAGATGAAGGCGTCCGCCCGAGCGTAAGGATCGATGATTGCCTGCATGCCGACCTCGGTTTCGTGGAGCTGCAGGGAAGGCGACGGGGAAACCGCGTTGCGTCCTGCAGTCCCAATGAAATCGCCGATCAGGCTGATGTCCGGGTTAAGCAGCTTGGCATTCGATGTCGCGCCACCATACGTTTGCAGTTGCGTGCCGCCACTGGCTTGCGTCTGCGGTAACTGCGAAGCTAAGGCTTCGGGCGGCGCAGAAGCCGAGCTGCTGCCAACCATTCCCGGCTCCACGTGCGACGACGCCAGCAGAACCCGCCCGTCCGACGAAGGCTCGGAGGATTTAGCGTCACGAAGCGCCTTCAGCTCTCCGCGCAGCAGCGCCACCTCTTCCGCAAGCGTACGCACCCGTTCCTCGAGCGCCGTCATCCGCTGCTCGCCGGGAACGTCATCAGCCTGGTGGATCCCAGACGCGCGTGATTCCGCCGGTTGCTGTCCGAATACACCCGAGGCCGCGCAGAGAATAAGAGAGGACACTAAGACAAGTCTCTTCATCGCACTGCTCCCCTGAAATAATTTGGAAACGCCAACCGAATGGATACCGTAACAGCATTCCATGCATGTGGTTAGTAGGACGGAGCTTAGGGATGAACGGTTGCAGGGTCAAGCCGTGGCGCGAATCGGTACGCTTTAGAGCAACCAAGCGTCCCGCTCGTCCGTCTAAGCTGCTACACTGAGGTGTGCAGCTTTAGACAGATGGACTTTCTTAGGTTCATTTCCGGCAAACGCGCGCTAGCCACATTAGGCTGTGTTGCCCTGTTGTATTTCGCCGCGGGCGGCGCCTTTGTCCACCAGCACACCGGTGGGCCGGAGACTGCCTGCCACATTTGCCAATCGCTGCACGTACCGGCGTTGGCGGCTGCGCCCCTGGATCTGATTCCCGAAGCGCGGCAAGTCGCCTGGCATCCTGTTCTTCCGGAAAACGCTTCTCCGCTCGATTCTTTTTCGCTTCATCGCGCGTCTCGCGCCCCTCCCGCCGCGTAACCATTTTCCGCTGATCTCCGTCGCTGTCCCTTCGCACCGAGCCGTCGAAATTGCTCGGGCAACCACCATCCATTCGGCGTCTTTATCCACACTTAGCGCACATCCCTTGTTGGGGACGGAGGAGAAAATGTTCGAGAGATTTCGCAAATACGGATTTCTAATATTAAGCCTGAGCTTGTTCATTTTTGCGGCGCCTGGCCGCGCGCAGTTGGGGAATTCCGGTTCGATCGACGGGGTGGTTAAGGATCCCTCCGGTGCCACGGTGCCGAGCGCCAAAGTGGAAATTTCCAACCCGGTCACCGGCTTTCACCGGGAGACAACCACGGATAGCGATGGCACCTTTCACTTCGGCAATATTCCGTTCAATCCGTATCACCTGACGGTTACTGCAGGAGGCTTTGCGGCTTCGGGACAAGATGTGGATGTTCGCTCCGTGGTTCCCACGAACGTGCCAATTAGCCTGAAGGTCGGCGCGGCGGAGACCAGCGTGACCGTGGAAGCGAGCGGCCCGGACTTGATCGAGAATGATCCCAGCTTTCACACCGACGTGGACACCGCGTTGACGGAAAGGCTGCCGCTCGAGAGCCAATCGTCGGCGGTGAGTTCGCTGGTTACGCTGGCATCACCGGGCGTGGTTGCGGACTCAAACGGACTTTTTCACGGCCTTGGCGACCACGCAGAGAACTCTTTCTCCGTGGACGGGCAGCCGATCACCGATCAGCAGAGCAAAGTGTTTTCAAATCAGATTCCGCTGGACTCAATTCAATCGATTGAGGCGGTATCTGGGGGTCCGCCAGCCGAATATGGCGATAAGACGAGCTTGGTCATTAAGGTGACGACGCGCTCCGGGCTTGGCGTGACCAGGCCGACAGGCTCCATCTTTACGTCGTACGGCAGCTTTGGTTCGGTAAGCGGCGGCTTCCGCTTGGCGTATGGCGGACGAAAGTGGGGCAACTTCATCGCGGCGAATGGTTTGAATACCAGCAGATTCCTGGATCCGCCGGAGCTTCACGCGATTCACGACAAGGGGAATGAGGAGAATCTCTTTGACCGCGTGGATTACCAGCTCACCGGCGCTGACACAATTCACACGAACTTCCAATACACGCGGTCCTGGTTCCAGACACCGAATACCATCGATAATCTCAACATTGGCGTCAACGATCCGATCACCGGAACTCCCCTGCCAGCCCAGGATCAACGCGCGAAAATCAATACGTTTAATATCGCCCCGGTCTGGACGCGGCTAATCAGCCAGACGACGCTTTTCACGTTGGGAGCGTTTGTGCGGCGCGACGTGTTTGACTACTACCCAAGCGGAAACGTTTTCGCGGACGGTACCGGCGTCATTCCCGGCGGTTCCTCGGCCACCCTCAATCAGCACCGGACACTCACGAACGCCGGCCTTCGCTCCGACCTGTCTTACGTTAAAGGAGTGAACAACATTAAAGTGGGCGCCACATTTCAGCACACATTCCTGACGGAAAATTTTAACTTCGGAATTACCGATCCGAATCTTCTCACTAGCCTGGGTTGCCCGAACGGCAATCCTGCTCCGGATCCATGCGCAGTTCTGCCGCCCTTCGATCTAACGGCCGGAGGGACGCTCTTCCCCTTCCGAGGGCACACGGACGTGAAGGAACTCGCACTGTATGGCCAAGACACAATTACCGAAGGCAATTGGGCTTTCAATCTAGGACTTCGGATTGACCTATATCGTGGGATTGTGCACGACTGGCAGCCGGAGCCTCGCCTGGGGGTCGCTTACGATATCAAGAAGACAAACACGGTGCTTCGAGTCTCTTATTCGCGCGTTTTAGAGACGCCATTCAACGAAAACTTGATTCTGTCCAGCTTGGGAGCGACAAACCCGGTGGTCCTGGACGTGATCGGCGGAAACAGCTTGCAGGCGCCGCTTCGCTCCGGGCAACGTAATCAGTTCAATGCCGGGTTCCAGCAAGCGTTTGGAAAGTTCGTGGTTGTGGACGCCGATTACCTGTGGAAGTTCACGCACAACGCGTTCGACTTCAGCACCTTTGGCAACACACCTATTTTCTTTCCCATTTCCTGGAAAAGCTCAAAGATCGATGGCCCCTCGGTCCGCGTGAGCATGCCGAATTACCACGGCTTTACGGCATTCACCGTGCTTGCGCACGTCCGGGCGCGATATTTCCCGCCGCAGATCGCCGGTCTGGGCGCCAGCATTACGGGCGGAGAAGTTTTTCGCATCGACCACGACCAGTCGTTCAATCAGACTACGCACTTGCAATATCAACCCTGGCTGAAATTACCCTGGGTGGCCTTCAATTGGCGTTATGACAGCGGGCTGGTAGCCAGCAACCCGAACCTCGACAACTTCGCGAATGCCTCGAGCTTCCTGGACGCCGACCAGCAGACGGCCATCGGGCTCTTCTGCGTGGATGCGGGTGGTGCGTTGCACACCGCCTCCTTATCAACTCCTCTTGCGCAAGGCCCGGGAACCATCTGCGGCGCGAATCCTGTGAGTACCGGGGCAAAGCTACTCAACATTGCGGGCCCGACGTTTGACCTGGACCACAACCCCACGCGCGTCAAACCGCGCAATCTGTTTGATGTGGCCGTGGGCGACGACAATCTTTTCCAAGCTGACCGATACAGGTGGAGCTTGCGCTTCACGGTCATCAACCTGACCAACAAAACGGCGCCGTACAACTTCTTATCAACGTTCAGCGGAACGCATTTTGTGACGCCGCGGGCGTATACGGCAGAGTTGGGCTTCCACTTCTAGCTTTTGTCCGTGATGGTTTCTTTGTAATTGAAGGGAAACGGGCGGCCGTCAATCGGCCGCCCGATGTCTTGGCAGCAAGCCGTTACTGCTGTTTCTTTGCGGTTTGCGAAGCCTTGACCTCCGCGATTTCCGTGCGGTCCGCGCCCGAGCCGCAGATAGCCATTAAGTTCGTCTGATAGAGGCTCGCAGAGACGGCATCACCGGAGTCTCGCGCTCCGCGCAAAGCGCCGTATAGAGAATCAAAGCGGTTTGGCGAATTCTTCAGTGCGGCCTTGTATTCGGCGAGGGCTTCCGTCGGGCGCTTCAGTTCGAGCAGCATGTCCGCAAGCATTTCCCGGGCGGGCATCGCTAGCGAGTCCACTCCATCTGTGTCTTCGCGATCCGCGGCGGAGCGCAGCGTTTTCAGCGCGACGTCGGCTTTTCCTTCGGCGAAACCCACCCAAGCCTCCGCTTCCATTTGCCCGACGCTCTTGTCGGGAGCTTTGTCTCCGTGGTGGCTTGATTTGCGCTGCTCCTCAGCGCTGATCTCGACAAATTTCTTTAGACTTTGGCGCGCGGCGGCCGGGTCACCGGAACGAGCAGCGCCAATCGCGCGCACTCTATACGTCGATTCTTGCGATTCACGCGGCACGTGCGGAATGGGCAGCGCCGCAGCTTCTTTCCAGCGGTGCAGCTCAAACGCATTTCTCGCGGCAAGCCACGCCTGATGCTCGGCAATCGATTCTCGGCCTGCGGCCGGCACGCTTTCCAACTCTTTGACCATCTCCCGCGCTTTGGACTCTTGTCCGCTTTGCAAATACGAATAATTCAGAAAATCGAGCGCGTGGAATTGATAATGCGACGTAGCGCGGTGCTCCTGGGTAGCCTTGGCGGCGGATGCCGCAGCCGCGATGTTTGACGATATGGATTCTTGCCACAGCCCCAGGCGGACGAAGATGTGCGACGGCATGTGCAGCGCGTGAGAGGAATCCGGAGCGATTTTGGAGTAGGCGCGAGCTGCTTCGAGACCTTCCGAGGCGAATTCGGGTGTGTCCGTCGCGTGGATCAGATAATGGGCGGGACCTGGATTGCTCGGCGCCCTCCGGCAAAGTGGCTCGAGGATCGCGATAGCCGCTTTACGATTCGCTTGCGCGTCGACCTCTTGCTGCTCCGCCAGCGCCAGGAGAGACAGCGCGTAAAACGCGGCGGCGTTCAAATCATCTGGCAACTGTTTGTGTAATCCCGCGAGCGCTGCCGAGTAGGCCTGCACGCGTTGCGTCTCGCTCAACTTCGCATCTGCCAGATAAAACGTGGACGCAGCAGCGATATACCCTCGTTCGCGCTCGGTCGATGCGCCGAGCTTTTGCGAGCGCTGAATATCCTGCGCGCCAAGCTTCAGCGCTTTCTCCGAGGGAAATTCCCAGATCTGTTCGTAGCGCGCCATCGCCTTGCCCCAATGGGCCAGCGCGCACTTGGAGTCGCGCTTGGCGGCTTCGCTGAAGCTCTGATCCGCTTGCTCGTATTGAAACGAGTGCAGGAGCGCCACGCCCATCTCGATGTGCGGTTGCGCTTCCGCAGCGCAGCTTGTGGGGAAATTGACCTGCCCGAGTTGAGCGGTCACTGCACGGTCGCGTGGCCCTGCGTCTATTCGCGTTTGGGCGCCGTGCGCGAGGCTAAACACCAGGACCAGCGAGGGAATAAAGACAACAAGTCGTGGCTGCCGCATGCTTTTTTCTCCTGCACGTGCCGGCTGTCAGGACTTATCGGCCCCAACTAACCTGCATCACTCGTTTTCGCTCATGAGCGAGCCTCGCGTTATTCCACTCTGTATAGAGGAGGCAGATTGATGTAGAGTTTAGCGCGTTTTCCGCGCTCAGGAAGGAAATCCCCATGAGAATAATGAAGATTCGCGAAGCGGGTATCGAGCGCGGTTTTTATCGCCTCATTGCGGTGTTGGTGGCCACCCTAGGCACACTCGCCGGCACTCCGCTGCTCTTAACCGGGAATTGGCAAGGGGCCAACAGCGCAGCGCCATCCGACGTGGTAGAGCGTCGCCAGCAACTTACTGCCCTGCTGACCGAACAGTGGGACTACACGATGCGCACCAATCCTGAGTGGGCTTCCATCTTGGGCGATAAGCGCTTTAATGACAAATCCTCGGACGTGTCCGAAAAAGCGGCGTATGCCGACATTGAGGAACAAAAGAAATTCCTCAAGCGTTTCGAGTCCATCGATACCAGTGGATTTGCCGAGCAGGAAGCACTGAACAAAACCCTAATGGTGCGCAACATTCGACTGCAACTTGAGGGCGCGCGATTTAAGGAATGGGAAATGCCCGTTACGCAGTTTGCCGGAATTCACATCGACACGCCCCAGCTCGTTTCCGTATTGTCCTTTGATACGGTGAAGGATTACGAGGACTACATCACCCGGCTCAAGAACCTGCCGAAACAGTTCGATGACACCATCGATCTCATGCGAAAGGGTGCCTCCGATCACTTGGTGCCACCGAAGATCCTGCTGGAGCAAGTCGCAAAACAGTCAGCCACCCTGGCCAACAGCAAGCCGGAAGAAAGTCCCTTCATGGAGCCCTCAAAGAAGTTTCCGGCCAGCTTCGCGGCAGAAGACAAAGCGCGACTGCGGCAAGAAATGCTCGGCGCAGTACGACACCAGGTGACTCCCGCCTACAGAAAATTCACGAAATTCGTCACAGAGGACTACGTACCACACGGGCGAACTGACCCTGGCGTCTGGGCGCTGCCTGATGGAGACGCACGCTACGCCTTCGCAGTAAAACAAACGACAACCACCAGTCTCACGCCCGAGCAAATCCATCAGATCGGTTTACAAGAGGTTGCAAGAGATCAAGCGGCGATGCTCAAGGTTGCACAGAAACTCGGATATTCCGACCTGAAGTCCTTTAATGCGGCGGTGCGCACGAATGCGTCGCTGCATCCCAAGTCGCGTCAGGAGTTGCTTGACCTTTATCGCAAATACATCGACCAGATGTGGCTCAAGCTGCCCGATCTCTTTGGACGTTTGCCCAAAGCGAAGGTTGAGGTCCTGCCAGTGGAGTCCTATCGCGAAAAAGAAGCCTCTGGTGCGCAGTATATGGACGGCACACCTGACGGCAAGCGCCCGGGCCACGTCATGGTCAACACTGGAGATTACGAAAAACGCAGCCTCCTCGGTGTGGAGAGCACGGCCTATCATGAGGGAGTGCCCGGACACCACATGCAGGTCTCGATTGCGCAGGAGCTGCCAACACTACCGCCATTCCGCCAGCACGCATTTTACATTGCCTACGGGGAAGGTTGGGCGCTTTACGCCGAGCGGATGGGAGAGGAAGTTGGCTTTTATCAGGACCCATACAGCATGTTCGGACACCTGCAAGATGATCTCCTCCGGGCGATTCGCCTTGTGGTCGATACCGGTTTCCACTACAAGCACTGGTCGCGGCAGCAGGTGGTTGACTACTTCCACGCAAACTCCGGCATCGATGAGCCAGATGTGCAGAGCGAAACCGACCGCTATATTGCATGGCCGGCGCAGGCGCTCGGGTACAAAATCGGTCAGCTCAAAATCATTGAGTTGCGAGAGCATGCGCGGAAGGAATTGGGCTACAAGTTCGACATCCGCAACTTCCACGACGAAGTTCTAAATGGAGGAGCAGTGCCATTAGATGTCCTGGAACTCAGGATCAACACTTGGATTGCAGCGCAGAAGCAGGCTGCAGCCAAGGCGCAGAAGTAGAATCGACGTCTCTCAATCTCTTTATTACGGATATTTCTGAATACACATGCGGTGAGCCCTGCTGCCACCGGCGGAGCCACGCGCGGGCATTTCCTCCCGCCATCCTGTTAGAATATGGCCCGGAGCGGCACTTCGAAGCAGGTGCGGGTACGAAAGCCATTTGAACCAATGGCGAATCTCTGAGGAGCTGCGGATAGTCAGCCTGTGTGCACGGCCTGTCCCGCTGGCCTTCCGATTCATTCGGGGAGCGAGCGGGGCAGGAAAGCCTAACGGTTGGCTCGTGGCGCCCACCTAGTTCAGAGGTTCATGGCCTAGTCCCCACGGCCGAGCAGTCCGCTCCTTTTTTTAGTTCTTTAGTTGTTAGTCTTTGGTGGTTCGTTAGAGCAAACGAACTGAACGCAAGAGCTCGCGATTACACAAAGCTTGAGTCTGTTTACGGAAACGCACGGGCAAGCGAAAAGCCAGGAATATGGACGTGCTCACTGTCTTTTTCAGGCGGATCGGTGCCTGCTCCGGTCCTTAAACTAAAAACTTAGAACTAACGACTAACGACTGCCTTCATGCGCATATTCTTCATCGGCGACATCGTCGGTTCTCCCGGCCGGCAAATTGTGCACGACCGCCTCGCGGACATCGTCTCCCAACGCCAGATCGATCTCGTCATCGCCAACGGCGAAAACGCCGCCTCCGGCTTCGGCATCACACCGCGCCTCGCCGACGAGCTCCTCAACATGGGCATCGACGTCCTCACCGGCGGAAATCACAGTTGGGACCGCAAGGAAATTCTCGACTACATGCCGCACCAGCCCCGCCTGCTGCGCCCCGGCAATTTTCCAGAGGGGGTCCCGGGAAACGGAACCTTCATCGGCACCGCAAAGAACGGCGTGAAATATGCCGTCCTGAACTTGCAGGGACGAGTCTTTCTCACTCCCATCGACGATCCCTTCCGCAAAGCCGACGCAGAGCTTGCCAGACTTCCGGCCGATGTTACCTTCGTCCTCGTCGATTTCCACGCCGAAACCACCAGCGAAAAAATTGCCATGGGCTGGTATCTCGACGGCCGCGTCACCGCCATCGTCGGCACGCATACGCACGTAGCCACCGCCGACGAACACGTCTTCCCCCATGGCACCGCCTACATCACCGACGTCGGCATGACTGGCCCGCACGGCGGCATTATCGGCATGGACCGCGACGCTATCATCAAGCGCTTCCTCGACGGCCTCCCCGCCCGCTTCGAGGTCGCCTCCGGCGACGTGCAAATGAATTGTGTGCTGATCGAAACCGATGATGCCGGTGAACGCAACGCCGCCGGCCGCCTTCGTGCCAGGTCCATCGAGCGTCTCCGCTTCCGCATCGATTGAACGGACTAGCCGCAACCACGGGCAACTCCCCGGCGTCTGTAGTAATCTCAGCTCTTGCTGCAACAAAAGGCGGCACTTACGTGAAAATCCCAGCGGTTTTGTGTTTACTCGCGTGCCTGACAAGCACCAGCTTCGGCCAAGAAGAAGACCAGTTGACCGCGAAGGCCCGCATTCTCCCCACGGTCGGGCCAGGATTGCGCTCCGTCAGAGTTGGCGCCGATGGCAACACTTACGTACTGACCGCACCCGCCGGCTACGTCTCCGTCTTCGGCAAGGATGGCAAGCTCGTCAAGAACGTGCCTTCCTACGGCGAAACCTCAGGCCCTCAGTCGCAGGAGTTGCGGTCCATCCGCTTCGGCGAAAGCATGGATGTCGATGCCTCCGGTACCGTGTACGTCGCCGACCGCGCAGCCAACGCCGTAAAAATTTGGGACGCCTCCGGAAACGCGCGTATGGTTCAAGTAAACGCCCCGCTGTCCGTCGCCGCGCTTCCCGATAGCGAAGTAGCCGTCGCAACCCTGCGCGAGCCGCACTTGGTAATCGTGTTCGACAAAAATGGCCGCGACGTGCGCGAGTTCGGCGACCCCGAGCCTATCAGCGATCGAGCTGATCTCAATCGCTTCCTCAACATCGGCCAGCTCGCCACCGACGCGCAAGGCCATCTTTTCTATGCGTTCGCCTATACGCCGGAGCCTACTGTCCGCCAATACGATCGCTTCGGCTACGCCGGCCAGGACATGCAATACACCGCCCTGGAAGCCGCGCCGGAGGCTCAGGCCGTGCGCCGCGAAATCCAGCGCCAGGAGAAAAAGAGCGGCACCCCGGTTTTCAAACGCGTCCTGACCGCTGTCGGCGTCGAGCGCGACACGGGTGAGGTCTGGATGGCCGTGGGCAACAACCTGCTTCGTTTCGATAAAGAGGGCACTCGTCGTGCTGCGTATAAGCTCTACACTCCGGAAGGCGCGCGTCTCGAAGCAAGCATAATTCTGGTGGAGAAAGATCGTTTGATGATTGGCAGTGACCCGTTGGGCGTCTACGTCTTCGAACGCCCCGACAAAAAAACTCCGCAATAGTTCGAGTTTTCCTCAGGTTCGCCTTGTGCAATTCCGTTCGAACTCTGCTGCAACTTGCAGCATTTCCGTAAAATTCCCTTTTGAATCAGCGCATCACGAGTTGCGCATCGAATTTTCGCACTTGTGGAAAAACTGTGCACGGGTTGTGAACGCCGACCGACTCCTTCGCGCACTTTTCGCTTGCCCCCTGCGCTTCAATCAGCGACAATCCCGCGCTGTCTCATAGCAGCGATGGAGAGGGCCGAAGATTTTGAAGCACCGCGCGGGGCGTCAGGGGCAAACGGGGCTCCGGCGCGGGTAGACCCCGAAGTTCTGAAAAACGATAGCGCGGTATACTGAGTTTTGCTTTCCACAACTTTTTAACATCTGTGGAAATAGCTGAGGGTGCGTCTTTTTCTAAGATGATAGCTGCCACCAATCCGGCGCGCGAGCGCGAACCCGCCAATGCTTGGGACAAGTTCCTGGAACTCGTGAAGTCCAGGGTCAGCATTAACACGTACACGACTTGGTTCCAGCCCACCCGCCTGAATCGCGCTGACGGGGACAATCTGTATATTCAGATCCCCAGCACCGTTTTCCGTCAGGTGCTCACCCGCACCTACGGCGAGATCGTCAAGGCCGTCTTTCACCAACTCGGTACACCCAACGCCAAAGTCCACTACGTCTGCACGGAAGAAGAGGCCGCGCCGGCTCCTGCCGCGGCGCCCCCCAAGCAGTCCAAGCTCGATTTCGACAACAACGACCACCTGCTTAACCTGCGCTACACCTTCGATAGCTTCGTGGTCGGCAAATCCAACGAATTTGCTCACGCCGCGTCCCGCGCCGTGGCCGAGCAGCCTTCAAAAGCCTACAACCCGCTTTTCCTTTACGGCGGCGTGGGCATGGGCAAGACGCACTTGATGCATGCCATTGGTCACACCATCAAGAAGCGCAATCCCGCCATGCGTCTCTGCTACGTTAGCGCCGAGAAATTCACCATCGAAGTCATCAATTCACTGCGCTTCGACCGCATGATTACCTTCCGCGACCGCTTCCACACCGTAGACGTCTTGCTGGTTGACGATATTCAATTTATCGCCGGTAAAGAGCGCACGCAGGAAGAGTTCTTTCACACCTTCAACGCGCTGTACGAACAGCAGAAGCAAATCGTCATTTCTTCGGACTGCTTGCCCAAGGACATCAACTCCATCGAGGAAAGATTGCGCTCGCGTTTCGAGTGGGGGCTTATCGCGGACATTCAGCCGCCCGATCTCGAAACCAAAATCGCCATCTTGCAGAAGAAAGCCGAAAACGACCATTTCCCTCTGCCTGACGACGTAGCCGAATACATCGCACGCGCTATCAAGTCCAACGTGCGCGAACTCGAAGGCGCATTGACCCGCCTAATGGCCTACGCCTCGCTTACCGGTGCAACCGTCTCTCTAGCCACGGCTCAGCAGGTCCTGCGCAACATCATCGCTTCCCAGGAAAAGCGTGTCACCATTGACCTCATCCAAAAACGCGTCAGCGAGCATTTCAATCTTCGCGAGCAGGATCTAAAGGTACGTAGTAACACGCGCGCCATTGCTTTTCCACGCCAAGTGGCCATGTACATCGTCAAGCAGCTCACCACCGCCTCGCTGCCGGAAATCGGCCGGCAATTCGGTGGCAAGCACCACACCACCGTGTTGCACTCCATCAATAAGATCGAAGAGTTGCGTCGTTCGGACAAAGATCTGAACCGCACCATCACGCGTCTCATGGATGCCCTTCAGTAGAACCTCCCCGTCTCCGCTAAATAAGTCACGCAGAGCAGTCACGCAAAAATGTGTCATCTTGAGGTCCCAGTCGGGTCGAAGGATATCAAGCGTAAGTATTTTGGAATCCATGGCCACAGGGCACATCGATGCCCTGTGAAGATCATCTGTGAATCGTCTGAATTTTCTGTTGACAACGTTGGATGCAAAGGGAACAGAACACACTGCGGCCAGTTGCGGCTCGTGCTTTTCCTCGATTCACACAATTCTATGCCGACAAATGTTCCTTCCATACGACGCAGAACAAATCACTTGGAACGCTTTCCACTAATCCACAGCGGTCATCACAACAACAAGCCTTATAAGCCTGAATAAGCAGATTGGAAGAGGTAAGTATGTTTAAATCTTGTAATGATGATTTCTGTTGTTGATCAAAATCTTTGAGGCATTGTCGTGACTGGCAGCCCAACCAGAATAGCCGAATGCGGTTCCTCATCTCCACTCATTTCCACAGCCTCCAATCTCCGCGGGGACTTTATACTTGCTCGAAAAACGAGTACAGTACGGCAGCAGTCGAGAACACCATTGACCGTTCTGAGGTCACAAGGTAACAATGACAGCACCCGTCACCGCCCGCGAGGATCATCAATCAATGGAATTCAGCGTCTCAAAATCCGCGCTGTTAAATGAGCTCAGCACTACGCAAGGTGTGGTCGAGCGCAAGACTACCATTCCCATTCTTTCCAATCTTCTCGTCGAGGCTAAAGGCGACCGCCTCAACATTACCGCCACCGATCTCGAGCTCAGCATTCGCACCTCCTGCGAAGCTAAAATAAAAAAAGAAGGCGCCGGCACTATTCCCGCCAAAAAGTTACTTGAGCTCGTCCGCCTACTTCCCGAAGGTGAAATCAAGGTCAGGCTGCTCGAAAATCACTGGGTGGAGATCGTCAGCGACCGCAAGAAATACAAGCTCGTCGGCATGGCCAAGGAAAACTTCCCCGCGCTGCCGGCCATGCCGCACACCTTGGTAAAAATCTCCGCGCCCGTTATGGAAAGCCTCATCGCCAAAACAAAGTTTGCGATCTCCATGGAAGAGTCGCGCTACACCCTCAACGGCGGCTTGCTCATTCTCAAGCCGGACACGCTTGCCATGGTCGCCACCGACGGCCACCGCCTGGCGCTGGCTGAAACCGATCAGAAACTCGCCGGAATCAACGGCGAGATGAAAGTGCTGATCCCCAAAAAAGCGATGGACGAAGTGGAAAAGCTGGCCGCCGCCGCAGGCTCCGATGCGCAGATCGATTTCGCCAAGGACGAGAGCAATCTGTTCTTCCAGATTGGTCATCGCCTGCTCATTTCGCGCATCCTCACTGGCCAGTTCCCCAATTACGAAGCCGTCCTCCCGCGCGAAAACAACAAGACCGTCGTTCTCGAGCGCGCCGAGCTTACCGACGCCGTGCGCCGTGTCTCTCAACTTGCCGATCAGCGTTCCCACGCCGTGAAGTTTGCCGTCTCCAAGGAAGGCATCGAGATCTCCGCCTCCAGCCCGGAATATGGCGAAGCCAAGGAAAATATCGACAAGGAATACAAGGGTGATCCCATCGCCATCGGTTTCAATTCTACCTACATGCTTGATTTTCTTTCCGCCGCCGCCGATGGGCCCGTCAGCATCGAGCTCAAGGACGAACAGTCCGCCGGCCAGATGCGTCCCCTCGCCGACGAAAGCTACCGCTACCGCTACATCATCATGCCAATGAGAATTTGACGGACCGCGAGCGCTCTATACCCTAGGAAGGGGTCAAGAGCGCAAGGACCGCTCTAGTCATGATTCCGGCGGTTGGAGACGAACGAAAGCCTTCAGCTTCTACCACAAACGGACCCTTCAGCGAGCCGAATGTCAGGTGCTCGGTTGCGCTGTGCGCCCCCTCACTTTCGTAGGCTTTCAGCAGCACGGATGAAAGGGGTGCAGTCTCATCTAGCTGCATGAGCCGCTGCTCGTGCGGGGCATGCCATGCGGAGCTGACCCTGAGTGCACCGTCCCGGTAACGCCAAACCGTTCCAACTTTCGTGGGCGCCAAATCCAAATCTAGCAACATGCGGCGGGTCATAACGGTTGCCGAGACTCCGAAGTAGTCAGCGGCGGAAAGAATCGTTCGACAGCGAACAGAGTCTTGCCATTCGACAAGACTGCCGTGTTGTTCGAGATAATCCCGAATGGCCCAGTCAGGGGAGAGAAGCTGAGCACCGAGGAGATTGCACAGGGCTTCCTCGTTCGGGTTCGAGTGGCTGACGGCGTACCGATCGCGCCCGGCAACTTCATTTACGATGATATGGGCGATCTCGTGAGCCATGCTCAAACGACGTCGGGCTAGAGGGGAGAGAGAATTCACCTCGATCAGTATTCTGTGATCAGAACGGACGAGGCGCGCGTCACGGTCCAACAGTCTTAGACGCACCGCCGCAACACCGAAGTGTCTGAGCAATCGATTCAGAGAGAAGGGCGGAGATTCGTTCTCATAAGCCCATCGCAAGCCTTCAGAGAACTCGATGCAACGTTCTACGAAGCGGGAATCGAAAGGCATTCTGTCCATGCCCCACTTTCGAGGCTGCAGAGGACAGATTCAAAGAAAGTCGGACATTGTCGGACAGCTTCCGTAAATTGGCATCTACTGGTAACATTTTGTCTAGTTTGGTATGACCAAGAGCAAAGCACCTTCTCACCGGGTCGAGCTCAGTGCCCCGCCCTATATCTCGTATAGGACGTTTGTGGGATTTATTGAGCGGCTGCGCAGAGGAATGCCCAGCCGAATCGACCGTAGTGTGATGTCCTCCCTTTCAGGATCAAATCAGTCCCAATTGATGGCGACACTGCGTTACCTGGAATTGATTTCGCACAACGGTCTACCGACCGAACGATTGTCTAAACTTGTAAATTCGCAGGACGCCCAGGTTCAGCGGGGATTGCGTGAGATTTTGTTGTCTTCCTATCCCTTTTTATTCAAGAGTTTCGACCTCCAAAAGGCCACATTTGACGAATTGAGGGAGCAATTCGTCGGCGCTGGAGCGTCAGGAGACACGGTTCGGAAGTGTGTGGCTTTTTTCCTGGGCGCTGCAAAGCATGCCGGGTTGCAGATCTCACCATTTGTGACAAGCAGGTCTCGTCTCAGGGTCCGACCTAGCCCGAGAAGCCTGGAAGCAGATCAGAAAACTGACGGCGATAATGGTCGCGGTTATGACTCGAAAGAGCTCCACACATGGCGGGAAATGCTGATATCAAAGTTACCGGAATTTGATGCTCATTGGTCGCCCGAAATGAAGAGCAAGTGGTTCGACGCTTTCGATAAGTTGATTACGTGGATGGAATCCGCCGATCAATCTTAAAGCAGAACCAAGCTAACGCCGCCGCCCCGGCCTACTGCGGCGGGAGCCGCGTCTGCTCTCCCTTTGCCGCGCTGGCCTCCTCTTGAAGAACTGCATCTATAATCGTCTGGAGTTGTTGCGAGATGGCACCAGGTTCCAGCCGTGAGGCGATGGTTTTGAGGTCAACGTCCGCGTAGTCCTCATCGTACGTGTCCAAGGGCAATTTCGCGTGGCACTGTCCCCAAACCGCCACCTTTCTTTCATAGGGTAAAACGTTGAAGGCTGGCGACGCGTACAACTGCTTGTCGAGAAGTTGTCCCGTACCATAGTTGATACACCCTGTCTCCAAGTAGTTCTCGAACGCAGGGTCGCATGTAGCGTTGAGGCCCGCCTCTGATCGCAGGACTTCCCGAAACTTTTCTTTAATGCGATTTCCTCGACTTCTTAGTTCTGGGAGGACAAGAAGATAGAGCTTCCATAGGTCCGGATAGATTTGCTGGAGAATCGAGACCTGCTTTGCCGTAACTACATCATCTTGGTCCGTGATGCTGTTAAGCCGGCGGATTTTGCCGCTTTTCCATTGGACCAATACCCGAACAGGTTTGAGAGTCATATCCGGTGCCGGGCAGAAAATGAGAACGCTCGTCCTATCCGCAGGTAGCCCTAGCTCCTTTTCTATCCGCTTCTCGACCTGTGTTCTGAGCTTTGGGTTCGTGCGCAGGTCTTCAATCAAATCATTTTTGTCATGCTGTTCGTTGTAGCAATGAACGTGCTCTAACCGGCTGACAAATACGGGTTTAAGGAGGGTGCCTGAGCGGAGCATTTTCAGAAGGGGATGCCTGTGTCCATAAGTGTCTAACAAACCGTCGTCGGAGTACTTCATGAGGTCCGACTCGCTTATACCCAGCTCGGCCACGGCCTTAATGAGCATAGCGTCAGCCGCGCACTTCTTCGGATGGAACAACACCTTGTCCGAAAGATTGTAGCGAAGCTTGAGTATGTCGAGCAGATCCGCTAAGCAATCCCCGCGAACACGCCCGTTCTTCACTAGCCTGATCAGAAGTCGTTTGTAGCTCTTACCCTGAAACTCGTGGTCACCTGTGGCGAAATAGCGAAAGATTCGATCATCATATGTGGCTCGGATGCCAGTCATCATGTGATCTCTCTTGATGTAATCCAGGAGATCTGCGCAAATCGTGTTTCCTATGATGTCGGCAAGCACCAGGAGGTCGCCCCGAATTTCCCCTCCCTCGACAAGTCCATACAAATCCCTGTCTTCCTTACTCTTGCTAATCGCGCGGAGAACTTGCAAAACTGGTTTGACATACTCGGAATTCCCGCTCTCCTGTAAGACCTCCGAAGCGAGGGAATCCATTCTGGATTCGCCACTAGCATCGGACGGTGCATCGTGCTCAGGAATCGATGGCATCTCATCTTCTAATGTGTGTCCAAAGGGTACGTGCGCAATATCATGAAGCAAGGCGGCAAGACGCAAGATTCTCATCCTTTCGTCGCCTTCGCCGGTTCCCAGAGGGAAGTGTTCCCCGAGTCGCTGGGCGATGCGCGTGGCCAGCTCCATCACGCCTAGGACATGTTCAAATCTCGTATGTTTCGCGGCCGGATAGACAAGGTAAGACAAGCCTAGTTGCTTGCACCCGTTGAGTCTTTGGAAGCCGCGGGTATGAACGAGCTGCATTTCTTCAGGGGAAAGCTCTATATCTCCGTGGACGCTGTCGCGAATGACTTTCATTGTTTCACCACCGAACTTCCGTGACGGGCCGTGTGTTTCGCCGAGGGGCTCGCAAATTGTTTCAGATGAACCTCTCAAAATGATAAACCAAGGACCCGGTTGTCTCAACTCTCCTCACGGACCGCAACGAAAAGCGCACTTGTAGCATGGAGCACATTCCTAACTGCGGTAGTCACGTCCGATCAATGTAAGTCACTGAAATGCCATGCCTTACTGGGACCGCTGGGGACTTGAGGTACTTGAGAAAAGGTATCGGAATCAGGTATAATTGTACCTGTAATTCGTTGTTCGGTTTCCTCTCAATCGGCCCGTCCCGGCAGTCTGGGACACGTCCGCCAAGTGATTGCGGTGGCAGTTTTTCGGCTCTGCGCCAGGAGCCTGGCCCCGCGTGCTTGGAGTGAAAGCCTCGCGGACTTCGCAACAAAGTTCGCCGGGTACCAAGTCTTCGCCACGTCTCGCTGCGCGAGACGGGATGGAGCGGCAACCCTACGAGTTCCGGTCGCACACGGCCGGGATCAAAGGGTAAGGCGACGTACGGAGAAGAAGTCCGCATCCACGCCTTCCCTCGATATGTATTTGCAGTGTGAGCCGGCCCGCAGCCCGCGTTACACGCATGCCGCGAGGCTGGACACAAGCCTACCGAAGGTAGGCAAGCCCGCCGCGGCGGGCGCGGTGCTTCGTCAGGAGAATGAATGGGCGACAAAGAGGAAAAATCACAAGAGCCCGTAATCGGAAAAGCTCCGGGGCATCAGTACGACGCGAAATCCATCAGAGTGCTCGGCGGCATCGAAGCCGTGCGCCTGCGCCCCGCGATGTACATCGGGTCGACCGGCGAAATGGGTTTGCACCATCTCGTCTGGGAAGTGGTCGACAACTCGGTTGACGAAGCCATGGCTGGCCACGCCGACGAAATCAATGTCACCGTGCACGCCGATGACTCCGTCACTGTGGTCGACAACGGCCGCGGCATTCCGGTCGACATGCACGCCACGGAAAAGCGTCCGGCCGCGGAAGTCGTCCTCACTGTTTTGCACGCCGGCGGAAAATTCGACAGCGAAACCTACAAAGTTTCCGGCGGACTGCACGGCGTCGGCGTCTCCGTGGTCAACGCGCTATCCGATTGGCTCGAGCTCGAAATTTCCCGCGACGGCGGCGTTTGGGAACAGACCTACGAAAAGGGCAAGCCCACCTCCAAATTGAAGCAGACGGGAAAAACGCGCAAGACAGGAACAAAAGTCACATTTCATCCGGATCCGTCAATCTTTGATAAGACGACCTATAGCTTCGACACCCTGGCGCAGCGTCTTCGTGAGCTGGCCTTCCTGAACAAAGGCCTGAAAATCACGCTCACCGACGAGCGCACCGAAAAATCCACGGAGTTTCGCTTCACCGGCGGCATCACCGAATTCGTCAAGCATCTCAACCGCGGAAAAACCACGCTGCATGACTCGCCCGTCTACATCGAAGGGAAGCGCGGCACCGTCGAAATTGAAATCGCGCTGCAGTACAACGACACTTACGGTGAAAACGTTTTCGCCTTCGCGAACACCATCAACACCGTCGACGGCGGCACGCATCTCTCCGGCTTTCGCTCCGCCCTGACGCGCTCGATCAACAATTTCGCCTCCTCCACCGGCATGCTCAAAGAGCAGAAGGACGAAGTCAGCATTAGTGGTGACGACGTCCGCGAAGGCCTCGTTGCGGTCATCAGCGTGCGTCTGCCGCAACCGCAGTTTGAAGGGCAGACCAAAGGCAAGCTGAACAGCGACATCAAGGGCGATGTCGAGCAGCTTGTCAACGAGCGCCTCGGCGAATGGTTCGACAAGCACTCCACCGTGGCCCGGCGCATCATCGGCAAGTGCATCGAAGCCGCGCGCGCCCGCGAAGCTGCTCGTAAAGCCCGCGAACTCACGCGCCGCAAATCCGCGATGGATTCGAGCGGCCTGCCCGGAAAACTCGCCGATTGCCAGGAGCGCGATCCGTCTCGCTGCGAATTGTTCGTGGTCGAGGGCGAGTCCGCCGGCGGCTCCGCAAAAATGGGCCGCGACCGAAAATACCAGGCCATCCTGCCGCTCAAGGGCAAGATCCTCAACGTGGAAAAAGCGCGCTACGACAAGATGCTCGGCCACGAAGAAATTCGAGCCATCATCACCGCCCTGGGCACCGGTATCGGCAAGGACGATTTCGACGCCGGCAAGTTGCGCTATCACAAAATCATTCTCATGACCGACGCCGACGTCGACGGCTCGCACATCCGCACCTTGCTACTAACCTTCTTCTTCCGCCACATGAAGGAATTGATCGAACGCGGCCACGTCTACATCGCGCAACCTCCGCTCTACCGCGTGAAGCGCGGCAAAACGGAACGCTACATCCGCGATGAGAGCGACTTCGCGCACGAACTAATGAAGCGCGCCACCGAAGACCACGTCGTGAAGGCCAAGGAAGGCGTTTCCCTCGAGGGCGCGGGACTCACCAAATTTCTCCTCAATGTGCAGGAGTACGAAGCCGCAGCAGCGAAGCTCGGCCGCCGTTTGCGCGAACCTGGGCTCGTTGAGTTGCTCTCGGAGAGCGGCCTCGAAAAGAAAGCGGATTTTGAAGATAAGAAGGCACTCGAGAAATTTCTGAAGGAAGTCGAGAAAGCCAAACTGAAGCTCGAAGGCAAAATCGTCTTCGACGAAGAGCATAGCCTCCACGAAATTCAGTTCGGGCCGCCGCACAGCCAGAAAATCAACTGGGCGCTGGCCTCCACCGCGGAATATAAGCGTCTGCGATCGTTGGCAAAGCTTATCGAGGAATTCAACAAACCGCCGTTTATCGTCACGAACAATGGCACTAAGGTGACCAAAGAAAAAGCGCAAGATGTCTTGAACTACGTCGTTGAAGACGCCAAGAAAGATTTCACCATCACGCGCTTCAAGGGTCTCGGCGAAATGAATGCCGAGCAGCTTTGGGACACGACCATGAACGCGGACACGCGTACTCTGCTGCAGGTGAAGCTTGAGGACGCCGTCGCCGCCGAAGATATTTTCACGACGCTCATGGGCGAAAACGTCGAAGCGCGCCGCAAATTCATCGAGGAGAACGCCCTCGAAGTCGTCAACCTGGACATTTGATTCGATGGCGCAGAGCTGATGGCTGAAACGGGATCGATTCGCGATGCCGTGCGTTGGGGTTTGCTGCTGGCAGCGGTAGCCGTATCCGGTTATCGCCTGCCGGCGACCATTCGCAATTTTCAGCAGTGGCGTGCGGCTTTGCTGATCGATCCTTCGGCAGCGGATCTGTACAAGACGAATTTCACCGTCAACGCGGTGGGAATCGTCATTATTTTGTGCGTGGCAGTGGGAGTGTTCTATCTCCTGCGGCCCCGAACACCGAAGCAGCCATGATGTACCAACTGGGCTGGAGCACGCTGCCGGGATTGCGCGGACTATGCTGCAGCGGCTTTCGCGCCACGCTCACGGCAGCGCCGGACAATGAGCGCGGGGTCGCAGTTGAATTAGCAACCGACGCCGAGCGCGACAATTTTTTGCAGCAGCTCGAAGCACATTTTGCAGCGCAACGTTTCACCAACACAGCCGACGCCTTCGATACCGTGAAGGCCTTTGCGCTGGAGCGTACGCGAAAATAAGGTTGTCATCCTGAGCGCAGCGAAGGCTCTCAGCCGATGACTGATCTAGATTGAGCAAGGGGATAACAAGGAAAAATGGCCGACGAAACAAATAAATCCATCCTGCTTCCCGTAGACATCGAAGCGGAGATGCGCAAGTCGTATCTCGACTATGCGATGAGCGTGATCATCTCGCGTGCCCTCCCCGACGTGCGCGACGGCCTCAAGCCCGTACAGCGCCGCATCCTGGTCGCCATGAACGACCTCGGCCTCGCCTCCAACCGCGGTTACCGCAAATGCGCGAAGATCGCCGGCGACACCTCCGGCAACTACCATCCGCACGGCGAAGCCGTAATTTATCCCGCCCTCGTCCGCCTCGCGCAGGACTTCAACATGCGCTACCCGCTCATCGACGGCCAGGGAAATTTCGGCTCCGTCGACGGCGATCCCCCGGCGGCCATGCGGTACACCGAAGCCCGCCTCGCGAAGATCAGCGAAGACATTCTTGCTGACCTCGAAAAAGAAACCGTCGACTTCATCCCCAACTTCGATCAGACGCGCGAAGAGCCGGTGGTCCTGCCGTCGCGCATCCCCAATCTCCTTGTCAACGGCGCCAGCGGCATCGCTGTCGGCATGGCCACCAACATCCCGCCGCACAACCTGCGCGAAATCGTCGACGCTGCGATGCTGCTGATCGAAAGGCCCGACGCCACCCTAAAAGAAGTCATGAAGCTGGTGCCCGGCCCGGATTTTCCCACCGGCGCCTACATCGCCGGCCGCGAAGGCATTGAAGCGGCGTACAAGACCGGCCGCGGCAGCTTCATGATGCGCGCGAAAGCCGCCATCGAGGAAGTCGGCAAAGACCGCGAAAATATCGTCATCACGGAAATTCCTTACCAGGTTAACAAATCCAAGCTCATCGAGCGCATCGCCGAGCTGGTGCAGAGCAAAAAAATCGACGGCATCGCCGACGTGCGCGACGAATCCTCCCGCGAAGGCATGCGCATCGTCGTCGAAATCAAGCGCGGCGAAGAATCGCAGCTCATCCTTAACAATCTTTTCAAGCACACGCAGATGCAGGAATCCTTCGGCATGATCCTGCTGGCCATCGTCGGCGGTCAGCCTCGTGAGCTCGGCCTCATTCCGCTCATCAAGCTCTTCATCGAGCATCGCGTCGAGGTCGTGCGCCGCCGCACGATTTACGAGCTGCGAAAGGCCCGCGAGCGCGAACACATTTTGGTCGGATACCAGATCGCGCTCGACCATCTCGATGACGTCATCCGCATCATTCGCGGTTCCGCCAGCCGCGCGGAGGCCAAGGAAAACCTGCTCAAATATTTCACCGAGCAGGACGTCACCATCACCGAAAACGGCAAGTCCAGGAAGCTCGAAGGCGTCAAGCTCGACGGCCGCAAGTACAAACTCGGCGGCATCGAAGGAGAAACCGCCGGCCGCAGCGCCACTCTCGGCCTCACTCCTATCCAGGTTGACGCCATTCTCGAACTGCAACTCCATCGCCTCACGCAGCTCTCCGTCGACGAAATCCTCAAGGAACTGAAGTCCATCCGCGAGCACATCGCTGAGCTTGAAGAAATTCTCTCCAGCGACAAAAAACTGAAGCAGGTCATTACCGGCGAGCTCAAGGAAGTGCAAAAGTCCTACGGCGACGACCGCCGCACGCAAATCGTCGACAAAGTTGACGAAATCAAGCTCGAAGACCTCATCGCCGACACCGACATGCTGATCACGGTCAGCCATGCCGGCTATATCAAGCGCACCGCCGCCGACACCTACCGCCACCAATCACGCGGCGGCAAAGGCCGCATCGGCGCCCGCACCAAGGAAGAAGATTTCGTCGAGCATCTTTTCATCGCCTCGGCACACAGCTACATTTTGCTGTTCACCTCCAAGGGCCGCGTGTACTGGCTCAAAGTGTACGAACTCCCGGAAGCCGCCGCAGCCACCAGAGGCAAAGCGATTTCGAGCCTCGTCAAATTCCAGGAAGACGAAAAACTCACCGCTCTCGTAGCCGCGCGCAACCTTGAAGAGGCGGGCCAGTTCGTCTTCATGGCCACGCGCAACGGCACCGTAAAAAAATCCGCCCTCACCGAGTTCTCAAATCCGCGTTCCACCGGCATCATCGCCATTACCCTCGACGGCAAGGACGAGTTAATCGGCGCAAAACTCACCGACGGCAAGAAAATGATCTTCCTAGCCAGCCACGAAGGCCAGGCCATCCTCTTCCGCGAAACGGAAGTGCGCCCGATGGGCCGCGGCGCCGGCGGCGTCAACGGCATGGATCTCGACAAGGAAGACTACGTCGTCAGCATGGACGCGGTGCAGCCAGACTTCGCGATCATCGCTAAAGAACACAACCAAACCTCGCAAAACCTTGAAGAGCTCGAAAACGAGCACATCAGAGATTCGCTCACCACGCTAATGCTCACCGTAGCCGAAAAGGGTTTCGGCAAGCGCACGCCCCTCTCCCAGTACCGCATCACCTCGCGCGGCGGCAAAGGCGTCGTCAATATGAAGACCACCGATCGCAACGGCTCCGTCGTCGCCACCCTGCAGGTCACCGAAGAGTCCGACGTCATGATCATCACGCACAATGGCAAAGTCATCCGCGTCCACGCGAATGAAATCCGCGAAGCCGGCCGCTCCACGCAAGGTGTTCGCCTGCTGCGTCTCGACGACGACGATTCCGTAGCCGCCGCCGCCGTTTTGCAGGAAGAAAACGACGAAGAAAAGAAATAAAGCGCCGCCACTAGCACAGGCTTCAGGCTATGCTCCGACGGCCCATCCGTGAAATCAGGCCGAGGGCAACCGCGGATCATGTAGTCGGTCTCGCCGCGTTCGTGATCCACCTGCATGTCCCTTCGCGAATCCGTTCATAATGCTAGAATCCTCGCCCTATGAAACTCACTCGACGTCTCTTCATGAACCTGCTGCTAATCGCCGTTCCAGTCCTGTTGTTCTCCGCCGCCGCCGCCCAGAAGCGCACCCCCAACAAACCCTACCTCGTCTACGTCGGCACTTACACCAACAAGACCGTTAGCAAAGGAATCTACGCGTACCTCTTCGATCCCGGCACTGGGAAGCTCACCTCGCTCGGCGTCGCCACCGAATCCGAAGATCCTTCCTTCCTCGCTGTGCATCCCAGCGGCAAATATCTCTACGCCGTGAACGAAATCGATCATTTTGGCGCGCAAAAAAGCGGTGCGGTAAGCGCGTTCTCCATCGACCCCAAAACCGGCAAGCTTACCCTCCTGAATCAAGCCGCCACCCGCGGCGCCGACCCCTGCCACATCTCTCTCGATAAGGCCGGCAAGGTCACTCTAGTCGCGAATTACGATGGCGGAAGCGTAGCGACGTTCCCGGTCCACGACGACGGAAGTCTGGGCGAAGTCGCCGGTTTTGTGCAGCATCGCGGTTCGAGCGCGAACAAAGAACGCCAGGAAGCGCCGCATTCGCACTGGATTGGCGTCTCCCCGGACAACCGCTTCGTGATTGAGGCAAACCTTGGCCTGGATGAGTTGCCGGTATATCACTTCAATGCTCGCAATGGGGACCTCTCGCCCGTCGAACCGTTTGTGAAGGTGAATCCCGGTGCCGGACCTCGCCATATCGCTTTCCATCCCAATGGCAGATTCGCCTACGCGCTCACCGAAATGGAAAGCAGCGTCACCGCCTTCGCCTACAAGGCGAGCAACGGTTCGCTCACATCGCTGCAAACAATCTCAACACTCTCCACACTGCGAAAAGACTATTCAGGTCCGAAGGAAGCTGCGGAGATCGCCGTGCATCCCAGCGGAAAATTCCTCTACGCCTCCAACCGCGCCAACATCGACACCATCACTGCCTTCTCCATCGATCCTGCGAAAGGCACCCTCAAGCTCAAAGCCGAATATCCCACCATGGGAAAAACGCCGCGCAACTTCGCCATCGACCCCACCGGAAACTTCCTCCTCGCCGCCAATCAGGAATCCAACAACATCGTAATCTTCCGCATCGATTCCACCACCGGCGCGCTAACCCCCACCGGAGAAATCGTGGAAGCCCCGGCCCCTGTCTGCATCACATTTGTAGCCGCCCAATAGCGCCTCGCGCTACAATCCGCCACCAAGGGGTAGCTTATGAACTGGACCCGCTTCCTTCTCGCGGTATTGCTTTCTGGATTTGTCGCCTCCATCACCGACTGGCTCTTTATGGGCGTGTTGTTTCACAACAAATATCTCGCCACGCCCGAAATCTGGCGCAATAAGCCAGGTCAGCCCGAGACGCGCAGCATCTTGCTGTCTTCGCTTTTGGGTCTGCTGAGTTGCGCGGTATTCCTTTATTTCTGTGTCTGGGCGGGCATTATTTCTTCGCACCCGGCCACGTTCCACACCGCGTTACTGCTCTGGTTAGCCGCTCCGGTGCCAATCATCTTCAGCAATATCGTGTGGATCAAAATGCATCTGCTACTGGGTGTCTCACACTCGCTCGGTTGGCTCGCGCGATTTGTTGTCACCGCCATAATCGGCAACTGGCTCATTCACTAGCAAATTTCCAGCCAGACGGAATTCGCTCCTGCGTTACAATCTCGCCTCGCAACTGCTTTCTCTGGAGAACCGAATGAACCGTTCATGCCTCAGCAAGTCCTTCCTGGTTCGAGATAGTTTTCTGCTTCTGGTTTTAGCCCTGACACCTGCGCTGGCTTCGGCCGATGAGACCGCCCCAGCGCGCGACCCCAAACAGCTCATCAACGAGCCCTACACAGCAAAAATTAAAAAATACACCACCGCGCCAGTCTTCACTTCTCCTCTTGTCGATTATTTGCCCGCTTCGAAAAACGTCCCCACCCCCGAAGCCGTCCTCGGCGACGTCTCCGGCGCACCCGGCATCCTCCCCTACGCCGAAGATGTGTACAAATATATGCGCCTCCTCGAGAAGGCCACCCCGCGCGTCAAGGTCTTCTCCATCGGCACCACCGAAGAAGGCCGCGAAATGATCGCCGTCGCCGTCTCCTCCGAAGAAAATCTCAAGCATCTCGACGAAAATCGCGCGCGCCTCGCCAAACTCGCTGATCCTCGCACCATCAAGCTCGACGACGCCGAAGCCGACCGCCTCGTCGCGCAATCCACTCCGGTCTACTACATCACTGGCACCATTCACTCTCCGGAGACGGGCGCCCCCACCGCGCTCATGGAGCTCGCCTATCGCCTCGCGGTCGACGACAGTCCCTACATCCGCGAAATCCGCGACGGCGTCATCACCCTCATCACGCCCGTCGTCGAAGTCGACGGCCGCGACCGCATGGTCGACCTCTACCGCTGGCACCTCGCCCATCCCAAGGATTTCTACCCGCCGCTCATCTATTGGGGCAAGTACGTCGCCCACGACAACAATCGCGACGCCATGGGCGTCACCCTCAAGCTCACCGAAAACGTTCTGAACACCTACGCCGGCTGGAAAGCGCAAGTCCTCCACGATCTCCACGAGTCCGTTCCGTACCTCTACGACAATACCGCCGGCGACGGCCCCTTCAACGCCTGGGTCGATCCCATTCTCACCGACGAATGGGAAATGATCGGCTGGCGCAACGTTGCCGACATGACCAAGTTCGGCATGCCCGGCGTATTCACCCACGGCATTTTCGACACCTGGTCTCCCGGCTATCTCATGTTCATCGCCGCCATGCACAACGGCATCAGCCGCCTCTACGAAACCTTCGGCAACGGCGGCGCCGATACGGAAGAACGCACCCTCGACCCTGAGGAATATTCGCGCACCTGGTGGCGACAAAATCCCCCTTTTCCGAAGACGCTGTGGTCCCAGCGCGACAACAACAATTACGAGCAGACTGGTCTGCTTACCTCGCTCCACTTCTTCAACGAGAACAAGCGCCTCTTCCTGAAAAACTTTTACCTGAAGTCAAAACGCTCTGTCAGCAAGCCCACACAGGAAGGCCCCGCGGCTTACATTTTGCCCGCGGACGATCCACGCCTCGAGCTTCAGACCGAATTGCTGCAGGTGCTGCAAAAACAAAAAGTCGACATTTCCCGCGCCACGTCGTCCTTCACTGCGGCTTTGCCCGTGAAAAAAATCAAAAAATCCGCCAAGAAAGAAGAAACGAAAGACGCTAAGGAAAAAGAAAAGGAAAAAGACGCCGAGCCTACCTCACGCGAATTTCCCGCTGGCAGCTTCATCATCCGCATGGACCAGCCGTACTCCCGCATCGCCGACGCCCTGCTCGATCATCAATACTGGAGCCCCGAAGACCCGCAAAAGACTCCCTATGACGACACCGGCTGGACCTTCGGCGAGCTATTCAACGTCAAAGTATTTCGCGTGACCGACTCGAAGGTGCTCGAGTCCCCAATGGAGCGCGTCGGCGAAGTGAAGCCCGCCGGCGGCGTGCAAGGCGAAGGCTCCATTTTCGCCATCAACAACAATGCCGAACCTGCGCTCGCCACCCTTCGCTACAAACTTCGCGACGCCTCCATGGAAGCCGCCGAAGAACCTTTCGAAGCCGCCGGAAAGAAATTCAATCGCGGCTCGCTGATCGTCCGCCGTGTCGGGCGTGCGGACTTCGACCGCGCCACCAACGAAACCGGCCTGCACGCCATCGCTCTGAGCGCGGCGCCCAATGTGAAAACTCACCCGGTGCGTGCCGCTCGCGTCGCATTCGTGCATACCTGGCTCAGCACGCAGACCGAAGGCTGGTGGCGTCTAGCGTTCGACAACCTTAAAATCCCCTACGACTACATAAGCACGCAAACCATCGCCAAGCTCGACGACCTCAACGCCAAGTACGACCTAATCCTTTTTCCGCCCGTTGGATTCAATTCTTCATCAACAGCAATCATCAACGGTACCGCCACAGGATGGGGCAATCCGCTGCCCTGGAAAAACACGCCCGAAACGCCCAACCTCGTCGGCAAAAATGATTCCACCGACGACATGCGCCCCGGCCTCGGCTGGCAAGGTGTCGCCCACCTGCAATCCTTCGTAGCCAAAGGCGGCGTGCTGCTCACCGCAACAGACACTTCGCGCTTTGCTCTTTCCATCGGATTGGCGGACAGCGTCAGCGTCGCTGATTCACAGAAGATGAATATCGTTGGCTCAGTCTTGGGCACCCGTCTCGTCGACGCCGCAAGCCCCATCGCCTACGGCTACGACGAGAAACTCTCCGCCTACTGCGACAACGGGCCTATTTTTTCTCTCAGCAGCATGGCGGGCGCTCGCCGCTTCCGTCGTTTGGGCGGCCACAGCACTACGCGGCCCACCGGCCGAGGAACCGTCGACGATCCCGATTTCACCGTCGGCCGCCCCGGCGTCGAAGCACCCGAAGAGCCCACCGCCGAGCTTTGGGAATATCCACCGGTGACCGACGAACAAAAGCGCAACGGACTTCGCGTCATCCCTCCTGCCAATCGCGCTCGCGTCATCTTGCGTTATGCCGACACCAAAGACCTGCTCATCTCCGGCCTTGTCGAGGGCGGCGACGAAATCGCCCAGCATCCCGCCGTCCTCGATGTCCCCTCCGGCAGCGGCCACGTCATCCTTTTCTCCATCAATCCCGTCTACCGAGGCGAAACCCGCGGCACCTACTCCCTCGTCCTGAACACAATCCTGAACTTCGACAACCTAAACGCCGGGCGCAACCTCGCCGAAAATTAGCCGTCGCGTAGGGCCGCAGCATGCTGCGCCCAGCCCGGCAAGATCTCTTTTTTGGAGTGCGGTGGCCTGCCACCGCTTTGAAGCACGGCGGTCTTGCCGCCGGCTCGCAGCGCCTTTTCTTTTCGCCTGATTGGAGTACAATCCCCGCCACTATGGCGAAGCCTAAGAGAAAGAAAACGTCGCCCACACGTAAGCCCGCTCGTCGCCGCCGGACAAAAGCAGCCGCTAAGCTCCCCAAACACGCAGTAACCCTAGTCGTGATCCTGCGCGCAAAACAAGGTCAAGAAATCTTGCTCGAAGCCGAACTCCGCGCCCTCATCGCCCCCACCCGCCGCGAAGAAGGCTGCCTCACTTACGACCTGCACCGCGCCATTGAAATCCCCGGCGCCTTCCTGCTCCACGAAGTCTGGGCCACTCGCGAACACCATCGCCTCCACACCAATACCCCGCATTTTCTTCGCTGGGATGCCCGTAAAGACGCCCTCCTAGCCTCCCGCGACGCCACCTTCTGGTCCCAAGTCGCGTAGTGGTAAGAAGAGTAGCGGCCTACTGTGGTTTGCGTTTAAGCGGCTTGCCGATCGCAAGCAGGAAAATCGCACTCTTGTCTTTCGCATGCAGCGAAAAGAATTGAACCACCTCGTCGTCGAAAAATGTCAGCCCGCTCGCACCCAGCCGCAGGGCATACGTAGCCAGGTACATCTTGCCCCCGATCGTGCCCGCCTCCAGTTGGACGGCCCGGTAACCGCGGTTTCCATATATCTCCAGGATGCGATTCAAGTCGGCGAGAAAGAAGACGTCCACGCAGGCGTCCGCTGGCAACTGCTGCTCCAGTCCAAGGCGGTAGGTCTCCGCGCGGAATTTCCCGGGCTTCAAAAGCTCCAGGGTGTTCCGCTCGCGGCGGAAGGAGTAAGCACCCGGCGCAAGCCCTTGCACCGCATGCGCGATCAGGTAAATGTCGTTGAGCTGCGCGCCGGGCTCAAGAAAGTCAGCCGGAAGACCTCGCGTCGCACAGTCGAGAATTGTCGAGAGTTGTGCCAGCGTAACGGATGCCGTCGGATCGAATGCCCGGGTAGAGCCGCGGCGCAGGATCACTTGCTCGATCGTGTCCGCGGGCTGTTCTTCTTTCCGCAGTGGCTGCAGCCGAATTTCCTCGCCCGTCGGAGCGGAAGATGAGGAGACCAGTCGCTTCCCACGCTCGTGCCACTGCTCTACTTCTTCTTCGGACGCAAGCGAAGACGCTTCGTGCATCTCAAGCATGGCGGGATACTCGACCTCACGCTCTGAAAGCGGGATAGTCTCCAGGCCGAGCACTGATGCCTCTCTCGGGGCCGGCAGCGAACTCTCCGATGCGCGCCCAATCGGAACAAGGCACAGGGAAACCTCACGCCGGGTATCGAAATCAAGCAGGCGGTTCACCTCGGCGTCCACAAATCCAAGCACGATCTCGGCCGGCAACCCCGAGGCTGTAGAAACCGCCAGCATATTCGCCAGCAAGGTGCCGTTATCCCAACCAAAATGGCGATACGTGCGCGCCCCGTACTTCCATGCGTTTCGCCAATACGTTCCTGTGCAGACGATCGTCGCGGGCGCACGAGCCACGGCGGGCTCCATCGCCGTCGCCCTGGCCAGGTTCCCGCGAAAGTCACCCTTGCGCAGCGGCTGTAGCGACACGTCCGCCGGATTGAAGTGATACACGCCGGCATCCAGGCCTTTGAGCTCGCCAGTCACCACGTACAGTTCGATTTCATAGAGAGCACCCGTGCAGGCTGCGGCGCGAAAATATATTTCCCCGCCCGGATATTTTCGCTGTTTGGTAACTCCTGCCGAGAAATAGAGAATGCGCGCCAGATCTTGGAGGTCCGGGACCGCATCGCCGCCCTCCGCGGGAACGCGCTCTGAGATCGCGGCCAGCGCAGCTACCCCCGTTTGCGGCACATCCCCCGGCAACGGAATCGGTTCGCTCGCCGGATAAATTTTGAAAGGCAGCGGCCGGTTCGCCCAGTCCAAAAAGTGAGGATTGCTCCGAACACTCCAGTAGGAATGCTTCGTGCCCTCGTGATACTTCCAAGCCGCCTGCATGTCGCGGTTCTTCATCACCACATCAGACTAGCACCCGCGGGCACCACGCGTGTACGCAATGAGCCTTACAAACTTGAAAGAAGTCGTTGAGGAAGCCAAGCGGATTCGCAAAGACAAGACTTATCGCCAGCCCTCGGTTTCGGCGGGTATAATCCACGCCACTGTGGCACTGACCTCTGGCACTAGGCTCGGGCCATACGAGATTGTTTCTCCGCTCGGCGCGGGCGGCATGGGAGAAGTTTACCGCGCGCGCGACACGCGGCTTGACCGCACCGTCGCCATCAAGATTCTTCCCCCGCATCTTTCCGAGGATCCCATTCTGCGGCAGCGCTTTGAGCGCGAGGCCAAGGCCATCTCCAGCCTGAATCATCCGCACATTTGCGTGCTGCACGACGTTGGAAATCAGGATGGCATCCAGTTCCTTGTGATGGAGTGCGTCGAAGGCGAGACGCTGGCGAAGCGACTCGAAAAAGGGCCGCTGCCGCTCGAGCAGGTGCTCAAGGTTGGCACGCAGATAGCAGACGCCCTCGACAAAGCGCACCGCAGCGGCGTGGTGCATCGCGATTTGAAGCCCGGCAACATCATGCTGACATCCTCGGGCGCGAAGCTGCTCGATTTCGGCCTGGCCAAAGCTGCACCCCCGCTGGCGGCGGGAACCACGCTGACAGCTGCGGCCACGCGAACGACACCAGTGACGCAGCAGGGCACGATCGTCGGCACCTTCCAATACATATCGCCCGAACAGGTGGAAGGGAATGAAGTCGATGCACGGAGCGACATTTTCTCCTTCGGCTCGGTGCTCTACGAAATGGTGACCGGGCGGCGCGCCTTCCCTGGCAAGAGCAATCTCAGCGTGGCCTCGGCAGTACTGGAAAGAGACCCGGAGCCGATTAGCACGTTGCAGCCGTTGACGCCACCGGCGCTGGACCGCGCCGTCCGCCGCTGCCTGGCGAAAGACCCCGAAGACCGCTGGCAAACGGCCCGCGATCTCCTCCTCGAGCTCAAGTGGATTGCCGAAGCAGGTTCGCAAGCGGGCGTCCCGGCTCCGCTGGTTTCCCATCGCAAAATCCGCGAGCGCCTGGCCTGGGCTGCCGCGGCGCTCTTCGCATTGATCGCCATCGCATTCGCAATTGGCTTCGTGTTGCGCACGCCGAAGCCGCCTCAGCCAATGCGCCTGAGCGCGGAGATTGGTGCGGACGCAAGCCCGGTCATCGGCTTCGGGCCAGGCGCAATCCTGTCACCCGACGGCACCCGCTTGGCTTTTGTCGCCGCAGGTCCCGACCAGAAACGGCGCATCTACGTTCGCCCGCTTGACCAGTTGCGGGCCACCGTTCTTTCCGGCACGGAGAATGCCCGCGATCACTTCTTCTCGCCGGACGGGCAATGGCTCGGGTTCTTTGCTGACGGCAAGCTGAAGAAGATCTCGATCCAGGGCGGCGCGGCGGCCACGCTCTGCGATGCCCCGGATGACCGGGGTGGAAGTTGGGGCGAAGACGGCACGATTGTGTTCACCCCGTCCTTCGGAGCGCCCTTATCCAAGGTATCGTCGACGGGAGGAATGCCTCAACCGTTGACCTCCCTCGATCTGCAAGTGGGCGAGCTCACGCACCGCTGGCCCCAGGTGCTGCCCGGGGGGAAAGCTGTTCTGTTTACGTCCAGCACCCTCACTGGCTTCTATGAGGACGCGGACATCGTCTTATATTCGATGGCTTCCGGGCAGCGGAAGACGGTGTACAGTGGCGGCTTTCACGCCCGGTATCTGCCCACGGGCCACCTGGTCTACATGCACGGAGGCACGCTCTTTGCCGTGCCGTTCAACCTCAAGCGCCTGGAAGTGACTGGCCAGCCAGCGCCAATCCTTGAAAGCGTTGTCACGAATACCGCCACTGGCGGGGCGCAGTTCTCCTTTTCGGAGAGCGGAAACCTTGTCTATGTCGCTGGTGGCAGCGCGGTTTCGAACGTCTCCGTCTACTGGATGGACCGTCAAGGCAAGTTCGCGCCCTTGCGGGAAACTCTTGGTGAATATTTTTCTCCGGCGCTCTCCCCCGACGGGAAGCGTTTGGCCCTGCAGATCCGGGACGGCAAGAGGATGGACATTTGGGTGTACGAGTGGGAGCGCGACACTCTGACGCGTCTGACTTTCGGCGGTGAATTCAACTCGAGCCCGGTCTGGACGCCCGACGGCCAGAGAATTACCTATTCTTCTTCTTCCCGCGAAACAGGCGGAGTGTCGAGCCTCTACTGGAAGCGTGCCGATGGCGCTGGAGATGGCCTTCCTTTAACCGAAAGCAAGAACCAAAAGTACCCTAACTCCTGGCGCCACGATGGCAAGGTCCTGGCGTTCACGCAGCTTAATCCCGACACGTCCTGGGACATCCTGACGCTGCCTATCGAAGGCAACGAGAAGTCAGGCTGGAAGGCGGGGGAGCCAAAGCCCTTTTTGAACGGTCCTTTCACCGAGCTGTATCCTGCTTTCTCGCCGGATGGTCGCTGGCTCGCCTACTCCTCGAACGAATCCGGAAACCCCGAAGTGTATGTCCGGCCGTTCCCTGGCCCGGGCGGCAAGTGGCTGATTTCCGCTGGGGGAGGCCTATTTCCCAAGTGGTCGCGCAACGGCCGAGAGCTTTTTTATCGCACAACGGACAGCAAGATCATGGTCGCTACCTACACTGCTTCCGGCGACTCCTTCCATGCCGATAAGCCGCAGCTCTGGTCCCCGGGTCAGTTCACTAGTCGTGGACCGGCCTCAAACTTTGACGTGCACCCCGATGGCAAGCGCTTCGTCGTACTGAAGGATTTCGCCGTACTGAAGGATTCTGTCGCCGGCGAGGCCAAAGCGGTCAACAAGGTCAACTTCATCTTGAATTTTTTCGACGAGATTCGCCACAAGGTGCCGCCCGGCAAGAATTGATGCCCCTTGCACCTCTCGCTCTCCGCACGCCTGCGGATCTGTGCCGTGTATCGGCGTACCCGGAAACAATCAGCTCTCCGGCCCCGCAAGGTAATACCCCGGCCGCGCCCGCACCTTCAATCCTTCCTTCTTTACCGTCACCTTGATCTCGTGATACCCCGTCTCGTTCGTGCCCTGCGGTATATAACTCAGCGAATACTGCGAGTGCAGCTCGCCGCCAATTTCATCGATCGCATTTTCTATCGAATGATTCTTGAACGTCGCAATGTGTTCTCCGCCCGTCGCCGTCGCCGCTAACTCCAGCGCATGATCCGTGATCTTGTTCTTAACGTGCTGCACCGCCCACACCGCCAGCGCCATCAAGTTCCCGCTTCCGTAAAGCGCGGCTTCCGACCCTGGCGTCTGCACCGTTCCCGGAAATGGCGCGCGCCCAAACGTCCCGGGCGGCGTGACCTTCGGCGTCGTATCTTTTGGCTGGGCCTTCAGTTCCGCCAGCGTGGTCGACAACCCCACAGAGTAGATCGTCACGTTCGAAAGCTGCGCCTGCCGTAGCACCGCGCCCAGCTTCGTCTCGCTGCCCACGTCAGTCGCCTCGGACAATATCAGCATGATTCTCCGTCGGCCGGGCGCATCTGCCGTGGGCATCGGCCGCCCGCTCAGCATCTCCACTCCCACAGCCATCGCGTCAAACAGTTTCGAACCGTTCGTCACCGTGTTGAGTTTCGTGATGGTCTTCTCGATGGCATCCTGGCTCGTAGTGAAGTCCTGCAGCTTATCCACGGAATCATTAAATCCCACCACTGCCGCTTCGCCATTCGGGCCCATCACCGTTTCCGCCAGCACGATTCCCGACTTGTGAATCTGCGGCAGCAGTGGAGCAATCCTTGAACTCGTTTCCACCAGAAACACAACAGAAAGCGGATCGCCCCCCAGGTCGAAGTGTGTAATCTGCTGCGGAACTCCGTTATCGGTGACCTGAAAATCCTTCGCGTCCAGCGTGTTGACCATTTGCCCGTTCGCGTCGCGTACGGTTACCGGCGTATTCACCAGCGCCACGCGCGTCACGATCTTGGTTTGAGGAGGAGCCTGCTGAACCGGTGTGCCCGGCTGCGGCGCAATCGGTCCGGTAGGTGCCTGTGCGGAAACAAGGGATGCGCCCGCTAGAACCGCGAGCAATGTGACCAAGAAAGGCGGCTTCTTCATAGCGGGCCTCCGTGCCCAGTGTATCCAATTCGACGCAACTCCGCCCTCAGACGTTGCTGCCAATCCCCGCAAAAGGCCTAGAATGGAGGTTCGCTTTTTCGGAGAATCTCATGTCCCCAGGGCACGTCAAGCTCAAGCCCCAGCACGCACCCAAAGTCCCGCACCAAGATCCGCAATTCCTGGAGAGTACGGCCGCCCGGCCTCTGCGCATTCTGGCCGAATACTTACATCCGCTGGTGCAGTTGAAAAATGAAGGTATAGGCGACACCATCGTGATGTTCGGCTCCGCGCGCATCGAATCCCACGAAACCGCGCAGGGGCGTCTCACGCGCCTAAAGAAGACGCCGGCTGCAAAGCTCAAGGGCGCCGACCGCGCGAAGCACCGCGAAGCTCTCCGCGAAGCAAAAAGCGCTCTGGAAATGTCGCGTTACTACGAGGAAGCGCGCGAGCTTTCCCACCGCATCACCACTTGGGCGCTTACGCTTGGCCCGCGCCCCCGTCGCTTTGTGATCTGCTCCGGCGGCGGCCCCGGCATCATGGAAGCCGCCAATCGCGGCGCTGCCGAAGCCGGCGGAAAATCCATCGGCCTCTCCATCGAGCTGCCTCATGAACAGTTCGCCAACGCGTACATCAGTCCCGAGCTCAGCTTGAACTTCCACTACTTCTTCATGCGCAAACTTTGGTTTTCGCAAATCGCCAAAGCCCTCATCGTTTTTCCGGGAGGCTTCGGCACCATGGACGAATTGTGGGAAATGATGACCCTGCTGCAAACCGGAAAGTTGCCGCGCAACAATTTGATCATCATTTACGGCCGTAAATATTGGAATGAAGTGCTGAACTTCCGCGCCATGGTGCGCTGGGGCATGATCAACCGAGATGAGTACAAGATGCTCCAGTTCGCCGATACCGTGGACGAAGCCTTCAGTCGCATCCGCGAAGGCCTGGAAAAATATCACATGGAGCTAACTTCCGACCTGTAACGTCAGCGCACCGCTTCAGCCGTGCCGCGCGATAAGGCTTTAGCCTGCCTGCCGCAGGCGGGCCGCTGAGGCTCGTCGGCAAAGTTTCTGCTACAGGAATTCCCCGTTATCATCCCGGAACTTTTGGTATGTCGCTTTGCGCCGCGCGGTGCTACATTTTCCTCAACCCTGCTTAAGTCAAGTCTCATTCAAAATCAGAGGAGAACGGGATGCAGACAAAATTGTCGAGAATTTTGGGAGCGGGAAAAGTAACGCTGGCCGGTGCCGCTCTGGCGGGATTCCTGCTCTTCACCGGCGCTCCGCGTTTGCGCGCCGATAATGACTATTGCCAGAAACGCATCGCCAAGGCGGATCATCGTCTTCATGAAGCCATCGAGCATCATGGACGCAACAGCCGCCAGGCGGACAAAGCTCGCCATCAATTGCACGAAGCGCGTGAGAGTTGCTGGAGCCGCTCGCACCGCTGGTGGGATGAACACGAGCATCGTTGGCGCTCCGACCGCGACTGGGATGATCACGATCACGATCGCTAAGACCGCGAACATCCGCCGCGCTAAATCCGCCATCGAACGAAGCTAAATCCCGAAGCCTCACTAGGCGCAGCGCAATCCGCTGCGCCTCTTTTTCTTCACCTTTTACTTCCTACTTTGTTATTTCCTTGTCCTGGCGCGCGACATTTTTCCTGCGCTGGGGTTACACCTGCTAAGGACGCACAAACCCCAACCAGCACCAGGGAGCGCCCAAGGAGGACGTTTATGCCTTTGCGTGAGCATCTGCATTCGTCATTGTTTGGCAAGGCGCTGTTTGGCAAGGCCGCGCTCGCTACTGCGGCGCTGGGTGGATTCTTCCTTTTTGCCGGCGTCCCCGGCGCCAAGGCCGATAACTGCCAGCGTCGCATTGCCCGCGCCGAACACGAGTTGGGCGAAGCCATTGAGGACCACGGCTACAACAGTCGCCAAGCTGACCGCTGGCGCTATGAACGTCACGAAGCCTACGAAGCGTGCCAACGCGAGCGCAACTATTACCGTGATCAGGGCCGCCGCTACTATAGCGATCAAGATGGCTACTACTACTATCGCGACGAGCGCGGCAATTACTACCGCTACGATCGCGACCATGGTCGCTACTACCGCGATTACGACCGTGACCGTGACCGCTACCACCGTCGCGAACGCGATCGGGGCGACGACCGAGACTAGCTACTTCTTCCTGTGAAAGTGCTCTCAAATCCTTACCACTACAAATCACCACCGAAGCGCCCGGACGCGCCTACAACAGAAACAAATGGCCGGTCCTAAAGACCGGCCGCTACATTTCTCGGCATCGAATGCCGCTACTGGCGCAGCATGCTCCGCCACTACAGAACCTAGAGCCGGTCCCGCAAAGATATCCGGGACGCAAACGGCGCGCCTGAAGGCCGGGGGCGCCACCATGCTTTGCCCCTATTCGCTGATCAGGCTGCCGATTTGTGCAGGTCGTTGGCGAGCTCGTCGGAGAAGACAGCTTCGAAGCGGCGGGTTTCGTCCTGGTCATGCAACATTACTATGGGCACCACGCGCAGGGATTGCGCGCAAGAGCGGCAATTGGTCACTTCGCCCTGCAGGTCCTGTAAAAAGCCGTCTGTAAAATGATATTGCGTTCGCTCGCGGCGGGCATTCTTCTGGCCGCGAGTACCGCAGTGGGGACAGACGTACTCAACCCTGTCCTCCTGCGGATCGCGGTCCAGAGCCGCCCAGCCGGTGCGGCGCACGCCGACTACTTCCGGGTATCGCCGTTCCATGGGTTTCGCCTCCTTTGGATCCACGTCCACAAGAGATGTGATGCGTTTCGGAGTCGTTTCGATACAATCAGCTAAGTTTCTTGTTTTTCGTAATTTGCGAAACCTTCGGCCCGGCGGCGGCTGCCGGCCCGGATTCCCTCTTCGTATTAAGTGCCCTTCTTCAAGGCGCTAGCTTCGCTGCTCAGAACTTTGTAGCCACGACGTTTTGGTTGCCGCTGATCTCCACTATAAATGCGCCGAAGAATCCGTCGTTGTGCCGCAGAAAATCCGAGGTCAGCGCGTCGTATTCACTGATAGCGAATCCTGCGGGGTTGAGCGGATCCACGTTAAAAGAGGGCAGCCAGTCCAGCTTGGAGACTTGGTTGGCCTTCCAGCTTTTCCCTTGATTGTTCGATACCGAGCAGAAGCGATCGACCCGCAGGTCCGCACGGTCATTTCGACGGTCGTAATAACACACCGCGACCTCGCCGTCGTTGTCTACGGCGACTCCCGGTAAGAACTGATCGCGCCCCACGCCAGTAAAATCCTTCGGCGTGGGGCTGATGGCGCCAAGAACCCTAAACGAATGCCCGGAATTGGAGGACTTCGCGACAAAGATGTCTGGGTATGCGTATGTCCCACTCGCCGAATTTGCGTCCGGGACAACATGGTTGCGGCCATCGGGATATGTTACGTACACGGTGCCGCGCGATGCTCCCGCGCTGCGGTCCACCGCAAGCTGCGGATACTCGTCGACGAGCAGATGACCATTTAGTTCTGCGCCAGTGCCACTGGGAACGAGGTTGGCGATTTTGTGCGGCTTGCTGAATGTTGCGCCGTGATTCGCGGAGCTTGCGAAATCGATTGCATTGATTTGTGGGATGTCGGGAGAAAATCCGGGGAAAAATTCGTACGCCACATGCACCTTGCCATCCGCAGCGACGATTACTCTCGAGCCGGTGACCGTGTTCTCCTCTGCGAATGGCGGCTGCGTGGGAAAGCATTCCCGATCGATGAACACAGGAGCGCTCCACGTTCTTCCGCCATCGGCGGAGCGGACGACGTTGATGCTATTGCAGCTCAAGAAATCGATCTGCGTGTAGCTCAGATACAGGCGCTGCGGATTTGTGGGATCCACGGCCAGCCACGGGCGATCGGTCAATTGCGTGTTTCCATCGAGTGACGCTACCTGCAGCGGGTCGCTCCAGATTTTTCCGCCGTCGGTCGAGAAGGAAATCGACGGGCCAATCAACGGATTGAGGCCATCGGGCGTGGTGGTGTTCAAGATCGACGCGTACTGAAAATGCGTCGGGCTCGAGCACGTGACCGCCGGATCGCCGAGCAGCGCGTTGGCGGAAAAAGTTCCCGGATTCATAAGTCCCAAATCGGTGAAGCTTTTACCGCCGTCCGTGGAAAACGAAACGCCATCAAGGCTGATCGGAACTCCGAACGCGTTGCCCGGGTCGCTGCGGAGAATGGCTCCGCTGTCTTCGTAGCCAACCACCACGGCCTTGCCGCACCAAGCGCTCGAAGTGGTGTTCTGCGTGTAGCCTTGCGCCGCCGGATCGAGTGCGGGATCGGAGACTGGAATTAAGTTCCACTGGCTCCAACCGCCCCCTTTTTTCTTGCGAGCCGAGAAATTGTCGGCGGCAAGTTTTCCCGATAGCGCGGCGCCGTTTACGACGGCGTTGGCGTAGCGCAGGTAATCCTGCATGCCGCGCGAGAGATGCTTTCTCACATTGGGAGAAAGCTGGTTGGTGGCGTCGACGAATTTCTTCAGCGCTGCTTTGTTGGACGCAACCGTGTTCGGCGCGACTGTGTTCGGCGCAACACTTTGCTGTGCCGGCGCGCTCGTCGCAAAGAGAAGCGTTGCGGCCAACATCGTCACCGCTGCGGGCACAACTACACTTCTGAAAGGCCCAGATCCATTCATTGCTTAAGCTCCTAGAGGCTGGAGAGTCGTGGTGGGACTGGCCAAGGTCTTGGGAATGAAGGAGGCCGAGAGCGTTCAGAAAGCTGTGCTTCGCGCGCTCGTTGAGCAGGAGCAGGTCAAGCCGCCGGTTTTGTGAATATGCCCCGTATTCTCATCCGCGCTTCGGCACACTCTTTCAGGAATGTATCGCTGCGCTGATGTTACCTAAGGTATCAGGTGCGCAGCGGATGTCGATAAGCGGGTCAGTGTAGGCGGACGTGGTGTGTTCCTGTAACGGAACGGCTTTTGAGCAGAGCACCTCCTTGAAGCGGCAGAAAGTCCAAGAGTCGAAAAGTGTAAGAGTGCAAGGGTCGGAGTACGACCCCCCGGCAATTTTGTATGGTTGTGAAAAAAAGAGGGTTGCGTGACTCCGGCGACGACTGCGAAGAAACGAGGAGTGACAGGACGTGCCTTGGCCTGCTTACAAAATCCTGACGAAGGTTTTCGGTTGCCGTCACGCGCCGCGAATATAACTTGTCTTCTCATAGTATTAGGCGTATCCCTGTCTGGCCTTGAGGGGCTGCAAGATGCCCACCTCTCCCGTTCCCGAAGGCCGCCGATCGAAACGGATCGCGTCGAAGAAGCGCGCCAGCCTGGTCATCAATCTCGACCGAAACCAAATGAGGATTCCGTGTCTGGTCGTCGACGCCGGGGAACGCGGGTTCCGACTCCGCGGGAATTTCCGGCTGAGGCGCGGGCAAGTCGTCGAACTCGTTCTGGATGAGGACCCGCTCAGCGCCCTGAAGTGCAGCGTGGTATGGATCGGCAAAGCTGGCTCGAAGCAAGAAGGCGAGCTCGGCCTGGAAACGGTGTAGGTCATCCGCACAAACTCCGAGAAATCTGCAGCGGTTGGGGGTACACCCCTGTGGTGACGGGAAGTATGCGCAATCGACTGAGGACAAGAGGGATAGAGGCGCCACGTGGCGCATATGACGGCGGAAGGGAAGCTTGGCGGAAGTGTTGGGGTACCCCCCTGTTTTTTTGTAAGTGTTCATTCTAGACGGAGTTAAAGTCCTTTGTTTTGATACACTTTTGCAAGTGTTGATTCTAAAGGTAGTTAAAGTTGTTGTTCGGTGTTCTTGCCCTTCGCAAAGTGCGCTCCCTTCGAGGCTCTGGGCAAGCTGGGTAGGCAAGAGGGCCTCCGCAGCGGGTAAACTGGATTTGCATGATTCCAAAGGACTTGACTTTTTGGGGAGCGCACCTTTCGCAGCTCTGGGCAAGAAAGAGGCTGCAGTAGATTGAAAGGAAAGGGGATAGCTGGTGGCCGGGAAGGGAAATTGCGTCAACGTCATGCGAGATAGTACCACAACTCATGTCGTGAGTCAAGGGTAAACTTGTAAAATTTTGTGGCAGGGACAGGGGATGTCAGGTGATGGGAACGAGGATCAATTCAGAGACTCGCAGAATGAACATGTGGTGGCCGGTGGCGCAATCTTGTTTAGGCATTCGGCGCACCGGCCACTCGGCTGCGGAGCCTCCTCTGGTTTCTTAAACTCGAGCTTGCTTACTCCGATCATCTCGAGGTCACGCTCAGGATCTCGAAATACAGGCGCTTCAGGATACACTGGTCCTAAATAGGTTCCGCTCTGCTTGCTCTGAGCTTTGGCTTTGGTTACTTCAAATAAGATTAGCTGGGCGCCAAGTCTGCCCGGGTAGAGGAGGAGGGGCGTATTCGATACGTTTGCAATTTCGAGCGTTAAGCAACCTCTATAGCTCGCGACGGCTTTTCAGTCGTACACAAATCTGGTGCGTACGCCAGAAAACCTGCAGAGCGCACGATATATGGGCCTCACGCAGTAAGCAGCCTGCACCCCGAAAAACGACCAGCGATACAACCAGGACAACTTGTGGTGAGTGACACCGACGAAGGCCAGCGGTTCCCGCACTGCCCTGTAGGTAGTATAGATACTCACTATGAACAGAGAGGGGTAAAGAAAATGGCGTAGATTAAAGCGCTTCGTTTTCTGCTCCAAACTGTCGATATCCCCTGCGTCAGTGCTGCTGCCCTCAGGTGGCAGCCGAAGAAACGAGAAGTAGTCGAAGATGTTCTTGTGGGTGTCGAGGTTGTAGAAGATGGGGTCACATCGCGGCGCCTGAAGACCAAGATCCCGAAAAGCTTGGCGCAGTTCTGCCCAAGCTGGTCCCGCCGCGTTGAGGGAGCCGATCAGCGCTAAACTCAGGAGTGTCGTAACGAGGGGTGTGATTTTCCAGACGCCAGCGGTTTGCAGACTGATGCCGAGAAGTTGAACTGTGACGTCGCCCATTACGGTGTGGATTCTAGCACGCGGTAGCCGCGCGGCATTTGGTTCTCAACCGGATGCTCCGCGAGGAGCGGAGCCATGGAGTACGCGGGTGGAGGGAATCCGTCTGCGCTGCTTGCGGCGGTGGTGGTTCTGGAAAGAGGTTCCCTCTAAGATCGGGACAGGGAAGGTTGGACCCCCAAAAGCGAAGATGGCGAGGTAAACTCGCCGCTACAAATCGCCACCACCCTTCGCGGGCGTGTTGGGGATCGGTGGCTGCTGGATTTGCGGTTGAGGTCCTTCGGCTATCGTTGTCCGATAGCCTCAGGATGACACCGTGGGGAGAGGCAACTCCGCTGTGGAGCGGGCTAAAGTCCGGAGAGAGAATCTGAAAAAGAATTTTTGTGGATGGGCGTTTTCCGCGGGCCTGAAGGCGCCGCTTCCCCGGACTAGAAGTCCGGGGTTTTCATTCTCGCACAGACCCTTCAGCTCTGGCTTCAGGGCGAGCAGAAATGGCTGTGCCACAAGGAGAGGGCGATGATTTATGCGGCGGGGGACTACGCGGCGGGGGGGAATCCGTTTGCGGTGCTTACGGCGGTGGTGGCTCCGGCGATCCTGACGAATGCGTCTTCGGTGCTGGCGCTGGGGACTAGCAACCGGCTAGCGCGGGTGGTGGACCGGACGCGCGTGGTGGCGCGGGAGCTGGCGGCGATCGGGCCGGGTGATTCCCATTACAAAAGCTGGGCAGCGCAACTGGACGGTCTGCAAGTGCGGGCGCGACTGTTGGTGAAGGCGCTGCGCGTTATTTATGGTTCGCTGGGGTTGTTTGCGACGGCGGCGCTTCTGTCCGTGGTGGGGGCGATTGTCCCTTACTGGGGGACGTATTACGGGCAGCGCCTAGTGTTTCAATTGACGGCGGGGCTGGCGCTGCTGGCCGGGGCGGTGGCAGTGGCAGTGGTGGGATTGGCGTCGGGATGCTTCCTGATGGTGCACGAGACGCGGCTGGCGGTGCAGAATTTGGCGGAAGAGGCGAAGATTTACACGAGTTATAGGAAGTGAGGCGGACAGCGTCGGGAACGGGGCCCTCTCAGCGTTATGTAGTAGTGAGCGATCCTGCCACGTTCCCTCTACTGCGCGGGCCGGCGCTCAAAAGCCGAGCGCAAGAAAAAGCCGGCCCACTCCGGTCGGGATGACAATCAAGCGAGGCGAAGATTTATACGAGTTATCGGAAATGAGACGGGAAGTTTTTAGTGGTTAGTTATTGGCGTTAGTTTCCGAAAGGAATAAAGACCAAAGGCGGGCGGCGGATCCCTCGCTGGGCTCGGGAGCCGGGCCCTTCGAGGCTCAGGATAGACTGAAGCCCGGCCTCTACATAAATAGGGCCTCGGTAATGTCGGACCTTCCCTCGAAGATCGGGACAGGGAAGCGTCGACCCCCAAGGGCGAATGGCGAGATAAACTCGCCTCTACAAAAATCGCGCGTCCCGTAAAATCATTCGGGCGCACACAGCGCGCCTCCCTTCATGGCTCAGGGCAAGGAGAAGGCGGCCGCTGCATGGAAAGGAATCGGAGGGAGAAATACATGGGAAGGCGAATTTTCGTTCTGGTGGTGGGTTTGGTTTTGGTTGCGGCGATGGGGAACAGCAGGTCCCTCGCTGCGCTCGGGATGAGTGGCGGCGCAGCAGAGGAATCGGAAGCTGACACGGTCAGATCCACGTTGGTTAACGGCGCACAGCCAAGATTCGCTGTGCCACAAGGACTGGCGACGACGGAGGGGGATTTTGTTGTTAAGGATTTTGGGTTTCGGGATGGGGAGAGTTTGGCGGAGCTGCGGTTGCACTACGCTACGCTCGGCAAACCGATCCGTGATTCGGCGGGGCACGTGGTCAACGGAGTGATGTTGCTGCATGGGACTGGCGGATCTGGGGCACAATTTTTGCAGCCGCAGTTTGCGGGGGAATTGTTTGGCGCGGGGCAACTGCTGGATACGGCGAAGTACTACATTATTTTGCCGGATGGGATTGGGCACGGGAAATCGTCGAAGCCGAGCGATGGGCTGCACGCGACCTTTCCGCAGTATGACTATGACGACATGGTGGCGGCGCATCACGCGCTGGCGGAGCACCTGGGCGTGGAGCATTTGCGGCTGATCCTGGGGACGTCGATGGGGTGCATGCACTCGTTTGTGTGGGGGGAAACGTATCCGGAGTTCATGGACGCGCTGATGCCGCTGGCGTGCCAGCCGGCGCAGATTGCGGGGCGGAATCGTATTTGGCGAAAGATGGTGATGGACGCGATTCGGAACGATCCGGAGTGGAAAGGCGGCGAGTATGCGGCGGAGCCTCGGCAGGGGCTGCGCACGGCGCTGGATTTGCTGCTGATCGCGGGGAGCGCGCCGCTGCTGATGCAGAAGACCCTGCCTACTCGGGATGCGGCGGATAAATATGTGGACGAATATTTCGCGGCGCGGATGCCGGGGTTGGACGCGAATGATTTGTTGTATCAGGTGGCAGCTTCGCGGAATTACGATCCGCTGGCGGGGCTGGAGAAGATTCGCGCGCGAGTGATGTATGTGAATTCGGCGGACGATTTTATCAATCCGCCGGAGCTGGGGATTGCGGAGCGGGAGATTCGGCGGGTCGCGGGGGCGCGATTTGTGGTGATTCCCATTAGCGACGCTACGCATGGGCATGGGACGCATACGTGGGCGGCGGTGTGGAAGAGTTATTTGGCGGAACTGCTGGCGGGGAAGTAGAGGCGGGCCAGCAAGATGCTGGCATTACCAAGCGAGAGAAGCGTGGGGCGCCGAGACGCCGGCGCTACGATACGGATGATCGAGCTTGCTGAACTGCATGTTGTGGTATTCGACGATGGCGTCGAGGCTGCGATTTTGGCGGCGATAGTCCATTAATTCGGGGACGGAAACGGAGCGGCCCATGAGGCCACTGCGGGGAGTGGATTGGCGCATCATGAGCAGGCGTTCGCCGTGTTCGTAGGGAAGAGGCTTGAGTAGCACGGCGTTAACGACACTGAAGATGGCGGTGTTGGCACCGATACCGAGGCCCAGGACGATAATGGCGGCGATGGTGAAGCCGAAATTTTTGCGCATCATGCGCAGGGCGAAGGTGGAGTCTTGCTGAAGCATGGAGAGATGCTCGCGCGGGGCGGTGGTGAAAATTCCCTTTGCGGTTTCCCACCAGAGTCGCCAGATGCCCATTTTGCCTCCTTCGCGCGCGGCTTCTTCGCGCTGCTCGACGAAGACTTGCTCCATTTCGGGGCCGAAATCGCCGCGGAATTCCGCAGGGAGCAGGCGGAGGAGCATGCGGTAGCGTTTTGTGATGCGGCGTTCGGGGTCGGTCATGATGTGCCTCGTGCAGCTCTGGTCGCGAAAAGGGAGGAAGAGTTTCCTCAGGGGCTAAAGCCCATTGAGACCGCGAACTCTATGTCGGAGCTAAAGCTCCGACCCCCAAAACCCTTTCGCGCCTTACGAACTGCGGAGACCACTCGCTTAAAAAGTCTGGCTCAGCCTTCAGCTCGATTGTTGCCGCCGAGCGGAAAACCCTCAGGCCCAAAAAGCGGGCCTGAGCTACAGCCTTGTCACGCCGGCTGTGTTCGCTTCAGAAGGTGGCGCGAACGGGCCAGCGCGACCACCTTTTCGAGGCGCTCGGCTTCGGCGGCGGCGACTTCGCGGCCTTGCGGCGTTAGCCGGTAATAGCGGCGGCGCTCGTCGTCGTGCGCGGAGGGGCGCTCGCGGCGCTCGAAGATCAGGCCGTCGTTGAGCAGGCGCTTGATGATGCCGTAGAGGGTGCCAGTGCTGAGCTTCACTTCACCGTCGGTGCGCAGCTCGACTTCCTTGAGGATGGCGTAGCCGTGCAGGTCGTCGCCGGCGAGCGCGAGCAAGACGTGAAACATGGCCGGGGTTAGCGGCGGATTGGGTTCGGGAGCGGGAGTTTTGGAGGCCATGACTCTCTTATTATGTCGCCTCACACTATATCGTTATACGCCATAGTGTCAAGAAGAATTTGCTGGCACAGTCGTGGGATCGGATTGCAGCGAAGGCTCAGTTTTTATGAGGGGGTCGACGACGTAAAAGCGGCGGCACTTCGAGGCTCAGGATAAACAAGACCGCCGCAGTCCACATTAAGGATCAATCCGTCAGGCTGCTGCCTTCACAATGATGCGAAGTCGTCGGAGCACCGCCAAAAATGGCTGTGCCACAAAGGCACTCGCTAGCGGGTTTCTTGGCTGGCGCGGATTTCTTGCCAGCGGCGGGGGCGGCGGTTGGCTTGCAGGACTTTTTTGCGGAGGCGGATGGATTTGGGAGTGATTTCGACGAATTCGTCATCGGCGATGAATTCGATGGCTTGCTCCAGGCTTAGTTGCTTGTGGGGAATCAGGCGGATGGCTTCGTCAGCGCTGGAGGAGCGCATGTTGGTTTGCTTTTTTTCTTTCGTGACGTTGACGTCCATATCCTGCTCGCGGGAATTTTCGCCGAGGATCATGCCTTCGTAGACGTCGACGGCGGGGCCGATGAAGAGCTCGCCGCGTTCCTGGATATTCCACAGAGCAAACGCGGTGGAAACGCCGGCACGATCAGCGACCAGCGCGCCCGTGGGGCGCAGGGCCATTTCTCCGCCATAGTCCATCCAGCCATCGAAGATGGAGTGAATCAGCGCGGTGCCGCGCGTATCCGTGAGCAACTGGCTGCGCAGACCGATCAGCCCGCGCGAGGGGATTTTGAAATCCAGGCGGACGCGGCCGGAATTGTGGTTGCTCATCTTGAGCATTTCGCCGCGGCGGCTGCCGATGGTTTCGAGAATAATGCCGATGAAATTTTCGGGGACGTCGATGACCAGGCGCTCGAGGGGTTCGAGCTTGCGGCCGTTTTCGGTGCGCACGACGATTTCGGGTTTGCCGACCATCAATTCGAAGCCTTCGCGGCGCATGGTTTCGATCAAAATCGCGAGTTGCAATTCGCCGCGGCCGAGCACGCGGAAGGATTCCGGCGTATCGGTGTCTTCGACGCGGATGGAGACGTTGGTGAGCAGCTCCTTTTGCAGGCGGTCGCGGAGGTCGCGCGAAGTGAGATACGAGCCTTCCTTGCCGGAAAGCGGGCTGCTGTTGACGGTAAAAATCATGGCCAGCGTAGGTTCGTCGATTAAGAGAGGTTCGAGCGGTTGCGGGTTGGCGAGGTCGGTGATGCTTTCGCCGATCTGGATGCCTTCGACACCGGCGATGGCCACGAGGTCGCCAGCGAAAACGCTTTCGGCTTCATCGCGTTCGAGCCCGCGAAAGGTGTAGAGCTTGGTGATGCGCGTGGATTCCAGCTTGCCGTTGAGCTTGCTGATGCCGACGTCGGTGCCACGGTTGATGGTGCCGTTGAAGACGCGGCCGATGGCGATGCGGCCGAGAAAATCGCTGTAATCGAGATTCATCACCTGGATTTGCAAAACGCCTTCGGGATCGCCGGGAGGCGCGGGGATGGATTTGACGATAGTCTCGAAGAGCGGAAGAAGATCCTTGGAGTCGTCGCCGATTTTGCGATGGGCCACGCCGTCGCGGGCGTTGGTGTAAACGACGGGGAAATCGAGCTGGTCTTCAGTGGCGTCGAGGTCGATGAAGAGGTCGTAGATTTCGTCGAGGACTTCCGTGGGGCGGGCGTCCGCGCGATCGATTTTGTTGAGCACGATGACCGGAGGAAGCTTGGCGGCAAGGGCTTTTTGCAGGACGTAACGGGTTTGCGGGAGCGGGCCTTCGCTGGCGTCGACGAGAAGGACGACGCCATCGACCATGCGCAGAGCGCGCTCGACTTCGCCGCCGAAATCGCTGTGGCCGGGCGTGTCGACGATATTGATTTTGGTGTCGTGGAAAAAGAGAGCGGTGTTTTTGGCCAGGATGGTGATGCCGCGCTCGCGCTCGAGGTCGTTGGAATCCATGACGCGCTCGACGAGGGCTTCGTTGGCGCGGAAGATGCCGGATTGCCGGAGCATGGCGTCGACGAGGGTGGTTTTGCCGTGGTCGACGTGGGCGATGATGGCGATGTTGCGGATGTTTTGGGTCATGGTGCTTGCGTATTTGACTTGCCTGGTCCGGGAACGAACGGCGCGTTGAGCTAAAGTCGCGGTCGTCGGAGCACAGGCTAAAGCCTATGCTACTGGCGCAGACAAAAATAGCTGCTGGTGCAACCAGCAGCCCGGACGAATCTCCCTTGATTCTCAGGTGCGGTCGTGCAACTTCTATTGTAGCAAAGCCCACGGTGTGGGCGTAGCATTCTTATCCGTATTGGGGTCTCAGTGTAATGAGGGCGGGCAAGTTCCTCTACGGTTCACTCGGATTCATATCGGCCCTGGCCGGTCTACTCATAATCCCCCAACTAGGGATGTCAATTGAAGAGCTGAATGACGCGTGGCACGGCAACTTGCCAGCGAACTTTCCGAAGTGGGACCCCTATGCTGCGGTGATGCTGACCGGAGTGCTGTGCCTGGGTGCATTTCTCATGTCCTTTCGTTTGCTGCGGTACGCTTTCTCGATTAAGCCACCAAAGTAACCGCTTCAAAGTCACTTGTTATTCGTTCTGATTCAGCGTCGCTGGAAGAATTTCGTGTAGTATCCTCGCCGAGATTGTGATTCTTGGACCTAGCAGGCAGCTTGATCCGATATTGATTGGCACCTTGATTTGAGCTTGAGGGCGTCGGAGCACAGCCAAGAATGGCTGTGCCACAGAAGGGGAGCGTGCGATGCGTCGAGTGCGTTGGAGTCTGATGGCAGGCGTGACGATTCTAGCTGTGGCAGCTGCCGTTGCTGCGTCGCACACTCGCGGGCAGGAGGGGGAGGAGAAGGGGAAGGATTGGGCGCTGCTATTTGATAAGACGGAGGTGATGATTGCGGCGCGGGATGGGGTGAAGCTGCATACGGAGATTTATGCGCCGAAAGATGCGAAGGAGGCGCTGCCGATTGTGCTGGAGCGCACGCCTTATGGGACGAATGATGACGAGAAGGGATTCAGCCGGAAGCTGGGGCGCTACGCGGAGATGATTCCGGACGACTACATTTTTGTGTTTCAGGATATTCGCGGGCGGTATGGGTCGGAAGGAACGTTTGTGATGCAGCGGCCGGTGCGCGATGCGACAAATCCGAAGGCCATTGACGAAGGCACGGACACCTACGACACGATTCAGTGGCTGGTGAAAAATGTGCCGCGGAACAACGGGCGCGTGGGGCTGCTGGGAATTTCCTACGGCGGATGGCTGACGGTGATGGGCATGCTGGAGCCGCATCCGGCGCTGAAGGCAGTTTCGGAGCAGGCTTCGCCGGCGGATATGTTTCTGGGCGACGATTTCCATCACAACGGAGCGTTCCGGCTGAGCTATGGGTTCGAATACGCGACGATGATGGAGACGGACAAGACCAATTTCAAATTCGAGTTCGACCGCTTCGATACGTACAACTGGTATTTGCGGCTGGGGCCGCTTTCGAACGCCAATGCGAAATATATTCACGGGACGCTGCCGACTTGGAACGATTTCGTGAAGCATCCGAACTACGACGCGTTCTGGAAAGCGCAGGCGATGCCGTATTTGTTGACCAAGCCGAAGGTGCCGAATTTGAACGTGGCGGGCTGGTGGGACCAGGAAGATTTTTATGGACCGATGAAGATTTACGAGATTCTGGAAAAGGACGATCCCGACCACTTGAATTATCTGGCGGCGGGGCCGTGGAATCACGGAGGCTGGGGCGACGGGCGCGGGAATTCGCTGGGAGCGATTCCGCTGGGCAGCGATACCGCGCTGTATTTTCGGCAGAAGATCGAGGCGCCGTGGTTTGCGTACTGGCTGAAGAATAAAGGGAAACTGCCGGTGAAGGAGGCGGTGCTGTTTCAGACCGGCAGCGACAAGTGGGTGCAATTTGATGCGTGGCCTCCGCGGGAGGCGAAGAAACGCGACTTGTATTTTCGTGAGGATGGGAAACTTTCGTTTGAGGCGCCTGCTGCGGGCGGCGGCGAAGCGTTTGATAGTTATGTGAGCGACCCGGCGCATCCGGTTCCTTATCGTCACCGGCCGATTGATATGACGTATCCGGACGATCATCCGGGCGGGTGGTACACGTGGCTGGTAGAGGATCAGCGGTTTGTGGATCACCGGCCGGATGTTTTGAGTTGGGAGACGGAGGAATTGAAAGAGGATTTGACGCTGGCGGGTGCGGTGACGGCGAATCTGTTTGCTTCAACTACCGGAAGCGACAGCGATTGGATTGTGAAGCTGATCGATGTGTATCCGGAGAAATATCCGGAGAAGTGGCAGCTCTCGGGATTTGAACTGATGGTTGCGGATGAAGTGTTTCGCGGGCGATTCCGGAAGTCGTTCGAACGGCCGGAGCCGATTACGCCTGGGGCGGTGACGCCGTTTACGATTGACCTGCACACTGCGAATCACGTATTCAAGAAGGGGCATCGCATGATGGTGCAGGTGCAGAGCACATGGTTCCCGATCATCGACCGGAATCCACAGAAGTTTGTGCCGAATATCTTTGAGGCCAAGGAAGCGGATTTTGTGAAGGCAACGCAGAAGATTTACCGGTCGAAGCAGTTTCCTTCGAGCGTGGAGATTTCGGTGGTGCAGTAGGGACGAAATCCTTCGGAATTAACACAGAGTTCACAGAGGTCGGAGCACGAAGCTCACAGAGTTACGGAGAAATATGCGATTGATTCCCAAAAGTGCCGGAGCATTGTTGGTGTTTGCATGTGCGGCGGTCTTGCTTGCGCCTTCGTTTCGTGCGGCGCAGCAGATGCCTGTGGACTATGCAGGACTGTTCGAGAAGAGCGAAGTGATGATTCCGATGCGGGATGGGGTGAAGCTGCACACGGAGATTTATTCGCCGAAGGATGTGGCGGAGCCGCTGCCGATTTTGATGAACCGAACGCCTTACGGCATTTCGAACCCGGACAAGGGCGTCAGCAACATGATTTACCGTTATGCGGACATGGTTCCAGAGGGATACATTTTTGTGTTTCAGGATATTCGCGGGAGGTACGGGTCGGAAGGTAAATTCGTGATGCTGCGGCCGATTCACGACACGAAGGACGCCAAGGGGATCGACGAGAGCACGGACACGTACGACACCATCGATTGGCTGGTGAAGAATGTGCCGCACAACAACGGGCGCGTGGGGCTGGACGGGATTTCGTACGACGGATTTCTGGTGACCATGGGAATGGTGAATCCGCATCCGGCACTGAAGGCAGCTTCGGAGCAGGCTTGCATGGGGGACACCTGGCTGGGGGACGACTTTTTTCATAATGGTGCGTTCCGGCTGAGCTACGCGTTCGAATACGCGCCGCTGCTGGAAACTTCTACGGAGAATTACCGTTTTCCGTTCGATCGCTTTGACGTTTACGATTTTTACTTGCGGCTGGGGCCGCTTTCGAACGCCAACGCAAAGTATTTTCACGGGAAGATTCCGAGCTGGAACGAATTTGTGGCGCATCCGAATTATGATGAATTCTGGAAGCGGCACGCGGTGGCGTATGTATTGAAAGAACCAACGGTGCCGAACTTGAATGTGGCGGGCTGGTGGGACCAGGAAGATTTTTATGGGCCGGTGGCGACGTACGAGCGGCTGGAGAAAGCGGACAAGAAGAATCTGAATTTTCTGGCCGCAGGGCCGTGGAATCATGGCGGCTGGGGCCATGGGCCAGGAAAATCGCTGGGGGCGATTCCGTTTGGCAGCGACACGGCGGTTTATTTTCGGCGAAATATCGAAGCGCCGTGGTTTGCGTTTTGGCTGAAGGACAAAGGGAAACTGCCGTTGAAGGAAGCGATGCTGTTTCAGACTGGCAGCGATACGTGGACGGCGTTCGATGCATGGCCGCCGCGGGAAGCGAAGACGCACAATCTTTATTTTCGTGAAGACGGCAAGCTGTCATACGAAGCGCCGCAGGCGAGTGCGGCGGAGGCTTTTGATTCGTACGAGAGCGATCCGGCGCATCCGGTGCCGTACCGAAATCGTCCGGTGGACATGACGTATCCGGAGGATCATCCGGGGAGCTGGTACACGTGGCTGGTGCAGGATCAGCGATTCGTGGATGAACGGCCGGACGTGCTGACGTGGCAGACGGATGAGCTCGCGGAGGATGTTACGTTGGCGGGGCAGGTGACGGCGAGGCTATTTGCTTCAACGACGGGAAGCGACAGCGACTGGATTGTGAAGCTGATCGATGTCTATCCGCAGAAGTTCGCGCAGGACTGGAAGCTGTCCGGCTACGAATTGATGATCGCCGACGAGATATTCCGCGGGCGTTTCCGCAATTCATTTGAGAAACCGGAGGCAATCACGCCGAACGAGGTGACGCCATACGCGATTGATTTGCACACGGCGAATCACGTTTTTAAGAAAGGGCACCGCATGATGGTGCAGGTGCAGAGCACGTGGTTCCCGCTTTACGACCGGAACCCGCAGAAGTTTGTGCCGAATATTTTTGAGGCCAAGGAAAGCGACTTCCAAAAGGCGACACAGCGGATCTACCACTCGAAACGCTATCCTTCGAGCCTGGAGATTTCGGTGCTTCCCAATGCCGCGACACGGGCGGCGAACTGAAGCGGCTCTAAGAGCCTTATTTCTTGCGGGTGTAGGTAAAGTCGTACTCGACGTTCCAGGTTTTGCCGCCGTCGGTGGAGCCGCGGCTGAACTGGCGGACTTTGTCGGGGCCCATGGGGATGAACTGTAAGTGGCGCTTGAGAGCGGGGCCGCCGGCTTGCGGAATTTCGTCCGTGAAGTAATCCATCACGCCATCTTTTAAGCCGCCGTAGAAGAAGATGTTGCCGCCGACGTTGTCCACCCAGTATTGCTCCCAACGCTTCAGCGCCTGGTTGTACATGTTGTAGCTCTTGCCGGAGTACGGGCTGTTCTGGCTCTTCCAGTTTTCCTGGACGACGCAGTCTTCGAGGATTAGTTCGATTTTGCTGTCGCCGGCAGGGATAGAACCTTGGGTAGTTGTTACGCTCCACTCGCCGACCCAGAAATCGAACTGGCGGTTCTCCGCGCTGTAGGCGCAGGGACGCTGATTTTTCTTGGCTTGTTCGACGAGCTTGGCGAAGCGCGGGTCGCTGCGAAGTGAGGCCAGGTTGGGATCGCTGCTCATCACGTCGGGCTGCGCGTAACCTTGCTGAACGGCTTTTTCAAGGTGCTCGAAGGCCTTTTCCGGCTGCTTCCATGCTGTATAAACGGCGGCCTCTCCGTACTCGCCGAAGAGCGCCGCGCCGGCCGCATTCGCTTTCTCAAATGCCGCGAGAGCGTCTTGGTATCTGCCTAGTTCGCGCAAAGCCGCACCAAGCCTTAGCCATACTCGCGGAGGGGCTTCAGGCGATTGTGAGAGCTCTCCGTAGAGCTTTGCGGCCTTGGGCCAGTCCTTGGCGTCATAGGCGGCGCCAGCTTCTGCCGCCACATTGTTGGTAGAACCTGCCTGCGGTGCCGCACTGGCGGGCAACGGCGAACTCGCAAGCAGGAGCGTGAGCATAAATAATCGAATGCAGTTCATTCATTCTCTCCGGAAGGCACGTCTTACGTGCTTAGACGCGCTCGCTGTAAAAAGAAAGGCGAGGGAACTTCGAAAAGTTCCCTCGCCGATTGTGCCCTTCCTGCGGACGTTGAGCTCTACCAGACCAGTTTAAGCCCCAACTGCATGGTGCGGCTGCCACCATTGAACAGACGTGAATTCAGGAACTGACTGCCTGAATCAACGTTAACGTAGGAAGCCGCGAACGGATTGGGATTGGTTACCTGATCGAGTGCTCCATTGTTAGTGGGCAGCCCAATGCTGAAGTTGCGATGGTTGAAGGTATCGTAGGTGTCCGCGCGGAACTGCAGGGTGAACCGTTCTGTCAGTTTCGTGCTCTTGAAGATGGACATGTTCCAGATGTTGAGGCCGGGGGTATTTACGATGTTTCTGCCGGCATTGGCAAACGCACCGGTACCCGCCTGAACGAACCTGGCGGTCGAATCCTCAGCCACATAGCCGACGATATGCGCATCGCTGGCGCAGGCTGCGGCGGTCGCAGTAATGACACGCGTTGCTCCACCGGCTCCGTCGTTGCAGACCGCGTCAACCACTGTTCCGGTCAAGCCGACACCATTGGGATTGAGTATCGCTCGATCGCCCGCTCCGTCACCGTTAGCGTTTGAATCGTTGTCTGAGAGCGGAGTGACGGGCTGCCCCGACTCCGCGATGTAGGATCCGCTCCATTCCCATCCGTGGGCCAACACTCTTAGGAAGCCGCGGTCGGTTTGAATGTTGGGCAGATCGTAGACCCAACTGATAGCCAGCTTATGGCGGATATTCAGAGCTGAAGGGCCGCGCTCGTTGGCGAAGTTATACCCATCCTGCGCGCGACGAGGGTTCACGATGCTGCTAAACAGTTCATTTGTTGCATTGTCGATGTTCTTTCCGAATGTGTAATTGGCGCGGAAGAACAGGCCTCTGGCCAAACGATGCATGAAATCGGCGGACACAGAATGATAGATACCTGAGCCGATGGCCGGGAATGTGGTCAAGTTACCGAGGAAACCGTCGACGGAGTACGGTTGGGGATTGAAATTGTCGAAATTCAACAGCGTACTTGCCGGATTGGTGACCGTCGCGGGAACGTTGGCCGGACTGAAGTATGTCGGCAAGGGTGCAAGTCCGCCGCCAAGATTCTTGAACCGTGGATCGAAAGCGGAAGCTGAATTGAGCCGCATTTGAACCGGCAGTTCCAGGCTGCGCGTCCCGAGATAGCGCACCTCAATGCTGGAGTCCCGCATCACCTGGTGTTGCACGCTCAGGGACCACGTAATGACCTTGGGATCGACATGGTCGGGAATGAGGCTCGCGGTTTTTGCGCGGGCTGCTGCTTGCGTGGTAGGTGGGACGTTGACAGTCAGCAAGCCGCCGCCAGCCAGGAAGCCCTGGCCAGAATCCGTTTGGGCTGGATTCCAGGTTGCGCACCAGGCTGGACGGCCGGGGAGCCCGCAGGTGATGGCCGGCTTCTGTTCGGTTTGCCGCTGCGGAGGCAGGCTGTTGATGGCGAAGTTGTTGGGAGTGACGTCATACGCGATTCCCGCGCCGCCGCGGATGGCCCACTTGCCGTGGCCCGTGGGGTCATAGGCAAAGCCCAGACGCGGCGCAAAGTTGTTTACGTCCGGCTTCGGCTCACGGAAGAAAATGCCCAGGTTGGGATCGTCGGAAATAGCGTTGATGGCTTGCAGATTTTCGGCGCGCGGCACGCCACTATACTCATAGCGGAGCCCGGCGTTGATAGTGAGCCGCGAAGTCACTTTCCAATCGTCCCCGACAAACCAGTAAACGGCATTGTAGTTGGAGGCCACGTTTCCAGAGCCAGCGCCGCGAAGGGCCTTATTGGGCGCGCCGTTGGGAACGAAATCGTTCACGAGCTGGCTGAGGGTTGTGTAGTCCCACTCACCGCGGCCGCGAGGGACGCCGTTTGTTGGAGCGATATACTTCTTTGCCTCTGCGCCAAACTTGAAGGTGTGGGCTCCGCGGATGTAATTGATGGTGTCTGCCCACTGATAAACGTTTTGCGTGTAGCTCTGAGGAGCGTTTTGCTCGGGGCCAACGTTGACGGAAGAAAGGTCGTCAATGATCACGTTGGGAAAATTCTCGAATCCGCTCGGAGCGACAAGCTGGGGCCCAATGGAGCGAGAGTACGAAGTACGGAAATTATTGATGACGCGGCTGGAAATCGTCCATGTGTCAGAAACGATCGCCTTCTGCCCGCCTGACGCGTAGGTTCCCAAAAATTGTGGTGCGGGGAGGTTAGGGTTAAAGTCCGGAGCCCGCAGACGATTGTACAAAAACCGTGTGCTGATTTGATGTTGGCCGAGAGTCAGATCGCCGTTAACGATGTAATCGTGCTGATTGAAGTAGGACGGGGCCACCGTGGTCAAGTTGCCGACCGGAATCGCGGTTCCGTTTACATTCACCGTTCCAGCATCATTGCTGGGAGCAGCTGGAAACTGTTTTAGGATATTTCGCACGGCGTCATTGTGCGCCAGGCCATTGAGGGTGTTTAATCCGGCGGCCGTCGGGAGTTTCACGCTTGGGCTGGAAGCTGCCAAACCCTCGTTTTGGAATTCGTAAGCGCCGTAAATGAACAGTCTATTCTTCAAAATCGGACCGCCGGCGCTCGCTCCTGCACGATTATAGTCGAGACGATTTTGGTGTCCACGCGCCTTCTCCTGATTGTCGAGAGCGTCGTAATTGCGGTTGCGATTGAACGCCCAGCCAGCTCCGTGCCAGCTGTTCGTTCCCGACTTTGTTACGATGTTGAACAGTCCGCCTGCGGAGTGGCCGTTGTCGGCGCTAAACTGGTTGGTGAGCAACGTAAATTCGGCCACCGATTCCTGAATAACCGGCTGTGTAGGTCCGTTCGTATCCAGTTTATTATCTTCAACGCCGTCGATGTTGAAACCGTTGAAACGCGGCCGGGTCCCACCGATGGAACCTCCAGAGCCCAGCACGCCGCCCTGTTGCGTTGTGGTGCCGGGGGCGAGCACGGCGTACTCTTTCACGTCTCCACCCAGCGTGTTAATGGGAATGTCTTGAGTAACCTTTCCGCTGAAAGTGGCGTCGAGTGTCGAAGACTCCGTCTTCACCAAGTCCGCGCCCGCCTCCACTTGGACTACGGCAGAGACTTCTCCAATTTCCAATGTAATAAGGGCTTCGGCGATTTGGTTGGATTCGACCTGGACGCCCTTGCTGATTGCTTTTCGGAAACCTTCCTTTTGGACGGTTATAGAGTAAGAGCCCACTAGAAGGTTCGGGAAGACATAGGTTCCCGCGCTGGAGGCGGTGGCCGTCAAAGAGACATTAGTGGCCTCGTTGGTCACGGTAACGCTGGCGTCTTGAATACTGGCCCCACTCTTGTCGGTGACGGTGACTCTGAGGCTGCCGTCGAGGCGCTGCGCTTGTGCTGCGGTTGCCGTGAGAACGCACGACAAGACGAGCAGCGCGAACTGGATCAATCTGCGCATAATTTAGCTTTCTCCTTGAGGGATTCGCTGTGCCGGGCGGCCCATTCCACACCCCAACAACGGATTAGGCGTTGTTAACCCGAACAAAACGGTGCCACCCAAATTGGCAGGCGAATGCCCAGGTGGGAAAACTTCTGCCTTATTTCTGGCTCAGGAGGCGATTAAGAGATAAACGCCTTTTTATTCAGACACTTGGGGATAGACCGCCCCTTGGGTAAAGCTGAAATTCACGAGACATCAAGCCTCAACGCCGGGTGGAGTCCCTAAACTTATACAGTTTCCACGATATCGCTTCGTGGAACTGTAGAGGGCATTTCGGTGCGAAAAAGGAAACTTACGCTAGGTTTTTCTCGTATTCCAGAAAAACGCTTCGGCGTTTCGTACGTCTATTGCAGTAAAAGGTGGGGTGTATGGGACCCGATTTGACCTCAACACTGGAGCCTGAGATGGCAGCCGGGCCCAGCCGTGTTCTACCATTAAGCTCGCGCTATGTCCGCTTTGGACCCTTCCAGGTCGATCAGCAGCGCCAAGAAGTGAGCAGGAATGGAGTACGGCTAAAGCTGCAAGGCAAGGTTTATCAAGTTTTGCTGGCGCTTATCGAAAAGCAAGGCGAAGTGGTGACGCGTGATGAGCTGCGGCTGCGGCTGTGGCCGGCGGACACGCACGTCAATTACGACGCGAATGTCAACACTACAGTGAATAAGCTGCGGCAGGCGCTGGGGGATTCCTCGGAGAAGCCCCTATACATTGAAACCATTCCGCGAAAGGGCTATTGCCTTATTGTCCGGCCGGAGTTCGCCGACGTGCCCGTGGCGGTTGCCCCAGTGACTCCGGCAAATGGCGTCAATGGCAAAGCGCGCACTGAGAGCGCGAGTGCGGTAAAGACGGATATATGGATTACGCTGGGCATCATCGGGCTGATACTGGCAGGCATGCTCCTCGGCGCGGGAATTACCCAGATCTGGATTAGGCACTTCGCGCCCACGCCGGGCGGCTTCTGGTTCTAGCTTTTCTTTCGCAGCTTCCCGCGATTTACTTGCGCTGAAAGACAATTCCCTTGGTACGGCCAGCGTTCAGCGTGAATCCGGAAGTGGGTTGTTTTGCGTCGCGTTGAAAATGCAGTGTGACGCCGGATTTCCCCACCTCCAATTCGTCGGCGCCGATGGCGCGCAGCACATCGGTCGAGAAGTTGTTTACACGCGGCGATCCGGAGGCATCTGAAACCGAGAGAACTTTTATTCGGCCATCGGTCACGCTGAGGCGGTAAACGACGCCGAGCTCGTCGCTCCAATAATCGCCGGAGTAATTTCTTAGCTGGTCCGCGCCCATCGCAGTCTCGCTCTTTTCTTTGTTCTCGCTCTCCTCAGACTTGTTTTCCCTAGGCTTCATTAAACTGGCGAGATAGATGTCAGCAACTTGGCGGGCGCGCCTGCTGGGACCGGCGTTCCCGACATTGCAAAGGCACGCGACGGAAAAATGCTGGTCCGGAAAGCGCAGCAGCTCTGCGCGATAGCCGCCCCAGGCGCCTCCGTGGCTTACGGTTTTCAGGCCGCGGTAATCCTGAAGGAAGAGGCCCTTGGCGTAGTCAAGGACCTTGCCGTTACTTAGCTTGCCGTGTTCCTGGATTTCGCCGAGGAACTCCTTGCCGCCGACGCGCGGGCTATAGAAATTTTCGTCCCATTTGAGCAGGTCTTCTACAGAGGTATGCACGGCACCGTCGCCGGTTTGCTCGAAGTAGGAGACATTGAGCGTGTAGCTGGCTTTGTTCCCTTGTTCGTCATAGGCGAGCGCGCGATTGGCGATGAGCGCGGCGTGGTTGTCGCGGAATTGCGTGTGCGTCATTTCCAGGGGCGCGAAGATATTCTCGGCGGCGAATTCACGCAGCGTTTTGCCGCTGACGCGTTGCACGATCACGGAGAGCAGGAAAAATCCGGTGTTGCTGTAGAGCCAATCGCTGCCTGGAGCGAAGTTGAGGGCCTTCTGGCGGGTGATCAGCGCGAGGGCGTCGGCGTCGGTGGTCACGCTGTCGGTATTGATTCCAGCGAGCTCCATCAGCGTGAGGTAATCACGGAAACCGCTAGTGTGATTCAGCAAATGCAGGATGGTGATTTTTTGACCGAAGGAAGGCAGCTCGGGAATGTGCTTCCGGACGTCATCGTTGACGGAGAGTTTGCCTTGCTTCTCGAGCAGCAGAATGCTCGCCGCGGTAAATTGTTTCGATGTGGAGCCAATGTCGAAGACGGATTGCTGGGTGATGGCGACGTTTTCTTCGATGTTCGCGAGGCCGTAACCCTTGGCGTAGACGATTTTGCCGTCGCGATAGACGGCCAGCGCGCAGCCAGGCGACCCGGGTTTTGTGAGGTCACTGAAGACTTCATCGACGGCTGCAGCGGACTTTTCGTCGGACGTTGCCGCGTATCCCGCGCCGGCGGCGCTCAACAAAAACAAAGCCACGGTGATCAAACTGGACGCTTGTCGCCACGCTGGCATCGTCTCGACCTCTCCTGTATCTCTTGCGAAAAGTTTCGGCACCGCGGAAGATCGCGTCTACTTTTGCGGCTGAAATATATCACGCGGCGGAGGGCATCAAGCGGCCAGTTCTGCATCAAGTGCGTGTACACTTTTCGTCCATGCTTACCGCGATCACCCGCGCCGTCAGTCCCGGCATCGTCAATTGCGAGCTGACCTTTGTTGTCCGGCAGCCGATCGAGCTTGCAAGGGCCGAGGAGCAGCATCGCGCCTACCAAGCGCTTCTCGAGAAATTCGGCGCGCGCGTCATTTCTCTTCCGGCGGAGCCGGCGCTTCCCGACTCGATGTTCGTCGAAGATCCTGCGATCGTTCTTGACGAATTGGCGATCATTCTTCCGCTAGGGACCGAGACGCGGCGGCCAGAGGCTGTTTCGATCGCGCGGGCGCTTGCGCAATTTCGCAAGCTCGCTCACGTGGAGTTGCCGGGCAAGGTCGAAGGCGGCGATGTTCTGCACGTCGGGCGGCGGCTGTTTACCGGCCTTTCGAGTCGCACCAATACTGAAGGGATTCGCCAACTTAGTTCTATACTCGCGCCATACGGCTACGAAGTGGTTAGCGTCGCGGTGACGGGCTGCTTGCATCTAAAATCGGCGGTTACTTACATTGGGCGCAATACTCTGTTGGCGAATCGAGCTTGGTTTGATACGAAGCCGCTCTCTGGCTTCGAATGGATCGATGTCGCGCCCGAGGAACCGCACGCGGCGAACGCGCTGGCGATTGGCAGCACGATAATCTTTCCGGCGTCGTTCCCGTGGACGCGTGCCCGCCTGGAAGCGCGTGGTTTTTACGTCGCGCCGATCGATATTTCGGAGCTGCAGAAGGCCGAATCGGGGCTGACATGCTCAAGCCTGCTATTCGACGCGCCGACTGCCTGATGCACGGACGGTTAACCGGTCGGACACATCGGTTGGCCGCTTCGTCATTTGTTCGCTTGGTAGTGGAGGCTGCCTATGTTACGCTCCTTGCTCGCATGATTTTGTCCACCACCAGGAAGCGAATTACCAGCGCGACGTTGTCGATGTCGACCACCTCGACTAAGACTACGTCCACTAAGACGGCTTCGGGCGCGTGGAGAAACAGCTAGCAAGCTAGAGAAAGTTTCCAACCCACCGCCGAAGCGAACCTGGCGGTGGGTTTCTTTTTTTAGCCCCTCTCCAGAGTCGCTCCCGCGGAACAACAGGAGCGGCAGTCATGATCCCGGAGAACGTAGAAGAAGAATTGCTGGCGGAGAGCCGGTTGGCGGGCGCCTGCGCGCCTGCGACAGATGCCCGGGCGAGCGCGTCGACCGTTGGTGAATCGCTGGTGGCCTTCAAATTCGGCGGGACCTCTTTGCTTGGCGCCGAGCGCATGCTACATGCGGCTGGTCTTGTGCGGCCGGCAGCGCAACTGATGCAGGTGGTCGTGGTGGTTTCGGCGATGAAAGGCGTCACGGACCGGTTGCTAGGAATCGCGCAGGCGCTGGATGAACGCAAGAACCAACGGGCGCGTTTGGAGGTGGAAGCGCTTTTGCGCCTGCATCTCGATGTGCTGCGTGACTTGACGCTTGACTCGGACGAACATGACCGTGTCGCTCGCGAGCTCAACTCCTTGGGCCGCGATCTGCTCCACGAAGTCTCCGCGCGCAGGAATGGCGTATCGGCGGCAGCTGCGGCCGAGGTGTTTGATAGGCTGACATCGTTCGGCGAGCGCTTCAGTGCGCGGCTGTTCGCTGCGGCGCTGGAACGCTCCGGCGTGCCCGCCGTCCCCGTTTCCTCCTCCGAATTTGTGCTGACTTGCGATACCTTTCGGGATGCCAAGCCGCATCTCGAACAAACCAGGCAACGCGGCCGCGAGGTTTTGCTTCCGCTGCTTGCCGATGGCATCGTGCCAGTGGTCACCGGCTTCATCGGAGCGACTCCGGATGGACGCATTACGACGCTGGGGCGCAACAGCTCCGATTTTTCCGGCGCGATCATCGCTCATGTCGTGGACGCGGATGAACTCGTGATTTGGACGGACGTCGACGGAATCTACACCGCGAATCCGAACGAGTCGGCACAAGCCAGACTTTTGCACGATCTCAGTTACGAGGATGCGCACGCGCTGGCATTGAGCGGGGCGAAGGTCCTGCATCCCCACGTACTGCCACTAGCCGAGGAAGCGGAGATGACCGTTTGGGTGCGCAATACGTTCAAGCCCCATTTGCGTGGGACGCGCATCGGCCCCGCGCAGCAGGAGGACGTGGTATGAGCGGGCAAGCGCCTCGATTGGAGAAGAAGCTTCGCGTCGGCGTGCTCGGCGCGACTGGCCTGGTCGGTCAGCGTATCGTGAGCCTGCTCGCGGATCATCCGTGGTTTGAACTCACCGAAGTCGCAGCCTCGGAACGTTCTTCCGGGAAGACCTATGCTGAAGCAGTGCGCTGGCATCTCGACGCGCCGATTCCCGCTGTTGCGCGCGACTTGGTGGTCAGGAGTCTGAGCCCTTCTCTGGAGTGCGACTTCGTTTTTTCCGCACTCGATTCTTCGGTTGCGGGCGGGGCTGAAGAAGATTTTGCGCGCGCCGGGTATCCGGTCGTCAGCAATTCGCGAAATCACCGGATGGATCCTGATGTGCCGTTGCTGATTCCCGAGGTGAACGCCGCGCACCTTGATGCGATTCCGCTACAGCAGAAAAATCGCGGATACGAAACCGGATTCATTGTCACCAATCCAAACTGCTCCACCGCAGGACTCGTTCTCGTTCTCAAGCCGCTCGCAGATGCTTTCGGTCTCGAGAAGATTTTTGTCGTGACGCTGCAGGCCACGTCCGGCGCAGGTTATCCGGGCGTAGCTTCCATGGACATTCAGGGGAACGTGGTCCCGTTCATCGGCGGCGAAGAAGAAAAGATGGAGTCCGAGCCGCAGAAACTGCTTGGCAAGTGGAATGGCGAACGCTTTGTTGATGCGGGTCTGGGCATCAGCGCGCATTGCAATCGCGTGCCGGTGCTTGACGGCCATCTGGAGTGCGTGAGCGTAAGTCTGAAGAAAATCGCTTCGCTGCGCGAAGTCCGTGAAGTCCTAAGCGAATTCGAGGTCAGTTCTGAGGTGGCCGCTTTGCCCTCTGCGCTGCGCAATCCCGTAGTCGTTCTTGAGGACGAAAATCGCCCGCAGCCGCGCCGCGATGTAAACGCCGGCAATGGCATGGCCGCCGTAGTCGGCCGCGTCCGGGAATGCCCGCTCCTCGACATAAAGCTCACGCTGCTCTCGCACAATCTGGTCCGCGGCGCTGCCGGTGCCGCCCTGCTCAACGCCGAACTCCTCGCCGCCCGCGGCTTGCTCAATCGTAATGTAAGGGCAGGAAGACGAGAATCATTGGCGGAATCCGTTTCGCCCTAAACAGTTAGCTGATGATTTGAGTTCCGCAATTGCTTCCGCACGCGCACTGCGCAAACAACTCGCTCATCCGTTGCGTCCAGCGATTGAGTCCCTCTTTGCCGCCAAACGAAATAATGACCGCGAGCACGTCCTTGGTTCCGCTGGTGACCATAGTGCGTTCCGAATCGCTGGTGGGGCTTCCGTGTGGCCCCAAGGCATCGCAGAATACGGGCAGACCTTCGAGGTTCAGATCGTATTTGCCGATGCCTTTGTAGGATTCGCCAGCGCGGCCGGTACGAAACAGGATATCGCCGCTGACATGCGCGAGATCATATAAGCCGATGGGCAAGCGGCTCTCGACGGAGACCAAATTGATGATGTCTACCACAGCGTTGATCCGCGGCAGGCCTTTTCCAGCAATTGCGCGGCGCAGCAGCGCCTCTGCCGAGCCTCGGTACCGCGCAGGATCCTTGCCCAAGGCTTTGTAGGCTGCGCGGGTCGCCAGAATTTGCGGCGAGTCCAACACACTCCGCGGTTCGAGCAGCCTCAAGATTGCCTGTTCGCAATTATTCAACTCTGTGATCAGGGCAACCGGCGAGGCTGCTGCCTGAACCTGAGCTGAAACGCAGCCCAGCGCCGCCTTTGGGGACTTCGCCTTTAGCGCGTCATCGATCGTCAACTGCATAGGGCGTTGGGCTTATTTTCTCCCGGCAAACCGGACTCGTGCGGTAAAGGCTCTGCGCTGGCCGCCGGAAAAGGCGCCAAAATTGGGCGCGTCGATGTTGTTTACCACAACATTGGGATTTTTGTGGTCGAAGGCGTTGACCATCTCGATGCGCGCGGCCCATAGGTACCCGCGAAGGGCGAACTTTTTTTCGAGCGCCAGGTTCAAGTTTTCGTACGCGGGAAAGCGCGATGAGTTCGGCGCGCCGACCAGTTGCTGCTGGAGATTCACGATGCTGTAGGGATAGCCGGTGCGGTACTCGAAGAAATAACTGAATTGAATTTTCCAGATGTGCGTGGGTGTCCAGCCCCAAGTTAGCAGCCGGTTCGGAGCATCCCAAGCGAGCGGGGCGGATTGCTGCGCGGCAAAGAAAATCGAACCAAGGCCGGGATTCAGCGCTTGATTCGTATGCGTGCGTGAGCGCGTATAAGCGCCATAGACCTCCGTGTCCTCCGAGAAAACATGACGCAGCGTGAGGGTCGCCGCGCGATAGCGATCCTTGCGCATGTCCTGCAAAAGAAAAGTTCCGCCGATTCGCGACGGATTCCGGTCGACATAGACAAAGCCGTGATGGCCGTCGCGCGTAAGCAATTCGATGCCTAGCAGCGTGTTGCGGCGAATTTTTTGCTGCCATCCCGCGCTGGTGGTGGTGAAGCGAGGTTGCCGCAAGCCGCGCCGAGGTAGCACAAACTGGCTGATGACCGGCCCGGCGACCGCCACCGTGCCGGTGCTGTCGAAAAAAGTGTCGATCTGGCGCTGGTCGAACGCTTGCTCAATCACCGCTAGATTCAGCGGAGCATTGTAAATGCCCCAACCGAGAGAGAGTTTGGCGCTGTCATCCCCGAAGGGCAGCACATTGCCGGACAGGCGTGGCTCGAGCATGGCGCTTTGCGTAAGGCGGTCCCAATCCGTGCGCAGGCCCGCTTGCAGAACCAGGCGCTTTAACGGCGACCAATTGTCTTGTGCATAGGCGCCCGCCTGCACGTTCGAAGCTTGCGGCCTCGCCGGCCCCGCGAACGTGGTCTGCCGCACAAGGGTGCCGTCCGCGCGCAATGCCTGAATTTCTCCGCGCCTAGCCGCCTGGCGGAATTCGAGCTCCGCGACGTTAGCTCCCACGCTAACCTGGTGGGTTCCGTGCCAATGCCGCGAGGCCGCAATAATGTTGAACAAGCCTTGCACACGCGTGCCGTGCTCGTGGAGCCGCATGAAGAAATTCCCGCGCGTTCCATTGACCAGCAAAACGTAAGGCGCCGTGCCCTGCGGGAAAAAATCCTGCACTTGACTGTCCACCGCAACGCCAAGCTCAATCAGGGTGTCGTACAACCAGATCTGATCTTTCAGCGACACGAACGAGCGTCGTTGTGTAAAATCCAGCGCTGTGGATTCGGGATTCAGGGGATCGAGGCCAAGATTGTCGTCCTTCGTGCGATTGTGGAGAAAACTCCCGTGCAAAATGTGCTTTGGGCTGAAGTTGTATTGCAAGCGGAGGAGGTTGTCGCCAGCCCACTCGCTGGAGGTATTGGCGTCTGCGGGCAGCTCTCTGATCAGCGAAACAGTGTGCTGCAGGCTGATGGCATCCGAAAACCAGAAGCGGCCGCGGCGAATGGGGCCCGAAAAAGTAAAACGCGGATACCAGTTTCCCAAGCGCACACCATTCTGAATATTGATGCCGGGGACTGGATTGGTCGTGCCAAAGCGCCACTTGTCGTCGCCGTCGGGCGTTTCCAAATTTAGAACGCTCGCGCCGGAGTGGGCATAGCCGGCGCCGATGCGGCCACTCTGCACTTCTGCAGCGCGAGTGGCATCCACGTTGAATCGAGCGCTGAGCGTATTGTTCACGGGATCGCCAATTTCAAATCCATCGAGCAGGTATTGCGTTTCTCCGGAGCGAGCACCGGCGATGTGCAAGCCGCCGAAATTGTCTTGCACGACTTCGGGCAAGGCAGTGAGGCTCTGCTGCAAGACGTGTGAGTTGGGGACGGGAATGTCGCGGATTTCGCGCGCGGTGAGAGTTTCACGGTGCGCCGTGTCTTGCGTGTCTATCTGATCCGCCGCGGCGCTGACCTGCACTTGTTCGTGCAGTTCTTCCGCATGTTTCAGAGTAAAGGTGATTTCGTTTGGTCCGGGGCGCAGGGTGAGAGATTCGCCCGTGAGGACGAAGAAGCCTTCTTTTCGCGCTTCCACCTTGTACTCGCCGGCAGGAATATTGCGCAGCAGAAACCGCCCTGCGCCATCCGTTTCAGCGCGCAGCGTCTGGCCGGTGATGCTCTGCAGCATGATTTTCGCGGCGGCGATGGGAACGCCGTTTTCGTCAACGATGACGCCGGCGCAGTCCGCCAAATCCGAAGCGCAAATTGCTGCACCCAAATGTGCGGACAGAATAAGGAGGAGCGCCGCGAGTCGAGCAGCAGAGCGCATGCAATCATCGTGGCACACTCAATTAGCGGTGTGCAGCCTTTCTGTAGGCGCGTGATTCTGGAACGTCACGCGTGTGATGCGCCAGGTCACGCTGATTTTTTGCGCGGCGGGTTTGGCGCTTTCTTTTTGTCTGGCTTAGGCGCTTCGGAAATCCAGGCCGGCGGATCGCTGGCCGGAAACGATTCTTCGGAAGCTTCCTCGACGGGATCCGGATTCTGCGGAAGCTCGGTGGGATCTAGCGGGTCGCGCTCATCGGGTTTCGGCGACGGAGTTTTTTGTTGATCGGCGGGCTTGGCCATAGGCACTCAATTTTACAGCGACTGTTTGCCGCGCGTGATAGGGTGAAATACCTAGTCGATTCGGTTCTAGTGGAGCGCGAAATGGTAGGCTCGTGGGGACTCGAACCCCAGACCTCCACCGTGTCAAGGTGGCGCTCTAACCAACTGAGCTACGAGCCTAGAATCCGCTTATTTTAGCACGATGCCTGCTAGAAGCGCCTCCTCCGGCAAACCCTCATTTGAGGATTCCTCGAGAACTGTTGGCCGCAGCGCTAGAGCCAGCCCCATTAAAAACAGGCCCAAACACTGAGGCAATTTCATTTTCCACTCCTCGATTTCGAGAAAGCCCATTCATGTTAGACATGGCGCACGGAATTCCAGCGTCGGTGCGATAAACTTTGAGGTCGCGGTTTCGGGCAGAACAGGGCGACCTTTATTGCTTGAGGCGGCTTCCGCAAAATGTCTAGTGAAAGCAAATTGAGCGCCTTTCCTGCCGAAGGCGTCGCGGACGCCGGTGGGAGAACCGTTTTTAAAGTTTTGCTGGCGATTAGTTTTTGTCATTTGTTGAATGACACGGTGCAATCGCTGGTGCCGGCGATTTATCCGTTGCTGCGGGATAACTTCCATTTGGACTTTGGCCAGATCGGTCTGATTTCGTTCACGACTACGTTCACGGCATCGTTGTTGCAGCCGTTGGTGGGGCTCTACAGCGATCGACATCACAAACCGAATTTCCTGGCGATCGGCATGGGCATTACGCTGATCGGGTTGGTGACGCTGTCGCTGGCGCCGAGTTACGGCACTGTATTGGTGGCGGCGGCGCTGGTGGGGGTGGGGTCGTCCGTATTTCATCCGGAGTCGTCGCGTGTGGCGCGGATGGCTTCCGGCGGGCAGCACGGGATGGCGCAATCGCTGTTTCAGGTTGGAGGAAACGCGGGATCGGCCTTGGGGCCGCTGCTGGCGACGTTTGTGCTGCCGCGCGGGCAACGGAGCATTGCGTGGTTTTCGTTTGTGGCGCTGCTCGGCATGATCCTGCTGGCGGATATTGGTGCTTGGGCTAAGAAGCGCAGAGCCATGCAGGCGGAATTGCGTGCGGCGCCGCTCGCTGCGCATATCACGTCGAAGCCGGCCGAACCGCACGCGCATCTGCCGCGAAAAAAGATAGTGTGGTCGCTGGCGATTTTGGTGGCGCTGATGTTTTCGAAGTATTTCTACCTGGCCAGTCTCGGCTCGTATTACACGTTCTATTTGATGGACAAGTTTCACGTGTCGATTCGAAGCGCGGAAATTCATTTGTTTGCGTTTCTTGGCGCGGTGGCTGCGGGGACGTTTTTTGGCGGGCCGGTGGGCGATCGCATGGGCCGCAAAGTGGTGATTTGGTATTCGATCCTGGGCGTACTGCCGTTCACGCTGATATTGCCGTACGCGAATTTGTTTTGGACGGGAATTTTGAGCGTGGTCATTGGATTGATTCTGGCATCCGCGTTTTCCACGATTCTGGTTTTTGCGCAGGAGCTCGTGCCCACAAAAGTGGGCACGATTTCGGGAACTTTCTTTGGGCTGGCGTTTGGATTGGGTGGAATCGGCGCCGCGCTGCTCGGGAAGCTGGCCGATGCGACGAACATCCGTTTTGTGTATCACGTCTGTTCGTTCTTGCCTGCGGTGGGAATCTTGACGGCGTTCCTGCCGGATCTGAGTCCCGCCGCCGAACGCAAAGGCTCGCGATAGCGTTGGGAGGAACCGCGCTAGAGGGAAGGGCCGGGTTGGCCGCCCTGACACTTGGGGCATTTGCGGCTGTGGATGTAATTGCCGTTGGCGCCGTAATGATGGCCACACTCGCGGCACTTCAGTTCGTAAACCCAATGGCCACGTCCGGTGCCGGCTTTGCGTGTGTTGCGGATGACTTCCTGGTCGCGTGGATTGACGTAGCCAGGCTTGGTTGTTCCCTTGTCCGGGAACATGCTGTAGCGCTCTTCTTTGGTGCGCTCTCGCTTGGGAACTCTGGACATGACTATTGGCGCTGATTATAGCCTGAGCAGGGAAAGAAAGTAGTGGATTCGCGCGCGGTGACTGACCTTTAAGAGCTGTTAGTGGTGGTCGGCGCCGGCTAGTTCGCGGACGATGTTGCCTACGAAGTTTTTGGCGTCGCCGAATAGCATTAGGGTTTGGTCGAGGTAGTAGAGGGGGTTGTCGATGCCGG
>Ga0209117_1000024_pt1 | contig 142613 bp, 142 predicted proteins | sample BlaSpr_A8_OM2_M2_FD_187978 | JGI IMG/M metagenome (GOLD analysis project Ga0209117, IMG submission 187978) | Forest soil microbial communities from Thunder Bay, Ontario, Canada - Black Spruce, Ontario site 2_A8_OM2_M2 (SPAdes) (version 2) | ecosystem: Environmental > Terrestrial > Soil >... | reverse complement strand
CGCCCGTATCACGAAACTTCCCATTCAATACTCGGCTAGAACAACGACAGGCACCGGCATCTCTTACATGCAGATGGAACTCGCCCATCGCGATGGCGTGTTGATTCCCGAACAGAAGGCGGAGCCCGAAGATCCCAAGCATCCCGATGAACTTCTATGTGCCGACCGCGGCGGGCTCGTTTTCGTGCCGAAACTCGGCTTCACCGCGAACGTTGCGGAACTCGACTTCGTCAGTCAGTTTCCGAGCATTATGGCGCGCTTCAACATCTCGCCCGAGACTGTCAACTGCCGCTGCTGCCCCGATGCTCCTCGCATTCCTGAACTCGGCTATCGCATCTGCGAGAAAAGACGCGGTATCACCAGCCGTGTTGTCGAACGCTTGATTGCGAAGCGCAGCGCGCTCAAGAAATTGCAGAAAACTTCTCCGCCCGACGCCGCGCTGCGTTTCAAACTGCAACGCGATTCGATGAAATGGCTTCTTGTCTGCTGCTTTGGCTACACGGGTTACAAGAATGCGCGTTTCGGCAAAATCGAAGCCCACGAAGCCATCAATGCCGTCGCGAGAGAAACTCTTCTCGTCGCAAAGGAGATTGCGGAAAACGATGGGTTTCAACTCATCCATGCATTGGTGGACTCGCTTTACGTTTGGAAGGAAGGGGCGAAAAGGGAAGACTTCGAGCGGCTGGCTACCGAAATCGAAACAAGAACGCGCCTCCCTCTCGCGATTGAGTCCGTATATCGCTACGTCGTCTTTCTACCCTCGAAGCAATACGCGGACGTTCCCGTGCCGAATCGCTTCTTTGCCGTTGGCGAAGACGGCGAACTGAAAGTCCGTGGTCTCGAATGCCGCCGCCATGACACGGCACCACTGCTGAAACGGATGCAGGGCGAGGTGTTGGCGATCCTCGCGGAAGCGCACGACTTTGAATCCTACGTTCACAAGATTGATGCCGCGCGCATAGTCCTGGCGGACTACCAAGAGAGGCTTGCCAGCGGAGATGTCGACATTGGGGAACTCATCGTCAGCAAACGCATCACGAAAGAACCGCGTGACTACCAAAAAGCGGGTGTCACCGCGATTGCCGCGCAGCAACTCTTCGGTAGCGGCGTAAAACTGCGGCCCGGCCAGACCGTCGAGTACGTCATCACTGACAGTGAATCGGCCGTGCCAAATGATCGCGTTCGGGCCTTTGCACTATGGGAAGGATGGTTCGGATACGACCGCAAGAAATATGCGGCGATGCTGCAGGAAGCGTTTGAACCATTTGTCCTGTGCCTGCCAAAGACGGTCGAAGAGAATCTTTTGACTGATTCCCTTACAGAAGAAGAACTGAAACGGTTTCCCCTTTTTGCTGCCTTGACAATAAGCCGATCCTGAATCCACGGCGCCAAGTGCAACCTGAGAAGAATATCTGGCCTCAAAAAGAATGTGCTTTCCATGGTGCTGTATGTATAGTAGCATGTTCATGGTGAGACCTGGTTTTAAGCGGATGGTTCGGGAACGAAGGTGGGTCTCCGGCCAGGAAAGGGAATGAGACATGAACCGCAATCTACCGCGAGTGGCGTATCGACCGCGCGAAGCCGCTGAGGTGACTGGCCTATCTCTTCGGTTCCTTTACTACGCGATTCAGCATAAAGACCTGCCCACTGTCCGTGTGGGCCGTTGCCGGCTGATAACTGAGAAGGCTTTGCGTGAGTGGCTGGACCGAAAGGCTGAAGGAAGCGTTGAAACCAGTACCTGACTAGTCCCGACCGCTCATCCCTGCAACTCCCGGACATCGGATTCGGTTCTAGGTTCATCTATTTTCCTTCTTGTTTGTCAGTTGGACTCTCAGAAGTCGTTCTACGGAACCGGCGACACGAAGCTGTAGAGCCGCCCATTCGAGCAAGACCCTGCCGACATTGCCAAGTGTTCTGCGTTCCCGTTTGGCGACCCCTTCCAGTTCCCGGCGCAGGTCCTCCCGGACTCTGAAGCTGACTTGTACTTTCCACTCGCCCATCGTCTCGCTCCAAGCGTTCAGACAAAGAACGGGAACGCAATCTTGACCAGCTTGCAGAGGAGTGAGGGGGGATGGAAAAAAGAAATCGGCGTGGCTGGAATTGCTACCAGAACCAAGAAGACGGTGGGGCCTGCTCAGCCTGAAACGGGGGCGTACTTAGATGTACCACATGGAATCGGGCAATACGCAACCTTGCCCGAAAAGTTGGCAAATAGTTGGCAAATTGGTTTTTTGAGGCGGATCCCCGGAACGGGGAAAGTGAGAATAGCCGCGTAATTACTGGTGATTTGAATGGTGGGCCTGGGTGGACTTGAACCACCGACCTCGCCCTTATCAGGGGCGCGCTCTAGCCACCTGAGCTACAGGCCCAAATTCGGTTCTACTTTCGCGAACAATTCATAAATTCTAGCACGGCAGGCCAGCCTTCGTGCAATTTGCACAATCCTTTTTCCACGAAGCTATTGCACAAATCCAACGGTCGGAGCGGGCGGCGCGCCCTCCGGGGACTCTTTGATCGGCCCGAATTGCGCCTCGAACCGCGAAATATTTTCTCCCAACGCCCGCCAGATCCGCTTTGCGTGGCCCGGGCTGACGATCATGCTGCTCACCAATTTTCCCTGTCCACCGTTCGGAAAAATGTACACAAAATTTAAAGTGAATTCCTCTGCGTGGTGATGCACCATCACCAGGTTGCTGTATTGCCCCTGCAGTTCTTTTTCATCGGCCTTGATCTGAACTTGTCCGGGTATCGGCTGCTTTTCATCCATTATCTTTCTCCGAAAACGTCATCTTCAAAGTATCACAGCGTCACTCGCTATGCTCATCCGTCGTTGTCAGCCGACGTCCACCATTGCGCACCGAACCTAATCGTATCGATTGCATATTCATTGTGTTTCTTGTTACATATAGTTTAGAATCGATATTTAACGTAGTTAATGAATATGGCTAACGAAACTATAGAAGGTCCCCTCGACCCGGCCTCCAGCGAATTTCCTCCCGCCAGCGCGCTTATTCCTACCTGGAAGCGTATCGCCTCTCAGCCGTCCCTCCCCGAGTCTCACCGTTCCATCCCGGTTTCCTCTGCCGCTTCGTGGTTTCGCAAGGTTCTAGCCTTCGCCGGGCCGGGTTATCTTGTCGCCGTCGGCTATATGGACCCTGGTAATTGGGCTACCGACATTGCCGGCGGCTCCAAATTTGGCTACTCGCTTCTCAGCGTTGTGCTGATCAGCAACCTCATGGCCATGTTTTTGCAAGCGCTCTCCGCCAAGCTTGGCATCGCCACCGGCCGCGACCTGGCTCAGGCGTGCCGCGAGCAATACTCACGGCGCACCACCTTATTTTTGTGGGTTGTCTGCGAAATCGCCATCGCCGCTTGCGACCTTGCCGAAGTATTGGGGTCCGCTGTCGCCCTCAAACTGCTTTTCGGCCTTCCGCTGCTTGCCGGCGTACTGATCACCGCGCTCGATGTTCTGATTGTTCTAGCTTTGCAAGGTCGAGGGTTCCGGCTCATCGAAGCGTTTGTCATTACTTTGATCGCCTCCATCGCGGCTTGCTTCGCGTACGAACTGTTCTTCGCTCAACCCATCTGGCGGAATGCGGGCCTCGGTTTTCTTCCTCACGCGGAAATTCTACGTAACAAGGAAATGCTCTATATCGCCATTGGAATTCTTGGCGCCACGGTTATGCCGCACAACCTTTATCTTCATTCCAGTATTGTGCAGACCCGCGCGTTTGGTCCCTCGGTGCCCGACCGCCGCGAAGCCCTTCGCTACTCCATTCTGGATTCCACGGTGGCTCTTGGCTTCGCACTGTTCATTAACGCCGCGATTCTCGTACTCGGCGCTGCCGCGTTTCACACCCGCGGTCTGCACAACGTGGCCGAGATAGCCGATGCCTATAAGCTTCTCAGTCCCGTTCTTGGCGCCAGTCTTGCCAGTACCATTTTTGCAGTCGCGCTCCTGGCTTCCGGCCAGAACTCTACACTGACCGGCACCCTCGCAGGCCAAATCGTCATGGAAGGTTTCCTCGAAATTCGCCTCAAACCCTGGGTGCGACGCCTGATTACGCGTTCCATCGCAATCTTTCCCGCCGCGATTGTTATCGGCATTGCCGGCGAAAGCAAAGTCACCGCACTTATCGTATTCAGTCAGGTGATTCTTAGTTTCCAGCTGCCCTTCGCGATAATCCCGCTGATCCAATTCACTGGGAACCAGACTAAAATGGGCGAATTCGTCAATTCCCGTGTCACTCAGGCACTGGCTTGGATAGTTACCGTCGCCATTATTTTCTTCAACGGTGAATTGCTCTGGCTCATTTTCCGCTCGCGGTAATTTCTTTAATCCGGTTTCTCCCTTTCCAAAGTAATCGCAACCTATGCGAGAATTCTCATGCCGACCATGCCTACTCCCGCGCAACCTGGTTTCCAGGCGCGTAAACTTTTTTTGATCTTTCTCTTAGTACTGATTCCGCTATCCATATTTCTTACTCTCCAGCCGCGAGGGCCCTGGGTCGTTCCCGAAGCGGAAAAATCCAGAAAGAATCCTCTCGTTCCTTCCTCCGCCTCCCCTGAAGAAATTAAACCCGTTTATCTTGAGGACTGCGCTAAGTGTCATGGCGAGACCGGCAAGGGCGACGGCTCGAAGGCCGCGCAATATCGCCCGGCGCCAACCGATTTTACCGACGCCGCGCGTCTCGGCGCGCGCACCGATGGCGAACTGTTTTATAAAATTAGCGAAGGGCGCAGACCCATGCCCGGCTTCAAAGGTCGCCTTACCGAAGATCAGCGCTGGCGTCTGGTGCTTTTAATCCGCAGCTTCGCCAGGCCGGTTTCCGCTCCTGCCGAAAAATAAATTTGCAATTTAATGCTGCCGAGTAGAGGCTATCCGTCTCACGCTGTGCGCGTCTAAGAAACGGGCACCGTAATTTGCGAATTATTTTGGATGCTCTTTATTTCTAGGAGACCCATGCGCCGCTTCTTACTACTTGTGCTTGTCTCGATATTCTCTGCGCCGTTCGTTCTTGCCGCTCCGGGCGCGGTTCGTTGTGGGAAGCTCCTTGACGTGCGTTCCGGCCGCGAATTGAGCGACCAGATCATCTTTTTTGACGAGCAGGGCATCATCACCTCAGTTACTCCTGCTAACTCCTCGAAGCTTCCTGCCGGCGTAACGCCCATCGATCTTTCCGGTGCAACTTGCCTTCCCGGTTTGCTCGATGTTCACACTCATCTCACCACGGACCCTTCTGACACCGGTTATTCCAGCGTTGGCATTTCGTATCCCCGCGAAGCGATCAGAGGCGTCAAGAATGCTCGGCTGACTCTGCGCGCTGGCTTTACTTCGGTTCGCAACGTTGGCGCCAGCGGCTTCTCCGATATTGCTCTTCGCGATGCCATCAACGATGGTGAAGTCGAAGGACCGCGCATGCGTGCATCCGGACCCGCTCTTGGCATCACCGGTGGCCACTGCGACAACAATCTTCTTGCTCCGCAATTTAATTATCGTGATCAGGGTGTTGCTGATGGTCCTTGGGCCGCGCGCGCCAAAGTGCGCGAAGTGGTCAAATACGGTGCGGACGTAATCAAAATTTGCGCCTCCGGCGGCGTGCTCAGCAAGGGTGACTTGCCTGGCACTCCGCAATACACACTTGAAGAAATGCAAGCCATCGCCGATGAAGCTCACAAACTGGGTCGTAAAGTGGCGGCCCACGCCCACGGCACGCAATCCATCAAGGATGCCATTCGCGCGGGCATTGACTCCATCGAGCACAGCAGTCTTATCGACGACGAAGGTATAGCCCTTGCCAAACAACACGGCACCTACTTGGTTTTTGATATTTACAACGATGATTTCATTCTCCAGGAAGGCGCGAAGGCAGGAATGCTTCCGGAGTCGATCGAAAAGGAAAAGAAGATCGGGAGGTTGCAGCGCGAAAACTTTCGCCACGCCTTCCAGTCCGGGGCGAAGATTTCTTTCGGCACCGACTCTGGTGTTTACCCGCACGGTGACAACGCCCGTCAATTCGCAAAAATGGTCGAATGGGGCATGAAGCCCCTCGACGCTATTCAGGCCGCTACCATCAACGCTGCTGACCTTCTGGGCTGGGCTGATCGCGTTGGCGCTCTCGAACCCGGCCATTACGCCGATGTCATCGCAGTACCAGAGGACCCACTCGCCACCGTCCGTACTCTTGAATCCGTTGGGTTCGTCATGAAGGGCGGAGTCGTCGTCCGCAACGATTTCGCCACCAAGTAATCAACGCCCGTAACGATCGGCACAACAAAAAGGGGCTGCCGCTGGCAGCCCTTTTTTGACAAGCTTCCTTTAGTTTCTTTATTTCCGTTCCTACGCCGTCGCCGCCTTTACGTTCTGCAGCGCCGCTGCCACTTCCTTTACATCCGGCGCCACCGGAATGTCGTAGTTTTTGAACCACGCCACTTTTCCGTCCTTACCAACAATCGCGATTGCCCGGCCCGTAATGCCTTTTTCGCTCAAGTACATTCCATATTTTTCACTCGCGGCCCCTTTCGGATGAAAGTCCGCCAACAGTGAATACTTAATTCCCATCTTTTCAGCGAATGCCTTGTGCGACCACACGCTGTCCACGCTTACTCCAAGAACTTCCGCATCCAGGTTTTCAAATGACTTCATGTCATTCACAAAACAAGCATGCTCGGTCGAGCAAACCGGACTCCAATCAAGTGGATACCATACGATCACCACGTTCTTTTTGCCTGCAAAGTCCGAAAGCTTCACCTCTTTTTGATGCTGATCTTTTAATGTAAAATCCGGCGCAGTTTGTCCCACCGAAATACTCATTTTTCTTCCTCCTGAATATTGATTCCCGTTAGCATCTTACCCAATCCCTACAGCGTGCCACAAATGAGCGCGCATCGTTTTCCTGGCCTTTCGCATTCTTGGCGTACGCAGTACACTTTGCCTTAAGAGGTCGTTCGTGACCAACGAAGCAGTTCGCCATGCACCTATGCTGACCCTTCGCGAATTAGTCGACCGGTATATTGGCCTCGCCGGACAATTTTCGAAGCCCGTGCCACTCAGGGCCTTCGCGCTTTCACAAGAGGAGGTCGAACGCGTTTTCGCCAGCTATGATGAGGACTATCACATCAGCCGATTTTTCCATTTCTCCGAAGCGGATGGACCTTCTTATAGCATCAACGGCGCGCCTGCAACCCACGTTGCTCTCGATTCTGAAATTGCGTCCATTCTCTGAACCCTGCAATTCCCAGGTGCTTCCCATATGTACGCCCAAAAATTTAGCGTGAATCTTCTGATTGGTGCCGATAGCAAACCTTGTCCCCTCGATTGGCTCGATCAATTCTGCATGCGCAATTTCACGAATTCCGCTGATTTCGACGACACCCTTCCCGTCGCGGACGGCCGCATCGAAGCCAGTTTTCGTCTCACACCTGAAAAATTTGCCGAAGGTTTGCGCGCCTGGCTCACGCAGCGCGGCAAAGGCGCCGGTCAACCAATCGTCGTGGAAGTTTCACGCATCACTTAGAGCTTACGTTGTGTCTCTTGGCGGATAGCGCGGCGCGAATCTGCGGAAGTGCGGCAATCGCCGCGCGTTCCCCCGCGGCAATTAATCCCGGAGTTTTTGTGAAGTCATCCCATGCAAACGGTTTCATATCCGGTTCAATCACAATGTCGGCCTGCTGCCTCCAGGCCAAGTCCGAGTGCCGTTGCAAAATATTGAATGACCGGCTCAGCACGTCCGTGAACGTTCGGGGTTGATCGATCATTCCGGGCTCAAGGTACACCGCAATAATAATATCCGCTCCGAGATACGACGCGCCTTCTACCGGCACCGGTGAAGTCAGAAATCCATCCACCAATGTTCTACCCTCATGCTGGATGGGCACGAACAGTCCCGGATACGCGCACGACGCCCGCAACGCCGGCCCTAGCGCCCCTTGCGTGTAAAACACCGTTACTCCCGCATTGATATCCGTGGTGGAAACCGCCAGCGGTATCTTTAGTTGATCGAACCTTTTTAGCGGAGTCATTCGCTCCAGATATTTTTCCAGCCGCTGATTTGTTGCCAGGCCTAGCCACGAAGGTGTCCAGCGCCCAAAATCCGCGAAGGTCGTTGCCGCGCCAATTCGTTCCATCACATCGAGAGGAACCCCCGCGCAATACGCCGCGCCAATCAGCGCCCCCGAACTCGTTCCGGCCACGGCATCCACCTGTATTCCCGCTTCGCGAAGCACGCGAAAAATTCCTATATGTGAGATGCCGCGCGCAAATCCTCCCGCCAAAGCCAATCCCACCTTCGGCCGCGATCTCTCCTCAGCGCCGTAGGCAATCGCGCGAAACCTGGCCCCCGCGTTTTTCAACCATCCCTGCGTTTCCGTTGTTTTCGATTCACTCATACATTTCCAGTTTAATCCGCCCGCAGCAATTCCTATGGATGTTTGACCCACGCATGCTGGTTTTGTAACCTGTCCTCTCGTGTAAATCCGTTAGCAAGGGCGTGTCATGAAATATCGCATAGAAAAGGCTGCTGTTCTCGGCGCCGGTACTATGGGCGCGCGGATTGCCGCCCATTTTGCTAACGCCGGCTTGCCTTGCATCCTTCTGGATATGTTGCCGCCCGGGCTGCCAGCCAATGCTTCTGCTGACGAGCGCAATAAAATCGTGCGCGCCGGCCAGGATGCCGCTCGAAAATCAAAACCCGCCGCTTTTTTCACGCCCACGCTGGCGGAGAAAATTTCCATCGGCAATTTTGAAGATGATCTCGCTCGCGTGGCCGAGGCCGATTGGATCATTGAGGTTGTCGCCGAGAATCTCGATATTAAACGTAATTTGCTTGACCGTGTCGCAAAGTACCGCAAGCCGGGGACCCTCGTTACCACCAATACCTCCGGTCTGCCCGTTCATCTCATCGCTGACCGCATGTCCGAAGAATTCCAGCAGCATTGGGCTGGAACGCATTTCTTCAACCCTCCGCGTTACTTGAAACTTGTGGAAGTTATTCCTGGCCCAAAAACTTCTTCCGAAGTCATCGAAACGCTCCGCGAATTTTGCGACCGCCGCCTGGGCAAGGGCGTCGTCCTTGCCAAAGACACTCCAAATTTCATCGCCAACCGCATCGGCACATTTGCCATGCTCAATGCTTTTCGTCTGATGAGCTCTCTGCAAATGACCATTGAGGAAGTCGATGCCTGCACCGGCCCTGCGATCGGCTGGCCAAAGTCCGCAACCTTTCGAACCGCCGATATCGTCGGTCTCGATGTTCTGGTCCACGTTGTCAAAAATATCTACGAGACCGCCCCACACGATGAATCGCGCGAATCCTACACCATTCCTCCTCTTGTTCAAGAAATGGTGCGTCGTAACTGGTTAGGTGATAAAACCGGACAGGGTTTTTACAAAAGATTGCGTGGCGAAGGCGAAAGAGAAATTCTCACCCTCGACGTAAATACCATGGAGTATCGTCCCCGCCAGAAAGCTAAATTTGCTTCCCTTGAAATGGGCAAGTCCATTGAGGACACCCGCGAGCGCCTTCGCGCCATTCTTGCTCCGGTACTCGAAGGGCAAAAAGGCGATAAAGCCCAGCAATTTCTCTGGGCCGCGCTTTCTGAAATGTGTCTCTACGCCGCGCGGCGCGTACCGGAAATTTCTGACCATATCGCCGACGTGGACCGCGCGCTCCGTTGGGGTTTTGGCTGGGAACTAGGCCCGTTTGAGGTTATGGACGCGATTGGCGTTCGCGCTTTCGCGGCACAGCTCAGCAAGGAAGGACGTTCGCTTCCCCCGGTCATAGAAAAATTACTGGCCAGCGGCCGCAACTCGTTCCATGAATCCAAAAATGGCGCTGAAACCGTTTTCACGCCAAGTGGTGCCACTGAAAAGGTCGAGCAGCCTTCCGGCATCATCATACTCAAATCTCTAAAAGATGCTGGTCGTGAAGTCGACCGCAATTCCGGCGCGAGCCTCATCGACCTTGGTGACGGCGTGATCTGCTGCGAATTTCACGCCAAAATGAACGCCATCGGCGCCGATCTTATCGCCATGCTTCACAAAGGACTAAAGCGTCTCGACACCGATTTCGACGCTATGATTATCGCCAATCAGGCGGTGAATTTTTCTGTTGGCGCAAATCTTATGCTCATCCTGGTTGGCGCCCAGGAACAGGAATGGGATGAGCTGCACCTCGCCGTTAAACAATTCCAGAACGTGAACATGGCCATCAAATACGCGCGCAAACCAATCGTCGCCGCGCCTCAGGGACTGGCGCTTGGCGGCGGCTGCGAAATCAGTTTGCACGCTGCAAAAATTCAAGCCGCGGCGGAATCGTACATGGGACTCGTCGAAGCCGGCGTCGGCCTCATCCCCGGCGGTGGCGGGACAAAAGAAATGATTATCCGCGCCAATGAACACGCCCCCGGAAATGAAGACCTCGATTTGTTCCACGCACTGAAACCCATCTTCGAAACCATCGCGCTCGCCAAGGTGGGCACCAGCGCCGAAGAATGCCGCGATCTAGGTTATTTGCGTCGTGAGGATGGCGTCTCGCTCAATCGCGATCGCCTTGTTGGCGATGCGAAGGAAGCCGCGCTCGGCCTGCTTCGTGGCGGGTGGAAGCCGCTCGCGGCAAATCCGGTGGAAGGCGCGCAAACCACGCAGATTAAAGTCCTGGGCGAACAGTTTCTTGCCGCGGCAAAGTTGGCAATTCATATGATGCTGCGCGGCGGTTACGCCTCTGAGCACGACGCGCTGGTGGGTCGCAAGCTCGCGAATATTCTTGCCGGTGGCGCGCTCTCTGCTCCACAATTTGTCAGCGAACAATACGTGTTGGACCTTGAGCGCGAAGCCTTCGTTTCTCTCTGCGGCGAAAAGAAAACCCAGGAGCGTATCGCACATACATTGAAAACCGGGAAGCCGCTTCGCAACTGAACCGTATTGCCTGTTCAAAGGAAAAACATGTTTCTGCACAAAATGAAAATCTTCGGCTTGCTCATGCGCCTCGGTGCGGTCGTTTGCTTTCTGCTACTCGTAAATTCCAACACTCACGCACAGAACCAGGAATTGCGCATAGCCGCAGCCGCTGACTTAAAATTTGCCATGCAGGAACTCGCGGATCAATTTGCGAAACAATCTTCCACAAAAATCTCCGTTACCTACGGTTCCAGCGGCAATTTTTTTACGCAATTGCAAAATGGCGCCCCTTTTGATCTTTTCTTTTCCGCTGATGTTGATTATCCCAAAAAGCTCGAAGCTGCCGGCCTTACCATCCCCGATTCACTCTTTACCTACGCCGTAGGCCGCCTCGTTATCTGGATGCCTCCTGATCCAAAGCTGGATTTGGCGAAACGCGGCTGGAGTATTTTACTGGATCCGCTCGTGCGAAAAATCGCCATCGCTAATCCCGAGCATGCCCCTTACGGCCGCGCCGCAGTCGCAGCGCTGCAAAAAGCTCAAATCTACCAACAGGTGCAGTTTAAGCTGGTCCTTGGCGAAAATATTTCTCAAGCCGCCCAGTTCGTCCAGTCCGGCAACGCGCAAGCCGGCATCATCGCGTTCTCGCTTGCGATTGCTCCGCCAATGAAAGTTGGTCAGCGTTTTGAAATTCCTTCTTCAATGTACCCGCGGCTGGAGCAGGCCGCGGTAATTTTGAAAGACGCCCAAAATCAAAAAGCCGCGACAGCGTTTTTGGATTTTGTGAAAAGCTCCGCCGGCCAGGCCATTCTCGCAAAATACGGATTCACCAATTCGAATTCAACCGTGCCGGTGTCCTGATCGTGGGCGCTTTATTGCTTTCGCTGCGTCTCGGTCTTTGCGTGTCCGCCATTTTATTGGTCATCGGAATGCCCATTGCCTATTGGCTCGCTTTTTCCCGTTGGCGCGGTAAGTTCCTGCTGGAATCCATCGTCGCTCTGCCTTTGGTTCTTCCTCCCACAGTGCTGGGCTTCTACGCGCTCCTCGCCATGGGGCCTCACGGGCCGCTTGGTAAATTTTGGCTGCAAATTTTCGGTCATGGTCTTGCCTTCACATTCCCCGGATTGATCATCGCTTCCGTGGTTTATAGTTTTCCTTTTGCCGTGCAACCCTTGCTTGTTTCTTTCGAGCATATTGATCGCAGATTGCTTGATGCTTCGCGCGTTCTCGGCGCCGGCCGTTGGAGAACGTTGTTTCGAGTAATCCTGCCTTTATCGTTGCCAGGGATTATCACCGCAGCGGTTCTCAGTTTTGCCCACACCCTGGGAGAATTTGGCGTCGTTCTCATGGTTGGCGGCAATATTGAGGGCATCACCCGCACCGTCTCCATAGATATTTATGATCACGTCCAATCCTTTGAATACGCCGAAGCCGGCCGCGTCTCACTCATACTCCTTTTCATCTCGTTCTCGGTGCTCGCGCTTGTTTATGGTTTGAATCGCCGCGCATGGTCGCCTTGGCCCTCTCGATGAATCCTGCAATCCTATCCGCGCGCATTCGAAAAAAATTGCACGCTGCCGGCTCGTCACCGTTTCAGCTTGATGTCTCGCTAGAAATTTCACCCGGCATTTCCATTCTTTTTGGCCCGTCTGGCGCTGGAAAATCCACTGCGTTGGATTGCATCGCCGGTCTTCTAACTCCCGATCGTGCCCACATTGCCATAGGCGATTTAGTTCTGCATGACACCGAACAAAATATCAATTTATTGCCGGAGCAACGCCGACTGGCGTACGTTTTCCAATCCCTGGCGCTATTCCCGCACCTTACAGTTGGCGAAAATATTGCCTACGGCCTTGCCGCGCTGCCCCACGACGAGTGCCACCAGTGCGTAAAAGAAATCGCTTCTGATTTCCACGTTGAGGAACTCCTCAATCGCAAGCCAGCCGACATTTCCGGCGGCGAAAAGCAACGTGTCGCTCTGGCCCGCTCGCTGGTTACGCAGCCACGCGCGCTCTTGCTGGATGAGCCGCTCACCAATCTCGACGCTCAATTAAAGACCAGTATCATGAACGATTTGCGCGACTGGAATCGCGCGAGAAATATTCCAGTTCTTTACGTCACCCACAGCCGCGATGAACTCGACACGCTTGGCGAACACGTCGTCGCCATGGACCACGGTCGCATCACGAGTGAAGGTCTTCCGCGCGATGTTCTTGACGCTCCGCGCAGCACTCGTCTCGCGCAATCCGCGGGATTTGAAAATATTATGCTCGGTGTCGTCACGGAATTGCGTGAAGCCGACGGTATTATGCGCGTTCAACTAGGCCTGGCTTGTAATATTGAAGTGCCGCTAGGCCACTCCGCGGTAGGAGATCACGTACGCGTTGCGATTCGCGCCGGCGATATTCTTCTTGCGTCGGAGAAACCCCGAGGCCTCAGCGCGCAAAATCTGCTTGAAGGTCGAATTGTTTCACTTGAACAACGCGGGCCTCTGGTCATCGCGCGTGTGAATTGTGGCGCGCTTTTCACCGTGCATGTTACTCCACGGGCAACGCGCTCCCTCGAACTTGCCGCCGGCAAACCTATCTGGCTGGTGCTTAAAACCTATTCCTGCCATCTCGTTAACGATTGACACTATCTTCCGTTTACGGATTTTTCTTCGATTTAACCTTCGAATGCGTCGCATCTCTCGCTTTGGAAAATTTAACTTCGGTTGCTTCAACCAAGTCCCCATGCGACGTTGCATGAATCACCACACGATCACCCACGCCCACATCCGCAAGTTTTGCGCTCTTCCCGTCTCTTTGCAGATATACAGTCTTGTCCATCAATTTGATTTCCACCGTTTTTCCGTTACCTGTTTTCACACTTACTGTGTCCGAGCTGATTCTCTCCACGGTACCGATCATATGTTTCTGGTCGCCGTGTGACCAAGCCGCTGTCTCGCCCAGTAGCGCTACCAACAAAATCAAGATTCGAAATCGCATCTATTCCTCCCAAGAGAAATCAAATTGTCGAACATCAATTAATTCTTAATGATGGTGGTGCTCCGAAGGTTGCAATGGCGCGGATGGCTTGCCATTCAAAAAATCCTCTTCTTGCTTTTCTTCCAAGCGGTCTCCGGGGCTTTTTGGATTGTTTCTTTCCATCTCCGATCGCTCGTCAGCGCTCAGTTGCGGCAAATGACGAATGAATCGCACCAATTTCCAGCTATCTTCCTGAGTTCCAGGATTTCCAAATCCCGGCATGCCCGTAAATCGCACGCCGTTTTCAATAATCCAAAAAAGTTCACCATCGGCAAGTTTTTGTGTCGCGTCCAACCGCAAATCGGGCGGCTTGGGATATAAACCTTTTCCAAACAAACTGTCGCCGCTGCCATCATTGCCATGGCAACTCGCGCAATGATCCGCGAAATGCAGCATCCCCTGGTGCACAATTTCATTCGAAGAAGACACTGGGTTAACCTGTCGCTTGGCCCCCGACGGTATCGCAAGGTGCCGCACGTTTCGCGCCAACATGCTTTCCATCTTCGTCGGTGTGGCTCTCGTGCTAAGACCGTCATGCAGAATTTGCGCCGCGACGGCGGCAAGTAATCCAAGCACTGCCGCACAAGCAGCGATCGCAATCAGAATAAACGTTCGGTTCATGTTCCTGGAAGCCATCTTAGCCCTCTAACGTAGTTTTAGGCGAGCAGCGGATTAGATGAAAAAGCTTGCCGTTGCAGTTGCACTAATTCTCAACCTCGGCAAGAATCATAAACACGAAGAACAATTTCATTGCGGATATGAAGACCAAAATCGTTCCAAATCTTGACGCCGCCGTCGCCGGCATCCACGACGGCTCTCGCATTATGTTCGGCGGCTTCGGAGGAGCTGGTTTCCCGAATAATCTTATCCAGGCACTCGCGCGGCGAAGCACAAAAAACATTACCGCTATCAGCAATAATTGCGGCACTCGCGATGGTGAGCTAGGCCTCATATTCAAAAATAAACAGATTAGCCATGTCATTGCGGCGTTTCCAGGCCCGCACTCCAACTATTTTCAGGAACAATTTTCAAAGGGCGAAGTGACTTGCGAGGTGGTGCCGCAGGGAATTCTGTGCGAAAGGATGCGCGCCGCCGCCGCTGGTCTGCTCGGTTTCTATACCACGGTGGGCGTTGCGACAGAGGTCGCCGTCGGCAAAGAAGAACGCGAAATCGATGGGAAGCGCTGCATTCTCGAGCTGCCAATTCATGCCGACTATGCTTTTATCAAAGCGCACAAAGCCGACGCCCTGGGAAATCTCACTTATAGACTGGCGGCGCGCAATTTTAATCCCATTATGGCTATGGCCGCGAAATTCACGATCGTTGAAGCCGAAGAAATTGTTCCCGTGGGCTCCATCGATCCGGAAAACGTAATTACTCCTGCAATTTTCGTTCATCGCGTTGTACAAGCCAAAGGACTCCGCTATGTCGGCTGACGCACCCAAATTGACGCGCGAGCAAATTGCACAACGCGCAGCTCTGGAATTTAGTGATGGCGATACCGTGAATCTTGGTTGGGGAATTCCCAATCTGATCGCCAGCTACTTGCCCAAAGAACTCACCATTTATTTCCATAGTGAAAATGGAATTCTGGGCATGGGCCGCCGCGCCAATCCCGGCGAAGAAGATTACGATCTGGTTGATGCGATGAAAGTGCCTGTATTGCTGAATCCCGGCGGCTCTTTGTTCCATCAAGCCGATGCGCATTTAATGACCCGCGGCGGCCATCTCGACGTTGCCGTGCTCGGCGGATTTCAAGTTTCTGAAAAAGGTGACCTCGCCAACTGGAAAATTCCCGGGGCACGCGGCGCAGGAAATATCGGCGGTGCCATGGATATTGCTGCCGGCGCCAAGAAGCTGATCGTTTGCATGGAGCACATCACCAAAGATGGCGCTCCGAAAATTGTGCGCGAATGTACTTATCCGCTTACCGCGCTCGCTTGCGTGGACACTATCGTCACCGATTTGGCGGTAGTTGACGTCACCGCGGGCGGTTTATTGCTTCGCGAAGTCGCGCCCGGATGGGTTCCCGAGCAAATCCAAAAATTGACCGGCGCAAAATTAAATTTTACCGGTCCCGTGCCGGAAATGCGCCTGGCTTAACCTGCACTCTTCTCATAGCCTGGCAGCCACCCGGGCGGCAAGCCGTCCGTCCGTGGTACGAAAAATCAACACCAGACTGTCCGTCAGCGGTACGTCCTGGCTGGGAACCTCGAATTGCGAAAACCATTCAAACTTTTCCGGTAGCGTATCCGCTAATTCGGTCGCGTACGGCGGTATGCGTTCCACTCTTGAGCTCACGCGCGAAACATTTTTCACCGGCCGCAATGCCGTCCCTCGTTTCCAGAAAAGTGTAAGGCGAAGCGATTCGACGCTTGCCGGTGTGAGGTGACTCTGCGTGTTAGATTGCAATTGCATGCTGCAAGGCAAGTCGCGGATGGAAAATGACAAATCGAGCTTGTCTGGAAATTGCGTAAGTACTTCCGGCCCCCGGCGAAAGACCGTCTGGCCGTCAACCTCAATGCGTTTGAGATTATCGAAAAAGCCCAGAGCGGTCACGCGAATGGAAACTTTAAAACAAGGACCGTTTGGAATAGCTCCTTCCGTACTGATAAAAATACCGTCGTCGTAATTCCATACCGTTTTTTCGTGTATTGGACCTGCGAAAATCGCAGAGGATCCCACCACCAGGTGGAAAGTTACGCAAACAACAAATCTCTTGAACGAGAAACCAAATACCTGTCGGCGTGAAAATCGCATAATAATTTCGCACAATAATATTTAACGATTTGAAGCATCGCGCAGAAGAAAAGTAATTTCGCCGACCTTGTACGTGGCTTTGCCGCCGGAGACGGACACCGCCTCCACCTTTCCGGCCCGTACCGCTTCAATGGCATCGACAAGTCGGGGAAGCACGCCAGGTTTTGCTACTGGAACATTGTGCGCGCCAAGAACCAGCGTCAGTTGTGGCGCGAGCGCTGCCAGACGTTTGACCGACGCGACGTAAGCATCCAGATCCGTCTCCGGCCGATACAACCAGATGGGAGCGGGATAGTAAGTGTCTCCCGTGAACAAAACTCCGTTTTCACGGTCAATTAAGGAAATCGCGTCCGGCGTGTGCCCCGGTGTGGCTATGATTTCCAGCGTCCGGTCACCAAGAGCGAATTTGAATGCGTCATGCACAAACAAAGAAATGTGCCACGGCTTGGTGGCATACGTTTTCGAGTTAAAAGTTTTTGGCAATTCGCCGCAAATCTGGTCCGCCGCAATTTCCGCTTGCGCATCCTCTCGTGAACCTTTGGCGTTGGCGCGGGTAAAAGGCGTATCCATCCCATAGATATAAGGAAATTGCCAGTTTCCGCCCACATGATCGTCGTGAGTGTGCGAGTTCAGCACCACAACGGGGCGCGAGGTCAATCGCGAAACTACGCCGTGAATATTGCCGATGCCTATTCCAGTGTCGAAAAGCAGCGCCTGCTTTCGCCCCACAATGAGGTACGAAATCACTTCTTCCGCCTGATGTGGCTCGTAGATCGCAAATACGCCCGGCGCAACTTTATACACTTCGAACCACGGCTCATTTGCCAGCACTCGCTCCAGCGATTTATATTCCGGACGCGGAAGGTCTTTGCACCAATCCGGTTTTATCGGATTCTGTGCCGCGCCAAACGAAGCCAAGAGCAAAAGGGGCGCCATAAGCTGCACCATGCGGCTCCTTATTCCGTTCAGCTTTTTTATGAATTTGCTCATGTCCATCGAACGTTCACTACGGGTGGGTCATGTCCCCAGGCTTAACAAGAGCGTCGAATTCCTCGCCATTCACGAAACCAAGTTTTATCGCGGCGTCTCGCAGGTTGGTGTGTTCCTTGTGGGCGGTGTGCGCCACTTTTGCGGCGTTGTCGTAACCAATCTTCGGCGCGAGCGCGGTCACCAGCATCAGCGAATCCTTTACGTAGCGATCCAACGTTTCTTGATTGACGGCGATGCCGTGCGCGCAATGCTCCACAAAGCTGTTGCAAACATCCGCGAGCAACTCCACGGAATGCAAATAATTAAAAATCATCACTGGTTTGAAAACGTTCAATTCAAAATTACCTTGCGAACCCGCAACACCGATGGTCGTGTCGTTGCCCATCACTTGCACCGCCACCATGGTCATCGCTTCGGACTGCGTGGGATTTACCTTTCCAGGCATAATGCTTGAACCCGGCTCGTTCTCTGGCAGCGTCAATTCGCCCAATCCACAACGCGGCCCAGAAGCCAGCCAGCGAATGTCGTTGGCGATTTTCATCAGCGATGCCGCCAAAGTCTTCAGCGCGCCACTGGCAAAAACAATTTCGTCGTGCGCGGCAAGGCTGGTGAATTTGTTGGGATGCGAGCGAAACGCCAGCCCCGTCAATTCGCCGATTTTTTTCGCGGCGCGTTCCGCGAACTCCGGATGAGCATTCAATCCGGTTCCCACCGCCGTTCCGCCAATCGCCAGGTCAAACAATCCATCCACCGCCATGGCGATGCGCGCGATGTCGCGGTCCAGCATATTCACCCACGCGGAAAATTCCTGCCCCACGGTAAGTGGCGTGGCGTCCTGCAGGTGCGTCCGCCCTATTTTTACGATACCCATGAACTCGCGTGCTTTTGCGTCCAGCGCCTCACGCAAATTCTTCACCGCTGGTAGCAGCCGCTTCAGAGTCTCCGTCGCGGCGGCGATATGCATAGCGGTGGGAAAGGTGTCGTTCGAAGACTGCGACATGTTGACGTCGTCATTAGGATGAATGGGTTTCTTGCTGCCCATTACGCCGCCAGAAATCTCAATCGCGCGGTTGGCAATCACTTCGTTGACGTTCATGTTGGTCTGCGTGCCGCTGCCGGTCTGCCAGATGCGCAAAGGAAAATGGTCGTCGAGTTTTCCAGAGATCACTTCGTCCGCGGCTTGCGCAATAAGTTTGCACTTTTCGGAGGGCAGCTTGCCGAGATCCTGATTCACCAGCGCCGCGGCTTTTTTCAGCACGCCGAAAGCATGAATCAATTCGCCAGGCATCACGTCTTTTCCAATGGCGAAATGAATCAGCGAACGAGCCGTCTGCGCGCCGTAGTAACGATCCGCCGGAACCTGCATCTGGCCCATGCTGTCGGATTCGGTTCGCGTAAGGCCAGGCTTGGCAGGTTGTGCAGCTTCGGACATGTTTAGCTCCTGAGCGTCTTTGTGTACTTTCAGTTTAGCAGGCTGCTGGAAGGGAAGTAAGAAGTAGCGTTTTCTATTGCGAAACATACCACCAAGAAATGGTATGCCTTTAGGTATCTGCCCACCTAGTTGCCCTGTCGACGCCGGAGCCTCATGTATAATTATATTTCAGGGGATTTGCTCGATTCATGCCAGAAGAGACAACCAAGAAACGGGCCAATACCAAAGTGCGCGCACGGCGCAGGCTGCGGTTTATTCGCACACGCACGCGCGAATTGCTGATGATTGGCAAAGCCCTGATCTCCACCAAGCATCCGATTTTGGTGCACATCATCCCCAATCGGCGATGCAATCTGGCGTGCACCTACTGTAACGAGTTCGATGACGTGTCCGATCCGGTGCCCCTGGAAGAAATGCAGCGCCGCTTGGACCTCATCGCCGACATGGGTACGACAATTATTACCATCAGCGGTGGCGAGCCGCTGATGCATCCCGATCTCGATGAAGTAATTCGCCACATCCGGCGCCGCGGAATGATTGCCGGAATGATCACCAACGGTTTTTTCCTGAACAAAGAGCGCATCGAACGCCTGAACGATGCTGGTCTGGAACACTTGCAAATCAGCATCGACAATACCGTGCCGGACGAAGTATCGAAAAAAAGTTTGAAAACACTCGACGGAAGACTCGAGCTGCTGGCGGAACACGCGGTTTTCCAGGTGAATATCAACTCAGTGTTGGGCAGCGGCGTGAAAGACCCCGAGGACGCATTGAAGATTGCACACCGCGCGGTGGAGCTGGGCTTAACCAGCACCGTGGGCATCATTCATGACGGCAACGGGCAGCTTAAGCCGCTGGGCAAGCGCGAATTGGAAATTTTCGAAGAGATCATGACGCTCGGCAAGCGTTCGTATTCGCGATTCAATGATTTCCAGCACAGCGTTGCGCGTGCGCAAGAGCATAAATGGAGGTGCCGCTCCGGCTCTCGTTATCTTTATGTATGCGAAAACGGATTGGTGCACTGGTGCTCGCAGCAACGCGGCTACCCCGGCATTCCGCTGGCGCAATACACGCCGGAAATGCGCGCGCGCGAATACTCCACCGAAAAATTCTGCGCCGCGCGGTGTACCGTATCCTGCGTGCAACAAGTGGGAATACTCGATAATTGGCGCGATCCCCAGACCCTGAAGCCCACGCCGATGGCCCCGCCCGCTGATCTGGTGCAGATCGGCTCTTCCCGCGGCAATTCATGATTTGTAGCAGCGTATTTTGCACAGACCTTTGATACCGGACCTTCCCTATTCGATATTTTCGATTCGCGCACAGAGCCGCTTTGCGCGATTGACCCTTTCCCCAAGCCCGCTAACAATATAACCATGCCCGGAATAGCCATCGAAACGGAAAATCTGAGCAAGGAATATCCGTTCGGTTTTCTGCACCTGAAGAAAAAAACTTCACTGCAGGGCCTCACCATGCAAGTACAAGATGGCGAGGTATTTGGTTTTCTTGGACCAAACGGAGCCGGGAAATCGACCACCATCAAACTGTTGATGGGGATTATTTTCCCCACCGCGGGTACCGCGCGCATCCTGGGCAAGTCCATCAGTGATGTTTCCATGCATCGTGACATCGGTTACCTGCCCGAGCAGCCGTATTTTTACGATTACCTCACCGCGGCTGAGGTGCTCGACTATTTTGCTCGCTTCCATGGATTCACTGAAGCGGACCGTCGCGAGCGCGTCGAACGCCTTCTGAAAAAAGTTGGCCTCGAGACCGCGAAAAAAATTCAACTCCGCAAATATTCCAAGGGCATGCTGCAGCGCGTTGGCCTGGCTCAAGCCATCTTGCATGATCCCAAAGTTGTGGTTCTTGATGAACCCATGTCTGGCCTTGATCCTGTAGGACGCCGCGAAGTCCGCGACATTATTCTCGATTTAAAGCGCGACGGTCGGACCATACTTTTTTCGACGCACATCCTCGCCGATGCGGAAATGCTCTGTGACCGCGTAGGCGTCATTGTCGGCGGCCAGCTCCGCGGCGTCGGCACTCCCGGTGAAATAGTCGGTATGGAATCCAAAGGCATGGAAATTTTATTTGAATTGCCAAAGGAAGGCGCGAACCAGTCTCTGCTTGCCCGCGCAACGCAAACCGGCGATCGTTACCGTATACAACTTCAGGACGCGGAACTCTACACCTTGATGGAAGAATTGCGCTCAGCGAATGCGAAAGTCTTGTCCGTGTCGCAGCTCAAACCTTCGCTGGAGGAATATTTCATGCACCTGGTGGAAGCGGACCGCGCGCAAGCCGCCGCGGTTGAGGTGTACGGAAAATGACCAGCATCAGCGTCGTAGCGCTGAACACCTTCCGCGAAGCGGTTCGCGACCGCGTGCTCTACAATTTGGTGCTGTTCGCTCTGGTAATGATGGCTGCGGCAATTCTAGTAGGACAAATCTCTCTCGACATCGAGCAAATCGTAATCGTCAATTTAGGTCTTAGCGCGATTTCCATCATCGGATTGTTCATCGCCGTTTTCATGGGCGTCGGCCTGGTTTATAAGGAAATGGAAAAGCGCACTCTCTATGCGTTGCTCGCTAAGCCCGTTCGCCGCTGGGAGTTTCTCTTGGGCAAGTACGCCGGCCTTCTTCTTACGCTCATAGTGAATACCGCGGCCATGGCGTCAGGCCTCTTCCTCGCTCTTCTTTACGTGAAACATTCGCTCGATCATTCTGATTTGTACTTGCTCATTGCCGTTTATTTTATTTTGCTGAAATTGGCGCTCGTCGTCGCGCTTGCGTTGCTCTTTTCCTGCTTCACCACGCCCTTCCTCGCCATCCTGTTCACTTGCGGCATTTATGTGGCCGGCCTGTTTGCTCCGGAGTTGCGCAGTTTGCAAGGCCCCAAGCTTTCACCCGCTGTAGCGGCATTTTTGCGGCGGCTTTCTTACGCCCTGCCGAATTTTGAAAATTTTAACGTGATGGCCCTGGCTGCGCACGGCAAGCCTATTCCTCATTCACTAATCCTGCACAACACCCTCTATGCCATCCTCTATTGCGGCATTGTGCTATTCGTAGCCTCGGCAATTTTTGCGCGGCGCAACTTGAAATGAGCACCAAGCGATTACTCGCATTCCTCCTTCCCGGGCTCATTGTAGCTTTTGCCGGGGTGTGGCAAATTCAAAAAAAAATTGATGCGCAACGTGCTGCGCTTTACGTCGAGCGCGACGAGCTCATGCTCCGCTCCGGCTCCTCCGTCAAGGCCATGAGCCTGGAGTACGCCCCTTTGATGGCGGATATTTACTGGACGCGCGCTGTGCAATATTTCGGCAATAAACAGTTGGCGCATGATACGAATTTGGAATTGCTTTGGCCGCTGCTCGATGTAACCACCACGCTTGATCCCGAGCTGCTCCCCGCGTATCGCTTCGGCTCAACCTTCCTGAGCGAACCCGCGCCGCGCGGCGCTGGCCAGCCCGAGCTCGCAGTGAAATTGCTGGAACGCGGAATTCAAGCCAATCCCCACGATGTTTGGCGCTTGTACCAGGATCTTGCCGACGTTTATTATTTCAATCTGAAGGATTACAACAAAGCTTCTGAAGCATTTTTGAACGGAAGCAAGATGCCTGGTGCCGAGAAATTCATGAAAATAATGGCGGCAAAAATTGCCGGCGAAGGCGAATCATTTGACACCTCGGTATTTCTTTGGCGGCAAGTTTACGATTCCACCACCGATAAAGACATCAGACGAAATGCCCTCGTGCACCTGAAAATGCTCGCGGCTCGCCTGGATTGCAAGCGTATTGACGAAATCTCCAAGCAGTTCGCAAAGCGCATGAATCGGCCTCCCGCGAATATCGGTGAATTGGTGCAAGCCGGTTTTCTTGCGAGAATTCCCGCGGACTCAGTGGGATATCCATACTTGATAGACGCTTCCGGAAACGCAATCATCAATCCTAAAAGCCCTCTCGCGGATGAAAAAACCCTGTTGAAAGCTGCGCCTTCCGTGCCTTAAACGGGTTATATGCGAGCGCTATGAGAAATGGTTTAACTACTGAGAAGTGCACAGCAGCGTCATCTGCGGATCAATCAAAATTTTATGCGGTGGCGCCGGTACGTTAAAATGAAATGCCGTTTCCGGCCCGCTCGCGATTATATTTCCCAGAAGCACGTTTTTCCCCGCGCCGCCGGCGGCATATATAGGCACCGAAGCAATAAAGGAACGTGGCACGCCGGTCTGTAAAAGTTTACCCCGTATCTGGTAACCAGTCGTCGCGCGACGCGCGGTGAACTCTACCTGATAATGCGGAACGCCCGTGCCCTTCACCCATTGGTCAAAAAACCATTCCATGGAGCGCCCGCCTTCCAAATCCATTTTTGGTGTCATGACTGCTTCCACTTCGCGCTGAAAGTCCTCGGTGGTAAACGCCCGGTAGGCGTATTTTTCGGAAATTGTTTTCAACAGAGCATTGAAGCGCGCATCGGGATTCGTCGTGCCTGGCTGGCGCAACATTTCGCGAAGCATATGAATTACCCAGGCGCCTTTGGCGTAAATCACCGTTTCATAGCCGTAGGGAGACTTCGAAGAATTCAGTCGTGAACCAGCATACAATGGGCCGATATCCGCCGCGGCTATGTCCGCCTCCGGATATTTGTCCACCAATTGCTTCCGGAAGCGCTCGAGCCAGACTCTTAGCGTATGGTCTGTTTTCTTCTGCGACTCCGCAAACAGTAACGCCAGATAGTTGGCGATCGCTTCGTCAATCCACTGATCCCGGTAGCTTCTCCATCCCACAACGTTGCCCCACCATTGGTGCGCGACCTCGTGGTAAGGAACTATTTCCGTGAACCGCTCTTGAACGCTCGGAGCAATTCCCGCGCGCTCCTGCGCGGCTGGCGATAGAAAAGAAAGCGTTGAAAGATACAGCAGGCCTGGCCAACCCTGCCCGAACGTCCCGGGAATTTGCGAGACGCTCAGTCGTCTATAAGGAAATGGGCCGCTGAATTTCTGATAAAAAAGAATGGCTGTCTCGATTTCGCGGCCCAGATTTTTTAATTCATCGGCAGGGCTTGGCGCTTGCCGGATGATCTCGATCTGCGCGCCCGGCGACAATCTGCCGAAGTTATCCAAAGCAGAACCTTCCACCGTGGTCGTCAGGCGCCGGCTCAAAGCTGTTTCCAGTTGCCGGTTTGCGTAAACGTCCACGGAATTCGTCGCCGCCGTCAGAGACGCCGAAGCGTAATCACCTAGATTAAAACCCGCAATAGGTAACGGTTTGTCCGACCGCCAATGTCCCACGCGAAATTCGCCCTCTTCGTGTTCTTCAATAGCAATGCCGGTAGCTACCATGCGCAATTTCTTGGGCCAGCGCATATTCAGATCATAGTCCGCGAACTGCGAAGTATCCCCAAAGCGCGGATACCATTCTTCGCGCGCTCCCACAAAGAGCACGCCATTACCCGCATCTTCAATAACGTTCCCCCGGTATTTGAAGTGTAAAGAAAATTCCCGGCCTCGTTTGGTAGCCTCACGGAGGAAAACGTAAAGAAAATCGCTGCCTTCAGCGTTGCGCTGCTGAACCGTCATTCCTTCGTTCTGAAAAAAAATGAGCGGCGCGTTATCGCTGTTGGACACGCTCTCCACTTTAAGCGCGCGAGACAACTGAAAAACCACCAAACGTTCTCCGTCTATTTCGCTACGCAGCCGTATGGTCGTCTCGCCCTCTAACGAATTGTCCGGCCGTATTGTGGCGGCGATGTCATAGTGCGAAGCGCGATAAATAACAGGAATTCCGTCAGCCGACGGCTGGTACGATGCCCACACATCGTAAAATGTAGTATTCCCGTTTTTGCGCGTTTGCCCCAGAAGAAGCGGTTCTTCGCGTGACTGGTCGAAAACCACATCGAATGGCCCGGTCGATAAACCGTCAAGCCCTGCTTGAAAATAATGTTTAGGGTTGGCGGAAACCATTTCTTCCAGCATGCGAAGCGCATGTGACGGATTCAGCCGCGCCAGATAACTTTCCCACCGCGCGCCAAAAGCCTCGTCGCTGTGAGGAACATACTCGGCGGTCTGCAACTGATGGAGCAATTCCTCGCCTGCGCCATCCGTAAATCGGAAATATCCCGAATAAAATTCCTCGTCGAGCATCGGAGCGCCAAGGAATCGCGCTATCTGCTGTTTTTCAAGTGCGTCTCGCGGCGTGGCCAGGACATGCCCGCGTCCCGAAAAAACCACTCCCGTGAGCTGACCTTCAAAAGCGCTAAGAAACGCGAGTTTCCCTTCCTCGAAGGTGATCTGTAAATCGGGACGCCGCAATTCGAGCCGTCGCTGGGCATCGATGCTGTAAACGTTTGATGCGTCAACCCGTAAAGCGCTGAGCGCCTCGTACAGCGCGCGCGGAGACTTCTCCGTTGTTTGCGCGGGTACCGCCGTTGCAAAGCAAAAACAAGCCAGGAGTATTAGCGCGAACTTCATTACAGGAAGTGTAGTCACATTCGGCATCTGGTAACAAGGTTCTAGAGAACGCGCGGCTGCGTCGTTTTAAAATGGAAAGATGCGTTCCAGGCTCAATATCCCGGCAATTGCATTCTTCTTGGCGATTTCGTTGGCGTCCTCGTGCCTTGCCCGCGCCGACAAAATAGTGCTGAAAAACGGGCGAAAAATAATTGCCTCGAATGTCGTGGAAGAGGGCGACAGGGTTCGCTACGAAACTTCCGCCGGCCAATTGACACTCCCAAAATCAATAATCGACCATATCGAAAAAGGCGAGTTTGCTGGCGAAATGAATGGCGCCGCTGGCGCTGCGGAAGCCATGGAAATGTCTGCACCCGCCATTTCCGCCGGCTCGTATGATCAAATCGCGCACGGCGTCGTGCGCAACGGCAGAATCGACCGTTCTTTTATCACTCAATTGGAAAACGAAGCACGCGATGGCTCCGGCGAAGCCAATAATCGCGTTGCCGTCGCCCATCATGCCGCTGCACAGTTTGAGTTGCAGCACGGAGATACCGGGCACGCTTTGGTTGATGAGCGCGCCGCGCTTCATTATCAGCCCGATCAGCCAGATTTTTTACTGGGCGTGGCCTTTTTGCACTTGCGTCGCAGCGAGTTCAAAAAAGCACTGGATTACCTCGATCGCGCGCGTAGCCTGGCGCCCGAGAATCCGGACGTTTCGAAATTGGCGGGATGGTGCTACTTCGGCCTGAGTAAAATTGACGCCGCTGTGGCGGAATGGAAGCATTCGCTGGCGCTTCGCCCCGACCCGGAAGTGCGCGCCGCACTGGATAAAGCCTCTCGTGACAAAGCCGAAGAAGCAAACTACAAGGAAAATGAAAGCGCGCATTTCAATTTGCGCTATAACGGAACCGCGGAGCCGGCCCTCGCTCGCGATGTGTTGCACACCCTCGAAGCACATTTTTCCCGCATAGAATCGGAGCTGAACTTCACGCCCCCGGATTCCATCGGCGTAATTCTTTATACCCGGCAAGCTTTTGCCGATATCACCCGCGTTCCTGGCTGGGTAAGCGCGCTCAATGACGGAAGAATTCGCGTTCCTGTTCAGGGGCTGACTGCCGTCAACTCTGACCTCTCGCGCGCGCTTAAGCACGAATTGACGCACAGTTTTGTGCTTCAAAAAACCCGTGGCCGCGCTCCCACATGGCTTCAAGAAGGCTTGGCGCAATGGATGGAAGGGAAGCGCAGCGGCCAATCCGCCTTTGCCCTGGCAAAAGTATACGCGGACGGCCACGCGGTTCCGCTGGGCGACCTGGAAGGCTCATGGATGGCGTTACCCGGCGATATGGCCAGCTACGCATATGCATGGGCGTTAGCCAACATCGAATACATCGTACAGACGGGTGGCATGCAGGACGTCGAGCGAATTCTCGATCGCATTTCGGCGGGAAGTTCCACGGAACAAGCGCTGCGTGAAACCCTGCATAGTGATTATCACGACTTGATGGATTCCACCGCCGCGTATCTTCGCAAAAATTACACTCATTAAATTTCTAAGTCGAAAAAGTTTCAGCTGTCGGCCAGCATTGCCGCTAGCAACGCCGCTCGCACTGGCATCGCGCGCACCACAACATGTTCGTGGCTGGAGTGTGCGCCATCTCCCACTGCACCTAAGCCATCCAGCGTCGGCACACCCATCGCAGCGGTAAAGTTGCCGTCCGACCCGCCTCCCACCGTGCATTCGCCCAGTTGTTCATTCATCTGCGCCGCCAAAAATTTCGCGCGTGCGAATAGCGACGCGCTCATCTTGCGTTCCAGCGGCGGCCGATCGAACGCTGCACGAATTTCAAGTTTTGCGCCTTTATGCGTCGGTCGTAAATTCTGAAATTTGCGTTCCACCGCGCGCATATCGCCAATACGCAACGCCCGCAAATCCAGCACGGCACGCGCCTTCTCTGGGATTACGTTCGTTCGCGTGCCCCCTTCAATGATTCCCGCATTGACGCTGATGCCCTGACGTGGATCGTTCCATTTCTCCGTTCGTGCAAGTTGCGCCGCCAACTCGTGAATGGCGTTAATGCCTTCCTCAGGCGCAAGGCCCGCGTGTGACGCCCGCCCGTGAACAATAATTTCTGCGTCGCCTATCGCTTTGCGTGCAGTTTTCAGCAAGCCCTGCTTTCCATACCCTGGCTCCATAACAAACACCGCGTCACTATTCCGCGCTTCAGATTCGATCAGCTTGCGCGAGCTGTCGCTTCCGATTTCCTCGTCCGAAGTCCACAAAAAAACCAGCCGCTTGCGCAACGCAACGTTAGCCTGCAGCAAGGAATCTAGCGCAAAAAGTGCTTGCACGATTCCCCCCTTCATATCGAAGGTTCCAGGCCCATACGCCTTACCGTTGCGAACCCGATAAGGCATCTTCCCTAACGTTCCGGAGGCATAGACCGTGTCATAGTGCCCCAACACCAGCAATTGTCCGTGCGAACTGTTCGTCGCGTTTGTAATCACCGCGCGTACGTGGTCGCCGCAATTCTTTTGTGCTATTAATTCGGTTTTAGCCCCGCGCCTCCGCCATTCCGACGCGATGAGCATGGCGCACCGATCCGCCGCGGCCTTCTCCAGACTGGGTGATTCCGCTTTTACCAATTTTTCCAGCAACGCGACCATGGCGTGGATTCGCGGTCGCAGCAGTTGCAGCAATCTTTTCGGCAACTTTTCTTCCTTCATGGTCCGCTCATGCTAACACGCACGGCGCGCGGCGCAACTCCTCGCGGCTTGCGGCGCCCCACCCTTGGTTTGTAAGGGTGGGGCGTTGGCATAGCAGCGAAAACAACTAAGAGCCGCGCACCGCGTGTCGTCGCGCTACGCTCTATCCTCCACCGCGATCAACGCATCTTGTTTTTTGGCTGCCGTCGTCGTAATCACGATCACGCTGATCAGCACGAATACCGTGCCCAGAATCGCTCGCAGGCCCAGCCCCTCGCCACCCAGAAAATATCCAAGCACCACCGCCACAACAGGATTGACGTACGCATACGTCCCAACCTTCGTCGGCGATTCATGATGGATCAGCCACACATATGCAGTAAATCCAATGATCGAGCCCGCGATGATCAAGTACACCAGCGCGAGCCACGCGTCACGCGGAACCTCACCAGGGTGAAAATTACGAAATTCTCCCAACATCGCCGACGCCAGGGCCAGCATTATTCCTCCGGCAAGCATTTGTGTCGCCGAACTCATCATTTTGGATGGCGGAAGCGGCAGTTTGCGGCTTAGCACTGATGCCACCGACCAGCTGATCGCTGCAACGATCAGCGCCAGCGCGCCCAACTTGTCGATTGGTTCCCCGCCAAGCATCAGCGAATGGCTCATCAACACTGCCACCCCCGCTATCCCGATCAGCAGCGCTATCGCCAAACGAAAAGTGAGTTTCTGGGTTCGCAAAAAAATAATTTCGGATAACGCCATGAACACCGGAATTGTCGCCAGCATCACCGCGCAAATACCGGACGGAACACGCTGCTCCGCCCAGAACAGCAGACCGTAGTCGATGAGAAAAATAAGAAGAGCCAGGACCAGCACGGAACCCCATTCGCGTTTCGTCGGTGAACGTTCACCGCGCGCAATCGTCCAGCCGTAAAGAAATATTCCTGCAATTGAAAATCGCATCGCCGCAAAAAGTAATGGCGGGACTGCATGGACCCCGACACGAATGGCGAGAAACGTAGAACCCCAAACAAAATAGATAATTCCAAAAGCCAGCAGCGTCTTCCAAGTCGGGCGGTGAGTTTTAGTGTTCATAGCGCAGTCGAAAGCACTCTGGAATGGTCGCCGAGTGTTCGTATTTCCTGCAGTTTGATGTTCCAGCTCTAGTATCGGGCACTAAACCTGCCCCACCCTAACCTCAGCTTCGCATATAATAAGAAGTTTACAGGGACTGCATCATGCGCCGCAGGAAAGCCCTGTGGCGACGGAGCTGCGGATGATCATGGATGTGACGGAAATTCAAAAAATTCTTCCTCACCGCTACCCATTTTTGATGGTCGACAGCATTGTCGAAATCGAAAAGCTCAAATATATCGTTGGGCTCAAAAACGTCAGCATCAATGAAGCGCACTTTCAAGGCCATTTTCCCGGTAAACCGGTGATGCCCGGCGTTTTGATTATCGAAGCGATGGCTCAGGTTGGCGGTTTGCTCCTGCTCCTGGAAATTCCTGATCGCGACAACAAGTTGATGTTCCTGGCTGCTGTCGACGGCGTTCGCTTCCGTCGACCAGTGGTGCCCGGTGACCAGCTTCGCGTCGAGGTAAAAGTTCTTTCCTGGCGCGGGGATTTTTGCAAAATTGAAGGAAAAGCGCTGGTTGAAGGAAAGCTCGCTGCCGAAGCCACGCTGATGTGCAAAATGATTGACCGCGATGCAACTCCTTCGCGCGCTTCGCAAACCCCTGCAAAATGAGCGGGCCAAAACTCCATCCGCAAGCAGTAGTAGCTCCTAATGCAAAGCTCGCCGCAGCTGTCGACGTCGGACCGTTCGCCATCATTGGAGCTGACGTGGAACTGGGCGAAGGTTGCGTTGTTCACTCCCACGCGGTCGTTCAAGGCCCTGCAAAATTCGGGCGAGAAAATATTTTTCATCCGTTCTGTTGCGTAGGCGGCGAACCGCAGGACTACACCTTTCGCGGTGAACGCACTTATCTCCTTGCCGGAGATCGCAATATCTTCCGCGAATACGTAACCATTAGCCGCGGCACTACCAAAGGCGGCGGCACCACCAAACTCGGCGACAACAATTTTTTCCTCGCGTATTCTCATGTCGGTCACGATTGCCAGATTGGCAGCAACACTCTTTTCGTCAATGGCGCCACGCTTGCCGGACATGTCGAAGTGCAGGATTTTGCCACCGTTGGAGCGTTTTCCCCGGTTCATCAATTTTGCCGCATCGGCCGCTATGCGTACATCGGTGCCTCCTCCGTCATCACCCAGGATGTGCCGCCGTTTTCCAAAATTGTTACCGAGCGCGAGACGAAAAGTTTCGGCATCAACGCCATCGGATTGGAGCGCCAGGGTTTCACCCAAGCGCGGCTCACCATACTCAAAAAAGCCTACCGCTTGCTGCTCCGCTCCAAATTGAATACTTCGCAAGCACTGGCGAAAATGCACGAACTCGGCAGCTCTGAAGATATTGTGGAACTCGTCAAATTTATTGAAACCGCGGAACGCGGCATCATTAAGTAGAACAAGTAGGACGCACCCCGCAGCGCATGACAGCAATGACCGATACTCTGACAAACACTACCGGCTGGGGACTGATCGCCGGCAACGGACGCTTCCCATTCCTGGTCCTTGACGCGGCGCGCAGTCAAGGCATCGACATGGCCGTCATCGCCATAAAGGAAGAAGCCGCGCCGGAGCTTGAGCGCGAAACCACGCGACTCCACTGGGTCAGTCTCGGCGAATTAAGCAAAACCATCGACTTACTGAAACGTGAAGGCGTTACCCAAGCGGTGATGGCCGGTCAGGTCAAACACAATAAAATCTTTAGCGCCATACGCCCGGATTGGAAATTGGCAAAATTACTTTTTTCTTTGCCAAGAAAAAATACGGACTCCCTCATCGGCGCTGTCGCCCGCGTGCTCGAAGACGAAGGCATCCGTCTCGTGGATTCCACCTTGTTCCTTAAGCCATTGTTGCCCGCTGCTGGTATTTTAACCGGTCGCGCACCCAACGACCGGGAAGCCGCGGACCTCGCCTACGGCCTCGCCTTGGCGCGTCACGTCGCGGCAAAAGATATTGGCCAGACGGTTGTCGTCTCTGCTGGCGCCTGCATCGCAGTCGAAGCCATGGAAGGCACCGACGAAACCATCGCCCGCGCTGCGCGTCTCGCCGTCGGCCAGCCCCTCGTTGTCGTCAAAGTCAGCAAGCCGCGGCAGGATATGCGCTTTGATGTACCCGTCGTCGGACCGTCCACCATCGAACAAATGAAGACCGCTGGCGCCACCGCGCTGGGAATTGATGCCGAGCGCACCTTGCTTTTTGACCGTACAAAATTGATGGAACTGGCTGAAGCCGCGGGCATCACCATCGAGGCCTTTCCTCCAACAGCGCCCGCGGAGTCTCTCAAAGGAAGCAATCAAGCATGACCGCCACGCCATCAGCAAATAAAAAAAATCGCGTGGCCGTAGTAGGCGCGGGTGAATTCGGTCGCAATCACGCTCGTGTTTACAGAGAGCTGCCCGGCGCGGAATTTGTTGGCGTCTTTGACCAGGATCCCGCGCGCGCTGCAGCCGTTGCGCAGGAATATCAGACTCGCACTTTCGCCAGTCTTGAAGCCCTGCGCGGCAGCGTGGACGCCGCCAGCGTTGCTGTTCCCACCATTTCGCACGCGCAAGTCGGTTGCCAGTTGATGGAAATGGGCATCGATGTACTTGTAGAAAAACCCATCGCGCCTTCTCTCAAAGACGCCGATGCTCTCCTCGATTCCGCCAAACGTCTCAATCGCGTTTTGCAAATTGGACACGTGGAACGTTTTAATCCCGCCGTGATTGCCGTCGAATCCATTCTGAATCGTCCCCTGTTCTTTGAGGTCCATCGCCTCGGAGTTTTCACCCCGCGCAGCCTCGATGTCGACGTCATCTACGATCTCATGATCCACGATCTCGACATCTTGCTCGCCCTGGTCAAGGAACCGGTCACCGAAGTCAAAGCCGTGGGCATCCCCGTGCTCACCAGCAAAGTGGATATCGCGCACGCGCGCCTGGAATTTGCTGGCGGAGCTGTAGCCAATATCACCGCCAGCCGCGTCTCCACGGAGCGCGTCCGCAAAATGCGTTTCTTTCAGCAGCACGAATATATTTCGCTGGACTACTCACGTCGCGATGCTCTTCGCGTGGGCGTAAAAAAATTCGGCCCCCAGCCGGAATTCGGATTTGAGAAATTGCTCGCGCCCACAACCGAACCGTTGCAGGCTGAACTCGAAGCATTCCTCGAATGCGTTCGCACTCGCAAGGAACCCCGCGTCAGTGGAGCAGCTGGCCGCGCCGCTCTCGAATTGGTCACCCGCGTCATGGCAAGCATCCAAGAACATGCCGGCCGCGTCCAAGTCTCCAGCCAGAACGCAAACGCAGCCTTTGGCCCATTCGCCCAATCGGAACACGTCGACAAATGATTCCTCGCATTCTCGTTCCGTTGGACGCTCGTCCACCCGTTGCTGATTCCGACGTTTCCGCGCGTCGCCGTCCCACCACGCTGGATCAACGCTCGCTGGTTCCGGCGATGTTGCCGATCGTTGTGCTCGACGGACACTCCACCATTCCCGCAAATCTGCCCCTCGAATCCATCGCCACTCGCGTCGTTGTCCCTCGCGACCTCAACCCTGAAGCGTATGGCGTCCGCGAAAAAAATTCATTGCCGCTTCAGCCTACGGAGATGGATGAACGCGTAACCGTACCTCAGGGCTCCGCGCTGCCGCTTGAAATTCAGCCGCTCAAACATCTTTCCGAAGAATTGGTGGAGCTCGATGTCTTCATGACCGGCGAAGTTCAGTTAATGCCGGTTGCGCGCGCCGAAAAACGCTCTACCGAAGAATGGTTCCGTCTCATCTCTTCGATTGCTCTCCACGCGCTCTTGATTTTAGCCTTGCTTGTCGGGCCCAAAATTTTTCCCGCGCACGTACCCACTGCGGCAGAAGAAGAGATTGCGCGCCGCCAGGTCACCATCATGTTTCCGTTCCGTGATCCCGGCCCGTCCGCGCCCAGCCATCCTCTGGCGCCCAGTGAAAGAGTGCACGTCGATCCTCGCGTGCTCCGTAAAGTTGCCCCGCCTGCTCCGGAGCCTGTCCCTGTCCCCGCGCCGCAGCCCGAGCGCTCCATAAGAGAATTGCCCAGCGCTCCTGTTCCTCAGCCCAATGCCGTGCAGCCCACGCCTCAACCCAGCGCGCCCACTCCAAAAACGGAAATGTCAAAACCGCAGATCAAGCTCGAAGCTCCGGACACGCCGCAGCCACAAAAAGGCCTCGTGCTGCCAAAACAAACCACCCGCAGCGCCATTGAGGATTCCTTACGCTCCGCCACAAAAAATGGCAACGCCGGCGGCCGTTCGGGCGTCGTCGTCGGGCCGATGCCGAAAACGCAGGGTACACCGGGCGTTCCCGGAAGCGGCGGACAAGGCGGCGGAAGTTTTGGCAACGGTTACGAAATTTTAACGCCCACCGAAGGCGTGGACTTCAGCGATTACATGCAGCGTCTGCTCGCCAGCGTTCGCCGCAACTGGTACGCGGTCATGCCCGAGTCCGCTCAGCTAGGCGACCAGGGCCGCGTCTTGCTGCAGTTTCGCATCATGCGCAACGGCAACGTTCCAGGCGAGGAACCGAACCAACTTCTCTCTTCCGGCAAGGAGCCGCTCGACCGCGCCGCAATTTCCGCGATTCGCTCCTCAAATCCATTTCAGCCCCTTCCCCCCGCCTTCAGCGGGCCCTACATCGAACTTCGCATCATGTTCCTGTACAATTTGCCCATCGAAGCCGCAAATCAGTGAAGCTCGTTCGCCAACAAATTATCGGCGCTTTGCTCTTGGCGTTCATTGTGCTCATCGTGCTGCTGATTCGCGCGTGGCCGCTGTTGTTTCACAAATAATTGCTATTCCACAACTAAAGGCTATTCCGTAAATAAATTGCATGACCACCGAAACAGCCCCACTCGTCGCCATCGTCGGCCCTACCGCATCCGGCAAATCCGCGCTCGCTGTCTGGCTCGCTGAAAGATTTCAAGCGGAAGTAATTTCCTGCGATTCCACGCAACTGTATCGCGGCTTCGATATTGGCACTGCCAAGCCTTCACTCGCCGACCGCCGCGGTATTCCTCATCACCTGATCGATGTTCTCGATGCTTCGCAGCAGACCACCGCTGGTGACTACCGCGCTCTCGCTTTGCCAATCCTCGCAGATCTTCGCCGCCGCCACCGCTTGCCTATTTTCGCCGTGGGCACTGGACTTTATCTCCGCGCCTTGCTCGAAGGCCTTGCGGATCTTCCGCAGCGTTGTGAAGAATTACGCGCGCGCTTGCGCAAAAGCACCGAGTGCCACCCTTCGAATTATCTGCATCGCATGTTGCAACGTCTTGATCCTGACGCTGCCGCTAGGATTGCGCCTGCGGATCAGCAAAAATTGATCCGTGCCATCGAAGTTTGTTTGCTGACCAGCAAACCCGTCTCCGAATTGCATCGTGCCGGCCGCGCTCCTCTTGCAGGATGGAAACCCCTGCAACTCGCGCTTTTGCCGCCGCGAGAACCGCTTTACGAACGCATCCATGCGCGCACCGACGCCATGCTAGCGAACGGGTGGCTCGAAGAAGTTCGCGCACTGGTGGCCGGCGGCTTACCAGAAAATTCAAAGCCATTTGATTTTATTGGATATCGCGAGTTGCGCTCGGTGCTGCACGGCTTAATCTCACTCGAAGATGCTCGCGCCACGGTTCACCAGTCCACCCGCAGATACGCTAAGCGCCAGCTCAGTTGGTTTCGCAATCTACCGGGCGTCCAACATTTCGCGGGCTTCGGCGATCATTTGTCAATTCAGACCGATGTTCTCCGCTGGCTTTCGCAGCAACTTGCATCCACACACGACGCTGGCTCTTCAGGCGTATAATCAATTTGTGGACCGCACTCCCTCATTCACAAATTTCTCCCGCACATGAAGTTTAAGGAATCGACTGCAATGTGTGTTTTACCGAGACGGAAAACCTTCCAGGCCTGATGAAATCCCAGCATAAAGTCTCGTCCGCCGAACGCGCCCTCCTTGTCGGTGTCGGTTGGAAGCGCGCTCCTCGTTTTCCGGGGATGCCTGTCGGCGAACAGGGCAGGGAATCGCTCACCGAACTTGTCGAGCTCGCCACCAGTGCTGGCGCTGAAGTTGCCTCTACACTTTTCCAGGTGCGCGATAAAGCGGACCCCGCCACCCTGGTCGGACGCGGCAAGCTCGACGAAATTCTTGCCGAGGCCAATGCCCACGACGCCCCACTCATTATTTTTGACTCCAATCTTACGCCCATGCAGCAGCGCAACATCGAAGAAGCCACTGAGCGCCGTGTGATCGACCGTACTCAGCTGATCCTCGATATTTTTGCCAGCCATGCGCGCAGCCGCGAAGGCCAGCTCCAGGTGGAACTGGCGCAACTCAACTACATGCTTCCTCGCCTCACCGGAAAGGGAACAGCCATGTCGCGCCTCGGCGGTAAAAGCGGCGGCGGAGGTTCCGGTGGCGCCGGGGGTGGTGCCGGGCGTATCGGTGTTCGCGGCCCTGGTGAAAAAAAACTCGAGACCGACCGCCGACGTATTCGCGATCGCGTGCACAAGATTGAAGCTGCTATTGCCGATGTCCGCAAACAACGCGCGCAACGGCGCGAAGCCCGCAATTCCGTCCCTCTGGGCACGATCGCGCTCGTCGGATACACCAACGCCGGTAAATCCACCTTATTTAACGCTCTCAGTCGCGCCGAAGTGCTTGTTTCTCCCAGAATGTTCGCCACGCTCGATCCCACCATTCGCGCGCTACGATTGCCTTCCCACCGTCGCGTGCTGGTTTCAGACACTGTGGGATTTATTCGCGATCTTCCCAAAGGATTGCTCAACGCCTTTCGCGCCACCCTTGAAGAAGTGCAGGAAGCCGCGCTCATTCTGCACGTCAGCGATATTTCCAATCCTCATCACCATGAGCTGAACGCCGAAGTCGACAAAATTCTCCGCGAACTTGGAGTGACCGGCCGCCCGGTTCTCCATGTTTACAATAAAATTGACCAACTCCCTGCTAACGAACGCCGCAACCTGGAAAAACGCGCCACACATTATTCAGACACCCACGACAGCCCGGTTCTGGTCTCGGGTCTCATCGGTGAAGGCTTGGACGAACTTCTTCGCCGTATCGATGACGCTCTCCCCACGGATCCCCTCGTCGACCTTTCTCTGCGTATTCCACTCGCGGAAGGCCGCATCCTGGCCATGATTCACGCGCTCGGCCGCGTGCTGCGCTCGAGCGTCGATGCGTCACACATGAATATGCACGCTGAAGTTCCCGCGTCCATCGTCAAAAAGTTTCATCTTCAGAAATTTGCTATTCGTGGAACTTCTCGCCACCGTCGCTCGTAACTTATATACGCACGCGCTGACTTACCCGAAATATTGTGATAGCGTATGCGCGTTTTGCCGGTAAGCCCCAGTACGCTAAGGAGCGAATTTCAATGGCCGCCTTTTTTCTCTGGTGCATTCTCTTTTTATTGTGTTGGCCGCTGGCCCTCATGGCCTTGGTTCTGTTTCCAATAGTTTGGCTGCTGACTCTACCTTTTCGCCTCGTTGGAATTGCCGTCGGAGGTGTTTTCAGCCTGCTCGCGGCTATCTTATTCCTCCCCGCGCGCTTGCTAAGGGGACCGCGCCACGTTTAGAACGTTTCTGGCATTGACTGACAAATTGCGGCGACGGTTCCGGGGTAACACAGAAGTAATAGCCCAAAGACCACGCCGAATTTAGCGTCGAATATCCGCCATTTGTGGCCTTTGTGCGCTGTTTCTAGCTCTGTTTCTTCTGTGGAAATCGCGTGGAAACTATCACTTAGCGCACCCTCACAATACGTTCTAAGTCCTCTGGCACAGGCGCCATTGCCCCCAATGTTCCTACGTAACTATAAGAAAAATATCACGTTAGCAGCTCAATGAATGGTCTATCCCTCTCAGCTTTTAGGCCGTTTCGGCTGCGCTCCTTTTCTCGGTATTTGCACAGCTCGCCCTGAGCATAGTTATTAAAAAGTATCTACTTTCCTTTCTTCGCTTTCCAGCACTCTAGTTACTGCAGAGTATCTCTTTTTCGCCGTTTTACTCACGTGGAAGGCGTTGACGCATCTCCGCACGGAGTCTATAGTGAGGCCTCGGTGCCACCGCTCCCCGTCCGTGTAGCGGAGAGCACCGTATGCCCCATGAACCTCCCGAACGCGCTGACATTGTTGCGGATATTCTTCGTCCCAGTGCTGATCGTCATTCTGCTGACGCGCAGTCCGAACCTGGAAGTTTGGGGATTCCCCATGCATTTTGAATTTTGGGGGGTTCTGATTCTTCTTCTTGCCGCCTTCACCGACTGGGCGGACGGCTATTTCGCGCGGCGTCGCTTGCAAGTAACCACCCTCGGCATCCTGCTCGATCCTATCGCCGACAAACTGCTCATCTCCGCCGCATTCATTTCCCTGGTGGACATGCACCTCGTCAAAGCCTGGATGGTGGTAATCATCATCGGGCGCGAGTTCACCGTTCTCGGCCTGCGCAATATCGCTTCCGCCGAGGGTTTCACGATTTCCGCGTCCACTCTCGGCAAAACAAAAATGGTTCTGCAGGTTTGCGCCGTCGCCGTGCTCATCGCCAGCGAACGATCTCACTGGCTGAAGCTGGTCGGGCTTATTCTTCTCTGGCTGGTGGTGATCAGCGCGCTGATCTCCGCGCTGCAATATTTCCATCGATTTTGGGGCCACCTCGATGATCGCATCAAGCAGCGCCGCAAATTGAGCCTGCTGCACCCGCCGGAAAAACACCGAGATGCAGTCCCACTCTAATTCCCAAATTTTAATCTTGTTTTAGTGCCCTGCTATTCGAGCTCCACATAATCGCCGCTGTAGACCTCGGCAGTCGCGTACGTCATGAAAACCGTTGACGCATTTGTGCTGGTGTTAATCACGATTCCTTCGCCCAGCACTTCTCGCGGCAAATCCTGCCAGGTATATCGTTTCGGTGCGCTGCCAAACCCAAAGACCTTGTATTGATAATCTTTGCTTAGTGGAGCGGTTTCGACAGTTGACCCCTGGTACCGGAACATCCTCACGTAATCGCCGATTTTTACTCCTTGTGCGGTTCCCAAATTTATGTAAACCGCCGAGTTCGTTCCAGCGATCTGGGAAAATCCATTTTGTGCCACGACCATCGCCACAGGTTTTCCGCTTACAGGCGCGAAATGGTTGAACTCGCTCGCCGGCTTATACGGTGCAACCGGGCGCTCAGCGTAAGGCCGCAGCAAATCCCCACGCCACATCGGACCGCACGAGAAGGTCACCTGCGCGACGGAGGCGTTGGGTAATACGCTAACCACTTGCACCGTGCCAAGGTCCGCGTAATGCGTGCCCATGGCTTTCAGCAGCCTGTTTTGCCACTTGAACCACGTTCCCCGGTCTGGATCTTCACTCGGTCGCACCACGCTGAAACGGTCGCCAACACGTATCCCCTGGCCCGCTCCCATGCCGATGTGAACGTAATCGCCGCGTGAAAATAATATCTTGTAACTGGACTGCTCCGCGGAAACGATTTGCAGCGTATCCGGCACCTTATGATCGGTAATAAAGCCCGAGCAATACACTGCCGCGGCGTCGGGCCGTAAGCCATGAGGAACATTTTGTGTGGAATCGATAGCTGCGCTTGGTGTCGCTTCCTGCGCCAAGCATGCTGTCGCTCCCAGGAATAGTGAAAGGCATAGACTCGCTACATTAGCGCGCATCGCGTAACTCCTTAGAAAACACGCCCTTTGGGCCGTGCGGGGACTTATCTCTTGCGAAAGTAACAAGCCTCGCACCCGGCGTCAACAAAATGGCCGCGCCTGCTTTACACTTTTGATACGGGCGAATAGGAACAAAAGAGGTTATGCTACTAGCTTTGTTTTCAATCAATTGGCGAACATGAACAAGTCCATCAGCCCATTCGGCGCCGGCCTCCGCCGCATCTGCGCGGTCATCGCTGCCCGCACGTTTGCGGAAATGAAGCACCAGGTGCCCCTTGCCCAACGTGCCGCCAAAACCATCGAGCTGCGCCTCGATTGGCTCGAAAGCGATACGCAACGCTCACTCGGGCTTCGTTGGCTGAAAAAGTCGCGCCCCAAGGGTGTCACCTTCATCGCCACGTGCCGCCGCAAAGTCGCAGGCGGTAACTTTCGCGGAAGCGTCAACGCGGAATTGCTGTGGCTCAACCGCGCCCGTGAAGCGGGATGTTCATGGTGTGATCTTGAAATCGAAACCCTCCGCGAAATTCCCGGCCAGGTCTTGCGGCCCTTCGCATTACCCTCGCGCGTTTTGCTTTCCTTGCACGATTTTTCCCGTACACCCGCTGATCTAAACCAAACAAATCTCGCATCGCATTTAACCGGCGAAATACATGCCCTCAAAATCGCCGCAATGGCCAACTCCATTGACGACAGCCTTCGCCTTTTGCGCATTGCACGTCACGCTGCCCACATGGTCGCCGTACCGATGGGCGATATAGGTTTGCCGGCCCGTATTTTGGCTTTGCGCGAAAATAGCGCATTGGCGTACGCACCCGTTGCCGAATCCACCGCTCCTGGCCAGGTCAGTTTTTCCGACATGGTGAATCTCTATCGAGCCCACAAGATCACTCCACGCACGAAAATCTTCGGCGTTATCGGCGATCCTATCGCCCATTCGCTTTCGCCGCTGATGCATAACTCAGGCTACGTTGCCCGCAACCTCGACGCCGTATATCTTCCGTTTCTCGTCAAAAATCTTCGCGAATTTCTCAAAACCGTTCCCGAATTTAATTTGCGCGGCTTCAGCGTCACCCTTCCACACAAACAATCCATCCTCGAGCACCTTGCCGAATGCGACCCCCTCGCCCAGCGAATTGGCGCCGTAAACACCGTAACCGTGCGTCCCGATGGCACTCTGTATGGCTGCAACACCGACTACGTTGGCGTGCTGCGCGCTCTCGAACGAAAGCTGCGCATCCGCGGAAGCCGCGTGCTCATTTTCGGCGCGGGTGGATCAGCGCGCGCTGCGGCATTCGCTCTCGCTCAGGCTGGCGCCCACGTCTTCATTTGCGCGCGCCGTGAAAAGGCTTCGCGCGAACTGGCAAACGCTGTAGGCGGCCAAAATATTCCACGTCGCGCTTTACGCACCGAATCCTTTGACGCCATCCTCAACGCCACCCCCATCGGCATGTATCCCCACGCTAACATTTCGCCTCTCGCGGCCTCCGAGTTACACTGTCGCATCGTCATGGATTTGATTTATCGCCCTGAAAGCACCAGGCTCTTGAAAATAGCCGCACAAAAAGGTATTTCCACCGTGAGCGGCGTGGACATGTTTCTCGCTCAAGGCATCGCCCAGTGGGAGCTTTGGACCCACAAGCCCGCCCCAGAACCCGCCATGCGCAAAGCCGTCATCACTTGTCTGCGTGTTGAAGCATCGCGCAATAATCCTGCGCGCCCCTTGCACGCAAAGACATCGCTGACAAAGACATCGCGAAGAAAGACCGCGAAAACGCGATGATCCGGCCAACGTTCCCTGAATTCCAACGCCTCGCAAAGCAGGGAAACTTAATCCCCGTTTACGATGTCTTTTCCGCCGATCTGCTTACCCCCGTCAGCGCCTACCTGCGCATCGCGCAGCGCGCCCGTTATTCGTTCTTACTCGAAAGCGTGGAAGGTGGCGAAAAAATTGCCCGCTACTCTTTCGCCGGGGCGAACCCCGAAGAAGTTTTTCGCTATGCCAATGGAGCCTGCGTTTTGGAAAGTCCGGACCGCCTGATTTGGGAAGAACGCGACCCAGTTTCTTTTTTACGCGCTCACATGCAGCGCTTCCGCCCAGTGCGTCTGCCGGATCTTCCGCCACTCCTCGCCGGAGCCATCGGCCATTTTAGTTACGACATGGTTCGCCTCATCGAGCGTCTCCCGAAACGCCTTCGCGACGAAATCGGCCTATACGACGCCATGCTGATGTTTTACCGCGGGATACTGGCATTCGATCACCTCCAGCACCGCCTCTGGATTGTGCGTAACGTCTACACCGAAGACCCCGGCTCGCTCCGGACGCAATATTCCGCCGCGGTCCGCGAAATTAAAAGAACCCGAAAGCTTCTCGAAGAAACTTCTCCATCCGAGCGCCCGGCAAAAAGCGCCAAACGCAAACCCCGGCCCTTGAAAATCACTTCAAATTTTAAGCGTTCGGAATTTCTTGCCGCGGTGCGTAAAGCCAAGCAGTACATTCGTGCCGGCGATATCTTTCAAGTGGTTCTAAGCCAGCGCTTCTCCGCGAAAACCAACGCCGCCCCGTTCGACATTTACCGCGAACTCCGCGCGCTGAATCCATCCCCATATCTTTTCTACTTGCAGATGAACGATGTCTTCGTGGTTGGCAGTTCCCCTGAAATGCTCGTCAAGGTTCAGGGCCGCGATGTTTTTTATCGGCCTATTGCAGGTACGCGGTGGCGCGGGAAAAATGAAGCCGAAGATCAGCGTCTTGAACGCGAAATGCTCGCCAGCGAAAAGGAACGTGCCGAGCACATCATGCTCGTCGATTTGGGGCGCAACGATCTCGGCCGCGTTTGTGAATACGGTTCCGTTCACGCTGAAAAACTCCTCACCGTCGAGCGCTACTCCCACGTGATGCATCTAGTTTCCAGCCTCCGCGGAAAGTTGCGCGAAGACGTCGACTGCTTCGACGCTTTGATGGCCTGTTTCCCCGCGGGAACCGTTTCCGGCGCTCCGAAAGTTCGCTCGATGGAAATTATCGAGGAGCTGGAAAAAACCCGTCGCGGCATTTACGCCGGCGGTATTCTCTATCTTGATTTCGCGGGTAATCTCGATTCCTGCATCGCGTTGCGCACCATGGTGATTAAAAATGGCGTTGCCCATGTGCAAGCCGGCGGCGGGATTGTTGCGGACTCTACCCCCGACGCCGAGTTCCAGGAGAGCGTCAATAAAGCAAAAGCACTGTTAACCGCACTGGAAGCCGCTCACCGGCGCTAACTCATTCTCATCCGCCAGCCAAGTGCGCCTTCGCGCAAAATGCTATGCTAGATATGCGCGATCATGATCCTGCTGCTCGACAACTACGACTCTTTCACTTACAACCTGGCGCAATACCTGGGCGAACTCGGTTGCGCCGTCGAAGTGCATCGCAACGATAAAATTTCCGTGGACGAAATTATCCGCCGCAAACCGGACGGCATTGTCATTTCTCCCGGCCCTTGCACGCCCGGAGAAGCCGGCATCTCCGTCGAACTCGTCCAGCGTCTCAAAGGGAAATTTCCAATCCTCGGTGTTTGCCTCGGCCATCAAGCCATCGGCGCCGCATTCGGAGGAAAAATCATTCGCGCGCCCAAACTCTTCCACGGCAAAACCAGCGAAATTCGCCATGACCGCAAGGGAGTTTTTCGCAAATTGACCAATCCCTTCACGGCCACGCGTTATCATTCCCTGATCGTCGAACGAAAATCATTCCCCCGCGAATTAACCATCACCGCGCAAACCGACGACGGCATCATCATGGGCCTGCGCCACCGCCGCTTCAAAATCGAAGGCGTGCAGTTCCATCCCGAATCCATCCTCACCGGCCCCGGCAAGCAACTCCTCCAGAATTTTCTTAACCTCTAGCACGATTTTATTTCCATATCTTTTTTAAACTCGAACAGGCTTCCGAGCGGGTCTTCTTCGAAATGTATATTATTCACCTGCAACCAGTGTAGCGCCGCCGTTTGATCGTCCTTCAGGAATGCTCTCGACAAGCCGACGCTCAGCAACGCCCTGCCTTTTGCTAATCGCTCGGCTACCCCTTGCACCACTTCTAGGCGCGGCGTCTCATGATCTTTTTCGTAAAATCGTATGTCGGTCACGGAAAGATCGCAGTTGAATCTCCCATCGGAAATTACTATTCGCAGTTTGCGTTGCCCGTTAAGTCCAAAGAACGAAATCTTGCTGGGTCGAAGATTGCCAAGCGAGCTTGTTCCACAATTCTGATTTATCGCGCAACCGCGTCCGTGCTCCTCCAACTCGTTCCCGAAAATCGGTCGTAAATCACTCGAAGAAGTTTTTGTCAGCCATCCCCAAAAATCAGAGGCCGCCAGCCGCCTTACATGTTGCAAATGATCCGGGGAAAAGTTGTGGTCTTCAAATTCGGGTGCGCGCCCCCCATATCTCGTGTTTCCCAGGTCTACCAGGGAGCCGATCTCAAAGGAGCCGCCATTGACACGCAAGAGCTTCCTGTCCATGTGGCGCTTGGTGATCGGACGAATGTGTCTTCCTGAAGTCGGCTCAATCCCCGCGACGCAGATGTAGCCGAATCGCATTCTTGTTAAATGATTGATTACTATCTGCATAAATAAACACGCAGATACTAATCTTTAACCACGATCCGTGCAAGGATTTTGGAACAGCGCAGTGGGTGTATTAAGGCGGCGTTACAGGTGCCGTATCGTGAAACCACTCCATTTGTCTTGCAAGTATTCGAGAACCAGCCTGCGGTGGCAATGGTCCGCTTTCGCTTCGCTGCAAAGCAGCACGGTTCGAACCGAGAACGACGCGCCATCTACCTTTTTCTCAATCTTTCGTTCCGCCATTAGCCGCAGGAATTTCGTTTCGTATTCCCCCCAGTCGCCTTTTTCTTTTTTGTATTTTGTCAGCATTTCTGAAGTGGGGGCCAGCAGCGGTTCATGCACGTATTCCGCATCACAAATTTCCTTCAGAAAGTATTTGAGGTCTTCGCGTTTGGCAAATCCAGCCAGTTGAGACACGTTGTTGAGTCGCACATCCAGCAGCCGGCGGATTTGCTCGCGCTTTAGAATGCTGAAGAACTGTTCTGCCGTTTTTTTCGTAAAACCGATGGAACAGATTTCCATTCCCGCGCCTCTGTCTCCTCGAACAGACTGATTTGTTGATCGGCCGGATCTGTTTCCCGCGCCAGTTCATCTTCAGACTGCAACCGCCCGTCGCCTCGAATGTGTTCGACGGCAATCCCCTGTTCGATTAAAACTCTGCCGATCAGCCGCCGCCGGTGGCAACCCGCTGGATTTTCCTCGGCGCAAAGCATCGCTACCGTATATTTGCGGATGCCTTCCTGAAGCCGCTGCAAACCTTTCTTGAACGCTGCGGAAGCCGCCACTTTGTCATACAGCACTCGTCCATCGCCATCGTAGTACTGGCTGCCATCCGGGCGCCCGCCTATTTCTTGGCCAAGGTATAAGTATTGAAAGCCGGCCTTAGCCAGCCCTTCTTTTAAAGGTTGCTGATCGTAATGCGTCGCGTAGTTGGAGTACGGATGCGAACGCGTGTCTACCACCACTTCCACACCGCGTTCCTTCAAGAGTCCTAGAAAATGTTCCAGCGGATGGTTGGAGTGCCCGATCGTTAGCACTCGAAGATTAGCCATTGGCTCGTTTTGCATATTAAAAACTCGGTACTCTCGCGCTCAGTCTAGCATAGCGACTAGCCCTTTGTTCGCTCTAGCCCTTTGTATGGTGCGCGCGCAAAGCCGCAAGCTTAGCGTGCGCTGCGCCGCTATCCAACGCTGCCGCCGCCAATTTCGCGCCTTCGCGAAAGTTTTCCGCAATCCCCGCGGCTACCAGCGCGGCCGCCGCATTAATCACCACAATATCCCGGCGCGCTCCGCTCTCTCCCGCCAAAATCCCCTTAATTATTTCCGCATTTTCTCCTGCCGTCCCCCCGAGCAACTCGGCTATCGCTGCCCGCCTCACGCCAAATTCTTCCGGCGTCACCACATATCTCCGCACTTTGCCATTTTTCACTTCCGCTATCTCCGTCTCTCCCGATAGCGAAATCTCATCCAGTCCGCCTTCGCCATGAACCACCATCGCATGCGCTACGCCCAATTCCGCCAACGCCCCCGCCATCGCATCCATTACGTCTCTCGAATAAACTCCCAACACTTGCGCCTGCGCCCCTGCGGGATTCGTCAAAGGTCCCAGCAAATTGAAAATAGTTCGCGCGCCAATCTGCTTGCGCGCCGGCGCGGCATGCCGCGTTGCCGAATGCGCCGCCGGCGCAAATAAAAATCCAATTCCCACTTCGCGAATTGCGCCGCCCGCATGTTGCAGCGAAACATCCAGCCGCACGCCCAGCGCTTCCAGCACATCCGCCGAACCGCTCTTCGAACTCATCCCGCGATTCCCATGTTTCGCTACCCGCGCGCCCGCCCCGGCCGCGACAATCGCCGCCGCCGTGGAAATATTGAACGTCCCCGCTCCGTCCCCGCCCGTCCCGCACGTATCTACCAGATGCGCCAGCACCGGCTCGTCCGCCGCAAAAACCGCTGCCGCATGTCGTCGCATAACTCGCGCAAAACTGGCCAGTTGCTCCACGCGAACCGGCCGCTGATTCAACGCCGTCAGCAACCGCACAATATCTTCGGTCACCATCCGCCCAAGCAGAATCTCTTCCATCAGCGCTTCGCTCTGCGGCGCCGACAGCCCGTCTCCGCTTTCCGCCAGTGTTAAAAAAGTATTTGTCATCGTCCTCTACTAATTTCCTCGAATAACCGCATCAAAAATCTGCATTCCACCCAGCCCCCCGCCTTCTTGCTCCCTCTCCCTGTTCCGGTTAAACTTCTATGCCACAACAGTCGGAAAAATTCTAACACTGGTGTCCCGCTTCGCGGTCGCACCCAAGACGGAAACTAGATGAAGATTCACGAGTACCAGGCTAAGGCTATCCTCGCCCGTTACGGCGTCACCACCCCGCGCAGCGAAGTCGCCTTCACCAAAGAAGAAGCTCGCGAAGCCGCCCAGCGCCTCAAATCCAATATCGTCGTCGTCAAAGCGCAGATCCACGCCGGTGGCCGCGGCAAAGCTGGCGGCGTCAAGCTAGCCCATTCCCCGGAAGAAGCCGCCGAAATCGCCAGCCACATGCTTGGCATGAATCTCGTCACCATTCAAACCGGCCCCGCCGGTCGCATCGTAAAGCGTTTGCTCATCGAAGAAGGTTTGGACATCAAGCGCGAACTCTACTTCAGCTTGGTCGTCGACCGCGAATCCGCCAAGCCTGTCTTTATGGCCAGCACCGCCGGTGGCATGGAAATCGAGGAAGTCGCCAAAGAGCATCCCGAATCAATCCTTCGCGAAACCATCAATCCCGCCATCGGCCTGCAAGCCTATCAAGCGCGCAAATTGGCCTTTGGCATGGGCCTCCCCGCCGAATCCGCCACCGTAGCAGTACCTTTTCTCCAGGCCGTCTATCGCGCCTTTGTCGACACCGATGCCTCCATGCTCGAAATCAATCCCTGCGTCATCACCGGTGACGGCCGCCTCGTTGCCCTCGACGCCAAAATGACCTTCGATGACAACGGTCTCATCCGTCACAAGGAACTTCGCGAGCTCCGCGATCTCGATGAAGAAGATCCACTCGAGGTCGAAGCTTCCAAGTACGGCCTAAACTACATCAAGCTCGATGGCAGCGTCGCCTGCATGGTCAACGGAGCCGGCCTCGCCATGGCCACCATGGACATCATCAAGTACGCCGGCGGCTCTCCCGCTAATTTTCTGGATGTCGGCGGCGGCGCTTCCGCCGAACAAGTGAAAAACGCCTTTCGCATCCTTAATAGCGACGCCGGCGTTCGCGCCGTGTTCATCAATATTTTTGGCGGCATCCTCCGGTGCGACGTTCTCGCCACCGGCGTAGTTGCCGCCGCCAAGGAGCTGCACTTGAACGTGCCCGTTGTCATCCGCATGGAAGGCACCAACGTCGAACGCGGCAAGCAAATCCTCCTGGATAGTGGTCTCGATTTCACCATCGCCGACGGCATGAAAGACGGCGCCACAAAAGTTGTCGCACTCGCAGGCGGTGCGCGATGAGCGTTTTAGTAAACGAAAATACTCGCGTCCTCGTTCAAGGCTTCACCGGCCGCGAAGGCACCTTCCACGCCCAACAAATGATCGAGTACGGCACGCAAGTCGTCGGTGGCATCACTCCCGGCAAAGGCGGCACCAAGCATCTCGAGCGCCCTGTTTTCAACACCGTTCGCGACGCCGCCAAAGCTACAGCCGCAAACGCTTCGGTAATTTTTGTCCCGCCGCCTTACGCCGCCGACGCCATTCTCGAAGCCGTTGACGCGGAAATCGCCTTGGTCATTTGCATTACCGAAGGCATCCCCGTCATGGACATGGTCCGCGTCGCTCAAGTGATCGACCCAAAGAAGACGCGCCTCATCGGTCCGAATTGCCCCGGCGTAATCTCTCCCGGCAAATGCAAAATCGGCATCATGCCCGGCCGCATTCACAAGCAAGGCCATGTCGGCGTCGTCAGCCGCAGCGGCACGCTCACTTACGAAGCCGTCGACCAACTCACTCGTCTGGGCATCGGCCAGTCAACCTGCATCGGCATTGGCGGCGATCCCATCATCGGCACAACTTTTCTCGACGCCATCAAACTGTTCAACGACGATTCCGACACTCACGCCATCATCATGATCGGCGAAATTGGCGGCAATGCCGAAGAAACCGCCGCGCAATTCATCAAAGCCTATGTCAGAAAGCCCGTCGTTGGTTTCATCGCCGGACAAACCGCGCCTCCTGGCCGCCGCATGGGCCACGCTGGCGCCATCATCAGCGGTGGCCAGGGCACCGCCAAGGAAAAATACGCCGCCATGGCGGCCGCCGGAATCCGCTGCGTGGAAACTCCCGCTGATCTGGGCAGCACCATCGCCGAGGCTCTAAAAGGCTGATCAGCCTTCGCGCGATACCGGTAGACCCGCTGAATCCAGCGGCCATTACTTAGAAATCTCAGGAGCATAAATGTCCATAGAACGCACTTTCGCAATCATCAAGCCCGACGCGGTAGCCCGCGGCCAGCAAGGTGAAATCCTCTCGCGCATTCACCGCGCCGGTTTCAAAATCGTCGCCATCAAATCCATGCGCCTCACCAAAGAAGAAGCTGGCGGCTTTTACGCCGTGCACAAACAACGCCCCTTCTTCGGCGAACTCACCGACTTCATGAGCTCCGGCCAGATTTTCGCCATGGTTCTCGAAGCCGACGGCGCCATTCTCAAATGGCGCGACACTATGGGCGCCACCGATCCGAAAAAAGCCGCGCCCGGCACCATTCGCCACGACCTCGGCACTTCCATCGGCAATAACTGCACTCACGGTTCCGACGCCCCGGAAACCGCCGCGTTCGAAATCGCCTACTTCTTCGCCGGCCTCGAACTCATCTAAAATTTCTTCCAGCTTTATGCCTTGCCTGCTTCAGCCGGGCCCGCCTGCCATGGCAGCCTGCCTGCTTGGCAGGGGTCTCGCGCTATCAAGGTGTAAACTTCTCTTTCGCCTATGCCCAAAACCGCGCTCACTCCCGCCAGCCGCATCCTAGTAACCGGTGGCGCAGGCTTCATCGGCAGCGCCCTGGTCTGGGCCCTGAACACTCGCGGCTGCCACAACATTACCATCGCCGACTTCCCGCCCAATCCTCAAAAACAACGCAATCTTCGCCCGCTAAAATATCAATCGCTCCTCGACCCCGCCGCTCTCCTCCCCGCGCTAACTTCAGATTCCCTTGGCCGCTTCGATTTTATTTTCCATCTCGGCGCTTGCTCCTCCACCACCGAAACCGACGCCGCCTATCTCCGCAAAAACAATTTCGAATACACGCGCGACCTCGCCACATACGCTCTCTCCGCCGGATCCCGTTTCGTTTACGCCTCTTCCGCCGCCACCTACGGCGATGGCTCCGCCGGTATGGACGATCTCGACCCCACAAAACTCCCCCATCTCCACCCGCTCAATCTCTACGGCGCCTCCAAACATCAATTCGACGTCCTGGCGTACCGCAACGGATGGCTCGATCGCATCGTCGGCCTGAAATATTTCAATGTTTTCGGCCCCAACGAATCTCACAAAGGAGACATGCGCAGCGTCGTCCACAAAAGTTACGCGCAAATCCAGGAAACCGGCGTCATCCGCCTATTCAAGAGTTATCGCCCCGATTATCCCGACGGCGAACAGCGTCGCGATTTCCTCTACGTCAAAGATGCCACCGCCATGACCCTGCACCTCGCCGAATCCTCTTCCGCCGCCGGTCTGTACAATATTGGTTCCGGCACCGCCCACACCTGGAACGAGCTAGCCCACGCAATTTTTTCCGCCCTGCAAAAATCCCCGCGCATCGAATATATCGACATGCCCCCCGCCCTTCGCGACAAATACCAATACTTCACCCGAGCCTCCATCCAAAAACTCCTCGCCACCGGCTACAAAAATCCCATCACCCCACTCAACGATTCCATCCGCGATTACCTCCTCCACTACCTGGTCCCCGCCCTGTCCCTCGGCGAGTCCCCTACCTCTCCCCAGTCCTAAGCTTTCCTTATTGCCGGCCCGTGGTGTTAAAATGCCGCTATGGCCCCCAAAAAGAAAACCCGCAAAAAACTAACCAAAAAGTCCGCACGCCCCAAAAAGGCTTCCGTAAAAAAAGTCTCCGCGAAAAAGCCCTCCGCGAAAAAAACTATCAACCGCAAACCAGCTAAAAAGAAAGCCACCATAAAAAGCCGCAACGCGGCCAGAAAGCCCGCCGCTCCCCAGACCACTCGCAGCGCCTCAAGAAGGAGCTCCCTCGACCGGGACGTTACCGTCGATACCGCCGCCGTTCTCCCCAAGGGATTAGGCGCTCGTTCCGGCGGCCAATCCGGAGATTTGCAGGGCCTCTCCAATCTCGAAAGCGCAAATTCAGAAAGTGTCGACGAACTGCTCGAGGAAGGCAACGCCTTCGAAGCGGAAATTGTCAAAGGTGTTGAGGACGCCGGCGACGCCGACGAAAGCGAAGTTCACACTCACGAAACGCCCGAGGATCCCAAGGATTACAAAAAGTAATTTCTCATGGATCCTGCTCGCGATTTCGGTCGCATTCTTCTTTTGTTTGGGGGAGCTCTTGCGTTAGCCGGCGCTTTACTCTATTTCGGCGGCAAACTTCCGTTCCGTTTGGGCAGGCTTCCCGGTGACATCGTACATCGCACCGGACACACCGCGTTCTATTTCCCAATTGTCACGTGTCTCGTTCTTAGCGCCGCCGTCAGTCTCTTGTTCTGGCTTTTTTCTCGTCGCTGATCCGGCGCTCACCCGTAAATCGCTTCAACCGCACTTTCCTCGATTACTCTCTATGCGACGCGTCTATCGCGCGTTCTTGATTTTCTAATTCTGGTGCCGTAGGTTCTAGGCGCGCTTCGATAACCGGTGCCACCGGGGATTTGCTCGCCAGCGCTTTATCCACCGCTTCCAGCAATCCCGTCATTCCATCCTGTTTCGCCAGCACCGCGTCAACGCCCACTGCCGAGGCCAGCGCTTTACCAATCTTTTCACCGTGCATCGTCACCAGAATAATGGCCATGCTTGGAAAAAATTTCCGTAGCACCGATGCGACCTCTATTCCGCTCATCATTGGCATCGATACATCCAGCAAAACCAAATCCGGCTTCAGGGATTTTGCTTTTTGAATTGCTTCCAGGCCATCCTCCGCCTCTCCGCAAACCTCCAGGTCCGGGCGTTGGCTCAAAATTTTACTGAAAATCGACCGAATCGTGCTGCGATCGTCGACGATCAGCACCCTTTTCGTCATAAAGAAAACACCTTACCTTGCCCTAAAAAATACCTCAGCTTCACATCCCGGGGAATACATTATTCGCTGTACTCTTCCTTATTCCCCTCATATCAATCCTCCATGCTTTCGGGCTCAGCTCCGACATTCACCCATCCCTATCAAGGGGCTTTAGCCCCTGAGGAAACGCGCCCCTTGGGCATGGACGTACCTGTCATTCCGAACCCGCTGCGGGTGAGGAATCTGCTTCACCGCTCTTTCGACTGAGTTTTTTAAAGAATCGATACTACTGCGGGATGCAAAAATAAACCTCGGCTTGTAACCGAGGTTTATTATTCAAATCGGATTTCTTCGCTGTGCGCTGTTCTTTATTTTGCTTCTGCTACCGTGAAAACCTCGTCCGTGTACGCCGGTAAAGCCGTTCCTGATTTTATTTCCACGTTCTTTCCGTGCTTGATCAGCCCGATCGGCCCAAACAATACCGTCAACGCCACCGCCGTGCCTTCTTTTCCTTCTCCTTCTTTGCCTTTGCTCCCGCGCAACTTTAATCGGCTGTCTCCCACAATCAAATATTCCAGCCGCATATTCAATTCACCGGCATGCCCCATCATTCCCGCTTTTTTACTGTGCGTGATGGTGCCCACGGCTTTCGATCCCGCTTTTGCGACCACCACATCGCCCGCCTTCAAATCCTGGTCCAGCACCAGCGTCACCGGATCCCCTTCGACGGCAGTCTTTGAATTCAAATCCTGCGCAAACTTTAGCTGCACGTCGCTGCCTTCCTTCAAAACCACCTTCTCCGTACTCGTCTTCGCAACCGCCGCGTGCATTGTTGGGCTTACTTCCGCGGTGGCCTGTTGTGTCGATTGCGCCAGAACTGCGCCGCTAAAACAAAAAGCAAACAGCAAACTACCTGCGACGGAGATGGATTTCATCGGAGTACTCCTTATCTAGACCTGCTTGACCGACTACCGACCTTTGCAACTACCCTTTGCGACCACTTTGTGGCGAACTATATTCCCACCTCACGCGGGTGTCAATCACTGCGCTCCGCCCGCGCCTCCCTCTAATAAATAACGTGTAATAACGCGAATCCTCAATGACCCATTCCATTTCTTGTGATACATTCCGCCTGCCTGCCTTGGCAGGCCTGCCTGCAGGCCCCTCTAGAAGGAGGCCCCCCATGCTCCGAAACATCCTGGCAGTCATCGCCGGATACCTCGTCACGGGCGTGCTCATCTTCTCCACCGATCAGCTCTTCGCTGCCCTCATTCCCGGTCTTAAAACCATGACGCCTCGCCCGCTCCACTACTTTCTGATCAGCGTAGTCACCGACACCCTCTACTCCATCATCGGCGGCTTCGTATGCGCCCGAATCGCGCACCCTCCAGTTCGCCGAAACGCCACGATCAGCCTTATCGTTCTTGGTGAGCTAGTGGGATTGGTTTCTACCATTTTCCTCTGGAACAACGCTCCCCACTGGTTCAGTTTCGCTCTTCTCCTTCTCTATCCTCCCGCCGTCTGGCTCGGCTTTAAGCTCCAAGCCCGCCAGGCACATATCAGCCCAGCCGCGGCCTAACACTCTTTCCGGTTTTCCGTTCTCAAAAAAAGGAAGAAACAAAATTGAGCGCAGATCAGCAAAACGATAATCCAAAGCCACCCTTTCACGTAGAGGATGGAATCCCAATTTTCGACCGATTGAGTGAAGTAGAACGTGAGCAGGCAGAGTCCAAGAAACGCGACAAAGAGTACAAAGATAAACAGCTTTCGCTTGATAGAAAAATGGTTCTCTTCACGTTTTTGTTGGTTATTTGTACGGCCGTTGTCGGGGTAATTAATGCATGGCAGGCTCGCATAGCTAGCAGGAGTGCCAAGGCTGCCGAGAGTGCCGCAACAACTGCGAGCAATACTCTGATAGAAATCAAAACCAGTAGTACGGATACCCACGAATTGGCGGTTCAGGCCAAAAACCAAGCCGACAGGACGAAGGATGTTGCCGACCGCGCTCTTGATCAAGCCAAAGCAACTAACCTTTTGGCTGCTCAAGCCAAGAGGCAGGCCGATATTGCGCGTGATGCTATGAATTCCACTATCGAGGCTTCCAAGCTTGATGGGCGTGCTTGGTTCGGAGTTTCTGATTTCGAGATTTTGCAATACGACCCTAGCGACACGAAAAAACCATTTCGTTTTCAAATATCGTTTCGGAACACCGGCAAGACTCCCGCTCGACAAATCAACGAGAGTGGCATTTTTCAAGTTTATGATTCCAGGCTCTCCGGTCCGACCGATGCTGATTGGAAGACATTTTTGGGTTATTTCAGCCAATCCAAAGAAAGGTATGTCGCTGCACCTAATGCGACCAGAAAAGCGATCTTTGACTCTTCCATGGACGCAGCCACCCATGAGTTCATTGTGCGAAACTACCCTGCCATAAAACAAGGTACGCAGTTTCTTTACTACTTCGGGCAAGCAACCTACCTGGACATCAACGACAGGCCACATACGACTAAGTTCTGTCTCGTACTGGCCCAACCGGAAACCAAACAACTTGCTCATTGCGGGAAAGGAAACGAAATGGATTAGCAGTAGCCCTGTCACGGCGAGGAAAATGACCAGTACTCACTTGACACTTATGCCAAAATAGTATTTTGCCTTTAATGATTCATTTTCCGGCTAGGTTTCTCGGGGAAATTGGAGCGGCTAACGCGCAGATTTTGCTAGCTTGGAAGCGGTTTAGAACAGAACTTGCGAAACTGTATCAAAACAAACAACTTTATCTTCCTTTAGAATGAACACTTATGAAAAAGGGGGAGGGGGGTAGTCATTCATTAGACTTAGCTAACTATTTTCAGCCCAATTCCATCCCATGAGCCAACTCACCTTCAACCTGATGCCCGACCGCCGTGCCTTCACCGTCACCGAGCTCACCAACAAAATCCGCGACCTCCTCACCAAAAACTTCACTGACGTCTCCGTCCTTGGCGAAATCTCCAATTGCCGCGAAGCGCAGTCCGGCCACATCTACTTCACTTTAAAGGACGAAAAGGCTCGCATCCGCTGCGTCTGCTTCAAAACCCAGTTGCGCCTCCTCAAATTTCGCCCCGAAGACGGTTTACAGGTTACCGTGCGCGGCACCATCAGCGTCTACGAACTCCGCGGCGAATATCAGATCTACGTCGAAAGCATGGAGCCCGTCGGTCGCGGCGCCCTCCAACTCGCTTTCGAGCAACTAAAGAAACGCCTCGAAGCCGAAGGCCTTTTCCACGCCACGCGAAAAAAATCCTTGCCGCTTCTTCCCACGCGCATCGGCATCATCACTTCGCCCCGCGGAGCCGCCGTCCGCGACGTCGTGCAAATCCTCACCCGCCGCTTTCCCAACGTCTGTCTCACCGTCTACCCCGTTCGCGTCCAGGGAGAAGGTTCCGCCGCCCAAATCGTCGAAGCGCTCCGCTACTTCAACCGTAAAGGCACCGCCGACGTCATCATCCTCACGCGCGGTGGCGGCTCGCTCGAGGATCTCTGGGCCTTCAACGAGGAAATTGTCGCTCGCGCCATTTTCGCTTCGGTCATCGCGGTCATCTCCGGCGTTGGCCATGAAACGGACTTCACCATCGCCGATTTCGTCGCCGATTTACGCGCTCCCACCCCTTCCGCCGCCGCCGAGCTCGTCGTCCAGACTCGCCGCGAATTTGACAAGCACATCGCCGACCTGCACGAATGCCTCATCGTCGCCATGCGCCATCGCTTCCTCGATCTCTCGCGCCGTATCCATGAACTCTCCGCGCGCCGCGGTTTCCGCCGCCCGCTCGATCTCCTTCGCCAGCAGCGCCAGCGCGCCGACGAAATGACCTCACGCCTCGCCACCGGCCTTCGCGCCCGCCTCGAGCACTCGCGCAAACGTTTCACCGCCGCCCACCTGCGCATCTCCAGCTTCGATTTTCAAAGGAAAATCGCCGCACTGCACCTTCGCCTCGAAAAGCGCGCCGTCGAACTCGGCCTTCGCACCGAACGCATCCTTCGCGCGAAGCGCGAACGTCTCGACCGCGCCCGCGTCCAACTCGAAGAGCGCGGCCCCCTCAAAGCCCTCGAACGCGGCTACGCCATCGCCACCGACGTCGCCGGCAACCTCCTCCGCTCCGCCGACCAGGTCGCCCTGGGCGACGCCGTCGCCATCCAACTCCACCGCGGCCGCCTCACCACCGAGGTAAAGGACAAGAATTAGCAATGACATTTGCAACGGCTGACTCGGCACGCAAAGTGTGGCAAACTGATGGTTTACACGGCAGGATTTTCCTCGCGTGTAGTCTCCGCATCGCGCGCGTATGCTGCATTCAGCGCGTTACCGGAATAGAAAAATCTCGCGGCAAGCCCGCGCTAAGAAAGTTACATGGACCCGCAGTTCATACGAAATTTTTGCATCATCGCGCACATCGATCACGGCAAGTCCACGCTGGCCGATCGCCTTTTGGAAATGACCGGAGCGCTCAGTTCCCGCGAAATGCAAGCCCAAGTGCTCGATTCCATGGACCTGGAACGCGAGCGTGGCATCACCATTAAAGCGAAAAGTATTCGCCTGCATTACAAAGCGAAGGATGGAAACACCTATCGCCTGAATTTAATCGACACTCCCGGCCACGTCGATTTCTCCTACGAAGTCTCGCGCGCACTCTCAGCGTGCGAGGGCGCTCTCCTGGTGGTAGACGCCAGCCAGGGAGTCGAAGCGCAAACCGTAGCCAACACGTTTCTCGCCGCCGGCCACAATCTCACGATTTTGCCGGTGATCAATAAAATTGATTTGCCCGCCGCCCAGACCGATTTTGTAAAAGAGCAAATCGAAAGTGTTCTCGCCATCCCTGCTGCGGACGCGCTTCTGATAAGCGCGAAAAGCGGCCTCGGAGTTGAAGATGTCCTTGAAGCGATTGTCCATCGCATCCCGGCCCCCAAGGGCAGCGTGGATAATCCGTTTCAGGCGCTGGTGTTTGATTCCTGGTTTGATATCTACCGGGGGGCGGTGGTGCTGGTCCGCGTAATGGAAGGCCGCATCACCAAGCACATGAAAATACGCCTGGTGGCCACCGGCGAGGTGTACGAGGTGGAGACACTGGGGACGCTGACGCCAAAGCCGATTGCGCTGGACGAACTGGAAGCCGGCGACGTGGGATTTATTGTTGCGAATATCAAACGCGTGGCGGATGCGCGCATGGGGGACACCGTCACGGATGCGACGCGTCCGGCGCCAGCGCTGCCCGGATTTGAAGCCATCAAGCCGATGGTGTTTGCGGGAATTTTTCCGGTGCTGGCGGATGAATACGAGCCGCTGCGCGATGCTCTCGGAAAATTGCAACTGAATGACGCGGCATTTTTTTACGATCCGGAAAATTCCGTGGCGCTGGGATTTGGATTTCGCTGCGGATTTCTTGGGCTTTTGCACATGGAAATTGTGCAGGAGCGGCTGGAGCGGGAATTCGGCTTAAATTTAATTACCACGGCGCCTAGCGTGCGTTACCGGATTACCAAGGTAACCGGAGAAGTGATTGAAGTGGATAGCCCCGCGCGATTTCCTAATCCCGGGGAGATTGCGAAGATTGAAGAGCCGATTATCAAGGCGATGATCATTACCAATGAAGATTCCGTTGGCGGAATTCTGCAGCTCTGTCAGGACAAACGCGGGACGCAGAAAAACTTCGAATATCTTTCTCCAACGCGGGTCATGCTGACTTATGAATTGCCGCTCAACGAAATCGTGCTGGATTTTTACGATCGTTTGAAAAGCGTTTCGCGGGGATATGCTTCGCTCGATTATCATCTGGCGGGTTACAGCGAATCCGATTTGATCAAGCTGGATGTATTGGTTGCGGGCGAACCGGTGGATGCGCTGGCGCTGATTATTCACCGTGAATTTGCGTTTGACCGCGGACGCGATCTGGTTTCGCGTTTACGGAAATTAATTCCACGGCAAATGTTTGATGTGCCGATTCAAGCCGCGATTGGAAGCAGGGTGATCGCACGCGAAACCGTGACCGCGATTCGCAAAAACGTGATCGCGAAATGCTACGGCGGAGACATTTCGCGTAAACGCAAACTCCTCGAAAAACAAAAAGAAGGCAAGAAGCGCATGAAACGTGTCGGTCAGGTGGATATTCCGCAAGAAGCATTTCTCGCGGTACTTAAAGTTGCGTCCTCTTCCGACGATGAATAGTTGCCCGACTCCGCTAAGTTTGGGTCCGCGGTTTTCATGAGTGCATCAACTTTTGGCCGAAGGTCGTTTCGGTGAAAGACCAACTGGAAAAAGGGTAGGGTTTTTTGGAGGTTCGGAAGCAATTTTGTTCAGTTCGGGATAATGTTCGCGAAGCGGTTCGGGAACTTTTACTTTTTCCTTTTTTAGTGCGTGGAGTAGTTGCAGGGCATTGACCAAGCCTTTGCCTTGCGGGTGATTATTGAAAATAACAAAAGTTTTAGAAGAAACTTTTTGCAAGTTGCGAACTCGTTCGCCCCACGGTTCAAGTTCGGCGGCGGAATAAAGGTAGTCATAGCGATTACCTGGTATTTTTTCCGGATCGTCCGAAAACCACGTGTCATAGCGCCGGCCATGCAGACGCACGTATCCCACCGACGCTGTGACGTGCGCGGACGGTTTGATGGATCTGCCAATCACCGGCTGATCGATGTTGCAAAAGCCGACATTTTTCTCGCGCAAAAATTCATAAAAACCCGCGTCGTTCCAGGTGGCGTGACGGACTTCAACAACCAGAGGAAAATCCTTGAATCGTTCCAAAAGTTGCTTCAAGTAAACATGGTTGTCCGGTGTTTTGTGAAAAGAAAATGGGAATTGCAAAAGCAATGCGCCAAGTTTCCCGCAATTGTTTAACACTTCCAGGCCCGCGCGAACGGCGCGCTCATCCTCCAGGTTCGCGCCGGTCTCATGCGTAAATTTCTGCCAGAGCTTCGCGGTAAACAGAAAATGCGGATTTGCGGAAACATGTTCCAGCCACTGTTTGCAGTAATCCGCACGAAGCGGCTGGTAGAAAGAAGTATTGATTTCGATGGTGTCAAAATATTCAGCGAGGTACGTGGCTTCGTGAAACCCCCGGGGCCGAGGTTTTGGGTACGCTATCCCCGCCCAATCCGGATACACCCAGCCGGCGGGCCCCACCTTCAACGAATTTTTCACCTCCGACATTTCCCAAGTTTATCATTTTCGCGTTGCGAATTATTCGGGCACGGGAGCAACCAGTTTAAGGCCAGCGCGAGCAGTAGAAGGCCAGCGGCTAAAAATGGAGTTTCGCGAGGTCTTGCCGCATACCACATCGAAAAGTCACGCAGAAAGTACGCACTCTTCGGATGCGGTATATAGTTAGAGCGGGTTCGCTGCGCAAGCACCAGCCGCTTCGGCGGCAGCAAACACAAACCACAAAGGTAATTCGCCCGGATGGCCGTAGACGTCACGAAACAATTGGAGCGCGCCAAGCGCTTTCTGGAAAAGAATCGCTTACAGGACGCTATTGAAGCGTACCTCGCGGTGCTCGAGGAATCGCCCCAGCATCAGGAAGCGAGTCAAGCGCTGGGAGATTTGTATGCTCGAATGGACCAGCCGGAGCGTTCGGCGGTTTATTACGCGCATCTTTTCGATCTTTTGGTCGATCCCAAAGAAGAAACCAAGGCGCTGGCGATCTATAACCGGTTTTTGCGTGGAAGTTCGGTGCAGCAGCCTCCCGAGCGCATTGCCCGCTACGCATTTTTGCAGCAGCGGCAAAATCATGGCGAAGAAGCCATAGAACAATACACAAAAGCAGCGGAATTATTTACGACTGCCGGGCGTCGCGAAGACGCGCTGTTTTGCTGGGAGCGAATTGCGCAAATCGACCCGGGCAGCATGGCGCAACAACTGCGCTTGGCGGAAGCCGCCGCGGAACTGGGCAAGAATGCACTTGCAGCAAGGGCATTTTTGCGCGCCGGGCAGCTTGCGTCAGCGAGCGGAGCGAAAAGCGACGCAATCAAACTTCTGGCACGCGCGCATGAGCTTGCACCCGGCGAACGAGGCGCGGCGCTTCTTTATGGTGAAGCAATACTGCGTTCAGGAGATGCGAAAACCGCGGTATCGCTATTGGAGCCTTTCGTGGCCGCGGAAACCAGCGGACCGCTGCTCGATACGTTTGCCGACGCATTGGTTCGTTCCGGGCAACTGGATCGCGCGCGGGAAGTATTGGAACGTTTGCTGCGCGAGAAAAACGAAGGCATCACGCGAATTTTTGAGCTGGCAAGCGCGTACTCGGAAGCCGGCAAGGATACCGAGTCGGTAGCGCTACTCAAAACTTTGAAGCAGCGCCTGTTTGCCGACAAGAAACAGGATGAATTTGCAACCCGGCTGGAAGGAGTAGTCAGCCAGAATCCGCGATCGAAAGCGTTGCTGGAATTTGCAGGCACGCTTTACAACGAACTGAACCGCGAATCACAGTATTTTGAAGTGCTGCTGAAGTTGTATGACTTGTATTTCGAGGAAGAGAATTTTGCAAAAGCGTGCGATTGTCTCGAACGTCTCGTGGATATTGATTCTTATGACCACCGCAATCAGGAGCGGCTGGAGCGGCTCCACGGGCACGTCGACGAATTATTTTTAAAGCGAATATCGGCGCGGCTGGCAAGTTCCGTGACACTTTCCACGCCGCCGTCCACACGGCCACAGCCGACTTCCGCGCACAAAGTCTTGACCGGGGAAGAGACCGTAACGCCAGAGGGCAAGCAACTGCAAGCTCTGGAAGATTTAATCGTGCAGACAGAAATTTTTCTGCAATACGCGCTGCAAGCGAAAGCGCTGGAACGATTGCAAAAAATTGCCGCAATGTTTCCCGGGGAGGAAAAACGTAACGCGCGGCTGCAAAATCTTTATCAAACGGCAAACTGGTGGCCCCCGGGCTCGGAAAAGGCCGAGAATGCGGAAGCTTCTGAAGCAGCTCCGCAAGTTACGGCGGCGCCGGTTACGGACGGGCCAAGCGGCGGATTAACCACCAAGACGGGCGTGTACACCGCGGAAACGCTGCGTGACCTGTCGAAAATTTCTGAAATTAATCAGAAAATTTTCCGGCAACAAACGCCGCGCGCGATGTTGAACACCGCGGTCAGCGAGGTCGGGAGTTATTTGAAGGCTACCCGCGCGCTGGCAGTGATTGGCGCTCCTGGACGGCCGCCGGAACTGGCTGCAGAATATTGCGCCCCAAACGTCCGGCCCGCACCTGGCGCGCAAGTTGTTTTTTTGCTGGCGCACATGGAGAAAGCGAAGCCGGACGATCTGGGCGGGCTCATCGTCGATGCGACGCCTGGATCAATCCTTTCTGAATTGAATTTGCGCACCGCCCTCGCAGTGGTGATTACTGACAAAGAAACGCAGGCGCCCGCGGGCATGTTGATTCTGGGACACGCCGACGCGCACAAGTGGAGACCCAACGAGACTTATTTTTTGCAGGCCATCGGCGATCAGATGCTGATGAATGTCAGCCATACTCGGTTGCGTTCATTGGTGCGGCGGATGGGAGTTTCCGACGAGCGAACTGGCTTGTTGAGCCGCAGCTCCTATCAAAGTTGTCTGCTGAACGAGGCGGAACGCGCAAAGACGCAGGGCACGCCATTGGCGCTGGCAATTTTGCAGATTGATCGTGGCGCGGAGATCCTGCGGCAGGAAGGCGAGGCTCCGCTAGAGCGATTTTTGGAGCAACTGGCGCGGTCGCTGCAGCCGATTGTGCGGCAGAACGACGTGGCTGTGAAATATACGTCGTGGTCGCTGGCTTTTGTGTTGCCGGATACCACCTTAGCCGGCGCGCAAAATCTTGCAGACAAGTTGAGAAGAGCTGCTTCGGGGGTGCGCCCGCCGTGGGACTCCACGCAAATCACGCTGAGCGCGGGAATCGTGGAAGCAGTCACGCGAGCGGAATACGACAGCGAAGATATCGTGACCGATTTGATCAACCGCGCGGAGTTTTCCATGGAAGAAGCGCGAAAACGCGGTGGCGATACAATTGTGATGTTTGATATTCCCAAGGTCTGATGTTCGCGATTTGCGGCGTGTGCGGGCTACCGCCTTGTTGACGTGTTTCTGCTACACTTCGAATTCAGAAAGAACGCACTGGATGGTGTTGTACGCGCGAACTTTGAGCGCATCCGACGAAAATAGCACCGATAAAAATTCATATGGTTTATCAGAATATTAGCTTCGAGAAAAAAGACGGAATTGCTTTCATCACATTTCAGCGTCCGAAAGTGCTGAATGCGTTGAACCGCGCGACCTTGGAAGAATTGCGCGACGCACTCGAGAACGCTCGCGCAGATGACGCAGTGCGCGTGGTGATATTGACCGGCGCTGGAGAAAAAGCTTTTGTGGCGGGCGCGGATATTAATGAACTAGCGCAGCAAACGGCAGTGAGCGCCAGGGAATTTTCACTTTTTGGGCAAGGAGTTTTTCACTTGCTGGAAACAATGGGAAAACCTTCGATTTGCGCGATCAATGGTTTCGCGCTTGGTGGCGGCTGCGAACTGGCGCTGGCTTGCTCCATCCGGCTTGCCAGCAAAACCGCCAAGCTAGGCCAGCCGGAAGTCAACCTGGGAATTTTGCCGGGATACGGTGGATCGCAGCGGCTTGCGCGTTTGTGCGGAAAAGGCATCGCGCACGAATTGTGCCTGACGGGAGAAATGATCGGCGCGGAAGAAGCGCTGCGCATCGGGCTGGTGAATCACATTTATGAACCGGCGGAATTAATGCCCGCGGCGGAGGCCATGGCGCGAAAAATCATCCAAAAAGCGCCGCTGGCAATTCGATATTGCATGGAAGCAATCGAGCGCGGGTCGGAAATGCCGCAGGAAGAAGGATTATTTTTGGAAGCGGCGCTTTTCGGCATGAGTTGCGCGACCGAAGATATGCACGAAGGCACCGCAGCTTTTCTGGAGAAGCGGCCCGCGCAATTTAAGGGAAAGTAGAGAACAGATTTGTCCTCGCAAGAAAAAATTGAGCCAGGAAAAATTGAAGGCGAACTAAGCGCCGCGGGATTGCGTTTTGGCGTGGTGGTGAGCAGATTTAATAGTTTCATCACCGACAGACTTTCCGCCGCGGCGGTTGACGCGCTGGGTCGCGCGGGCGCAGCGGGAAAAGATGTGGACATCGTGCCGGTTCCGGGAGCATTTGAATTGCCTCTGGTTTCTAAGAAACTGGCGCTCACCGGGCGTTACGATGCGCTGATAGCGATTGGATGCGTGATACGCGGGGAGACATCGCATTACGATTATGTCTGCTCGGAAACTTCGCGAGGATTACAACTGGCGCAAATGGATACGGGAGTGCCGATTTTATTTTGTGTGTTGACCTGCGACACGCTGGAGCAGGCCATTGACCGCGCAGGCTTGAAAGGCGGAAATAAAGGTTTCGAAGCAGGATTGGGCGCGATCGAAATGGCGCGGCTATGCCGAAAACTTCGCGGCGGTGCGGATGTGCTGAAACAGTCCCAGGGTGCGAAATAGATGGGATCTCTGCGCACCAAATCACGGGAATTCGCGATGCAAATGTTATTTCAGTGGGACATGAGCCAGCAGGACGTAAAAAAACTGGAAACAAAATTCTGGCGAGGCGCGAAGGCCGCCGAGGGAACTCGCGCTTTTGCAAATAAACTTTTTGAAGGAACGGCTGAAGAAGTTACGACGCTCGATGAGTTGATTACCAAACACGTAGACAACTGGCGATTCGAGCGGCTTTCTTCGATTGATCGCGCCATCCTGCGGTTGGGAATTTATGAATTGTTGTTTGCGGACACGCCAGGAAAAGTAGTCTTGAATGAAGCGGTAGATCTGGCGAAAAAGTTTTCGTCTGAAGAAGCCAGCGGATTTGTGAACGGGATTCTGGATGCGGTTCATACTTCATTAAAAAATAACAGCTTAAAAACATTGTAACTTCGCTTCGCCGAAGCTTTCGCCCCGCGTGCGCGTGTGATCCAAAAAATTTAAACGTGAATGCTGCCTTCGAGGACGCGAACGGCGGCCCCGCTCACTCGTGGCGTAAGTTTCTTTTTTGTCTGCGTGACTTCCACTTCGATGTGGCTGGGGCGGCCCATCTCCGCGCCTTGCAGAATAGTAAGTGTGTGGCCAGCGGTAAGCTTGCCATGCTTCACGAGGTAAGCGCCGAGCGAACCGGCGGCGGAGCCTGTCGCGGCGTCTTCGTATAGTTCCCAGGGAAGCATTCCGCGGGTGCGAGCTTTATCCGAACCGGAAAGCGCGAAGCAATACGCCATGGTGGCGTTTTTGCCGAGCAGACCGCGAAGCTCGGTCATGTTCATGGCGATTTTTGCGAGTGAAGCTTGATTGCGGAACGGAACCATCAGGTTGAAGACACCGGTGGAGACGTATTCGGGTTCAAGATTGGAATCGAAATCTTTCGGCGTGACGCCGAGAGCGGCGGCCAATTTTTTTGTTGGAATTTTTACGGGACGGAAGGCAGCGTCCATCTGCGTCATGGTTACACGCACGGGGCGCGCATCCTTGAAGCGAATTTCAACGGGCAACACGCCGGCGCCGGTTTGCTGCATTACGTGGACGCCCCCTTCTTGCGCGGGCACAACACCAAGCTCCGCGAGCAAAAACCAGGTGCCAATCACAGGATGGCCGGCGAGCTTTAGTTCAACCTGCGTGGTAAAAATTCTCAGGCGCGCGAGAGCACGGTCGTCGGTTGGCTTCTGGACAAAAACGGTTTCAGAGAGATTCATTTCGCGAGCGATTGCGAGCATTTCGTCGTCGGAAAGACCGTCGCCATCGGTAAAAACCGCGAGCGGATTGCCTTCATAACGTTTGGTGGTAAAAACATCCAGAGTGTAGAAGCGATGTTCCATGGCGGGTGGGTTCCGGCGCGAGAGCATGAGAGTCAAATGCGTTCGAGCTGCGGGACAGTCCTTTCATTGGTGATGTTACCGGTGTTGAGTGTGGATTTTGGTTCGATTAAAACGATGTGAACTTCGTCATCGGCGATGGGGAGATGCTCCACGCCGCGAGGAACAACTACAAATTCTCCTTCACGAATAACTGTTTCGCGGTCGCGGAATTTCATGCGCAGCACGCCTTTTACAACCCAAAATAATTCGTCTTCGTGGTCGTGATGATGCCAGATGAATTCACCCTTGAGCTTAACTGCCTTGATGTGGCAATCGTTGACTTCGGCAAGAATTTTTGGATTCCACTGGTCGGTGAAACGCAAGAATTTTTCTTTGAGATTGATCGTATCCATGTGTAACTCCCTTCCTAAAGAGCGCGCACCGCGGTGGTGACTGCTTCAAGAACGCGAGCGGTGAACTCCTGGCGCGAAGTTTCACAGTAGACGCGCAAAAGATTTTCCGTGCCGGAAGCGCGGATCAAAACCCAGCCGATTTCGCCAAGATATAATTTGATGCCATCCATGGATTCGCGGCGCGCCACCGGCCATTCGAGAATTTTAGAAAGTTGCTGGCCGGAGAAATGCGTAATGGCCTTTTCTTTCTGCCCGGGCTTGAGGTCCAGGTCCACGCGGCCGTAGTGAAATTCGCCAAATTCAGCGTGAAGCACGGCGAGCAGTTCGCCGAGCGATTTTCCGTGCCAAGCCATCAGCTCGGCTAACAGCAGCGCGGAGACAGTGGCGTCCCGCTCGGGTAGATAAAGACTGGTGCCGATGCCGCCGCTTTCTTCGCCGCCGATGAGAATATTTTGTTGCAGCATAAGCTCGCAAATATATTTGAATCCGATCGGTACTTCGTGAAGCTTGCGATTAAATTTTGCGGCGAGCTTGTCAATTAATTTGGTGACGGAAAAAGTTTTGGCAATATCCCCCGGCAAATTTCTGGTGCCGGCCAGGTGCCAAACCATTAGAGCCAGGATTTGGTGGGGATTCACGAAAGTGCCGTCGCGATCGATTGCGCCGATGCGGTCGCCATCGCCATCGGCGGCGAGGCCGGCGTCGTAACTGCCGGAAAGGACGGCTTGGCGCAGGGCGTCAATATGCGGGTCGATTGGTTCTGGGTGGACGCCGCCAAAAAGAGGATCGCGAGTGGCGCGAATTTCGTCGCAGGAGATACCGTTGCGCGTGAAAAGTTCGCGGAGTAGACCCGCGGCGGAACCGTGCATGGGATCCACGACAAAGCGAAACTTTGCGGCGCGCAATTTTTTCCAATCGATAAGTTTTTCGACGGTATCCAAATAGGGGGCGCGCGGCTCTAGCGTATGCACGAGATCTTTTCTAGGTGGCAGAGCTGGCGCGCCATTCTGCAAGACAGTCGCCAATTCGTTTTCAATTTGCGCCACGATGCCCGGAAGCGCGGAGCTGCCATAGCTCGCTTTGTACTTGATGCCATTCCATTGATAAGGATTGTGGCTGGCGGTGATCAGAATGCCGCCGGCGGCCTGGCGCTGGCGAACGAGCAGGGAAATTGCGGGAGTGGGACAAGGCTTGTCGGTGAGCCAGACCGGCGTTCCGGTTGAGCTGATGGCCTCGGCAACGGCGGTGGCGATGGTGTCGGAAGCGAAACGATGATCGTAGCCGACGAGCACGCCTTTGCGAGCGTCCTCGCCACGGACTACGTAGCGAGCAATCGCGTGAGCGACACTATGCGCATTGGCAAAGGTGAAGTCTTCAGCGATGACGCCGCGCCAACCGTCTGTGCCAAATTTGATGTTCGTCATGAAATTTGAGTATACGCGAAGAGCTATCGCGAAAAAGAGCCGGATTGGCTGGTTACGCGAAGCCGAACATCGTTGGCAGTGCTCTTACAACAAATGCTTGTGGCGCTGCTCTTCCAATAATTTAACGAGTTTTCCCACGTCTTGAGCGCGATCTCGCGGGCAGATGAGCAGGGCGTCCGGAGTTTCCACAACGACGAGATTGTGCACTCCGATGGCGGCAACGAATTTACCGGGACTCCAAAGAAAATTGCCTTGGGCGTCGAGCGCGTGGCCGGGGCCCGCAAAGACGTTGTCCTTTTTCTGCTTGGTCAGAAGCTCGAATACCGCTGCCCAGGAACCGATATCGCTCCAACCTACTTCGGCGGGAATGGTAAAGACTCGCGGAACGGTTACGTCGGCGGTTTCACGTTCGAGAATGGCGTAATCGACGGAGATATTTTCAAGCGCGGGATAAATTTGGCGAAGTTTTTTGTCATAGGAGAATTTACCGATGTGTTGCGCGAGCGTTTCGATAGCCTCAAATGTTTTTGGTAAATTGCGCTGCAAGCTTTCCAGAAAAGTGGAAACGCGCCAGAAAAACATGCCGGCGTTCCAATGATATTCGCCGGAGGCAACATATTCTGCGGCGCGCACGGCGTCGGGCTTTTCGGTGAAGCGGCGCACAGCAAAAGCTGGAAGATTTTTTGCCGCGAACGATTCGCCCATGCGCTGCACATAACCAAAACCGGTTTCCGGATGAGTGGGGGGAATACCCAGAACCACCATGCGGCCGGGTTTCTGCGCGACTTCAAGTGCGGCCGACATAATTTTGCGATAGCGATCGGGTTGTGAAATGAAATGGTCGGCGGGGAGCACCGCGAGCAAGGCATCGCCTTTGGCGGCATGGCGTACATGCACGGCGGCTAGGGCAATCGCGGCAGCAGTGTTGCGTCCTATCGGTTCGGTCAAAACGTGTTTGCGAGATGTGGCGGGCAATTGTTTGCGAACCGCGGCGGCTTGCTCGCTATTGGTTACCGTCCAGATGCGTTCAGGGGGGACCAAGGGACGCAGCCGTTCGACGGTTTGCTCGAGCATGGTCGTTTTGCCGATGATGTTCAGAAGTTGCTTTGGCGTACGCGTGCGGCTTCGCGGCCAGAAGCGCGTGCCGCGTCCTCCCGCGAGTATTACAGCGTGAATTGAGAGCCGGTCTTTTGCCATTGGATTCCGCCTAATCGAACAAAACGTTTGCCAGTTTTGTTTCCGCAATGCCTTCGGCGCGTAGTTCATCGTGAAGTATGGTCATGTCCGGAACATACGTCCTGATCACGGAAGTGTTTTCCTTCGGCTTCATTTCGAAACGGCCTAGCGACGCGGGCATCAGCCAACACTGCCCGGTTTGGTATTTTTCTTCGCCGTTTTGCCAGGAAAGGGTGCCGTAGCCACTCAGGATTACGAGCACGTCGAAATGGGCGGCGGAAGAGTTGAAAATAAAATCGGAAGAAAATTCCCAGCGCTCGGTGGCGAAATAAGGGCAACCGGCAAGAAAAAGTTTGAGTGCATCGTGCGATGGAATGGGCAGACTCTTGACGCGGCAATCTGGGGGATTTTCAAAATTCATTACTTCCAGGGCTTTTGCGATGTGCAGATCACGCGGCTTTCCGTCGGGACCAACGCGTCCGTAATCGTAGACCCGGTAAGTGAGGTCGGAATATTGCTGCACTTCGCAAATAATCATTCCAGCCCCGAGAGTGTGCGGCTTCCCGGCAGGTACGAAAAACGTCTCGCCCTTCTTTACCGCGTAGGATCTGAAAAGTTTTTCCAGAGATGACGATCCGAGTTGCGCCTCGAAAGCTTCTTTTGTCACTCCCGGATTTAATCCCAGCAGCAGGCGCGCATCGGGTTGTGCTGCAACGACGTGCCACATTTCAGTTTTACCGCGGCCGCCTGCAGCCTGTTCATGAGCAGAGGCGTAGGCGTCGTTGGGATGCACTTGGATGGAAAGTTTTTCGGTGGGGAAAAGAAATTTTACGAGAATCGGGAAATTTTCCAGCGTAGCCAGTTTTGTCCCGCGCCACTCTGGCGGCATTTCGCGCCACGCCGCGCCCAGTTTCTTGTCCTTGTAAGGACCGGTGGCGATTCGGCAGTCGACGCTGGTGAGCCAGGCTTCGCCAAGCGGATCGGCAAGATTTGTTTTATCCGGAAATAAAGGAGCGAGCGACCGCGCTCCCCAAGGACGCGGACTGAAAACAGGATCGATCCGTAAAGGTTCCGGCTTCACGTTTCAGGCGGCGGCTTCAGCGCGGGAAAAAAAACGGTTGAGGCGGCGAAGACCTTCGTCAATGCGTTCGATGGAGGTGGCGTAGGAAATTCGTAAAAATCCAGGAGCGCCGAAGGCTTCACCGGGAACCACTGCTACGTGCGCTTTTTCCAGGAGCAGTCGCGAAAGTTCGGTGCACGTTTTGGCGAAAGCGTTGGGGCCGTCGCCGAGATGCGCCGAAATATTCGGGAACGCATAAAAAGCGCCGCCAGGCCATTCGCAAGTGACACCGGGAATGGCGCGAAGTCCTTCGACGATGCGTTTGCGGCGTTTGGTATATTCCACAAGCATCAGCGGAACGGTTTCCATGGTGCCACGCATGGCTTCGAGTGCGGCGTACTGCGCGATAGAAGTTGGATTCGAGGTGGACTGGCTTTGCATTTTGATTACGGCTTGAATCAATTTTTCAGGGGCGAGGGTGTAGCCGACGCGCCAGCCGGTCATGGCGAAAGTTTTGGACATTGAGCCGATAATGATGACGTGTTCTTTCGATCCACTGACGCTAGCAATGGAGAAGGGTTTGTGAGGATCGTAGGTGAAGTGCGAATAGCACTCGTCGCCCATCAACCAGATTTTATGTTTTTTGCAGAGCGCGAGGATTCGTTCGTACTCGTCGGGCGGAACGACGCCGCCCGAGGGGTTGCTGGGCGAATTGATAATCACCATCTTCGTTTTGGGAGTGATTACTTTTTCGATTTGCGCCGCCTTGACGCTGAAGCCATCTTCGGCTCTGGTGGAAACATAAACGGGGGTGCCGCCGGCGTATTTCACGATGTCCGGAAAACTGACCCAGTACGGCGCGGGAATAATCACTTCGTCGCCGGTTTGCACCAGGGAACACATCACATTGAAGATGGAATGTTTGCCGCCAACGTTGACGACGCACTCTTTCGGCTCGTAGCTGGAATGCAGCTCGCGTTTGTGCCAGGCGCAGATGGCTTCGCGCAGCGGCATGATGCCGGGCGTCGCGGTGTACTTGCTTCTATTTTCTTCGATGGCGCGAATTCCGGCTTTTTTTATGTGGTCGGGAGTAGGAAAGTCCGGCTCGCCCGGACCGAAATCCGCGATGTCCACGCCTTTGGCTTTTAATTGTTCCGCGGCGGCGATAACCGCGGCGGTAGGCGAAATTTGAATACGATTCAGACGATCGGTGAGTTGCATGACTGCTCCTGTTGGATTTCAGAACGATTCATGAAACGACGAATAAAGAGAAAACTTCAAGCCGATTTTCCGGCGGATAATTTTTCCAGCAAACGGGTTTCCACGGACGGGGGAACCAGTCCAGTCAGCGCGCCGCCCAGGCGCGCAACTTCGCGAACGAGTTTTGAACTGAGATAGCTGTAACTTTCGCCGGGAAGCATAAAAACGGTTTCGAGTCTGGGCTCCAGCTTGCGATTCATTAAAGCCATTTGCATTTCGTACTCGTAGTCGGAAATGGCGCGAATACCGCGGAGAATCACGCCGGCGCCTTTTTTCCGCGCGTAATCGACGAGCAAACCCTGAAAAATATCCACTTCCACACTGGGCCAGCGTTTTGTGGATTCACGCAGCATTTCGATGCGCTCCGGCACGGAAAACAGTGGCTCTTTCTCGGCGTTTTTAAGCACCGCCACGATGACACGGTCAAACATCTTTTGACCGCGTTCGATCAGGTCCAGGTGACCGTTGGTGACCGGGTCAAACGACCCCGGATAGATGGCAATGGAAGTTTTCATGTGCGAGACAGAGCCTGCATTATTCTAACTCAGCCTCGCGCGATGGTGAGCGCCAAAATGGCACCGCAAGGCCCCAGGCCTATTCGGGTTTGGAAAGTAGGAATGACCTCGTCGTGCTACCGTATCGAAGCGAGTCTCACTACAGGAGTCGTCATGCTCTCAAACCGTTCCGTGCCCCCTTGCACCGTTATTCCCGTGCTTTCATATCCCGATGTTGGAGTCGCGGCGGACTGGCTTGGCAAAGCATTTGGCTTCACGGTCCGGCTGCGCATCGCCAACCACCGCATTCAGCTCAAAGTCGGTGACGGATGCATCGTGTTGGCCGAAGGAAACGTGCCAGCGGACAGTGCGCACATGGTGATGGTGCGTGTACCCGATGCGGACGCTCACCATGAGCGAGCCAGCAAACATGGCGCGCGCATCCTCGCTCCCCCGACCGACCATCCCTACGGCGAGCGTCAATATAATGCGCAGGATTTCGCCGGGCATCGCTGGACATTTACCCAATCGTTCGCCGACGTACCTCCCGAGCAGTGGGGTGGCACATCCGTAGCTCTCTAACGTTTGCTCCCGCCGCCGACAAAAATCAATTTCACGTCGCAGCATTTTTGTGACATCATCCGCGAGGTGACACCTGGGAAAGTTACGGTCGAGGCCCTTGTTTAATACGGTTTAACCGTCATCGAATTTAAGAAGAGGTAAAACATGGGAAACAGGCTGTGGCCGGGAATTTGCGCAGTTTTGTTTGTAGGTACGATGATGAGTTCCATGGCGTTCGCGCAGCAACCTGAGCTGAGTTTGATGCCGATGCCGGCGAGCGTGCAGGCCGGCGCAGGCACCCTGAAAATTACGCCACAATTTTCCGTGCGTTTGGCGGGGCACACGGAGCCACGGCTGGAACGCGCGGTAACGCGATTCACGCAACATTTATCGCGCAAAACGGGATTTTCTATAGCTTCGTCTTCCGCGCAAAATGCCACGCTGGTAATAAGCACCGACCACGCCAGCAAGCCGGTGCAAGAAGTAGGCGAGGACGAGTCCTACACTCTGGAAGTTTCTTCGAGCGGCGCGAAACTCTCGGCCGCCACCCCGCTGGGTACATTACACGGTCTACAAACTTTTTTGCAGCTTGTCGATATTTCACCGGATGGTTTTTCCGCGCCGGCGGTAATCATTCAGGACAAGCCGCGGTTTCCCTGGCGTGGATTGATGATCGACTCCAGCAGGCATTTTATTCCGCTGGAGGTAATCAAGCGCAACATCGATGGCATGGAAGCGGTAAAGTTAAATGTTTTCCATTGGCACCTTTCCGACAATCAGGGATTCCGGCTGGAGACCAGAAAATTTGCAAAGTTGCATGAAAAAGGCTCCGGCGGTTTGTATTACAAGCAAGGAGAGGTCGCGGACCTTGTCGAATACGCGCGAGACCGAGGAATTCGCGTGGTTCCAGAATTTGATTTGCCGGGCCATAGCACGGCGTTTCTTACGGCTTATCCAGAGTTAGCCAGTGGTTCGGGTCCTTACCAGCTTGAACAGAAGTGGGGGATTTTCGATCCGGCGCTTGATCCCACCAACGAAAAAACCTACAAATTTCTCGACCAATTTGTGGGAGAAATGGCAAAACTTTTTCCCGACCACTTTTTCCATGTGGGCGGCGACGAAGTAAACGGAAAAGAGTGGGACGGCAATCCCAAGATTCAAGCATTCATTAAAGCGCACAATTTGAAAGGGAATGAAGGGTTGCAGGCGTATTTCAATACGCGCCTGGAACCTATCGTGGCCAAGCACGGCAAAAGCATGGTGGGCTGGGACGAAGTGCTGGACCCGACGCTTCCCAAGGACATCGTGATTCAATCGTGGCGCGGGCAAAAGTCACTCGCCGCGGCGGCCAAGCTGGGATTTCGCGGGATTCTTTCGAATGGGTATTACCTCGATTTGGGTTGGTCCGCGGCACGGCACTATTCGGTGGACCCTTTGAGCGATGATGCGGCAGCGCTTTTACCGGAAGAGAAGCAACGCATTATGGGCGGCGAAGCGTGCATCTGGAGCGAGTACGTGGGCCCGGAAAATATCGAGTCACGCATTTGGCCGAGGACGGCGGCGATAGCGGAACGCTTGTGGTCTCCGCAAGAGTTGCGGGATGCGGGCTCGATGTACCGCCGCATGACCGCGGAAAGCGCGCGCCTGGAGTGGCTGGGCTTGACGCATCGCACGTATTACCGGCGAATGCTGCAACGCATTGCGGGCGCGGCCACGCCGGAACAATTTGGCGCGCTGCAAACACTGTCGGACGTGGTCGAGCCGGTGAAAGATTACACGCGCGGGGAGACAGCAACGTTTGAATCCACCAGCGAAACACCGTTGAATCGGCTGGTGGACGCGGTGCCGCTGGAAAGCGATGCTGGGCGGCGGTTTAATGAATCGGTTGAGCAATATTTGACGGGGCATTGTTCCGATGCGGAAGCGGAAGCGCGTTTACGCGCGCAACTTATGGCTTGGCAGCGGAACGATCGCGCCTTCCAATTATTGGCGCAGCGTTCGGCCCTTGCAAATGAGATAACTACGACTTCGCAGGGGCTCGCTGCGATCGGCTCGGCGGGATTGCAAGCGCTGGATTATTTGACGCAAGGGAAAAGCGCTCCCGACGAGTGGAAGACGCAGCAGGCCGCAACTTTGCAGAGCGCGGAGAAACCTAAAACGCAGCTATTGCTGATACCAGTGGCCGGCGTGCGCAAACTGGTGGAAGCCGCGGGTGCGGGAGCGACTTGCACGGCGCAGAAACCCTAAGCTTAACCGTCGGCCTCGAGCGAGGTGGGATTCTTGAACGAGAATGGGCGCAAAAAGCTCACGTGGGTAACGATATCCCTACTCCTGCTGTTCTTTTGCCTGCCGCTTTTCATGTTCGGTGCGTCATATCTGAACATGTGGATTATGTCTAAAGGCGGAGACCTTTACTCTTTTTACTACCCTTACCTTCAAATGGCTTCCATATACTTTGCCGCAGCGCTGGTAGCGGTTGGCGCTATGCTGTACAGATTGCGCTGCAATTTTCCCGGGCTGCTGATCGTGCCCGTCGTGCTGTGCCTTTGCGGCGCAATCTTCTTTCCGAATTTGCAACCACACGGGATAAACGACTCTAATTACATGACTACCGTAACGTTCGATTGCGACGAGTGGGCTGGAGCACATCACAGGTACCCGGCGAATGACTTGGAAATGCAGGAGGCCCTCCGCTCGACGACGCGGAAGGACGACGTCCTCAGAAATGGCGGGCTGCGCTGGCCCGAGGAGAGTCAATACCGCTATCAAGGACAGGTGTTGCCCTACCAGGTCGTGGTAGAGAACCAAAAAAAGGGGCCCCACGTAACAAACGTCCACGGACGCCCTGGCGTTGTGTATTACGCCGTTTCGCCGGATTTTAAGGAATACTGGCTCACAATGAGCGTGCTTTCGAGCAGTACTCCTGGATTTGCGAATTTGCTTACAGAGAACGGACAACCATACGTTATGCATAGAAGATTGCAGGACGGTTGGTCTAGAACCGAACAGTGAGAGTTTCTGATGGCGCGCAAACCCTGAGCTTAGGGGACCGGGGAATTGTGGCAGGTACCCTCGCCCGAATCGGGTGAAAATCCTGCCGGCACGGGAAGCACCGGAACAAATTCCCACTTATATTTTCCTGGCGAAAGCGTCAGCTTAAGCACTCCGAGCGTATCCCAGCTCCGGTATTCACTATTCGGAGTAGCATTTCCCAGAGGCCAGAGGCCCCTGCCACCGGTGCCGACGACGATTTCGCGAATGCCATGCGCGGTGTCCGCGCGGCCGCTGGGATCCTGCGGCGCGAACCGTTCGTAAGAATGTTCGTGACCGGCCACCACCAGATCCGCGTGAGCTTCGTACAGCGCTTCCCAGAGTGGGCGAAGTTTGGGCTGAATGGCGTGTTCGCGAATCAAGCCGCTGCTGAAAAGGGGATGGTGGCCATAGGCCAAAATGCAGCTATGCGGATGTTCCGCGAGATCTTTACGCAACCACAATTCTTGCGGCGAACCGGCTGCGCATCCGCCAAGCGGCGGTGAAGCGCAATTGGTATTGAGCGCGATGATGTGCCAATCACCAAGATCATAGCTGTAGTAACCGCTGCCGGCATCGCCGGCTTGAGATCCCCAATACTGGAAATAGCCGGTGGCTGGAGAACCGTTGTATTCATGATTCCCCGGCGCGGGCCGGGTGCGGTCTTTGAAGCGGCCCCAGGTGGGGTTGTAGCAATTCTTAAACTCAGATGGGGTGCCGCTTTCGTAAGCGAGGTCGCCGGCGGCGAACACCGTGCCGGGAATACGTTCGATCAATTGAGCTGTGGCTTCGGCGCCGCTGAGGTTTTTGCATGAGGCGATATCTCCGGCACCGACGAGAGTGAAAGTTACAGCGGGTGTCTGGGGGGCGAGCTGGCGGTTTGCGTCATGGTTTCGGGGCACCGGCGCGTTTTGGGCAAGGGGCCCATTCGCGGAAACGAAAAGAGAGATAAAAACTACGAGAATGGCGGAATTCAGTCTGCGGACTGGCAACCGGGCCCTTTCCAATACGGGTATAAGAAATTAACAAATTAATGGGAGCAAGCTTAACGCCATTCGTTGCGGCTAAAGGCATTTCAGGGGACGGAAGTGCCCTCTCAAATGAGTTTGGTTGCAAAGGCGACTAAACGGGTCGTATTGTAAGCCTGTCGAAATGCATGGTTTGTGGGCGATATTGGCTTGAAACGCGCTTGCTCCGGGTGGGATGTTAGGTTAGTATCCATTTACGACTAAATTGGTCGCATATCTGTGTTTGACGTGGTAAACTAGGGGCATGTTCAAGCTTTCGAAAAAGGCCGATTACGGGCTGATTGCCATGAAGCATCTGGCGCTGCACCGCGATCAGCATGCTTGCAGCGCAAACGAAATTGCCGAAGAGTATGGCATTTCGGTGACGCTGATGGCCAAGGTGCTGCAGAAACTGGCGCGGCAGAACCTGGTGGCTGCGAAACATGGTTCGAGCGGCGGGTATCAACTGGCGAAGGAGCCGCATCAAATCAGCGCGCTAGACGTGATTTCAGCGATTGATGGGCCGGTGCTGATTACTTCGTGCGTCACCAGTCACGGGGCCTGTGACGCGACCGAGAAGTGTTCGGTTCGAGAACCTTTACGGCGAGTAAATGAGAGCATTTTGGGCGTATTGAACACCGTCACGATTTCGCAGATGAGTGAAGAACAGCACGAGAACGTGCTGGTTGCTTTGGGATAGGGAGAACATATGGCTGTAAAGCTGCCGATTTACATGGACAATCACGCGACCACTCCGGTGGATCCGCGGGTAGTGGAAGCGATGCTTCCGTATTTTAGCGAGAAATTCGGGAACGCGGCGAGCCGCAATCACTCTTTTGGATGGACTGGCGAAGAGGCTGTGGAACACGCGCGGCAGCAGATTGCTTCGCTGATTAACGCCACGCCGAAAGAGATTATTTTCACCAGTGGTGCGACGGAATCCGACAACCTGATGATCAAGGGTGTGGCGGAGATGTATCGCGAAAAAGGGAACCACATTATTACCCAGGCCATTGAACACAAGGCGGTGCTGGATACCTGCAAGCGGCTGGAAAAATACGGTTACGAAGTGACGTATTTGCCGGTGGGGAAAGATGGCCGCGTGGATCCGGAAGATGTGCGCAAAGCCATCAAGCCGACAACGATTTTGATTGCGATTATGTATGCCAATAACGAAATTGGGGCGGTTAACCCGATGGCGGAAATTGGCAAAATCGCCAAGGAACACGGCATTATTTTTGCGTCGGACGGCGTGCAAGCTGTCGGCAAGATTCCGGTGGATGTGCAGAAAGATAACATCGACTTGCTGGCGATTACCGGGCATAAAATTTATGGTCCGAAGGGCGTTGGCGCGTTGTATGTTCGCCGGCGTAATCCGCGTGTGCAGCTTTCCGCGATTCTGGATGGCGGCGGGCACGAGCGCGGGATGCGTTCGGGAACACTGAACGTTCCCGGTATCGTGGGACTGGGCAAGGCGGCCGAAATTTGTCAGCAGGAAATGGCGCAGGAGTCAGCGCGGATGTTGGGTTTGCGCGAACGGCTGCGGAAGGGCCTGGAAGCCAAACTGGACGAAGTGTTCATCAATGGCTCGATGGAACACCGGCTGCCGAATAACCTCAACATGAGCTTTGCGTATGTGGAAGGCGAATCGCTGCTCATGGGGATCAATGATATTGCGGTTTCCAGCGGATCTGCGTGCACCTCGGCAACCCTGGAGCCCAGCTATGTGCTCAAAGCCTTAGGCGTGGGCGAAGACCTGGCGCATACGTCGATCCGATTCGGTTTGGGAAGGTTTAATACCGCCGAAGAAGTGGATTACGTGGTCGACAAGATGGTTCAGGTGGTCACCAAGCTTCGCGAACTGTCACCGCTTTATGAAATGGCCAAAGAGGGCATAGACGTTTCAAAGGTGAAGTGGCAGACGGCGTAAAGAGAACAGACAAGGACGAAAAAAAACATGGCAGCCGAAGGCACAATTAGAATTCATCGTTCCATCGTAGGACCTGGCGCGGCATTCCGCGTGACGTTCGTTCCGTATGTCGAGGGCGAAGAAGCTCCCGCGGCGGGCGAGCGTTCGTTTCAGGAACTGCAACAGGTGCGCGCGTTTTTGAAGCTGTTAGGGCTGGGCGCGGATTACGTTAAGGACGCGTTGCGGCAACTGACTGCTGGGCGCTCGGCGTTTTTGACCAACGTTTCGCTATCGGACAAAGCGCTGAAGAGCGCGGGTTTCGGGAGCTTGGTCAATAATATGGCGCGCAGCAACAGCTAAGATTTAAAATAGCTAAGACGGTTTGGGAAGTATGGATTCAGCATCAAGGGTCATCTTGAGGGGCAACATCAAGGAGTAACAGATCATGGCATACAGCGAAAAAGTGGTGGAGCACTACAACAACCCGCGTAACGTGGGCAGCTTGCCGAAGGAAGATCCCAACGTGGGAACTGGCCTGGTAGGCGCGCCGGAGTGCGGCGACGTGATGAAGCTGCAGATGAAAATCAATCCGCAGACGCAGATTATTGAAGAAGCCAAGTTTAAGACTTTTGGCTGCGGTTCGGCGATTGCCAGTTCGTCGCTGGCCACCGAATGGGTCAAGGGTAAAACTGTTGCGGAAGCGCTTTCCATCAAGAACACGGATATCGTGCGCGAACTGGCGCTGCCGCCGGTGAAGATTCACTGCTCCGTGCTGGCGGAAGACGCCATCAAGGCGGCGATTGGTGATTGGAAGAAGAAGCATGGCATTGAAGTGCCTGCTTCGGAAAAATCTTCGCACTAGCGTCGTCGACTGAACCCAGTCGGGCTGAAGTCGCGCGGCTGAAGTGATCGAAACAATTATGGAGTTAGTTATGGCAACGGAAGTTGCAAGCCCGAGCATCGCGAAAATCCAGTTGACGGAACGCGCCGCGAAGAAAATTCGCGCGCTGCTTGAAAAAGACGGCGTTCCGCTCGAACAGGGTGGATTGCGCGTGGGCGTGCAAGGCGGCGGCTGCTCAGGGCTTTCCTATGCCATGCGGCTGGACACGCAGGCGCGGGACCGCGATAAAGTTTTCGAAGAGCACGGCGCGCGGCTTTTTGTCGATCCGAAAAGCTTGCTGTATTTGAACGGAACCGTCCTCGAATACGAGGAAACCCTGATGCGCCAGGGATTTGTTTTCCAGAATCCCAACGCGGCGCGCAATTGCGGCTGCGGCAGTTCGTTCACGGCTTAAGAAATATCATTTTGATTTTGCCGCGTAACGCAGGCGACACCTGAATCGACACGTGGCTGCTCGCCGCAAACGACAGCCACTTTTTTTATTCCTCTTGAGGATTACTGGAAAAAATTCTATGAGCGCCGCCACCGTACCGACCAATCCGCCACTGGTTTGCTGGAGCTGCCACGAGCGCACGCTCGGAACACACTTTTGCAAGAGCTGTGGAAAACTGCTGCAATTGCCGCAATCGATCGATTATTTTGCGCTGTTCGAAATGCCGCGCAAGTTGTGTTTTGATATGAATGCGTTGGAACAGAAATTCCTGCAACTCAGCTGGAAACTGCATCCCGACAATTTTGTAAATGCCACAGAGCAGGAGCGCGAGCTATCTCTGAAGCGCAGCTCTGAATTGAACGACGCACATCGTACGCTGCGTGGTCCAATTGCGCGCGTGGAATACCTCTTGACCCTGGAAGGCGCGCGCAAGGAGGGCGAGCAGAAGCAAACAGCGCCGCCGGAACTTCTTGAAGAAGTTTTTGAACTGAACGAATCCCTGGATGAGATGCGCGAAGCCAAGGCGGCCGGCGGGGATATTGCCACCCTGAAAGCGCGGTTGGCGGAGGCGGAAAAGAATTTTCAGCAAAAATTGAGCGAAGTCGACGAGCAACTTAAGACCGCAGGGCGCCAGTGGGATGCCGCCGAAGAAGAGAACGCAAGTGAAGCTCACAGGCGGTCCATCATGACCCGACTGAATGAATTATTGAATCGGCGTTCGTACATCCGGAATTTGGTTATTAACGTTGAAAAGGAGTTGCAGTAGTCGCACAGGATATGGGACGCATTGTCGGAATTGATTTAGGGACAACTAACAGCCTGGTGGCGTACGTCGATGCGAAGACTGGCCAGCCGCAGTGTATTCCAGGGCCGTACGGCAGCACGTTGTGCCCCTCGGTTGTGAGCCTCGATCCGGATGGTTCCATCGTGGTTGGGGAAGCCGCGCGCCGGCGGTTGTTGACGCAGCCAGAACGAACCATTTATTCCGTGAAGCGCTTGATGGGTCGCGGACCCGCAGATGTGCGGGAAGAACTGAAATTGTTTCCGTTCCGCATTGATGGCACCAACAAAAACGTGATTCGCGTGAAGCTTGGCGAGAAATTGTTTACGCCTCCGGAGATTTCCGCGTTTATTCTTCGCGAACTGAAAAACTGGGCGGAGTCATTTTTGGGGGAGCCGGTCGACCGCGCTGTGGTGACCGTGCCCGCGTATTTTAATGATGCGCAGCGCCAGGCGACGAAGGACGCGGGGAAAATAGCCGGCCTGGAAATTGTTCGCCTGGTGAACGAGCCCACAGCCGCGGCGTTAGCCTACGGCTTGCACGAGAAACAGCGTGGCATAGTCGCGGTATACGATCTGGGCGGCGGCACCTTTGACATTTCCGTACTGAAACTGATTCCCACAACCGAGGGTGACATCTACCAGGTTCTTTCCACCAATGGCGACACGCATCTTGGCGGCGATGACATCGACAACCTGCTTCAGGCTTTTACGCACGAACGAATTTTGCAGGATGACCAGATCGACTTTTCGCCGCACGGCGGGATTGCGCAGGAGCTGCGCCAGGCGCTGATTGGTATCAAACATGAATTATCAGGGAAGCCGAGCGCCATGCTGAACTTTCCGTTGCCCAATGGAAAGGTTTTCACTCAGGAATTTACGCGAGGTTCGCTGGAAGCGCTGATTCGCCCGGTGGTGGACCGTACCATGGTTCCCGTAAAGCTGGCGCTTGCGGATGCGCAAATATCTGCCGAAAAAATTGAAGAAGTGGTGATGGTGGGCGGCGCGACGCGCACCCCGCTGGTGCAAAAAGTTATTCGCGAATATTTCGGCCGCGAGCCGCACACGGAGTTGAATCCGGACGAAGTGGTGGCGCTGGGCGCAGCGGTCCAGGCAAATATTCTGGATCGTGGCGTAAAAGACATGCTGCTGCTGGACGTGACTCCGCTTTCTCTGGGCATCGAGACCTACGGCGGCGCAGTGGCGAAAATTATTCCGCGCAATTCCACAATTCCGGCCAGCGCGCAGGAAATGTACACCACCGGAGTCGACAACCAGACCGGGATCGACATTCATGTGCTGCAGGGCGAGCGCGAGCTTGCCAGGGATTGCCGGTCGCTGGCGCGTTTCACGCTAAAAATTCCTCCCGGGCCGGCGGGCCTGCCACGCATTGACGTAAAGTTTCTGATTGATGCCAATGGCATCTTGCAGGTGGCGGCGAAGGATTTGCGCACGGGCGAAGAGCACAAAATCGAAGTGCAACCCAGTTACGGAATCAACGACGCCGAAATCGAGCGGATGCTTGAAGACTCCATCGAATATGCGGAGCAGGATTTTGCGGAGCGCCAGGTCGTGGAAGCGCGTACCGAAGCCGAATCGATTTTGACCGCTACCTCGAAGGCGCTCGCTCAAGTGCCGGGAGCGGCGCTGCCGGCCGAAGATCGCGCTAAGATTGATGCCGCGGTAGCAGCGGTAAAGGAAGCGGTCGCGGGCTCGGATTACAAATTGATGCGCAAGCGCATCGACGAACTCAACCACGCCACCGAGCACCTGGCGGAATTATTGATGAACAGCGCGGTAGCCACGGCGCTGCAGGGTCGTAACCTGGCCGACGTTTAAAATTTGTTTTGCGGCGCGGCGGCCTCGATAGTGCCGCGCGCAGCGAAGTAGGAGGGCGGAAATCATGGGTGGAAGTAATCCTTATATCGAAGAAGTGAAATACAAGCCGGCGACCAAGAAATTCAAGGTGACATTTCTTCCCAGCGGAAAAACCCTTGAGGTTGATCCGGAAAAAATTCCCTATGGGCACAATGGATTGCCCGGAAGCATTCTGGATTTTTCCGAAGCGCTGAAGGCCGGGCTGGATCACGCGTGCGGCGGCGTTTGCGCGTGCTCGACCTGCCACGTATTTGTGAAAGAGGGATTGGAATCCTGCAACGAAGCTACCGACGCGGAATTGGATGAGCTGGATGAAGCTCCTGGAATCACCAGGAAATCGCGGCTGGGATGCCAGACCGTGCCGGACGGCACCACGGACATTGTGGTGGAAATTCCCGCGTGGAATAAGAATCACGTCAAGGAAACGGATCACTAGAGTGGTTGGAAGTAATTCGCGAGGAAAATAGATGCCGCCAACATTCGACTGGGACAACACCGAAGACATCGCCATCGCGCTTACCGATAAATTTCCGGACGTTGACCCGCTCACGGTGCGCTTCACCGATTTGCACAAATGGATTGTGGAGCTTCCCGGTTTTTCCGGCGACCCGCTAAAATCGAATGAATCGAAGTTGGAAGCGCTGCAGATGGCGTGGCAAGAGGAATTTCAGGACCGGCAAAGCTGAGATTCCCGCGCTGAATTTGTTTCAGCAACAAGGTGTGCGCAACAAATATTTTTTCGGCTTTCTCTCCGCGCGGCTTGTGAAAAGACCCGTTTTTTCCTATTCTAGTAAGGTTCCCCACGCACAGTTGTGGCGCCATGGTGCAACGGTTAGCACATCGCCCTTTCAAGGCGGTAATACGGGTTCGATTCCCGTTGGCGCTACCAATTTTTACCGGATGGCGGGTTGCGGATTGGATTTAAGCTCCTGGAGTTTTGCCTCCAGGAATTTTACTTCTACGCCTGCTCGATTGCGCTGCTCGGTCACCGCGTCGATCTTTTTCTGAATCGGTACGCGAGCCGCGGCGTTGGGTGCCTGGAAATATTCTTCCATCAATTTCTTGAGTTGTGCCTGCGTGTTGTTAATCTGGTCGTTCTTTTCGGATAAGCGCTGTTCAGCCTCGGCAATGGATTTCGGCGTGGCGATCTGAATAGCAGCGAGTTTTGCCTGGGCGGTGGTGCGATTTTCGGCTGGTGCGGTTGCTGCGTTTCCCGCAGCAGTGTTTTCCTGGGCCGCCAACTCCTGCTCCAGGTAGGTATCCGAAGGTTTACGAAGCCCCGCAACCTCATCATTGGTCCAAACGGCCTTGCGCAGAGGAGTCCGCTTTTCCGTCTGCTTCGTCTGGGTCGCCGAGGAAGGATTTTGCGCCAGGACCGCGGGGGCGATCATCAGGGCCAGCCCGCAGATTCCATATATTCCGCGCGGGGTAAGCAGTTTCATATACTTTTCTCCTTTTATTTTGCAGCTACTATTCCTTGTCGCCGTTTTCACTGGCGGTCCTGGGGCTATCTACTGCTCGCGAAACGAAAGGACCGCGTAAGGCACATTATTCAGAGCGTTCTGCACCAGGCAGGCGTTCTGATGAAGGAAGATGCTGCCACCGAGGTTGGCCAAGGAAGTAGAACCAAATATTCCCGTGGCGATGATTGTACCGTGGACGTTTGCCGTCACCGAGGGATTCGGATTGGCAGTGAAGTTAACGTTTCCGGAAACGAGAATTAAGCCGAAATAGTTGAACCCGTTGGTAATATCAATGGTCAAGTTTCCATTGACGACCAAAACTCCATAGCCGGTGGGCGTGGCACCGCCAACCACTGGAGTACCCAACGTCAGGTCTCCACTGGAGAGGTAGGTGACCGGAGCACCGTTGGTTGGCATCGGGGGGACGATCTGACCACTGGCGTTGTAGGTAAGCGGGCTTGGCGCGGTTCCCAAGACTGGGTGTCCGCCGCTATAGACTTTCGGACTTCCGCTTCCTGTCACGCCGGTTCCAGCGGTATCGATAGGAATTGAACTGGGGCTCAGGGCAGTAATGAGTGCCGGAATGTTGTAAGGGAAGGCTGCATTTTCGACGTAACCGCTAGGCGCTCCTGTTACGTTTCCCGCACCCGGCACCGTGACCGTTTTGCCCGACTTAACGCCATAAGTACTTGGCATGGAGCAAGCCGGATCGGTATATCCGCTAACATTGAGGGCATCGCCCATAAAGACGTCCAATTTTGTATGGATCGCCGCGTCCACCTGAATCGGAGCTTGCGGCGCGACAACATATTGCAGCATTTTTCGTGCGCCATTTGGCAACACCGCCAGGGAAGTAACCTCTAAAGCTTGTGCTCCAGAGCTCGCCGTGTTTAGGTTCCCACCGTCAAAATATAACGGGGTGGTTGAATCCAGAGGAAGCGCATGGTTGCCGACATTCACGCCGATGGATTTTTCGGTAATGGCGTTAAGGCGGACCCACTTATAAAGAGGACCGGGGTTGGCGGCGCCCGAAAACATGGAAGGGGTGGTTTGCGTCGCCGGAGGGGTAAACGCGGTCCCAGCAAACTCCGTGGGATATATCGTGTCGGGATATTTCGTCAAAATATTTCCCGCAGCTTCTCCTGGCGCCGGATTCAAAACATAGCGAGCCTGGCCAAGAGCCAGCGTAGTTCCCGGGGGAGCTGCGAACGCACCGAAATAGTTTGGGTTGGAGGGCAACAGCCGTCCGCGACCTTCTTCCACGCCCGCCATGGACGCGTAAAAAGCGCTGGAAGAGTTGCGGTAATTGCCTGCCAACGTGGTTTCTGAACCAGAAGCCGCCACCAGGGCAAGGCCTACGGCGCTGATAAGCAAGAGCGCGAATAGCGCGATGAGCAACGCGACACCGTTCTCGGAACGTTTGCGTCGGATCGTCTTGGGGTATTTCATGGAATCCTTCTTTCTGTTTGTCTAGGCATCAAAAACTATTTGTTCGGGTTAATCCGGTGGCCTCGGCCGCTGAGTTCCACCAGCCGGGGCCTATTTGTCTGTGCATCCGTTTCGGTTGCTAAAACGATGAGCGTCACGCCAATGTCGCGAATACTGCTCGGATTGTTAGCCGCAGTGCATGGCACGGCCGCGCCGCCGGCTGGTGGATCGCAAAAATAAGTGAATATCGGCACAGGGTTGCCGCCTGGGAACATCGCGGGGTAAGTCGCCTGGTATCGAGCGATTTGCGCGGCTGGCGCGTTGTTCATAACGTTCCGGACGTATGGAAACAGAACCGCATCCGTGGCAGCCATGGGGTCAGCCGCCGACTTGGAAACCACGCCCCGCCACAAGGTGGTGCCCACCAATTTATAGCGAACCCACTCAACTCCATTGTTCGCGGCGGGATCGATATCGGTCTCGATGATCAAGTCAAAGTTACCGGGAGAAACGCAGCTTCCACCGATGGTGCATGGGGTAGGTACTGCATAGTTCGGGCTCCACGCTACCGGAGTTACGGCGAAAGAATTCGCTGGCGCGGTATTTGCCGCCGGCGCGACCGTGAATTGGTTAGCCGCAGGATAGCCGGCGTCGTTTGAATCTCGGACAATTTGATCAAGTCCGAGGCGCGCTTCCTGAAAGGTATCCAACACTGCCGTTTCGGTTCGCTGGCGCTTTTGGGAAACACTGAGGAGCCCAAACGCCGCACCGGCTACGATTGTGAAGATGGCCACGGACACCATCATCTCTAAGAGAGAAAAGCCTTGTTGGCGGCTGGTCTTGATTGTCTTGTTCATTTCTGCACCATGGTGTCGATCGTCACTGGAAGCAGCGGTGCGTCTCCAGAGCGCTTCTGAACTCCAAGGATGAATCTCTTGGCGCTGGCACTGCCGGCCGTAGCGTAGGTAACCACGGCCCAGCGAACGTCGTAGGTAGCCCCGGAGGGATCGTTGACATCCGTGGAATTGAAACCGTAACCGGGAACTTGCGCGCCGGAAAAATCGATAGCCGGAGTGTTGGTGGCCGCCGAGAAAATCACGGGGTTACCAACTACCTGGCCTGCAAGGGCAGGATTGCCTAGAGTGCAGTTGTTATTCTGCGCGTCGGTAAAATTCGTAGTGGTGATCGCCTGGCCGACGAATTGGTCCATCTCGCGCTGCGCGATAACCAGCGAAGTCGAGTCGTATTGATTGGCGGAATTCAACCGAAGAGAATAGGGAATCAGTTGAGCGACGGCCACGACTCCAACCAGCATCACGATCGTGGCCATCATCAGCTCGATCAGGGTAAAGCCGCTTTGCTTCTTGCTACGATTTCTTGTTTTAGCTCGCATGGACATAATCCTTATTCACTCCTCAATTCAACTGCCGCCAGGCGCCGTCAGAAGCCGCCAGCCAGACCTGCGTGAGTCCCGAAGGAAGCAAAATTACCGCGCGGTAGTTCGCGGTGGCGCCGCCATTCGGAGAATCACTGACGTACACCGCATAGGCCGTGGGCACGCCGGTAACCGCGCCTCGAGCGTCAAAAGTGATGGCGGCAGCCGCAGGGTTCACGGCTGTCGGAGCCGCCGCTAGACCCATTGCGCCTCCCAATCCACCAGTGTTGGGAACGGTACCCACCGGAACTACGTTAATATTGGAATTGAATATCACTGCTTTAACCTTGGGACTGAAAGTGCCGTTGCGATCGGTGTCGACAAACATCGTTGTGGTGTTGGCTGCCTGCTTTATTTGCCAAGTCACCAACGCATCGGTACGGATGGCTTCAAAGCGCGCCATTTTTATGTTGCTGGTTACCTGTGTGGCGGCGTCCGTTAGCCGGTAGGTCATCACGGAGCGATTCACGACGGGAACCGTGATGCCGGTAACAATAAGGATTACCGCGACGACCACCAGTATTTCCAACAAGCTGAAGCCGCGCATCCGGCGCGTGTTGCGTTTCGGGCTAAGCAATTTTGGCTTCATACTCTATCCAATCTCCGTCGGTTACTATCGCGTGCTCGACCTAGTTTGCTGACTCTGAGCTTAGAGAGATGCAACTCGCGTGCCAATAGTACCTTGGATTAAGTTATTGAAATAACATGGTTTGCTGACTCGAAAACGACTCTTGGCGCTTGGCGAAAGATGTCGTGGGTAAAAAGGTTACAAAGCGCGCATCCATACTGGTCAACAGGTCATGGTCACTGGCCGTCAGTACATCGCGACGACGATGACTCCTGTCGCTGAAGCCGCTGGCTTTTCGGCGTCAGGGTGCCGGCCGAATACGTGTCGTGAAACTAGTGGCCGCTTCGGGAACGACACATGCTTGCAGCGGTGGCCAGCCGGCGTCCGTCGTGGCATTACGGCACAAGGTACCCAGAGCGTTGTAAACCTGTGCCGGCACAACCGTTCCGTTAAGCGGCTCGGCGTATACCGTATAGGAATGTCCTGTTGAGAGCCGTTCGATCTTGTAGCTGCCATCAAATTGCGCCGGCCCAGCATTGCTGCAACTCCAACCGCCAAGCGTACCGGCAACCACCGCGCCGGTGTTCGCGTCCACGGCGACAACATGCGCGCCAAAAACACCGGTCACGCCAGGAGGCGATAGCGGAAGTGAAATCGGGTTAGCGGGCGTTACCTTGCCGAAAATCGCGCCGGTGTGCGCTACATCCGCGGCGCTGGGATACAAGACGCGCAATCCGGTGCGGTCATCTTCACCAAGAGGAGCATCAGGCTGTTGCAGTGTCGGCCGCAGCCCGCTGAAGGCGCCTGCAGGCGGCGCGAAAGGATACATCATCGCGCTCCAGACCGCGGAGTGGCTGAAACCTAAAAAATGTCCAAGCTCGTGGGACAGCAAAGACGATAAATCATAGGACGTTGGCGAAGCAGCAAGCGCGGCTGGTGTGGCGAAAGTTGTGCGCCAATCGCTGGGATTAAAATAAATGTCCGCGTCGAGTATCTGGCCAACTTCGCTAGCGGGCGGGCCATTTCCCACTTGCGCGCCGATGCGATCCGCGGTGATTACGCGAGTAAAAGCCAGCACACCTGGAGTGAAAGCGCCGTCAGGTTGATCCAGGCAGATGGAGTTGATTCCGTCCGACCCGCAAGCGGCAGCCACGGTCGTGCGCGACAGCACCCCGAAGCTTGTTAGCGTTGTGCCGGTAACGCCGGTCCAGACTGCGAGCGATTGCGTGATGACTTGTTCGATTTCGTTCAACCGGCCTGGCGCGGTTTGCTCCTGCGTAATAATGGTGGAAGGGCTTGCATTGAGCGCGGTGCTCCATCGCACCGAAATACTGCCAGGAGTAGTCAGATGATGAGAGCGCACCGGACAGGAGGATCCGCCGGAGATGCTTGCCGGCTGGCGTACGTCCGGAACAATTTCGTTGAATGAATATGCGGAAGCTGGCGTGGCGCCGTATAAGCCGTAAAAGATTGCAAATGCTGCTGCGCAAATTTGCCTTCTGTTCATGGTTCGCTCCGAATTATGAATTTTGCTGTGCGCGCCGGCTGCGCTCAGTTTGTTTCTCGCTCCAGCGCTTTTTTCAATTTCATTTGGAAGATGGCGATCGGGATATTGCGCACTCCTCTACCGCGGAATTGCCTGGTTTGCGGATCAAAAATCAGCGTGGCCGCGGAATCTTGCGTGACCCGTTCGATTCCGGCGTCGCGGCGTATGCGGAAGGTGCCTTGCTGCCAGCCCATCACTTGATAGGTGCCACCGGCGGTGCCATACAAAAATAAATAGACCTGTTCGCCTGGACGAAATTCTGGAACTCCTTCCACTCGTGAGCGTAGTCCCGCGGCCGCGCCTCCCATGGTTCGCACACTTACCAATTCGGGTAGTGAGCCTTTGCTGGTCTCCATCACTTCAAAGCGCGTTTCCGTCCAGATTTCGCCGTTGTACCATTTACTTTCGGTACTGAGGCAGCGAAACCGTCCCACCGCGGTCGATTGTTGCGCCAACTCCCGGAACGATACGCGCGCAAACGTGGTGGCGTTGGCCACCACCGCTATCAATCCGAGGCCCACTAAAAATACCTTCCACAAAAAACGGCGCCGTTGTACGAAGTTCATCATTTGCTGCCTCGCTTTTCTCAGTTCCCGTGCACTTAACGAATTTCCAGAACGCCGCTCGCAGCGGTTTCATCCAAATTTGCGTTTTGCATGAAAATTGTTCGCGCGCCCGGCAGTGCGCTCGCGGAAATTACCAGGGTCAAATGGATGATTCCTAATCCCGCGGGCTGTTTGGAAATCACCGTGACATCGCCCGGTCCCGATATGGTGTAGCTCATGCTGGTGTCAAGACCACTCTGCGAAAAAACGCATATATCCGCGGACGCGTTACCACTGGCCGGCCGTGCGAAACTTATTGGACTTCCCCCGAGGGTGCAGGTGTTTGAAGCGGTAATAAATTCCCCAAGTGCTGCCACGCTTATATCGAGACTGAATCCTGGTACATCGAGTCCCGCGGTTGTTGGGTCAACCACCGAAATATTTTTTTCGGTGGCTACCGGCGCGTCATTCGTTAAAGAAATAATTTCGGGCCCAAGACCGGGCGCGACTACCAGCAAATTCAACGCGTTTGAAGATGTGCCATCGGGGTTTCGTACTTGCACCGATGCGCTTCCGGTTTGCGAAACGTCCGCTGGCGTTACCGGGGCGGTACATTGCGTATCCGAAGCGCACGAGGTGATTCGCGCGGTTCCTGCAATCCAAAGCGTCGAGCCGGACCCGGTTGCACTCGCGTTAAAGCCACTGCCGTTCGCGCGCAGCGTGAAGCCGTTCGCTCCGCCGGTGTAAACGCTGGCGGGGTGCAGCGTGAGAATATTTGCTCCCGTGGAAATGATTACGTTCGCGATTCCTGATTGCGAAGTGTCGTCCGAGCTGATCGCCGCGATCTGCACGGCATCGGGAACGGGCGCCGCGGATGGCGCGGTGTACGTCCCGCTGGAATTAATTGCTCCGCAGCCACCGGTCGCGCACGCTGCGCCTTGCACGCGCCAGACGACGCTCTGATTGCCAGCCCCCAGCACGGTCGCGGTAAATCCCTGCACGCCCAAGGGAGGCAGCGTCACATTGCCGGGCAGTATGCTCACGAGCACGTGATTGATAATGGTTATGTCCGCGGCCGCGCTCTGTGTGGGGTTATTGACGTTGCTAACGACCACCCGTACGGGATTGCTGCCGGGAATCGCGCCCGGCGCAATATAATCCGCTTGCAGAATATTTCCTGTGGTAACCGGCTGGCACGGACTGCTGTTCGCGACGCAAATCTGTCCTGTCGCGGCGTTGCCGCCCAGGATGCCGTTCACCGTCCAATTGAGAACGGTGGTGGCGTCTTGCGCGCTTGCGAGCAAGGTGATGCGGTGATTCGCGGTGAGCGTGGCAGTCGCTGGAGACAAACTAAGATTTGTGCTGCCGGGGTGCAGTGCGATGGTGGCTTGCGTTTCTTTTGCAGGATCAGCGAGTGGCGTTACGGTGACGGTTACGCTGGCCGGCGACGGAATCACCTGCGGCGCAGTGTATGTTGCCGTAGTCCCGTCTGGCTGAGATGTCACGGTGCCGCACGTAACGCCGCTGCATCCCGCTCCTGTTACGGACCAAGTCAGCACTCTGCTCGGATTCGAATTTGGCACCGGCGTGAGTGTCGCCACGATTGTTGTCGAGCTGCCGGCGACTACGCTCGCCGGCGCTGTCAGTACCAACGTGAAATTGCTGGTAATTGCCACGACGGCGCTGTTTTGTTTCGTCGAGTCGGCAACGCTCGTAGCCGTTAACGTCACGTTCGCTGGCGCCGGTAAAACTTGCGGCGCGGTAAAATTTCCGTTGCTGTCGATGTTTCCGCACGCGGCGGGGCATGCTCCACCTGACAGGCTCCATTGGACCGTGGTATTCGGGTGGCCCGCGCTGGTTACGATGGCTTGAAACGCCTGCGTCGCTCCGAGTTCCACGCGCGCATTGCCTTGCGGCACTCCAACCACTACGTCACTTGATAAATTTATTTTTGCCGAAGCCGACTTGGTCACGTCCGCATGGCTCGTTGCAGTAATTTCTACAGAAATTGCCGATGCGGGTAGATTTGCCGGCGCGGTGTAGGTTCCATCCGGCGCAATCGTTCCGGAGTTGCCGCCCGGCTGGCCATTTACGCTCCAACTGACGGCTATGTCGGTCGTTCCGCTCACCCTGGCTTTAAACAGTTGTGAATTGCCCAGCAATACCGAGCTGGTTGACGGCGTCACGATGACCTGTATCGCAGGCGGCGGAGGCGGTGGGACTGCGGATATTCCCGCGCACCCGGACAAAGTAATTCCAGCCGCGAGAACAAGCCAAACGAAGCATGCGTTGCGTTTCGTTCGCTGCGGCGAAACGAAAAAATTCTTCTTTTGAAATTGCGGAAGGGACCGCATGCCTCGACTAAGGCAGGCCGAGGGCCAGCATGCAAAATCTCGCGCGAACGTCAGCAAATAATCGAGTGCCTCGCCTATTTGCCTACTAAAAGTTCTATTTTGTTTTGATTAGAGCACTGGATGAGTTTGTTTTTGATGCCAACGTCGCGGCGGTGTCGGCTCAATATTCAGCTAAAAACCCACTTTGAAACACCTTTGTAGGAACAGGTACCATTTTGGAATTCCGCTCAATCCTCTGAGCCAGTCCACTATTTTTCGTTCAGCACCGCATTGAGTGCCGACGCAATATCTGTATGTTGAAAGTGGAAGCCGATTTTCTGCATTGCTGCGGGCACTGCTCGCTGGCTTGCCAGCAGCATGGTGTCCGCCATTTCACCCAGCGCCAATCGCAAGGCGAATGCTGGAGCCGAGAGCGCCGCGGGCCGCCGCATAGCCGACCCCAACGCTTTCGTGAATTCGGCGTTCCGCATCGGCTGAGGCGACACCACATTCACCGCTCCGGTCACCGCCGTATTCTCCAGCGCGAACCGCAACATACTAGTTACATCTTGCAGGGTGATCCAAGACATCCACTGCTCGCCAGTTCCCAGTTTGCCGCCCAAGCCAAAGCGAAAAGGGAGCATCATTTTTGGCAGCGCTCCGCCATTCCTTGCAAGAATAATCCCGAATCGCGCGCGTACCACGCGGATGCCCATGGCTTCCGCTTTCAACGCTTCCGCTTCCCAATCGCGCGCCAACTCCGCCAAAAAATTTTCGCCGGGTTGGCTTTCTTCGGTCAACAATTCGTCGCCACGATCCCCGTAAATTCCTGTTGCTGAAGCCGAAATCAACACGCGCGGCCGCGCATTCATTTTCGCCAGTGCGGCGACCATCGCTCGAGTGGTATTGACTCGGCTGCTGCGCAACACTTCTTTTCGCGCCGCGGTCCATCTCTGTTCGGCGATCGGAGCTCCGGCCAGATTAATTACCGCATCCGGCCCAACCGCCGCGCCTCCCAATTCTCCGGTGGAGGGATCCCACGTCACCGCGAATCCCGCCGCGCCTTGCTCTTCACGCTGTCCGGGGCGCACTAACCGGCAAACCGTATGCCCGGCATCCACCAGCATCGGCACCAGCGCCGATCCCACCAACCCACTCGCGCCTGTCACCAATATCTTCATGTCTCGACCCTAGCAGAACTTTGCCGGATTTAGCTGCCACATTTCGAACGCATTTTGCCTTCACTTCCCCCCCCGGGGCCTCGTCTATCAATCGCGAGTCTTCGCGGGTTACAATCCTGTTGTGCCGCCGGTGTCGCAAACAATTCGCGTCGACGTTCTTTTCTTTGGCCAGCTGAAAGAATTTCTTGGCCGCGCGCAAGAATCCGTCGAATTGCAAGCAGGCTCGTCCATTCAGGATCTTTTCCAGCACCTTGCCGGCAGAAATCCCGATTTGCAGAAATTTCGTAATTCGCTGATCGCCTCGCGTAATCAGGAATTCGCAGCCTGGCGTACTTCGCTGGAAGCCGGCGACGAGATTGCCTTCCTTCCCCCGGTTAGTGGAGGTTGAGCCGCAGCATGAGTGTTTCCGCCGAACGCGATTTCATTCAGCTCACTCGCGATCCACTCGATTTACAAGCGATTGCTTTGCACGTTCGCGGCGCCGAAGATGGCGCTGTGGTGACCTTTGATGGGTTCGTTCGCAACCAGTCTCATGGCCGGGTCACTCTTTATTTGGACTACGAAGCATATGAGCCGATGGCTGTGCTCAAAATGAACGAAATTGCCACGCACCTGCACGAAAATTTTGCCATCCATCGCGTCGCCATTGCGCATCGGCTCGGCCGCTTGAAAATTGGCGAGACCAGCGTATTCATCGCCGTGAGCGCGCCTCATCGCGCTGCCGCTTTCGATGCCTGCCGCTATGCCATTGATACCTTGAAGCGCACCGTGCCTATCTGGAAAAAAGAATATTTCGAAGACGGCGCCGTTTGGGCCGGCGGCGAATTGCCGCCAGTTCCTGCGGAGACTCCCGAACGCAAGTCTGCATCTTAGAACATTGATGATTCGCACCCGCCTGCTTGCTGCCGCGTTCAGTCTTGCCGCTATACTTCTGTGCGCGAGTGCTTCCCGCGCGCAGGAAAATCCGAACCGGCCGCCCTGGGCGCAGCCTGCTCACAAAAAATCAAAGCCATCCCCGCCAGTTTCTACCGACGCTCCGGTTCCTAATGACCCGCAACCACCGGCTGACGCGCAGGACAGAACCAGAGGCCAGACGGCCGGTTCAAGAGGGGGCACCATCAAGGTTCGCGTCAATCTTGTCAACGTGCTGGTAAGCGTCGTTGATGAGCACAATCGTCCCGCGCCGGATGTTCCCAAGGAAGCTTTCGAACTTTACGAGGAAGGTGCACAGCAAAAAATTGAAATTTTCGAGCCGGAGACGCAGCAACCGCTGGATCTTGCGCTGATGATTGATTCCAGCCTGAGCGCCCATAAAGAAATCGTATTCGAGCGCGAAGCCGCGGCACATTTCATTCGCCAGATTTTGCGTCCCTCGGACCGGCTGGCAATCTACTCATTCGATGAAAGCGTAAAACGCATTGCGAATTTTTCCGGCGATGTCGCGGCGCTGCAGGAAGCCCTCAAAAAAATTGCCGATGGAGCGGGCACGTCCATCTATGACGCGCTGGTTGTCAGTTCACGCGACCTCGAAGAACGCCGCGAAGATCGCCGCCGCGTGGTGATCCTGGTCACCGACGGAGGTGAAACCACCAGTCGCGCCGACTTCGATACCGCGCGCGCCGCCGCGCTTCGTGCCGGAATCTTGCTCTACACCATCGTCATCCGGCCGGTGAAAAATGAAAATGGCCGCAACACCGCGGGTGAACACGCTCTCGAAACCATCACCGATTCGACCGGCGGCGCCATGTTTTTTCCCGATGAGCCCCAGGAGCTCGATAAGATTTTCGATCGCATCGACAAGGAATTGCGCACGCAATATCGCCTTGCGTATTACCCCAACCCGCGTGGGCCCGCAAACTCGTATCGCACCATCGAAGTCAAAATCCTCAAACCAGGCTTTCAGACCCGCCACCGCAAAAAATATTTAACTGGCGCGGAATAATCCGACGTCCCAGTGGCTTGAAATTCCCGGACCGTTGGGCAGCGCAGAAGAGTTGTGAGCGATGTGGTTACTATGGAGAGTGCTCTCTGAAAAGACCCGTTCCCAGTCTGCATCGTGGACCAGGGCTCGGCCGTGATTTGGTCCGGAGTTGACACTATGCTTCTAGGGAACTATCCATAATAATCGACGTACCGACTCCCGTCGCCAGAACCTCATCTTTAGAAAGGTCCTCCATGATTGCTTTGTCCAATCCTCGCTTCCTTGCAATCTACTCCGGCGTGCTCACGCTCGTGTTTGCAGCCACCGTTCTGTGTGGCTTTGTGATGATGCGAAATCCTCAATTTGGCATCATCACCGCCCGTCGCATTAACATCGTGGAACCGGACGGAACGGTGCGACTCACAATCTCCAACCGCGCCGATTTTCCTGGCGCTTGGTTCCATAAAAAGGAATCTCCCCGACCAGATCGCCGGGAGGCCGCGGGAATGCTGTTCATGAGTGAGGAGGGCTCGGAACAGGGTGGCCTGATTTGGGGAGCGAGCCAACTCCCAGACGGCACGATAGAAAACCATGGACATCTGAGTCTTGATCAGTATGAGGAGAATCAAGTTTTTGCTCTGGATGCCGGTCAAGACGGAAAAGACAAGTTCTCGCAAATCACTATAGCGGATCAGGGAGATTACCCAATCGAGGAGAAGAGGAGAGCAGAGGAGCGGATCGGTAAACTACCCGAGGATAAGCAGGACGGTGCGTGGAAGGAGTTTTTTGCGACGCATCGGCACGATGTGAACCGACTGGTGCTTGGCCGCGCTCGGGATGGATCAGTGGGGCTGACTCTGCGTGATGGGGGCGGCAAAGTCCGCATCTTGCTTAACGTTAAGTCCGATGGGAATCCAGTCCTACAATTCCTTGATGATAGCGGCAGAGTGGTCAGCGAGCTTACAGGACAGAAGAAGTAAACCTGCCTTCGTGGGTTTCGCCGAAAGCAGACAACCCTAAATCCGGACCCTAAATTGGGTTAGACTGCTTGGCCTATGAAGACCTTTTACTCTGTTACTTTGTTGTGCTTCATTCTCGGCATGCTTATCGTTTCCTTCCACGCCCCGTGGACCTCCACACCGGCGGACAGTCCGGACGTCCACAATCTGCTGGGATACGCTCCGGTGTGGTCCTCGCAATTTTCCGGAGTACCTGGTTCGCGCGTGGATACCGGCGGTGTTGCGCTTCTTGCCGGCGTTGTGGCGTTTTTCTCCGTGGTCCTGGGCGGCTCGGCATATTTTTTCCGCGGCAAGCGTACCGGCGAAAAAGATTTGATGGAGTAATTCCAGAACGATCACTCGCTATGCACTTTGAAGGAGCGTGAAGAATGTGGATGATGCGCTGTTCTGTTGCTTCGCTTGTGTTGGTAGAAATTTTCTTTGGTGCTCCAATATTTGGTCAAACCATGCAACCGCCCGCTGCGCCGATCATCGAGCACCGTGAAACGCGCCACGGCGCCGTTGTAGTCGACAATTATTTTTGGCTTCGCGAGAAGTCCAATCCTGAAGTGATCAAGTATCTCGAGAAAGAGAACGCCTACACCGAGGTCATGACTAAGAGTTCGAAGCCCTTCGAAGACGCGCTCTATAACGAGATGTTGTCGCACATAAAGCAAACCGATTTGACTGTGCCGGTGCGGCGCGGCGACTACTTCTACTATTCGCGCACCGAAGAGGGCAAACAGTATCCGACTTATTGCCGCAAGCGCGGTAGTTTGGACGCCAAAGAAGAAGTATTGCTGGATCTAAACGAGCTGGGTCAAGGCCGCAAATTCATCGGACTGGAAGCCTTCGTCGTCAGCGACGATCAAAACCTTTTGGCCTATACGCTGGACTATGTCGGCTACCGGCAATTTACTCTTCATGTCAAAGACCTGCGCACCGGCGCCATTCTTCCGGATACCGCCGAGCGCGTCGACAGCGTTGCCTGGGCCGCCGACAATCAAACTTTGTTTTTCACTACCGAGGACGAGGTAACCAAACGCGCGGATCGCGCCTGGCGCCACACTCTGGGGCAGAAAGAATCCGAACCTTTGTACGAGGAGAAGGATGAAACCTTCCGGATCGGTGTCGACAAAACTCGCGACAAAAAGTATCTGCTGCTTGCCGGCGAGAGCACGGACACCACGGAATTCCGCTATCTAAAGGCGGATCAGCCCAAATCAAATTTCACGCTTTTCCTTCAGCGTGAAAAACAACACCGCTATTACCTCGACCACCGCGAAAATCTTTTCTATATTCGCAGCGACAAAGGCGCAAAAAACTTTCAGGTTTTCACCGCGCCGGAGCAGGATCCGGTTCAGAAAAATTGGAAAATGTTCATCCAGCACGACAAGGACGTCCTGGTCCAGGACCTGGACCTGTTCCGCGACTTTGCCGTGTCTATCGAAAAATCCCAAGCGCTCAATCGTATGCGCGTGTTCGACTTCAACTCTGGCAAATGGCGTTCCATTCCATTTCCTGAACCGGTTTATTCCGCTTTTCCCAGTGAAACGCCGGATTATACGTCGTCGACGTACCGCTACCGTTACCAAAGCCTGGTCACTCCTCCAAGCGTCTTCGACTACGATACGCGTAGCGGGACGTCCACGCTTCTTAAACAGCACGAAGTGCCAGGCGGATATATTCCTTCTCAGTATGTTTCCGAACGCCAGTGGGTGACGGCACGAGACGGCGTCAAGGTGCCGCTCTCCATCGTTTACAAGAAGGGCCTGGCCCGCGATGGCCGCGCGCCTCTTTTGCTTTACGCCTACGGTTCTTATGGATTCGGTATGCCTGCAACGTTTTCCAATTCGCGCCTGGTTCTTCTGGACCGCGGCGTGGTCTACGTGATCGCACACATTCGCGGCGGTGACGATATGGGCGAACAGTGGCATGACGACGGCCGGCTCATGAACAAGATGAATACTTTTAACGATTTTATTGATTCCGCGGAATACCTTATCCGCGAAAAGTGGACGTTCAAGGACCGCCTCCTGATTGAAGGCGGGAGCGCTGGCGGACTTTTGATGGGCGCGGTGGTCAACTTGCGTCCGGATTTATTTAAAGCCGTCCATTTGGATGTGCCGTTTGTCGACGTGATGAACGACATGATGGACCCCACGCTTCCGCTGACTACCACCGATTATCCGGAGTGGGGCAATCCCAATGAGCCAGCCGCTTACAAATATATTCTTACCTACAGCCCGTACGATAACCTGCACGCAGCGGCTTATCCTGCGATGCTGCTCACGGAAAGCCTCAACGACAGCCAGGTGGCTTATTGGGAAGCGGCAAAATTCGTCGCCAAAGCGCGCACGCTGAAGACCGACAAGAATCTCATCCTGCTTAAAATGAAAATGGACCCCGCCGGGCATGGCGGCGCTTCGGGCCGCTACGACCAATTGCGAGACCAGGCCTTTGAGTATGCGTGGCTGCTTAGCCAGGTCGGCATTTCTAAATAGCAAAGAGCCACCGGTTAAAGACTATTCTCGGCTGATACAGCTTCGCGTATCACGCAATCATCTGAAGGTGAACACGACTATGAATAAATTTGTCGGGAAACTCCTGGTTGAAGTGGCTTTTGTTCTGTTCCTGTTTTACGCAAATCTCTTGATGGGAGAATTCGAGCGTTCCGGCGCCGGTCAGAAGAATGGCCTGCTGTGGGCGCTTGGCGATATTTTTACGGTGGCCAATTTTGTAATTGGTCTGATAGCGGCTCTTGTCGCCTATATCCTGTTCGAATCCCTGCGCAAAAAACTCTAATGGATGCAATAGAATAGGCGGAAACTTTTTCCGCCACTCGGTGTTTAACATCCTAGGTGGATAGCTCAGATAATCTGAAGCCCAGCAGCTCCACCGATCCGGCTATTTCGTGGCAAAAAAGCGATCCGGAAAGGCGCAAAATGCGATATCTAAAATACTTGGTTTTAGCGGGAGTGCTGATGCTTGCGGCCACGGCCGCGAACGCGCAGGTGCGCGTAGGCATTAACGTCGGTTCAGGGTATGCGGGTCATGCTCCGGCGTGCACATACGGATACTACGGTTATTACCCATACGCCTGCGCGCCATACGGCTATTACGGGCCCGACTACTTTGTAAGAGGCGTGTTCATTGGGGCTGGTCCGTGGTACCGCGAGTACGACCGCGGCTACTACGGGCGAGACTACGATCGTGATTATTATGACCGTGGGTACTACGGACGACAAAATTATCGCGAGGGTTATCGCGGACGAGATTCGGATGATCGCGGCGGCCGACGAAACTACGGCCGCGGATATCGCGGTGACTATAACGGCAACCGTGGCCGTAATTACGACCGCGGGTATTACGGCCGCAGTCGCGAACATCGCGGCGAACGCGGCAATTATCGCGAACACGGCGGTTGGCGCCGTTAAATAATCCGCACCAAAAAAAACGGCTGCCGCACGCTGCGGTAACCGTTTTTTTGTCTCCTGTTCTGAGATCCTGCAAACTTAAAAAATATTCACGGCCCGCGCGGCCAGCAGAACAATAATCATCAACGAAATCAAAGACTGCAACATCATCCCCATCTTCGCCACTCGTGACAGCACTGCCGTGTCCGTTGGCGAGAACGCGGTGCTGGTGTTAAACGCGAGAAACAGGTAGTCCACAAAATTCGGTTTCCACGATGAGTTTCGTTCCTGCTGGCTCAACATTTGCGGAAAAAGAAACGAGCTTTTGGCGGCTCCATCCGGGTGCGCTCGCTTCAACGGGCCGCCTGCGTCCAGCTTCCAATACCACAGCGCGAACACCAAAATATTTGTAATCCAAAGCGCGCTCGCGGAACGCAGCAAAGCTTTTGGCGTTTCCAGATGCTCCGGTATTCCTTTCACCAATAGAACCAATGAGGCGATCATCGCCAGCGTGATGATGGTATTCGCGATCATCGTAAGGAATCTCGCCATGTGATATCGCCGGTAATAATCCAGCGCCAGAATCGGCACCAGCAGCACCGCGGTTATCGATGGCAACGCCCAGGTGGGTCCAACTTCAAGTGGTTTCGGCAGTGCCAAATACACGCCGCTCGCAGCGAGCATCGCCACGAACGCCGGCCAGCGAGGCTCGCGAATAATCGGATGAGTGGTGGCTTTAAACTCCATCGTCGTATCTTACAGCCCGTCGTATCGTACGGCCCGTCGTATCTTACAGCGATTGTCGCGCAGCGCCGCGCAAAGGCGCTCGTTCTTCAAAAAACAATGGGATGAGAACGCAGCAGCCAGATCAAAATGCCAATCGGGATGGCCACCGCCGCAACCACCATCGATAAAATAAGTACCAGGAACATCCAATCGCGCCGTGTGTTCGCGCCCGGCTCCATTTTTTCGCGCATTAACAGGCGGTAGTTTCTTCGATTGGCCTTCCAAACAATGTGGAAAACATCTCCAACCACTGGTATTGCTCCAATTACCGTTTCCAGCAGCACGTTCGCAATCATGCGCGCCAGCGTAACCATGGCAACGCCGCGCCGCCACGACGCGAACACAATCAGAAATGACGCGACGCCGGTGAGCGCATCCCCAATCCCGGGTACCCAACCAATCAACGCATCCAGGCCGAAACGTATATTCGTTCCGGGAATTCGGAACATATCGTCCAGCAACGCCGCAATGTAGTCCAGATGCTCGTTCGAAGTTTTTTGCCGCGGCAGCGCCATAGGCCATTCATACCATAACGCCCATTTAGCAGGAGAGCTTATCGGTACAGTGCGGTTGGCGGTCTGAATCATTCCAATAAGATTTTGGCTGAACTAAAAACCAAGACGGCGGGTTTGTGCCCGCCGTCCTTGGCCACCCTGATTTTGCATTGCAATTACGGAGATTACCGCCCGATGCGCCACACGATTCCGCTTTGCAGACGGAAATTATTCTGCGTAGTGCCGCCGAAGTGGGTAAACAGGTAATCAAATTGCACCGCGCGCAACGAGACATGACGCGTAAGCGTCACGTCCGCGCCGCCGCCAACCGCCATTGCAAATGAGTTGCTCGAAGCCGAACCAACTCCGGTAAGCCCCGCCGAGAGGCGTTCCCCGCCGGCTAGCGCTTGCACGAACGGATACACGCGCCCATGCGCAGGGAAATATGCCCGGGGGCCGAAGAGATAGTTCATCTCGTGCGCAGAAACGCCGGACGGTGTCCCGGTGACGTTGCACATTCCGAACTCGCCGACCACGCCAAGCCATGAATTGAAATACGCCGCGGCTGAACCGGATCCGCCGTGGCAGTTGAAACCCGAGGTGCTTCCGCCGGGATTGAACCGGACGTACTGATAATTGCCGGTCAGTTCGAATCCGCGGCTTTCTTGCGCCTTGGCAGCAGTCGTCGCCACCAGGGCAAATGCCATAAGAATCATTAATTTACGCATTCCCACCCTCCCAAGTATTTAACACATAGATCTGGTACTAGGACTATTGTCGCGGGATCTGGCTTAGGCGGCAACTACGTTGCATCCGACCGTTTCCTGAACGAAACCTGTCCGCCCGTACGGGCGTTTTGCGCTTCAAAGGTCAGGCGAAACTGCGTTTGGAGCTACATTTAACGGCACCGCCTGTGACTTGCAGATAGCGCGCTTGTGTTATTGTGCGATGCGTTCTTGGCCGGTTAACCAGTGGGATCTTCTTGCAAACATCTTGTCGGCGGAGCAACCGAAAATGCCATCATCCAATGTTTCTCGCCTTCACCAATATCTCCAAGCCGTCTCAGCGATCGGCTCGTTTGACGCTGTGGCGGAGTTCTTCGCCCCTGACGTGGTTGTCCGCGAATTTTCGAATCGCATCGTGCCGAGGGGACGCGTTTCTCATCTTGCCGACGTGCGCGCTGCGTATGAACGCGGCCGCTAAATTCTCACCTCGCAGACCTACCGTGTGCAAAGCATCCTGGAAGACGGTGAAAGACTAGACGGTGAAAGACTGGCGGTGGAATTGGAATGGACCGGTGTCCTCGCCGTTCCAGTGATGAGCTTGCCTGCGGGAAGTGAAATGAAAGCGTTTGTCGCGATGTTTCTTACGTTTCGCGAAGGTAAAATCGCGGAGCAGCGAAATTATGATTGTTACCCGCCATTCGATTCACCGGGCGACACGGCGGAAATACCGCGGAATTAATCACGCGACAATTCATTTTTCTCGGGGAATTTTGCAAACTTAACCTCTTCGTGTTCTTCTTCGTCTTCGCGTTCCTTCAGGCCCGCCGCCACGGTTTTCAGAAGCTGCCCGCTCGGAACATCGTTGCTGAGTTCCCAAACCATGGCGCCGGCTAGCTGATGGTCCTGTACATAACGCATTTTCCAGGCAATCGATTCCGGATCATCGTACGTCCAGAAATTGTGCCCGTCATACAGCCATGGGACTTTCGCAATCGTGTCGCGATGCTTCTGAAAATTCTTTTCGATGGTCACGATGAAGTTGTAAGGCGCTCCGCCACCGACGGGATTTCCCGGCTCGAATAATCCCTGGTCGATATTGGGAACGTTGTTCCACTCGTACCCATAAAATGGCACGCCCATCACCAGTTTCTCGGCTTTGACGCCCGCCGCAAGATACGCTTCCACCGACGCATTGGCATTATTCGATGGGTCTGGATCTTTTAACGAACGATATAGGGGCGCGACGAAACCGGTAGTGAAATTCCACGGCCCGTCGTAGTCGTAGGTCATCAATCCCACGTAATTCAAATATTCCTGCACTTTGTCCAGTTCGATGAACTGATACGCCCAGCTTCCCGCGGGCGCTGCGATCGATAGCGACAAACCCGGGCGCAATTCATCAAGCTGTTCGCGAAATTCCGCAAGTAGCGCGGTGAAGTTTTTGCGATCCGCGGCGCTCGCCGGAAATTCCCAATCGATGTCGAAGCCATCGAATATCCCCGGCTTATTCAGCCCTGCGGCGAAATTGCCGCGAATGAACATGTCCACGCAGCTTTTTACGAAAAGTTCGCGATTCTGCGGCAGTGCCGCGGTGCTGAAAGCCGTTGGGTCGGAGCTTCCGCCTCCAATGGACATAATGATCTTGAGCTTTGGGAAACGCCTTTTCAGTTCCTGCAATTGATGGAAGTTGCCCGCGAAAGTTCCGGGCTTGGTGTCGTCGGCGTCGCCGTTCACCGCTTCAGCGGCAGTCAGTGGCACTTGATAATCGGCCCAGGGGTCGAAGCTCTCGCAGCGGCTGTTCTTTACGTTTGCAAACGCATAGTCAAGGTGCGTCAGCAACGGCGCCGAACCCGAGGTAATCACATTCTTCACGAAATAACCGGAGTACAAGCCCCACTGCGGAAAATATCCGACGACCTTTTTGTGCGGTGTTGTTTCGTCGGCGTGGTCCGCTTCGTTGAAATTCGCTCTGCTGCCTTGCCCAAACGCCGCAATCGCGCAAAATAAAAACAGGAGTGAGTAACGGACAAATAATTTCATAAAAAACTCCCAAAGCCACCTTTGAACCGTTTCAACGCCGATCGCACGGGATTATATCCGATTTCTTAGCCTGTAAAGGTATTTGCGTAATGCTTAATCCGGCTCCGCAACTCTGAGAAATTAGCTGCCTGTTCGAATAGATACCACAATATTAACTATTGACTAAGTGTTATATGCATGCTACGATGCTTCGTGAACGTCACAATTACCTCTTTTTGCCTACCTGCGTCGCCTTTTTCCCATCAAACGACGATCTCAGCCGGAAATAGCCCTCGCGTAAGTTCTGTGTTTGTCACACTTACGAATTGCTCGTATTTGTATCATTCTAAGGAACTTAAAGCGCCACGCAAGTCCTTTGTTTTGATACATCTATGCACTGCACATTTCCAACCCTTTTATTTTGATACATCTACACCACACCCCGGGGGTGGGTATCCCCTCCATCCCGACGAGAATCTAACCCAGTCAGCTGGTGATACAGTGGACTATGCAGCCCCGAAACGCACTATGACCAACTCTTATCTAGCAACTGCCATTGAAATCGCCCGCGAAGCGGGCAAGGTCCTTCGCGAAGAGTTCTCTCGTCCTGCGGACATCACCTATAAAGCCGAATGGGATCTGGTTACCCAAGCCGATAAACGCTCCGAAGCGGTAATCGTCGCCGCGCTGCACAAGAATTTTCCAGGTCACGCAGTGGCCGCCGAGGAAGGTTCCGGCCGTGATACCACCTCGGAATTTCGCTGGCACGTCGATCCTCTCGATGGCACCACCAATTTCGCGCACGGGTATCCTTGTTTCGCCGTTTCCATCGCGCTGGCGCAAAAAGAAAAACTGATCGCTGGCGTGGTCTACAATCCCATCTACGAAGAATTATTTGCCGCCGCGCTTGGCGAGGGCGCAACGCTCAACGGCAAAAAAATCTCGGTGTCGAAAATTTCCACGTTGAAAACCAGCTTGCTCTGCACCGGCTTCCCGAATCACAAACGCGAATCTCATCCCAACATCCATTATTATTGGGATTTTACGCTGCGCTCTCACGGCGTCCGGCGCGATGGTTCCGCTGCCCTGGATCTTGCCAGCGTCGCCGCCGGCCGCTTCGACGGTTTTTGGGAATTTGGTTTGAAGCCGTGGGACACTGCCGCCGGCGTTTTGCTCGTCGAGGAAGCCGGAGGAAAAATCACTGACCTGCAAGGTGAGCCGTACCCTCTCGGTGGACGAACCATCCTGGCTTCCAATGGGATCATCCACGAAGAAATGAAAAATCTTGCCGCTGAAGCCGCAAAGCGATCTACGTCCGTAGCAATAAAGTGAGCAATGAACTATTTTTCGCCTGGTCTGGCACCAAGGAAACAAGCGATGAACCGCGTAGTAGCAAACCGTCATCATCCACTGATTGACGTCCTTGCTCTGCGGCAGGGGGGGTGCTAGAACAAAAGATAATCTCGTCCAATGGCATCAGCGTGGCGCTTCGGCCTCAGGGAAGTTCGTTAACGGCCGCAAACGAGCTCGCAAACGGAGGAAGTCTGGTGAAAAAGATATTCTTAATCGCTTTTGCCTTGTTTTTGGCGTGCCCCTCCACGTTTCCGCAAGGCAAGCCCACGGATGAATTGGAAATCGAGCGCCAGGAAATCGTAAATTTGGAACACGAGACGGTTCGCGCGCTGCAACTGAATAACGCGACGTTTTTTAAACGCGTTTATAGCGATGACTTTATTGCGATTACCGCCCTGGGTCAGGCCATTGACAAGCAAACTTTGGTGAACAACATTCAAACCGCGGGCATAAGGTATGAAACATTTGTCGCTTCCGATATTCGCGTTCGTTTTTATCAGGAAACCGCGGTAGTAAACGCTTTGTGGAGTTCGCGCGGATTTTCCAAAGGCCACCATTTCAGCAAACAGTCGCGCATCCTGCACGTATACATAAACGGCCAGCATGGATGGCGTGCCGTGGCCACTCAGGAAACCGCGCTACCAGGCTTGGGCGAATAGCGTTTTTTTCGCCGCGGAATAAGCCGCGAAATAAAAATTTGCCGTGCGTTTTTTCGCAGCGAAATAGAAAATTTAACGGCGCGAAGTTTGACGCCGCAAGCCGCCAATGTTACGCTCCGGCGAACCTTGCCAAACGCATGCGCGCCGTCGACCTGATCCGCAAAAAACGCGACTCCCTGGAACTCTCCCGCGAAGAGATCGATTTTCTGGTTTCCGGTTACACGCGCGGAGATATTCCCGATTACCAGATGGCCGCATTTCTCATGGCCACCTGGATTCGCGGATTATCGCGCGCCGAGCAAACTTCCCTCACCGAAGCGATGCTTTATTCCGGAGAAGTTCTGGATCTTTCCAACATTCCCGGCAAAAAAGTCGATAAGCATTCCACCGGCGGCGTCGGCGATAAGACTTCGCTGATTCTCGCTCCAATTGTCGCGGCTGGCGGATTAATTGTACCGATGATAAGCGGACGCGGGCTGGGGCACACCGGCGGAACCTTGGATAAATTGGAATCGATTCCAGGATTCAGAACGGATTTGAGTCTTCCGGAATTTCGGGACGTGCTTGCGAAATGCGGAATGGGATTGATTGGGCAAACCGCGGAAATTGCGCCAGCGGATAAAAAAATTTACGCGCTGCGCGACGCAACCTCCACGGTGGAAAATATCGGATTAATTTGCGCTTCGATCATGAGCAAGAAACTCGCGGAAGGAATTGACGCTTTGGTTCTGGATGTAAAAACCGGTTCCGGCGCGTTCATGAAAAAAGAAGAAGACGCGGTGCGGCTGGCGGAAGTGATGGTGGAAACCGGAAAGCGCATGGGAAAAAAAATAATTGCGCTGATCACCGACATGGAGCAGCCGTTGGGAAAGATGGCGGGACACTCGGTGGAAATTACCGAATGCGTGGAAATTTTAAGAGGCAGGGGACCGGAAGATTTGCGCGAATTGAGCATTGAACTTTCCGCTTGGATGTTCAAATTTGGCGAACGCACAAAAACTCTTGAGGAAGGACGCTCGCTTGCGGCGGAATTGATTGCAAACGGAAAGGCGCTTGAAAAATTGCGAAAGGGAATCGAGCTGCAAGGCGGAGATGCGCGGGTGATCGACGATTCAAGTATTTTGCCGCAAGCGCGAAATCAGGAAGTGATTCGGTGCGAAGCAGATGGTTTTGTTACGGGAACAAATTGCGAACAGCTGGGGACGGCACTGGCGATGCTTGGCGGGGGCCGGGGAAAAAAGGAAGATAAGATCGATTACGGGGTAGGGCTGGAGTTTCACAAACGCATTGGGGATCGCGTCAAAAAAGACGAGCCACTGGCGACTGTTTCTTACAACAGTGAAACACGTTTAGAGGAAGCAAAAAAGATGATCGGGTCCAGTTATCAAACCGGACCGGGAGCACCGGAAAAACGTCGTTTAATCTGGCAAATCGTGGGCGAGTAACGAAAAAGGAGCGACATGGGCAGATTTGTGGGATTTCTGGGATTGGCAACCATGATCGGGCTCGCGTATTTGTTCTCGACGGACCGCAAAGCGATCCGGCTAAAGACGGTGGCGTGGGGACTGGGACTGCAATTTGCGTTTGCGTTTTTTGTGTTGCGTTTTGAAATTGGCAGACTGATTTTTCAGAAGGCGGGGGACGCGGTGAACCGCCTGCTTAGTTTCGCGTTCGTGGGATCAGAATTTCTATTTGGCTATCTGGGAAAACCGGCGGCGCGGCCGGATCTTTTTATTTTTGCATTCCAGGTTTTGCCGACCATTATTTTTATCGCTGCGGTGTTTGCTTTTCTTTACCACATCGGAGTGATGCAAATTATTATTCGCGCTTTCGCGTGGGTGATGACGCGAGTGATGGGAGCGAGCGGCGCGGAATCTTTGGATATCGCGGCGAGCATTTTCATGGGGCAGACGGAAGCGCCTCTGACGATTCGCCCGTTTCTCAACAAACTCACAAAATCGGAGCTGATGACCGTCATGACCTGTGGCATGGCGCACGTTTCCGGCGGAATCATGGCGGCGTATATCGCCGCGGGCGTGGAAGCGAAACACCTTTTGACGGCGGTGATCATGACCGCGCCGGGCACGTTGTTGATGGCGAAAATGCTGGTGCCGGAAACCGAACAGCCGTTGACCGCCGGAGTGGTTCAAGAACCAGAAATGGAAAAGGAAGCAAATTTCCTTGGCGCCATTTCGCGAGGAACGTCGGATGGATTAAATCTAGCCCTGAATGTGGGGGCGATGCTGATTTCATTTCTGGCTTTGCTGGCGCTGACCAATTATTTGATCGGCGGCGCGCACAACTGGTTTGCGCATCACGGAATGCCGCATTTTCCGTCCAGCCTGCAGCAGGTTTTTGGATGGGTTTTTGCTCCAGTGGCGTGGCTGATCGGAATCCCATGGCACGATGCGCCGATCATCGGGAATTTACTGGGGACGCGCATGGTGGTGAATGAAGTGGTGGCGTTCACGCAACTGGGTGGAATGAAGGGATCGATGGATCCGCGCACGTTCACCATAGCGACATTCGCGCTTTGCGGTTTTGCAAATTTCAGCTCGATTGGAATACAGATCGGCGGGATCGGAGCGTTGGCACCGGAACAAAGGGGGCAGTTGGCAAGATTTGGAATTCGCGCGATGCTGGCGGGAACCATGGCGAATTTGATGTCCGCGGCTATTGTAGGAATACTCACGTGAAAGCCAAAAGAGAAGTGCTCACCATTAAGCAGGGTGAGCCGCCCAGCAACGAATTTGTGAACGCGGAAAGAGCGGCGAAATATATTTTTGCCAAGACCGAGCTACGGCCGAAGATTGCGTTGGTGCTGGGATCGGGTCTCGGTGGTTTTGCGGATGAGTTTTCGTCACCGATACGGATTCCTTACGCGGAAATCCCGCACTTTCCGCAGTCCACCGCGACGGGGCACGCGGGAAAATTAGTGATGGGCAAGGTGGGGCGCGTGGTGGTGGCGGGCATGCAGGGCCGCGTGCATCTTTATGAGGGATACACGGCGCAGGATGTAGCTTTTCCGGTGAGAGTGTTCGCGCGCATGGGGATAAAAGCGGTGATTCTGACCAATGCCGCCGGAGGAATCAATCTTAACTATATGCAGGGCGTTCTGGTGGTTCTTCGTGACCACATTAATCTGCAGGGCGCGAATCCGCTGTCAGGACCGAACGATGAACGATTTGGCCCGCGGTTTCCAGACATGACCACGGCGTACGATCGCGAGTTTCGGGCGTTCGCTCTGGATGAAGGAAAGCGCCGTGGAATGAAACTGAACGAAGGCGTATATGCAGCGTTAGCGGGTCCGAATTACGAAACGCCCGCGGAAATTCATTATTTGCGGGCCATTGGAGCGGATTTGGTGGGCATGTCCACTGTTCCGGAAGTGATTGCGGCGCGACACTGCGGGCTGCGAGTTTTGGGAATTTCCTGCGTGACGAATATGGCTGCAGGGCTGACCGAAGGCCCGCTGGTGCATGAAGAAGTTATGGCCACGGGAAAGCGCGTAAGCGAACAGTTCGTCGGATTGCTTCGCGGGATCATTCCAAAAATTGCGGAGGACGTTGGTGAGTGAATACGAAGCATTGCTGGCGGCTGCCCGGCAGGCAAGAGAGAACGCGCACGCGCCGTACTCCAATTTTCGGGTAGGAGCGGCGCTGCGAGCGACATCGGGAAGAATTTTTGGCGGGTGCAACGTGGAGAATGCCACATATGGGTTGACGGTATGCGCGGAGCGAGTGGCGATTTTCAAAGCGATGTCAGAGGGCGAACGTGGTTTTAACGCCATCGCGGTGGTGACGGATACCGAGACATTGACGCCACCTTGCGGGGCTTGCCGCCAGTTGATATGGGAATTTTGCGGAGATGTTCCGGTGATATTGAGCAATTTGAGTGGCAAGTCGGAAATTATGCAGATGCGCGATTTGTTTCCGAGGCCGTTTGATGATGCCAATCTGTAATTTGAAAGCACAAGCGGAATGTGTAACTGGTTCGAGGAGTGGGAATGAATTCCGGTAATTGGTTTAGAAAATTTAGAGTTTTGGCTACCGCACTGGCTGGAGTTGTCGCGCTTAGCTTGGCGATACCCGCGAACGCGCAAAAGAAGAAACAAAGAGTGGATTTGCTGATATTGGGCGGCACCATCGTGACGATGGATGGCGAACGCAAGGTTTTAGAGAATGGTGCATTAGCGGTGAAGGGAGACTTAATCGTTGCGCGCGGGCCGCGCGGAACGATCGAAGCGGAATTTGAGGGCACGCAGACGATTCAGGCCAAGGGAAAACTGGTGCTCCCGGGATTTGTGAACGGACATACGCACGCGGCCATGACCCTTTTTCGGGGATTGCGCGACGACGTTACCCTGGATGAATGGCTGACAAAATATATTTTCCCCGCCGAAGCGAAAAACGTTTCGGAAGAGTTTGTGCGCTGGGGGACGCGGCTGGGAGCGGCGGAAATGATCCGCGGGGGAGTGACGACCTTTGCGGACATGTATTACTTCGAGGACGCGGTGGCGGAAGAGACCAAAGCGGCGGGAATGCGCGGCGTATTGGGAGAGACATTTATCGATTTTCCCGCGCCGGACAATAAGAACGAAGCGGCGATGCTGGCGTATACGGAGAAATTTCTGAAGCGCTGGCAGGGTGATGCGCTGATTCACGCGGCGGTGGCCCCACACTCGATTTATACCTGTTCGGAAAAGACACTGCATGATGCAGCGGAGCTTGCGCGGAAATACCGGGCGCCCATCTTGATTCACGTTGCTGAGATGAAGAAAGAGTTGGACGACAGCCGCGAGAAAAATGGGACAACGCCGGTGCAATATTTGGACAAGATTGGAGTGCTGGGCGCGGACTTGGTGGCGGCGCACTGCATTTACGTGGACGAAACGGACCGAAAAATTCTGGCGGAGAAGAAAACGGGCTGCGTACACAATCCTTCGAGCAATATGATGCTGGCGAGCGGGGTGGCGCCGGTGGCGGAGATGCGAGCGGCAGGAGTGAATGTGGGCCTGGGGACCGATGGCGTGGCGGGAAGCAATAACGATATGGACTTGATGGAGGAAATGGATCTGGCGGCGAAGCTGGCGAAGATAACCAAGATGGATCCACGCGCGTTGAACGCGGAGGCCGCGGTGGAGATGGCGACAATCGAGGGGGCAAAGGCGCTGCATATGGAGAAGGAGATCGGGTCGTTGGAGAAAGGCAAGAAGGCGGACATTGTGGTGATTGGGCTGGATGAACCGAACGCCGTGCCGATGTATGACGTGTACTCGCAAGTGGTCTATGCGCTGAAGGGAAGCGATGTGGAGACGGTGGTGATTGGCGGGCGAGTGGTGATGCGCGATAAAAAATTGTTGACGGTTAACGAAGCGGAAGCGATGGTGAAGGCGCGCGAATATGGGAAAAAGGTGGCGGAATCACTAAAAATGCCGGTACCGGGCGTGAATTAGTAATTTTCCTCGCGAGGCATCCGGATTCAAACTGGATTGAGCAATTTTTCCGAAAGAGCGAGGCGCACGCGGCGCAGGCGCGACTTCACTGCCGGTACAGAGAGTCCCAGGGTTCGCGCGATTGCGCTGCGAGAAAGTTTTTCAGGGTCGCGCAGCATAAAAATAACGTGCGCGCCTGGGCCGAGTTCGTTGTTGGCCACGCTGAAGACACGATTCATACCGAGTTCGTCACACGGAGTTTGCAGACTTCCCCAATCCTTCACTTCCGCCGCGGTGATATCATCGAGAGAAACAATGTTCGGCCGACGTTTGCGCACGAGCATCAGACTTTGGTCCACGGCGATATGCGTGAGCCAGGCAGCAAAGCGGGTATGGCATCGAAAATCCTTTAGAGAGCGGTGAACCTTGACAAAAGTTTCCTGGGCTGCGTCTTTGGCATCGAGGTTATTGCGCGTTACTTGCAGAGTGGTACGAAACACGCGGTGCTGGTGACGACGTACCAGGGTTTCAAAGGCGGGATGATCGCCTCGCGCGGCGCGCTTCACTAAGTCGCAGTCCAAATCGCTGGTGCGAGTCCGGCGGGATTTAACCAGGAGAGACGCTGTTTTGCTGGGAGTGGGCATGGGAAGCTCCGCGTACGGGATGAAGCATGTTCAAACATTAGGGAAAACGGAAGCTGTACCATTCTGAACACGTGGGCTATTTGGTTTGGAGGGCTGTGGAAAAGAGGCTGTTTTCGGTGGATGAGGCGGAGGAAAAGGTGTTGAAGAGAGTGGCTATGATTGCCGCGGTTTTGCTTTTTTGCGGAGCGACGAACTACCCGCAAGTTAAGAAAGATTGCGGAGGCGGGGCGTCGCTGCATGTAAGCGCAGAAAAAGCGAGGCAAGGAAGTCTATTGACGATTGAAATCGAAAGCGTGAAAAGAGTTGCCGAAATAAAAGGGGAATGGGATGGCTCCGAGGTGCAGTTTTGGCAGGACGGCGACGGAAAAGGACAAAAATGGCGCGGATTTATTGGAGTCGATTTAGAGAAGCCAGCGGGAAAATATGGTTTACGGGTAGATGGAAAAGTATCAGACGGAACAGCGCTGAACTGCGCGGCCGAAATACAGGTGGCGGCGGGAAACTTTGCAACGGAGAGGCTGCAAGTAAAACAAGAATATGTGGAACCGAATGCGGAGCAACTCGAGCGGGCGAAGGCAGAATCAGCGCGGCTAGGAGTTATTTTCGGGACAGTGACCCCGGAGAAATTATGGAACGGAAAATTCCGTTTGCCGCTTAAAGGGGTGCACAAAAGCGGAAATTTTGGGAAGCGCAGGATTCTGAACGGGCATCCAGGATCACCGCACAGAGGAGTGGATTTTCCGGCGCCCGCGGGAACCCCGGTGCATGCCACGCAGAGAGGGCGAATCGTACTGGCAGAAGAATTATATTTTTCGGGAAATACGGTGCTGATGGATCACGGACTGGGGATCTATACGCTGTATGGGCACTTGTCGAGCATGAATGTGAAAGCTGGAGATACGGTGGAAGCCGGAGCTGTTTTGGGAAAAGTAGGGGCGACGGGGCGATCGACGGGCCCGCATTTGCATTGGGGATTGACGGTGAACGGGGCCAAGGTAAACGCGTTGGAAATTGTAAAGCTGCGGCAATAAATACACGATTAGAATTGAACGATTTGCAGATGCGGCGAAGATGATCAGAGCTTGGCCGGAGACGGGCAGTGTGTGTCGAGTCAATAAGGCGGATTAATGGGATTTTTGTGCAAGCTGTCAGGGCGGTCAGAAAAAATGTGTACCTTGGCCGTGACAGCGGCGCTGGCCACTTTTATGGCGTTGCCATCGCGACTTAGCGCGCAAGGGGAGCCACCGCCTTCGCCCGATGAACGCAGCGCGGCATCCCCTGATGTAACTCCCGAGCCGACACTGACGATGTTAGGGCACCTGAAAACCGAGCGAATCTGGATTTCAGGGCAGGTGAATATTATTTCGCAGTGGCATCCGGCGTTTCGTTCGCCATATCAGGGGGCAAACAGCCTTTCGCCGGAAGCACAAGATGCGACTTCTCGCGTGCTGACCCTATACACGGGACTACGTGTGAGCAAAACTACGGAATTTCTTTGCGACGTGCAGGAAACCGGCGGGCACGGATTGGGAGAAGCGCTCGGAGTCGCGGGATTTATGAATTTGGATGTGGTGCGCAACCCGTTGCTGACCAAAGTGCCGTACGTGGCGCGATTGATGTGGCATCAAATTATCCCGCTGGGAGAAGCAAAAACTGTAGAGCCGAATGCGTATTCGTTGTTCCGCGAATTACCGGAACGGCGGCTGGAATTTCGTTTAGGAAAATTCAGCTTGCCGGATTATTTTGACCTCAACGGGTATGGCACCGATCCGAATTTTCAATTTATGAATTGGACGGTGGACAACAACGGAGCATATGACTACGCAGCGGACACACGGGGATATACGTTCGGTGCAATGGTGGAATATCACCAGCGGAATTGGGCGGTGCGATTTGCGGAAGCGCTGATGCCGAAGGTGGCAAACGGGATTCACCTGGACGCGGACTTTAGCCGGGCGCGCGCAGAAAATGTGGAGTGGGAATGGCATGGAGAGGGATGGCGGAAACGGAGTGCAGCGGTGCGCGTTTTGGCGTATGTAAATCACGGGAATATGGGGAGTTATCGCGAGGCCGTAAACGATTTTCTGGCGGGCAGGATAAAAGAGCGGCCGGACATTACGGCGCATCCGCTGAGAACTACGGTGAAATACGGCTTCGGAATAAATTTCGAGCAAGGGCTGACGGATTGGATCAACGTTTTTGGGAGATGGGGATGGAATGAAGGGCGGCATGAGTCGTTCGCGTATACGGAAGTGGATGAAACAGAACAAATTGGGTTGGGGGGAAACGGGTCCAGGTGGCGCAGGAAATATGACCGGCTGGGCTTGGTTTTCGTGTCAAACGGGATTTCGCGGGATCACCAGGAGTATTTGAAACTGGGCGGCTTAGGATTTATGCTGGGGGATGGGACGCTGCGATACGGGCGCGAAAATATTTTTGAAAGTTTTTATACGGGACATTTATGGAGAGGGGTTTTTCCCGCGTTCGGGGTGCAGTACATTGTGCATCCTGGGTACAATCGCGACCGCGGGCCGGTGGTGGTGCCGAGTGCGCGGTTACATATAGAGTTCTGAGAAGTTCCTTGCGGTAGCGAATTTCCCCGAAAAGCGTCAAATATAAACTTATAGAAGAAGGTAAGAAGTACTACCGTACTGGCCTCGCGTATGGGAGCATGGTACGGAAAAACTATTGCCTTGTGGCCGGGTGTGGCTCAGAATTTAGAGACCAGCAGGAATTCGACGATATCCATTTTTAGATTTTGAGCGACACGCGCAAGTTAGCAGATCTCTCCCAGGCCGGCTGCTAATTCCGAAGCGGTAAATGGATTAATTAACTGAATCACAAGATTCGGAGAAACGGTACAAGTCCCCTATGAGTGTCCTACATTTTCGATATAAAGAACGGCGCAGAACACTTCGCGTTTCTCTTTCCGTGGCGGTGGCAGTGCACGGGGAAAATGAAGCCAAAGTAAAGTTTTGTGTGCGCACCGTGACGCAGGCGGTAAATAAAAATGGAGCGCTGCTCTGCTTGCAGGAGCCGGTGGTGATGGGACAGACGCTGCTGCTGGTCAATGAGAGCACGCACCGCACGACGGAAGGCCGGGTGGTGTATATCAAGCACGACCGTGACGGAAAGACGTACGTTGGCGTGGAGTTTGCGGCGACGGATGCGAATTTCTGGCACATGACATTTCCGATACCCGGCGCGCGACCGTTGCGAAGAGCTATTCGCGAACGGGACAAAGTGACGGCCTGAGGCGGCTGGCAGTTTGTACTGGAAGAGTGCTTGGTGAAGGTGTAGATTTTGCGGGTTGCATAGAGATATTTCCTGGTTTATTCCAATAGACATTTTTAGTGAGTGTGGACGGGCAGATTTAATCTGCGCCGGCTTGCGCCGGTGACTACGCTTTAAGAGCTGATGATTGCTCGGCGGCTTGCGGTTAGTGTTTGGCTTCCTGACGCTGGCGCTGAAGTTTTGTGGCCATGGAACGAAGCGTTTCGGGAACGTTTTTATTGGAAGTAAGTCTTTTGAGATCCACGGGATTGAGCAGAGGGAGCATGGTGAGGGAAACATCCAGAGGCGTTTTGCTGTTATTGAGCAAATTTCGCGTGATCGTATAATTTTTTCGAAACTTACGATTGGTGGCGATGATGCGCAGGATTTCGTCGGTAAGGCTGGACATGGAAGCGAAGGATTCCACTTCCTGACCGGTGAGGCGGGGAGACTGAAGCACGGCACGTTGTACGACCTTGTTGGAATCGCGAATGAGGGCGCGGCGCGCTTCGGAACCACCCTTGATAGCGTATTGCACGCGCTGGGAAACGGTAAATTTAGCGATGCGTTGAATTATGGTTTGGCGCACGGGGGCTTCTGGCGTGGCGACCGGCGCGGCGTCCGGCGCGGTTTCCTCGATTGCTTCTTCGATGAGCGCTTCTTCCAAAAGGCTATCGTCCGCCGGTTCGCTAGAGGCGAGCAGTTCGTTGAGCAACACTTTATCCGCGGCGGTAACCGAGTTGGAATGAAGCAGGGCCGCGGCCAAGACGGCTGATTCACTGACGCGTTGCAACTCCTCCATTAACAACTGCACGCTGGATGAAGACATGTTTTGAACATGCGCTGCCAGGAGTTTAGCCGGGCAATTTCTGTTTTGCACCAGAGCGTCGGCGATGCCCGGTTTGCCCACCAAATGTTCGGCGGCAAATGGAAATAAGTTTTGCATGGCTTCAGGACGTTTCAGGGCGGCGACAAAGATTTCCGGCGGCTGGGAACGCAATGCCTGATGCACCTGCTCGACGACAACGGGATCTTGATCGGCTGAGAGCAGGACGAGCATTTCGACGCGATCAATAGGCTCAAGTTTTGATGATTCCAAGCACACGGCGAGTTTGCGCTCTCGGGCAGCGAGGTCGTGCTCGTGCGGAACGGATGCGCCAGGGTCTGTGTTAGGTAATCCCACCGCGGTTTACCTCAAATTTTTGCGACTGAGCACAATTGTACCGGAGGCGCCGGGCATGCCAAGAGGCGGCATGGCCCGGCCGTTCAATTCCAGCAACACCGCGGAAGAGTCCGCGGCGGAAACTTCGAACTGGTCATTGGCGACGAATTGATGATGCTCGCCGACGTTCATTTCGCCGTCGAACAGGACTATGCCGTCGGCCAATATGCGGACGCGCGTGGCAGCGGAAGTGGAGACGGAAAGAGTAAGCGATGGCGAAGGCTTTGCGGAGGGCGCCGCGGAGGTGGTGGGAGAATAGGAAGAACCGGGGGTACCGCTCGAAGGTGCGCTGGAAGGAGTGCTGGAAGGCGGCGTGGCAGGAACGGAATTCTGCGTGGCGGAAGAATGCGAAGAGGCGCGGCGGGCGGTATAACGATGCCAGCCGAAAAGACCCGCATAAATCAAGCCGGATAATACGGCAAGAACCGCAAGACCTGCCAGGATGGGCAGCCAGACAGGAGGAGACGGCAGACGATTTTCATAGGGCGCGGGAGCCTGAATTTTTTGTTCACCGCGGGCCAGGTCGTATTCGGCAAGAAGATTTTCTTCGTCGAGACCGAGAAAGTGGGCAATGGCGCGCACGAAACCGCGATTAAAAACACCGCCAGGCAGTTTTTCCCACTGTTCATTTTCCAAGGCTTCAAGGAATCGCGGGCCAATACGCGTTCCCGCGGTGATTTCAGTGAGTGAGACCTCGCGCAATTCGCGCTCGCGCTTGAGGCGTTCTCCAAAATTTCCTTTGGCCATGGGTGGAAACCAGTGTCCAGCAATTATAGCGCGGTCCTTAGTCAAGCCAGAGCGAATGCACGCTGCTTTCTAATAAGGAGCGTAGTACGCGGAGGACGATTCGCGAATTCCGCCGGCAAATTTTAAGAGAATGCGGGGACTGAATACTCTCGACGGACTATAGGGCGTGGCGCTAGTTGATGTCAAAGAGTTTCAGGTCACGCTTTAGCTGCGGATTTCGCGGCGGCGGAATCGTAGCTTTCGCCATAGATGGCGGGCACCTGGCCGCCCATGGCTCGGAGATAGGTGGAGAGTTGCCCGCGATGGTGAATGGTGTGGTGCAAAGAAAAATTGAAAACCGTTACGGCGGGCATCTGCATCAAGCCGCGAAAGTCGATGATTTTGGCGAGTTGTTCGCCAGAGAGATCGGAGAAGCGTGCAAGATTTCGTCCGAAGGAATGGCCATACCACTCACCAATCTGCGCGGGAGTGGTGACATTTTCGGGACGATGAATCGGGGTGAAGTCAAATGCTCCGTGAACGATTCCGGTGTAGAAACGGTGCTCCGCGGCAACAATATGCCAGGCCAATTCGAGGGCGGTTTTGGAGTTAGGATCGGGGCGATAGTCGGTGCTGACGGTAGGAATTGCTTCGATGACGGAGCGAGTGAGGCGGTGTTCGTTCTTTACGGCCGGAAGTGTGTATTGCAGTAGGAAAGTTGCTTGATCCGGAGATATGGCGATCATGAGGTTCACCTCTTAAGATTTTTTGGAGTGCAGTCGGGAGTAAGATGCCATGAAACGATGTTGAGGTATATTCCTTTTTTTGGCGATACTACTGTTCGTCCTGGCGGATAATCGCGAGACTCTCCGCGTTTCGTTGCTGCTCGTACCAAACGGATTTGCCATCGCGGGAAGCGCTTAGCCAAAAAGAAGTTATCTGCAGGGTGCTCGCGGGCCGGACGCTGCCCGCGGCGAAATCATAAAATTCGATTGCGTGAGTTTGCTCACCATCGCGGCTAATAAATAGGATTCCGGTTTCCGTAACGGCCCAATTGGCCCACCAACTGGGCCGCAGCAGCGGAGAAACAAGTTTTTCTTCGCCTCCATTCATCGGCGCTTCCCAAATTTCGGGATTTGGTTCCGAATGTTTCGCGTAGTAAAGGGTTTTTCCGTCATAAGATTCGGTCGGGGCGAATCCGCCATGGATCGTCACCTGCATAGCGGGACCGCCTGCTATAGGAGCCTTCCAAACCTGCTTTGCAGTGTCACGAGCCGAGGCAAAATAGATCCATTTACCATCGCGCGACCAACGCGGCACCATGCTTTCGGCGTGGAGATCCACGTGAGTAGTGATCGGCCCGCCTTCCGCCGAGATGAAAAATACGCCGGGCGAATTTTTATTTGCGGAATCGAAGGCGACCCAGCGGCCATCCGGGGACCATTGAGGAGAGCCGCAAGGCCCCATGCTGGTAAGTTGCCGAAGATTGGAACCGTCGTTGTCGCTGGCCCAAATTTCCATGGTGCCGCTGCGATCCGACATAAACGCCAATTTGTTTCCATCAGGAGAAGGTTGCGGACCTTCGTTGCGGCCGCCCCCGGAGATGACTAACTTGTGTGCACCAGGATCGGAGGGGTGGGCTAAATCCGAGCGCCAGATTCCTGGGGCTCCAACTACCGTAGACTCAAAGCGAAGTTTCGCGGCACGTTCCTTTCGCTCGTTTGCGTCAAAGGCCGCCTGAATTTGAGTGTGATGCACCAGCGCGAAGCCTCCGACGAGCACGGCCGCCAGAACGCCGAAAGCCCCGGCGTAGACGCGGAGACGCCGTCGCTTGGCCTTCGCCAGCGGGTTCGCCGTGGATGGAACAAACACTTCTTCCGGGGCGATAGAGACAGGCAGGCCGGATGCCAGAGATGCGCTCTGGGGCGCCATAGAGAGCGCTGACGCTGCAGCGACAAAGTCAGGTTGCTGGGCTGCGGCCGGCACAATCACCGAACCAATAAAACGGTAACCACGGCGGGGGACGGTCTCAATGTATCGGGGGTCGTCGGCGGAGTCCCCCAAGGTATCGCGCAACTTGTTGACGGCCGCGTTCAAGCCATGATTGAAGTCTACAAAAGTGTCTTCGGCCCAGATTTTCTTTCTGAGTTCGTCGCGGGTGACGAGTTCCCCGGGTCGCTCAAGCAGCATGGCCAAAATATCGAATGGCTGGGCCCCCAACTTCAATTTTAGGCCGCTCTTTCGCAACTCACCGGTGCTGAGGTCGGCTTCAAAGGGACCGAAGGTGACGCGTTTCTTGATGAGGTTGGTCATCGGCCGGTAAATTCTATCATTTAAGTAGACGAGCGGGCCCTCACTTTAGTTCCCAACTCAGAGCAATTTCTTTGCATTCAATGAGATGGTCAATGACCCGTAATGAATTCCGAAACGAGGAAGTTTGCATTGAGGTACCCCAGCACCTAACTCAAATTTGCCCCAACACGGACCGAAACAAGGCCGGGCAACTCGAAAGGGGAGAAAAAATGATGCAAGGGTTATATCAGATTCTGAGTCCAAAAGTGCTGGGCACGGTTATTTTGGGGGTGTGGCTTAGCCCCGCAGTTGTGGCGCAGCAATCGGTTGTGGAAAACTCCGCGGCAACGAACAATTGTGTTTCCGAAAAAAGCAATCCCCTGGAGCCGCAGGGAGGCACCGGGTGCGATCGCCAAGGCATAGCCCAGTGGGCTCAGGCGGGTCATAGGGATGTTAAAGGCCATACGGGAGTCGAATCCGCTCTAGCTCTCGCGCCCGGCATGACGATGGCGGATGCCCGCAAGCGGTTTGAAAAGGCCGCAGCCCAAGGTTCTTCGTCAGCGCAAGTGAATCTGGCGGTGTGCTACTTAAACGGTTGGGGCACTCCACAAAACAATGGCGCGGGCTTCTATTGGTTAAAAATGGCAGCCGCACACGGTGACGCGCGCGCGCGAACCAACCTGGGGATTTTGTACCTTAAGGGCTGGGGCGTAAAAACGGACTACCAGGAAGCGAGGCGCAATTTTCAATTTGCCGCGGAACACGGCGAAACCGGCGCGATGGTTGACCTGGGTTTTATAAGCGACGGGGGGCTCGGGACCGCGAAGGACCAAAAGGCCGCAGCCGCGTGGTATCGACAAGCAGCGGAGCGTGGCGACGCGTTGGGACAGAATAATCTGGCGGATTTGTATTTGCGCGGAGAAGGGGTGCCGCAGAGTGATGCCGTTGCGGCGGAATGGTTTGAAAAGGTTGCCGCGCAAGGGCAAACCGCCGCGCGCATCAAATTGGGATATATGTACATGACCGGCCGCGGCGTACAAAAAGACCCGAAGATGGCGTACACGTTAATCAGGGCGGCTTCACTGGCAGGAGACCAACGCGGCAACGAGTACATACCTAAGCTGGAAAAGGCGTTGAATGCCGAGCAGATTGCCGCGGCCGATAAGCGAGCGCATGAATTGCAAGTTGCTTCGCGAGGTCCGGCTAGCGAAGTTGCGTTCGTGCAATAGGTGGTAGCTGGAAGATTGCTATAGAAAACTGGCGCGGGATGGTCTGTTGATAGACGGTCCGCGCCAGTTTCGTTATTGGTTGGCTCGCAAGTGGCAGGTTCTTAAGATTCGGGTAAGCTGGACTGGAATGGTTGGAGAGGACAATGAGCGAAGGTTGGAAGCCTGAGGGATACACGAGTGTTTCTGTTTACATCGTGGCGCAAGGCGCGCAGAAGGTGATTGATTTGCTTAAGAAAACATTCGGAGCAACGGCGCTGCGCCGTTTTGATACTCCTGCAGGCAAAATCATGCACGCCGAAGTGCGCATTGACGATACGGTGGTTATGATTGCCGACGCAAGCGGCGAACATCCGGCGTTCCCTGTCTCGATGCATGTTTATGTCGAGGATGTGGATGCGACGTACCAGAAGGCGTTGGCGGCCGGGGGAATCGAAGTACAGAAACCGGTGCAAAAAGGTGATCCGGATAAGCGGGGCGGATTTAAAGATTCGAGCGGAAACACATGGTGGATCGCGACGCAGGTAGGCGAGGGGACACAGAATTGATCGGAACTAAATTTTGGCGCGGTTTAGCACCATTGCGTGTACGCAGATCCCGGAAGCACATTCTTTTTTTGGCGCCGTTGTGCGCCGCGGCTTGTGGCGGCGGCGGAGCGAGTAATCCACCGCCAGCGCCGTTGACCATCAGCCTGCAATCGAGCACGGTGATCGCGCCGCAGGATGGCACGCAAGCGAGCTTGGGCGTGACCGTTGGAGGAGTAACTGCGGGAAGCGCGTTTCAGGTAACTGCGACGGAGCTGCCAGCCGGTGTAGCGGCGCAGTTTGTGGCCGATCCGGGAAAAACATCGGGGACGGTGACGTTTACAGGGAGCCCGACGGCGCCGGCTGGAACATATAGCGCGAATATCCGCGCAAGCGCCGGGACACAAACCGCGGCGCAATCATTTTTATTGGTGGTCGCAGCGGTGGCGGCTGTTTCACCGACGGTGGACACGACTTTGGGCGTAAATGGAAAGCTCGATCAATTTATGGCTACGTCTTTTCAGCCGGCGGATTGGGACTGGAGATTTTTTTTAGATCATCCGGATACTTCGCTGCTGCAGAATCTGGGCGCGAAACACATGCGCATTCAGGTGTTAGATGGTTCCGTGCCGTGGAAAGCGAATTCGCAACCGCAATTGGCGAGCGATTGGGATTTTAAGGAACTTGACGCCACGGTGCAGCCGGTTCTGAGCGTTACCGATCACAGCCCGGAGTTTCAGATTGCGGTTCCACCCAACCTGCCCGGGATGCTGGATGCAAGCGGGCATTTCATTTTCAATCAGGCGAATCTGGCGACGTTTGTACAGTACTGCGCGGATCTGGTGCGTTATTACAACAAGGGTGGGTTTACGTGGGGCGGAAAACCATTTAAGTCGGCTTCGTCGACACCAGTTATATGGTGGGGAATCTACAACGAGTACAACATCAACGGCCTCACGCCCGGTCAATATGTGCAGCTTTATAACGCGGTGGTGCCAGCGATGCTGGCAGTGGACAACACGATAAAGTTTTCAGCGGTAGAACTTTCCGATTTTGATTTCAACGTGGGAGACCCGCGAAACAATTTGCCAACGTTCGTGAACGGCGTGACGGCGCAGGTGGATTCGGCTTCAACGCATTTCTATTCTTCGTGCAACCAAAGCGACCCAGATACCAGTTTATTCGGATCGGTACCGGCATTTGTCGGCGACGTAAAATATTTTTATCAGCAGCTGGCGACACGCCCGAATCTTGCTTCCGTTCCCGTGTGGGTTACGGAAAACAACGTGAACGCGGATTATTCCGGTGTAAACGGCATGAGCACTTGCAATCCGACGCAAAGGTTTGTGAGCGATACACGAGGGACCAGCGCGTTTTTTTCGGCCTGGCGCCCGTATGTTTTTTCTCAATTGGGCAAGGCGGGTAATCGCGCTTTATATCATTGGGACTATCCCGCGGACGCGCAGTATGGCGAAGTGGATTTTACTACCGGCAACAAGTATCTGAGTTATTGGGTGGATTATTGGCTGAGCCGCGTATTTCCATCGTCAGAGGGTGGCACTGCGCCGAATTTTCTGAAACTCAACTTGACGGACTCTTCGAGCATAGAGGCCATAGCCACAAAAAATAGCGATGGCAGCGTAGTGGTGATGTTCGCGGATCGCGCGGTGCACGGTGCGGCGGATAATAACGGCCCCGGCGACCCGCGAACCGTGGTGATAGATCTCAGCGCGTTGGGGAATTTTACTTCGGCAACCTTATTGACGATCGACACGCACACGGATGTAAACGCGGGACCTACTCCGTTGGCGATTACGCCTGCCGGAAAAATGACGCTGACGCTCGGCGGGTATGGCGTCGCCTTCCTGACGCTCAAACGGTAAGTTGTACGCACTAAACACAGGGGAAACCCAAGGATGGCGAGATGGGAACGCCTGTACCACGACTAGGTTGCGCGGCATTTTGCGAGGCCGCTATACTGGCGGTGTTTCTCCAAGCTGAATGCTTCCCACGGAGGCTGCGGAGGTTTGTTTTCGCAGGCCAGGGAAATTCAAGAACAGGGTCCCCTTGAGCACGGAGGAAAGCAAGCAATTCGCCGGGATTGACCGCCGCAGGAATCTCGCGGCCACACCCGAAAAACGTGAAGCAGGAGAAGTAGCGGTCTTCCAGGAATTGGGGAAGGCGCTAACGTCTTCGCTGCAGCTCGATCAGGTTCTCCGCACGATTATGGAGAAGATCGACGAATTTTTGCGCCCGGACAATTGGTCTTTGTTGCTGCTGGATGAAACGACCCAGGAACTCTATTTCGAGCTGGCGGTCGGCAAGGTATCGCAGGCACTGAAAGATGTGCGCATCAAGATGGGGCAGGGCATTGCGGGATGGGTAGCGCAGCACGGCGAAATTGTTATCGTGCCGGACACTTCGAAGGACACGCGGTTTTTTGGAAAAGTAGACGAGAAAACGAAGATGGAGACGCGTTCCATCGTCGCGGTGCCAGTGCGATTCCGGGATACGTGCCTGGGTGTCATTGAATTGATCAATTGCGTGGGGCCGGACGGGTTTGATTCGCGGGATTTGAAACTGCTCGAAGCGTTATCGGACTTCGCGGCGATTGCGCTGGAAAACGCGCGACACGTAAAACGGATTCATGAGCTGACGATAACGGACGACTGCACATCGCTTTATAACGCGCGGCACATGGCGGTTATTCTGGACACGGAGATTTACCGCTCGCAGCGCTACAATTACGAGTTTTCGCTGGTATTTATTGATTTGGACCGCTTCAAGCAGGTGAACGATACGCATGGTCATTTGATCGGTTCGCGGCTGCTGGCGGAAATCGGCAGTTCGCTGAAGACGCATTGCCGGCTGATTGATTTCGCATTTCGCTATGGCGGGGATGAATTTGTTTTGCTGCTGCCGCAAACGTCGAAGGAAAATGCGATGAATGTGGCGCGCCGGCTGCATCGACTGATTCGCAGGACGAAGTGGCTGGCGTCGGAGGGAATGGATATTACCGTGACGCCGAGCCTGGGAGTGGCGGCCTACCCCGTGGATTCGCGGACCAAGGAAGGTTTGCTGCACCTTGCGGATGAAGCGATGTACCTGGTGAAAAACACCAGCCGCGATGCGGTGGCGGCGGCGAACATTGGAATTCTGTCGGCGTTGGCCGCGGACGTGGAATTACCTATCGAAGATGTGCGCCAGCACGCCAGCCGCGCGCGTCCCTCAGAAGCATAACTTTTTTCCCTCAGCTACCGCCGTTCTATACAGCAAGCCTGATTTTTGTTTAACTGAATCCATGAAACGAAGCGAAGCGGCGCGTTATGCGCGCTTGTCGGCCGTGCTGGCTTTGCTGTTAATCAGCGTGACCGGAACGGTGTATCTGCGCCGAATCTGGGGAGAGTACCGGGACAGAAAAAGCGCGCCCGCACCGGCTCCGGAGAATGTGGACCGGCAATCCAGCGGGCTGACTTTTTCCAAAGTAGATGGCGAACGCACCATTTTTACGGTGCAGGCCTCGAAATCTATCAATTTCAAAGGGAAAGACGATAGCCGGTTGGAAGATGTGCGAATCACCATATTTGGCAAGACCGGGGAACGGCACGACGTTTTGCACACGCAAAGCTGCCAATACAGCAAGGAAACGATTTCGTGCAGCGGGCTGGTACAGATAGAGATGCAGAGCGCCGTGGATGCCGCGCGTGGGGCCAAACCACTCATGACCGTGGAAACGCGTGGCGTGAGTTTTGACCGCACAGGCGGATTGGCGGAAACAGCGCAACGGGTGAAATTTTCGTTCCCGGAGGGGAGTGGGGAGGCCATTGGAGTGCAGTACCGGTCCGAGCAAGGAACTTTGCGGTTGATGAAAGACATTCGGTTGAACGTTGCCCAAGGAAGCGCGAATGTAGGCAGCGGCAAGGGTCGCGGTAGCAGCGAAGTTCACATCGTGGGCAGCAGCCTGCTGTTTGATCGAGACGCGCGAACTATGGCATTGGCTGGACCAGCGCAGGCGGAAACGGAAACGCAGAAATTGACAGGTGGGGAGATGCTGCTGACGCTGAGTGAATCATTTCATGCGCAAGAATTGGTGGTAACAGCCGGAGCAGGAAAAAGCGAGCCACAGTTGACGTCGAAAACTGGAGGAGGGGGCGCGGGGTTAGTAGCGGATAAAATGACGGCTGTATTTGCGCAGGTGGGATGGGTTGCGCGCATGGACGCGGCTGGCAGTGTTAAAGGGAAGATGCAAAGGGCAGCGGAAACCGATGACTTCAGCGCCGAGAATGCGAGTATGGAAATGTGGCCGCGGGTAAACGAGCCGAAAACACTGGAGCTCAAAGGCAATGTGAGTATAAAGACCGGAACAACGCCCAGCGTGGCCGATCGCACGCTGCAGACTAGCGGATTGAGGGTGCAATTTAGCGAAGGGAAGGCGGGTGGCGCGGGTCATCCGGTACGCGCTGAAACGCTCAGCACCGGAACGATAGATTGGCTGGAAGAGCCGCTGGGCCCCAACGGATTAAGGGCACACACGAAATTGCAGGGCGACACGTTGCAGGTAAATTTTGGGCCTGACGGAAAAGCGGGCGAGTTGCGAGCAGTGGGAAACGTGATCACGGAAAGAGCGGTGGAGGGGAAGCCGGTGCAATCGGCTAAGGCGTCGGATGGCACGGCGCAGCTTGCGGCGGGCGGCGGCTGGACGCAAATCGAATTGCGAGGAAGTGTGAAACTTGCGGAGGGCGAAAAGAGCGCGCAAGCGGAGCGTGCGGTATTTTTGCGAGCCGCGCAATCGGTGACGTTAACGGGAAACGCGGTAGTTAGCGATGGAACAAGGGAGACGCACGCACAACAGATTATTTTCCTCCAGTCCACTGGGGATGTAAGAGCGGAGGGTGGTGTTCGCTCGACGGACTTCTCGGCTAAGGGAAATTCATCGCAGCTATCTGCGGCACCGGCCAATTTAAGCGCCGACTCGATGCGGGCCAACACCAAAACTATGCGGGCAATCTATACCGGACACGCCCGAATGTGGCAGGGCGAAACGGTAGTGGAAGCCAACACCATCGAACTAGTGAAGGATAGGAAAGAGATACTCGCGACGGGTAACGTGCGTGGAATATTCCCGCAAACAGCACGCAAGGGGATAGCGCTTTGGCATGTCTCAGCGGGCACGATGACCTACAGCGATGCGGACAACCGAGCGCACCTGGAGCAGAATGCCGAGGTACGGTCAGCGGACCAAAGAATCCGGGCGCAGGCTATAGACCTATTTTTTGTGCGAACAGCCGGCGGCAAAAATGGCAGCGCAACGCAACAAATCAGCCGCGCGGTGGGGACGGGCGGGGTAATCGTTGAGCAAGGGGGCAAGCGAGGCACAGCGGATCGAGGCGAATACATCGCGGCGGAAGGCAAATTCGTGCTGAGCGGGGGTACCCCGACGCTTTTTGACGCGCAGAATGGCACCACCACGGGCCGAGAATTGACCTTCTTTTTTGCGGATGATACGATCATCGTCGATTCCGAAAATGGTTCGCGAACGGTGACAAAACACCGGGTTGAGAGATGACGCGGGCCACGAAATCCTAAGTGGCGAGGTATGCTGAAGCTCCAAGCCGTAGAATTAAGCAAGTCGTACCGCGGACGCAAGGTTGTTGACGACATCGAACTGGAAATAGCTCAGGGAGAGGTCGTGGGGCTTCTGGGTCCCAACGGTGCGGGAAAGACGACGACTTTTTACATTTTAGTCGGCCTTACTCGTCCAGACGCGGGCCGGGTTCTTCTAGACGGCGAAGAAATTACCGATTCACCGATGTACCTCCGGGCCCGGGATGGCATCAGCTACTTACCTCAGGAACCCTCCGTTTTTCGTCAACTAACCAGCGAACAGAATCTTTTGGCCGTTCTGGAGACCCTTCCGTTAACCCCGGAGCAGCAGCGCGACCGTTTGGAAGAGTTGCTGGTGCAAATGGGGCTGGAAACGGTGCGGCAGAGCAAAGCGTACGTGCTTTCGGGTGGCGAGAGGCGCAGACTGGAGATAGCGCGGTCCCTGACGCTACAGCCGAAGTTCATTTTGCTGGACGAACCGTTTTCAGGGATTGATCCGCTGACGGTGAAGGACTTGCAGGACATTATCCGGGACCTCAGCCGTTCCGGGATAGGGGTATTGATTACGGACCATAACGTGCGCGAAACACTGAGCGTAACGGACCGCGCCTATATTGTGAATCATGGCAAGATAATGAAGAAGGGCACTCCACAGGAATTAAGCGGCGATTCAGAAGTCCGCCGAATATACCTGGGGGACAACTTTAGATTGAACTAGCCACAGACGTGGTGGTTTGGGGTAACGAGCCTAGGGAAGAGACAACACTGCAATGGCCTGGCAGGGACTCAAGCTAAATCTCAGGGTATCGCAGAAGCAGATTCTGACGCCGGGGCTTGTGCAGATGGTGAGCGTACTGGCGCTCAACCGTCTCGAATTACGGGAAATGATTAACCAGGAAATGATTGCCAATCCCGTCCTGGAAGAGCAATCCGAAGAACCCACCGCAACGGACAATTACAGCGATGAGGCATTTTTGAAAGCGGAGACGGAAAAGGTTCCGCAAAAGGCGGAGTCCAACCCGTTTGACGAGTTCGACGTCGGCACGTTCTTTAATCAGTACCTGGATACGGGTGGTGACGGCGGCCGCTCGCAGGAGCGCGAAGTTTCCGAATTACCCTCGTTCGAAAAATTTTTATCGTCGCCCAGCGGACTGACCGATCACTTGCTATGGCAATTGAGCATGACGGTCTGTTCGGATACGGTTTCTGAAATCGCGGAAAACATAATAGGGAATCTGGATGAGAACGGTTACCTCACCGCATCGCCGGAAGAACTATCGCAAAATGGAAAATATTCGCAGGATGATTTAGAGGATGCGTTGGCGGTTGTGCAGGATTTTGATCCTATCGGCGTAGGCGCGCGCGATTTACGCGAATGCCTGCTACGGCAACTAAAAGCTTTTGATCCGCAGAATACATTGGCGCATCAGATTGTTTCGGATCACTTGAAACAGGTGCAGTCTAACCAGCTCAAAGAAATAGCGCGTGCGCTGAATCGTCCGCCCGAAGTCGTCAAGCGCATGATTGAAGTCATCAAGAAACTCGATCCCCGGCCGGGTCTGCGCTACAACAAGACGGAGGCACGGCTGGTGGAACCCGACGTCTATTTTCGCAAGGTGGATGATCATTGGGACGTATTTTTAAATGAAGATGACATGCCACAACTGCGGCTGAGCCCGACGTACCGGCGCTTGCTGGCGCGCGATGCCGCCGACAAGGATGTACGCAATTACGTGAAGGAGCGCTTCACGGCCGCCATCCAATTGATGAAAAATATCGAGCAACGGAAGCACACCATATTGCGTGTTTGCCAATCGATCATCGCTCGGCAGGGAGAATTTCTGAGTCACGGACCTGACGCGTTGAAACCGATGATGATCAAAGAGGTGGCGGAAGAAGTGGGCGTGCATCCTTCGACGGTGAGCCGTGCGGTCGCGAGTAAGTATGCGCACACCCCGCAGGGCGTGATTGAACTGCGGTCATTTTTCAGCGAATCGGTGAACGGGCCTGAAGGTGGCGCGATGTCTTTGCTCACGTTGAAACGTGTGGTAAAGAAAATGATTGAAGAGGAAGACGGCGCAAAACCGTTGACGGACGAGCAAATCGCAAAGAAGCTTGACGATCACGGCATCCATGTAACGCGGCGCACGGTAGCCAAGTACCGCGAGGATATGCGCATACCAAGCACTCACCAACGCCGGGTGAAGAACTGAGACGCCGGCAATCGTGAAGCGCGCGGGCAACAAACGTCCGGGTAACAAAGGGCGGCAACTGGTGATTCTCACCGGCCTGTCCGGGTCGGGAAAAAGCACGGTCCTGAAAGCTTTCGAGGACATGGGCTTTTACTGCGTCGATAATCTCCCTGTTGAATTAATCCCCATTTTTGCGGAATTGCACGCGGCGGGCGACAGCGATTTTGCGCGCGCCGCGCTGCTGGTTGACGCACGCGAAGGCGCGCAGCTCGAGAAGTTGCCGCCGCTACTGCGGCATCTGCGGAATGAACACCCCATTACGCTGGTTTACATCGATGCGAATGAAGACGCGTTGCTGCGCCGCTACAGCGAGACTCGCCGTCCGCATCCTCTTGGCAAGGCGTTTTCCGTTCGCGAGAGTCTACGCCACGAGCGAGCGTTGATGGAGCCGATCCGCAAGCTCGCGGATGTGGTTATCGACAGCAGTCAGTTTAACGTGCACGAACTGCGCCATTTTGTTACCGAACGTTTCAAAAATCCGGACAAGCGGCCGGTATTAATTTCTTTCGTGAGCTTCGGTTACAAATATGGCGTGCCCACGGATGCTGATCTGGTGTTCGATGTACGGTTTTTGCCGAATCCTTTTTTTGTGCCGAAGCTCAGACAACTCACCGGGAAAGACAGTAAGGTGCAGCGTTACATTCGCTCGTTTGCGCAGACGGGGGAATTTCTACGGCGCATCGAAGGATTGCTTACGTATTTAATTCCGCATTATACGCGAGAAGGAAAAAGCTATCTGACCATCGCGCTGGGTTGCACGGGTGGAAAGCATCGCTCGGTTATGCTTTCCGAGGCATTGAAAAAGGCGCTGGAAAGGCGCGGATTTCCCGCAAAAATATTCCATCGCGATATCGAAAAATAGCCCTCGTGAAGCGATTGCTACCGTAATTACAGCGCAGATGAATCGTCGTGAAGCAAGGCGCGGCGCACTATCTTGATGGGCGGAAATCCTTGCTTAAGAAAATCGTTGTGAAACGCTTCCAGCGAAAATGCAGCGCCTTGTTTGCGCTTAAGATCTTCGCGAAGTTTAAGAATTTCGAGTTTGCCAAGCGTGTAATATAAATAGGTTGCGTCGGAAGTTCCGCGTTTCGTTTCAACGACACCGACTTCGTGCGACTGATAGCCTTCCTTTACAAAAAAATCCACGGCCTGGTCAAAGCTCATTTTTCCGGTATGCATTTCAATGCCAACAACGAAGCGAGCATCTCGTAACAAGGCGTCCTGCAACTGGCCGAGCTTGATCCATCGCGTCTCCGCGGCATCTTTAGCGCCGGCGCCGATTTGTCCGTAACCTTCATCGAGCATCATGCGTTCGCAATAATGCGCCCAACCTTCGGCATTCGAAGACGCACCGAGCAATTTACGAATTTTGCTTGGAGCTTGGGGGATCCAGAGAAACTGGACGTAGTGCCCAGGATAGGCTTCGTGAATCGCTGTGCTGGTAATTGTTCCAAAGTTAAAACCCGCCATACGGCCGGCGATCTGTTTGGGCGTATCCGAAGGGCCAGGAAGCGTGACATTGAAATACGCTTCGCTGGCTTTTTTTTCGTACGGCCCGGGCGTATCCATGGAGGCAAAAGTGGTGGCGCGCATGAACGGAGGCGTTTCCTGCAAAATTGGCCGGATATCGGAAGGTATAGTGACGATCTTTTTCTCTCTGATAAACGCAATCAAGCCGTTGAATGTGTCGCGAAAACTTTGCAGCAAATGATCCGGTGTGGGATGAATAGTCGCTAGTTGCGCGAGAATCTGTTCGGGGGTTTTGCCTGGATCGACTTCTTTAGCGACACTGGCGAATTCCAACTGATTTTTGCGCAAGTCGCCCCTGGCAATATCGAGCAGCTTGTCGAGCGGAGTATCAACCATCTCGTCATACAGAAGTTTTTTCGAATAGGTTTCCGCGCCGAGACGGAAATCACCCTTGGAACGTGGCAGCAAATCGGACTTCAACCATTGCGCATAACTTTGCAAAGCGGCAATAACCTCGGAATTGGACGCTGCGAATGCAGTTTTAACAGCTGGATCGGTGGCGTCGGCAAAAGCGGCGGGCACGTCATTTTGAAAGAAACTGATAATGCCAGGGAGCTGTTCGATGGCGATTTCGGTATATATCTGGGGAGGATTTTTCAGATTTTCACGCGCGGCGGTAAAAGCGGCGGGCATGCGTTTTTCGCGAGCGATGACGGAACGAAGCCGCTCATCAGTCGATGCGAAACGGCGGCTCATAATCAGGTAGACGCTGTTGGTGATGCCGCTGGAATAGGTATCGGCATTTTTTTCCCATGGCCGGATGGTTTCCAGGGTAAGGAGGGTGCCGCGAATGTTGGAGAGTACGAGTTCACGGTCAGCCGCTTGTGTTTCGTTTAATGATTTGGCGTCGAACGCGGAGAAGCGCTTCTCAAAGGAATGCAGGACGGCTATCTGCTGGTCTACCGTGGCGCGGGAATAATTCTCAAGCTGCGAATCGTACTGATGAAATCCAGCGGCAGTTCCCTGGGTGGGGTTAAATTTAAAATAGGCTTGATCGAAATACTCGTCCACGAGGGCATCCCAGTTTTTGGGGCCGGGTTGCGACGCGGCTATTAGGGCAGGCGCAATCCATAACAAAGCTGCCAGAAGAATACTGTTCGCGCAGAAATTTATTCGCATGGGTCCTCGTCGTTGTGGCAAGTAGGCTTCTAAATTTTAGCAACCAGGTGCAGCGATTTCGTACTGGTTAGACGCCATACCGGAGCAAATTGTAAGCGGGATTCGTTCGAAACACAAAACAGATGGCTTTTAGACATCCGCAAACTTGACAGGGTGCAAGGCGGCGAATAGCGTAGCAAGTGTGAAGGACGCGGGAGTTTAAGGCGTGGCGAGATTATTTACACCGCAGATGAAACGGTTGCTGGGATATGTGCGGCCGTACCAATTTTGGATGGTTTTGGGGATTATGGCTCTTGCGGTGGTGGCTCTTGCGGAAGGCACCATCGCGTTTTTGATTGTCCCAATCATTGACCGTGTTTTGACCCCGTCCGCTAGCGATTCAAACCTCTCACTTTTTAAGCTGCCAGCGGGCGGCCCCATGATTTATTTGAACCAATTTTTCCCCCACAGAATTCACAATGTTTGGACGGTGGTGTCCATTTCCCTGCTGGTCGTGTTTCTCATCAAGGGAATTGCGGAATTCGTAGGGAATTCACTGATTCAGTATGTGGGACACTCGGCAGTAACCGAGCTCAGAAATCAGCTTTATACCAAGCTGATTCGCCAGCCCATCGGTTTTTTTCAACAACAGCCGGCAGGGCGGCTATTGTCCACGGTGATCAACGACGTGGAACGAGCGCGCATGGCCCTCTCGGAATATTTCGCCGACCTGTTCCGTCAAAGCTTCGGTCTGATTGTTTTTATTTTGGTGCTGTTGAAGATTAACTGGCGAATGGCGCTTGGGTCGGCGGTATTTTTGCCGTTGGTGATCTGGCCTGTCGCTAAATTGGGGCAAAAAATTCGACACTCGGTGCAAAGTACGCAGACCAGGTTGGGAGAACTCAGCCAAATTCTTCAGGAAACCACCAGCGGCAACAGGGTGGTGAAAGCGTTTGGCATGGAATCGTTCGAAATTCGGAAGTTCCGCCGCGCCGCGCAACGGTTGCTGCGGGAAACGATGCGTTGGGTACGCGCGCAAGTGCTGACATCTCCGCTGATGGATTTACTGGTGCCGGTAGTGATCGCATTGCTGCTGCTTTACGCGCGGGACATGATCCGGCTGCAGCAGATGACCACCGGAATGTTTTTTGCGTTCGTTTACGCGCTCTTCAAATCGTACGAGCCGATCAAGAGAATGGGTTCCGTCTACCAGCAATTCCAGCAGGCCGAAGGCGCAACGATTCAGGTATTTGAATTTCTCGATCTTGCTGAAGAGGATCAGGACGCGCCGGGCGCCAAGTCCTTGCCTCCTTTTTCACGTGACGTGAGGTTTGAAAATGTCAGTTTTTCCTACCACACGGCTCCGGTATTGCGTGGGATTAATTTGCACGCTAATAAAGGCGAAGTGATTGCGCTGGTGGGAACCAGCGGTGCCGGAAAAACCACGCTGGTGAACTTGCTCCCCAGGTTTTACGAAGTTACCGCAGGCACCATCCGGATCGACGGAATGGATATCAGCGAGGTGACGTTGCGATCGTTGCGCGAGCAAATCGCCATGGTAACGCAAGAGAACATCCTGTTTTACGACACGGTGTGGAACAACATTTGTTATGGGATGCCAAACGTTCCCAAGGAGCGCGTGGAAGCCGCGGCGCAAGCAGCTTTGGCGCATGAATTCATCATGGAGTTGCCGCAAGGTTACGACACGCTGATTGGAGAGCGCGGCACGCGGCTCAGCGGGGGCCAGAGACAGCGGATCGCCATCGCGAGGGCTATTCTGAAAGATTCTCCGATTCTGATTCTGGATGAGGCTACCTCTGAACTGGATACAGAGTCGGAGATGTTTGTTCAGAAAGCTTTGGCGAATCTCATAACGGGTCGAACAACGTTTGTGATCGCGCATCGTTTGGGAACCATCCGGCGGGCGGACAAAATTTTGGTTTTGGAAGAAGGACAGATTCGCGAGTGTGGAACTCACGCGGAGCTACTGGCAAACGGCGGAACCTACGCGCGGCTTTATGATTTGCAGTTTGCCGACGATGAGATGATGGTTTCGGCAACAGGGGACAAACGGAATGGGGCAAGCAAAATTTCATGATTGAAATAGGCGGGCAGATCGCGGCGCAAACGGCTAAGAAGCGCGCGGACTGTTTATCCATGACCGGTTACGCGCAGGCGCGGACGGAACGGGACGGCCGGGTGGTGCGCGTGAGTGTAAAAAGCGTGAACCACCGTTTTCTGGATTTGAAAATGAGATTGCCGGAAGCGCTGGAGATGTATGAGCCACGCTTACGCCAGATTGTTCGCGGGCGAATACACCGCGGGCACTTGGATGTGCATGTCTCCATTGATGCGGCAAAAGACCAAACCGTGCAGGTAAACCGCGAGCTGGCGCATGCGTATCTGAAAGCTGCGGAAGATTTGCGCCTGGATAGCAAGGCAGCCGCGGTGCTGGACATGGCGGGGCTGCTTCGGCTGCCCGGCGTAATCGGTGGAACGGCGGTTGCGGCGCCTGAAACGGAAGAGGCGCAGGAAAAACTGGGGGCGGTGCTTGAAGAGTGTTTGCAGGAAGCGCTGAAAAAACTGGATGAGATGCGGCGAGCGGAAGCAAAACACCTGGTTGAAGAGATGCGCTCTCGGCTGGAGCGTATTAGTTTACACGCAGAGGAAGTGCGGAACCTCATGAGCGCTTTGCGCCCGGCGTTTGCCCGGCGATTGGAAGCGCGCCTTAGCGAATTATTGCGCGGGGCCGCGATAGATCCCGCCAGGCTGGCGCAGGAAGCGGCGGTGCTTGCGGAGCGGAGCGACATCAGCGAAGAATTAGAGAGGCTGCACAGTCACGTGCTGCAATTCGAAAAACTGTTGGATGGAGCCGGCGAAATTGGCAAGCGGCTCGATTTTCTGCTGCAGGAAATGAACCGCGAAGCCAACACCATACTTTCTAAAACGCCGGGAGTAGAAAAGGAAGGGCTCGCGGTGACGGGATTGGCTCTGGAAATAAAATCGGAAATTGAAAAATTACGGGAGCAGGTGCAGAACCTCGAATGACCAAGGAGAAGGTGAGTGAACCGCTGCTGGTGATTGTTTCCGGGCCATCAGGGTCCGGAAAATCGACGTTGGTGCAAAAAATTTTGGAGTTACCGGGAACGATGGCGTCGACTTCATGTACTACCAGGGCGCGCCGCGCGACCGAGGCCAGTGGGAAGTGTTATGATTTTGTTACTGAAGCGGCGTTTGAGGAGATGATCAAACGCGGAGAATTTTTGGAGTACGCGCGTGTCTTCGGAAAACATTCCTACGGCACGCCGAAGAAATGGCTAGAGGAATCACGGGCAAAGGGATTGGATCTGGTGCTGGAGATCGATGTGCAAGGCGCCGCTCAAGTAAAGGAAAAATTGCCGGAGTCCGTGGCGATATTTATTTTGCCGCCATCACGGGAAGAACTCGAGCGCCGGCTGCGCAGTCGAGCACAGGATGGGGATGAAGAAATTGCTCGACGCCTGGGGAAAGCGCGCGATGAAGTCAGGGCTTTTGAAAAGTTTTATGATTATTGCGTAGTTAACGAAGATATAGAGCGGGCGGGCCAAGAAGCGCAATCCATTGTTATCGCCCTTCGCTGCAGCAGCAAGCGCCGCCGCGCTCGAGTGGAAGAATTTCTCGCATCGTTTGGAGGGAAAGACTGAAATGACTGTACAAACGAAAGCTCCTGGGAGCCAATTTGCCTACGTGGTGCTTGCCGCACGCCGCGCACGGCAAATTATGGCGGGGGCTCCACCAATGGTGGAAACCCCGAGAACGCTGAAGGCCACGAGGATAGCCTGCGAAGAACTCGAATACAGCCTTATCGAATACGAGTTCATTGAGCCTTCCTCGATTGACGAAGACAAAGACGGAAACAAGCGCCGTAAGTAGCGGCCGCAGAGACTGACCATGCGAATCACTCTCGGCGTAACCGGTGGGGTAGCGGCCTATAAAGCCGCCGAACTTGTGCGCCGCCTGCAGCAGGAAGGGTATACCGTTCAGGTTGTCATGACGCGGGGCGCGCGCGAATTTATCACGCCGCTTACTTTTGCGGCGCTTACCGGTGAAAAGGTAATTACCGACCTGTTCCAAGATTCCTCCCGTGGTGAAGCCAATCTGGAAAGTGCTATCGAGCACATAGCCGTTGCGCAGAAAACGGATCTGCTGCTGGTTGCTCCGGCTACCGCGGATATCCTCGCGAAATTTGCTCGAGGAATCGCTGACGATTTTCTGACCACGCTTCATTTGGCGACTACCGCACCGGTAGTGGTGGCGCCGGCCATGAACGTGAACATGTGGGAACATACCGCGACCCAGGAAAATATCGCGTTACTTCGGAAGCGCGGCGTGCACATCGTGCAACCCGACGAGGGATATTTGGCTTGCGGAATGATTGGAGCGGGACGGCTCGCTGGTCAGGAAGAAATTATAAAAGCGGTTCGCGAAGTGTTGCAACCGGTGAGCGATCTTGAAGGCGAAATTGTGGTGGTGACCGCCGGACCCACACGCGAAGACATCGATCCGGTGAGGTATCTGAGCAACCGGTCCTCGGGCAAGATGGGATATGCGGTGGCTGCGGCGGCCAGGCGCAGAGGCGCGAAGGTAATTTTAATTAGTGGACCTACAAAATTGGATGTTCCGGCAGGCGTTGATCGAGTGGATGTGGGAACTGCGGAAGAGATGCGCATAGCCGTGCAAGAGCGTGCGACGCAGTGCACGATTGCGGTATTTGCGGCGGCGGTTGCCGATTATCGTCCCGCTGCGCCGCACGCACGCAAGATGAAACGCAGCCACGAAGAGTTGAGTATCCGTCTGCAACCAACTATCGACATTCTTGCGGAATTTGCGCGTACCAAAGGCGAGCGGCTAGTTGTTGGATTCGCGGCGGAAACGGACCAGGTAGCGGAAAATGCGAGAAAGAAACTCCAGGAAAAGAACGCGGACTTGATGGTGGCAAATGACGTTACCGCGGAAGACGCCGGTTTTGATCATGATACTAATGTTGTGACGCTGTTTTCTCGCGATGGCCGAGATCTGGCGTTGCCCAAACTGACTAAGGGTGAAGTAGCGCAGCGTATCCTGGACGAAGTAGTCAGGCTCCGTGGAACTTTACGTGAAGGCCCTTCGCCTGGCCATAAAAAGTCTTTGCGGCACAGTGGCGACTAACAGACACATGGGCGAGAGAATTTCGGAATCACTCCACGAAAAATTGAAGGCGCGCCTGGAATTCTACGAGGACCTGGGAATTCGTCTGTTCTACTCTGACCGGCAACCATCTGTCGTAGCAAAAACGAGCGGTTCGAACTCGCAATTTAATGAGATTCGGGAAGAGGAATCGACTTTGATCGAACGAACAAGGAAATTGCCGGCCCGCGAGAATCTCTCCACTGCGTCGCCCTCTCCAGTAGGAACGAGCGGATTGCACGAAGTCATTGATCAGAGTTCCGCATTTTTCAAAACCTTTGCGACGATCCCCGGCGAAACTCTTTCTTTGATTCAGGAAGATTTAGGCGAATGCACGCGTTGCAAACTTCATAAAACACGAAACAAAATTGTTTTTGGCGATGGAAATCCAAAAGCGAAGCTAATGTTTGTGGGTGAAGGGCCTGGGGCGGATGAAGACGCGCAAGGTTTGCCGTTTGTGGGGCGCGCGGGAAAACTTTTGACGCAGATGATTCAGGCTATGGGGCTGCAAAGAAGCGATGTGTATATCTGCAACGTGGTGAAATGCCGGCCTCCGCAAAACCGCCAGCCGGAGAAAGACGAAGTGTCGACCTGCTCGCCATTTTTGTTGCGACAAATTGACACAATTGGGCCCCAGGTAATTGTTTGCCTGGGCGCTACGGCTGCTAAATTATTGTTGGACACGGAGCAGGGAATATCGCAATTTCGCGGTCAGTGGATGGATTTTCGGGGGCGCAAGCTGATGGCGACTTACCATCCGGCGTATTTGCTGAGGAATCCCGCGGCAAAAAGCGAGGTATGGAAAGATTTGCAGAAGGTTATGAACGAACTCGGACTTGAAATTAAAAAAAATAAGCCCACCGTTTAACAAAATAAAAATTACATCAACAAAATATATCGCACGCGATGCATGGGGTTTGCCCGCTTGATGGCAGAATAGGCCCATGGGAATTTTATTTGGGCTGCTGACCGCGGTAACGTGGGGCGCCTCCGACTTCATCGCGCGGTTTGCGACACAACGCATCGGTGCGATGCGCACGATGTTGTACATGCAGGGAATCGGATTTTGCCTTCTATCCCTGTTTTTGCTGCGCTTCCACCAGTGGGGACATTTATTCGACGGGTCGGGGTGGCAGCCTTGGGGCTGGGGACTACTGGCCGGATGCGTGAACACGTTTTCCACGCTTACGCTTTATCGTTCCTTTGAAATTGGGAAATTATCAATTGTCGCTCCTTTATCGGCAAGTTCCCCAGTGTTGACGGTGCTTCTTTCGGTGCTGTCTGGAGAACGATTAACCGCGGCCAGAATTTGCGGAATCGTGGCGGCATTGTTGGGCGTAATGCTGGTGGCAGGCGGAGAAAAAACACCGGATCAGGCGGATGCGGACGCGATGCGTCGCAGCGGAAAGGGAATCGTTTGGGCTCTTTGCGCCGCGGTGGGCTTCGGCGTACTTTTTTGGCTGCTTGGAATGCGCACTGTGCCGCGTACGGGAGCATTTGCGGCGGTGTGGCTAATTCGCATGACGGGATTCACGATAACCTTAGCAATTTTATTGATTCGCAAATTGCCAATTCGCGCGCCGTTTGGCCGTGTCACCATGCAGCTAGCGGGAATGGGCGTAATGGATACGAGCGCGTTTGTACTCAATAACCGAGGTTTCCAAGTAGAGCAAATCTCGGTTGTGAGCGTTCTGGCTTCGCTCTACGGCGCTGTGACGGTAGCACTCGCGGCAGTTTTTTTGCGCGAACAGGTTTCCAAATGGCAGTGGGTGGGAATCGCCGCCATTTTTGCGGGAATTTGCCTGATTAGCAGATAAAGAAAAAATGGGAATGAGCGAAATGTTCTGCAATGTGGCGTTGCCCGTCCCGCTGCGTACTACGTTCACGTATGCGGTGCCCGAGGAATTGCGCCAATCGGTGCAGCCCGGTGGCCGCGTACTCGTTCCGTTTCGCAGAAAATCGATGGTTGGCGTGGTTGTTGAGATGACGGCGCGTGCGCCGGAATTTTTGGTTAAGGGAACAAAAATTCGCGAGGTGAGTAAATCTCTCGATTTGATTCCAGCACTTTCGCCCACGCTGATCAAGTTGGGCAAATGGATTTCGGAATATTACTTGGCGCCGGTGGGCGAAGTGTTTCGTGCAATGCTGCCACCGGTTACGGAGTTCAAGTCGCAACGACAAATATTTTTGACCGATTCGGGCCGCGCTTTCCTGGAGGCTTTGGGACCTAATCCCTTACTGTCGGAGGGAAACGCAGAAGAAATCAGTCTCTTAAAAAAACTGAGTGAGAAGAGTTTGAGTACCTCCGCCGTTATCAAGCTGGGCGTGAGCGCAACAGCGCTCCAACGATGGCAACGGCGCGGATTCGTTGAAGTCCGCGAGAGTACGATGGCACGGAAGCACAGGACGCAACTGGTGATTGCATGGAAAGAGCCCGGCGAAACGACGATTCAGGAAAAAGAGAGAAATGAAGAAAAAGCCGGAACGCGCAGAACGCAGAAGGAAGAAAGCATTAAACAATTATTGCAAACGGAACGAGGGCCGCTGCCGTTGGGGCAATTGATGAAATTGGCCGATGTTTCGCGAGCGGTCGTCGAGCGGATGTTGCGCCAGGGCTGGCTGCAGAGTTGGGAGGAAAAGATTGATCCGGCGGAGGATCCTTTCGACGCCGGGTACTCTCCGCCCGCGCATGAATTGAACGAGGAACAGGAGAAGGCGTTCAATTTAATTCGATCGCGATTTGAGTTAGGTGAGTTTGGAGTTGCGTTGTTGCACGGCGTGACCGGCAGCGGCAAGACCGAAGTGTACTTGCGGGCGGTGCAGGACACGCTGGCGCGAGGAAAGACAGCGATCGTGCTGGTGCCCGAAATTGCGCTGACACTCTGGATGGGACGCCAGTGTCGTGGATGGTTTGGAGCGCGATTCGAAGGCGTTGCAGTGCTGCATTCGGCCTTAAGCGACGTAGAGCGCGCGCGTGAATGGTGGCGTGTGAGAAACGGGGAAGCTCGAGTAGTAGTTGGAACGCGTTCGGCGGTGTTTGCTCCGCTGGAAAATATTGGCCTGGTAATTGTCGATGAGGAACAAGAGAGCAGCTACAAGCAGGAAGAAACGCCGAGGTATCACGGTCGAGATGTGGCGATTGTTCGCGCAAAGCTGGAAGGGGCACTTGCCTTGTTGGGTTCGGCCACACCTTCGCTAGAAAGCTATCACAACGCACAAAGCGGGAAATATGAATTGCTGACGATTGCGGCGCGCGTCAAAAATCGTTCGATGGCGAGCGTGGAAATTGTTGACCTGCGCGAAGAGTTTCAGCAAACACATAAAACCAGCCCGATTTCGTCGGCGCTGCATAAGGGTATTCAAGAGTGCCTGGCGGCTGGGGCTCAGACGCTTATACTCATTAACCGGCGAGGATATTCGTGGTCGGTGCTGTGCCGCAGTTGCGGCGCGTCGGTACATTGCGCGAACTGCAGCATTTCGATGACGCATCACAAACAACGCAATCGGTTGGAGTGCCATTATTGCGGGTCCGTTCAACAGATACCGAAGGAATGTCCGAAATGTCATTCGGTGTATGTTTATTTTTTTGGCGAAGGCTCAGAAAATCTCGAAGAGCGGCTGCGAAAAGAATTCGTTGGCGCGCGCATTGGCCGGCTGGACCGGGACACGGCACGCACAAAAAAACAATTTCAGGAAATGCTCGGCGCGTTTGCCAGCGGCGCGCTGGATATTCTGGTCGGCACGCAAATGCTGGCGAAGGGACATGATTTTCACCGCGTAACGCTGGTAGGCGTGGTGTCCGTGGATTCATCACTGAACATGCCGGATTTCCGCGCCGCGGAGCGTACGTTTCAGTTGCTGACGCAGGTCGCTGGCCGCGCGGGAAGAGGCGAGTTGAAAGGGCGCGTGCTGATCCAGACCTTTTATCCTGAACACTACGCTGTGCGGGATGCGGTGCAGCAAGACTACGTGGCATTTTATAACCGCGAAACGCATTTCCGGAAAATGATGGGTTATCCGCCGTTTGTATCGCTCGCCAATGTGATTGTGCGAGATACCAGCCTGGAAAACGCGATACGGTGGTCAAAACAGTTGAGCGAATATTTTTCATCACGAGATGGTAAAGGCGCGCGCATCCTGGGCCCTGCGATAGCGCCGCTGGCCCGGTTGAAGAAAGAATACCGGTTTCAGTTTTTGCTGAAGTCTCCGAAGCGATTGCTGTTGACCAGTATTTTAAAAGGAGCGATGAATTTTTGCGACGCCAGGGAGATTCCGCAGACCGCGGTTTTGGTGGATATGGACCCGCTAAGTCTGATGTAGAGCTCAATAAGACGGCAAAGGTCTAGGCCCGTCATTGCTGCGCGGCATCTTAGAACGACAGGGAGCGGCTTGGAAGAAGAATGAGAGCGTTGCGCGAGAATACGTTGCTATTCGACTGCTAGGAAGCTACCTGGATAGGATGTGGAATGAAGCAAAGGACCAGCAACAGAAGCGCGAGAAACGCGAGGAACAGGCGTTTGGAATCAAGAGGAGTGGAATCGCGAACCGCGGAAGTAGGAAAGAAACGAAGGCCAAACAGTATTGCCGCCCAGACATACCAACTTGGGGAATGGCTGAGAAATCCAAGAAGAACAAGACACGGAGGCAGGGCTAGGGAAACGATGCGATGGGCGCGTGCGTTGACGGACCGGAGAATATGTCCACCATCCAGCTGTCCTACCGGCAGGAGATTAAGGGCGGTGGCAAGCAAGCCGGCCCAGGCGGCGCGTCCAACCGGATTGAGAAGCAGGTCGTTAGCCGAGACGCCCGGATGAACCAAAGGAGCCATCGCATGGAGCAATAAGGGAATGCCGAAGGCGGCGTCAAATTGCCTGACGTCGGATAGGCCAGGTACGATTTTGGAGTTTGCCAGGCCGTAAAGCAGCGCGGGGAAAGCGATAAGGAAACCCGCGAACGGACCGGATGCTCCCACATCGAACAGCGCGCGACGAGTGCGGAAGGGCGAGCGGATAAAAATGAAGGCTCCGAAGGTCCCAATGATCGAAGGAAACGGAATAAAAAAAGGATAGCTGGCGTAGATGCGATGGCGGCGGCATGCAAAAAAATGGCCAAGTTCATGCGCAAGCAGAATCATGAGCAAAGTGACGGCGAAAGGCAGGCCAGCGAGCAATGCGGATGGGTGCCGGTAAGGCAGCGAAAAGGAACGGACCAAACCTTGCAGGGAAACGGCTTGATTTTGAGAATAGGCGATTGCGAATTGCGTCCCAGCCACAAGACACGTGAGAAACGTCAGGAGAAATAGAGCGATAGACAGGAATAAAGTTTTACGCGGCGGAAGCGATAGCCGCGAATACGCGGGAGGCGGCGTTCGCCAATCGACGCTAATTGGAAAGTAAACGGTTTGCTGCTCTGCGGCGGGAGTATTCACGTGACGTTAGAATAGTTGAGTGGTCGAGAACGGTACCGCAAAGCCTGCCCAAACGCGCAGACAGCATTACATACGCCAATGTCTAAGATGTTCTTTTATGGCTGGAGGTTACTCGGCGCTCTTGGGAGCTTCGAGCCCCTGAAGTTCCTTGCCGGGCTTGAAGCGCACGGCCTTGCCTGGGGGAATGCTAACTTCTTCGCCGGTGCGCGGGTTGCGGCCGATACCGGTTTTGCGAGGCTTGACGCTGAACACGCCAAAGCGGCGAAGCTCGATGCGCTGGCCGCGTCCGAGAGCGTTCTTGAGCGCCTCGAACACGGTTTCCACGGCTTGCTCGGCCTTGGTGCGGCTGATGTTCGTCTGAGTTACAACCGCGTTTACGATGTCCAGCTTGATCACACAGACCTCCTGATCCCGTGGCCTGATGCTAGAGGCTGTGCCGCGGGTTGTCAAGACGTGTTGAGTAATCTACACTGAGGCTCTTTTGCGTTGCGCTTCAATCAAAAATAAGCTCGCACCTATTGCGAGTCACAATAATTATTACCGAGCAGCAATCGAGGAGGATTGGATGGCAGTTAAGGCCGACCGCTGGATCCGCCGAATGTCCCTGGAACACAAGATGATCGAGCCGTTCACCGACCGTCAGGTGCGCGAAGGGGTGATCAGCTATGGCGTCTCTTCGTATGGATATGACATTCGCGTGGCGGATGAGTTCCAGATTTTTACCAATGTGAACTCGACTATCGTGGATCCCAAGCATTTCGATTCGCGCTCGCTGGTGGAATTCAAGGGACCAGCTTGCCTGATTCCTCCAAATTCCTTCGCCCTGGCGCGTTCGGTCGAGTATTTTCGCATACCCAGAAATATTCTTACCATCTGCGTCGGCAAATCGACCTACGCGCGCTGCGGAATCATCGTGAACGTCACGCCGTTCGAGCCGGAGTGGGAAGGTTTCGTGACGCTCGAGATCAGCAACACCACCCCCCTTCCCGCCAAAATTTACGCCAATGAAGGCCTGTGCCAGGTGATTTTCTTCGAGTCCGACGAGCAATGCGAAGTCAGCTACAAGGATAAAAAAGGAAAATACCAGTCGCAGGGTGGAATCGTTCTTCCGCGCCTCTGACGAATCCGACGTCGACTTGTTCAGGTATTACAAGTCGCTGATTGTCACAAAGCTTATGGATACGGAGTCGTCAAAAGTAAAATCGGACGCTTTACGGTCTACTGAGGAGTAGCTCAGTGACTTTTCTTTGACCCTATGGACGTTCCCGAAGCCATCCAAAAGCTGCAACCGGTTCGAGACGGGTTTGTAGTGAGGTTCTATCGCTGGGCACAGGAGATCTCGCAAGAGGAGTTCAATAACGGTTTTCCGTACATAAGTCGGATTAGAAGCCTGTCTACTCTGCGGCTCTTGAATTTCACTGAGTCCTTAGGCGAGAACGAAAGGGTCTTATTCCGTTCTGCTCTTCTGAAGAGATTTCACCTAAGAGCGGTTGAACTTCTGGAAGATTTTCCCTCGATCGAGGAAGAGGCCATACTGCAAAGGTATTTGAAGACCGACGTCCAAGCCTGGCAATTCGAGACTGCCACTCGCCGTTTTCGTAAGGCTCAGTTCCGAAAAATCCTGCTTAGGAGACTGAAACTGGTTTTAGGTGATCCAGTTGAAATGACGCCTAACCGAAAAGAATGGACGTACCACACTCAAATGGGTTCCTGGATCGTAAGCACAGAGATCGATACCGGCGGCAGGCGAAACGTTGGGTACGATCATTCCATCGGTGCTCTGGAAACCATGCATTTGCAAGATCGCATCTCTGTACTTAGTTGGATGGGGATCAGTTCACAGACAGATTGGATGTATCTGTCTGAGGACGAGGCCGACGAAGCGGCGGAATGTCTCGGACAACTATGTGGGCAATTTCTCAGCGCCGTTCCGAAACTCCTCGAAGGTCTATCGCACGATCTACCCAAGCTGGATGTGCGCGAATGGCGAGATCTCTTTACGGTCAAAGGACATCGGAAGAACGGGTACACTATCGTGGCCTCCGACACACCAGAACTTCGGAAGGCGTTTCGTGGAAAGGCGACATGGGAGATCCCGACTAGTATCATTCCTGAACGACTCCGCCAGGTCGGGTCACATTTCGCCATCGTTCAAGACCCCTCGTTCATACGCGAATCAGCCGATCCCTTAGCCCTGAAACCGATCTACCGCCACGTAAGAGTCGAACCTACCGAGAAGCGGTAATAGCGGAATTCGGGGACATGTTCCGCAAAGCTGACTTAGTGTGCTCCAGGAAGTCTGGTCCGTAGTCCTTTATAGAAAGAAATGGCGGGTGGCGCACCATTAAATGAACAGCTCCTGGGTGGCCTACCCTTTGCGGTTTTTGCAAAGGGTGGGCTCCGGTCCCACGCCAAACTATCGAGAACATTCTGTCCCTGAATCAATCTGCACAAGACCGCAGCTACGGTAATAGTTAGACCAACTGCTCCAGGGCCAGTCACCTGGATGTTTTACGAGCTTCTCCTTCACCGGATTGGCCGAGCCAGACTCGCTGATCAGCGAGTGCACGTGTTCGGGCATGATGACGTAGCCCACCAAAGCAAACGCGTGTCGCGCTCGCACTTCTCTAGGAATTTTGGTGGCCAAATTTCTCGCTGCGACGCTGCCCAGCAACGCCTTTCGCTGATAGCAGCAGAACGTAATGAAATGCAAATCGCCGCGGCCGGTAAGTCGCCTAAGTCCCGATGGGCATGGTAGTGGCTGATCAGCAGCCCACCCTTTGCAAAAACCGCAAAGGGTAGGCCACCCAGAATAGTTCTTCTTATCACTTTGCGGTAATATTTATCAACATGTGCTCCCTCTTAGAGGAAAGCATGCGCCACCCGCCATTGCGGCCCCAGCCCCGATCCTGCGGCAACTTTTCCTTTCACCAACAACGCTCCCGGCATCGATCTCTTGCGATGCGTGCAGCGCGGAGGCCCTAAATAGCCAATGTGGAGATCGGATATTAGAATGGCTAAGGCAGGAAATTAGGAATAACAAGATGATTCAACCTCAGTCTACCAATGCACGGATTCTGCAAATTCTTTCAGTCGTAGGGCAAGCAATCATTACTATTATCACGTTCGGCACTTGCTTGCCGCTGTTTGCTGAGAATGCTTCGCAGATCAATCAGATCTCAGGCGCAAGAGAATTTCAATTACAAGATGTCAAACCCGGTGAGTCA
>Ga0209117_1000023_pt1 | contig 145199 bp, 131 predicted proteins | sample BlaSpr_A8_OM2_M2_FD_187978 | JGI IMG/M metagenome (GOLD analysis project Ga0209117, IMG submission 187978) | Forest soil microbial communities from Thunder Bay, Ontario, Canada - Black Spruce, Ontario site 2_A8_OM2_M2 (SPAdes) (version 2) | ecosystem: Environmental > Terrestrial > Soil >... | reverse complement strand
TGTCGCGGCGCAGCCAGAACGGCCGCGTCCTTTGGGATCGCATGCGGCGCCTCATCAACCGCTGGCTGCCACGGCCTTCTCTCTGTCATCCCTATCCCCTGCGCCGCATGATCCCTACTCCGACTCCGCACCTTTATCTGACTCCCGGAACTGTTCTCACTGTGTCTTCTCCTGCAACGGAAGCTTCAAGGCCACACGATCGCCGGGCTTCAGACCTTGCAACACTTCCAGTTGGCCATCGCCACGACGGCCGGTTACGATTTCGCGTTCCTTGAATCCTCCGCCAAACGCACCGCGTGACAGCACATAGGCCACCATCCGCCCGCTACGCGAGAAAGCCGCTTCCGCGGGGATGAGCACCGCGTCCGCTACACGCGAGGCCGCTACGCGAGCTGTTGCGCTCATCCCGGGCCGCAGCCGCGAATCGGATTTCTCGATCCGCACGGTCATGTCAAAATTCTTGGTAGGTGGCCAGCCTGAATAGTCGGGCTTGGCCATCGAGCTGATCTCTTCTACCCGGCCAACAAATTCTTTATCGGGCACAGCATCTATACGGACCTTTACATTCTGTCCTGAGCGAAGCCTGGCACGATCTGATTCGTCGACACGAGCAACGACTTGCAATGCGGAGAGATCGGGAAGTTCAAGAATGGAGGCACCAGGCCACGCGCGGTCACCTTCCTTGAACTCCGGAGCAGAACCACCTCCGAACATTCCGCCCGCGCGATAATTGGGCATCAGCGTCACCATTCCATCAACGGGAGCTCGCAACGTCATGGCCGCGAGCCGGCTTTTATCTTGATCCACCTCGAGCAGCGCTTTCTCGCTTTTTTGCTTCTTGCTGGCGAGATCCGCCTTCGCGCTCGTTCCATCCGAAGTGAGTTTTTGTTCTATCTCTTTTAATTTTTGTTCCGCGTCAGCCAAGAGTAGTTTGTTTTTCTCACCGTCAATTTTCGAGAGGATGTCTTTCTTGCTGGTTTCGAGGCGTGCTCGCTGCACGTCGTAGCCGGACTTGAGCAGGTCAGTGCGGTCCTGCTCCTGTTGCAGGTTCGCTTGAGCGTGGGCGCCTTCGATTTGAGCCTCAGCCTGCTTTAAATCGGAGCGGTGCTGCGCGAGAGTGTTTTGCAAGGTGGTGACATCAAGCTGCACGAGCACATCGTTTTTCTTGACCATCGAACCATTCTTGGCAAGCTTCACAATCTGAATGTCGCCCGCGCTCGACGGCGCCGTCAGAACCACTGACTTTACCGCTTTAACCTCGCCACGCAACTCGACCGAATCTACCAGCTCGCCACGACGCACCTCGGCCGTAGGAATTTCATCGGCTGAGCCACTACCCGCGTGCGCTGCACGCAATTTCCAATAGTGCGAAGCGGCGCCGACACCCGCAGTCAACAGAATGAGGAGAATCGTGCCGGCTACGAGCCACCATCGCCGCTTCACTGATCCCTCTAATTTCGTGAGTTTGGTAGACATTGTTGAGCGGTCGTATTCTTATTCTCCGGACCCAACGTTCGATTTCACAGTACAGCTGTATGTTCCCGACCAGCGTCCTAGTACTGCGCAAGTTGCTTATTGCTTAGCGGCGCCGTTGGACGCGTCGGATACAGAGCCCCGAAGCACAACCGCACCGGCATCAATCCCCGATTCGATTACCACATCGGTGTCGCTCGTGGGGCCGATCTTGATGGCACGCGTTTGGAAACCGCTGGCGGTCTGCACGCGAACATAGCTTTGCCCGCCCCCGCTGAAGAGCGCATCGCGCGGAATCACGAGCACGCCCGCACGTCGCTCCAGTTCAACGTCCACCGCGGCCGAGAGATCCGGGAGCAGACGCGGATCGTTTCCTGTAATTTGGAATAGCGAGCTGAAAGTGTGCACCTTTGAGGAAAGTCCGCTGGTTACGCCTATGGCCGCTGCCTGCCCCAATTTCCCGGGCAGCAGCAAATCGGGATAGGCGTCAAGCTTGATCGTGACCGGTTGAGCTTCGCGCAGGTAGGCAATGTCGGCCTGATTCACCGCGACGCGCACTTGCATAGACGCGGGATCAACCACTTGCATGAAGGGCACGCCGGTGCGCACTTCGTCACCTTCCTGAACATCGCCCATCTGTCCTCCCTTCCAGATGGGATTGAACACGACGAGACCGTCGAGCTCTGCGTGGACGGCCATCTTTTCGGAGTTGTTCTGGGCGTGAAGCATAGCCGCGTGAGCACGATCGCGCTGAATGACAAGCACGCGCAGGTCGGCTTCCGCGGCGCGACGTTTGAGGTCATACGTTGCGCGCAATTGTTTGAGCGTGGCCCGCGCCTCGTCCAACGCTTGGAGGTTTTTCTCGGCATCGATGCGCGAGACGACTTCATTTCTCTTGGTCTCGAGCTCGGCCGACTGCATCGCGTCATCGGCTTGTTTCAGTTCCGTGTCGTCGCGGGCGCGTGCGGCAGCTTGCTCCGCTTGCATCTTGTTGATTTGCTCCACGTAGTCGCGGTACTCGGCTTGCTTGTCGAATGCCGCCTTGATTTGCGCTTGGCGGTCAAATTCCACCAGTAGATCGCCGCGCTTTACAGCGGTGCCAGACCGGATAAGGTGGGTAATCACCAGCGACCCGACAGTTTGCCCTGCGAGTCGCGGTGCAGCAACTGTCGTAGCGTGGATGGCCTCGACTGTGCCACCCAAGCGAACCGTGCGGATAAAATCGCGGCGTTCGACGCGCGCGGTCCGCGAGCTATCAGGGGATTGTTCGCTCGCAGAGGCGCTGGCGCTTTGCCGATGCCTGGTTCCGAACAACCAGGTCAAGAGTACAACCATCAAGATCGCTGCTGCGGCCACGAGCCAGTATCTCGGGGAGCGAGTTGCTGCGGTTGCACCGGAGGGTGGAGGATCCTCTGGCGAGGAAGTCCAGACGGACGGCGATGCCGGTACCGCGCGCTGATTGTTGGCACGCGGTTTAAGGGACAAAAGGCCGTTGCGCCACTTGGCCATGCGTTCGTGAGATCCGGCACGTTGCGGCTGACCGGATGAATGCAAGTTGTTTAGACGCCACAAAGCTCTGAAAGTTTGGAGATACATTCCGCCCAAGGGGTTATAAAATGATTTAGACAATTTACCATAAGTTTAGCAGGGAATCGCCAACTGTAGTCATGCATGCCGTTTCATTGGTCACCTGAGGTTTCGGCTGACCGGGCCCGCCTGCCTCTTGCAACTGTTCATTCTAGGAGACTTACAACTCGGGCTCGAGGAAGCCTATTCTTGCTAAGCCCCTGGAGGAGCAACGCGAGGTACTACGGTTGTTCACCCCGAATTTGGCACCTGAGTCGTGCTGCCCACGGGACCGATAGCCTCGATCTCGACTGCTACCGGGTGGCCTTTGCCGCGTTTGGTAAGCCAAGCCGCGAGAGCTTCGGCAAGACGTTCGGGTGTTACGCGATAACTAGCTTCAAGCGAGCCGTCGCTTGTCGGCAGGGTGTCGTCAAACTCCGCCGAATTCGTGAAGTTCCGCATGCAGAAACCGTCGAGCCAGTCGAGAGGGCACAGCTGACGGTTGCCCGCGATCACTACGGTTACCCGGAATTTCTGCGCGTACACCGGTCCAGTATAGCAAAGCGACAAACTGCTGCCGGCAACAGGTCTGAGGTCCGAGACGGCGGGCGAAAAATGAAACAGGCACTTAAATCTTGGCGGACGTGTGATCAGAGTTCGCGGCATTCAATGTTCGTAATCTTTCTGAGGTTTTTGCATGTATAAGCAATATTTTGCGCCAGGCGCGAACAGGTACAACGGCGCACTCTTGCGAGAGCGTCGCTTGGTGCCGTACACTGATGTTTCTGCTGACGGCCTCACCCGAGCGCCTAATGAAAGCTTCCCCGGCTTCGGTAATTCTTGGGGCGCATAGGGTTCATTGGAGGTTCAGGTCCAGTGTCATCGCCCGTTAAAAAATGGGTGGAAGAAGTTGCGCGAATCACCCACCCTGAGCGCCTGGTCTGGTGCGACGGCTCCGATGAAGAGAATCGACAAATTCACGCTGAAATGTTGCGGGACGGCCATTCGGTAGCATTGAACGAGCAAACGTTCCCGAACGGTTACCTTCACCGAAGTAATCCCAACGATGTGGCGCGCACCGAGAACGTCACGTTTATTTGCTCGGGCCGCGAGGAAGATGCCGGCCCCACCAACAACTGGATGCAGCCGCAAAAGGCCAAGGAAAAAGTTGGCGCGCTGTTTGAAGGCGCCATGAGGAACCGTACGATGTATGTGGTTCCTTACATCATGGGTCCGATTGATTCTCCATTCAGCAGAATGGGGATTGAGGTGACTGACAGCCCCTACGTTGTCGCCAGTATGCGTATTATGTCGCGCATGGGCCGTACGGCAATGGATCGTTTGGCGGGCCGAGCAGAAGTAGTGCTGGGACTACACTCTCTCGGCGATTTAAGTCCCGAGCGTCGCTTTGTATTGCACTTCCCGGAAGAAAAATTAATCTGGAGCATTGGCTCGGGCTATGGTGGGAACGCACTACTCGGGAAAAAATGCTTTGCACTGCGGATTGCGAGTGTGATGGCGCGCGATCAGGGTTGGATGGCCGAGCATATGTTGATCGTTGGATTAGAAGACCCCTCGGGCCAGGTGACATATATCGCCGCAGCGTTTCCGAGCGCCTGCGGGAAAACGAATTTAGCGATGATGGAGTCAGCGCTCAAATCGCAAGGCTACCGCGTGTGGACCGTAGGCGATGATATCGCGTGGATGACCGTCGGAGAGGACGGTTATCTTCGGGCCATCAATCCCGAGGCAGGATTTTTCGGCGTTGCTCCCGGGACGGCCATGCATACCAATCCCAACGTGATGACGGCGTTGCGGAAAAACTCGATTTTTACAAATGTCGCCCTGACGCCAGCGCGCGAGCCCTGGTGGGAAGGGATGGACAGCGATCCACCGGCGGGATTGATTGATTGGAAAGGCGAGCCGTGGAGTAACACGAAGGGACCAGCGGCCCATCCGAACTCGCGGTATACCGTGCCTGCCCATCAGGCACCCTGCATTTCGCCTCACTGGGAAGACCCTGCCGGCGTACCCATATCCGCTTTTATTTTTGGCGGGCGAAGGGCGCGTCTGGCACCGCTTGTCTACGAATCATTTGATTGGCGCCACGGTGTGTTCGTAGGCGCTACCATGGCTTCGGAAACCACCGCGGCAGCGACCGGCGCAGTGGGCGTTACGCGCCGCGATCCTATGGCGATGTTGCCCTTCTGTGGCTATCACATGGGTGATTATTTTCAGCATTGGTTGAACATGGAGAAACGAGTTCCGCATCCCCCCAAGATTTTCCACGTTAATTGGTTCCGCCGCGGCGCCGACGGGAAATTCCTGTGGCCTGGATTCGGAGAGAATGTTCGGGTGCTGAAGTGGATTCTCGAGCGCGTGCAAGGCCAAGGAAAAGCAGAGGAAACTCCCATCGGGTACGTGCCGGCAGCGGACGGCCTGACGCTGGACGGACTGAATATTTCCCCCGACGCATTGCATCAATTGCTGCGAGTGGATGGATCCGATTGGCAGGATGAACTGGCAGACACGAAAAGATTCTTTGATAAGTTAGGTAAGCGCGTGCCGCAAGAAATACTCGAAGAGCACGAGAAGTTGAGCAAGCGTTTCCGACGCGCGGTGCCAGCCTGAATCAACGACCACTGCCAAGGTAAGTTGCGCTTCCGCCAGTCCTCAGAGAATCGTTGCAATCTCTGCATCAATCAAAACGTGAGTCGCTGGGAACCCGTTGATCGAAAACCGCTCGCCTCCCTGTTCACTGAAGTGGAAAAAACGGCTGATGTGATAATCCTCGTCGAAGACACTAAACAACTGCTCTGTTTCCGCAGGAGAAAGTCGGAACTCGGAAAGCAGCGCTTCTTTGCCGAAGGAGCCCGCAATGGTGCGGTATTTTTCGACAACTTCACGCAACGTCATTTCGTGGTGAAGGTCGCGGCGGCGGCCTGCTCCGGTTGAAGGCATAGCAACCTCAATTCTCGTGCGGCTCCGGAAGAGTTGATGGACATCATGGACATCCCGGCCAGCGCATCAAAGCGTCTAAAGGTACAGTAAATCCAATAATCTAAATCCAAACGTACGCCCCGGAGCGGCCATAAGGCGCGTTGACGTAAAACAAGTTTACATCTTCGCAGGCCCCCAGGGTGTGACAAAGTGTGCGCGAGCCATGGCGGGCACAGAATACTCGACCGGGAGCCATGTCCATGCGATCGGTATCCTCGAGCGATGGCACATCCTCACGCGAGAACCACAGCCAGGTAGCTGGGTTCGAACAGGTTTCGCAGATAGCAGTGCTTTCGACTAAGCGCCTCGAGATCGCGGCCGCGACTTGCGGCTTTAAACCCGCTGCATCGAAATCCGGTTCAGCGACAAAAAAAAATTGCGTGAATTGCGTGCCATCCGGTTCGAAAGCAACTAGCCTGCCGGGGTAAAGAGCAAGATCTTCCTCAAAAATAGTCAAAAGGCATTCCCGACAAAGTGATACCTCCGGACGCGCTCGCTCTTTGACAACCCGCGCCTTGCCACGCAGGAACAGCGTGTCTGGAATATACGTGGCCGCCCAATAAGGATTGGTCTCCAAGTGGACGCACTCTGCCGGAACACGGGTCAGGCGAGCCCACCAGTTTCTACTTTTTGGACGGAAGCTGAGAGCTGGATATGCTTCTTCAACAGAGAGATGGGCCATCGCCGCTCCAAAACAACGACTGCCAATATCGTAGCAGAATGCTCATAACTTATTTGTGCCCAAGGCATTCGCGTTGAGCGCGGTCAACCCATCGGTTTGTCTCGGTTGCGCACTTCAGCTATCATGCAACAGACTCACGAAATTTACAGGAGGAACGATGGCCGTTACCGTGGGACAAAGCGCACCGGAGTTTGCCTTAAAAGACCAGAGCCAGAAAGAAGTGAAGCTATCCGATTTTGCAGGAAAGAAAAATGTTGTGCTGGTTTTTTATCCTTTGGATTGGAGCCCGGTCTGTACCAACGAACACCAATGCTTTGTGAATGACATGAAAGATTTCGAAAAGCTTGATGCTGAAGTGCTCGGCGTGAGCGTGGATAGTGTCTGGTCTCACAAAGCGTACGCCGAAAAAATGGGCATCAAGTATCCATTGCTTGCGGATTTTCAACCGCGTGGCGCCGCCGCTGAAAAATATGGTGTGTATTTGCCCGACAAAGGAATCAGCGGTCGCGCGATTGCGATAATTAATAAACAAGGTAAGGTAGCGTGGTTTAAAAACTACGACATTCCCGTCGTCCCGGACTTAAAAGAAGTTGCCAGAGCACTGGAAGGTGTAAAAGCAGCGAGCGCATAGCACGCTTTCTGTGCGGTCCTACCGATGCTCGGCTATTTCTTGTCCGGGTTTGCCGATGGCGCCGCGAGCGTGCGCAGGAAGTTAACCAGTTGCCAGCGCTGCTCATCCGCGAGCTGCTTCTTAAACGACGGCATGGGGCGGCGGCCCTGGCTTAGTTTGTAGAAGAGTTCGCCGTCAGTCTTCTGTTTCATCATAGACGCATCGGTGAAATCGGCGGCTTTGACGCTATACATCGCGGCTTCTACACCGTCTCCTTTTCCGGTTTCGCTATGGCACTTTACGCACTTATCCTTATAGAGATCGCGCGCAGCGGACAACCCAGCTTCGGTTACCGGGATGGGGTTCTTTAGCTTTTTCGCTTCCTCTGGCACAATCCAAGCATCCTTGTCGCCTGCCGAAAGCCGCAGACCAAGCGATAACGCAGCCACCAGGGCAGGTTCCATAAGCCGCCTAATTCCAGTAATTTTCATTACGATATAGTCGCACAAAATGAACTTTTGTGAGCAACAAGGGATCCGTTGCAGGAGAAGTTTCGCGAGCAGGAACGATTTCTGCCGCTAACATGAGTGAGCTTAACCGCGGAAGATCATGACCAGGAGCTCAGCGTTAAAACCGAGGATGGCTGCGGTGATCAGCCACGCCACAACGGTTGTAAGACGCGAATTCACGAACTCTCCCATCGTGGCTAGGTCGCTGGTAAATTTCACGAGCGGAATCACCGCGAACGGCAGCTGAAAACTAAGAACCACCTGGCTGAAGATAAGCAGGGCGGTAAGCTTTCCCTCGCCCATGATTCCAATAACCAGCGCAGCCGGCAAAATTGCCAGCGACCGCGTGACGAGCCGCCGCAGCCAGGGCTTCATGCGGATGTCCAAAAATCCTTCCATGACGATTTGGCCCGCGAGAGTGCCCGTCAAGGTCGAATTCTGGCCAGAGGCCAGAAGCGCAAGCGCGAAGAGCGTGCTGGCGAGCGAGACACCGAGTACAGGACTCAGTAGCTTGTACGCATCCGAGATGTCGGCAACCCCAGTCATGCCACGAAAATGAAATGCGGCGGCGCCGAGTATCAGAATGGCGGCATTGATAAAGAACGCGAATCCCAAAGCCAGCGTCGAATCGAGGGTTGCGAAACGGATTGCCTCGCGCTTGCTGGCAGAACCCAGATCATAAGAACGCGTTTGCACGATGCTCGAGTGCAGATAAAGATTGTGGGGCATCACCGTCGCGCCCAAGATACCGATCGCGATGTAAAGCATTTCGCGGTTGCGCAGGATTTCGAGGGTGGGGACCAGGCCGCGCGCGGCTTCCATCCATAGTGGATGCGCGAAAAATATCTCATACGCGAAACACCCGGCCACCGTGGCGATCAGCGTGATCACGAAAGCTTCAATCAAGCGGAAGCCGCGACCCTGGAGGGCGAGCACCAACAGAACGTCCAGAGCAGTCAGCAGAACACCAGCGAGAAGAGGCAAACCGAAAAGCAGCTTGAGCGCAACGGCAGAGCCCAAAACTTCTGCGAGGTCACAGGCCGCAATTGCCAGCTCGCAAACGACCCAAAGAAAAATGCCAGTGCGCCGTGAGTAGTGCTCCTTGCACGCTTGCGCAAGGTCGCGTCCGGTGGCGATTCCCAGCTTGGCCGAAAGCGCCTGTAAAAACACTGCAATCAGATTGCTGATAGCCACTACGGAAAGCAGCGCATAACCAAATTTCGAACCGCCCCCAAGGTCCGTGGCCCAATTGCCGGGGTCCATATAGCCGACAGCAACAAGGTAGCCGGGCCCGGCGAATGCCAGCAGCTTGCGCAAAAACGATGCGCCAGCCCGAATGGGAATCGTCCGATACGCTTCCGGAAGAGAAGGCAAATTGCTGGCGTGTCGAGTTTTGGCGATGGAGAGGTCAGCTTGCGGCGATGGTGCGCCTGATGCCGTCTTTTCGGCTACCGGTGTCTCGGATGCAGCCATAGTTAACCACGGTAAATACCCAATATAAACTACAATTAATAGTGCGGCACGTCAAGAGTTGTGTCGCAAGCGGAACTCCAAATAGCTACCAGTCGATCGTCAAAACAATCCAGGGACAGTTCGACCGCGGACGATGGAGTTAATTTCGAAGTGAATACCAGTGACCGGGCGCTGGAATCAAGTACAATTGTGTCGCGACGCAGCACAAATTGAGGACAGGGGAGAAAGGAATTGCCATGGAAGAACCAAAGGGGCAAGTGCCGGGACAGGTGCAGATAAAGGCCGATGAGAAAGAGATGCTCGGCCAATATAGCAATTTAGTGATGATCCATCACAATCCAGAAGAATTTACGCTCAACTTCATCTACATTTTTCCGAACGGGCCACAGGGTAAATTGCTCGGTAGCATCATCGTTAGCCCCGGTCACGCCAAGCGCTTGCTGCGCGCCTTAGCTGAAAATATCACCCGCTACGAAGCGCAGTTCGGCGCAATCAAGGAGCTTCCGGAGCCACCGCCGCCCAATGTTGGATTTGTGCAGTAAGCAGCCGCTGCGACCTTGCGCGTTGCGCGAGGCCTCCTCGAACGTGCTAGAATGTTCCCCACGTTGCTCACGCGTCCTGCGGGCCTGTAGCTCAGGTGGCTAGAGCGCACCCCTGATAAAGCGGTTGAGAGTATATTCTTATCTCCAGCGGGCTCGGTCGAATACACTCCAGGTCAACCGGTTAGCGTCCGTACTCGGGCTCGCGCACTTTCTCTCAATTTCGCTGCTTTTTGGCTCCCACCGGACCCTAATCGGACCCCGAACGACAGGAGCTTTCGACAAGGGGGCCAAACGCGAATCCGGAGTGCAACGCGCACGATTCGAGTAGGCGAATCTTTGTTTGCTGGGGCTCAACCGCCCACTGAAGTCTTGAACCGTAACGCTGCCTTTCACCTGGGGTCTAAAAACCGCGCGGCAAATCGACCGCACCGAACTCCGCGACCGTCCCGATTTACTTCCAGCCTGCCTACCGTGCCTAAGGACTACGGTGTCTTAGGCTGCGCTGTCTGATTCTGGTTGCCATTTGTCAGCTTGGTAAAGTCAGCGGTTTTCAAAGTGATGCCAATCGCGAATCTGATCGTCCAGCGCGAATTCGGGGTCAATTGTTGTGGGATGTTGGAAGGGATTTCTTTCCCAGGGGTAAGCCCGGGAGTAACATCCGGGAATTGCCCAAAGTGCATACCAGGCGTGATGTAGAGCCGGTGATAGAAATGCACCGACGTTCCGAAAAAGTACCCGAAGTTTGAAATGCTGTGCTTCCCCCGTCGAACGTCAGCACGGGCTCGGTTGAAAGCGCAAGACCCACGTTACTGGAATCCAACCAGGACACGGGAGGAGCGTAATTCAATAGCGCCAAAAGGCCAAGACATACAGGTCCCGTTCCCTCAACGGACAAGAAGGTGCCTGTTTGCGGCGGAGGTTTTTTACATCTGTCTTGTATTGTAATCAAAGTTACCAGGTAAATTACCGACGCAGAAATAGGGGGAAGCCCCTATCCCCATCGGAAACCACCCATGCTACGTATCAAGGCCGTTTGTGCTGCGCCACGGTAAAGCGCGGATGCCACTGAAAGAAGATCTAAGTCTATGGCGCAGCCTCGCCTTTTATTCGTAGATGACGACCCCAGCGTGCGCATGACCCTGCCCCTCATTCTCGAGAAGCAGGGTTTCCGCGTTGACGTAGCATCGAGCGTCCCGACAGCCCTAGAGAAAATGTCCGCCTCGACCTTTGACGCACTCCTGTCAGATCTGAACATCCACAGGGAGGGCGACGGTTTCCTGGTCATCGGCGCCATGCGCCACCTTCAGCCAAAGTGTATTAACCTTATCTTGACTGCCTATCCCGGCCTCGACAACGCCCTGCTGGCCATTAAACAGCAGGTGGACGACTACTTCATAAAGCCCATGGACACAGCCCTCCTCGTTAGCCGGATCAAAGAAAAGCTCGGGGCGCGGGCGTCCGGGCGTGCTCCGGTGCTGCGCCGCCTCACCGGTGTGCTCCGCGAAAACAATGTTCGCATAATGCAAGGTCTCCTCTCGGCGATAAAGCGCGATCCTATAACGGCGTCGATTCGCTTGTCAGATGAAGCGCGCATCGACCATTGGCCTGCGGTTTTCAGGGCCTTAGTTGAACAATTGGAATCGGAAACGGACAGCTTAAGTGCCGAAACGATGCGCTTCGCGACCGAGCATGGCAAACGCCGCAAAAGAGAGGGATACGGGGTCCGCGCCGCCACCCGTGATTTTCAACTGGTCGTCGAAGTAGTATTAGACCTGATTCACAGCGAAGTCATGCCCATGGGGGCGGTAGGCCTCTCCGCAGACATCCGCAGGCTGATCAAAAGCGTCGACACCCTGATGCTCAAATCGCTCGAAGCCTACGAATAGGCGAATTTAGAGTCGACCCGATCAAAAGTAAGCAACGCAGACTTTTGGATGGATGAAGGCGGGCTTGTAACAAGCGTCATTTCGGTAGGAAGTTACGAGTTACAGAACCAAAGTAGAGAAAAGTGTCTGTGAAAAGACTCTACGGAGCTAGTTTGACAAGAAACATCTTTGCAACTTCCCTAAGGAGCTACTCTTTGCACAATACGTCGAGCAAGACCGTGCATTCAGATTGTTCGAGCTTACCGGCAGTCTGGAGAACAATACTTCTTCTATCAGCGATCGATGGTCGACCGGATGGAGAAGCGCGCCAAGGCTAAGGGCCGGCAGGAGCGCTTCGGAGGTGCTTCCAGGAGAATCCCCCGTCGCAAACGCATCACAAACGGTATCATCTCCACTGCCGGGATGAATCAGACGCCGTTCCAGACACGTCGCGGAAAGGCGTAGGGGGCGCGGATTGACGGAGATTCGGAACGGATTCCGCACTCTTTTGCAGAGGCAAGCAGTCCGCGAAGAGGACGCAATATTTTCCAATAGGGGTATGGCCAAGGTTCGAGATCAATTGATACCCGCAGTTCAGCAACTTCGCGGTTCTTACTACGGGATGATCGAAGGCATCTATCCAATTCCCTTAGTCTCTCGGCGGGAGATCCCGGTACGATTCATCCTTGAACGAGGAGAAATTCCCTGCAAGATTCGAGTGAGCGACGACGATCAAACGTGGGCATTCGAGCCGTGTCAGGGATTCCCGAAGATTCGCCGGACTTCTTCCATCTGGAATTCACAATTCCCGAGTTTGTTGCCGACATGCTGAACTCGCGGACGGGGCCGGAAGCCAACGGAATGCCGCATTGGCGACAAATCGCAGAGGTAAAGCGACTCTACGTGCGATTCATTGATGTCACAGCAGTTCTCGAAGGCCGGCTGATTGGGTTCAGGTTGACGTTGGATGTGGACTGGCTCGACAGATACGTACAGAGTCGTGAAGGGCCAGCGCAGCGCAGGGAGCATGAGGGCTAGCCGGGATAGTGGCCTGTGTTTCACGTCTTCCAGCGGTGTTTGCAATATTCGACACCTTCGCGCGTAGTGAGTTGCCTGGTCGAGTTGCCCGTCCGAACGAAGAGGTTCTCCGCGATGCCGTCTTTGACATAAGCTGGCTTTGGAGATGCCTTAATAGAAATCTGGCAAACCTCGACGCCGTCTACACTGTGAAAACTGATTCGGAGGAACGCAGTAGACTCTTTACCAAATTGATCCAAAACGAGCGTCGTGAGCCAATTTTCGTAGCTGTCGCGATCCTGTCTTTTGCCCAGCGTTTTGTAGTCTTGGTGTAGCCCTTATCCACCTTTACAACGGCAAGACGTCGTCTAGTAAACGATGTATTCCAATGAACGATACGATCTCCGAGTTGTTTTCCAACTTTTCGCAGCGGCGTAGAGCCGACTTTGTGTTCCCGAACCATCGAAGGTCGGGCAAACGTTTTCGCGATCCAAAGGTTGGATTTATGAAAGCAGTACGTCTGGCTGGCATACCAAAAATTCGGTTTCACGACCTGCGTCACACGTTCGCGACCCGGCTGGTACGAGAAGGCGTGGACCTCATCACGGTTCAGCATCTGTTGGGGCATGCTACAATCACAATGACTGCGCGCTATGCGCATTCGCTTGCAAATGATAAAATAGCTGCGGTTAGGCGTCTGGATTTAGCTGCTTTCCGATCTTCACCGGACCCTAATCGGACCCCGAGCTGATTGCGAACGAGGTTCGAAATCTTTCTAAACCGTTACATATCAATACCTGCGGGCCTGTAGCTCAGGTGGCTAGAGCGCACCCCTGATAAGGGTGAGGTCGGTGGTTCAAGTCCACCCAGGCCCACCATCAAAATCACCAATGAATGCGCGGCGATCCACAGTTTCCCGGCCTATGAGAAATCATCATCAAAAGGCACTTCGCCAAAAAATCGCCAAATCTTTTCTACGTTTGCTGACCCTAGATCAAAATGGGCGAGTAAGCACACGCCGCTAACGCGAGGTCACGATACATCCCGGCAAATACTGTGGCCGCCTTTCAACGCAGCCGACAACGAGTACTTTACTCGAACTCCAGCACAACAATTTCAGCATTCGATCCCAGCCGCAGCGGCGGTCCCCACGTTCCTGCTCCGCTCGAAGTGAAAACCTGCATCTTCCCAATTCGGCTTAAGCCATACACAAACTGCCGGTAAATCCGACGCGCCATCCAACTCCAAGGTATGAACTGCCCAAGGTGCGTATGCCCGGATAGCTGCAGGGAAACGCCGGCGGCCTCCGCGATCTCCGGATGGTCGGGCGCGTGCGTCAACAGAATGCTCGCGCGATCGTGATCCCATCGGATGCCGCGTAGCACCGACGCAAAGTGACCCTCCTGCGCCGCGTTCCGGTACGGCACGCCAATAATCTGCAAACCGTCCACTTCCACCTTCTCATTGCTGAGCACGCGGACTCCGGCCGCCGCAATGGCATGCAGATAGTTACTGTCGTCCCCAAATTGCTCATGATTTCCCGCGACGAAATACACGCCGTGTGGCGCCACGAGCTCGCTTAATGGCTCGGCTGCCCGCTGTGCGTCGATGGCCGTTCCGTCATACAGATCTCCAGCGATAAAAATCGCGTCCGGCTCTTGCTTCAAAATCTTCGCAACCATGCGCCGCAAAAAACTGCCGTTTCGTACGTGCCCCAGGTGCAAATCGCTGATCAGCGCCGCTCTTCGCCCGCGCCACGCCGCCGGCAAGTTCGCGAGGCGCACCGTCGTTCGCGTGATTCGCGTCCAGCTGGCGTTGAAAACCCCGTAGAGTCCGGTCACTACTGCGGCACCGAACAGCACTTCCACGGTCCGATGGAAGTTCACCTCCAGCCCGGCCAGCCGCGCAACGCCGAAAATAATCCAGGAGCAAACCGCGCCGAGAAAGAGGAAGGTAAGCATACCCACCCAAACCGCGGAAGCCCTGTAAAACGCGCGCAGCGCACCGTTGGTATAGCGAAATGCGAGTAGCGAAGCGGCAATAAAGCTCACCGACAAAAAGCCAAGTAGCAGTTTGATCCAGAACGCCCCGGGGGTATTGCTCCCCCCGGGCGAAAATGTCCACGTCTTATAGAGGAGGAGATGCGTCAAACAAAGAACGGACTGAATCAATGCAATGAAACCGATTAAACGTTGTCGTGTCATTGGATTCCTCAACCCGCGACTCGCATTGTTGGCGTAATGTCGCCAGGACATTCGCTTGCGGATTAACCGCACGAATGCCATTTCACTCAAAAGAGCAAGTCATTCGGTTACTTCCTGTTGGCGGTTATCCGGGGCGATACGACCGCCCATCGGCGACCCTCTTGATCTTCCTAAATATACCAGATATCCTATTATGGTATACTTAGGATTAGATGCAATGGGGATGAAAAAGGTTAAAAAACGAAACGTCGGAGCCAAAGAGAGTTCGACCAAGCCAAATGCCATCGTGCTGGCGGCACTAGAGCTGGTTACCCGGTACGGATATCGCAAGACTTCCATCGATGACATTGCCCACGCGGCACAGGTGGCCAAGCGCACGGTATACCTGCACTTTGAGAACAAGGCGGCGGTCTTTCTGGCAATCCTTGAATATCTTGGCGACCAAGTACGACAGCGGTGCGTCGCCGCCGAGCGCATGGGTGGCACGGCAGTGGATCGATTGAGTGGTTTGCTGGATGCCTACTTTGGAATGGCGTTTGAGCTCTTCAGCAAATCTGCGCACATGCCCGAGCTGGAGGAGACTTTCTCAAAGCTGGCGCGGGCGAGGATCGGCAACCTCAATACCGAGTACGAAGCTCGGCTCGCGAGATTCTTGCGAGCGCTTGAGAGAACGGGCGAGATCGGGGGGCCTCCGCGAGGGCTTACCGTGGAGCAACTCGTCCATATCTTGATGCGGGCGGCAGAGGGGGCCAAACACGATCCAACCGTGCAGGGTGATCGGAAGGCACTTGAGCGGCGCCTGCGGGAGTTAGCGATACTTGCCATCGCCGCGATGAAAAAATAATGGGAATGCGCAACGTCGCTAGGGGAGTTCGAGCCGGTACCTTGGGAGGAGCGGGAAAGCCAATGATCCCGTTGCTGTGCTCGCTCCCCACGCGGACTCGTCTGATCGGCAGACACTACAAGATCAGGCTTATCATTGCGTCCATGCTTGCGGCCCTGGATGGACGCGCGCGCATCGGCATCGTAGCAATGACAAATACCGTGGAGCGCCTGCGAGCGTCATTCATGGGCCTCGGCTTTGCTGAGTAGTGTGAAACAAAAACGCGCGCCGCGCGGAGAGTTGTCCGCAGCCCACAAGCGGCCACCATGCGATTCAACGATGGACCGGCTGATGCGAAGCCCCATGCCGGTCCCATGAAGCTTCGTGGTAAAGAACGCATTGAAGATCTGGTCCGCCTGCTGTGGGGGCAGCCCCATACCGGTATCGCTGACCGAGACCAACAGTTGCTCGTTTTCCACTCGCTGCGACTTGATGGCGAGCTCCCGCGTTCCCTCCATATCCTTCATCGCATCGATGCCGTTCATGATGAGGTTCATCATGACCTGCTGCAATTGCACGTGATCGGCCATGACCTGGGGAAGGTCTGCCGCCAGCTCCGTCCGGACTGATATGGCGTATCGCGTTGCCTCCCGGTGCAGGAGGACGATCATCTCTCGAATGACTTCGTTTACATCCACCACCTCCCGTTCCGGAGTCCCCTTCTTGAAGAGCAGGCGGATCCGGCTGATGATTTCCGCCGCACGCGTTCCGTCTTTCACGATTCTCATGGCAGCCGCGCGCGCCTCTTCCACATCGGGGTGATCGCGCGTAAGCCAGCGCAAGCAGGCGTTGGCATTTGTGACGGCGGCGCCAATCGGTTGATTCACTTCGTGCGCCAGCGAGGCAGTCAGCTCTCCCATCGTGGTCACCCGGCTGACGTGTGCGAGATCCGCCTGCGCCTGACGCAATCTCTCGCGCTCTTCCTCCGCCCACTTGCGCTCGGTGACGTCGATCACGGTACCCACGAATTCAACGAGATCGCCGGAAAGGCCGAGAACAGGGTGACCTACGGAATGGACGTCTCTGATCTCGCCGCCGGGATGAACGATTCGGTAATCCAACACGAAATCCGCCTTTTCACGCGTTGCACACTCGATCGTTTCCGTGGTCCTGGCTTGATCATCCGGATGAATGCGTTGAAAAAACGTTTCTAATCGCGGCAGCCCACCGTGCGGGTCAAAACCTAGCACGCGGTAGCATTCCTCGGACCAGTACCTCATCTCGCCCGTGGCGGAGGTCCATGCCCAACTGCCCGTGTGGCTGAGCCTCTGCGCTTCAGCTAAATAGGCCTCGCTCTCGCGCCGCGTTGCTTCTGCCTGCTCGCGCTCAACGGCGATACTCGCAAGATGGGTGATCCGCTCTATGACATTATGCTCTTGCGTACTGGGGCTACGCGGTTCGCGATAGTAGGTCGCGAAGGTCCCCAACACCCTACCTGCTGAGGAGAGTATCGGTGTGGACCAGCACGCTCGCAGTCCATGCGCCAACGCCAGATCGCGATAATCGGCCCACAGGGGATCCGTGGCAATGTCGGAGACGATCACTGGCTCTGCCCGGTAAGCGGCCGTCCCGCACGAACCCACCGACGGGCCGATGACGGCACCATCGATTGCCTTAGTGTAGGTTATTGGCAGGCTGGGCGCTGCGCCGTGCCGAAGGCAATTGGCGTTCCGGTCCAACAAAAGGATCGAAGACAGAGAACCGCTGGCCAGTTCTTCGACCAGCCGGCATGCGCCATCGAGGATGAGCGCGCGGGAATCGCCCCTGGCTATCATCTCGAGAAGCCGTTTCTCGCCGGCCAGCAACACGTCGGCCCGCTTGCGGTCTTCGATCTCGATAGCGGTTCCATACCATTTAGCGATGTTTCCCAGCTCATCGTGTAGCGGCACGTTGCGGATCAGCAACCAGCGATAATCCCCGTCCCTTCCCCGCACCCGCACTTCACTCTCCATCGGTTCGCCGGCTGCCAGTGCTGCGCGCCACACGCCGACGTGCCTGGGGATATCATCGGGATGATGTGTGGAACCCCATCCCCAGCCCAGTAGTTCCTCGACGGATCGCCCGGTAAACTCCACGAAACGTTTATTGATGAAATCAACGGAGCCGTCAGGCTCAGTGCTCCAGGCATACGCGGGAATTGTGTCGATAATCTGTCGAATTCTTCCTTCCGTCTGCTTTGCCGCGGTGACGTCCATCACCGCCCCAACAAACTCGATGCTACCCGATTCATCGCTTAAGCCATGAGCCACCACATGGACATATTTCACGGAACGATCCGGCATCACCAAGCGATATTCATGATCAAAATCCCTCCCGTCCTGCGAGGCGCGCTCGATGGTCTGTTTCACCAGGGCGGCGTCTTCCGGATGAACCCGTTGCAGAAGAAGTTCCACGGTCGGTTTCGTCGTTCGGTCGTATTGGAAGATTCGAAAGGTTTCCTCTGACCAGATGATCTCGCCAGTGGAAACTCTCCAACCGAAGCTCCCCGTATGACTTAGCCTTTGGGCCTCCGCCAGGTACGCTTCGCTTCGTTGCTCGGCACGATGACGGGCGACCAGAATGCTGTTTGCATTCTGCAGAGCAACCGATCGCAGCAGCTTGTCATCGTCATCCTTCGTGGTCACTTGTGACCTCCGATAAGTTTCTCCGCGAGTTTCGTGCCACGCACACGCGCCTGAATCTTGGCAAAGGCAGCGTCCCGGCTGGTTGAAGTGTCATCACTGAAGGGCGAGAATCCGCAGTCGTCCGTAGTACCGAGTTGCTCGATCGGTATGTATTCCGAGGCTTCGAGTACACGGTCGCGCACCTCTTCTGGGGTCTCAATGTGAGGGTCGATCGGAGCAATGACTCCGACGAAAATCCGCTGATCCGGTTTCAGGTATTTCCGTATGATTTTCAACGCGTGCCGGCGGTCCGGCTCACCCGCAAGCGCGATGTAGAAATTCTCCGCCTTCAGCTCAAACAAGCTGGGCAGCAACTCTGCGTAATCAACGTCCGCGCTGTGCGTCGAATCGAGATCGCTTCCCGGGCAGGTATGGACCCCGATGCGCCTGCGCTCTCCCGGCGAGAACCGCGAGAGCGCGAGATTGTTTAAGTCAATGAAGCTGTTGAGGAGATGCCCAGAGGGATCGATCTTCACGGCCAGTCGTCCTTCAGTGAAGTCCACTTGAACCTTATGCGCGCCCTTTTTCAGGCAGCGCCGTATCTCGGTTTCGTGCTCGTTCAGCAGATCCTCGATGAATTGCTCGCGCGAATAATCCGGAATCGTCTCGGATGGGTACATTAGGCTCAAGGCCGAAGGCGATATCACCGCCTGCTTGACCGGCACGTGCGCATAGCGCATGGCGACATCCAGGTAAGCGTCTGCGTACCGCCTGTAACGGAAAGGGCCGCGTGTGAGCCGTGACATGCGGCGCGTATGACCGTCTGAGAACGGTATTTTGAAACCATCCGGGGCCGTGTTCGGAAGCCCATGCACGCAGTACGTGCAGAAATTGTGATACTTCCTCTGTTCGCCGTCTGTAACGACTGGAGACCCTGTGGCTTCAAACCGCTCAATGGTATCCCGAATCGCATCTTCATAGAGAGAATCGAGATTAGGATCCTCACTGTCGCCCTTCGCGACTCGCTCGATCAGGTCAACGGGTCTTGGGATACTGCCAATTGGCTCGGTGGGTATCACGATTGGCGCACGCTTGGCCATGCTTACCGCCTTGCTCGAAGTATAATGGACCTCACCCTTTTTAGGATCCAAAAGGATTTCAGTGTCTTCATCGTGAGGAGACGAACCCGGACGACGATGCGAATGCTTTTCTGGTGCCACCCGAATGGCGCGACCAGGTCTCCTGAAATTACTTCCGCATACCTCACCCGTCAGCTCGCCGAATGTGTTGTTTTTTAGCCGCGTGTGCCACGCGAAGCGAATAGCCCAGTTCATTCGCTTCCATTCTGTCACCCTCGGTTGGCCGCCATCCATCCTTGGCGGAGTACGCGGGACCAAACGATCGCCCTCCAACTTCACGAACCGAACTAGATCGGTGCCAACCTGGTTCGGCATCCATGAAGCGCAAGCGACTTTCGACGGAGCCGCGCTTTTTCGAATGGGACTGTTTCGTAGAACGGGCAGCCAAGTGCCGACATTCTCGTCTAGAAGGTACCGGACAGATCGGCGCGAGCATCCAAGCACCGAGACCAGCGACAGAACACCTTTGGAGAAAACCATGGCGTTTACCAAGCGGAGACTGGGAAATTCGGGACTGGAAATTGCCCCTATCGTGTTTGGCGGAAACGTATTCGGATGGACGGCAGACGAAACAACATCGTTCCACTTACTGGATGCGTTCGTTGCGGCAGGATTCAATGCTGTGGATACGGCTGACGTTTATTCCAAATGGGTGCCGGGAAATAGAGGCGGGGAGTCCGAGACGATCATCGGCAAATGGCTGAAGCGCAGCGAGAAGCGGCAGCGAGTGATCATCGCAACGAAAGTTGGGTCGGAAATGGGCCCAGGAAAGAAAGGACTTTCCAAAGGCTACATTCTGGCCGCGGTGGAAGATTCGCTGCAACGCTTGCAGACCGACTACATCGATTTATATCAGTCGCATGTTGATGACGCCGATACACCGCTCGATGAAACGCTCGAAGCGTACGCGCAGCTGATCCAGCAGGGAAAGTTGCGCGCGATTGGTGCGTCAAACTACAACGTCAAGAGACTGGGAGAGGCGCTGCAGATCAGTAAGAAAAACGGTCTGCCGCGGTACGAGAGTCTGCAGCCGCACTACAACCTTTACGAGCGGGCGGAGTTCGAAGCGGAGTTGGCGCCTCTTTGCCTGCGCGACAACATCGGCGTGATTCCTTACTTTTCGCTGGCCAGCGGATTTCTTGCGGGCAAGTACCGTTCCGAAGGGGATTTGGCCAAGAGCGCGAGAGGAACATTCGTGAAGAACTATCTGAACGAGCGCGGTTTCAGAATCCTGGGCGCGCTCGACCAAGCGGCGAAAACTCACGGCTCGACGGCAACCCGGGTAGCTCTCGCCTGGCTGCTGGCGCAGCCGAGCGTTACCGCTCCGATTGCCAGCGTGACAAATCTCGATCAGCTCCATGAGTTGCTCAGCGCCGCCGATCTGAAGCTAGATCCCGAATCTTTGGAGAAACTCAACCAGGCCAGCGCATATGCCGCACGCGCGGGCAGTGCGTAACTCGAAAAGTAGAGCCGTTGCAATTGATCCCACGGAGTCGCACGGACGTGGCCCGCGAAGGACGCGCGCGGATCGGTGCGCTCTTCCATGACATTTCCTTCGCCATCCTCGATCCAGACCCGGCCCGGAACGAAAAAGCCCTGCCTGTCCAATCTTTCGTAGGGAGTCAATGATCACCGCGGGCGACTGCACCTCGATATGCATTGCGACATTCGGGAGGCCTTCTGGGAAACCCTTGATCTTAAACAAGCCTCCCGTTATCGATAGCTTCAATTCGATCGTTTGCACTTTGTGCCAGCGTTCGAGGCCGCCATGCGCATTCAAAACGAGATCGAGAAGTTCGCTCACCTTGGAGTCCCCGAGTGCGTTCCTTCAGCTGTCAAAGCTGAGGCGACCAGTGCTTCAAGCTTGGCGTCGAGTACCTGAGCTGCGGATAATAATTGCGGATTTGCGTCCACCACGATCAGCGAAGAAGGAAGGACATACGTTACGGTGCAGCCCGTGCCGTCGTCGCTATCCGCCAGGAGAAGTTCAATCGGCGCGAATAGCCCCGCAGTGTAGTCATACCGGATCATGGTAATCGCGATCAGCGGATTGCCGAAGATCCAGCGCAACATCCGTCGTTTGATACCGTATTTCTCAATCCAACGGCTATGATCCACCTGGGCCACAAGCACGAAACCGCTGTCGCCAAGGTACTGTTGTATCGTCTTTTCAAACTCCTCGCGAGTGCCGGACAGCCCCACGATGTTTTCGAGGGTTGTTTCCCCTACGCGGGATCGTAGCTCGGCGAGCACCTTGTCGAAGCTCAATTTGCTGTGATGACGAATCCGTTTGGCCGTAAAAGTAACTTCCTCACGATTGCGTTTGATCATGTCGCTCCTCCCGCTGCCTTGCCCGTCTCACAACAACATCCAATGCGCTAGTACCCGTCAGAAAAAGAATCGCGCTGATGTGCCGGCTTTTCGATTTCATCCACCAAGTATAGGTTGCGCCCAGTTTTGTGCCCACTCCCACCAAGAACCGGTGCGGCGATGGCATCAAGAGCCACCCGCTTCGCTTCCGTGTGGATGTGCGAGTAATGCTCCAGCATTCGGCGGCTGAAGTAGGCCGCGATGCTCATAATGGCTTGCGCGCTCGTTTGGCTTTCCGCCGCTCGTGGTCTATTCGACAACTGTCTGCAAGCCCAGCTTGACCCTACATAAGATTGATATAGAATTGAATTCCCTTCCCAAAACCGGCAGGCGGCTACAGGTTGCCCTCTTGCAGCCCTCAGGGTCGTGCCCGGAATAGAACTTCCATTCAAGATGAAGACCAAGTCTCTGTGGAGTCGCAAGGTGCAATTCGCGTTCGAGTCTGCCACTTGGACCTTACTCGTCGCTCGTGCGATCTCCTATCGCGGCATGGTCGTATCCATTGAAAGGGTGCGGCACACCGTCGAGGGGGGGCGAGGCAACCGCTTCGCAACTCAAGCCCGCCCCGCTGGACGCGTGCGAGAGCCTGGTGAAGAGCATCAATGATGTCTGGCTAGCAAAGGTCAAGTTGCCGCAGCAGAGGCAAAGCGGATGAGCACGAAATCGATCAAAGTACTTCTCCTGGTGGAAGATAACTCCGGAGACGCCCGTTTGCTCCGCGAGATGTTCAATGAGCAGGACTCGCACAACACCGAATTGACCCACGTGCAGTGCATGAGCGAGGCCGAGAAGCATCTTGCGGAGCGCTCGGTTGACATGATCTTGCTCGACCTGGGGTTGCCCGATGCACAAGGACTGGGAGCCATACGACGGGTCCGCGCAGCCGCACCCCACGTCCCCTTGGTGGTGTTGACGTGCTCGGACGATGAGTCGCTGGCCGCACAAGCTTTGCAAGAAGGCGTGCAGGACTATCTCATCAAAGGCCAAATCGAGGCGCGCGGGCTTCTGCGAGCCCTGCGTTATGCCATCGAGCGCAAGGCCATGGAAGAGGCGTTGTTCGTAGAAAAGGAACGTGCCCAAGTCACGCTTAACTGTATCGGCGACGCCGTTGTTTGCACGGACGTCTCGGGAAATATCACCTTCCTCAATCTCGTCGCGGAAAAAATGACAGGCTGGGCGTGGCAACAAGTGGCAGGTCGGCCCATGGACGAAGTTTTCCGAATCATTGACGGCACTACTCGCGAGATCTGCCCCAACCCGATGAAGATGGCAGTTGGGCAAAACCGAACCGTGCACCTGCCGTCGAACTGTATGCTCATCCGGCCTGACGGATTTGAAATTCCGATCGAAGACAGCGTCTCCCCCCTTCACGACCGTGAAGGGCAGCCCATCGGAGCGGTAAGCATTTTCCGAGACGTGAGCGCGGCCAGGGCCATGGCGCTGCAGATGACCCATTCGGCCCAGCACGACTTTCTGACCGGTTTGCCCAATCGAATGCTCCTGAACGACCGGGTTGGCCAGGCAATCACCTTAGCGCCGCGTCACATGAAAAAAGTCGCGGTGCTGTTCTTGGATTTGGATGGCTTCAAACACATCAACGATTCCCTGGGACATCCGATCGGCGACAAACTTCTTCAATCCATCGCAAAACGCCTGGTGGATTGCGTACGCGGCTCGGACACTGTAAGTCGGCAGGGAGGCGATGAATTCGTCGTGCTGCTTTCCGAAGTGGAGCAATTCGAAGATGCTGCCATCGCGGCGAGGAGAATGCTGCTGGCGGTGGCGGAGGTTCATTCCATCAACCAGCACGATCTTCACGTCACCACAAGCATTGGCCTGAGCGTCTATCCCGACGACGGTCTGGATGCCGAGACGCTGATCAAGAACGCCGACACCGCGATGTACCAGGCAAAGGAAAATGGGCGTCAGAGTTATCAGTTTTTCAAGCCAGCTATGAACGTGCGAGCTGTGGAGCGGCAATCCATTGAGGAAAGTCTGCGGAGCGCCTTAGAACGGCAGGAATTCGCGCTGCACTACCAGCCGAAGATTAATCTGAGGACCGGAGAGATTACCGGCGCGGAAGCCTTGATACGCTGGACGCACCCCATCCGCGGGCCGGTGTCTCCGGCTCAATTTATTCCTATTGCGGAAGACTGCGGCCTTATTCTGCCGATCGGCAACTGGGTCCTTCGTGAAGCCTGCAAGCAAGCCCGGGCCTGGATGGATGCAGGTCTGTTCCTGGCTACTGTGGCGGTGAACATCTCCGCGATGCAGTTTCGAGACGAGAACTTTCTTGAAGGTGTTTTCGCAATCCTCAAGGATACCGGCTTGGACCCGAGATCTCTTGAGCTGGAACTGACCGAAAGCGTTCTTATGAAACATGCCGAGTCCACCGAATCTATCCTCAAGGCCCTGAGAGCAAGAGGGGTGCAGCTGGCGGTCGATGATTTCGGCACGGGTTACTCCAGCTTGAGCTATCTTAGGAAGTTTCCGATCGATGCGCTCAAGATTGACCAGTCGTTCGTCCGTCAGATCACCACCACTCCCGACGAGACGACCATCGTGACCGCCGTGATCAGCATGGGCCGAAGCCTTAAGCTGCGGGTCGTTGCTGAGGGCGTGGAAACGCAAGAAGAGCTGGCATTTCTTCAGGCTCATCAATGTGACGAGGCGCAAGGCTACTATTTCAGCCGGCCCGTGACTCCCCATCTGTTCGCCAAGTTGCTCGAAACCGGCATATCCGAAAAAGTCCTCATCTGAAGGCCCAGTCATCTGGACGGGCCGCAAAGGCTCTTGCCCCTGCGCAGCGAAGCCAATTCTAAAAAAGCTTCTCATGGCAACAACGTTTCCGTGGGATAGCCCCGCCAAGCGGGCACAACCGGTTCGCCTCAATTGGAACTGAGCTTCCGAGACGCAGTCATCGCACCGGATTAATCCTGTGGATGGTCATCATCCGAATGCGCCGAGCTGCGAACTCACTCAAGAGAGCATGATATGATATGCGCACGATTAAGTTTTTAGGGCCGTTACAGGGTCTGGGGTGCGCGTCTTAAGCAAATTTAAACTAGGAGTTTGCTGTGATTCCTCGAAAACGTTATTTTGTCTTGGCCATTATCGCTAGTCTCGGTTGCCTCAGTTTCTTTTTAGCGGAGCCTCTCTCTGCCCAGTCGCAAGCCATCAACGGTACGATTCGCGGGCGCATCACCGATCCTGCTGGCGCCGCCGTTCCTGAAGCTAACGTGACCGTCACGAATATCAACACAGGATTTCGCCGAACAGTCCCCACTGAGACTGAAGGATATTTTGTTGTTCCAAGTCTTCCGCTTGGTACGTATACCGTCAGCGTCGAAAAACAAGGATTCTCGACGGTTCGCCATCCGGACATTGTTCTAGAAGCCGGCAAGGAAGCTGTAATCGATGAACAATTGAAAGTTGGCGAGGTTGCCACCATCCTGGAAGTCACCGGCGGTGGCCCAGTCATCGAGCCCACACGGATCAACACCGGGCGAACGATTGACCAACGCGAGATTGTCAATCTGCCGCTTACCTCTCGCAATCCCTATAACCTGATTCTGTTCCAGCCAGGCGTCAGCGGCCATCCAAATCAAGAGTTGGGAATTCCGCGCACCATCAACACCAACGGCCAGTTGGACCGCATTAATTACCAAATGGATGGCATGGTGGACACCCAGAGCGATCGGCACGGGCTTCGCCTCTTCCCCATCTCCGAAGTTTATGTGCGCGAAATCCAAACCGTTTCAAACGGCTTTGCTCCGGAATTCGGTGGCACCACCGGAAATATTTTTAACGTCATCACCAATTCCGGCACCAACAATCTTCACGGCATGTTCCAGTACATTCGGCGCTCCGTTGACGCCACTGCGCGTCCTCTCCTGTTAAATCCGGTTTTACCGAAACCTAATTTGGCACTTACCGACTATTCCACAAACGCCGGCGGGCCAATTATTCACAACAAGCTATTCTTTTTCGGCGGGTACGAGCACCTGACACGAGGCGTACCTACCTCTACAACTATCAATGCGTCTGACGCAGCGCGGCTGGGTATTGCGCCCGCTCTCCTGGCCACTGCACCAAGCATATTGCACGGTCAATTCCTCAATGGCCGCGCTGACTGGAATATTTCTCAGCGCCATCAAATGTTCTTTCGGTACAACTATTTCCGGAACAACTTCCCGTTTAACACTGGTGTCGGCAGTCTGAATTCCCTGGAGACCGCAACCGACTTCCGCGACCGCGCTCACGTAATCGGATCGCAGCTGATTAGCACAATATCGCCGAGGCTGCTCAACGAGTTCCGTTTCTCCTGGGCAATGCGTGACAATACCCACTTTCCTAGCCCTACAGCAGGTGCTGGCCCGCAGATCGCAATTCTCGGAGTGGCTTTCTTTGGGGGACCGAATACCGCCGGGGACCGTTTCCAGGAGAAACTACCCAATTGGAATGACAACGTTACGTACCTACACGGCAGCCATTCGATGAAGTTCGGTGTTTCGATGTCCGCGATTCAAGACCTTCAGCGCGATGTTTCATTCGCTCGATACACGTTCTCAGGCAAAACTACCGAGGCGATTCAGAAATATTTGGATGCGAAATCTGGGAAAGATCGTTTTAGCTATAGCAACTTCTCTGCGCGTTCCGATCCATCCGGAGTTAGCTATAGCTCGTTATTCTGGGGATTTTACGCGCAGGACAGCTGGCAGACTCGGCCTTCGCTTCTGGTGACTTACGGCTTTCGATATGACAGATATAGAGGACCCGACGCCAATCCCAATGCCCCTTATCCCTTTTCTCGAAACTTCACGATTCCCAATAGCGACTTCGCCCCACGGCTGGGTCTCGCCTGGAGGCTCGGCACGAAGACGGTGATACGTGCATCCACAGGAATCTACTATGAGGCATCACCCACAAATCTTTGGTTCAATACTTTAAACCAGGACGGGAGCAACCGCACCAGGAACATCAGCGTAGGTCCGAAAGCTGGACCGGCATTCCCTGACGCGCCTATCGCCGGTGGAACGCAAACTCAGGACGTCACCACAATTACGCCGGATTACAAGAACGCTTACGTGATCAGCAGCAGCTTGCAAGTGACACGTGAACTTTCTGCGAACGACGCCCTCACGATCGGTTACGTGCACACCTCTGGACGCCAATTAGCTTTCTTGCGTAACATCAATCTCATCAATCCGATTGGAACCCTGGCCGATGGACGACCTGTTTTCGGCTCTGCGCGCCGCGACGCCCGATTTAACAACGTTTTACTGCAGGATGTTGGAGCTAATTCCGACTACAATGCGATGCTGCTTACCTATCAACACCGCTTTTCTCACGATTTCCAGGTCACAGCTTCATACACTTTGTCGCACACCATCAGCGATGCCCCAGACGTCAACAGTTTCGAGCAAAATCTTCCGATCGAGGATGCGACCAACCGGCGTCGTGATCGCGGCAACAGCACCGTCAATCGCCCGCACGCGTTTACCGTCAGCACTGTCTTTGATCCCAAAGTGAACATTGACCAACATGCCCTCCGATATCTGCTCAACGGGAATTTATTCGCCGTGCTGGGAAACATAAGTTCTGGCGACCAACAAAACATAACGGCTGGCAGCTCTCTGAATGGCGATGCCACGACCACCAATATTGCGCGTCCGGTTTTCATCGGCCGTAACACTGCGCGTGGCCCGGCAATTTACCAGATTGATCTGCGCTATACACGCACGGTGCTCACACTTCGCGAACGCCTTCGGGCGCAATTTCTTGTTGAGGTCAATAACCTCTTCAATCATCCCAACATCACATTGCTGAAAACCGTGGTGCCGGTAAATGACAAGGGCGAGATGCTGGACGTGACGGGAACTCCTACAAGAGTGGTACCCACGTTCTTCCAACCGCAAACTACTGTTCTCGAAGGTCGCATCGTTCAATTCGGCCTCGCCCTGCGATGGTAGTTAGTTGTCACACCCGCGGCCGTAGCAATCGCTGCGGCCGGGGCGGCTACACCCGGAAGACAGAAATGCTGTTGTCTACCGAGGATGGTTCAGTCCTCCTTCAACTAAAATCGCGTGGCGCGTCTCAGGGCAGTGAGCTACAAGCCCTCCATACGCGCTACACACGCGATTCCTGAGACCTCGGGGATATGCCCTCAAAGAAAAAATCCCAGCGGCGCAAACATACCGAGCCTTCTGCTCCCAGGGCTTCTGTTCCAGGTGCTGCGCAAGATGTTTTTCCGGCAGTCATCTATGCGGACACAGTTCTTGCTGCTAATTTCGAAGACGCTAAGCGATACTTTCTCACGGCGCTGCTGGAGATTCATTACGCGCACACCCTCATGCTCCGCCGGCAGCACATTTTGTCTGCGGCGGAAGCTCGCATATGTCTCCAGGCCATCGATAACCTCGACCTGGCTGCGATCCGTTCAGCCTCCTATGCAGCCGGCTTTGAAGACCTGTTTTTTTACATCGAGAAAAAACTTTTTGAAGATTGTGGCGACACCGCAGGCAAGATGCACATAGCCCGCAGCCGCAATGACATTGATCTTTGTCTCTACCGCATGACGCTGCGCCGTGAAGTCCTAAAAGTTGCAGCGGCAATGCAGCGGGTTCATGACGTGCTCCTGGATCTTGCCGAACCAAACACGCATACCCTCATGCCCGCCTACACGCATACGCAGCCCGCACAGCCGACTACCCTGGCACACTACTTGATGGCCGCGGTGGAACTGTTCGGCCGCGACGTGGCGCGGCTGCGCTCGGCCTACGCCACCATCAACCGCTCCCCTTTAGGAGCTTGCGCGATCACCACCACGGGCTTTCCCATTGATCGCGACTACACCGCTGGACTTCTCGGATTCGAAGGCCTCCAGCTAAATTCCTACGGGGCCATCGCCGCAATTGATTATCTGACCGAAGCGGCCTCCACCGTGGCTGTGGCCATGATCAACCTCGGCCGGCTGGTGCAAGATCTTCTTCTCTGGTGCACCGAAGAGTTTGGTTTTCTGCGATTGAGCGATTCCTACGTGCAAGTGAGCAGCATCATGCCGCAAAAACGGAACCCTGTTTCACTCGAGCATACGCGTATTCTTGCAAGCAAGTCTTTTTCTCAGGCCCAAGCCATCCTCACGAGCGTTCACAATACTCCGTTTGGCGACATTGTAGATTGTGAAGACGATCTGCAGCCGCTGGCCTTTGCCGTATTCACCGACGCGGAACGCGCACTGAAACTTTTTGCTGGCGTGATGGCCCACTCTGAAGTGAACCGCGAGCGAATGCGGCGCCGCGCCGAAGGAAGTTTTCTCACCGTTACCGAGCTTGCCGATACGCTGGTGCGCCGCGAAGCACTTAGTTTCCGCCAAGCTCACCAGCTGGTTTCCGCCGCGGTCCACGCGCTTATCGGAAAACAGGATACTGGACACGAGACTGATGGCCATGCGGGAACTGATTCCGGGTATGGTCCCGTGCAGCTTGTGGATGAACTGGAACGCCTTGCACCGCGAATGATCCGGCGAGGTCTCAAGATCGGGCGCCCTGAATTGCTCGTCGCGCTTGACGCCCAACATTTTGTTCAGGTGCGCACGATTCCTGGCGGACCCGCTCCTGAAAGGGTGGAGGAAGAAATCGCGCGTGCCCGCAATGACTCCGCGCGGATGCAATCCTGGCTGGAAGAAAAAAGTGGTTTGCTGGAACGTTCCTCGCAATCCATGCGCAAGGAAGTGGCAGCGCAATTGAAATCCACGCCCTAAGTTCGCGAATTCGATCACCTACTAATCGGCCATCTCGAGGACTGCTCCGCCCGGCGCGAGGAATTCAATCGGCGGCAGCTCGCTGCGCTTGAAATAAAGTTTCGCTGAAGCTAAAGAATTGTTGATGACCTCGAAGGCCCCAGTGCAATTCGTTCTTGGATACGGTAATCGAAGCGTGCCGCTTCCGGTACCATCAAAAATAGCTACAAGCGTCGTACCGTTTTCCGGGTGCGAGCAGTGAACGGTCCACCGAAACGGGTCAGTCGTCCGCTCGATGATCTCCAGCTTCGTAAAATCGAAGAGCTGACCTTCATGCCACAGCCGCGCTCGGTGAAAACGCCTTCGCAAAAGCGTTTCATGCTCCACCACTTCGAAACTTGAAAGATCCCCGTACGGCGCCGAGACCACGGCCACATGCGCCCATGTCCAGGAGCGGCGATGGCGATAGCCGCAATGGTGTCCCTGCATGCCGTAACCAAGCGTTTCATTTTCCCAGATGCGATCGTCGTAACGAATTCGTCCGGAAACTACGGCGTTGGCATGCGGCGTGTGCGAAAAACCGATCCATCCTTTGTCGCTCATACTGTACGAAGCCGTCGACCGGTAATGAAGATCCCACGAAAACCGATGTCCGTCGACCTCGAATGCCCCGCGACATGAATTCTCATCCATCCGATTGCCCGAAACTTCAATCGCGAATGGCGACTGGAAACGCTCACTCACCTCGAGCCCATCCTGCGGAAATCCCGCCCCGTAATTTTCTGGTGGGCCTGCTCGAGGAACCCAGGCCACCCCTATCTGTACCGGTTCGCCCCTCGGTTGACCAGCGCATCCGCCGCCGTATGAGCGGCCCAGGTTTAACAACAGATAGCGAATCCACCAAGCGCCGGAGCCATCAGCCAAAGCCAAATGCAGGAACCATACTTCGTAGCGCCGCTTCATCGCGCGTGTGGAGAAAGTAGCGTTTAGGGAACGCGGAGGCATCTCGCAGCGAGATCAGTGTAGCAGCGTTGCCCAAAATGAAAAACCAATAACCGCTGTCGTCGCATCAGGTCGCATGCCCAAGCTTAATCCCCTGCCAACTTGAGAGCCCCGAGTCCCTGTCGTATGATGCCTGGGGCGCAATACTTGCGCATATTCCTCCATGTTCACAAAAGCGATTGGCGCGGCCAGCCGGTGGCTGCTGGATAGAATCGTGGGAGCACTCGCGGCTACTGGGATCAATCCCAATGTTCTGACGTTCCTCGGTTTGCTGGTGAACTTTTGGGCTGCCGTAATGTTTGCCACGGGGCGATTCCGCCTGGCATCCGCGATCGTATTTTTCGCCGGATTTTTGGACATGCTCGATGGACAAGTGGCGCGGCGCCAAAAGCGCGTTACGGCCTTCGGCGCTTTCTACGATTCCACTCTCGACCGCTATTCTGACATGGCGCTTTATATGGGCCTGCTGGTGTATTACGCGGTAAATGCGCGAACTTCTTATGTGATACTTGCGGCCGTTGCAACGGCCGGTTCGGTAATGGTCAGCTATGCGCGGGCCCGCGCGGAATCGCTGATCCCGCTCTGCAAGGTCGGATTCATGGAACGGCCCGAGCGCCTGGTGCTGCTCATCATCGGTGGCGCCTTCGACCGCATGGCTCCGGTTCTCTGGGTCATTGCGGTTGTCTCGACCATCACCGTGATTCACCGTATTCTTTACACTTGGCAGGAAACCCGCGCGGGAAGAACGCTACCCGGAATCAAATTGACTTTGTAAACCTCAACGATTGGATTCGTTTGGCAGCACGGCTTGTGCGGAGACTTTTCCTACCTGTGGCGTTGCCGGAGAATGGGCCGGACGCTGCGATTTGGCTTGCTCGGCATCGCTTGGCCAGGTGACATTGAGACCGGGACCCAACAAAAATTTGGAATGTTTCGCTACGTGGATCGCCAGAACGTTGTTCTCGCCTGCACGCAGCTCGCCCAAGCCTTCCTTATTGCTGCGCAAGGCTTTGTCGTCTTTATAAAGACCCACGCTGAACTCGTGCGGGCCAGCGGGAAGCGTGAACACTCGTCGAATGGGAATCGCATCGTCACCATAAGCGCCGGCGAGCGAGAAGCGAAAGAGTATTTTATGGTCGGCGAAGACCGCCAAAGTGTCATCCATGGATTTTGTTGCGATTTCGATGGTTAATTGAGCCTCGCCAGCTCTGTGCGCGTCATCGGAAGGCTTAGGGTCGGCGGTAGTCGCCGGCGGCGCAACATACGGGGCCAGTTTCGCTGCAACAAAAGTAGAGAGCGGCAGTACCAGGTGATTTTTCGTGTTCGATTTTCCGTCATTTTTTGGAAACATCTTGTGCGCCTGGGAGACTTGAACGGGCATACCTTGGTCGACCCCAGCTCCGGGAGCCTGCACCAGGGAAGAGGGAAGTTGTTCTGGTGGTTTGGGCGCGGGAACAATGCGCCTTGGTGGTGCAGGCAACACAAAAGCGTTGCGCAGGTAACCGTGGGCCAGCGTAGCCGAGAGTCCCAGCACGAGCAAACTTGTGGCCAGCGCGTATCCGCGAAGAACGAGCGGCGTATGTTTTTTTACCTGCGCACCAGCGATGGATGCAGAGGATGCCGCGACGTTCTCTAGGGCCAGGGCCAGTTCCTCGCCGCTCGCGAAACGATTGATGGGATTCTTTTCAAGGCATTTGCCGATCACACGGTCAAGCGCCGGTGAAAGTGTAGGATCGAACTTTGACGGCGGTGGCGGAGTGGATTTCAAAATCTGGCCGCAAACTCCGGCGACCGACTCGCTTCGGAAAGGGCGTTGCCCGGTAGCCATTTGATAGAGAATAATTCCCAGTGAAAACAGATCCGACCGGCAATCGGTTCTGCCGCCTTCAATTTGTTCGGGCGAGAGATAGGCGGGCGTGCCCATGAGTCGCCCGGTCTGCGAAATCCGCGTGGCCATTCGCGCGATTCCGAAATCGGCAAGCTTGACGCGTCCGTCCCCATTGATCAGTATGTTCGCTGGCTTCACGTCTCCGTGAATGATTCCGTGGCCGTGCGCGTAATCAAGCGCCCTGGCTAGCGATACGCCCCACGTGAACAGGCGGTCCGGCTGCGCCATGCCCTCGACCAGAAGCTGTTCGAGCGTCTGGCCGGTGATGTATTCCATGACGAGATATGGCGCGCCAGTCGTGTCGTCAATTCCAACGTCGTAGAGGTTGACAATGCGCGGATGCGAAAGCTGCCCAACAATACGGGCCTCGCAAAGAAATCGTTCGCGCCACTCCTTCGAACCATGGCCTGGCTGCAGGATCTTGATCGCCACGATGCGGTTAATCAGCGTGTCCCTGGCCTTGGACACACTACTGCTGGCGCCCGAGCCAATCGTTTCCTGGATTTCGTAGCGTCCTAGCTGCATTACACTCCCCCGACGAAACTTCTGACCAGCCTCACCTTACCGTTTGAGCGCCTGAGGGAGAATGGGCCGTTGGAACTAGACGCAAGTACTTTGGTACCCGAGAAAACGCGAATAGCCACTTTTTGACCGCTCCATGCACCACCTAACATATGCATTGTCTGTCAGTTACAAGCACTTCCCGGCCGATACCGAATCGTCGGATACCTGTCCCTGGGGATGTTCTGCGGATTTCACAAGCTGTTGTTCCACCGGGCCAGATACGATTTGTTCCACGCGGTCACGCAGCGCCGCACTATCTTTTTTGGAGAGGCCCGCGGTAACGATTGTGTCGTGAAGATGGACGGTAATCGTAGAGGGCCACAACATCCAATTTCCGGTGCGGTGATGCGTGAAGCTGCCGACAATGCTGACAGGAACGATCGGAATACCCAGCTGCAGAGCTATCCGGAAAACGCCGTCCTTGAATTCGCCAACATGGCCATCTCGCGTGCGGCGAGCCTCGGGAAACACAATCAGACTGGTCCCCCGTCCGAGCGCGTCTTTGGTCATGCGCCAAAGACGCTTTAGGTCCGAGGGCCGGATCGTGTCGGGAACCGGGACATTTCCGAACCGCTTCATCAGCCAGCCATAGGCTGGGATTTTGAAGTGCGATTCAAGCTCCCAGCCGCGAACGAATTGCGGAATGGCGCAATAAAGGACGAATGGGTCGAACAGATTCACGTGGTTGGCAACAAAAAATGAGGAACCCTGGGGGTCAAAGCCCGAGGAGCGACGCGCTTGAACGTTTGCGCCAGCGAGCCAAACAATCCTCCTGCAAAATGCCCGCTGCAGCCAATCATGTTCCCGGGGATCGAGAAAAATGCCGATGATGACTAGGGTGGGCGCCAGCACAAAAAAATGAATGGCGCTCACACTCCAGAGCGCCGCGCTACGCAGGCCAGGCCATAGACTCTTCATATGTACACGTCGAGCGCATGGGCGAGGATTTCCAGTGAGCGGAGTTTTAGATGGAACACTTCGCCATCAATCATAGTGGGTACGGGGGTATCTATGTCGAACTCGATGCGCCGCGCGGGCAAACGCGAGGCTAGCGGATGCTCCATGTGCGTGCCGTCAAACAGACGCGGCAGAGTACGAATCAAGCCGATGCGGCCGATGGGTCCCCAGCGAACGACTTCAATCGCTCCGTCAGCAGCATCGGCACGCGGTGCGATCATCATTTTGCCGCCGGTGAATTTGCTGTTGTTGAAGCTAAGAAAGAGATACCGGCTGCGGTCCCAAGCAGAATTACCGTCGCATCGGAAAGGAAACGGCCGGCGGCGAAGGGGCACGAGCGAAATGAGAACGCCCAACAGATAGCCAAGTTCGCCAAGCGGCTTGAAAACGCGATTGCTGAGAGCAGCAACGTCGGCGGTGAACCCGATGCTTGCCAGGTTAATCGCGTAAATTTCGCCCGCATCGTGAGTGAGGCGAATGATATCGCATGGCCGCGAACGGCCATCGAGTAACGCGCGCGCGGATTCATCCGCACCGCGACTCGTGAAGTCACGCAGGAACGAATTTCCAGTGCCCAGAGGCAGAAAACCTAGCGCGATACGGCCATGTGAATCAGTCCCAGCGCCAAGAGCTTGCGGAAACAGGCCATTCAAGATTTCGTGCGCCGTACCATCGCCGCCCACGGCAATGAAGCGGCGATAACCCTGTGAATACGCTTCTCTGGCAAGTTGCGCCGCGTGGCCCGGCGCCGTGGTGGCGATCACATCCAGCAAGAGCCCGGCCGTGCGCAATTTCGTAAGCTCGGTTGCCGCCAGCTTGCTGCATCGTCCGCCGCCAGCCTCGGGATTCACGATGGCCAAGAAACGCTTCTTCACAGGGTGATCACCGAACTGGAGCGGTCAAGGTTCGCCAGTTCTTCGGCTAGAATATTGCGTTTGATCTTGAGTGACGCGGTGCGCGGAAAATCGCGATTCCACACAATGACCCCGCTGATGCGCTTGTAACTGAGCAGGTCCCGGTTCCGGGCATTAATTTCACCGCAAACACCCTCGACGTTCTGATCTGCCTCCGGATGCACCACGATCACGAGCTGCTCCCCGAGCATAGTGCGCTTTGGCCAAATGTAATTTGCCGCGAACACGCAGAATTCTTTAACCGCAATCCCCTCAAAAACCGTTTCGATGTCTTCGGGATAAATATTCTTGCCTTCCTCAGTGACAATCATGTTTTTCTTGCGGCCCAAAAGCTGCAGGTGACCGGTCGAGTCAAGCCGCCCCAGATCGCCGGTCATCAGCCAGCCGTCTACGATCGTTTCGGAGGTCAATTCGGGCTCATCCCAATAATGGGACATCACCGTCTTACTGCGAACCGAAACTTCGCCAACACCGTCCGCATCGGGATTAACGATTCGGACTTGCATGCCGGGAAGCGGCCGCCCCACTGTGTCCGCGCGAAAACTCTTGATATCATTAACGGTGACTGCGGTGCCAGCTTCGGTGAGTCCGTATGCGTTAGCCACGGGAATCCCGAGGTCGCTGAAAAATTGCAGCGTCGCCGGCTCGGTAAACGCTCCGCCGACAAATATGCCGCGAAGCTGACCGCCAAAGGCCCGGTGCACCTCTCCAAGAAGTAAGCGGCTGATGGCCGGGAATGAGCGGCCGCGCGTCAAACGCTTATTGACAGCAACGAGCGCGTCGAACAGCTTGCGCTTCACAGGAGGCAAAGCATCGAAGCGCGCTTGCAAACCGCTGCGAAGATTTTTAAGGATCAGCGGAACCAGCGTGACGTATGCTATGCCATAACGCGTAAAGGCCTCGCGCACATATTCAGGACGCAGTGTGCGCAGATGGACCACGGTTGCTCCGCAGGTGAATGGGCCAATGAAGCCCACCATAAAATCGATCGCATGATTGGTAGGAAGAATGCTGAGATAGCGAACCCCCGGGCCAAAAGGATAAAGAGACGTGAGCGCGACGCATTGCTCGAGATAATTTTCGTGCGTCATGACGCAGCCTTTGGGCCGGCCACCAGTGCCGGAAGAATAGACAATGCAGGCCGGGTCTTTGCGCGTGCGCGGGATGAATTTCGGTTGAGTGTCGCCAGGTTTTTTGTTTGACAATTCCTCCGCTTGACGGTTTCTCTCCCCAGATTCTTTGCTAGCAAAGTCTTCCCAACGGCGCGCGCCAAAAAGGTCGGCGTTGGCCGGAACTTCGGTGACGAGAACGGTTTTCAGTTGGTGTCCCGCGAATGCTGCGGATTGTGCAAGCATGCGCCAAATGTGATATTCCGTTACGAGTACGCTGGCCTTCGAGTGCCTAAGAAGGCGCAGCTGTTCGTCGGGCGTAAGCTTGTAATCCAGCGGGACAAGCACGCCGCCGCAGAAGAAAATGGCGTATGCCGAAATCAGCCACTTCGACTGATTGGTCATAATAATCGCGGCGCGGTCACCGCCGCGGAAGGCGCTGTCCTGCAACTCCCCGGCCAGCGGCAGAGCAACTTCCTTAAATTGCCCGAACGTGAGGCGCGCTTTTTCCTTTTCGCGGTCTGTCTCGATTAAGCAGACTTCCTTTGGCCAGCGATCGAGTGCGTCGCCAAGCGCTGCTCCTAAGGAATCGTATTGTGTAAGATCGAGCACCGGACCGAAGCGAATCGGACAAACGAGCCGCGACAAATGGCTCAATCAAACGTTCTATTGTCTGTATCTGTCTGCCTGGTGGCAACAACCGAATGGTCGGGTTGGTCAGGAAGTTTCAGCCTTAACGCTGGCCCTTTGTGAGGGTGTCTACCCCGGGGTATTTTTGTAAGTGCCGATTGTACAGACCTTGCAGGTACCCCGTCTGGTAGGTACGAAGCTTTTAAGGCCCTCAGAGGCTTACTTAGCGCGCTGCTAGCCAGGGGGGGCAGAACTGCCGGATTCGGTGCGGAGGCCCCTCAATGAGTTTGTGATTTTTTTGTGATTGGCGGCCGAAACAGAAACAATCAGGGCCGATTGGTGGGTGGTTTTATCACCGTCGCCATTCGGTTTGGTTCCGGCTTCACTATCTTTTTCTTTGGCTTCTTGACCTCGCGGCGGCGCGCGTCCTTATTTCCCATGGTGGACAGCTTGCCACAATTTGCCAGCGATAGCCAGCAATTCGCGATCGAGCAAAGCCCGCTTCAAAGCAGGCTAGCAGAGCACGCCGGTTGACTCGACTCGCGTGGGATGCTATAAAAATCCTCCTTATCTTCCTGTGTTAGGCTCGCAGGTTGCACGGTTCGGGTGTGTCGTCAACGGAGAAAGCTCCTTACAGGCATAACAACTGAATGGAAATTGTTCACCAACTTGGCGAACTGTTCCTGCAGGCTGTGCCCACAGTCCTGATCGTTTTCCTCTTTTATCTGTTTCTTCGCGCCAACTTCTTTGGTCCCATGGAGAAGATATTGGACGAACGCCGGGAACGAACGATAGGCGCGCAACGCGCTGCGCAGGCGAGCCAGGCGGCTGCGCAGGAAAAGGAACGCGCTTATCAGGATGCTCTCAGAAAGGCGCGCGCTGAAATTTATGCCGAACAGGAATCGGCGCGCCAAAAGGTTTTGGAAGAGCGTAACGCGCGCCTGCGCGAGGGTCGCGGCCGCGCAGCCAGCGAAGTTCAAGCGGCTAAGGAACGAATCGCAAGGGACATGGCTGCCGCGCGCAGCGAACTGGAAGCCGCCAGCGGCCAGCTTGGCAGCGAGATTGTTAGCAGAATTCTGAAGCAGTCTCCACCGCAACCGGCGAGTCCGGGCAGGGGAACGCGATGAGGCGGCGCGGAAGGATTGGCCTGGTCGCGGCCCGTTGCTTTTTTGCATTGCTGCTGCCGGTTGTGTACGCAGGGGCTGCCGAAGGTGCCGCAGCGAATCCCGCGGACACATCCCTTGGCGAGATTTTTCGCTGGTTGAATTTCAGCGTCGTTGCGGCTGCACTTGGCTACCTGATCGTGAAATACGCGCCTGGGTTTTTCCGAGCGCGTGCCACGGCCATCTCCCGAGACATGAGCCGCGCGGCAGCGGCAAAAGCGGAGGCGGAGCGCGCGTTAGCCGAGGCGGAGGACAAGCTGGCGCGTCTTACTGAGGAAGTGGTCGGATTGCGATCCGCGGCTCAGCGGGACGCTTCTGCAGAGGCCGAGCGCGTTTCTAATCTGACGCGCAGCGATATGGAAAAAATTGTTCGCGCAGCTCGAGCCGAAATTGATGCCGCCGCGCGCGCGGGACGATTGGAATTGAAAGCCCTAGCGGCGCGCGCAGCGATAGACCGCGCTGAAGCCCTGCTTAGAAAGCAACTCACCCCGGAACTACAGAATGCATTGTTTCACACCTTCGTGGAGAGTTTGCCAGGGAGCGCGAATTGAACGCCATCGCCAAACGTTACGCTGCAGCTCTGGCTGATGTAGCGATGGAGCAAGCGGCAGCCCAGCCGATAAAGAAAAATCTCGCGGATTTTGCGGAGGCCCTCAGGGTCTCGACAGACCTGGCCAATTTGTTAGCCAGTCCGAGCGTGTCACGCGGAAGCAAGCGGGCGGTTATCGAGAAACTTGCCGCGCGGATGGGTGCCGGAAAGATCTTTAGAAATTTCTTGCTGGTTCTCACCGACAACCGGCGCACCGCGCTTCTGCCTGAAATGGCGGAGGCTTTTGACGCTCTGCTTCTCGAGCGCATGGGTATCGCCGAAGCCCATGTAACTTCGGCCGAGGAATTAACGGACGCACAGAAGATGGAACTGGCCGGCGCGATGGAACGCATGACCGGTAAAAAAATACAAGCGCGCTACCGTGTCGATCGCGGCTTGCTGGGTGGCGCCGTCGTGCGTATCGGCTCTACGGTATATGACGGGTCGGTGCGCGAGCAACTCGAGCGGCTGCGCGACCGGCTGACTACGGAATAGGAGCGGGAATGGCCACGATCAAAGCAGATGAAATTACAAAAATTATTCGCGAGCAGATTGCCAACTACGAGCAGAGCATCGCGGTAGACGAAGTGGGATCGGTAATCTCCGTTGGCGACGGCATCGCCCGTATTCACGGACTGGAAAAAGTAATGGCCGGGGAGATGCTGGCCTTCCCGCATGAGGTTTTTGGCATCGCGCTGAACCTCGAAGAAGACCAAGTGGGAGCGGTGCTGCTCGGCGAATACACGGCGATCAAAGAAGGCGATACCGTCAAGCGCACCAACACGATTATGTCTGTGCCCGTGGGCGAAGCGCTGGTGGGGCGCGTGGTGAATCCGTTGGGTATACCGGTAGACGGCAAGGGACCGATCGCGTCCGGGCAGCGCAGCCCGCTCGAGCGCTTGGCACCGGGCGTGATTGACCGGCAACCCGTGCGCGAGCCCCTGCAAACCGGGATCAAAGCGATTGACTCGATGATTCCGATCGGGCGCGGGCAGCGCGAGTTGATCATTGGCGATCGGCAAACCGGTAAGACCGCCATTATTCTGGACACGATCATCAACCAGAAGGGTGGTGACATGATCTGCATTTACTGCGCGATCGGACAAAAACGCTCAACGATTGCGCAGGTGGTGAAAATTCTTACCGACGCCGGGGCCATGGATTTCACGATTGTCGTGGCCTCGTCGGCGACCGAGCCGGCGACGCTGCAGTACATCGCTCCTTACGCTGCGTGTGCGATGGGGGAATACTTCCGCGATTCAAAGCGGCACGCGGTGTGCTTCTACGATGATCTTTCGAAACATGCGCAAGCCTATCGCGAAATTTCCCTGCTGTTGCGCCGCCCGCCAGGCCGCGAGGCTTTTCCCGGTGACGTTTTCTATTTGCACTCGCGACTGTTGGAGCGCGCCGCGAAGCTGAACGACAAGCTGGGCGCAGGTTCGCTGACTGCTTTGCCGGTAATTGAAACGCAGGCCGGAGACGTCTCGGCATACATCCCGACCAACGTGATTTCGATTACCGACGGGCAGATTTATTTGGAAGCGGATCTTTTCAACGGCGGCATACGACCGGCCATCAATGCGGGGATTTCGGTAAGCCGCGTGGGAGGCAACGCGCAGATTAAGGCCATGCGGCAGGTGGCTGGATCACTGCGTTTGGACATGGCGCAATTCCGGGACCTCGCGGCATTCGCGCAGTTCGGCGCCGAGCAGCTCGACAAGGTAACGCAAGCACAATTGGCGCGTGGCCAGCGGCTGACCGAAGTGCTCAAGCAGGATCAGTACTCGCCGCTGCCTATTGAGAAGCAGGTGTTTATGATCTTCGCGGGAACCAGCGGGGCGATGGACAATATTCCGCCCGCCCAGTGCCGCCGCTTCGAGAGCGAACTGCTCAATTTCATGGACACCAATTACAGTGGGCTGCTCAAACAAATTGCAGAAAAGAAAGCGCTGGATGATGCCCTGCGCATCGAGTTGCGCAAGGCGATTGATGCGTTCAAGGAACCATTCATGGCCACGACCACAGCAAAGGCAGCGAGTTAGGAGCATACCTCGGTAAACAGCAATGGCCACACTTCTCGATTTCCGGCGTCGCATACGCTCGGTCAAAAATACCCAGCAGATTACCCGAGCGATGAAGTTTGTTGCCGCGGCGCGGCTGCGCCGCGCGCAGGAGCGCGCACTTGCCGCGCGTCCTTACGCGACTCAAATCGTGCGTGTTTTGCGCTCGACGATTGCGCGCATCGAGAATCCTGTGCATGCACTGATGGCTCGTCGCGAAGAGCAAAGGATTGCGATCCTGGTGCTGACCGGAGAGCGGGGACTTTGCGGCGGGTTCAACACCAACATTTTGCGCCGAGCGGTGGAGTTGTTTCGAGAGCATCGCAATCGCAATCTATTCGTCATTCCGGTGGGGAAAAAAGGCCGCGATTCGTTGCGCAAGCAAGGAATGGAATTTCTTGGCGAGTACGTGAACGTGCTTGCCAAGGTGGAATTTTTAACAGCTCGTGAAATCTCGGCGCTAGTAAGCGAGCTCTACACTTCGGAGAAGATAGACGCCGTGTACATTGTATACAGCCAATTCAAGAATGTAATCGCAGCGAATCTGGTGTCTGAGAAACTTTTGCCTGTGGAAACGGAGAAAGCGCGGGAAGGGGCACCCGATGCGGACGCCGCAGCGCAAGTGGACTACATCTACGAACAGCCAGCGCAGTATCTACTGGACCGATTGCTGCCGCGGTATGTGGAGACTCAGATTTATCGCGCCATGCTGGAATCTTCAGCTGCGGAATATGCCGCCCGCATGATGGCAATGGAATCGGCAACGAATAACGCCGCCGACGTGATCGAAGCGCTTACGCTGCACATGAATAAGGTTCGCCAAGCCGCGATCACAAGAGAGATTATCGAAATCATCGGCGGCGCGGCTTCGACAGCCTAAAAGGAGAAGAAATGGCGGAGAAAACCGCAAACATCGGGCATGTTGTGCAGGTCATCGGCCCGGTCTTGGACATTCAATTCGAAGAAGGCAAACTTCCGGCGATCTACAACGCGGTGCGCATCACGAGCGAAGGCTACAATGTACCGGAGCCGCTCGACATTATTGCGGAGGTGCAGCAGCACCTTGGCGAAGGACGTGTGCGAACGGTGGCGATGAAGCCGACCGAGGGTGTGGTTCGCGGAATGAAAGCTACCGACCAGGGCGAAGGAATTTCCGTTCCGGTGGGCCGTGGAACTTTGGGTCGAGTGATGAATGTGCTCGGCGAACCGGTGGATGGGTTGGGGCCGGTCCAATGTAAGACTCGCTTCCCAATTCACAGGCCTGCGCCGACGCTCGAAGACCAATCCACCGAACTGGAAATGTTTGAGACCGGCATCAAAGTTGTGGATCTGATCGAACCCTATCTCAAAGGTGGGAAGATTGGCCTTTTCGGGGGCGCGGGTGTTGGCAAGACAGTTTTGATTCAGGAACTAATTCACAACGTGGCGATGAAGCACGGCGGCGTTTCGGTTTTCTCGGGAGTCGGCGAACGCACGCGTGAAGGCAATGACCTTTTGCTGGAAATGTCCGAGTCTGGCGTGGTGGTACCCGGCAACTCGGAGAAATCGCGGGCCGCGCTGATTTACGGCCAGATGACTGAGCCGCCCGGGGCGCGCTTGCGCGTGGGGCTAACCGGGTTAACAGTCGCTGAGTATTTTCGCGATGAGGAACATCTCGACGTCCTGCTCTTCATCGATAATATTTTTCGCTTCGTGCAGGCTGGCTCGGAAGTCTCCGCACTCCTCGGACGCATGCCTTCCGCCGTGGGCTACCAGCCAAACCTCAACACCGAAATTGGGGAGTTGCAAGAGCGCATTACCTCTACAAAGCATGGCTCGATTACGTCGGTGCAGGCAATTTTCGTTCCCGCGGATGATTACACCGACCCGGCGCCCGCGGCGACCTTCGCGCATCTTGATGCGACGACCAATCTCAGCCGACAAATCGTCGAACGCGGAATCTATCCTGCTGTGGATCCCTTGGCGAGTTATTCTCGCATTCTCGATCCGCGCATCGTCGGCCAGGAACATTACACCGTGGCTCGCTCGGTGAAGTCGGTTCTGCAGCGCTACAAGGACCTGCAGGACATCATCGCGATTCTCGGTATCGAAGAGCTTTCCGATGAGGACAAACAAACCGTTGCGCGCGCCCGCAAGATCGAGAAATTTCTTTCGCAGCCGATGTTTGTGGCTGCGCAATTCACCGGGCTCGAAGGGCGTTATATTAAGATTGCCGATACCGTGCGCGGCTTCAAGGAAATCGTCGAAGGCAAACACGATGGCGTGCCCGAGCAGGCCTTCTACATGGTGGGCACAATCGAAGAAGCGCTGGAGAAAGCGGAAAAAATGTCGGCAGCTGCTGCCTAATGCTACCAAGTTCCATCCAACTCGAAGTCGTCACGCCAGAGCGCGAGCTAGTGAGCGAGAGCGTGGAGTCTGTCCAGTTACCAGGGCTCGATGGTGAACTCGGTATCTTGCCGGGCCATGCGCCGCTGATCACTGAGTTGGGTTTGGGTCAGTTGACCTACCGCCAAGGGGGGCAGACCGGCCATCTCGCGATCATCGGTGGATTCGCCGAGGTTTTGCCGGACCACGTGTCGGTCCTGGCCGAAATTGCGGAACGCGCGGAAGACATTGACCTCAAGCGCGCTGAGGCTGCGAAAGAACGCGCGGAAAAGCGACTGGCCTCCGGTGGAAGCGACGTGGATTGGAACCGCGCGGCGGTGGCCCTGCAGCGTGCCCTAATCCGCTTGCAGGTGGCGTCCATAGGAGGAGTTGTAGGTCGCGCCCGGCATCATGATCGCGGAAATGTTGAACGGTAAGGTCGCTGCGAACGCCCTGATGTCCCTCGACTCCCTCGGAATCCTCACTCGAATACGCGGCATCCAATTAGTATGACCAATCCTCAAGAACCGGTCACCATTTACGGAACCTCCTGGTGTTCTGACTGCCGGAGCGCTAAGAGGTTTCTAAGGGAACGCGGCGTTGAATTTCGCGAAGTCAATATTGACGAGCAGGAGGATGCCGAAGCTTTGGTGATCAGGGTGAATAACGGTAAGCGGAAAGTGCCCACGATCGAGGTGGGCGGCCGCTATTTTGCCTGCAGTCCCTTCGACCCGTATCAACTCTCACGCGAACTTGGCGTACCCCTCAATTTACAGCCAGCCAAGTAATTTGAGCCGATTCTTATAACTGCCCATGGGTTCAGGCCGAGCTCCGAAAAAGTTACAGGCCGATGCCACGCGTCATCACTCCGGCGAGATGCAGCTTCTCGTCCAGCAGCACTAAGTCCGCGTCGGCACCTGCGCACAGGACGCCCTTCTTTCCCTCAAGGCCGAGCAGCCGCGCCGGATTGATCGTCAGCATACCCACCGCCTCGACCAAAGTCACTCCCATCCCCACAACATTTCTCAGAGCACGATCCAAGGTGAGCGTGCTTCCGGCCAGCCGGCCTTCGGAGTTACGGCACACGCCGCCAACAACGTCCACCTCAAACGTGCCGAGCGAGTATTTTCCGTCGGGCATTCCCGTTGCTGCGGTTCCGTCGCTCACCAGAATGACGCTCTTGAAACCTTTCGCTCCCCATAGCAAGCGCATCGCAGCTTCGTCTACATGCACGCCGTCGGCAATGAGCTCCGCGGTGACCTTCTGCTCTGTGAGTACCGCGCCGAGGATACCAGTTTCGCGATGGGAAAAAGGACGCATGGCGTTGAATACGTGTGCGGCGTGCTGCGCTCCACGACGAATCGCGGCTAAGGCTTGAGTATACGTAGCGTCGCTGTGCCCCAGAGAGACTACCAGCGCAGCCTTTCGTGCTGCGTCAATACATGGCATTGCGCCAAGTAGTTCGGGCGCGAGCGTCAGAATCCTCGCCGTCCCGTTCGCGGATGCAAGAAACTGTTCCAGTGTTTCGACTGAGGGCAGCACGAGCCATTCCACCGGGTGCACCCCACGACGAGTCGCGCTGATGAACGGTCCTTCGAAGTGGATGCCTAGTATTTCCGCGGCACAAAGCTTGCTAACGGTGGTCCCCTGTTTCTTGATGTAGCGAGCAATGCCCTCAGCGCTTTGGCAAATGGTATCGGTGCTTGCCGTGACCGTGGTGGCCACTAGCGACGTGGTTCCGTGGCGAGCCACCGTAGCAGCGATCGCCGATAGAGCCGCCGGATTCGCCTCCATCACGTCATGCCCGCCGGCGCCATGGATGTGCACATCGACAAATCCCGGCACTACGGTCTTGTCAATCGCGTTGATGACCCGAGCCCGCGGCGGTACGCGAACCGCATCGCGGCGTCCAACAAGAGTGATGACACCATCTTCGATTACCACGGCGGCGTCGGAGATTTCTTCGAGGGGCGTCAGTGCGCGGGAGGCGTGGAGAACAAGGGGGGTCATGGCCGGGGCATTATCGTACTCGATGCGCTCCAGTTTGCGCCACACACCCTGATGATAAAAAAACGGGCCACCGATTGACGTGGCCCGCTCTGAAAACCAAGGACTTATTTGGCGTTATTTTTTTTCCTTAGGCATCGTAATGCTCGCAACCTTGATCGTATCTCCCTCAATCGTCCCGGTTACCACAACGTGATGGCCGGCATGGGTCGCCGCTTTGTCTTGGGGTTCGACCGTATAGACCTTGTTGTCTTTATCGTCGACGAAAACATATTTGGCCCCATGACCCTCCACACACTTCTTCGCGCATCCGGCGTCAACGTTCTTCGCCCCGCACATAGAGTCATTGATTTGGCCAGTCCACGATCCGTCATTCGATGCCCAGGCCAGGCCATAGCCAGCGAGCACAATCAATGCAACGAGTACAAACATCACCATGGCAACGCGCTTAATCATTACGATTCCTCCTTCGTTGTTTGCAGTTAAAACGAATCCGCGAAGCAAGGGCCTACTCTCGCATATTCCAATTGTGGTGTCCAGGGGCGTGCGGCAGGGCCATGTCTGCTTGCCTAAAAGTGGGTATACAGCGCCAAAAACAAAAGGGAGGATTTCCATTGAAATCCTCCCCGTCCCCCCTCGGAACGCCAAGCCCTGCGGCTCCGGTATGGCTCAACGCCCTACCCTAGCTTTCCGTATCTTAGAGCAGCCGCTTTACCAGCCTGATGAGCTGGCAACAGCAGCTGTTGTAGCAGCAGACTTGGGCACGCTGAGGTAGCCCGAGGCCTGTTGCTTGGAAACCTTATTTACAACTAGCTCGAGCGCTGTACGGCTGCCGTTGGTATAGAAGTAAATCGGCTCATTCACCGAGCGATTCTTCTTTTCAAAACGGTTGTCATCGGCGAGCACCACGATCGTAAATCGATTCTTCTTAGGGTTGGTGTCGCGTAACTCGACCTGGATATTGCCAACTTTTTGAATGCCGCCTTTGCGAGCCAGAGTGAATTCAAAATATTCGCGCTGGCCCATCCGGCGAAGCTGATCGATCTCGTCGTGGTTGCGGGCAATTAATGTGCCAAGCTCGCCTCGCGCCATCTGTATGCTGGTCTCGACGCTTGTCCTAGTGGCGTCAAGCGCATTTTTCACACCGCTGACGTCTCCGTTCAGCTTGTTGATATCTTCCGCACTGGCTTTGGCGGCTAGGGAAGTCTCAAGCCCATTGAGCTTCTTAATATAATTGGCGCTGCTGACCTTCGTCTGATGGCGAGCCGCGAGAAGCTGAGTCTCAGTGAGCTTCAACTTATCGGTAACCACGCGAAGATCACTTCGTATCTGGGTGTTGGTGTCATCAGCCTTGGCGATGCGCTGATTCAGAACCTCGACGTTTTCCTTCAGAGCCGCATTGGTAGTTTGCTCCACATAGCTCGCGTGGTTAGACGCGCTCCAAGCCAATCCGAGCGCGCCGATCGAGAAGGCCGCAAGCACAATCACTGCTATCGTGAGCCAGCGAGGTGTTCCGGTCACTGGCTGTGAATCGTTGATGTTTTCCTCGCGAAACTCGCTCATGGACTGGCTCCTTTGTCTTCGCATACTTAAAGTGCACGCCCCTCGCCAAAGGGCACTTCGTTCTCAATGAAGCCAGGTATTCGCCTGAAAAGGCGAGGGATGAGCACCGTAGACGGGAGTCTCGGAGAGCGCGCCAGCATCGTACTAGTACCTGTAAGGATTACGCGGATCATGCCGTTCCGCGTAGCAGTGAAACTAGCGATGGTGGAGGGATAAAGAATACAGTCGCGGGATTGCTTTAAAACAGCTTCGCAATGGTCCTAAGTCAAGCAACCTTATTTGCTTGCGCGGGTAGCGGGGTCAACGCGGCTTGGTGTACAGGCATATCGTCGGGGACCGATTTCCCCTCGACGGCGTTGAAATAGGCTTCCAAGGTAGTCGTAGCAGCTTCCAAAACGACGTAGCAATCCTTGCACTCCCCCACATGGATCTCGACTTCGCGAGCCACCGAGCGGGACAATTTGCCTTCTAAGTACCAACAGATCAAATGTATAGCGTCTTTGCAACTCATGGTGCTGTCCACGATCGATCCCCTGGCACGTCTGCCCACGGTGATGTTTATAGCATTTCACTAGCCAATGGGTGTGGTCCAAGAGCCTTGCGTATATGCAATACAATGCTGTAGTTAGTAGTGACGGCGCGCGCCTTCCCTTTTTGACACGCAGAGAGGGGGAGCAAACTTTACATTTTACGCACTAAACATCAACGCGTGATGATCATGCTGCGGAGGGCCGCAATGCGCTCCTCAAGGGGAGGATGGGTGCTGAAAAGACCACCAAGCATGCCTTGCGGCGTGAGCGGTTTTACGATAAACAGAGCGGACGTTGCCGGCGGAACATCCATCGGAATACGCTTGTTGTACGCTCCGAGTTTCTCAAGCGCGCGGACCAAGCCCTGGGAGTACCCGACCATGCGGGCCCCGGTGGCATCGGCAGCAAATTCGCGCTGCCGCGAAATTCCCAGTTGGATCAATAAGGCCGCGATGGGCGCCAATAAAAGCATAAGCAGCCCGGAGACACCGCCACCGCGCTCATCATTGTCGCGAGAACCGCCGAACCAAAACCCCATACGCGCGATAAAGGTGACCGCCCCTGCGATGGTGGCCGCGATGGAACTTGTCAGAATGTCGTAGTTGCGCACGTGCGATAACTCGTGGGCAATGACGCCCTCGAGTTCTTCATCATCCATCAATTGAAGCAGACCCTCAGTGACGGCCACCGATGCGTGTTTTGGATTGCGTCCGGTAGCGAAGGCGTTTGGGGCAGCCTCAGGAATCACATAGAGTTTGGGCATTGGCAAGTTTGCCTTGCCTACCAAGCGCTCCATCACCGCATACAGCCGAGGGACCTGCTCGCGAGCCACCGGTCGCGCACCGCTGGACATCAGCGCAATCTTGTCGGAGAAAAAGTAGGCTACGCCGTTCATCACCACGGCGATAACCAGAGCCAAAGCCATGCCGTTGGGGCCGCCAAATCGCTCGCCAACAAGCACGAGAAGAATCGAAAGCATAATTAATAAAAACCCGGTGCGCAGAAGTTTCATTTGTTTGCCTTGTACGCCGAAATCACTGGTACACCAAAATCCTTGTTATTGGTGCTGTCTGTAGATGAATAGGATGCGCCGAGCCCATATTTGAGTATAGTTGTCGGGCACTTCCGTGCTTATTTGTGGCGCCCTGCCTGGGCCCCCTTTTTCTTGTCACCGCTGGGCTGATCGCTGCCGTCGCTCTTTTGTGCTTTTTCCTGACTCCCAGCAGTGCGTTCGAAGCGCATCCTGACGGAGCGCGCATCGCGATCTACCACAACGTGGTCACCCGGCAAAACGCTTCCTTCGAGGATGCGCAACGCTAGTGGATCCTGCACCAGGCGCTGAATGGTGCGACGCAACGGCCTTGCTCCGTAGGCCGGATCGAAACCCTCGCGAAGCAACAGCTCACGAGCCGCAGGCGTGAGCTCGATCGTAATCTTTCTTTCTGCGAGCATTTTCTCGACGCTAGCCAAAAGCAGGTCGACAATCTTTTCCAGTTGCTCTTTGCCGAGCGGATTGAAAATCACGATCTCGTCTATGCGGTTGAGAAACTCCGGGCGGAATGTCGCGCGTAGGGCTTCCAGCGCTTCCTTTTGCGCCCGTTCCGGATCTTTGCCAGACAATTCAAAAATCGCCGATGAACCGACGTTGCTGGTCATTACCAAAACAGTGTTGCGAAAATCTACCGTGCGACCCTTGCCGTCGGTCAGGCGCCCGTCCTCTAGGATTTGCAGCAGCACATTGAATACATCGGGGTGCGCCTTTTCGATTTCATCAAACAACACCACGGAATACGGATGACGACGGACCTGCTCGGTCAGCTGCCCGCCTTCTTCGTATCCGACGTATCCCGGGGGCGCACCAATCAGCCGCGAAACCGAATGCTTCTCCATGTATTCCGACATATCGATTCGGATCATCATCCGTTCGTCATCAAACAAAAATTCCGCCAGGGCGCGAGCCAGTTCGGTCTTGCCAACCCCGGTGGGCCCCAGAAAGATGAAGGAGCCAAGCGGTCTCCGGGCATCAGAAAGCCCCGTACGGCTGCGCCGGATGGCGTTCGCGACATGTCCCAACGCGCTTTCCTGGCCGATGACCCGTTGGCGGAGGCGCTCTTCCATGTGCACCAGCTTCTGAGCTTCACCCTCGAGCAACCGGCCCACCGGAATCCCCGTCCACTTGGCCACGATTTTGGCGATATCCTCTTCGTCAACCTCTTCTTTCAGCATCCTGCCATTCTTCTGGATCTCGCCCATGCGCTGTTCAGCTTCATGAAGCTCGCGCTCGGCCGCGGCAATCTTTCCGTAGCGAATCTCGGCCACTTTCGAGAGTTCGCCCGAGCGCTCGTAGCGCTGCTCCTCATTGCGCAGCTGCTCAATCGTTTCCTTTAACTTGCGGATCCGCCCGATGGCCTCCTTCTCGGTCTGCCAACGCGCCTTCTGAGCGCTCGATTGCTCGCGCAGGGCTCCCAATTCTTTCTCGATTTGCTCGCGGCGTTGCACGGACTGCGGATCGCTTTCTTTCAACAAAGCCTGGCGCTCGATTTCCAGTTGCAGTATGCGCCGTTCGATGGTGTCAATCTCGAGGGGCAGCGAATCAATCTGCATGCGTAGGCTGGCCGCAGCTTCATCGATCAAGTCAATGGCTTTATCCGGCAAGAAACGATCGGAGATATAGCGATGCGAAAGTGTCGCCGCGGCCAGAATTGCGGCATCCTTGATGCGCACGCCGTGATGCAGCTCATAGCGATCTTTCAATCCACGCAGAATCGCAATCGTATCTTCGACTGACGGTTCGCTGATCAACACCGGCTGGAAGCGGCGTTCGAGTGCCGGATCCTTTTCAATGTGTTTTTTATACTCGTTCAACGTCGTCGCGCCGATGGCCCGCAATTCTCCGCGCGCCAGCGCCGGCTTCAGCATATTCGAAGCGTCCATGGCGCCTTCGGCAGCGCCAGCTCCGACCAGTGTGTGCAGCTCATCAATGAAAAGGATGATTTGCCCTTCGGCTTCGGTAATTTCTTTTAACACCGCTTTCAAGCGGTCTTCGAACTCGCCGCGGTACTTCGCTCCCGCAACCAGTGCTGCCAAATCGAGCGCCACAATTTTCTTCGGCTTTAAAACCTCGGGTACATCGCCGGTAATAATACGTTGCGCCAAGCCTTCGACCACAGCCGTCTTTCCCACACCGGGTTCGCCTATAAGCACCGGGTTATTTTTTGTGCGCCGCGCCAGAATCTGCATGACTCGACGAATCTCGTCATCGCGCCCGATGACCGGATCGAGCTTTCCGCGGCGCGCCAGCTCGGTCAGATCGCGCGCGTATTGCTCCAGGGCCCGGTAGGTGGTCTCAGGATTTTGTGAAGTCACGCGTTGCGAGCCACGCACCGAGGTCAAGGCCTGCAAAATTGCCTCATGGCTCGCCCCATGGCGCTTCAGAATCTGACCGGCGGGGTCGCGCGTCATTCGGGCCAGCGCAAGAAACAAATGCTCGGTGGAAACGTAGTCGTCTTTGAAGTTCTTGGCTTCTTCAAATGCATTTTGCACCACCTGGTTGGCGGCCTGTCCGAGATGCTGTTGAGAAATTCCGGTGACTTTCGGAAGACGCGCCAGCTCCGCCTCAATGTCTCGCGCCAGCGCCTCAGGGCGCGCGCCTAACCGTGCCAGGAGGGGTGGGACAACCCCGTCTTGCTGCTCAATGAGGGCTGAAAGCAGATGGATCGGCTCGATCTGTTGCTGCTCGTGTCGAGCTGCGATCTCTTGAGCTTCTTGCAGGGCTTCCTGCGCTTTCACGGTCAATTTGTCAAAACGAAGCATTGTCCCTCGTGGAATTCCCGGGCTTCCCTAAAGAAAAACACAAAAGGGGCTGGCGCCATCCCAGCCCCCCTGCAACTCTAACTCATTTTACCTTCCCGAGGCCGCAGCAGCATTCTTGTTTACGTTCACGGACGCGTTCGCATCCGTGCTTACGTTAACCTTTATCTGCTTTGGTTTGGCCTCTTCACGCTTCGGAATCGTGAGCGTCAGCACGCCGTTGCGATACGTGGCCTGAATGGCCTCGGTGTTTACCGTGTTGGCCAGCGCGAAGCTTCGGCTGAAGGCTCCGTAAGCGCGTTCCACGCGGAGATAATTCTCCTCGCTTACTTTCTTTTCAAACTTACGCTCTCCGCGGATGGTCAGCACGTGGTTTTCGATCCGCATATCCAGATCTTTTTCGTCGATGTCGGGCAAATCAGCCTTGACGACCAATTCATGCTCGGTCTCGTAAATATCGACCGGCGGCGCCCAGGTCGTAAGGGCCGACTCATTCGCACCGCGCCCGCTGAAATCTTCAAAGGCCCGATTCAGTTGATCCTGCAGGCTCGAAAGCCCGCGAAACGTGGACATTCCAGTGTTCATTATGCACCTCCATGATGTAACTACGATGGAATAATATAATATGCGTGTATTACTGTCAAGTATTTTCTAACTTCCTTACGCGCGACGCAACATACTTGTTTTTATTCTGTTATGGGCTGCCCGTGGTGTGACGAACGCCTCGTCCTCGTTTTCGCAACCGGTTTCCCTCGACGCAGGGTAGACTATGCCCCGTGAAACTTTCGGAACTCGATTACGCGTTGCCCGCCGAAAGAATCGCCCAAGAACCACCGGAGCGGCGTGACGCTGCGCGAATGTTGCTGTTGGACCGCGCGCGCGGCGACTGGCAGGACCGCCAGTTTCGCGAGTTCCCCGAAATACTGCGCGGTGATGAGATGCTTGTCATAAACACGGCGCGAGTGATTCCGGCCCGGCTGTTTGCCCGACGTAAAGGCGTCCGCTCCGAGACCCCCGGACCGAACCCGCGGGTGCGCAGCCAGTTTTTGCAATCGCCCATCGAGGTGTTACTAGCTCGCGAAATTGAGCCCAACGTCTGGGAGGCACTGGTGCGCCCTGGGCGAAAGGTGGGAACTGGCGAACGTCTCATCTTTGCAGACAGCGAGCTCCAGGCTGAAGTGATCGCTCGCGGTGAGTATGGACTGCGCATGCTGCGTTTCGATGGGCAAAACGATCTGCTGGCACTTCTTGAGCGGCTCGGACATACACCGCTTCCGCCATATATCCATCGCTCCTACAGCGATCGTGCCGAGGAAGCGTTGGATCGCGAGCGATACCAAACGGTGTTTGCCAAACATCCTCGGGCGGTCGCCGCCCCGACGGCCGGGCTGCATTTCACACCAGAGATTCTCGAACGAATACGCGCGCGGGGAATTCCAATTCTGGAGCTAACCCTGGACGTTGGCCTGGGCACGTTTCAACCAATACGCAGCGACGAGGTTGAGAAGCACCGGATGCATTGCGAAGCTTATCAGATCCCGGACGAGACGGCCGCGGCGCTTGGTGCCGGACGTCGTGAGGGACGCCGTGTTCTAGCTGTGGGCACGACAGTGGTTCGAGCATTGGAGGATGCCGCGACAAAGTGCGCCGTAGCTCCAACCCAATCCCCAGTAATGAAGTATCACGTGATGGCTGCCGGGAAGGCCGCGGCGGATATCTTTATTTATCCCGGCTTCGAGTTTCGAATCGTGGATGGGTTGCTTACTAACTTCCACCTTCCCCGAACCAGCCTGCTGGCAATGGTGGCCGCATTCGCGGGACGCGAGCACATCCTACGCGCGTACCAGCACGCTATCTCTGAAGGGTACCGCTTCTACAGCTACGGCGACTGTATGTTGATTCGCTAGCTGGACGTTCGCCTAAACAAGACATAAATTGATATAAATAAGTACGGGAAGGTCCGAGCGGATGCGTCGGGGACCTCCCCGTAACGATATAAGCCGGTAACAGAATGAGGTTTTTCGGTTAGTTAGCGATAACCAGCACGCGGCGATCGCCTGCAAAGCGTACTTCTCGCACTTCGCCATCCGAGCCAAGCAAAACCGAGCTGTTCGCGGCCTTGGTTTCTCGCTCTTCCCAGCGTCCTTCGGTCTCCGCGACCACAGTCTTGCCCTTTTGGACGGTCACTTTGCTGCCGTCAATCAGAAGATGGTATTCGCCGGCCTGTAGGTCGGCCTTACCGAATTTAGATGCTTGAAAAATTGTGATCACTTTAGAAATGGGTTTCGCGAAGGCCGGGACAGTTAGCCCAACCAGGACCACGAACGTCGCAAATGGTAACCAAGACTTGCTGGTACGCATAACTCAACCCTCCTCAATTTAGGATTTAGGACAACCTTGAACGTCGCTGGGGCAGTTTACGGGAGAGTTGACACGCAGCGCATCTTACGAGTAGGCTCGCGCCAAGACACACATACTTCCTGAGCGCACAGCCGGTGAAGAATTGCGTGTCAAGGCCTCGCGGCTGCCACCGCGGGGCCACTTTTTTTCTCCTACGTATTGGGTACTGTCAGCACAAGATTGCCTGCACTGCTATAGACGAAGTCACCCAGCTGAATGTTTCATAAGAAACGCGACGCGGCCATTGCGATTTTGAACCGTCCGTCATTGGCTTGCATCACGCACACCTGGGTTTCCCGTTTATCTGGACACTTAGACGTCCTCGCCCAGTAAAGCGTTAGTGAAGTAACTAGCAATTCTTCAAACGTCGTGGCGCATGTCGCAAGCTGCTGCGGTGAGTGCAACTCGAAAGGTGTTCATCTATAATCAGGCGCTGTCTTCGGAGCTTTTTGGGCAATGCGGCTTCTCGTTTTGAGCGATATTCATTCGAACGCGGACGCTCTGGAAGCCGCGTTCAAGACCGCCGACGGGCGCTGGGATCGCGCCGTTTGTCTCGGCGACGTTGTGGGCTACGGCCCTGACCCCAATGAAGTGACCGACCGGGTGCGCGCGCTGGGGATGCTCACCATCCGGGGCAATCATGATAAGGCGGTTGCTGGCCTGGTCAGCACCGAAGACTTTAATCCCGTCGCGCGAGCCGCAGCCGAATGGACACTGGCGCAACTAAGTCCTGAAAATTTGGAGTTTCTGAAAACCTTGCCGCAGGGTCCGCTGCAGACCGAGGGAGTCATGCTGGTTCACGGAGCCTTTCATGATGAAGATGAATACGTCTTCGCCCCGGCGCAAGCCCTCGATGGGCTCCTCGAATCGCCCGTTCCCGTCACTTTTTTCGGGCACACCCACTACCAGGGCGGCTTTGCATACCAAAATGACCAGTTAGAGCTGGTGCAGGTACGTCCCAAACCTGGCCACGGGCTCGCAGCGGTTCAACTTGCACCGGTAAAACGCTACCTGCTCAATCCCGGTTCCATCGGACAGCCGCGCGACGGCGATGCGCGGGCAGCGTTTGCCATCGCTGATCTCGATCATCAAGTGGTGGAGTTCTGGAGGGTGCCATACGATATTGCTCCCGTACAAAAGCGCATGAAGGAGGCGGGTCTTCCCGAGTCCTTAGTCCAGCGCCTTGCTCTTGGCCGCTAAACGATCATGACTGCAGTGTCCGAACAATCTTGAATGTCTGCTAAGAGCAAATCCGATTTCCCGGTCGCGTTTCTGGTGGGAGCTGCGATCGTCGCCTTAATCATCGCCGGCGTGTTTTTCCTGACGCGCAGTGCGCAGCCCGGCCGCGCGGGAGTCGCCCCTCTGCCGATGGGTCCGCAGGAACAATCTTATGCCGCAAAAATCCGCTTCACTGATTTTCAAATGGGTCGCGCGCAGAACCTGCTAAATCAGGAATCCACATATATCGGCGGAACTGTCGTGAACGACGGGGACCGCGTGGTGCGGGACATTGAGGTTACCGTAGAATTTCACGATGCCATGAATCAAGTGGTGCTTCGCGAAAGGCGCCGCCTTATGGGATCTTACGGCGCTCCTCAGCCTGCGGGTGCGAGCAGGGAATTCCAATTCACGTTCGAGCATGTCCCGGTAGATTGGAACGTGCAGGTACCCTCGATTCGTGTCACCGGCCTGCTACTCTAGAAAACAAGCACCCGAGACCTTACCCGGCGCCATCGGGGACTCCTGTGGAATCCATGACGCATTCGCCGCCTTCCCTCCGCTCGGAGGGACAGCCGATGCACATTTGTTGGTCCATGAAAAAGGATCGTCTCGCACGTTCGCCGGCATCAGCAGCAGGGTGATTCTCATCGCAATGGTTACTTCCCGGGTATCGAGCTGCGAGCGAAACCGCCCTTGCGGTTGTTGGCGGCGCAGGGTCTTTCCGTTTTCATCCGGCAACCGACACTCTATGGAAAGGTTCTCTGGCCCGAGATTCGGAGGACCAGCGTTGGACGAGCGAAAAATTGGCGACGCGGTCTTCGCGTGAATTTCCGTCAATAAGTCGGCGAGCGAACGGCCTCCTGCAGCGATGATTCGTCGAACGCAAAACTGTGATGTTCTGCTCGATTCCAAGGGCGCTCGTTCAAAAGCAGATCTACTATCTTAGTGTGTTACCCTACCAAACGTATGACGTTTTCGGCTGCAATCCGTTATTCGGGTGACGTCACGCTGATTGATCTCAGCGGCTCGCTCACATTCCAAGAAATCGCCGCTCTCAGCAAAGCGATTCGCGACCTACTCAATGAAGGTCACAAGAAATTCGTTCTCAATCTCAATGGCGTGCGGTCGCTCGATAGCTCCGGAATCGGCGAGCTCGTGCGCAGCTATATGACCGTGACCAACCGCGGTGGCGATTTGAAGATGCTCAATCTTTCCCCGAAGGTCGAGGAGATTCTCAAGATCACCAAGCTCTCCCAGGTGTTTGAGGATTTTTCTGACGAACAGTCCGCGGTTAAAAGCTTTTCAGTAAACGATCAAAACAAACCACTATAGCCGGACCGCTTAGACTCCTGCGCACTAGAAATCTCGGGTAGTGGGCTACTTTGAAAGTAGCCCACTACCAAATCTCGGTTTTTGTTGACACGTCCCTCCCAAACAGCGCAGAATTGCTCGCTCTACTTGGTACGGTTCAGCGGTTCCCCCAGCCGTAGTAACCACTCTTGCAAAAAATTAGGAGGTCACAATGGTCAGCGCAGTAAAGCCAATCCCCGACGGATATCACGCGATTACCCCCAATCTAGTGTGCCGTAATGCCGAACGCGCCATCGAATTCTACAAAACAGTTTTCGGCGCAAGCGAATTGATGCGTATGCCGGGTCCCGGGGGGAAAATCATGCACTGTGAGCTGAAAATAGGGAACTCGAATTTGTTCGTCAACGATGAAATTTCCCAATCACCCGCAGATGCCGGTCGGTCCGGCGCTCCTTTCATTTCACTTTTCCTCTACGTCGAGGATGTCGACGGCGTTTTCAGCCGCGCCCTGAGCGCCGGCGCTAAAGTCGAAATGCCGCTGCAGGATATGTTTTGGGGGGACCGCTTCGGCAAAATTTCTGATCCTTCCGGCCACGTATGGGGTCTCGCCACGCACAAAGAGGATGTGGCGCCCGCGGAGATGAAACGTCGCTCCGCATCCTTCGCCGGCAAGGCCGCTGGTCAGAGTTAGTAGCAGTACATTTCTTGGAATTCGACACCAAAAAAGGGGCCGCTCGGCCATTAGAAGAACTAGAGCGGCCCCTTCCTTTTTCTAGACGCTTCGCTAGCTTGCTAGCTGCTCGGCGGCGTTGCGTGGGGCGCTCGCGTCGGCACGCCTCGCGTGGTTGATACCTCGTATGCCATTCCCGACCGAAGGGAAAGCAGCGCATGTCGCAGGGAAAACTCTCTTGGTTGCACTGGCGGGACTACGCTGGCCGACGAACCGAGCAACCTAAACATCGGTATCGTGAACATCTCCCGCGCCTGCTGGCGATGTTGCAGCCAGCAGATCTGGCCTGTTCCGCAAGGTCTTCTCCAGAGCCTTTTTGCGGCGCCACCGGCGAATGTCTTCGTGGTTTCCGGAAAGCAGCACCTCCGGCACAGTCCAGCCGCGATAATCCGGGGGACGCGTGTAGTGCGGGTAATCCAGCAGGCCGCGCGAAAAGTCGAGCGATTCAATAAATGTTTGACCCGACCTGATGGTGAGTTTTTTTCGCAAGCCGGCAACTTGAATCGCGCCCTTCTTTACCTGTACAGTCCCTGGATCTGGGGGCTCGCTGAACGATTCGTGCACCACGGATTGTTCGTTGCCGAGCGCTCCCGGCAGCAACCGCGTCACCGCGTCTACGATGAGCGCCGCCGGCAGTTCGCCGCCGGTCAAAACATAATTGCCAATAGAAAGTTCGTCCGTAGCCAGGTGCTCGGCAACGCGCTCATCTACCCCCTCATAGCGTCCGCAAATTAAGATAATTCTATCGAGCTGGGCCAAACGCCGCGCCGCTTCCTGCTGGAACAATGTTCCTGCCGCCGAAAGAAGCACGATCGCATGGTTGTTCATCGGCTCACGGTTTTCGGCATCGCCGAGCTTCTTCCCGAGCAGACCCTCCACGGCCTCGAATAATGGTTCTGGTTTCAGCACCATCCCTTCTCCCCCGCCAAAGGGCCGGTCATCTACGGTGTGATGGCGGTCGTGAGTAAATTCGCGCAAATCCTGCACACAGACTTGGACCAGGTCGGACTCGCGCGCTCGCCGGACGATTCCATAGTCGAGGGGACCATCGAAAAATTCCGGAAAGATTGTGATGATGTCGAATCGCATCGGCTATGGGGACTTGACGCCTCGCTTCAGCTGGGGCAGCCAGCGCAGCACCCTACGGCAATACTCCTCATATTCGGCTCCGAACCGTCGCCGCAGCACGAGTTCTTAGAGCACATCATGCGCCGGAGTTTACTTTGATGGAGCAACCCGCAACGGCCCCCGTAGGAATGCTCCAAAACTACGGATTTAAATCCCGCAGGCCCTCGGGCAGCACAACCTCAATGCGCCGCGCCTGCACATCTATGCCTGTGCAAATTTCTTCCGCAAGCGGGATCAGCAAATCGCCGCGAGAGGTTGGTACCGCAAGAAGTGGCGCCGCCCCAGTGAATTGGACGTCGCGTACCTCCCCGATCCTTTCCAGCGGTTTCTCCAGTCCGCCTCGCTCAAAAACCTCGCAGCCGATGAGCTCGCTGACATAGTAACGTCCCTGCGGAAGCTGTACTCGCTCTTCGAACGGAACTTGCACTTCGAGGCCGCGCAATTGTTCTGCCTGTTCTATCGCGTTGATGCCCTCGAAGTGAAAAACCGCTTGTCCGCCACGGCTTGGCGTCAGCCAGCACTTGCGCACGCGGACAAGCCGGGGCTCGCCATGGCCATCCCACAAAAACGCTGACGGTAGTTTTGTGAGTCGTTCAGGAAAATCGGTGAGGATTTCGGCAGCCACTTCACCACGCAAGCCTCGCGCACGGAGAATCCGCGCGAGCGTCACTCGGCTCGGTGAATCGGCAGGCACTATTCCAGAATTTCCAGCGACAGCCGCTTTCGCATTTTCATTCCAGCCGCACCTAGAATCGTCCGGATGGACTTGGCTGTGCGTCCTTGGCGGCCGATTACTTTTCCAAGATCGGTCGGGTGTACGCGCAGCTCAAGGACGGTTACCTGTTCGCCGTCGACTGCTTTTACCTGGACGTCGTCGGGATAGTCGACGAGCGCTTTAGCGATCGCCTCTACTAGCTCCCTCATCGTGTACCTCCTCTGTCTCGTCCTACCAGCAGGAATTTGTCATGGCGTCCCGTCTGGAGCGCGCGGGATCCGCTCAAACTTGCGGGGTCGAGGACCTAGGCGACTTTTTCGCGGCGCAAAAAGCTGCGCACCGTATCGCTCGGTTGGGCGCCGCATCCGAGCCAATGCTTGATGCGCTCCGCGTTCAGCTTAACTTCGGCAGGCTCTTTGAGCGGATCGTAGGTGCCCACATTTTCCACCACGCGCCCATTACGTGGCTTGCTGCTCTCAATGACCACTACACGGTAGTACGGCCTCTTTTTCTTACCAATTCGGGCCAGTCGAATCGTTAGCACTCGGGTGGTACCTCCTCCATTGCATTATAGCCTGTAAATGGAAATTGAGGTATCACCCAACGGCGCAGTCTCCATGATTGTCCCAGAGCAACTTCAAAAACAATCCTTTATTATTTTATAAGATGCATCATACAAACAGTAACCAACCTTGGTCACCCGCCAATGCCACAACTATCCCAAGCCCGCCAGCTTGCCAAGGCCTTTCATTTTTCCCAGGCGCGCTGCCGCGCCGTATTGCTTCACCATTTGGCGCATCTGCAGATATTGCTTGAGCACCTGATTCACTTCCTGCACGGACGTGCCGCTGCCGCGGGCGATGCGCTTGCGGCGCTTGCCATCGATAATGGAATGATCATCGCGTTCGTCCGCAGTCATCGAATTAATGATGGCTTCGACGCGCTTCAGTTGCCGCTCATCAACCTTCGCATCTTTAGGGAGGTTCGCCAAAGGCCCGATCTTGGGGATCATGCCGATGAGCTGGTCAAGCGATCCCATCTTGCGAATCTGCTTTAACTGATCGCGAAAATCCTCCAGGGTGAATTGGTTGCGCCGGATCTTGCGCTCGAGTTCCGCTGCGGTTTTCTGGTCGACCGTTTCCTCGACTCTTTCGATCAGCGACAGAATGTCGCCCATCCCCATCACCCGCGACACGATGCGCTCAGGATAGAAGGCTTCGAGCGCGTCGTATTTTTCCCCAAGACCCACGAACTTTACCGGCGCTCCAGTAACCTTACCGATCGAAAGCGCGGCCCCGCCGCGCGCATCGCCATCGAGCTTCGTCAGGATCACCCCGGTCAATCCCAGGCGCCGGTGGAATTCACCTGCTGAGTTCACCGCGTCTTGTCCAATCATCGCGTCAGCAATAAACAAGATCTCAGCCGGACTAAGCTCGCGCTTCAGCTCGCTAAGCTCCTTCATCAGCTCGTCGTCAATGTGCAGGCGGCCCGCCGTATCCACCAGGATTACGTCATGCGCTGATAGTTTGCTCTCGCGAATCGCTCCGCGCGCGATTTCGAGCGGCTTGTCGGTCCCCGCTGCGGGCCAGCACGCCACGCCAATCGCTTTGGCCACCTGAGCGAGCTGTTCGCGCGCCGCCGGACGATACACGTCGGTGGAAACCACCAGCGGCCGATGGCCGTGCGCCGACAGCCATTTCGCCAGCTTGCCCGTTGTCGTCGTTTTTCCCGAGCCTTGTAGCCCGGTGATCAGCCACACCGAAGGTGGCCGCGAAGCGAATAATGGCTTGGCATGCTTGCCCAGCAGCTCTAACAGTTCGTCACGGACGATCTTGATGACCTGCTGGTCGGGTGAGAGCTGCAGCATTACTTCGCTGCCGAGGGCCTTTTTGCGAATCTTGGCCAGCAACTCGTCGGCAACGCCAACGTTGACGTCGCCTTCGACCAACGCTTCACGAATTTCCCTCAGCGCCGCGTCCACATGCTCTTCGCTGAGCTTCCCTTGCCCGCGAAGATTCTTGAACGCCCGCTGCAGCTTCTCTGTCAGGTTCTCAAACATGTCGTATGATTCTGCTCGATCCGGCTGGCAAACGTAGTATTGCGTTTAGGCCGCTGCCCCTTCATTTTAGGGGATGAGCACAAGGCGGTCAATTCGAGTTACCTGCAGCACCTGCAGCGTCTTCCTCCCCCTTTTGCCACGGGGTCATTCCAAGCGGAGCACACGACGCCTCGGCTTCGTGGGCGAAGCGCTTAGAGCCCGCTGAGCGAAGTCGAAGGGTATCGCGCAGTCCGGGAGTCGCCCTTAGGTCAACCGTGCTAGCGCCCCGCGAATCCGAGAGGAATTGAATGGTCCGCAATAAAAAAAGGCGGCCCTTTCAAGGCCGCCTTTCGACCAGTGCGGATTCAGCAATTTGCCGTAGGAGTTGAGCCCCGATTAGCTCTTCGGAGCCCATGCAGAGGTAAACATCTCTTGCGAAAATCCCTCCGGCACTTGCTTGAAGCACGCGTAACGATACAGGGCAGTATTGAAAATCCCTTGCACCGCGGAGCTAACCACCCCAAGCAATACAAAGTACAACAGCATCATCGCCCCGCCGACGACAAAGCCCCACACGCCACCCACAGCCCCCGCCAGGATCCAAAGGCCAAGTGCCGGGAGCGCCAGAAACAGGAAGATCAAGCCCATGCTAAAGCCGCCGACAACTTTTTCGCCCCATGTTTCGCGGAACAGCTTTGCGGACCGTTTGACCGCATCGAAGGGGGTAAGATCCTCGAATGCCAGTACGGGCACAACGAGAAAGCTGGCCAGCGCCCAGGCAATGCCGATCAGTTTGGTGATCATCCGGCCAATCCAGCCCAATCGTTCCTCGAGCATGCGCAGCAGCATCCCCACCGTTCCGGCTACCAGCGCCCACTGCAGAATCGTCCACTTGCGCGCCCATGCGAGCTCGAGACCGTCGCGCACCGTCCACGTTCCTCCGCTTAAGTGGCTGTTGGCGACGCCCACCAGCGCCACATTGAAAAAGACGACGCAGAAATAATTGGTGACGTAAAAAAGAAGCAGGAAGGTATACGCCAAAGCGCGGCTCGGTTGCCAAGAGAGTCCCGCTGCCTGCGCCGCCTTAATCCCCGGCAGGAACACGCCAATTCCAGCACCACCAATCACTACCATAATCAGCACACACGAAATCGCGGAAAGCACCGGAAGCAGCATCAACTGTTTGTCCGCGCGCAAGATCGCAAAACTCTGCTTAACCATCTCCCAACTGCGGCCAATCTTTCCCATGGCTCCCTCCAAGAAACAGTCGGTCAGCGTTCCACGAACTAGGGTTCTGCATGCGGACGCACTGTCTGTCTGCCGCATGGATAAAACTCTTTGGTCTGTCTAACGGTAGCAAAGAGTATGCAACATCGCGATACGCCCATCCACCAGTGTGTCCAAAGGTGCGTTGCCAACCAGGCTACGGGCTTATCCCTTATCCATAGTGAGGTGAAAATCCAAGGAGCCTGGGTCTTAACAATTTCTCCGACGCAAGAAGTTTGCGACTTCCTTGACCGCTTTTCAAGGCTCGATTACACTTGCTGTTTTGACTGGGGCCGCAAACGCGGCCTGGAGGAGCTCTCGTTGCCGAAACGCACGTTTCAACCGAAAGTGCGCCGCCGTCACAAAACCCACGGCTTCCGCACGCGCATGAAGACCGCGGGTGGGCGCAAAGTTCTCGCCGCGCGTCGTAAGAAAGGACGCCATCGCCTTACGCCCATCTAGACCAGGGCCCGGACCACGCGGCGACACCGAACCATCGCTTCGTTTTCCAAGAGGTGTACGCCTGGTTCGCCGCGTGGAATATGAAGCGGTCTATCGCGGCGGGCAGCGACGCTCGAGCGGCCAGTTCGTAATTTTCATTCGGGCCAATCATCTCGCGCACAGCCGGTTCGGCATCAGCGTGAAGAAAGCGCTGGGCGGCGCGGTGGTCCGCAATCGTATCCGAAGGCGTATTCGCGAGATCCTTCGGCAGAATTTCCCGGAGATACCAACAGGGTGGGACATCGTCATTCATCCGCGGAGCTCGGTAGCCCGCGCGGAATTTTCCGCGCTGACCGGCGAACTCTTGCGTCTAATGCAATCTATAAAATAGCAACGCCAAGCTTGGCAGACGATCCGTGCAGCAAAGAAATACGAAGCAGAATAGCGGCACGCCGGGGAGTTGAATTGCAAACCGTTCAACCCTCGCGCTCCCTGGTCGCCTCTGCGTTTCAAATGGCGATTCGCGTTTATCAGGCATTTCTGTCGCCGCTCCTGTTTTCGAGTTGCCGCTATTATCCGACGTGTTCGCAATACGCCTACGACGCGATCGAACTGCATGGAGCGGCGCGCGGAGTTTGGCTGGCTCTTAAGCGTCTTTTGCGTTGCCATCCATTTTCTCGCGGCGGATTTGATCCCGTTCCGATTGCCAATCCCTCAGCGCCGCCAGTGACGATCCACCGTTCAGGCGCTCAGCAATCAGCCATCTACCAAAAATGGGCTGCTACCCAGGAGCGAGCGGCTAACCAAGAATGAACGGCTCACCCAAAAAAGAAATGTCGCCGCAGATACGGATGCTTCTGGCATCGGTGCTCTCGATCGCCGTCATCGTCTTGTGGAATCGTTTTTTCAACAAGCCCGCGGTCTCGCCGCCAGCACCGCAGCAGCAAAACCCTTCGGTTGCCAATGCCAACAAACCCCAGGGTAATTTGCCGGGACCCGGCCAGATAGTGCCGCCCGGTGGTGTTGATCAAGCTCCTCGACAGACCAGCGCGGCGCAGCCAAAGCCAAGGACTTCCGCCTCTCCGGCCATTGCGCGACGGACTGCAGACACGCAAGAGCACACGATCGTCGTGGAAAGCGCTCTGTATCGCGTAGAGTTCTCGAACCTCGGAGCGGTGGTGAAAAGTTGGAAACTCAAAAAATATCAGGATGACGCCAAGCCCTCGCGGATTCTCGATCTCGTGCATCCTGAAGCTGCGCAGCAAGTTGGCGGCTGGCCCTTCTCGATCGTGCTTAACGAGCCGCAGGATGAAGCCGCCGTCAATGGCGGCTTTTACGTCGTCAATCCTGCGTCGACCCAGCTCACCTCACCCACCGAAGTAGACTTCGTGTGGGGCGACGGCCGCCTTGAAGTCAGCAAGCATTTCCAATTTGACAATAGCTACGTCGTGCAGATCGAGACTTCAGTCAAGCTCAACGGCGCTCCCATTACGCAGGGAATTGCCTGGCGTGGCGGCTTTGGCGATAACACTATTTTTAATCCCGCCGAGCGGGTCCAGGTGATCTATGGCGCGAACGGCAAGCTGGAAACTGTTCCTTATAAGAAACTGGTGGACCCCCAAAAGCTCGGTGCGGGTTTTTGGACGACGGGCAACGAATACGCAGGCATCGAAGACCAATATTTCACGGCCGTCTTTCTTCCGCCAACGTCTACTCCCGGCATTCTGTCTGCCCGTTACTGGGTGCTGCAGCGCGATACCGTGGTGGATGGCAAGTCCGTTAAAGAACCGGTAGCGGAAATAGCGGTCAGCAGTTCGAACCTTGCCCAGTTGGCATTGCGCGCTTACGTTGGACCTAAAGATTACGACGAACTGAAACACATGAATCCGCCGCTGAATGCGCTGGTGCAATTCGGCTGGATGGAGATTATTGCCGATCCGCTATTTCACCTCCTGAAGTGGATCCACAAATACATTCCCAATTATGGCTGGGCGATCGTCATTCTTACTTTGGCGATCAACATGGTGCTGTACCCGCTGAAAGTGAAGAGCTATCGCACCTCACAGCGGATGCAAAAAGTGGGGCCGGAAATCCGCCAGATTCAGGATCGCTACAAAAAATATTCAATGCGCGATCCCCGCAAGGCGGAGATGAACAAGGAAGTCATGGCCGTCTACTCGCGCGAGGGAATCAATCCCGCCGGTGGATGCCTGCCCATGTTTCTGCAGATGCCCATCTGGTTCGCGCTTTACCGCATGCTGGGCACAACCATTGAGCTGCGTCACGCGCCATGGTTCGGATGGATTCACGATCTTTCGGCGCCTGACCCGTACCGCATTCTTCCCGTCATCATGGGCGTCAGTATGTACATCATGCAGCGCATGACCCCTATGCCGGCTACTGACCCTGCGCAACAGAGCATGATGAAAATTATGCCGATCATGTTCGCCGGAATGTTTATTGTGTTTCCGGTGTCGAGCGGCCTGGTGGTATATATTTTGACCAGTAATCTCGTGGGCATCGCGCAGCAATTGCACCTGAATCGCCATCAGCCGGCGAGCGCCCAAATCCAGCGCGGGAAGAAACGATGATGCTGGCGTTCGACGCCTCATTCGGGGCCGCGGTTCGGTGCGATACGCAAGGCAATCATGCCGAGAGGCGTCAGAGGGAGTAGTGAAACCCAACTTCATCCACGAAGGCAAGCTCGACGCGCCAGCGATAACCGCGGCGCTCCGGCAGTTTCTCGACACTGTGCTGAAGTTCGCACGCTTCAATCTTTCCTATGCTGTTCGCTTGCAAGCGGAAGGTTCTTCAGATAGGTCGGCCCAGGCGGGAATACTCGAGCAACCCGAAGTCATTGTTGATTTTCAGGGCCCGGATCAGGGACTGCTGCTTGAACGCAATGCCGAGTTGCTGAAGGCGCTCGAATACTTGACCCTGCGAGTCTTGAATTTCGAGCCGCAATATCACGACCGGCTTCGTTTCGATTGCGGGGATTATCGCGCACTCCGGCTCGAGGAGTTGAAGCTTGCGGCCAAAGTTGCCGCCGACCGCGTCTGCGAAACCCACCAGCCTTTTCGCCTCAATCCTATGTCCTCACGGGAGCGCCGCGTCGTTCACCTGGTCCTCAAAGAAATACCTGGCGTGCGCACCTCGAGCGAGGGCACCGGGGACGATCGCCAAGTCGTCATATTTCCAGCCGAAGAAAATAAGTAGCTCGCTCGGTAAAGCTCGCGCCGGGGCAACATCATTTCAACCAGCCTTGCTGGATGACGTTTCCATGGGCATCCAACGTCACTTGATACGTAAACGAACTTCGACCGCGCCTCTGAAAAAATCGCAAGTCGGCAAACTCAACCACGGTGTTTGCGCCATCCTTTCGCGAGCGAAAAACCGGGAAACGGGCGAACCACAGATAGGTTTGCACTTCGGGGAGTTGCCGCGCCGCGGTGAGCATTTCGCCGCCCGGTGAATCAGGATAAAAGACGTACTGAATGGGATCATCCGGCTTGGCAATGAAGTGTTCCCAGAGATTTAGGCGCTGTTCGTAAACGCCGCGCGGCGTGCGCAGGAGTCCGTCCCAGTTGGCAAGCGACGGTGGCAACGGTAAGGCACCCAGATGGTCCACGGTCATTTGCTGCCTGGCCGCAAATTGCCTCACGCGCTCGAGCGCTGCCTGATGCGCAAGAACCGCGAGGCCCAGGTATACGCCGACCGCGAGCACTCCCGCACGGTTCCAGCTTTTAAGGCGTACGCCAAACCCCCATCCGCCAATCGCGGGTAGAAAAAGCAAAGCTGCCATCGCCAAGATCGCTACCAGCATGGCGGGAATCCCTGGCGGGAAATTCTCCAAGGTCAATAGCCATCCGGCCAGCGCGGCGCATACCGAGAAACTTAGCCACATCCGCACCGCACGCCTCGGAAAAGCTTCACGTGAGCGAAACAGCTGCGGCAGGAACTGCGGCAAGAGAAGAATCGCGGTCATCGTAAAGTCGATAATGAAAATCAGATCCCAGGAGACTCGCGTGCGCGTGAGCGGCCACCAGATCATCGTGCCGTACGAGGTGATCAAATCGAGCAGAATGTGGCTTGCAATCCCCACGGCATAAATCAGTACGAGCATCGCCGGTGGCGGCGAGTTCGCCCCAAGTCGTTTGGCTGTCCAACGCGTCAACGCCGCAAGAAGCAGCGCAAAACAAGGGAGCGCCAGCAACGAATGCGTCAAGCTGCGATGCCACGTCAGGATTAACATTGGATTGCTCGAGAGCATGTCGCCGATTACGTCGGCGTCAGGGAAAATCCCGCCGATCGTTGCTGCCAGCGTTACCACACGGCCGGCAGTTACCGTTCGCAGTGAAAGCAAGTCCTCTCCATCGAAGAAGGCTTTGCCGATCAGCGCGCCCGCAATTCCATGAGTGATTGTGTCCATGCCGGCTCAGCCGGACCTGCGTAGGAACTCGTGAGGCGAGAACAAAGTGAGGGAACTCATAGTTTTGATGAACGATGTTGCTTTAACAGACTAATGGAACATGAAGCTTAGTGAACACTGATGAGTGGCGCGCGCTTCGCAACCGCCCGACCAATAGCTCGCGCCTTGACGCCGCGGCGCGCAAGCGCGGTCAATGCCGCGTCGGTCGACTCGCTGGCGATGGCCACCAGCAGTCCCCCCGACGTCTGAGGATCGAAAAGCAGGTGGCGATATTCCGGCGGCACATGTTCGGCGAACCCCACGCACTCACCAACAAACTCACGATTGTTCTTTAGCCCGCCGGGAAGAAATCCGTTCCGCGCCGCCTTCGCAGCGCCCGCTAAATATTCAATCTGCTGGTAAGCAATCTCCAGGGACACGGGCTCCGCCAGGTCGTTCGCATCTCCTACGGCCATTTCGCGCGCGTGTCCCAGCAAGCCAAAACCGGTGACATCGGTGACCGCGTGGATCACGCGGTTAGTGCCGCCGCCTGCGCTGCTGCTCTCGATTTCATGCAAGGCCTCCGCTGCGTCACGGTTCAGCGTCACCATGGAGGCAGCCGAACCCGCGAGCGCCGCTTCTGAAACGCGGCCATGTTTCAGCGCTGTTGAAATCACTCCCGTCCCAATGGCCTTGGTCAATAGCAGCGTATCGCCCGCACGCGCCCCCACGTTTCTCCATATTCGCCGCGGATCGATTACCCCGGTTACCGCGTATCCAAACAAAATATCTTCGTTGCGGATCGAATGCCCACCGATCACGCTACATCCAGCCTCGCTCATTTTTGCGAGACCTCCACGAATAATCTGCTCCATCAATTCCGCCTCGCCATTTTCCGGAAACCCCACGATGGACAGCGCCGAGATCGGCGTTCCACCCATCGAGTAAACATCGCTCAGCGAATTGGCCGCAGCAATCTTTCCGTACAATTCCGGGTCATCCACGATCGGCGTGAAAAAATCCACGGTCTGCACCAGGGCCAGGGTTTCGCTGATCAGATACACCCCGGCGTCGTCGTTGGTATCGAACCCAACGAGCACGTTCGGGTCAGTTTGCCGAGGCAGTCGGCGCAGCACGGAGTCCAGCAGACCGGGACTCAGCTTGGCTGCTCAACCGGCAGCCTTGACCATGGCCGTCAGTTTCACGGTCTTCGCCAAAGTGATTTTCTCCTTTCTGCGTCGCCCAGTAAATTAGGCAACCGGATGCCCTGCAAAAAAGTCTCAACGATTATAGTCGCTTCCGCGTTTGTTTTTCTGATCAATGGACTAAATGGAGCGGGGGTCCGCCAGCAGCGCCGCGCTATACCTTTTTGCTAACAAGCGCTCGATCTGGCCATCACCGTTCGCGATTTAGCGGATACACTGAAGGCATTGGGGAAGCGGCAGGCTATGTCTGCCGCTTCGTTTTGTCCTCGGGCGCCGGAATCGACGGTGGCCTCAGGGGTTGGGGTGTCTGATGCTGGTTCCTCTCCGCCACGAAAACATGCGCAGCAGGCGCTGGCCGGTCATAACGATCGGACTTATCGCGCTAAATGTTTTGGTCTTTTTCGGCACCCACTGGAGCATGGATCAAGGTTCCCACGAATTTGCTGCGGTGCGTGCTCACATCCTCATGCTCGCAGCGTTTCACCCTAATTTGCAGATGCCGTCGGAAGTCGAGAAATTTGTCCTGGATTTTAGCGAACACAATCCTCGACTCTGGCAGCAAACAAAATCGCAATACCGAGCTCTGGAAGACTCCTGGGACGCCAGGATGCGCCTCATGGAGCCCCAACAAGCGCAGGCTGAGATGGATTCCCTGGGGACCCAGTACCTGGCGCTGAAATCGGCATCCATTCTAGAAACATATGCCTTCATTCCCGCGCATCCGACGGCCGTCTCCTACCTCACGCACATGTTTCTCCACGGCGGCTGGATGCACATCATTTTCAACATGTGGTTTTTGTGGCTCGCTGGAATCATTCTTGAGGACACCTGGGGGCGCGTCCTCTATCCGATGTTCTATCTCGTCGCCGGAGTGGCGGCCTGTCTTTTTCATGCCTGGATAAATCCCGGCTCGATGGTTGCGATGGTCGGCGCTTCGGGCGCTGTCGCCGGCTTAATGGGCGCGTTTCTGGCGCGCTATCCAAACACAAAAATAGAAATGGCGTTGGTCTTCTTCCTGCGCATGAAGGCTTACCATTTCAAAGCCCCCGCCTATGCGCTGCTTCCGCTCTGGGCGTTAACCGAAGTTTTTTATGGCACGCTGTTCGGGGCATCCTCAGGTGTAGCCCATTGGGCCCACGTCGGCGGCTTCGCATTTGGCGCAATCGCTGCACTGGTGCTGAGTAAGTCTGGCATTGAGCAAAAGACTGATCAAGCGATTGAATCGAAAGTTTCATGGTCGGCGCACCCGGGCCTGGTAGAGGCCACCGACTTGATGGAGAAAGGTCAGCTTGACCAGGCCGTAGTTTCTTTGAAGAAAACTTTGGCTGAAAAACCCGACTGCGTCGAGGCTCTCACTCTGTTGCAACAGGTGCATTGGCGCAGGAGCGACCTCCCTGCCCATTACGACGCTCTAGCAAAGCTTGCGCAGCTGCATATCAAGAACCGCGATCTCGACGCGGCTTGGCAGGACTATGAGGAATTTACCAACGCCGGCGGCGAGAAATTTCCGGCCTCTGCGTGGCTTGAGCTTTGCCGCCATCTCGAAGCCCAAGGGCATTTTGACCGCGCCGTCAGCGAATTGGAAAAGCTTGCAGTTGCCTATCCTACAGAGCGCCAATCGCTGCTCGCGCTAATGTCTGCCGGTCGAATTAACCTCAAAAAACTCAACCGCCCCGCAGACGCCGTTCGATTTTACCAGGCCGCTCACGTCTCATCGTTTCCGCATCTCGACTGGGACACGAACATACAAGCCGGTCTGAAGGAGGCCCAAGGACACTTAACCGGCGTACCGGTAGCTTCCCTCAAGTCGTAACCGCAACGAGGCCATCCGAACCGCTCCTTTCGCTATAAGTGAAGGGTTTCTGCATGTCTGCACAAGTTCTTCCTATTGGCTTATCGGCCGTGAATTCCCCAGGCTCGCGGTTTGTGTACAAAAGCGCACAGACCCTTCAGCATCTCGCTTGGTATGCTCTTGGCCAGGGAAGCCAAACGGCTCCGTTTCGCATCTAAGTTTTTGACCCAGCCAGAAAGAACGCCAGCTCCCGGAGACAAATTTATGCAAGTAAAAGTTAAGAGAATTAATTGGTCCGGTTATGCCCGTCAGGGATTGCATCAGTCACTATCCGTCGCCTTGGCGTTGACGCTTGTGCTGGCGCCGGCAGCTTGGGCTGATCGCACACCGTTGAAGCCCGGCTGGAACATGTTTTCCCCAGATCAGGATGTGCAGGTGGGCCAGCAGGTCTCGCAAGATGCTGAGCGCCAGTTGCCGATGATGAACGATTCTCGCGTGGACAACTACCTGAATACCTTAGGGCAACGCCTGGCTCAACATGCGCCGGGATACAAGTTTCCCTACAACTACAAAGGTGTAAACGATAAGGCGATCAATGCCTTCGCATTGCCAGGCGGTCACATTTACATCAACCGTGGCACGATCGAGGCGGCCGACAACGAGGCGCAGCTTGCCGGCGTGATGGCTCACGAGACCTCTCACGTCGCGCTGCGCCATGGCACAAACCAAGCCAGCAAGTCTTACGCAGCGCAGATGCCGTTGGCCATCCTCGGTGGAATGCTTGGCAGCAACTCGATTGGCGGAGTGCTTGCCCAACTCGGTGCGGGCTTCACGCTGAATTCGATTCTCCTGAAATATTCGCGCAACGATGAAAGCCAAGCGGACGTCATGGGCACACAAATTCTGTACGATTCCGGCTACGATCCGAGGGGAATGTCGCAATTTCTCGAAAAGCTGCAATCGAAGGATACCGGCGGCCATCGAGTGGATTTCTTCAGCGACCATCCAAGCCCTGATCGACGCGTTGGCCGCGTAAATGACGAAGTAGCCAAGCTGGGAGGTCCGCCACGCGGGGCCAGAACCGATTCCCGTGAGTTTGACGATATCAAGCGATACGTACAGTCACTTCCGCAAGCACCGACTCGACAAAAGGGCCGAACAGTGCAAGGCAGCGGAAATGAGGGCAGCGGGGGCAGTGGTTCCCCAAGCTCACAGACCGATTACCCATCCGAAAATTTTAAGACCCTGAACAATGCGCTCCTGCGCATCAATTATCCCGACAATTGGCAGACTTACGGACAGGGTGATGCCGCGACAATCGCGCCGCGCGGCGGCATTGTCGATGATGGTCAAGGCAATCAAGCTATAGGGCTTGGTGTGATCATAAGCGTTTACCAACCTCATAACGACGCTTACGGTTCGCAGCTCCAGGGACCAGGCTACGGCGAGGACCCCAACCAAAGTCAGGGCTCTGGCCAGCAGAGCCAAAGGCAACCGGCGTCGTATCTAGAACAAGACACCGACCAGCTCGTATCGGAGTTCCGCCAGTCGAACCGCAACATGCGTATTGTTCGCTACCATCAGCGTATCCGCATCGATGGTCAACCTGCTCTTTCCACCTACCTCTCGAACGATTCGCCGATCCAGCGGGGGGGGCGTGAAAGCGACTGGCTCGTAACCGTAGAGCGTCCGGAGGGCTTGTTATTTCTGGTGTTTACAGCGCCCGAGCGCGAATTCCGTAACTATGAACCGCTCTTCCAGCAAATGTTGGACTCGGTTCGATTGAACCGATAAGCCCAGATGACTGTATAAAGTTCAAAACAGGAGAGTTCAAGAGGAGATGGCCATGAAAAAGATGTCCGCAGTTGCAGTTTTTATGCTGTCCTTGTTGATGTTGCCGGGATTAACGCTAGCCGACACTTTGGTCCTACGCAATGGAACGCGCGTGCCTGGACTATTGGTGAAGAGGACTTCATCGACGATTACCTTCAGGAACTCGCGCGGTGTCGTGCGGCGTTACCGAGCCTCTGACGTCGAAGATGTGGAAATCTCATCCCGCCGCCAGAACACCAGCGGTTCGCCGGATACCTACGATAATGCAAACGATACGAACAGCAATCCAGACAATAATCGCAACAACTCTTCCTACCAGAAGAATTCTGCAACCCGTGGCGGTGATGGCCAGACCGAACTTCTCCGAGCAGGCACGCAGCTTGAGATTTTGACAAACGAAACGATAAACTCCAAACAAGCCTCAAGCAATCAGCTCTTTGCCGCACAGGTGAATCAAGACGTAGTGGATAGTTCTGGTGAGGTGATCGTACCCAAGGGTTCTCCGGCGCAGCTGATCATTCGGAGTCTCAACACCGGGGGCACTAACGGGGCCCCGGAACTGAGTCTCGATATTCAATCGATCACCGTTCACGGCCGCCGTTACGCTGTTACAACCTCCAATGTGCAGAGAAAAGGTCGCAGCGGAATCGGAGCCAATAAACGCACTGCTGAGATGGTTGGTGGCGGGGCGGTAATCGGCACAATCATCGGAGCCATCGCCGGAGGTGGAAAAGGTGCAGCGATCGGCGCAGCGGTTGGAGCAGCCGGAGGAGCAGGAGCTCAGGTGCTGACTAAGGGCAAGGAAGTGGTTATTCCCGCAGAAACCGTTCTCAAGTTCAACCTGGAGCAATCGGTTACGCTAGCGCCCGAGCCGTAGCCACAGGGATAAATTGAGGGTGATATTGAGAGAAATAAACGTCACGCATACGACGCGTTAGAGATAACCAAACTCCCAGGAAGTGTTACTGCGGGGTAGTCGGGGTCAATGACTGCCCCGCAGTTTTTTCATCCCGGCGTTTTAAACGGCCGGGACGTTGCGAGGCCGAAACCGTGGTGGAGAACACAGTCCGGCAGATCGCGAGCCTTTCCCGCGATGGAGAGACTCTTGGAGTCGGCTCCGTCGCGGGCATTCCCTTCTCGGAGTATCGGGAGTTTTAATCTTTTCGGGGAAGCGCTGTCTGTTCAAAATTGCACAGTGCAAAATTGCACAGTTTTTTTTCGGGGCTTAGAAAAAATCCTTGACGTTTTTGCGGGCATTCGCAAGACTAGTTTTGCCCACGCTAGATTTTGCCCTGCGTATAGGTCTGCGCGCAGGCACTAAAAGGAACCTCATGCCCGGATCCGAACGCCGTGTCGCACCCCGTTTCATTATGAAGGTTCCATTGCGTTTTAGACCCGTCAAGGCCGCTGCACACATTCCCGAGCAACCCGCCGATTCTATGAATATCTCCACACGCGGGGTATATTTTGCTACCGACCTGCCGGTGCGCGAAGGATCCCCGGTTCAGGTGCTTCTGAGGATGCCCAAAGAGGTTATCGGCGGTTTGGTAACCGAGTGGCTTTTTACCGGACGCGTGGCGCACGTTGAGCCCATGCCGTTTGCCAACGGCAAGACCGGTATAGGCATCCAGTTTCTATACTACGAAGTCGCGCAACCATACTAACGTTTGCTGAAGCTAGTCTGTTGGTCGAAGCGAAGCGGAGGCGAGGAATCCCTCGTGGCTCTTGCCTATATTCCCTAACGTTCCAGGAAATGGGCACGATCCAGTAGACAAGACCGATCTACCATCAAGTTTCAGGGTTACACCTGGACGGCGGCGCGAATCGGGATCGTCACAGCCGCGCTCGATTCCGACGATGCCAGCATGTGGCACCGCCCATCGAAAATTCCTCCCGGATCAATCACCAAGCAAGGAGAATGGATCTCGCCCGTGACCACCCCCTTGGGCTGGATTTCCACGCGGCCCTTGGCGAAGATCACACCATCAAAGCGTCCCGCGATAACGATGTGGTTTCCTTCGATTTGTCCCTCGACCTTGGCATTCTCGCCGAGGATTAAAGTCTGCTCCGAGATAATGTTTCCTTTTACTTGCCCATCCAGGCGGAACGTCCCTTTCAACTGCAACGTGCCTTCCAGACTGACCCCTTCGTCCAGAAAGCCCGTCCACTCGTCCCCACGGTTCGCTTTATTGCCCGATCCCCACTTCCACGCCATGATTCACCCCAAGTCGCCCCTGGGCCGGTACCCTCTCTTGCTTTCACCGCTCTCGTCAGGTTTCTTAGTTGATGCTCAGGGGACGAATCTCCACTGTAACCCGACACAATGCCAAGTCAACCCACCTTAATCGCTGCCGTGTCGAATCGGAAAGCAGTTCTCCGCGCATCCGCTGGCTATTGCTCATTGATATCTTCCTTCGCTTCCAACCGCTTCAGCAACGCTTCCTGAGCCCGCTTGGACTCTGGTGGAGCCCCGGCAATCGCCAGCTTCATCTCCGCAACAGCCGTTGGGAAGTCTCCTTGCGCGGCGGCCACTCGCGCCGCACCATTGTGCACGACCCATTCACTCGGGTGCGCCGTGATATTCAGTCGAAAAATCTCCCTCGCCTGTTCTCGCTGCCCGTTCAGTTGTAAGCCACGCGCATAGTTATGAAGCTGAACAGCAGTGGCAAGTTTCATTGCTCGCTCGCGTGCCGCTTTGGCTTCCTCTTTTCGCCCGAGCTTGTCCAAAATAGTGGATTTGGTCAGCAGCGTATCACCTCGCTCTTCGACATTCAGCGAGCCTTCCTCGAACTTGAGCGCGTCTTGCAGGTTTCCATTGTTTTCCAAAAGGTAGCGGGCGGCCTCGTCCCAGCCCTCATAATTCCATCGCGACCAACCGCGGAGCTGAGTCTTCAGACTTACGGGAACCAGTTCCCGCAAATTGACCGCCACCTTAAATCCCACGGCCAGCTTGTCCCAGCGCAAGGTTACGGCGGTTGCGTCGGGCTTAAGGTCATCGAATTCGTAGGTCAAAGCTTCATGAAACTCCGAAGTCTGGGGCTTCACCGTCACGCGCAACGCATCTTCCGCAGGGTTGTAGGTGTACGCTCCCCACGAGGTGAAATTCTTGGACAAAATCACTGTCCATTCGCTTTCGCCGGGAATCATAAACAAACCGTAGGTGCCCGACGGCAGTAATTTTCCGGCGATGCTTACCGGATCGCTAAACTCAATCGTAGTATTTTCGTTCGCTCCTGCGCGCCATACCTTTCCGTATGCTTCGAGGCCACCAAATATTTTTCTCCCCTTTACCAGCGGCCGGTGATAGTTGATGGTGATGTAGGTAAGCCCAATCCGCTGCATCACTCGAGCTTGCTGGCTCGACAACGGCAAATCGAGCATGTTCTGCGCGCTGGAGTCTGGCGATCCGGTCAACAGACATGCCATCGCAAGAACTGCCACCAGCAAATTCTTAAACATGAACAGCCTCCATTCAATCCATTTACGACCGCAAATCTTGTACGCTGCCTGCACAAACTTATTTCCAGGCGCAGCGAAGGGACACATACACCTTCTCCGAGGCGCGGAACGTCATTGAGGTTATCGGATACACCGCCAAGGCTAGTGCTCGAAGACATGTGTGCTTTTGCCGTCTTGTGCCAGCATCCGCGATTTCAACATGTATGGGACACAATCTAGCACAGGGAACTTTGCCACGCGACCGGTGTCCAAAGAAATTGAGGACGCGCGCAACCTCACATCCCTGCGAGAGCGGCGCCGGTTCCCAAAAATCGGCGCCGTTGAAATTGTGCAGGGAAAGAGGCGACAATCGCGTTGTCAGTTTTTATCAATTGCAACTGTCTCGCACGATCGTTGCCTTTCTCGCAGGGTCACTCACGAGGAGGTGTGCGATGTCTCGAGATTCCGAAGCAATTTGCAGTCCGGCATCGACCGCGCTGCTCGGTTGTTTGATGGATGGCGACCAGCAGCAACTCACCAGCGTACGCGTTCGCCGTCGCAAGGCCTTTGCTGTCTCACTGACTCTTCAGCTCGCTGTAGTTGCAATGATTATCATCGTGCCACTTTTCGCCACAGGCCAGCGGCCCTTGCTGACCATACTCACCCCGGCGCCGCGTTTTTACGGCGCAACGCGAGGAGTGCCAGCTTCAAGTCCTGGCCATGAGGCCGACGCTCACCCAACCTCGCCTTCACATCGCATCCTGAGATTCGTTTCGGCGCCTCCGCGTATTTGGAAAGCGGCCATCACTTCGGATACACTTGATTCTCCCTCACCGACCTGTGAACGCTGCGGAAATGGACATCCCACTGGACCGGGCACTGGCCCGGGGTGGCCGGACCAAATCCCGGGATTGCCCGAATCCGATCGCAGATCTGTTCCCATGCCGCCCGTTCCCCGCGCGCCAAAACCACCGGTTATGATCCATCGCTCGAGAATTGATCCGGCAATGCTCATTCATCGCGTTGAGCCGGTGTATCCACCGCTCGCAAGAATGACGCGCCGCGAAGGGCGAGTCGAGCTTCGCGCCGTCATTGGCGCCGATGGCTCGATCGTGTCACTTCAAGTAGTGGCCGGGGATCCACTATTCATTGCAGCTTCAACGGCAGCGGTGATGCAGTGGCGCTACCGCCCGACCACTCTCAATGGTCAGCCTGTAGAGGTCGATACTTTTGTGACGGTCGTGTTTACTCTTAATCGCTAGGCCGTCTCGCGGCGAGGGCCGCGGCGCATCTCCCTGAAGTGGCCCAACAAATATCGTGAGCCCTAGCGGGCCGCTTTCGCGCAACCCCAACCGGATCACAACTCCCGTGGAAATTCGCGCGTTGTTGGGCCGGCGCGGTGCCAGGTTATTGCTTGCGCTGCTGGCATCATTCGAAAAGTCTGTTGGCACCAAATCAATTTGCGCCAGACGGAGAGCAATCGATCGCCACAGCTTTAGGTCGATCCGGCTGCCTGACGCGAAACTCGGCCACCTCGGTTTGAGCATGTCGCCCAGCACGGTGACATGCCCGTGCGCTGTACCAGCCCATCGGGGGCAGTCGTGCGGATAACACTAACAACCCCTCCTTCATAACATCGGCTCGCCGCACTCTCGGCCAATCGCCTCCCGCGCAGCATCACGCAACCGCACGATCTCATGCCAATCCGAAGAAGTTTCCCCTGACCAACCGGAAGGCTTCTGATGTCGGTCAGATTCCGTCGGACCAGCTGCAACAGGACCAGGTTCGATCGGAGGACAAACTGTAATCGTCACGCTCCCCGGACGCGGCAGGTACGTCTCGTCCCGCAATATCTCTCGTGTTCCGCGCAAGGCTATCGGACAAACCGGACAGCCTGCCGCAACCGCCGCCTTGAACGCGCCCAGTTGAAATGCCTGCACGCCCTGGTAGGGGGTAAAGGTTCCCTCGGGAAACACAAATACGGATTCGCCGCGCATGAGCGTCTGCTCGATCTGTTCCGCTTGGCGAACCCGCGCCTTCGGATCGCTGCGATCAAACGCGTGGTGACCCATCGTGCGCAGAAACGTTCCTATGAAAGGCATGCTGCGTACTTCCCTTTTCGCCACGAAGCGATAATTTACGCCCAGCCCGGCCATCAGCACCAAAACGTCGCAATAGCTTGCATGGTTGGCCACCAGCACTTTAGCTCTTGTTCCATCCAAAAACTCCCGGCCGCGCACACGGATGCGGCAGCCCGCGAGCGCAAACAAAACTTTGAGAGTTCCCGCTGTAATCCTGCATGCAGCGCGCCGTGTGGGCATCAAAATCACCATCGCCCAAGCCAGCACCAGGCTCACCGCAAAAAGTGCTGTCGCGTAAACTCCATAGGCTAGCTCAACGACGCGCTTTGCGACGCGCCATGCAGCTTGTCCCGAGCCACGCAGCGCACTCGCACAGCCCACTCGCGCAATTTGCATCCATACGGGCCGTTTCGGCCCTCCCAGTATCTTGTGCTCGTAAAGACGCTTGGTCTCTTCGCGCCGCAATTTGCCGCTCGAAGTTTTTGGAATGCTCCCTGGCCGAACGATCTCCACGGCATCCGGCGGCAATCCCCATGATGAATTCACTTCATCGGTAATCGCTCGGCTTATCTCTGTGCGGCGAGTTGCGGTGGTCTCGCGTGATTCCGCCACAATCACCACCCGTTCGGTTCCCGCCGCCGCATCCTTCAGACCGAATGCCACCACGCATCCTTTCCGCACGCCTTCGATCCTTCCAACCATCTCCTCGACCTCGTGAGGATAAAGATTGCGTCCCGCTTTAATGATGATGTCTTTCTCGCGCCCGGTGATGTAAATCTCGCCTTCAGCGCGGTACGCTCGGTCGCCCGAGCTCACCCACGCAGGGTCGTCGCTCGCTATTCGGTGGCCCTGACCATCGGCTCTTCGGCCCTGGGGAAAAAGTGTTTCGGTTGCAACTTCGTTGCGGTAATAGCCGCGCGTCGCCGAAGGCCCGCGGAACCACAAATACCCCTCCATTCGGTCCCCAACCTCCTGTCCGTGCTCGTCGACGATACGCACCTCATGTTTCGGAACTGGCGCTCCGCAAGATACAAACGAAATCACAGACCCGTCGGCTACAGAGGCATCTTTCCTTGACGACGCAGTTGCTTCAGGAGCCACATGAATCGTTCCTACCGGCACCGCTCGTCCTTCGCTTGCAAATGTCGATCGCACGATTCGGTCCACCACCGCCCCGCGATTCAGGGGAGGTGCGGTCACAATTAGGGCGGCCTCCGCCAATCCATACACCGGAAGCATTGACTCCGGCCGAAATCCGTATTTCGCGAAGCGTTTGCAAAACCTTTCCAATGTCTGCGGATTAACGGGCTCCGCTCCATTCAGCGCTGCACGCCACGAGCTCAAATCCAAGCCCTCGATATCCCCATCGGAAATCCTTCGCGTGCAAAGCTCGTACGCGAAATTCGGCGCAGCCGCCAGCGTTCCGCGATGCTGATGCACGGCCCACAACCAGCGTTGCGGATGCGTTAGGAACGCGAGCGGCGACAGTACCGCCAGCGGCAGTCCAAAATAAAGCGGCATCAGCCACGCGCCGATCAAACCCATATCGTGATATAGCGGCAGCCAGCTTACGCCCACGTCGCTTGACCGTACCTGCATCGCTTCGCCAATCGCGCGAATGTTCGCCAGCAAATTTGCGTGCGTCAACACCACGCCCTTGGGTTCGCCCGTTGAGCCCGATGTGTATTGCAGCAGCGCGATATCGGTAGGTTTTCGCGTTCGGTTCGCAGCAATGTTCGCGGGCAACACTCCAGGTGGTTGGAGGATGACGCTCGCCGCAATCAGTTGTGCCGCATCGATGACGCCGGCAAGCGATACTACACGCGGTTTTAGCAAGTGGGCCACAGCTTGGGCTCGTCGAAATGTCACCAGCAGCTTGGCTTCCGCATTTTGCAATATCGCTGATTGCCGGGTGGCGTATTCCTCAATTCGATCGACCCGCACCGGCGGGTAAATGGGCACAGGAATCGCTCCGGCCATCAGGATCCCTGCAAAGGTAAGGAAAAAATCGCTGGAGGTCGGTAGCATCAGCGCGACCGTGTCACCCGCAGCGACCCCGCGGCGGGCAAGTTCCGCAGCAACCTGCTGCGCTCCTGCAGCAAGCTCGCCGAACGTGAGTGTTGCGTTGCCGCCCTCATCCTGGGTTATGTGCAGATGCGTACGGGCCGCATCATGGCACGCCCGGTAGCGCAGCACATCCATCAGCGTCTGCGCTGCTTCGACGCCGCGCTCAGAGAAGCCCTGCTGCGCCGTGGCAATTCGCGCCGTGTTGGTACCGCTGGCTGCTTCACCCTCGCCAGTGAGAAAAGTTCCGGTACTTGGGTTGCTGCAGCGCATGAGCGCCTCGGCCAGCTCCTCCGCCGAATCGGCTTCGGCAACTGCACTGTCCGGTAGTTGCACTCCAAACGCGGTCTCCAACCGGGCCAGCAATTCGACTCGCTCCAGGCTTCCGAGGCCGAGGTCGCTATCGAGATGTGCTCTTGCCGAGACCGACCCGAGCGCACCGGTGCTACCGAGCTCGGCTAGCAGGCTGCGAAGCGTGTCAAGAACGCGTCCTTCCACATCAGCCTTTGAAACTTGCATGCTTGGAGTAGGTGTGGCCACGGTAGTTCAGTCCCGGGGGCTGGCCTGAGGCTATCACGCGCGGGGCGGCCTGGCCAAGGGTTGCGCTCGTCGCGTTATTTCTTCCCCGCAAATGGGTGTAAACTGCTGAAGGCAAGAACCTATATCGAGCTTACAACGTCGCGACAAAGGAGACTTCATGGCTGCCGTAAATCCGTTGACAAAAGAAAAAGCCGCTCCCGCTGCTCAGGAAACGTTCGATGCGCTTACAAAGAAATTCGGTAAGATGCCCAACATCTTTGCGCTCATGGCGCACCGCCCGGACGTCTTGAACAAATTTCTTCCGCTGTATGGTGCCATCGTCACGGAAGGCACGGTTGACCAGCGCTACAAAGAACTCGCCTACCTGAAGACCTCCTTGCTTAACGGCTGCGAATATTGAACACGCGCCCACACCGCTTCGGCGAAGCGGATTGGCATCACCCAGGAACAGATTGACTCTCTGTTGTTCTTTGAACGCAGCAAGCTCTTCGACGAAAAAGATAAGGCCACAATACTGTACGCTGAGCGGGTCACTCGCGGCGCTTCGGCCCTGCGCGCGCACGCACTTGAGGAATTGCGCAAATATTTCGATGAAGGGCAAATCGTTGAGCTCACCCTGACGATCTGCGTCGCCAACTTCACCAATCGCTTCAATGACGCACTGCAAGCCGCGCCCGACTTGGGAACGTAGCAACGGGCGCTGCAACCGCGACTGGAACCCTGGCTCTTGTGCGGTATGCGGTGAACGGGGATTGTCGGGTATTCCTGCGGCTACTTTTTTCCTGTTGCTGCGGTGTAATTCTTGGGCATCAGGGTCGTCGTCAGGTCGACTTCGCTAAGATCTGCGCCCGTTAAATCAGTCTCACGAAGAATCGCCACACCCATATCCGCGCCGGCAAATTTTGTGCCACGTACGTCCGACTCGCGAAAATTGGTGTTCCGCAGATTGGCGCCACGGAAAATTACATCTCGCAAATCGCAGCGAAACAGCTCCACGCCGCTTACTTGTGCCCCGGTTAAGTCTGCGCCCGGTAAAAGCGCTTCGGTCATATCCGTGTTCCTCAGATCGGCCTTGCGCAGCTTGGCCCCGCTAAGATCAGCGCGCACCAGTTTCCCGCGCCGCAGATCCGCCTGGTCGAGATTGGCGCCTTTCAAAATTGCGTCGCTCAGATTGACACCACTCAAGTCCGCTCGCGATAAATCCGCACCGGTAAGATCCGCGCGCACTCCGCCCGGCTCTCCGCTAAAGAATTTTTCGTGCGCCTGGAGTATCTCGGCGAGTCGTTTAGCTTGATGCTTGATCTTTCCCGGCTTTCTCAGTCCCATTTTCACCTCAGGCCATTACACCGCTGCAACGTCGCTATTCTACGCAAGAAACCAGCTCCGCGCTTGCGTCGTTACGCGGAAACTGTGGTAAGGTGGTGAAACTTGCGGTGCGGCAGCATTCGTTGCTCATTTTTTGCCGAACGTTGTTGCCAATAAGACCATGCACTCAGGCGCGCTCCCTTCGCTTAAATTTCACAAGCATCAAACATTGCTTCGCGCAATTCCATGTTTGTTTCTCGGAACCTCTGTTTTGCTTGGCGCTTTGCCCCTCCGCGCACAAGACGAAATTGTCGCCAATCTCGCTGCCGGCCGCGTGGTGATTGATGTTGCCAAGGACGGCATCGTCATCGGCGCCATCGAGCAGCATGTCGAAGCCAATTCGCGTCCGCCAATCGTCTTTCCGATCAACGATCGCCGCATCGGGGTTCTCCTCGGCGCCGCCGAATGGGTTCTGCCTTCCTCCGCGAGCAAACCAGTTCGCCTCGACCAAGCTATCTCGCGCCTCAGCCGCGAAGCTGCTCCGCACAAGGAGGCTAGCAAAGATGATCAAGCCAGCGACATCGAAGCGATCGGCATTGCCTTCCTCGAAAAAGTGCGCACGATGGCCGATCAGCTCCATCATAAAATCGATCTCTCCTCTGATGCTCCCCTTGTCGAGTTGCTCCTGATTGACTATCAAAGCGACTATGGTCCGGAAGTTTGGCTGCTGCAATATCGCATCAAGCAAGAGCGATTGCGCGGCGATTTTTGGCAGACCAAGACTTTGCGCCCAAGTTATACGCAGCTTTACCCTCCTGAAAAGCATCAGCCGCGCACTCTCGTTGAAGTTCGCTACCCGCCCGAAACGCCCGGACCCACCGTCCTCGAACTCTTGCAGCAGAATGATCCGCGCCTGGCCTCAGCTCGTCGCGCTGCGCCGAAGTCCCTAAAGGTGATCGACAATATCAGCAACGGCAAAAGTTCAGCCTCTTCGGTCGAAGACTCGGCAACTTTTCTTCACGACGTTCTCGACCCACTCGCGGGAAGCGACAATCGCATCGTTCTCGGCGTCCTTCGTGAAGAGCGCGGCTGGGACTGGATCGTAGCGCCCCCCGAACTTCTCGAGAAAGCTGCCGAGGACAAGACCCGCCCGCCGGAGGCCCCCACACTGCGCCGCAAACCCTAGCGCCGCCGCAACCCAGTCTCAGTCTTCCCGCAAATGCAAGAATTCGATTAGTTTCAACCGATACTGCTCTGGCGCAACCACGCTGGCTTCCTCATGGCACATGCCGTGAATTTGCAAAAGGCTCTTGGGTTGGCGTGCAGCGCGAAAAACAGTTTCGCTCAGAGGGCTTGGTAAAACCGGGTCGTTGCTGCAGTACACGATGAGAACCGGCACATTCACTTCCCGCAATTTCCGCGTTGTATCGAATTTCGATTTAGCTAGCCACGCGATTCCCGGAACATAAGGCAGCAATTGTCTTGCAGCCGCTTTCGTCGACGCGAATGGAGCCTCTAAAATGAGGGCTCGCACGTTTCGCTTGGTTACCAGATCCCCGGCCACCGCGGTTCCCAGCGACTGGCCAAAGGAAACCACTTCACCCGGAGTGATTTTGCGTATGTTCACCAAATAGTCATACGCAGCTTGCGCATCGCGATAAATCCCCGCCTCGCTAGGCTCACCGGTGCTTCTCCCATAGCCGCGGTATTCCACCGCCAGCACATTCCCTGGCAGATTCCATAAAAATCGATAAAGCTCCGCGCGATTGGTAATGTTCCCCGCATTTCCGTGAAACGCGAGGAACGTTACGTTTGCATCGTTGTGCGGAATCCACCAAGCGTGCAGCCTCTCTCCGTCCGCTGTCTGGATGGAACTATTTTCAACGGGCAGACCTCGCGGGTGCCAATCCCCTGTCAAACGCCCTGGATAGTCTGGAGAGAAAATCAGTTTCGATTCAACGATTCTTACGAGCAGCAAAATCAGAAGGTAAACAATGACGATGGATGCCGCATAGCGGGTAATTTTGTTGGACACCGACGCTGCCGTTACGCCTTCAGTCTGTCTTCAGTCATTCATAGCCAGTGCACCGGTCTCCGCGGGCGAATGAATCACCACCTCAATTGTGTCGCCCTGTCGAATGCGCCCCGCTTCCATCACGCGGCACAGCGTCCCGCGCTTTCCCTTTAGAGCCTGCTTCAAACCCACGCGAATTGTTTCCATTTGATCGCATGGCTCACACCGGATACTGACCTCCAGCAGCGCGCCGCCAACACGCACCTGTTGCCCGGTCACTAGCGCATCCACATCGATTCCCTGTGTCGTTATATTTTCGCGTACAATTCCGGGCCTCAGCCCAAACTCGGCCAGGCGCTCACTGGCCATCAGCAGCACCTGTCGCTGCCCACGCGGACGCGCGTGCGCGCATCCTTCGAAGCCTGCATCGGCGATTGCCTGAATCTCGGCCATCTCGGCCATCGGGACGCGCTTTGCTGGCGCGCGAAATAAATGCAGCACTTTGCTCATCGGAGTTAGTCTCCCGCGACGCGGCTCTTCACCGTCACGCCAATATCTTTTCTGTAGTGCGCACCTTCAAAATGTATTTTCCCGGCAGCCCGATAGGCTTTCTCAGACGCTGCGGCGAGGGTCGGGCCCACCGCCGTCACGCCGAGCACGCGCCCGCCGCTTGTCATCAGCGACCCCTCTTTCCGGTTCGTTCCGGCATGCAACACGCGCACGCCAGTAATTGTTTCGGCCTCCGCAATTCCCTCAATCTTCTTGCTGCTCTCATAGTTTCCGGGGTAACCCCGCGAGGCCATTACCACGCAGACGCTCGCTTCCGGCTTCCACTTCACTTTCTTTGGTTCGAGCTTCCCACGCGCGGTGTCATCAAGCACCTCTGCCAAATCAAAATCGATTCTTGCTGCAAGGGCCTGCGCTTCAGGATCTCCCATCCGGCAATTGAATTCCAAGACCTTCGGCCCCTCCGCGGTCAGCATCAGTCCAAAATACAAAAATCCGCGATAGTCAATTCGCTCTCTTTCTAACCCGCGAATCACCGGCCACGCAATCGTCTCCAGAATTATCTTCTCAAGCCCCTCGGGCAGCAGCTCTTGTGTCGAGTAAGCGCCCATGCCGCCCGTGTTTGGTCCCGCATTTCCGTCAAATGCGCGCTTGTGATCGCGCGCCGCCGCAAGTGGCGCCACATGCATTCCGTCGGTCAGCACAATATAAGATAGCTCCTCACCCTCAAGCGCTTCTTCCATCAACACGCGTTGGCCCGCACTCCCGAATTCACGCTTGTCCATGAGCCGCTCGACGAACGAGGTCGCTTCATCCGGAGACGCCGTAACCAGTACGCCCTTCCCTCCGCACAATCCATCCGCCTTGATCACCATCGGCCAATCCACCGAGCATAGCGCGCTGTACGCGTCGCCCGGCGAATCGTACATCCCATAAACATTCGCAGTAGGAATATTGTGCCGCGTCAAAAAATCCTTCGCGAATATTTTGCTTCCCTCGAGCTGGGCTCCCTTTTTGCGCGGACCCACCAGGGCCCAGCCGCGCTTTTCAAACTGGTCGGCCACGCCCGCTACCAGCGGTGCCTCCGGACCAACCACCGTCAAATCGGGGTTGAGCCGCTCCGCCAGGGCCACAATCGCCCCGACATCGGAAGCGTCAGTCGCCGTCAGCGCGTAGCATTCCACGCCGGGCCTCCCGGCCGCCTGGCCCTCCATCGCAATCCCGCCATTTCCGGGCGCACACCAAATCTTCTCGACGCGCGAGCTTTCGCGCAGCTTCCACACGAGCGCATGTTCCCGCCCGCCACCGCCAATGACCAGAACTTTCATGGACGCATCCGCGCCTCGCTTCTTCGTTTTTTCTCGCTTCCAAACGATAGTCGTCCTGTGTCCTGGTGTCAACGCACCCGCTTTCCATCCTTATTGACGCTTCGCCGCCTTAAACCCTACGATTCCACGGTGCGCAGTCAGCCCGCAAGCCGTCAAGATCTGTTCGGAATTTTGCTGTGTTTTTTTGTCTCCGGCGCAGCCGGACTCATCTACCAGGTCGCATGGAGCAAAGCGCTCGGCCTGATTTTTGGTCACACGGTCTATGCCATCGCTACAGTTCTCGCGGTTTTTATGGCCGGACTCGCCGCCGGCAGCGCATGGCTCGGCAGTTGGAGCGAGCGCCGCACCCGTCCAGTCGCACTATATGCCTGGATCGAGCTCGCCGTCGCAGCCGCCGGCGCGCTTTCGCTCGTTGGTCTGCTTGGCGTCCGCGGTTTATATCTCGCTGCTTATCCGGCGATGGGCGGCTCAAAACCATTCTTGCTGGCCCTTCGTTTCGTAAGCGCAGCAATCGTTCTTTTTCTTCCAACGTTCCTGATGGGCGGCACTCTCCCGATCCTGGTTCGCGGTCTTACGCGAACCCCTGCCGACCTCGCTGCCCGTGTCAGTCGTCTCTATTGGGTCAACACACTCGGTGCCGTCGCTGGCACCTTACTCGCCGGATTCATTCTTCTCCCCGCGCTCGGTCTGCGTCTAACCATTGCTTGTGCCGTCGCTCTCAACCTCCTCGCCGGTCTGGTTGCGCTGCGAATTTCTCGTGGCCCATCTCCCGCACAGGACCGGGCAACTCCGCCGCTCACAATTCCCGATGATTCAAACACCTCCGCGGCAAACGAAAACGTCAACGCCTCGGTCACCCAAACTGCAAGCTTCGATCCGTTGGGCACGTCCAGGCGCGGTTTGCTGTTCGCGTTTGGCATTGTTGGCGCTACCGCCATCGCCTACGAAATTGCTTGGACGCGCTTACTCGCGGCCATACTCGGCAGCTCCACGTATGCGTTCACGCTGATGCTCGCCACCTTCCTTGTCGGCGTGGTCATCGGCAGCATCCTCTTCGAACGCTGGTTTTTTCGCTCCCAGCAAGTCTCGCTAACCACTTTTTCCCGTAGCCAAACTTGGACAGGTCTCGCTGCGTTCTACTTTCTCGTACTCTTCCAGCAAATTCCTTCCGTCGTTCCTCCGATTCTTCGCGCCACTCATGAAACGTTTGGTGGACTGGTTCTCGCTCAATTTGTCACCAGCGCTCTCGCCATGCTCCCGGCCGCAATCGTTTTTGGTTTCAATTTTCCCGCTGCCGTGGTTCTTCTTGCGCGTAACCGGGAAGCCGACTCTGATCATTCCGCAGCTGTGGGCCGCGCCTATGCTGCGAACACGCTCGGCGCCATCGCCGGTGCGGTAGTCACAGGATTCTGGCTCGTTCCGTCCCTGGGCGCCTTCCGAGTCGTCGCAGGCATGGCTGCAGTCAATCTTTTCCTCGCCCTGATTTTCGAGCTGTTCTCGATTCCGCGGCGCATCCCGGCTCTGGCCGCAAATCTGATCCTGATCTTTTTCGTTGTTGTATCCGGGTGGTCCTCGATCTTCTACGACCGCGCCCTCACTTCTTTCTCGACGGTCCTCTATTGGAATCTTCACAATCATCTCACTCCCACGGAAGCGGCCGACACCTTCGATCATCCTTTTGTAGCCGACGGCCTTAATGCTTCCATCGCCGTTGCCCGCAGCGAAGATTACCTAGCTCTCACCACCAACGGAAAGGTTGACGCCTCCAATCGCGATGCACCCACGCAGCTTTTCGTTGGACATCTTGGCGCGGTTTTCCATCCCGCATTGCGCCGAGTCTTAATCGTCGGCTTCGGCAGCGGTATGACGGTTTCAGCGGTCGCCGGGTACTCTGAAGTGCAGCGAATTGATTGCGTCGAAATCGAGCCCGCTGTCATTCAGGCCGCTCCTTATCTTGAAACACTCAATCGCGGCGTGCTTGGCGACCCGCGTGTGCACGTCGTCCTCGATGACGCTCGTAATTTCCTGCTCACCTCGCGGGATCAGTACGATCTCATTATCTCCGAGCCCTCCAACCCATGGATCGCCGGCATCGCCACTCTTTTCACCGATGAATATTATTCTGCTGTCCGCCAGCGTCTCGCCGTAGGCGGCATCTTCGTCCAATGGGTACAGGGATACGCGCTTGATCCCGCGGACCTCCGCATGATCGTCGCCACGTTCTCGAAACATTTTCCCGAAGCCACTCTCTGGCACGCGCAGGGCGTTGACCTCGTATTACTCGGACGCACCGATATTCGCCCCCTCCGCTTCGATCGCTTGCGTTCTCTCTGGGAGATTCCCCGGCTCCGTGAAGACTTCCGCACCCTCGAGCTGCGTCAACCCGAAGGCATCGTTGCCTATTACTTGCTGAATGATGAAGGGGTTCGTCGCATGGCCGCCGGCAGTGTACTCAACACCGACGATAAGACTCTGCTCGAATACCATGCGCCGCGTGCCCTTCTCAATCACCGCCTCTCCGAAAAAAACCACGAGTTGATCATCCAATTCCATAAAGGTCTTCTTCCCGTCAATCTGGATTCCTTCGAAGACCGCCGCACTCTGGAAGCCACCGCCGATACTCTTTTCGCTCTCGACGACGTTTCCGCCGCCGCACCGTACCTCCGCGCACTCGATAGCGAATCGCCTACCGTACTCACCGAGATACTTCATGGCCGAGTGCACCTTTCCGCGAATCGTCTCGACCAGGCCCAGGCGGCTTTTGAAAACGCCTTGCGCATTGACCCGGTAGCCCTCGAGGCGCTCCACTGGCTTGCCATCGTCGACCACCGCCGCGCTGCCAATACCTCAGCCGAATCCCGCCTCGCGCAAATCCTCCAGCGCGATCCGCAATTCCGTCTAGCTCTCGCCGATCGCGTGCAGTTCGCGGAAGAACTTGGTGACTGGCCTGCTGCCGCCCGAGCGCAGGCCGCCCTCATCAGTGCCGCCGCAAATCCCGCGGCCATCGAGTATTGTCGCTTGGGTGAATTCTGGTTGCGGGTACCAAATCCTGCGGAGGGTGAAGGGGCGCTGCTGAGGGGCGTTGCACTAGATCCTTACAGCTTTTCCTGCCATCGTAATCTTGGCGAGTTCTATCGCCACAGAGGACAAATGGACCTCGCTCGCGAGCATCTTGAGTTGATCGTCCGCTTTTACCCTGATACCGATCCCGGCACCTTCACGTCTCTCGCTGCCGTCGACCGCGCGTTGGGCGACAATCGCGCCGCCCTTCAGGCACTTCGCAAGGGCCACCGCATCTTCCCCGACGATGAATCGCTCACCCGCGCACTGACCAGAAACTAACCGCGCTCACCACCCCAGCACGTAAGCAAACATCAGCGGCGCTACGATGGTAGCGTCAGACTCAATAATGAACTTCGGCGTATCCGCTGCCAGCTTTCCCCACGTTATTTTTTCATTGGGTACCGCCCCTGAATACGACCCATAACTCGTCGTCGAATCGCTGATCTGGCAGAAGTACGCCCAACGCGCCACATTCTCTCGCCGCAAATCCTGATGCAGCATAGGCGCAACGCATATCGCAAAGTCTCCGGCAATCCCTCCCGCAATTTGGAAGAATCCCGCTGCGCTGTTTCGCGTTGTTCCCGTATACCAGCACGCCAGCTTCATCATGTATTCGATTCCGCTTCGTATCGTATTTACGTTCTTGACCTGCCCGCGCATCACCTGCGCAGCAAACATATTTCCCAGCGTCGAATCTTCCCAACCTGGCACGAACAGCGGCAAATTCTTTTCTGCCGCGGCCATCATCCAACTATCTTCGGGGTCAATCTCATAATACTTTTCGAGCTTTCCGCTCGCGAGTACCTTGTAAAGAAATTCATGCGGAAAATATCGCTCGACGCGCTGGTCCGCCTGGCGCCATTCTTCCATCACTGCGCCCTCGATCCGGCGCATCGCTTCCTGTTCGGGAATGCACGTGTCAGTCACGCGATTTAGATGACGCTCGAGCAGGCGCTCTTCATCTTCCGCCGTGAGATGCCGGTAGTGCGGCACGCGCTCGTAATGATCGTGGGCCACCAGGTTGTAGAGATCCTCCTCCAGGTTCGCGCCGGTGCAGCAGATCGCATGCACTTTGTCTTGTCGGATCATTTCCGCCAGCGAAATCCCCAGTTCCGCCGTGCTCATCGCTCCGCCCAGCGTTAAAAACATCTTCCCGCCTTCGGCAATATGCTTTGCGTAGGCCTCCGCAGCATCCACCACCACGGCTGCATTGAAATGCCGGAAATGCCGCTTCACAAATGACGAAACCGGCGAGGCCAAACACTTGGCTGCCAATACGCTCATAAAGTCCTCCTTGTGCTAAACGAAAAAAAGAAAAACACACCTAGCCAGCAACCGCCGCGCTCTTTGCAAAAAGTGGCGCGGCTAGAAGTAGCTAGCCGTGTAGCTCAGGAGCCGGAACAATTTGTGCGGAGAAACATGCGGCTGAGGAAATTGCGATTTCAATTTACGTGCCACAATGAATGGATAGCATATTCCCACAACCAGTTACCACAACATTCTCATCGATCCGTTTACTTCATGGGCCGGTTATTTTCTGTGCCGCCGGTCGGTTACGCGCTACTAAGAAAGCGACAGCATTGTATGTTCTCATCCTCTCGCCCGAACTGCTGAGGTCTACCGCCTCTGGGGTGCAGTGTGAGGGACGCCAAACACGGCTTTAAGTTTGCACATCTATTTTTAATCAGATTGTTTCAGTTTGTGAAGAACCCTCTGTGAGGAATGCGTGAAGTGCCGCCACAATTTGAATCGGCAGATTGCTAGAAGCGCTCTTGCCCATCAATTCATGTCCCGCTCCTGAAATCTCCAGCAACATCTTGCGAGCAGGAATCAGTTCCAGCGCAGATTTCATCTCCTCGACTGACCCAAACGGATCGCGATCGCCGTGGACGAAAAGTGCCGGCTTTCCAAGCTTCGGAAAATGCGCGACCCGCAGCTCCGACGGCTTCCGCGGTGGGTGCAATGGATAGGAAAGCAAAAGCAAGCCATCAACCAATTCCGGCTCCTCAGCAATGAGCATCGTTACCTGCCTGCCGCCATACGAATGCCCGCCAATGAACACCCGGCCGCCGCTCCTTTGCCCCAAGGTCCGCGCCCTCAAAGCAGCAATCGCTCGCCGCAGCCCGTCTCGGTCACGAGCCGCACCCCCAGGAAAGGGTGGCCCGTGCGGACGCACCTGCCGAAATGGCAGATCGCACCGCAATACGTTGAAGCCCGCCTCTGCAAACGCATTTCCCACCGCCACCAACAGCTGCGATTCACAATTCGCCCCTGCACCATGCGTGAGGACCAATGAATCCCCATTTTCGTGAACCGGCACATCTAAGAAACCTTGAACAGCGAGTTCGCCGCTGAAGTCAACAAAGCGCTCCACAGAGGTTTGCGATGCCACCCAGTACCTGCCTTGACATTCATGTGTGCCGCAGCACAATCAGCAATTACTCCTGCGAAACACGCAGCAACACCGACGCATGCGCACGCAAATTCAATTTGATTCCCGGGAGCGCTCCCCAATCCTCGCGTTTCCACAGATCACGGACGGCCGCCTTCTTCGCGGCGATTCCCAGATCCTGCCAATCCGCCTGAATTATTTCTTCCGCATCTCCAAGATTGGTGATCGAGGTATATTTATCTTTCGAATTGGCCACGTCCGCTGCCCACCCTACAATATTCCCGCGCGCATAGGACTGATGATTCCCGCTGCTCGTTTGATCAATCGCCAGCACTTCAGGGTTTGTAATCAGCGACACAGTGAACTCATCATTGCCCGGCAAATCTCCCCCCCCCAAATTAGGGGCGATCGGAACATGCACCACAGCGTCATCAAGGTGTATTGCTCATCACGCGTGAAGGCCGTCCACCGTCGCGCATCCTTCCCGCTCGCCCCAAAGGCAGCATGTCCGCATCTGGCCAAGCCCCTGGCCGCCCGGCAGTCCTCGGCGATGCGGCCCAATCTCGGGCCCGCCCAAACTGCGCCTTGAGGCTCGGCCACTTGTCCCAGAAATCATCCGAGATCCGCCACATCTGCGCATACTTCCCGAAAAAGTCCGCTTCGGTAATCGGCGCCGGGCCCGGCGACAAACTCAGCACCATCGGCCTTCCGGTCTTGCGAATCGCTTGGCTCAGGGCCTTGATCTCCGCTGGCTGATATAAATGACTGGCCATATCATCTGCCTTTATGAAATCGATTCCCCACGACGCGTACAACTCCGCGATCGAGTCGTAATAAGCCTGCGCGCCAGGTTTCGTCGTGTCCACACCCCACATGTCTGCGTTCCACCGGCACGCATTATCTTTGTCCGCTACAGCACTCGCGCGCACATCGCTTCCTTTCACCGCCAAATTCTCGGCCACCGCCTGCCGCGGAATTCCGCGCATAATATGGATTCCAAGCTTCAGGCCTTTGCCGTGCACGTAATCTGCTAGCGGCTTGAACCCCGCGCCGTTGGCCGCGGACGGGAACCGATTCTCCGCGGGCAGCAACCGACCATACTCATCAAGCACCACCCGCGCACCCGGCAGGTAATCGTGGCTTTTGGCATTTGGCTCATACCATTGAATATCCACGACGATGTATTGCCAACCGTACTTCGCCAAGTGGCGCGCCATATAATCCGCATTGGCCTTCACCGACTCCTCGCGCACGCCAGTCCCGAACGCATCCCAGCTATTCCACCCCATCGGCGGAGTCGCAGCCAGCATGTCTCCAGTCGTTTCTTTTGCATTTGAGTTCTGCTCCATCTCCGTATTGGTCTTCACATCGGGCATCACATTGACGGTCTGATGGACCGTCGCTTGCTCGTCAGCGGTAGGAGCCTGCGCAGCCGGTATCTCGGTCAGCGATGACGTTGCTGCTGCTGTGATCTTTTGGCGTGGATTTGCCGGCGTTGTGGTGGCGATTGATTTCGTCTGCAGCGCAAAACGCGGAGCAAGGGTAGTGACTACAAGCAACACGAACATCATGCGGTTACTCGTTAACCTGTAGACTCATTGGATGGCGCAACCGCGACCCCCGCGCGGGTCGTTCCGTGCGAACTAACACGACGCCTTTTCACCGCGCAAGCGAGACATCCGAAAGTGCCGCCTCGAAATCATGACGCTGTCGGTCATTTGTTAATCTTTGAAGCTAAACGTGCAAATTACAGTAGCGGATGGGGCGCCGGCTGTTGGCCACCCCCGACAGCGGGTCCTTCGGCCGGAACAAGTTTCGGAAGCACTTCCAGGTTTTTGCGTTCAATCCAGCCGGTATGTGCGCGGACCTTGATCCAGCCGGCGGGTCCCGCTGCAGGTGAAGCAAGCCGCTCGAGCGTCGCGCGATAGACCAGCGCGCCCGTGGCCGACGCATCAGCGCCAGGGGTGGCCAGCAAACGTATCGGAGCCGGTCCGCCACCGGAAGTATTCAGCAGCTTGTACGGCTCAACGTCGAAGTTGCGCTGGGACGCTTCTTGAAAATCGTCGGCGGCAATCCATGCGTCAAAGGAATCTTTGGTCAGCACTTCTAAGAACGCATTGTTGGCCCAGCGCACCTCGTAGTCGCCGGGTTTCAATTTACCGCTTGGCTTTTCTCCAGGAAGATTGCTGACCGGCGTCTCACTTCTCACCGAAACAGTAGGTACAATAGGTTTGCAATCCCAGCTCCCGCCAGTCGCGCTGCTGCAAATTCCCGCATCTGTTCCAACCCACAACCGATCCGCGAAGCCCACGGCAGTGACCATTGCGCCGTCAAGCCTGCCCCCGGGCGTGGCCGCCTGGGTCTGGCCACTGGGCGGATCAAGGCGCAGCAATCCAGCACAAGGCCGAATAACGCCTTCGTATTGCCGGCGTGATGCGACCCACACCGACTTATCGGCGCTGATCGCCAATTGCGTAACCGCACACGTACTCACTTCCCGTGGCTGATAAATTTTCGCGCGCTTACCCGCCAGGTCAAACCGCACCACAGTACCGATCCCCAGCTCCGATTCGCCAGTCGAGTGTCCGATCGCAACCCAAACTCCGTCGCGATCGGCAGTCCCATCGTATTGAACGTCATAGATAACCGGGTCGCTCACTTCCAGGTCAGCGCGTAGTGCCGAGGTCGTCAGCGTTTTGCGCCGGCTTTGCAGCAGCGCCAGCCAGGCACTGGCCAACTGCTCCCTCGTCCATAGCACGGTGGTAACCAGCTCATCAGCATCACCGGGTTTGCTGAGGGTTAATGTCGCGCGGTCATCGTCTGAATGGGGCGTGACCGTGTATTCCGTTCCCCCGGCAGAGATCGTGCGTTTCCCTTTGGGAGCTAGCTCTTCATTTCTGAAAGTAGCGTTTGGCTCCGCCATTGGACGGAGTTCGGCGCCGGTCAGCTGATACCCTTGACCGGTGCGCGAAATAAATGTCGGTACGCGCGTGCCTCCGGCCACAGCCGGTGCAAACAGGATGTGCTGTGGCGCAACGTACAACAAATCGCGCGAGATTTCGGCCGCGTCCGCGGCCTGCCGTTGTGCAAGAACAGAAGTAGATCTTGGAGCGCCAAGCAGTACCATCCAACTCCCCAAAACGAGCAAGAGAATACCGCTGTAACGCGCACAAAAGTTGGAATCAAGCATCGGGAGTCCTTAAAGCTCCAGAGGTTTCAGGGGCACGTGCTGGGAGGCCACCAGTAATTCGCCGCGAAACGCAAAATCCGCCGGGCGCCGCGAAAGCGCCTCTTCTGCTGAGATGCGTGCAACGTCTGGGTTGTTGTTTTGCTCGGAAAGATGCGCAAGCACAAGGTACCGCGCCCGCCCATCGAAACCTTCGGAATCAGCGAGATATTCGCTTACCGTGTGATTGGAAAGATGTCCGGTGCGGCTCAGCACGCGCTGTTTGACGTGCCAGGGATATGGGCCTACCTTCAGCATTTCTACATCGTGATTCGACTCCAAGATCAAACAATCCACATCGCGCAGATGATGTTTTACCAGTTCCGGAAGGTAGCCGAGGTCGGTAACGATGGCCACTTTGCTCCCGTTGACCCGAAACGTAAATCCCACCGGGTCGGCGGCATCATGCGGAATCGCAAACGCCCACACCTCGATATCCCCCACGCTAAACCTTTGTCCCGCGGAGATCACTTCCGCGCGGTCCATGCGCTTGCCGAATGTTTCCGGAAGGGTACGCAGCAGTTCGAACTGGGTTTGCTCGGTGACGTAGAGCGGCGCGCGCCACATCCCCAATACTTGTGGCAGGCCGTTGCAATGATCGGTGTGTTCGTGGGAAATCAGAATGCCATCGAGCCGGTCAAATTTCTTTTCAATGGTTACCAGCCGCGCCAGCGTCTCTCTTTTTCCCAGCCCGGCATCAACGAGAAGGCGAGTCTGCTCAGTTTCGAGCAATGTGCAATTGCCCGAGCTTCCTGATGCCAGAATGGAGACGCGTAACGTGTCGCTGACCTCGTCCGCTGCTTCTCCCGCGCGCGCGTTTCTTTGACCGCAACAGCCGCTCGCTGGGTTTTCAGGATGATTTGACGTCCTCCCCTCCCTAAAGGACGGGGATTCCTACTGGTTCTATGCGTGAGCATAGATACCTTCGGCGGGTTCTTGGGCTGAGCGCCTTAGTTCAGCAGCTCATATCTCCGCAAGCGTTACTTTCGGGCTGTCCGCCCGTAGTCCGATTAAGGAGTCTACATGATACAGCAAGAAGGAACGCGGCAACAAACAAACCGAACGGCTATCCCCGCCCTGAACGACGGGGCTTGCGCCGCCAAAAACTCGGTCAAAGCGCGGTCCCGCCATCAAAGGTTGTCTGCACTAAAAAAATGTGCTGTTCGAGTGGTTAAGACCAACGGGCTCGGCCCAGTTCCGTTCGGAAAAGTTTTAGCAGGCTAGGCGGTCGCGCGATAGCGCCATCCCGTTTAATTGGCCTAGGACGGTGACGGCAATACGCTCCTGATCGAAAAATTCCTGCGCAATTTGCTGCACTTCTTCGCGGGTCACCAGTTCAATCGACTCCAGCAATTCGTCGAGAGTGAGAAACCGCCCAAAGTACATCTCCTGGCGGGCCAGATTCGACATACGCGAACTGGTAGACTCCAGCGAAAGCATCAGCGAACCTTTCAGGTGATCCTTGGCGCGCCGCAACTCCTCAACCGCCACCGGGGATTCCTTCAGGCTGCGAAATTCCGCGACCACTAAGTCGATGACCTGCAAGACGGTCTCCTGCGACGTCCCCGCATAAACAGAAAGCATGCCCGTATCCGTGTAGGGACTCAGCTCGCTGAACACCGCATACGCCAGGCCCTGCTTCTCACGAACTTTTTGGAAAAGCCGCGAGGACATCCCGCCGCCAAGAATATTGTTGAGTACGGCGGCACCAAAGCGGCGTTCGTGCGCCATTCGATAAGCCGGCACGCCAATGCACAGATGAACTTGCTCCAGTTCGCGCTTGGTCTCCAGGCGAATGGGAGCTTGTGTCGAAGGTGGTGTGGTCGGTGCCGGAGAAACGGCGAGTTTCAGCTCGGCGAATTCTTTTTCGACCAGACCCACAAGTCTCTGATGATCGAGATTGCCGGCTGCAGTGATCACCATGTTGTTGGACGCATACCACGGCCGGAAGCATGAAAAAAGAAGTTCGCGGTGAAAGCTGCGCACCGTCTCCGGAGTGCCGAGAATAGGCCGGCCCAATGAATGATTTGGCCAAAAACCCTGAGTGAAAAGCTCGTGAACCAGGTAATCGGGATTGTCCTGGTCCATCTTGATTTCTTCGAGCACCACCTGCTTCTCTTTGGCGACGTCCCCGTCGGCAAATAATGGCCGAAGCACGAGGTCCGCCAGCACTTCGAAAGCGATGGGCAAGTGTTCGTCGAGCACTTTGGCGTTGAAGCAGATCATTTCTTTGGCGGTGAAAGCGTCCAGCATTCCGCCGATCGAATCGATCGAGCGCGCGATGTCTTCGGCCTGGCGCAGCTCGGTGCCTTTGAACACCATGTGCTCGATGAAGTGGGCGACGCCGTTTTCGGCAGGCGTCTCGCGTCGCGAGCCGGTGCGAATCCACACCCCCGCGGAAATCGAGCGGACGTGATGCATCGTCTCGGTAATGATCACCAGCCCGTTGGGTAACACCCGTCTCTGAATATCGCGCAGCTCATTTGGCATGAATAAATTTTACACAGGCTCCGGCAAAATGTGAATGCCACAAAAGCGTTTCTTTTTGAAAAAGTATACGACTTACAGAGACTTCTCGTCTGGATTCAGCTTGCCGTATTCGCTCGTGTAGTGCAGCGGCACGTCGCAGTAGGAGTTTTTCTCGCGCAGGTAGATTTCGCAGGAATCGAATGGGTGTGAGTAAATATGGAGGCTGACAGCCCGCCCGCCAAATTCGGCAAGGTTGAGAACTTGATGAACCGGTTCGAGCGGATTCACAGCCGCCGGATGCTCGGCGTCCATATCGCTGACGTCCGAGGGCACCAGGCGACACATCCCTTTCTTCGCGTCGCGATCCTCCACGCGAAAATTCTGCACGCGTAGACGTCCGACGGGAGTGGCCATCCAGCAATTCTGCCCGCGATGGTTATGGATGCGACTGACTTGTCCAGGCTCCCAGCAGATGGTCATGCACTCGAACAGCTCATTTTTGAAGATGAGATTGCGGGTGTAATTGCCCTTGGAGAAAAACAAATATTTGTCGAGCGTTTCCGGCTTCACATGGTGTGTTTTCACGAATTCGTGCACACCCTGCAACGTAAACTCATGTTTCGGAATCGCCTTGAGTTTCTCGATCCAATCACCAATCGCCATTGGTTGCGTCATATCGTTGAAGAATAAAGTAGCACCCTGTAGCGCCAGATGGTTAGCCCTGGTCTCTGCCTGCTTTGTGCGCCGCACGCGGCGCTCCGGTCGCGGCGGCTCGGTTATCCCTTGCGCTATTCTTTTTTGGCAAGAGGCTGGCCGTCTGGTCCAACCTGAATTTCTTTGGTCTTTTTGCCATTCTTCACGACCGCTTCGTAGGCCACTAGTTTTCCGTTCTTGGTGATTGTTTCCACTTTTGTGATATTGCCGGCCCCGGCTTTCTTTTGCAGTCCATCACGGACCGAAGAAGGCAGCGAATCAACGGCAGCTTGCTCTTCGACCTCGAGTATCGTTCCATCGGCGGCGATGGTCACATCTTTGTCGTGCCCGTTTACGGTTAACTCGACTTCGTAAACGCGTTTGCCCTTTTCCATCTCGGTGGCATAACCCTTCACAGTCGCACCCTGACTCTGCTCATCCGCGGTCTTCTGGACGGCTGCGGGCAAATCGGATTTCTTGAGATGTTTTTCGCCTTTTTCCGCCTTTTCCTTGGGTTTGCCGTTTTCCTCTTTCTCCTGTTTTTCCCGGGCGAACGCACTCACTGCCAAAACGAATGCTAAGGCAGACATAATCACAAAGTTGTAACGCTTCATAAGATCTCCTTTTCAAAACGATACGCCGCCCATTTGCCCGGGTCAAGCCCAGCTGTTTTGTGCGCAATCGATCGCAGTAGAATGGATGCACTTCCGTGGAGGTGCTGTGTATCGATGTTGCGCTCAGGGTCGCCAAGCAGTCTTGGTTTCCTTGCATGCTAAACTAGGAGCGTAGCTTCAGTAAAACTTCTTATGTCCGTCGAATTGCTTGGAAAGTCGGCGTCGGAACTGGGTGCCTTTTGCGAGTCTCTTGGCGAGCCTGCGTACCGCGGAAAGCAAATCTATCGCGCGCTCTATGCGCAGCGGCGCTTCGATTTCGCGGCCGCGACCAATCTTCCCGCGGCGTTTCGTGCGCGGCTGGCCATAGAGGCGCGAATCGATCTGCCGCGCGTGACGCGTCGCTTCCAATCGAGCGACGGTGCGGTCCGTTATCTTCTGGCGCTGCCGGCGGAGGTTTCGAGACCCGCGTCTGTCGAGGCCGTGTTCATGCCCTCGGAAAAGCGCCAGACGATTTGCATTTCGACTCAGGCAGGCTGCGCTGTGGATTGCCACTTTTGCCTGACCGCGCAGCTTGGCTTGATTCGCAACCTAAGCGCCGGCGAGATTATTGCGCAAGTTTTGCTTCCACTGGACGATCAGAAAGCGCATCTCGCACCGCAGACCAATGTCGTGCTGATGGGCCAGGGTGAGCCGCTGCTCAACTATGAGGCGGTAATGGCGGCGACCCGTATCATGCTCGATCCCGAAGGAGTCGGTCTTTCGCCGAAACACGTTACCCTGTCGACCAGCGGTATCGTGCCGGGCATGGACCGCTTGGCGCAGGAAAAAGTGCGGCCAAAACTGGCAATTTCGCTGAATGCCTCTTCCGATCGGCAGCGCGACACCCTCATGCCTATTAACCGAAAGTATCCGCTGGCGGCCTTGCTCGACGCTTGCCAAAGATATCCTCTCCGCTCTTGGGAAAAACTCACATTTGAATATGTACTACTCGGCGGAGCTAACGACACCGCGGAAGATGCTCGCCGCGTGTCCAAGTTGCTCGCAAATCTGCGGTGCAAGGTGAATCTGATTCCGTGGAACCCGGGCAAGCTTCCGTATCGTGCTTCAGAGGAGGCGCATGTGCAAGAGTTTCGCAGCATACTGACGGGAAAAGGTATTCCTACATTTGTGCGCTACTCGCGGGGCCAGGACATCATGGCCGCTTGCGGGCAATTGGCGCTGCTGGAGACTTCCGGAACCGCGTCCGGTTTGAATACCCGTGTTTAAACATTTGCACTGACTTGTTCCGCTCACGAGTCCTCGCTAATGCCGATCACGGCCATCAGGCGGCCGCTGACGTTTCCCTCCTTCCGAAAACTGAATAGCAAATCTGTGCGGCACGACGTACATAACTCGCTCGCAAAGATATTTCTGGGCAACACACCGGCTTCCAGAAGTTGCCAGCGATTGGCGGCGCGCAAATCTAGATTCACGCGGGGTGCGGGCGGCTGGTGTCCGGGCGGCACCATGGTGAGCCACTGCAGCGGATTCGGCGTGTCGCCGGCTGCCAGTTGGTCGAATGGCCCCGCAAACCAATCGCGCGCCGCAGCAAACTGTCCGGCAAAGGCCTGCGCGACTTCCGGCCCAACCTCGTAACAACAGCTGCCAATCGCTGGACCGAGCGCCGCAAGGAGGTCTTTGGGTCGACTGTCCAGCATCATTTGCATGCGGCCAATCGTTTTCATGACGATGCGCTTCAGCGTTCCGCGCCAGCCTGCGTGGATGGCAGCAATGGCCCGTTGTTTTGTGTCTACGAGGAGAATCGGCACGCAATCGGCTGTTTGTACGGCGAGAAGAATTCCTGGTGCGCGGGTGATGCTGGCGTCAGCTCTGGGCGGCTCGGCTGCAGGCTTCTCAAAGAAATAAATAAGATCGGAATGAAACTGGCGCAAGGGCGCGAGCGCCATTTCGCGCGCGTCGAGCGCGCTGACGAGCTTCGCGCGATTTTTCTCGACCGCTTTGCGATTGTCCCAATCGGTAAAGCCGAGATTCAGAATGCGTTTGCCGCTCAGCTCGCTTTGTCCTCCCAGCCGCGTGGAAAAACTGTGAACCAGCCACGGAATGTTGCGCAGTGCATTCGCTTGCAGAATGTCGAGCTCGCCGGCATGCAATGTTGTCCATTGACTGGGCGAGTGAACACGCGTTCTTGTGGTCGGTACTGACTGTTGGCGTTTCGCGGTGGAGATATCCTTCATGAGCGGTAATGGACCAGTATAATCGGAAAGCTTGCTGCACATTCAATGGGTACATGGCGAAGAAAGTGTTCGTGTTCCTTTTGCAAGCTTAGTTATTCCCGTAGCTGTGTTCTCCCAGAAGATTGTAACGACATAAAGAAAGCTTCAGTTACCGGAGGCATTGTGATTGTCGGATTGGGAGCAGACATTACTGAAGTAGATCGGATTCAGGCGACGATTGAGCGGCGCGGCGACGCCGTCCTCCGGCGATTGTTTACTGCCGCGGAAATCGCTTATTGCGAGAAGCACCGCAATAAATACGAGCGTTACGCGGGACGTTTCGCCGCAAAAGAAGCGGCCATGAAAGCGCTCGGCACGGGCTGGCGGCGCGGTGTGCGCTGGGTAGATATCGAAATCACTCGCGAGGCCAGCGGGAAACCTACCCTCGCGTTGCGGGGAGTCGCGCGGACGATCGCCGATCGCTTGGGTGTGAAACATATAGCCATAACCATTACGCATACCGAGGAGCTGGCGCTCGCGCAAGTGATCTTCGAAAACTGAACCGAGAAACTGGCCGGAACCCGCCATTTTATTCTTTCCCGCGCGAAGCTATTTCAAGACGAAGAAATTGCCGAGGGCCAGCGCGTCAATTCCCGCGCAGTAAAAGCTCCGAACGGCGTCGCGCGGGTCGGAAACCAGCGGCTCTCCAAACAGATTGAACGATGTATTGACGAGAACCGGAGCTGGCGCCGGCTCGCCGAATTTGTGCAGCAATTTCCAAAAGCGCGGATTGACTCGCTGCTCGACGGTGTGAATGCGCAAACTGCGTCCGTTAAAGGTAAAGCGCTCTAGGCTTGCGAGCGGCTTTTTTAAAGTGCCGAGCGAGGCCATAAAGCGGCAATTCGCGGTGCAGTCAAAAAACTCGGCAGCCCGTTCAGCGGGAACCGAAAGTGCGAAAGGATGAAAATCTTCCCGATGCTTGATGTATTGATTCACGTTCTCGACGACATACTCGCAAAATGGCGAAGCCAGTATGCTGCGATTGCCGAGGGCGCGATGGCCGAATTCAGTGCGTCCCTGGCACCAAGCTACAATTTTGCCGCTCGCGAGAAACTGCGCGGTCTCGGCGATTAATTGGTCTTCACCTGGCATAAATTTATAAATAAGTTTGCAATTGTCGAGTACCGTTTTGATTTGTTCAGCGGTGAAACCGGGACCGAGCGCGAGATCGTCCAATGGCGCCTGACCGGAATTCCCGGAAACCTGTTTGCGCGCCAGGAATGCCGCTCCCATCGCGGTGCCGGCGTTCCCCGCGACGGGTTGAACGTGTATGCGGCGGAAGCTGCTGCGCGTTTCGAGGGCCCGCACCAGCAGCACATTTAGAAACACCCCGCCAGCCACGCACAGCGAATCAGTGCCGGTTTGCGCGCGAAAGCGCTCGGCAATTTCGAGAACAAGTTCTTCGAGTAAAGCTTGCGCGCTGCGCGCGAGCGCGGCGCGTAACGCCGCGTTCCGAGGCAGATTGCCTGGTTGGATTTGCAACTCACGATACACCTGTGCAGAAAATGTTCCGCGATGATCCGGGCCGGAGGCGAAGTAGCGTTGGTTCAAGACCGGCATGCCAGCAGAATCACGCGAGAATAATTTACGAAGCGCGGAGAGATATTCCGGCTGGCCATCTTTACTGAGCCACTGAACTTTGTGTTCGTCATGATGCGGTCGAAGGCCGAGCAGTTCGGTAACGCGCGAATAAAACCATCCCAGCGAATTCGGGAAGCGCAGGCTGCGAACCGGGTGGATTTCATCATTTTCACCCAATGAAATTTGTCCGGAGCGCATTTCTCCGCCTTCATCCAGTGTCAGTATGAGCGCGCGATCGAATCCGGATGTGTAAAAGGCGCTGGCCGCGTGACAGTGATGATGATCAAAATAAACGAGTGCGGGAGTGTCACCTAGTAGACCGCGAAGCTGGCGGAGTTGGGTGCGTTCGCGAAAGTTTCTGCCGAGGGTTCGTGTCCAGTCCGCAGCACGGGGATGGGAAAACAGCAAACGGAGATTGAATTCCGCTTCGCGCAATGCGGCTTCTCGCGGACGATCAGCAAGAGCCGCAAGTGTTACATCCGAGAGCCGCGCGCCTTGTAATTCCAGGCAGCCAGCGATTGCCTGGCGGGGAATCCCGCCCGTGCCCGAGGAGCGGCTCAGTTTTTCTTCTTCGATGGCCGCGATTGCGGAATTCCCATCGAACAGTGCAGCGGCAGAGTCGCGGTGAAGACTGCTAATCCCGAGTACGAGCATAGCTTAGGTTGTGGACTCGCTCGATTGTTGGAGAGAGCCATCGAGTACCTGCGCAGTGAGGAAAGAGCTTGAGCTCGCCGGAGCACCTGCGAGCACGTTCATCATTTGATTGCTTGGCCACTCACCCGCCAAGCGTACGCGAAGATAATTACTGGAAAGGGCAGGAGTCCAGCCGGTGGTATCGTGGCGCTCGGTGCGGCCTGGGGCATGGCGAATTGTGAGTACGCGCAGCGTGCGCCCAGCCTGACTGGCGCGGAACGATGCACTTTTTGCTTCGCCGAGGGCGCGCAATTCGCGAGAGCGATCCTTGATGACGGAATTAGGAACGTTTTCAGTGAGTTGGTCGGCGGACGTGCCTGGACGCTTCGAAAAGGAAAAAACGTGCAGGTACGTCAACGGCAAACGCTCAATGAAATCGAGCGTAGCGTGATGGTCGAGCTCCGTCTCACCCGGAAAACCGGCAATGACGTCGGCACCGATCGCAGCATCCGGCAGACGCTCGCGGATCAGCTCGACACGCCGCGCGTAGTGTTCAGCGCGATACCATCGATGCATCGCAGCGAGAATGCGGTCCGAGCCGGATTGCAGCGGGAGATGAAAATGGCGTGCGAGGCGAGCAGTCGAAGCGAAGAAATCGATCAACTCGCCGGTGCTGTCCATCGGCTCAATGGAGCTGATGCGCAGGCGCTCGAGCGGTGTGTCATCGCAAATTTGATGCAGCAACTCTCGGAACTCGACGCGCGGGGTGAGGTCGCGGCCGTAACTCCCCAGATTGATCCCGCTCAAAACGATTTCCCTGAATCCCGCGGAGCACAGTTTATTGATTTCACTGAGCACTTCGTGGGGCGGAAGACTGCGACTTCGTCCGCGCACAAAGGGAATCACACAGTATGAGCAGCGGTTATTGCAGCCATCTTGAATCTTTAGAACCGGACGGGTATGTCCGCTTTCACCGCCAAGCACTGGCGCGGCCGCCCAGGAGTCACTCTCGAGTATGTTGCCGGTAAGAATTTTTGCCGGTCCCTGGCTTATGAAATGGGCTTCGGAATCGAGGCGGTCCAGAGGGACGAACTCGGGGCGAACGAAAGCGGAGTGGGGCGCCGGATCCTGCGTACAAGACTTGCCGGATAGGTCGAGCAATCGCGGGATTTCGGATTTGTGCGAATTCCCGATGACCCATGCCACCCCTTCGAGAGAGGCAAGGTCTTCCGGGGCACGTTGCGCATAGCAACCGGTGACGACAATTTGCGCGTTCGGGTTCGAGCGATGAATTTCGCGAATTGCCTGGCGCGCTTGATTGTCCGCCGAAGAAGTAACGGTGCAAGTGTTTACAACAACCACCTGGGCCTCGGTCCGTGTTGGCGAGAGTGTGTAGCCCCGGCTGAGAAGCCGATGCTCGATGGCGGCGGCATCGGCCTGGGTGGCCCGGCACCCAAATTGTTCAATGTGGAACGTGGTCATGGTGTTGAGCGAATTCTAGAATAAGCTCTCCCGGGAGAAACGCAAGGGGCCGTGGGTTACCGGAACGTGGGAGGTGGCCGATATTATTCGTTGCCAGTACCCCTCCCCCTGTTTGTCGCGGTTAATGCCGTCACTGCGGGGAGGCGGTCAGAGCTTGTGCTAGACTGGCCAACCCGAGGAACTTCTTAGTAAGGCGACTCAATCTTTAGGGCGCGGCCTCGCCGCCGGAATCCGCGGGGCCAGACGGAGCCAGATCTCATCATCAATCAGGGCGTGGGACAGCCCGACCGTACCAAGCCGCGGAGCTCAGTACGAAAAGGCCCGTTACTGAGTCTTGCAATGCGCTCTTAGGGCTAGGTCGATGTAATGGACGAAAACGATATTCGCGAGCTGCTGGAGCAGGTGCGGGGCGGGCGGCTGACGACCGAGCAGGCGCTCGAACGTCTGAAACATCTGCCTTTCGAAGACCTGGGCTTTGCCAAGATCGATCATCACCGCACGCTGCGACAGGGGTACGCTGAGGTTATTTTTGGGCGTGGCAAAACGCCCACGCAGGTTGCGGCAATTGTTCAAGCAATGTTGCGGCTGCGTGATAGCCGCCACAACATTTTGGTCACGCGCGCCGACGCGAAAATGTTTGCTGCGGTGCGCAGCGTTGTGGGGAGAAGGGCGCACGCGTACCGGTCTGCCAAACTGGCAACTAGCCTGGCATTCCATCCGCTTTCCGGAGTGATCGCTATAGAGCGAAATAAAGAAATTGCCGGTGCCGGCACGATAGCGGTGGTGTGTGCGGGCACTAGCGACATACCTGTAGCGGAAGAGGCGTTGTTGACTGCGAAGCTGATGGGCAACCGCGTGGAGAATTTTTACGACGTGGGTGTCGCGGGAATTCACCGGCTACTGGGACATCGCGCGCGGCTGGCGGCGACGCGAGTCATTATTTGCGTGGCCGGGATGGAAGGTGCATTGCCCAGCGTGGTGGGCGGCCTCGTGGGTGTGCCGGTGATCGCGGTGCCCACGAGCGTCGGTTATGGTGTGAGTTTTGGCGGCGTGGCGGCGCTGCTGGGTATGCTCAATAGTTGCGCTTCGAACGTGTGCGTAGTCAATATTGATAATGGGTTTGGAGCCGGATGCGTGGCGAGCGTCATCAATCGCTTGTAAGTTGCGCAACCGACTTGTGCGTTTGCGGAGAAGTTTTTTCCTGCGGGCTAAGCATCAATGCAGTACCGAAGAAATGGTTGCGGAGAGGATGTCTTCCTGCTCGGGAAAGACGGTGCGGAGATCGATGATCAGACGATCGGCTTCGACACGCGCAATCACCGAAATGCCTTTGGGGGCGCGGCGCAAGCGCGCCTCCAGCTGAGCCGCCGAATAGCGAGTGGTCGTGATGCGAATCAAATGAGTGGGAAGCTCGCGGTCGGGAGTGGAGCCACCTCCGATCAGTGATGCTCCAGGAACAATATCGAGCTCGACTTCACCGGCAGGGACTTGCGAGCGCAGAGTGAAAACGAAATCGCGCGCGCGAGTGCGAATGGCGTCGGCACCCAGGCGGATCATTCGCAGTGTGGGGACTTCGTCGAGGTTGCCCGAGAGGTAAGCGCTGAGTGTGGTTTCGAGGGCCGCGATGCAAAGTTTGTCCACACGCAACGCGCGAAACAAAGGGTGGCGACGGATGCGCCCTACCAGTTCTTTTTGTCCGGCGATGATGCCGGCCTGAGGACCTCCGACCATTTTATCGCCGCTGAAGGTGACGAGCGATGCGCCCGCTTCGATGCTGGCGCGGACAACAGGTTCATTCACGCCGTGCGCCGACAAATCCACCAAACATCCCGAGCCTAGATCTTCCATCAAGGGCAAGCCGGTTCGCGCGGCCAATGCGGCAAGCTCTTCGAGTGCAGGTCTCTCGGTAAATCCCACAACACGAAAATTGGATGGATGCACGCGCAGAAGCAGACGAGTGCGATCGTTGACGGCGCTTTCGTAGTCGGCGAGCTTGGTGCGATTGGTGGTGCCAACTTCATGAAGGAGGGCTCCGCTTTCCGCCATAATTTCCGGGATGCGGAAGCCGTCGCCAATTTCGATGAGCTCGCCGCGTGAAACGATCACCTCACCGCCTTTAGCGAGCGCAGCAAGAACGAGAAGCACAGCGGCAGCACAATTATTGACGACGATGGCAGCTTCGGCGCCGGTGAGATGTTCGAGAAGGCGCGCGGTATGAACGTCGCGCTTCCCGCGAGCGCCGGCTTCGAGGTCGTACTCGAGGTTGGAATATTGCGTCGCAGGCTGACGGAGGTGATTGATGGACGCGGCGCTCAAAGCAGCGCGGCCGAGATTGGTATGCAAGATAACACCGGTGGCATTGATGACCGGTAAAAGCGAAACAGCGAAGGCGCGCTCGACCTCGGCAGCGATACGCTCGCCGAGCTGCCCCGGTTCGAGCTGAGCAGAGTGGAGAACGATGAGGTTGATGTCGCGCTCACCGGTAATACGCGCACGAAGATCGGCGAGCACTGCGCGGGCAACTTCGACCACGATACCGCGATCGGCGCGCGTGACTAGCAGCCGCAGGCGGGGCAGAGCGAGTAACTGGTCCACCGAAGGAATTTGCCTGAGCAAGGCCGCGCGAGCTTCGGAATCAGCAGCGGATTTGGCGGAGGAATTCATGCAAGGCGCTATTTCAGCACAGTCAACGCTTGCGGGCAACCAGCGAACTTTGCGCGAATCACGCGGGGAACGCGGGCCCTCGAGTGCCTTGTTCCGCACACAAGAGTTTAGGTTCGTTGACGCTCCTGCGCCAGGCCTCTAGCATGGGAGATGGAAGGACCCATGGCGACGACCATCGACGAAGACATGACCCAGCTCGAACGGGACATCCGCCAGCTCAAGGTGGAATATGACCAATATTTTGGCGGGGGACGGAAACGTCCGCCTACCGAAATCGAGTGGCGTATCGACCAGATGGTGAAGCGCAATTCCGAGCGGATGGGCGACCTGAAGTTCGCTCACCGATTTCGCTTCAACAATCTTGCGCAGACGTACGCCAAGTACAAGGAGGTTTTCCGCAAGCGTCTCCAGCAACGTGAAGAAGGCAACGTGCAGCATCATTTCGGCGCGGCTGCGCGAGCCATCGAAGCCGAGCGCCATCGCGCCGAGGCGGCGCAAGAAAAAGCAGCAGCGAATGGATCGTTCCGCATTGCTTGCTCCGAGCCAGATCGCGAGAATGAAAAAATCAACCAGCTGTATCAGGCGTTGGTTTCCGCGAAACAAGCCGCGGGCGAGAAAGTGGATAAGCTCTCGCGCGAAGACTTCCAGAAGTTTGTACGCAAAAAGACCGATGACCTCAAGAAGCAAAAAGGCTCTAAGGAAGTGGAGTACATCGTTGAGGTTGCGAGCGGCAAGGTAAAGCTCAAGGCTCGCGTCAAAGAATAACCCCGCAGATCCCCCCTTAGGCTCGCAAGGCCTGCAGGGGCCGCCAACCGATCCGCAGCGAATTAATCTCGGTTCCCGCGGTTTCCCACAGTTCGTGCTTTCGCAACGCATCGCGCCCGCTTACAATACTGCGTTTTCTCGACGCGGAGGGTGGAGTGAAGATCGAACGAGCGCTACTGAGCGTGTATGACAAGACCGGGGTCGTGGAGTTTGCGCGACGGCTCAGTGCAGCGGGCATCGAATTGATTTCGACTGGTGGAACCGCAAAGCTCTTGCGTGAGGCGGGACTTAAGGTGCGGGACGTCGCCGACCTGACGGGATGGCCGGAAATGCTCGGCGGCCGAGTGAAAACGCTGCATCCCAAAGTTCATGGCGGACTGCTTTTTCGGCGGAATAATGCGGATGACCGCGCACAGGCTGAGAAACATGGAATCGCGCCGATTGACGTTGTGGTTGTAAACCTCTATCCCTTTGAAGCGACGGCGGCGAAGAACGAACTTACACCGGAGGAGCTGATCGAGAACATCGATATCGGTGGGCCGACCATGCTGCGGTCTGCAGCCAAAAATTTTGAGAGTGTCGCGGTGGTGAGCGATCCCGGGGACTACGCGGGCGTTGCCGCGGAGATTGAGGGCGCGCGAGAGGTGAGTCTTGCGACGCGTCTAGAGCTGGCGCGCAAGGTGTTTGCAACGACGTCACGCTACGACGGGCTGATCGCCACTGAGCTCGAGCGGCTCAGCGCTTCGTGTACCTCTACGACCGGTGTGAATCTGGGCGAGCGCGCCAAGCTTCCGTCGCGAATGACGATTTCGCTCTCGCGGCTGCAATCGCTGCGTTACGGCGAAAATCCGCATCAGGCTGCAGCGCTGTATATTCCGGCGGGCCGCGGTCGCGAGGGATTGGCGGCCGCCCGGCAAATTCAGGGCAAGGAGCTGTCGTACAATAATTTTGTCGATCTGGAAGCTGCGCGAAGCCTGGTGGCGGAATTCGCGCTTCCCGCCGCGGTCATCATCAAGCACAACAATCCCTGCGGTACTGCCGAGCAAGACACGCTGCTGAACGCTTATCGCAAGGCCCTGGCATGCGATCCGGTTTCCGCGTTTGGCGGAGTGCTGGCGTTTAACCGCGCGGTGGACGGCGCGACGGCGGAGGAAGTTGCGAAGCTTTTTGTCGAATGCATTCTCGCGCCGGGGTTCGACGAGAAGGCCTATGCGATGTTTGCGGCGAAGAAAAATCTTCGAGTGCTGGAGCTGCCCGAAGGAGGCTTGCAGCCATCGCAGGAATTTCAACTCAAGCAGATTTCCGGCGGAGTGCTGGTGCAGCAGACCGATCAGGGAGAGTTGCATGATGTAGAACTGCGCACGGTAACCAAGCGGATCCCGACGCTTGATGAGATGCAGGCAATGCGATTTGCTTGGAAGGTGGCGAAGCACGTGAAATCAAATGCGATCGTGTTCGCGCGCGATGGGCACACCGTTGGGGTCGGGGCCGGGCAGATGAGTCGGGTGGATTCGGTGAAGATTGCGGTGATGAAGGCGCAATCTTCCCTGGCCGGGACTGTTGTGGCTTCTGATGCTTTCTTTCCGTTTCCTGATGGGGTCGAAGAGGCGGCGCGCGCCGGAGCGACTGCCGTGATTCAACCTGGTGGGTCGGTACGCGATGCAGATGTTGTTGCCGCTGCGGATAAGCTCAACCTGGCCATGGTGTTTACCGGCATGCGCCACTTCCTACACTAACAGGTGCAAAGCCGGGCCATTCCGCGTCGTTGTAGTCAGGCAATCATCACGTCCCCATTTTAGGCACTGACTTGCTTCTCGTGGGGCTGGGTCCATTGGCAAAATAATGCGTGAAGGGTGCTTTGCGCACCGGGGTTTTGTCTGGGATTCACCGTTCGGGATTGAACGTCGAGAACATGTTGTGGGTGGAGGGTTGCCACAGCTAGCTTGCCTGCGACGAGGCGCGGGCCGCGGGCGCTTCGCGAAAGGGACGCACTTTGCCGACGAGCTCGCGGACGCGGTTTACATCAACGGGGTTTTCCATCACGCCGTCTTTTTTCAGGCTGGAACCCACAATAATTCCATCAGCGTATTCGAGGAGGGCACTGATGTTCCCGGCATTAGTGCCGCTGCCGATCAATATAGGACGCTTCGCCAAACGCTTGGCCTCGCGCACCTTCTCGAGGTCAGGAGCGTTTCCCGTCATTCGTCCGGAAACGATCAAGCCGTCAGCTCCATAGAATTCGGTCCACTCGATGTGCGTTGCAAGATCGAGCCCGGGGAAAGGTACCGAATGCTTTTTGTCTACGTCGGCAAAAATGTGGATGTCCGTGGCGTGAAGCTCTTTGCGCTTCCGCAGCAAATTTGCAGCGCATCCGTGATCGAGCTCGCCGGTGTCCCAAAGCCGCGCGCCAGTGAGAATGCACACGCGAATAAAGCGCGCTCCGGCGGCTACGGCGATAGCCAGACACACGAGTCCGCCATTGTGGATCACGTTGATGCCCACGGGCACGGGAAAGCGTCTGACCACTTCCGCGGCCACGACGGCCTGCGCGGTCATCGCTTCGGGCTGCACTAGGTTCCCAACATAATAGGGAAGGTCCCACATGTTTTCGACCATCAGGCCGTCAACACCGCCTTCCATCAGAGCTTCGGCATCGCGCAAAGCGTGGTCGAGAATCGTTTTCATACCGTAGCCGATGTAACCAGGTGCGCCCGGCAACGGCCAGAGGTGCACCATTCCAATGACCGGCTTGGGAACACCGAAAAGGTCGGTGAGCGATTTAAGGCGCGGCCGATCCATTTCCTGCTTCCAGTGGGGCTTTAGCGTCATGCGGGCCTCCGTGCATTCTGCGAGCTAGGTGCGTTGCGCAGGGTTTTCTGCAAACGTTCCACGATGCGGAGCCGCAAAGGGTCCCACTGCGAATTTAAGCGGCTCGTTCGCAGGAGGCGGATCACGTCTTGCGGGGAAGGGAGTTTCTCTCCTGCGCCTACGATCGAAGCGGTGACGGCGCCGGCGGTGTTCGCCAGCAGGGCTGCCTCAGTAGTGGGCCAACCCTGCACTCGAGCATGGAGGAAAGCGGCCACAAACGAATCGCCTGCTCCGGTTGTGTCCACTGCCTTTATCGGAAACGAAGGGACCCGGCGGAGCTGGCCATTCTCTCCGTCGCTGATCAGGCAGCCGCGCTTGCCAATTTTCAATACGACTTCCCTTACGCCGGTCTTGGCGAGGCTCGCGTACGCTTTGCGATCATCTTGCATGCCTGTGAGCAGAGTCGCTTCTTCTTGTCCGACAAAAAGAATATCCACCTCACCGCACACTTTCAAAAGTTTCCGCGGGATTTGTTTGCATGGGCCCACACCGGCGTCCATCGAAACCCAGCCTCCGCGAGAACGGATGGTTTTTATAATTTGGCGCGCCGCTTTCTCCGTTGCGGGATCGAGGAAGTTGTAGCCCACTAGACTTGCGCCGATAACTCCTGCATAAAATGTTGAGTTTTGGGGAACGCGGCGCACCAGGCCGTTTGCGCCGCGACTGCCAAAAAATGTTCGCTGGCCGTCAGGGGTAACGTTGACGTAGAGCAGGCCGGTCATGGTTTCGTCGGTGCGCTGAACCCAATGTGCATCCACGCGACGCTTGGCGAGCGATTCGAGAAGATAGTCGCCGAAAGCATCTTGGCCCACGCAACCGAGCAAGCGAGCCTGCATGCCCCAACTTGCCAGCGCCATCGCGCAATTGGCAGCGACCCCACCGCAATGCAGCTCGAGACGAGAGGCCCAGCAATCGTCACCAGGGTTGGGCCACGCTTTCACGCGCCCGATAACATCAACAATGATGTCGCCGAGCACAAGGATGGTTCCTACACGAGCGTTCCCGCGGCGCATAGGGGCATCTTAACACTCAAATATGATGGTCGTTCGTGAGTGTAGCGTGTCGCGGCTAAAGCGGCGCGGAGTCCTATTTCCTCGCGGCTGGGGCTGGCGGCCGGGGCGGCCCGGCGGTCGTCGTCACCGACTCAGGACCCGGTCCGGCCGGGAAGGGCGAGTCGGCAACCGGCGTCAGCGCCCCGGAGGTCCAGTCGATGCTGTACGCCGAAACGTCGTTGGAATTGACATTCGTCACGTAGGCGAATTGGCCCGTGGGCTCCACCGCCACCGAGTTAGGATTGGACCCGGCCGGGAAGGGCGAGCCGTCAACCGGCATCAGCGCCCCGGTGGTCCCGTCGATGCTGTACGCCGAAACGTTGTTGGAACCGCCATTGGCGACGTAGGCGAATTGGCCCGTGGGGTCCACGGTCACCGAGAAAGGATTGGTTCCCGCCGGGAAAGGCGAGCCGTCAACCGGCGTCAGCGCCCCGGTGGTCCCGTCGATGCTGTACGCCGAAACGTTGTTGGAACTGGTATTGGCGGCGTAGGCGAATTGGCCCGTGAGGTCCACGGTCACCGACTCAGGACCAGATCCGGCCGGGAAGGGCGAGCCGTCAACCGGCGTCAGCGCCCCGGTGGAGTCGATGCGGTACGCCGAAACATTGTTAGAACCGCCGTTGGCGACGTAGGCGAATTGGCCCGTGGGGTCTACCGTCACCGAGAAAGGAACCGATCCGGCCGGGAAGGGCGAGCCGGTAACCGGCGTCAGCGCCCCGGTGGAGTCGATGCGGTACGCCGAGACGTTGTCAGAACCGCCATTGGCGACGTAGGCGAAGTGGTCCGCGGGGTCCACCGTCACCGAGAGGGGATTGGTTCCCGCCGGGAAGGGCGAGCCGTCAACCGGCGTCAGCGCCCCGGTGGTCCCGTCGATGGTGTACGCCGAAACATTGTGGGAACCCCAATTCGCCACATAGGCGAATCGACCCGCGGGGTCCACGGTCACCGAGAAGGGAACCGATCCCGCCGGGAAGGGCGAGCCGGCGACCGGCGTCAGCGCCCCGGTGGCCCCGTCGATGGTGTACGCCGAAAGGTTCCCGGGCATGTTGCCATCGCAGGGACTTCCGCAGTTCGCGACATAGGCGAAGCCACCAGCCTGGCCCCACAGAGCTGTCCCGGCTCCTCCCAACGCCATCAACGCAATCGAGCAAACCAGATTCGCGCACGTGCTAAGAAGCTTCATAAGATCCTTTCCTTGTCTCTTGGTCGAGAATTTAGATCGCAGTTGTTATCCGGATCGTGCTATACGCCGAAACATTGATCGCTTCTGGCGCACATACCAATAGTGCAAAAACACTTGTCATCTCGCCGGTGCCTCGCGCTATGTAGCTTCGGTCGAGCAGCATTTCGGCTAACGAAAATGAGCTTCTATGCGGTACCTTGTTGCCATTTATCTTGTTCATGAATTTGAGAGCTCATCGTTTCTAAGGTTCATCTAATTGGTTTTGCCGAACGCAACAACGCCCATTGCTGACTGACATTTCCGTTTTGCGGCCAGGTGATGCACCTCAATGGAATTTGTTGGTATCCGAATTCCGAACACATTACTTATACTGGGTGGGGGAGGCTGTTGCCATAAGTTTGTTTGCTTTATGCTCTTGCTTGGAGAACAATTTTATTCTGCGCGAGGTCGTAAACGTAATAATCCCCTGGAGTAGTCTTTAGAATGCTCAACAGCCGTGATCGGGCGTTTTCGAGGTCTTCCACAGCTTCAATCCAGATTTTTTCACTTCCGGGAAGTTCTCGGAAGATATCGTAAATCCGCTTCATGTGCCCTCCGCAACGCGCAACGCTGGGCGGGGGTACTAAAAGCAATTTGGGCGCCACCGGCTATGTCTGTACGTTGATACAAATGCAAGGGATATTCTACGGCTCCGGTGGCTAGGTCTCAAAAACTATCTCCATGACGGGAATTTTTGCAAGGGCGGGCAGAAATTTCCGGTGTTCAACACACCGAGACGCCTTCAATCATCGCAGCGGGAACAGATACTGGAAATGCCCGAAAACGGCGTGAGCGTACTGAATGGGTCGGGCAGGGATTTCAGAACGCCCATGTTTGGAATCCGGTCTCAGGCAGCCCCACCTAGTTTTCTACAGAATGGATGGTATTGCTCCTTGTTGTCCGGTTCCAGTACTCTCTCGTTCCGCAAAGGGGGAGACTCATATGAAGGAAAAACCGAGTGTCACCTTGGCCGGAACGGTCGAAAGGGTCATCGAATCTCCTCATCCGAACGTACCGGAAAAGGTACAGATTGCCGTAGAAGAAGCTGATGACCTTTATCGGGAAATCCGTATTGAAAACACCTTGACCAAGAAAAATGGCGAGAAAGTAAGCATCAAGAAAGGTGCTCATGTCGAGGTGACCGTCGAAGTTCCGCCAGAAGCCACAACGCCCAAAAAGTAATTTAAAAATTACCGCTTCGAAACTCTGTCCCCTCCCACTCTTCGCATCCCCATGAGATTCATGACGAAGAGAATTACCGTAGTCCAGTAACGCCCCCTATCGATATCGTAGAACCCGGACGTGCACAGTTGGTCTCACGCAAGGCAACGTGTATCGGTCGTTCCAACCCATTTGTGAGGCTCTAGCTGGGCTAAAGCTGAAGAACGCCTTCCTTGACGGGGAAGTGCTGCGTTTGGACGGGTCTGGCAAGTCTCAGTTATCACCCATCGGTACCATTGCCGCAGTCTACAGTTTGGCGCAAACTGAAAACGTGAAAATCTCGAACAGGCGACCCGACTGTTGTGCACCTGGTCTCGAGATCCGCACATCTCGGTGAACACGATAATGATCGCAGCCTTCATCTTGATTTTCGCTCTTGCCGCGCTGCTGCAATTCTCGATCTCCTATTGTCGATCGCTGATCGACTCCTATTCGCAGGTCGTGCTTTCACCGGACGCCCGAGAGTGCGCCGTACTCCAGTCGGGCCCCGTTTGCGGGGAGGATTTTGGCCGCCTGCTCGGGATGGTCCGCCGCTCCAATGTCCCCGGCGACGACACTGCCGAATTAGGCGTCGCGCGCATCTACTATCTTTTTGTATCAACTCTGCATGCATTGTGTCCCGCCACTGGTCAAACGCACCAGTGGTTAGCTCATGAGCGAAGCGTTTGCGCCCACATGGTTGCAGCGGCTTTGGACCGCCGCTTGACCGTCGGTGGTGGTTATCTCTAACCTGCCCCTCGCCAAAATCATGCTTGCAAGCGCTGCCGGCTCCTGACTTCTCATTGATTCATCTCCGACTTGAACAGCCTCAAGTAACTTCTGACTTCAGCTCTCGACCGCAACGCAAACAGTGAGGAGACTCTTCCCTCCAAAAAACGTCCAGGATTTGAGTGCAGAACGGGCAGAAGTTGGACAAGAGGTGGCCACATTTCGGACAATCTCTAAGTGGTATGTTCGAATTGGCGTGTTCACTTTCTTCTCGGAGATCAAACACATACCGACAGTTTCGATTCATGCAGATCACAATTCAAAACCTTGTCTCCACTTACAGAACCCCGAACATTCGGCACTGTGTGCCGATACGCAGGGCGCCGGAAGTAGACCTCGAAAACACCTCGCCTGCCTATCCGTTCTTGCGTTCTTGGTTCAGATCTTTCGAATATTTCTAGCTACAAGCGATCGCGCCTGAATTGAGTGGGACTTACGCCGATCACGCGTCGAAAAGCACGTGCAAAGTTGTTCTGATGCTCGAACCCGACGTCGATACTTATGTCCAGCACGCTGAGCTTTGGATCGCGCAGCAATTCCTTAGCACGCTCGACCCGCTGGTTGAGAACATAGCGATGCGGGCTCTGGCCGGTGCTCTGTCGGAATAGCACGGCAAAATAATACAAGCTCATGTTGACGAGGCCGGCAAGCTCGGAGAGCGTGATGTTCTTGCCTAGATTCGCGTCGATGTATTCCAGGACCCGTTTCAATCGTGCCGCGGGCAGACCGCCGCGGCGTGGAACTAGGTTCAACTTGGTAACCGCATAGCGTTTTGCCAGGTGCATGCAGGCCGCGTTGACCAGAAGCTCGCCTATCAAAGCGTCGGCGCCAGAGACGTCTTGGGCCACGGCCAGAAGGGCACGCAGCAGATGCTCCAGCTGAGCGTCCTCCAGGTTGAATCCAGGCGCCAGTTCGATCCGCCCTCCACGCATGAGCGGGCCAATGTGACGCTCGAGTTGCGATTTTCCAATCGAGAGCAGCACGCCTCCATGGGGCCCTTGAAAGGAAGATGTATGGGGGATCGAAGGGGGTACGATCCACAGGTGGCCGGAGTGTACCCAGGCGTCGAACCGCTGTCCTCCCACCCGCCACGCGGCCCGCACAGGCTCCCCCTCGTACAGGAACAAAATGTGGGTGGGATGCTCGCGTTCCCCGTAGTGCGCCGATTGCAGGGTCAAATGTCTTTCCAGGATGACGTCTTGGCCCAAGAAGGCTGACGAAAGGACCGGCGGGTGGGGAGCAACCGGGACATTCCGGCCGTCCTCATAGACTTCGATGCGTGGTTGGTAGCTAGGTAACACTTCGATCCTCCAGCAGGACGCTAAGGTGGGCTAGTGCTCCGATGGAATCCGGCCGCTCAATGAAAACGTCATGTCGTTTGGCTCGTCCAGTCGCTTCCGAATCTTCAGCCTCATGTGTCCCCAGAGGGCGGCGTAGATCTTCTAAACCAACTGCGGTCCGATTGCCTGTACCACGGGTCAGAATGGCAACTCCGACACCATCTCTATCACATTGCATAAAAGAGTACTATAGAAAATAAGTAACCCCTTATCGGAGAAACATGTTTCGCACATGGATCTTTACAATATCCATCCGCGATCTCCCCTCTAAGCCTTTGCAAATCCCCAATCGGCGCTTCCCGTGTTTGGCAACTGCCGGTTGTGGACAGCAACCTAATGAACGTCATCGTCTGCGTGCAGAGAGTGGTAGGAGCGGCTTGCTCGCGCCGAGGCGACGCAAAGAAAGCGAGGGCAGCAGCTACTCGGGCTTTCTCATCTTTCCCGTCCGCATGCTGATTACCTGACAGCCACAATGGGCGAAAATTGGAAAGAGCGGGCGGGCTATGCAAAAATTATGCTGGACGGCGCGATCGAGGAGGGTCTACATAGGGAACGTAAAGAAAAATAACTTGCCTGGGCTTCGGCAAAAATTGCACGAGTTATTTTATAGGGAAAAAAGAATTGCAAGCGGTCCGCTCTCTTGCGCTGCAGAGACCATTTTGTTGTGGAGGCTCGGATTATGCGTTCACTAAAGATTGAATCGGCTCTCGTGTTCGTTGCGGCTACGTTATTCGTTCCCGCGCTGCCCGCCAACGTGGCACTTCCCGACGTGATCAGCAGTGGGATGGTTTTGCAGCGTGACCGCCCGGTGCGAATTTGGGGAACGGCGGACCCTGGCGAAAATGTGACGGTGAGCTTCGCCGGTCAAACGCAGGTTGCGCTACCCGACCCCGACGGCAAGTGGCAGATCACCCTGAAGCCGATACCAGCTAGTAGCACCGGGCGCACGATGACTGTGTCGGGAAAGAACATGATCACGCTCGATGATGTGCTGGTAGGCGAAGTGTGGGTCGTGTCAGGACAATCGAACATGGAGTTTACACTGGCGCAGTCCGCAGATGGCGAAGCTGCGGTCGCTGCTGCAAACGCGCCTGACATCCGTCTATTCCACGTCAGCCGCAACGTCGCATTTCAGCACGAGGCCGGGCGGCTTGGTGTGTGGCAAGCGGCATCGCCCGCGTCCGTGCGCCATTTCTCGGCGGCCGGTTACTATTTTGCCGTGGATCTACGCAATGCCCTTCATGTGCCGATCGGAATGGTCGATTCCTCGTACGGGGGTACGCAGGCCGAGGCGTGGACGCCGATTGAGTATCTGATGGCTTCTCCAGAGCTGCGTCCCTGCGTGGAGCGCACGAAACTCTGGGAGGAAGAGCGCCCGCAAGCCAAGGCGGAGTACGAACAGCGGCTACAACAATGGAGTGAAGCGGTGGAAAAAGCGAAGGCAGAAAGCACGCGTCCGCCATCTCGGCCCGCCGTACCTGATGCTCTGCGCGAAAACCGCATCGCAGCATCTATTTACGATCGCATGATTGCACCGTTGATTCCTTTCACTATTCGCGGCGCGGTCTGGTATCAGGGCGAATCCAATGAAGCCCGCGCGCAACAGTATGAATTGCTGCTTCCCACGATGATCAAGGCATGGCGCGAGCGCTGGGGCCAAGGCGATTTCCCATTCGGCGTAGTGCAGTTGCCGAATTACCGCGACGTTCGGCCCGAGCCGGCGGACGAGGCATGGAGCTTTCTACGCGAGGCGCAACGCCGTACCGCGATGAGCACAGCCAATACCGGCCTGATCGTCACCATTGACATTGGCGAGGCTCGCGACATCCACCCGAAAAACAAACTTGCTGTCGGCAAGCGAATGGCGCGGTGGGCCCTGGTCGCGGCTTACCAGCAGAAATTGGTTGCTTCCGGGCCGATGTTTCGGCAGGTAAAGACCAAGCGTTCGAAGCTGGAATTGAAATTCGATGTAGCGGGCAAAGGCTTGCGAATGCGCGATGGAGACAAGCTCGACGAGTTTGCCGTGGCTGGGCCGGACCACCAGTGGCACTGGGCCAATGCTCAAATTAAAGGGCGCGACCGCGTGGTCGTCTGGGCCGCTGACGTGCCCCGACCGGAAGCTGTCCGCTATGCCTTCAACAGCAACCCGCGGCACGCGAATCTCACCAATGATACGGGCATCCCGGCGTCGCCGTTCCGCAGTGACAACTGGCCTGGCCCGACGGACGGAAAACGGTAGTAGGAACGCTCGTCACTCGCCGCGAGCAAACGAAAAATGACATTACCGTGCAGCGGCTTGCCTTGAGGTTAGGCCTTTGTTTGCATCAGCCGATTGAGTTACTTCAGCCCGCCGAATACAAATGTTTAACGCTTGTCAGAAGTGTGACTTTTTGCGTAGCGAGTTGACTCCGGTTCCCCGCTGGTAGCCTATTGGACATCTGCCTGCAAGGCTAGCTTGACCGCGTGTGCCGCCGGAGTAAACTTTAATTCCCTTCCAAGATAACCGGCACGCGGTTGCGGGCTGCCCTGTTTCAGCCGTTGTCCGACGAAGTGCTTCCATTCCTAATATGGTTCGCGCGCGGGGACAAATGGAAAGGCACTCCGCGAGATTTCCAGTGAAAACAATTGAAAGAAGCGCTTACAAGCTTACGAGCAACGATTGAGAAGATATTTCAGAATCTCGTCGGGGGCGCAATCGAATACCGCGGTGCCGAAGTCCATCAGGTACACATTTCTGCCATGAAAACTGGCGGCAATGAATGGGTCTTTTCCGTGCGAGACAATCCGCCTGGTAATTGACCATCAGTACGTTGAAAGGACCTTCATCTTTTTCCAGCGGTTGCACGGGCAAAAAGAGTTCAAGGGCATCGGAATCGGGTTGGCCACTTGCAAGAAGATGCTGGAGCTGCTTGGCGGGAGAATTTGGGTCGAGTCGCAACCCGGAAAGGGCTCAACCCTTCTCTTTGCTTTGGCAGGACGTGAGAGGAAATCATGAAAGCCATCGGAGGATAAGGTGTGCCCATAGAGGTTCTCTTGGTCGAAGACAATCCCGGTGATGTCCGGCTGACGCAGGAAGCCTTCCGCAATGCCAGCATGTCCATCCATTTGCACGTCGCTTCCGACGGAGTGGAGGCCATGGCCTTTCTGAGGCACGAAGGGGCTCACGTCCATGCCCCTCGCCCGGATCTTATCTTGCTGGACCTAAACCTCCCCAAAATGGATGGCCGCGAGGTGCTGGCTCACATCAAGCAGGATGACAGCCTGAAATCGATCCCTACAGTTATCCTGACCACTTCCGAGGCGGAAGTGGATATTGTGAAAAGCTATCAACTCCAGGCGAACTGTTACCTCAGCAAGCCCGTGCAGTTGGACGCGTTCGAGAGCCTGGTGAAGAGCATCAATGATTTCTGGCTGACTAAGGTCAAGTTGCCGCCGAGCAAAGAGTCGATCAAAAGACTTCTTCTGGTCGAAGATAATCCTGGAGACGCCCGTTTGTTCCTCGAGATGTTCAACGAGCAGGGCTCGCGCAACACCGCATTGACGCACGTAAAGTGCTTGAGGGAGGCCGAGAAGCATCTTGCGGAGCATGCGGTTGACATTATCGTGCTGGACCTCGGGTTGCCCGATGCACAAGGGCTGGGAGCGGTACGGCGGGTCCACGCAGCCGCACCCCGCGTCCCCTTGGTGGTGCTGACGGGCTTGGACGACGAGTCGCTGGCCGCACAAGCCTTGCAAGAAGGCGCGCAAGACCATCTCATCAAGGGCCAAATCGAGAGGCGCGGGCTTCTGCGAGCCCTGCGCTATGCCATCGAGCGCAAGATCATGGAAGAGGCATTGTTCGTGGAAAAAGGCATCCTCGCCCAAACGAACGAAGCGTTGCTCAAGGCGACCGATCTTGCGGAAGGTGAAAGACAAGTCGCGCAAGCAGCATGCCAGGTTGCTGAAGCGGCGAGCCACGCCAAGAGCGAGTTTCTGGCCAACATGAGCCACGAAATTCGCACTCCGCTGAACGGTATCATAGGGATGACCGAGTTAGCTCTCGACACGGAGCTCACGCCAGAGCAGCGCGAATACTTGGACGCACTGAAGATGTCGGCAGATTCCTTGCGCTCCTTGATTAACGACATTCTCGACTTCTCAAAGATCGAGGCGGGAAAGATCGACTTGGAGGTATGCGATTTCAACCTGCGCGGTTGTTTGGACTTGACGCTGAAAACGCTTACGTTTGGGGCGGACGAAAAGGCCCTGGAGCTTCTGTGTGAGGTGGCTCCGGAAGTGCCGGAAATTATGAGGGGAGACCCCAACAGGCTGCGCCAAGTCGTGGTCAACTTGGTGGGCAACGCCATCAAGTTTACGGATAAGGGCGAGGTTGCGCTGAAGGTTCAAATCGAGGCCGAAGACGGTCAGGATCGCATCTTGCGCTTTACGGTATCGGACACAGGGGTTGGGATTCCCAAGGACAAACAAGAATCAATCTTCGATTCGTTTTCCCAGGTGGACACCTCGACGACGAGAAAGTATGGAGGAACCGGCCTGGGCCTGACTATCTCGGCGCGGTTGGTGGCAATGATGGGCGGGAAAATCTGGGTGAAGAGCGAACCGGGCCGAGGAAGCGAGTTCTATTTTACCTTGCGTCTCGGGGTTGTGGATGCCCAACAGATGAATGTAGTCGCCGTTACCTCACCTGAATTGTTGCGCGGTGTGAGGGTTCTCGTGGCGGACGATAGCCGCACGAACCGGCGGATTCTTGAGGGAATGCTAGGGCGCTGGGAAATGAAACCGACCCTGGTGGAAGGCGGTGAAGAAGCGATGGCCGAACTGTCCGCAGCTCGGGAAGCCGGAGAACCGTACGCGCTAATCCTGGTGGACATGCACATGCCGAGGATGGACGGTTTTGCGTTAGTCGAACGAATTCGGCAGAGACCGGAATTATCCACAGCCACCGTCATGATGCTTACTTCGGCGGGCCACCGGGGGGATGCAGCACGTTGCCAGCAACTGGGAGTGTCGGCGTACTTGCTGAAGCCCATTCGGCAATCGAAATTGCGCGAGGCAATCGCTCTGGCGCTTGGGGCCCGCGAGGGCGCGATACCTCTGATCACCCAGCTCTCTTTGCAAGACGCGCGCGACCCCGCCGCGTTCTTGCGCGTGCTGGTGGCGGAAGACAATCCGGTGAATCAGTTGCTGGCGGTGCGCTTGCTGGAGAAACGAGGGCACCGTGTTGAGATTGCCGTCAACGGGCGGGAGGTGCTTCAGGCGCTGGACAAAGAGAGATTTGACCTAGTGTTGATGGATGTGCAAATGCCAGAGATGGACGGGATAGAGGCAACTGCGGCGATCCGAGAAATGGAGAAAGGACGCGGATTGCATACACCGATCATCGCCTTGACGGCAAATGCCATGAAAGGAGATCGCGAGAAATACCTGGCCAGCGGGATGGACGGCTATCTCACCAAACCTATCCGGCCGCTCGAACTCGACCAACTCCTGGAGAGCCACATTGCACGTCGGAGCTTGACACCGCCTACAACGATCTATCGTTGATTATTATGCTTAACCCACGATACGCTCAACCACCAACAGAGCCTCGGCCGACGCTCGATCGAGATTGGAAGCTGCAGCCCACCGGTTGATAATCTAACGCGCGAGAAATCTAAGTGCCCTATCTGGTGTCGCTTACAAGAAAATCAGAGCCATTTTCGTACTTTAGTCGAGATTGCCTTTGCTTTTTTCATTCGCCGCAAACATCATTGGTCCTCTGACCACGCGAATTAGGACCCAGCAGTCTGGAGCACAAGTGTGCAGGAAGAGGTGAGCTGGATGGCTTTGTGCAAGGTGCGATACAGAGGGCAGTTCATCGCATAGATTCCATGCACGCGCTCCACTTTCTCCTTGACCTCTTCTGTCGCCACAAGGCGCATCGCTACATGAATTCGGCGGATCACCAACACGCCCTCCTCGGTTTCCACCTCTCCAGTCACATCCGCGGTCAACTTTCCATTGCTGGCATCGATTTGGCGCGCTTCCAGCGCACCTCCGAAGGTGCCCACCATTCAACCAGCGGTTGCGGAAATGGCATAGTCGATTGTTGAGGAGTGCGACTCCTTCAGCTTTGCCGGGTCAACTTTGTAGTGCTCGGCGATGGCCCCGTGAACGCTGTAGAACAATAGCCAGGTCTGGTAGGAAGCGGCGCGGGGATTGGCGTAAATTTCTGTCTGTAGCATCGGTAGACGTGAGGTCGGTGTATCGTGCTCACGCGTGTTGTTAGCGCGATCGTGTGATTTTTTAGAAGCAGAGGCAAATCAAGATTCGATGCTATATAAATTCACGGTTCCATACGCCGATGAGATAAATTCTACAATAAATGGAACAGGCCTAACATCCCGCTATTAAGTACGAACCTGTTTTCGCACCTAAGTTGCATCAAACCATTAATTTACGAACGCTCTGCAATTCTTTCGGTTTGGCCAGTCGAATGCGAATAAAATTCGCAGAACTGACGGCGATTCTAAATGGGGGTATTCAAAGTGGCTTTGGCAAACTGGTGTAAAAGGCTGTTCTGCGCTTTTCTTTTCCTTGTTCTGTTCTCATTAGTCTCAAGTCCAATCTACTGTCAGACGAGCCGGGGAGCTTTGACTGGCACAGTCACTGATGCTTCAGCCGCGGTGGTCGCAAATGCCACCGTTACGATCACGCAGGTCGGTACAAATTTGGAGCGCCAGACCAAAACCAACGAAGTCGGTATCTACCGGTTTGACGCGGTGGACCTCGGAACTTATACCCTGAGCGTGCAAGCTGCGGGATTTGTCAAGGAAGACACGGTCGGGATTGACATCCACGCTGCCAACACCACGAAGATTGACGTGTCCTTGAAAATTGGGGGTAGCGCGGAAGTAGTAACCGTGGAGGCCTCAACCCTCGAAGTCGCCTTGCAAACCTCGGAGCAAGTGCGGGGTGCAAATCTCTCTTCACACACGATCAGTAATCTTCCCCTTACAGGTCTCGATAGCCTGACGCTGGCCCAATTGTTGCCGGGCGTATCGATCATGAATCAAAGCCTCGGAGGTTTCATCAATCAAAGTGGTACTTACGCGTTTTCGGTGAATGGGCAAAGGCCGCGCGGCAATAACTTCATGATCGACGGAGTTGAGAATAATGATATCTCGATAACCGGACCCGCATACACGATCACGAATCCCGACGCAATCCAAGAGGTCAACATACAGACTTCAAATTTCAGCGCCGAATTTGGCCGGGCCGGTGGAGCGGTTTTTAATCAGATTACGAAGTCCGGAACGAATAACCTCCACGGAACAGCAGCCTACCTATATACAGGAAGCGCCTTTTCGTCCTTGACGCATCTTCAAAGAAAAACATTTAGACATTCTCCGCGGCAGGTGGAAAACATTCCAGACTTTACCATCGGTGGGCCGGTTGTTTTTCCTCATTTGTATGACGGACACAATAAGACATTCTTCTTTGCGGCAGCGCAGTGGGACCGGCAGTTCGGGAATATCACTTCGTCGACGGTATTAACTCTGCCAACGGACGCCGGCGTAGTTACTTTACAATCGCTCGCGGCGCAGTGCCCGCAAGCCGCGCTCTATCTCAAGGCTTTGGGTTCTTTGCGTGGCGGTCAACGGTCCGGTAGCATCGACCTTAGCGCCCCGAGCGCCGTGGGCAGCTGCACGAATGCTACCCGTTCCGGGCTGTCTCTCGAGACCGGCTTGTTCACTCGTTCCGAGACTCACTCGTTTTTGGACAACAACCATCAAATTCGGATCGACCACCGGGCCTCGGACAAGCAGAACATGAGTTTTCGATGGCTCTATAACAGCAGCATTGATACACCGAGCGGATTAAACAATCTTCCAGGTTTCGATAATTCAAACCCCTCTAAGACTCTGACTGGAAGCTTTTCAGATACGTATACGATCAACCAGACTTGGACTAACGAGTTCCGATTCAACTATGGACGCATCGGCTTGGACTTCCCTCTGTTGGCCCCGGACCTTTTCCATGCCACCCTTGCGAGTTATTCGGGACTTGGAGTCACTGGGTTTGGAGGAGCCACCAATATCCCGCAGTTCAGGTTCGCAAACAACTGGCAATATCAGGATACGATGAGTTTGCTGCGTGGCAAGCACACCTTCCGCTTCGGAGCGGATTTCTTACGGCAGTTGGCTCGGCAGCACCCGCCATTCAGCGAGCGCGGCTCGTTGGCTTACCGCGCGGGTGGAGGGGCGACTGACTTTTCCAACTTTCTGGATGATTTTGGCGGGATCGGAGGGAGCCTCAACCGACAGTTCGGGGATTCGGTTTACCACCCCAACCTGTTTCGGCAATCGTATTTCTTCCAGGATTCCTGGAAGACCACGCAGAATCTCACTCTAAATCTCGGATTGCGTTATGAGAATTTCGGAACGCCTGTCAATGTCTTCAAGGTTGCCGCTTTTACCGATTATGACCCGGTGAATTTCGCGGCGCCGCACAAAGTGCAGCCTGACAACAACAATTTTGCACCGAGCGTCGGGTTCGCGTGGAATCCTAAGGGCTCGAGCTGGCTGGAGAGAGCTATGGGGGGACGCAAGACTGTCTGGCGAGGCGGCTTCCAGGTGACCTATGACACGTGGTTTAACAATCTTCTTTCGAACATAGCCGGTTCCTCGCCCAACACATTGGGCACCACGATTCCATCAACGGTTGCCGCTGGTCCACGCGGAATAGCGAACTACACTGCACGATTCAATGCCATTCAGGCCGCGCCTGCCACCGCTCTTAGCGCTCAATCAAACCTTTTCCTAGAACCATTTAAGAATCCTTATACGGAGCGTTGGTCGCTCGGAGTCGAGCGAGAGCTGCCTTACGGTGTCTTGACGGACATTTCTTATGTAGGGTCAGTGTCGCACAAGCTGTTTCGGTCTATTGATATGAATCCAATTGTGGATCCGACCACCGGAACTCGATTCCGACCGAATGTGGGCATCCGCACAGTGCGCGCGACATCCGCAAACTCGAATTATGAATCGCTCCAACTCGATCTCAGAAGGCGCTTTAGCTCAACGCCCGTGGGACTGGTGGTCTTTGTCGGGTCCTACACCTATTCACATTTTCTTGATGAAACGAGCGACGTTTTTGCGCGTGACGCGTCACTAAGTCCCTTCCAATCGGTTTCTCAAGTACTGGGTGCGAGCCGGCACCTAGATTACGGGGATTCGGACTACGATCGCAGGCACGTCGGTTCAATAGGTTTTGTTTGGGATGTTCGTGGGCCCCAAAACGGGCTTGCCGGAACTTTGATTGGTGGCTGGCAGCTCTCCGGGACGGCTCATTGGCAAACCGGTTTCCCGTTCACGGTGGTAAACGGTACCGATCGCAATGGTGATGGCCAAGTGGATGCAGATCGGCCGGACATCAGCAACCCCGCGGCTCCGTTAAATACTCGGGCCGTTCGTAAGAGCACATGTGCGAGCGGCTATGGAAACCCAGACATAGCTCGCACGCCATGTGTTATTGATCTCGCCGCGGTGCACTTTATCGAAGGAATCGGAGGCCCCAATGCTCGAACCGTTGGTCGCAATACGTTGCGGGCACCTGGTATCGACAATCTGGACTTCGGCATCGCAAAGAAGTTCCGGTTTACCGAAAGGACCAACCTAGAATTTCGTACGGATATGCTCAACGCACTTAACTCCATCAGTCTGGGTTATCGCGTCGCTCCGAGGACGGTCAGCGGTGGAACACCCGGCACCTTTCTGAATTTTGGCCAGACAGAATCTGTCGGTCGAACAATGAGGATGAGGTTGAAGCTGACTTTCTAACTAAGAAAAGTCAGGACACCCCCATTTCTCTTGTTATTCTCCTCCTCCCGATCACTCGGCGGGCTCTGGAGAACTTAAGCCCTATCACCAAGACAACTCGCAAACCACGATGTTGGACTCACCTTGGACTTGGCAAGTTGAGGTGGCGTGCTTTTGCATCTTCCAATGCGCACCGCCCGAACCGATCAACAGCAATCCACTCACAGGGAAGAAGGAGACGAGTATGTCATCGAAACCAAAGAGAATTGGAACTATAGAGCCCCAAGCAACCTCCACCCAGGCGGAGAAGCCTTAACCCCTAGTGAACTCCGTCCATGTTATCGAAGCGGCAAATAAAGCCCCAGCCGCCGGTTAGCTCACTCACTGCTAGCATCAAGTCGTTGTGTCCTTTTTTGAGCGGCAAATATACTGCGTCGTTTTCTGGATTTACAATGCCCAGAAATCCGGGGTCGCGGAAGCGTTGGGCACTTCTGCCGCGGTAAAGAATCTTGTCGTTCAGAAAAACGCTTATGTCGTCGCTGTAACCGACGTTGAGTTTCTTTAGTTGATCCCTATCGGACACTACCGTGGTGCGCGCGTAAACCACCAGCATTCCTTTTTGCGGCTCGAGGCGCTTTGAGAAATCGTTTGCAAAGGTGGGGTTGACTTCCGGGCTCCTTCGGTACCGATTGATTACTACGAACCCCGGGGGTTCAGCCGCGATGTCCTGCCACTTCATCGCCTCCGCTTCCGATTTCGATAGCGGGCGCTCGAGATCGCGCTCTAAGCCATCCAGACTCGGCGACAGGCTCCATTTTGTAATTGTTGCCGCCGGCATTGCAGGTTCATGACGCTCCCATGCCACGGGTGGCGTCTCGCGTATTGCGAAATTCGAGAAGTAAGCGGGACCCTTCAAGCCTACGCCACCTTTGCGAATTCCACTTTTCAAATCGTTCATGACGAGCGAAGGCTCGCGCATATCGTTGACGTACAGCTTCGCCTGCGCACCCGTTATCTCAAGGCGCACATGAAACCAAACGTCTCTCGGAATATCGACGGCTCGCGTGAAACCTGGACCGTTATAGATTTGCCAGACCGCTGCTCCGTTCAGGATCGGCGTATATTGCTGGGCGTCGTCCAGACCGGTTTTGTGTGGCCGCAGATAAACCACCTCGCTGTTGCCGTCTCCTTGTGTGCGGAAAAGGATTTCGTAAAATCCGCGTGCTCCACTGCCGGCCATGTCGACGTCTATTACGCCGTCGGTCATTTCGAAATCTTTCAGCGAGGCGGCGCCGCCTTGCAACCAGAGACAGCGTCGACTTAAATATTCGGTGACTTTAGCCTTACCCTCGAGCTGCCAGCGTGGAGGATCGGTCGGAATAGATTGTGCCTGAGCCGCGCAAAAGGTACCGAGGCACACGACGCCCAGACCCAGGCGCAACATTATTTTTATTGATTTGTCTCGCACATTCCAGTGTCTTGCGTTTGTCATGTCCAGCATTGGCATTATGGCTGCTCCCCGACTTGATAAAGTCCCACCCCTTGCGTGTCGTTGGCGCATTTTTCTTCCCGCAGCACGGTCACCAGGTCGAAGCGAGTTCCCCGGATACCCAAATCCCCTCCGCTGCCCAAGACCAGTCTGTCGGCCTGCTTCACGGTGAGCGGCACGGATGCGACCATGCTCTCCCAAGCCAAAGTGAGCTTGGACTCGTATCCGTCACCGGGATAGAGCAGCCAGGTAGTCTCACCGCCAAACACTGGCTGGTACTGAATCGAAGCCCCGCGGCCTTCCCTGGGTCGACAATGGACGATCTCGTAGTCCGCGGTAGATATCATCGGAAAGGCAACACCCCCAAACGATTCTTTGGCGGATCAAAGGCGAACTCGATAGTCCCGTATTGAATAGATAAATCGGGACGGTAGGCGATTTCACGTGCAAGTTGAATGCTTGTCAGCGTAGGTGTCACGTTTGCTGGTAGCACGGCATCCCCAATGACCCAAGAGTTGAAGCCATTCAAAGGTCTTGACACGGATGTATGCACATTTGCGCACCTACCGGAAGCGAAGCCCAATTAGCAGGTCGGAAAACCTTCGGCAAATATTCTTTTCTCGCCCACGGCATTTCCCCATGCGCCTTACCACCGGTCAGCTCGGTTGAAGGCGGAATCCGAGCTGCTCGCCGGTGCGACGAATGCGATCGTCAAGACTTAGGAGTTCCACATTCGGGACGGTGGAACGTACGGCCAATGCGGACGCTAAGTGAATTGCATCAAGGGTACGCACAGGTTCCAGGGGAAACGGACGTCTTGCTCTGTCGACAATGTCCAAACTGAGCCGGCTCAGGTGCCAGTGTGCAGCGGCTGCATTCAGAAGCGCCCGGCGATCGGCGGCCGTGGCTTCATCGATTTCTCCGAGCGTGACCGCGCGGATCAACACGCGATCACACTCAATAAGCACGAGATCGGAGGCCATCACAAGCTCCGCACGCCGGAGCACCTCGCGGACGCGGCGGCCAGTGACTTCCCCAAGCAGCCACGCCAACACCGCGCTGGACTCAGCATAGACGTTCATCGCGTACCGCGCTCCTCATCGAGGAGGACAGTGGCACGGTGTCGCTTCAGGAGAGGTGAAAGTTTCGGATACAACGTCGCATCATTTGACGCACCGAGCGTCAGCTGCCCTCTCCTCGCCAGTGCCCTCAGCCCATATGGGACACCCGTCTCATCGAGCCCTGGTCCCGCTGGGAGGAGTTCGGCAACGACTTCACCGCGATCCGTCACCAACACGCTCTTGCCGGACCGTACTTCCCGAACATACTCGCTCAAATTGTTCTTCAGTTCCCGAAGCCCCACGCTTTTCATAATTACAATGTAGCTTCATGAAGCTACATTGTCAACGCTAAAAGTTCTTTCTTGGCAACTCCCGCCCATGTTCGAGAGTCAATGATTTGTTCCAACGAATTCCGTGTCAGTTCGAATGGCGAAACGAGGCATGGTCATACGTACGGTGGTGTGCAAAAATTCCATCCACCGATTTTCAACGCAACGCAACGCAACATTGTTACATCGTGATCGCCTGGTTAGTGGGCCCTCAGTTTCGGTTTCTTGAATGTTGTTGATTTCACAGACATTCGCGCCGGGTAGCATTTTCGGTAGGGACAGGCTAAAGAAGTAGGAAAAGCGAGGTTCTGGACGGATGGTCGCTAGCCTTGATCGGAAATGCCTCGGGCAGAAGAGTTCCCGTCAACCGCGTACGCGGCTCCGAGGCATTTTCGATAAGGAGGATCTTGTCGGCAATCCGGAAACTGGAACCCGACCGATAACTTCAGAGCAGCCCGTGATACGCCCGGAATCGTCAAGAAGGGCAACTGGGTTTCCAACTTCCCACAGCCGGACCTCTGGGGGGCTTGCGAAATTTCACTCGTCCGGGCGATATACAGCCACTTGCCCGGTCTGTTCGAGCGTGATGTTTTCAACTCCGCGCAATTTGCCTGTGCAATAGACCTCGATTGAGTTGCTTCCATACCAAAGTAGCCGCACAAGCGATGCTCAGGGTAGCGTTAACAACAATCGGGGGTATCGCGTTCCGAAATCGGTGACAAAGCAACGCGGCCGCAAGACCCGACCTACGGTAGATGTGGGCATTCAGGCGTGCTGATGCTTCGCAATTTCTCCAGCAGAATCGTGCGTGCGCGGAAATAGGCGTGCTTGTCATCAAGCAACTGATGCGCCCAGTGCGCTCCCATGGCGATGCCGTGGATCTCAAAGGTCAGACGTGTGGGATCGACTTTGGTGTCGAGGTGGCCGGCTTTCTGGGCTTCGCAGACGGCGCGCGTGATGGCGCCAATCCACTCGTGCATGATGGCCGCGATACGGTCGCGCACAACGCCGCGCCGGCTGTCGAACTCGAAGCTGGCAGCGCTAAAGAAACAGCCTCCTTGGAAAACCCGCTTTTCAACCAGAGCCAGCCAATACTCGAGCAGGCCCCAGAGGCGGGGCATCCCTCTGGGCGCGGCGATGGCAGGTCGCGTGACCTTTTTGATGAAAATCTGGCGGGCGAGCTCGACGGTCGCTAACTGAAGGTCTTCCTTGGAACCAAAATGCGCGAAGAGACCACTCTTGCTCATTTTTAGTTGTGTGGCGAGAGAGCCGACGGTGAGTCCCTCGAGGCCCTGAATCGAGGCAATGTCCACGGCACGGGCCAGGATTGCTTCTCGGGTACGGAGACCGCGAGCCTGACGGCGGGGGATAGTCTTCTTGCGAGGGGTGAGCACGGCCTTGGCCATGAAAAGACTGTAACACAAACGAATAAATAGTACGAACGTTCGTATTATGTGTTAAGCTTCACGGCCAGAGGTCAGGCCATGGGAAATCGCACGCTGCTCGGTGAATTGCGCCCTTCGATGCATGCGGCAGCGTCTCGGCTTGCGCGCGGACTGGGGTTCCGACCGGTCTTCGAAAAAACTCTCGAGCCAGTGTTCCGGCGATGGTTCCGACCGTGGTTTCCCGTGGCTTCCCGAAAATGTCTAGGCACAGGTGGGCGGGCCGTTTTCCGACCGCTAGTTCCGCTCGCAATTCTGTTTTCAGTGATGACAGCGCCGGGCGCGGTATATGGCCAAGAGATTCCACTCGAACACTGCGACACACTTCCCGTGATTCAGGTCGCGGCAGCGGGCCAACAGGCTTGGTTCCTCGTGGACACGGCGGCAACATCTATGCTGAACCTGGAATCGTTCGCGCATGGGCTGACGCGTGACGTTCGGGTGACCTCATGGAGCGGCACGCTGGCCACGAGCGCGAAGGAAGTCACCATTGCGGAATTGCTGGTGGGCCGAACGAAACTGGTCGGATTGAAACTACCAGCCATTGATCTTTCCGCGATCGGAAAAGCCTGCGGGCGGAAAATCGACGGAATTCTCGGAGTGGACCTGTTGGGGAAGATCGGAGCCACCATTGATCTAAAGCGCGAGTTGCTGCATGTAACCACTGCGGAAGAGGAGCGCGGGGCCAAGCTGGTGGCCGAGATGCAGCGGGATACGGAACGCTGTGTGAAAGCTTTCAACGACTCGAGCGAAGACACGTTTGCTGATTGCTTGGACCCCAAGATTGTGCTGTTCACGGCGAATGAGGAGTTTTATGGCCGGGGAAAAGTGGTCGGCTATTTCCGTGACCGCTACTTTCATCAAACGCCGCCAGCGCTGCTGGAAATCCGCGAAAGCGCATTTCACCCAATCGTTGACGCTGTCTGGTACGAGTACGAGTTCACGATCAAATCGGAGCGCGGGCGATTGCATGGCCGCGGCATGGCCATGTGCAGGAAGTCTGATAGACGCTGGAGAATGGCGAGCATGCATCATTCCGTCGTGGAGTTCGAGCCTGCAAGTATTCCGACTGCCAGCCGCTGAAGACGCACGACAAGAAATCCATGCGCTAGTTGATACCAGGGGACGCCTTACGAGTTGCCCACGAGGTGGCACTGGAATTTTCGTCGCCCGCAGATGGCTTTTGCCCCGTTCGGGAAGCCACTGTGCCCCATCGTTGTGGGAGCGGTTCGCAGTAACACAGTAAGAGCAAGCTGGAGAGAATCTTTTCGTCTTCAAAGCGAGCTCGGTGGAGAACTTATTATCTTTGGGGCGCGTGGATCCGGAGGGGTAGCACTTTTGCGTAATTTGAAAAATCAGGATCAGTTGTTAAAGATAGCCCACTCACGTTTGACCGCGACAGCACATAGAAGGATGTCCACAATCGAAACTACGATCCCTCTTGCTCTACACCGATTGCCGGCCTTTGCCGCCTCCTCGTGATCAGAGGTGTCGACGACTTCGTCCGGAAAGGATCGAAGGTAAAGTCTCAGTTTTTCATATTGTTCCGCTGCCTTTATGCCCGAAAGGAGCTCTGCCGAACTAATCCGATTAGTTGGGCTCGTCCTTCTCGGATGAGTTCCGACAACTCGTTAACGATGTTTCTTTCGTTCGTTGCGAGGCTTTCATTCTTCCGACGAAGTGGACGTGACCAAACGGAGGTATCTACCAGCACAGTCATATGCGCTTTGCCTTGCGCTCACGCTTATAATCGTAACCACGCTCGTAGTCAATTTTTCCGAAAAGAGAAAGGATTTCCTGCTGTTTGCGATGTTCGATGTACTCCTGCAGGGCCGCTGTCACGGTTTCTCGTTTAGTTCGGTGTCCCCCTACTTTCTGAGCCTCTTCCAACAGGCGGTCGTCGATTGCAAGATTGGTTGGCATTATGACCTCCTATGTGTAGTAGCCTACACAGTCAGATGTGTAGTTTCAACTGTCCCTCACCTTCATCATTCCCACCTCCCGGTATGCCATCCTCTGTCCTCCTTGGAAGGGTTGGCATACGTGCACGCTCCAGCGCAATCGGGGGTGGGTGAATGATCCTGAAAATGTGGGTGAAAGTTAGTGAAAAACTACTGCCTCAGGTGGTCGATTGACCCTGAAAAATCACAAGGATTTGACCTCATCTGATACTGGTGTCACCAAGCGATGCACAAAAATATCCGAGAATGGTGTATAATCATTCCATGAGAACCAACATCGACATTAACGAGAGTTTGGTGCGCAAAGCACGAAAGCTTACGCGTCTCAAAACGAAACGGCAGATCGTCGATAAAGCCTTAGAATTGCTCGTCCGTTCGGAGAGCCGAAAGGGCATTCTGCGATATTACGGCAGTGGTAATTGGAAAGGGGATCCTAAAGCCATGCGGAGAAATCGCGTTTGATCTTGGTCGATAGTTCTGTTTGGATCGATTTTCTCGGCTCGTCTCCTTCCCCTGCCGGAGCTGAGTTGCGCCGCATGATCGCCGATGCTGAACCACTCGCCCTCGCTGGAGTCGTGATCACGGAGGTTTGCAGGGGCTCAAGCGTGACGTTAGTCGCCTCGAGCACTATCTGTCGCAATGGGACATGCTCGAACCTAAGGGATTTTCAACGTATCGAGAAGCGGCGATCATTTTTCGGGCTGCGCGAGCGAAAGGTGTTGCGGTTACGACCATCGATGCTCTGATCGCGGCGATTGCTTTAGAGCATGGCGTTACACTCTTTACTCTGGATACGGACTTTTCGAGATTGGCCGGCATCACCCGCCTGCCGCTTTATGCGTTTTGAGCATGTTTTTCTTTGTATTTGTCGCCTATGTTCCCAGAACCTTACTTGAAAACGCTGCGTGACTAGCACAAAATGTGGATGATCCCCGGTAACTCAATGTGAGTAACATCACGTTGCCGCTGGCACGTCGAGACGTCGAGGGCGGAAGATTGCCCGCACCAACCAAAGGGCATAGAATTCCGCGGGACGGGCTTCACATCCCGCGGAGGACGACGATGAATGGGCTGCTGATTGCTATTGTGACCGCACTCGTGTCAGTCACCATTGTGTCCGGCTACGGCGACCGCTTGGCGCCGGTGCAGGAGGAATCAGGCAAGGGAACGGGCGGCATCGACAGGAAGTTCGAGGCGATCGACTACCCGGGCGCGAAGTCTACGATTCCGAGTGCCATCAACTCACGAGGTGATATCGCTGGGCGGTTCGACGACGCGGACGGGAAGACACATGGCTTCCTGCTGCGCAATGGCCAGTTCAAGTCCATCGACGTACCCGATGCGCCATTCACCGTCGTGCGGGGAATGAATTCCGAGGGCGAACTGGTGGGGGCGTCCGGCCCAAGCAACCCCAAAAACGGATTTCGCTTTAAGAATGGCAAGTTTACAGCGATCAAATATCCTGGACGGAAAGGTGAATTCGCGACGCAGATCAACGACCGGGGCGATGTAGTTGGCCTGTACTACGCCACCTCGGCAGATGACGTGCATGGTTTCCTCCTCCGGGCGGGAGAGTTCACTTCGCTCGACTACCCAGGCGCCAGAGTCACCTCCGCATGGGGAATTAATGCCAGCGGGGACGTGGCCGGCGGGTGGGTCGCGGCCGATGGCCACCAGCACGCCTTTCTGTGGAGCAAAGGACGGTTTACATCAATCGATGCACCCGGATCAATCTATACACTGGCTGACGACATCAACGATCACGGGGAGATCGTCGGCGGGGTCCACACGCCCGACAAGAAGGTCCACGGATTTTTGTTGCGGAACGGTACGTTCACAATCATCGATTACCCCGGTGCGGTTCGAACGGTCATACGGGGAATCAACGTGCACGGCGACATGGTCGGGCCATATACAGACGGAGACAACAAGCAACACGGGTTCCTGCTGCGAGCAGCCAGGTAGCTCCTCACGAAGTGCCCAAGTACGGCGGCATCTTCGATGAAATCTCAGGTAAGGTAAGTGTGGGTATGGAGCAGAGAATTCCTCGTCGTCACGGCGGGTGATACGCCCGCCTCCGTTCTCCTCTAGCACCCCTCGTGCCAGCAAGACCGCCGTCACTCAAGCGTGCGGCTCGTTCCGACCTGGACGCGCCAATCACTCTTCACCTTTGCAGCTGTTCGGAATTTTCTTGCCAGGTCGGAAGTCATGTCCCCAGCGGACGTACATTTTCCAACTTTACAGACGAACTGAGTTGGCCGAAATATGAGGTGCAGCGTTACCTAAAAGCTCGCACGCGGGGATTGAGTGTTCATCCGCTGGATGATTTCATCCGCATGCAGAAAGACAAGAATTTTGCGTATAGAGTTTTGCGCGGCGACGCGGATCGAGTTGCGGCCCAGCTTGGGGAGGCCGTTCGGTAGCGCTACGGTTGGAGAGTTTTGTGCTACACGTCCTGCTAGAATTCGGCTATTTATCTCAAAAACGAATCGCTCAAAGCTCGCCGCCACCCTGCGGCACGCGGACAGCGAGAGCATGATTGAAGGCGGCGCCCTATCGAGAAACATCTGGTCATCGATCCTCCGTTGATATATACTATCGGTATATACCGCTATTGGAGGTTGCGATGGGCAAAAACGGGATCGCCAAACTGTTTCGCAATGGGCGCAGTCAAGCCGTTCGGCTGCCGCAAGAGTTTCGCTTCGAAGGAGATCGAGTCCGCATTCGGAGAATCGATCATGGCGTCATATTAGAACCACTGATTCCCGATGCTGCTAAGTGGTTCGATGAGATGGACCGGTTCAATCAGGAACAGTTCATGGGCAAGAGACGCAATCAACCCATCACTCCGCGTCGCGAGATCTTCAAGTGAACTATCTGCTGGATACCAATGCTTGCATCGCGCTGATCAATGGGAATCCGCCCTCGGTCCGTGCCAAGTTTCGGAAGGCGACTGACCTCGGGGGCCAGGTATTTGTGTCGTCCATCGCTCTGTTCGAACTCTGGTACGGTGTCGCGAAAAGTTCGCGACGAGATTTTAACAAGAAGCGACTCGAGACTTTTTTTGCGGGCCCTATTCATCCGCTGTCCTTTGAGGATCAGGATGCTGAAATCGCTGGCGCGATCCGAGCTGATCTGGAGTCCATCGGAAAGTCGATTGGCGCTTATGACCTTCTGATTGCCGGGCAGGCGATCCGAAACAAGCTGACATTGATTACAGCAAATCTCTCAGAATTTGCTCGAATCAAAGAGCTGCCCTGGGCAGACTGGGGACGGCCGTAATCTTGCTTCTCACTGGGCAGCTTCCATAGCTTGGTAGCTAACAAGGGTCGCAGTTCAATCGCGGAAGGCCGACTAGGCAGAGAGAGCTGTTGGAATTGTTTGCGCCTTAACGACACCGAGAGTTTCTTCTGCGATACCCAGGTGAAGGCATTTCTGAACCCAATCTTCGGGCGAAAGCGTGCCGACCAAGAGATCGTTCACCAATCCAAAAGCATCCAACGTTTCGCCGTCGCGCCTGAACTGAAGAACTGCAGGTTGGATATGTACTCTCCACCCGTCGTGGACTTGACCTCCGGTCACGTAAACATTGGTCGGAATGCTGCCTCGCAGATCCAACAGTGTGTGTAGTTTCACGGCGCTCTTGTGGCGGCGGAATTTTCCCCACGGAAACAGCGCCACCAGGCATAAATCGATGGCTGTGGAGTCGAGGGCATACACGGTCTCGGACAACTCCACTCCGAAAGGTTCGTTGCGGTAAAGGTCGCGGGCGGTGGCAATCAGAATCTGAGCGAAGTCGGCGTAGATCCGCCAGTCGCGATGCTCGTTGGCGTGGGCCAACGTGTTGCGAGAAACTTGCCCCCGGAAACCCATGTGATAGAGCTTGGGTTGCTGGGCGCGGAGACAAGCTTCGATATCGCGGAGACTTTCTCGGTAGGTGAGCTGAGCAAAGGCCAGACAAAGGAATTGATCCCAGCAGGAGAATTCTTTGACGTAGCGATTGCCTTGGTATCGATCGACGCAAATTTGAAACTGGTAGGTCGGGAGGAAGTCCACGAGTTGAGAGAAGACGGTTCGGCCAAGATTCATCTACTGCCTCCGGAACAAGCTGGAAAGCAATAGGATGGCGCGAAGAAAGGAGCAAACAATTGAAATCGACAAAACTCACCGGAACCCCTTACCTTCGTTCCGTCAAGCAGTTACACCAAACTACTCAGACGTTCTTGGGGCAGCCCTGTATTACAATCAAAAAATTAGTGTTGCGCTGCCCCCCGGTAGCTCAATGGTAGAGCATTCGGCTGTTACTTTCACATATACCGTTGATTCGGAACCGTTTAACCACGAACTTGAACTTTGTTGATTTTGGGTGCAGTGTGAGCACAAAATCGTCTGCATCGTATAAACTATATAGTAATATAAATTATTAGGGGAAAGCTCTGATTCAAAATCTGATTGTCAGAGGTGCGATCGCAGCAGCAAATTAACAAGCTGCGCCTGCCGCGACTATTCCTGGACTCAAATCTCGTGCTATCTAGTCGCGAGCGAGGCATCACCGCTTTCCGATGCCAGGCGGTTTTTTCTTTTCTTCGGCGGCCAACTCGGCGCGGAACTTTGCCGCCATCTGCGGCTGGTTCAATCCGTCGTACTCCGCAACGAGATCTTTTCGCGCGGCCTGAAGAAAGCTGATGGCCGGATCGGCCTGCTTTGCCACAACCTGGTAGCCGGCCATGGTTTCTTCCTGCGCATCCTTGAAACGATTTTGGCGAAGGATGGAGCGACCCAACTTGATGCGCGCAATGCCCGTGTTTACGTTGCCGGCGGAAAGCGTTTCGGTGAAACGGCGGACGACATCGCGGAAAAGCTGTTCGGCCCGTGCGTATTCCTTCTCGTTCAGATAGTTGTAAGCGACGTTCGATAGCGCGATGGCGACCAAGTAATGGTGATCGCCGTACACGGAGCGATAAATATCCGCGACACGCTGGAATCTTGTTCCGGCCTCGTCGTAGTGATCGCGCATGGACGCCACATTTCCCAATTCGTTCAGCGTGTCGGCAACTTCCGGGTGTATCGGCCCAAAGATCTTTTCCTGAATCGATAGGGCTTGCTGTAGTTCAGCTTGCGCTTCATCAAACTTATGCTGGTACAAGAGCGCACGGCCAAGCATGGTGAGGTTGTTAGCGGTGCGGGGATGCTCCTTGCCGTAATAGGATTGGGTGATATCCAACGCTTCCTGTTCGAATCGCTCCGCTTCACTGTAATAACCTAGGTCCTGCTGAATCGAACCGAGCTCGCCGAGATCGCCGGCGACAAGCGGATGACGAGCACCATGGAGTTGACGATCCATTTCCAGAACCCGTCGGTACAGCGCATCAGAAATCTCGTAGTGTCCTGCGGAATACTGTGCGCCGGCCAGCGCGGAAAGACTTGCCGCCAAATCGCTCGGGGTGCCACCTGGAACAGAGTCGATACGCACCGCCTCGCCGAGAGTCTGGATGGCGGCGTCGTAGGAACCACGCTGTGCGAGCACTTTGCCAAATGCCACCATGCTTCGGGCGACAGCCGGGTGCGTCGGCGGCATATGCCGTTTCTCGATCTCCATTCCCTGCCGGATCAACTGTTCCGCTTCTTCCAAATGCGCCTGGTCGGCGCGCAACTGGCCCAGCGCAACAAAACTCTCAGCGGCCTCCGGGCTATCAGATCCGTAGAGTGACTTGCGGTTCTCAAGGGCGGAACGAAGAAGCGACTCGGCTTGGTCGAACTTCCCCAGTTTCTGATAGAGCGTGCCGAGGGTCTCATACAAGTCCGCCTGGACTGCAGGGTCCGCGCTGAGCGACTGAACCTCTTGGGCGCCACGATCCAGGAGCGTAACTGCGCGCAGATTGTCGGCAGGTCCGGCGGCTGCGTCGCCCGCCTGAAATAGGTTGGTCATGAATTTCTGAATACGCTGAGTGCGTGCTGCCTCGGCAAGCGCCGCATTACGTGCGATGGCCAGTCGGACGGTAAAGAAAATCACCATGGCGAGAACAAGTGCTGTGACTATCCCCGCTGCGGCGACGGCACGGCGATTGCGCACGGCGAATTTTCTCAAGCGGTAGCCGAGTGTGTCTGCGCGCGCTTCAAGAGGTTCTCCCTTCAAGTAGTGGTCAATGTCCCTGATAAGTGCCTCAACGGATTGGTACCTTCGTGGGGCGTCCTTGTGCATCGCGGTGAGACACAGCACGTCCAGATCGGCCCAAACCGACTTGCTGGCTAACACCGCATTTCTGTTTCCTTCTGCCGACGCAGCCCTCTTCTTGGCAATCGTCGAGGGCTTCTCGGCTTCCTGTTCGGTCAAAAACTTTTCCGCTTGCGCAGGCGTGCGATTGGACAAGTCAAACGGGAGGCATCCCGCTAGCAGCTCATAGAGAACGACACCCAACGAATAGACATCTGTCTGGATTCCGACTTGTTCGCCGCGTATCTGCTCGGGCGCGGCGTAAGCGGGAGTCATCAAGCGCAGGCCGGTCATGGTTTGGTCCACGGACTCGCCGAGGCTTTCCAGTTGCTTGGAAATGCCGAAATCGAGCAACCGAACGGCTCCGTCGTCTTTCACGAGGATATTGGAAGGCTTCAGGTCGCGGTGAATGACGGCCTGCTGGTGCGCGTAAAGCACCGCCTCGCAAACGGCGTGGAATAAGCGCAGACGTTCCGGAACGGAGCAATCGTGCGTTTTGCAAAAATCTGTGAGCGGAATGCCTTCAACGTACTCCATGACGAAGAAGGGAGTCCCATCGGGAGAGGTGTCCGCATCGTAGAGCCGCGCTATCGAAGGGTGATTGAGTTGCGCGAGAGTGCGCTGCTCGCTGGCAAAGCGCTCTCGACGCGCGGGCGAGAGCCAGGCGTCGCGTAAAACCTTAATAGCGATCTGACTGCCGAGATCTTCGCGCTCCGCGAGGTAAACCATGCCCATTCCCCCTTCACCAAGAGCCTTTTTAATCCGGTAGGGGCCGAACTCTTTGAAAGGAGGTGAGGCTGAGGAAGGATCGCTGAGAATCTGGTGGGCGACTTGAGCGACATTACGGTCGAGAAGCGAGCCGCTGCGGGCGTCTTCTTGCAAGAGGATCAGAACCTCGTTTACGAGCGCGACATCATCCCGGCATTGCGTTTCAAGAAAACCGCGCTGCTCGTCCTACGGCAAGTCCGCAGCTTCGTGAAACAGGGATTGAACTCTCTGCCAGCGAATGCTGTCCATCGTGACTCCCCTGCCAAAACAATAGTCTCGCGCTAGTCCTCAAGAGGCTTGACGAAGTTCTTGAGCAAGCCACGCCTTGGCTGCCCGCCAGTCTCGCAGAACGGTAGCCTCGGATACGCTGAGGAGCTCTGCTGTCTCGGGGATGTCCAGTCCGCCGAAAAATCGACTCTCCACCATCACGGCCTGCCGCGGATTCATGCGAGAGAGCGAATGCAGCGCGGTGTCGAGCGCCAGAAGCGCTTTTCCGCCAGAGGGTTCCTTATGAAACTCGTCGTCAAAAGTGACAGTAAATTCCAAGCCACTTCCTCGTTTGATCGCATTCCGGCGCCGGGCAGCCTCCACCAAGAGCTGGCGCATGGCGCGAGCGGCTATCCTTTTGAAGTGAAGGCGGGAAGTGGAGGCAATTTCCGGGGAGTTTGCCAGTTTTAGCCACGCTTCGTGAACGAGCGCGGTAGGGCTCAACGTGGCGCTGGGATCGCCGCGCCGCACACTCGAGGCAAGGCGACGCAATTCTTCGTAAGTAACACTAAATAGATGGTCCAGTGCCCGTCTGTCCGCGGAGGGCGTGCCTATTTGCTCGGTCCCGAATCCACCCCTTGATCGAGAATTCTTCGCCGCCATGACGGTTTTTCTCTGGTTTTTGCGCAATGTTAAGTAGACAGCCACATCGCGAACCCTCTAAACGGGCTTTGCGGGGCAGGGACCTCCGCGTTGGGGGAAGGCTATCACTGACATTGCAGTGATGCAACGGTCTTCAGAGTTATACATGGAAGATTGTGGTGTGGCCGCCCGGTGGCCGGTTTGCGGGGAGTTTTATGTGGTGGTGGATGTCAGAATCTGAGATTTCTAAGGAGAAAGAATGATGAAGCCTAAGAGTATCCTCAATCCCTTTCGATCCTCCGCCCTGCGGATAGCGCTGCTCTGCGCGCTGGCGCTCGCCACGACGCGTGCGGCTCAACCGCCCCAAGCAACCGCGCCTGCAGCCGGTCAACAGGCCAGCGCTTGCGGAACGCAATCCTACTGCTACGACACCCCGCATTTCGCCGCCACGGTTACCACTTTCCGCACCAGCACGGTGAACGACTACAAGCTCATTGATACCTCGATCCGTTTTCTGAACAAAACGAATCAACCCCTGATCGTGGGCTACGTCAACGCCTCTGGCTTTGCCACCGATGATCGCGGCAATCGGTCGGCGGTGGGAGGGCCGAACGGGTATCGCGGAATCGGCCTTGTGGTGGGCAACAACTTCGACCCCAAGCTTGTCGTGCGTGCCGGCGGTTGGGGCGAAGCGCAGTTCGAGCTGGTCCTCCAGGGTGCCCCGCAGATTATCGGTTCCAACTACGTTCTGGATATAACCGTTGCCGAAATCAAAACCCTCGAAGGCAACCAGCACATGCTCGACGGAGAGTTCCCTCTCCATTTTGAGGGACTGACCAATCGCGTTTCGCAAGGGGTTGGCAATCTGGGCGGAGCACCGGCCAGCGCGGCCAACGCCATCTCCAATCTGAGGTCGCTTTTCGGGAAGAAGAAGGCCGTCCAGAATGCGGCAAGCGTGGCGGACGCCGCTGCAAATACGGCGAGCGCGGTGAATGCCGCCGCGAATTCGGCCGCAACGCAGTCATCTTCGGCAGCCGCCGCCAACAGCCTCGGGCAAGCGGCCCCTTCCTCTACAGCGGCGTCCCAAGGCTCGAGCGGCGCTCCAAACGGAGCGCCTGCTTCCGCGCCAGCCCCAGCTTCCCAGAGTGCGCCGCCGAACGGCGGGAACCGGCAACCGGGTGCTTCCGGGCAGAGTGCGGCAGCGCCTCGGTCGCAAGGTCGCGCCTCAGCGAGCCCGGCTCAAGCTGATCTGCGAGGCGCCGCGCTCGCCGACCCTTCCGATCCCGATCCCAACCTTGGAACGGCGAAAGTCGCCGTTTCCGCCGGCAAGTACGACGTCATCGGCATCAAGTTGGGCATGCCTGCAAAAGACGCGATGTCCACTTTGAAAGCTCATGGTCAATTTCAGATCACGCCTGACTCGCTCAAGTATGACTTCCTACTTTCGCCGATTACGTATGGCGTTACTGCTGCAAACCCAGTGGTCGTGCGCAACGGCGAACATGGTCTCCCAGAGTCCGAAAAGATTTATCTGGTGCTGACCATGCCTCCCAATCGGCAGGTGGTTACAAAAATAAGCCGGTACCTAATGTTCTCCAAAGACACAGCACCAACGGCCGAAAGCCTGGTCGCCGACCTCATTAAAAAATACGGCACGCCTAGCTTTGATTCTAAACCGAAAGATTTGTATGTTTCCGGCTCACGCTGGATTTATTGGGTGGACGATGCCCAAGGCCATCGGCTGCTAAACCAGGAAGGGGCCGGTGGCAGTTTTAATGAGCTGATCAATAATTGCAGGAGCGTTTCCACCTTTTCTTATGCCGCTCGTAATATCGCGGATCCAGGCATTCAAGTCGATAGCGTCCGAGTCAAACAAGCTCTGGAACAAGGGTATACAACGCAGTACCCGACGCAATTCGAGTGCGCGAATCTGACCATGATCCACGCCAACATTTTCTATGGTTATCCCATCGGGGTCGCCGCACACGATGTGGCCGGAGGCCTGGTGGTGGTGATGGGCAGCGCGCCGATCGATCACACCGCTGCCGACGCCACGCGGGAGTATCTGGTTCAAGCGGCAAAATCGCGCGACCTGGCGCAAAAACAAAAGGCACAAAAGAACAAGCCGGTGCTGTAGCGAACGGTAGCAACGCACAGACTATTGCGAGGAAATTATGAAACATTCTCAAAGGCTTCTCGTCGCCTCTGCTGTGTTGGTGGGGATTGCTGCGATCCTCGTGAAGGCGCAGAATTTGCCGCCAAATTTCGGCACGCCGCAAGGCACGAACGCGCTGGCGGGTTCCGCCGGCTTCGTCGACATTCTCGGCATCAAGCTGGGCATGCCGGCCGAAGAAGCGCTCGGGCTTCTAAAATCGAGCTACCCAGCGTCAAAAATCACGCTGCAACGTACCGGTGACTATGAAGCCCTCTGGCACACCGTGGAGCGAGAAAATCCTAATCACAAGTGGGTGTTCGAGATCGACGTTACCCCCAAAGCTTCTGGAGACAACGTAACTGTTACCCTTAGTCTACCTCCTAGCAAGCAGGTGGTCACTTCCGTTGGCCGATCAACCTTTTTCAAGGAACCGGTAGCGGTCGAAAATATTGTGGCTGGTCTGAGAAAAAAGTACGGACAGGAAACTTACGGACTGGACTACCGGGTGGGCGGAATTGTCGCCGTTTTTGACGGCGTCGAAAAACAATTTTTTTGGGTTTATGACGTGCAGGGTAACCGGGTGAAACCCGATGGGGTTACCGCGAACGCCTCGCTATGTACGCTCAACCCTCCCCCAGTTTCCTCAAACCTGCCACCCACCCTCGGTGGACCACTTAACGAAATCAAAACCCTGAGCGGTGCCCCCTGCCTGTCGTGGGTGATCTTGAATGCGAAGATCTTTATGGAGGCTCCATCGCAGGGCATCACCGGGAAAGCGACAGGCTTCTCGGTGGTCGCGGTCGATTGGCCGCTCGTGACCAGCGGGGCTCACGCTCTGTACGCATTCCTCGACCAGGGCGCTCGCGATGTGGCCGCCAAGCAAGCCGCGGATGCCAAGAAGCGCGGCGGCGATGTGAAGTATTAGCTCGCCAACGATGCTGGGCGGCAGTGCGCTCGCAGCCAGAGAGTAAGGCAGTCATTGTGATATGGGCTGTACGCCGTGAAAGATGTTGCTTTACTCAGACTGCTTCACGTTGAGGGCAGGTCTTACAACTCACGAGGACACTCATGAAACATAAATTGACTCCATCGAATACACTCGCGCTTGCAGTGCTCGCTTTGCTGGGCGCGACAATCGGCTGCGGCGGGAAAATTGAGGGCACTACATATGAAGGGAACGGTGGCATAGTAAGGGTCGAGTTCAAATCCGGTGGGAAGGCGTACGTCTCGACCGGGCCGGTTTCGACTTCTTGTACCTATACAGAGAGCGGAAAGACTGTGACCCTGCTCTGCGAAGGTGACAAGACCGTCTTCACCGTCGAGGATGACGGGGCGCTAAGCGGGCCTCCGGATGGCATGCTGACGCGATTGACGAAGAAAAAATAGCAGGCAACCATCTCGAGCAACCAAGCATGGGCATGCCGTGATCTGCGGTCAAAGACTCTTGTCTTGGGAGCCGTAACCATGAAAACGAATCTGATCCCTGCTCCACCAGCGACGGAAGCGGGAATCTCTCTTGACTCGGAAGAATTTGGTGGGACGATTAGGCGGCAATACAAGCCGCGGAACAAGACGGGGAGGATAGTCATGAAACGCTCTTCTTCTCTCGCTTCGATGATCGTGTTGTGTTTCCTGTTCGCCTGCGCGGGATCCTTGCGAGCGCAGGATGGCCTCCAGTTCAATGTGCCCTATGCGTGCAATGACGGAGCTACCTACGTAGTGCACAAATGCGTGACAGGTCCGAAGGGAGAAATGTGCTTCTACCAGGCCGAAGGGGAATCAGAGCGATACAACAGGCGTGAAGCTGTGGTGTCTCAGATGACAAAGACGTGCAAAGTGAAAAGCGGGCCTTCCCCTGCTGCAGCGGCTGCGCAATCATCATCCGATCTGCAACTCAATACACCTTATCAATGTGCCGGCGAACTTACCCTCACGGCCGTGCAATGCCACAAGCAAAACGGCCAGGACTACTGCCTCGTCAAAGTCGAACAGAACGGCAAATTTCTTATGGAAGTACCTAAGCCTCAGGCGGAAATAGCCACACAGCTCAAGGCGTGCCAAGCCGGCACTACTTTCAATCCTCCTTATCTCGCCGAATTTCCCAAAGCCTCCGACGTAGTGCAGGCAATGGTGACCGGTAATCCGAAGGACAACGTCACGCGTGCCATGGGTGCTCTTTATCAACTGACCGAGATCATCAACATCCTGTCTGCGCAACGCGGAACTTCTGGCTACTCCCCCGACGAAAAAAAACTCCTCGACAACTACAGCAAGATGCAATCGGACGTTGTGCAAGCCGCGGCGAAAATCCTTCCCGGACAGCAGTTCAATGTGGCCACCAACCCCTACCACTTCAGCCGCTCAGATCCGAAATTTGGGTTTGAAGGCATTCCAGTGTGGACCACTTTCCTTTCGCCCAGCTTGCAGGCGCGGTTTGCTCAAATCGTCGGCGGCAACGACCCGCACTACATCGCGTCTGTCGAGCAACAGAAGCGCACGGCGATGCAGCAAATCCAGACCAACATCGCGATTGCACAGTCCGAGCAGAACGCGCGGAAAGATGCCGGATCGGTTGCCACGCGGCGCTGCCTGGAATCCGGGCGAAGCGAGACGGAGTGTCTTGGCGAAGGTATTAAGGTGGGCTTGGCTGACTTAGCCGGCGAAAACCACCCGGTCACCGCCTTAGTGGCTACCAACAAGGATCCGGGATTACGCCTGACAGGTTTGTATTCCGCAGAAAATTTCTACGTTCGTTTCGACCAAGCCGCGGCGGGCGTCAAGTGCGGATCGCTCCTGGAGGTAAAATTACCCTATTCAGTGGAGCGCTCCGCTAACCAGGTGCTGGTGAAGGTCCCCATTCACCCTGAGCCGCTTGTCTTGTCTTTTAAACCTGATGGCAAGTTGTTCGGTCCTGGACTGATTGATGTGGCTGGTCGAGTTGTAGCGGGGCGCGCGACCGACACGGCGTCAACGTCATACGAAACGCAGACACAAACGACGACGACGCAAAGGCAGGTCTCGGCTAACGACGCCCCAAACTACAGCGCAGATCAGGTGCACCGGAACGGAATGGAGTATTCAGTCGACAATCAGACGACTTCCAGCACCGAGGTACCGACCACCGTCCATAACTACAGCGTGCCGACCGTTGGGAAGACCGAGCGCTGCAATGTGAGCGTTCTGCCCCCGACAGCCGCGACTAGCTCCATCTCTTCCACTCTGACACAAGTGCTCGGCAGTCAAGCTAGCAAATCGGCAAATACGGCGCCGGGCTTGCGACTCAACGGAACGTACTCGGTCGCTGGAGGTCTGAAAATAGAATTTCGCGACGACTCAGCAACTTTGGAATGTGGCACAGCACTGAGCTCCGAAGGTTATGCCGTTGTGCCTGAAGGCAGCCAGTTGGTGGTCAAATTCCAGCACGGCGCTGGGCCGCTTTCCCTTGTCCTACAGCCGAATGGAACTCTAACCGGCTCTGGCTCGGTAGATGTCAATGGCCGAAAAATCTACCGTTCGCAGACTGGCGACATCGCTTACACGCCGCAGACCGCCCGCTGCACATTAGGTACGCTGACGCCGAAGTAAGAACTTGAGACGAGTTCGGTGCCCACATCAAACAAAGCGATTTAGGTAGGCTGCAGAGTACAACGCTGGATCTTTCCGGCGTCCGAGAGGCAAGCTGGCAGAGCGCGGCATCGCCCGCGACGCTTTGAGTACCATCCCGTTGGGTGGCGCGCTTGCGTTCATTGACAGGGCCAGCTCCCGGATTGTCGCACTCGGGCAGTAGCTACCAAACCGTTAAGATTCGCCTAGAACGCGGAATTTGCCGGTCTTCCACGTTTGCCCCACAAGCGGCTCTCCGCCAAATTGAGAGCGCTGAAGGAGGAGCTTCGAAGACGCAAACATCTGTCCGTGGCGGAGCTCGGAAAATGGTTGAGGTCCGTTGTACAGGGATACTTCAACTATCATGCAGTCCCCGGGAATCTGGCCAGCCTTCGAAGTCTTCGGTTGCAGGTGATCCGGCGCTGGATGCGCGCGCTACGGCGACGCAGCCAGAAGAGTCTGGATGACGTGGCCACGACTCGTGGCTATTGCAGAGCGCTGGCTCCCCAAACCTAGCCCGACTTGACCAGTTGCGGACGTTTTTCGGCTTTTTTGCGGTATTTTTCGTTGTTAAGTCGCGTGTTTCCATCGCCGCGGTCTGAAAAAACGG